>Ga0268264_10000017_pt1 | contig 498037 bp, 455 predicted proteins | sample KBSSwiS32_FD_190357 | JGI IMG/M metagenome (GOLD analysis project Ga0268264, IMG submission 190357) | Switchgrass rhizosphere microbial communities from Kellogg Biological Station, Michigan, USA - KBS Switchgrass S3-2 (SPAdes) (version 2) | ecosystem: Host-associated > Plants > Roots >...
GCTGCCTATGAGCATCAGGACGTGCCGTTCGAGGTGTTGGTGGATCGGCTGCGCCCCACCCGCAGCTTGACTCATCACCCGTTGGTCCAGGTGCTGCTGGCCTGGCAAAACTTCGCAAGCCAAGATGCCAACGCCTCAGCACCGCTCGGGGACGTGCAGGCAACGCCTCTGACCACCGAAACCCGCACCGCACGAATGGACTTGACGTTCAGCCTTGCTGAACGATGGACCGACACCGGTGAGCCTGCCGGAATCGGCGGAGCGGTGGAGTTCCGCACCGACGTCTTCGACCCCGCCACGATCGAGACCCTGATCGAGCGGTTCGCGCGGCTCTTGCTCACGATGACGGAGGATCCGTCGGTGCGCTTGTCGGGGATCGACGTACTCGACGACGCCGAGCATGCCCGGTTGGATCAGATCGGCAACCGCGCCGTGTTGAGCGCGGCGGCCGCGGCCGAGGCCTCGATTCCGACGCTGTTCGCCGAGCAGGCTGCACGCACCCCCGACGCGGCGGCACTCAGCTGCGCGGACCGGTCGATGACGTATCGGGAACTCGACGAAGCGTCGAATCGATTGGCGCACCGGATGATCGGCCTGGGTGCACGCCCGGGCCAGCGAGTGGCACTGCTGATGCACCGCTCCGATGCTGCGATCGTCGCGATGCTCGCGGTGCTCAAGACGGGAGCGGCGTACGTGCCCGTCGACCCGGCACACCCCGACGCGCGGATGGGCGTCATTCTCGATGACGCCAGCCCCGTGGCCGTCGTCACCACCGGTGGCCAGGTCCGCCGGTTGAACGACTACGACCTATCGGTCGTCGACGTCGACGACGCCGAGCTCCTCGCAGAGTCAAGCGCGCCGCTACCGCCACCGGCGGCCGACGACATCGCCTACGTGATCTACACCTCTGGCACGACGGGGGTGCCCAAGGGCGTCGCGATCGCGCACCGCAATGTCGTCGCACTGTTGGAGACCCTCGATTCGGTCGAGTTGCCCAGCGGCCCGGGATACGTCTGGTCGCAATGGCATTCATACTCGTTTGACGTCTCGGTGTGGGAGATCTGGGCTGCACTATCCCGCGGATCACGGCTGGCGGTGATCCCCGAGGACGTCGCCGCCGCGCCTAGAGACTTACACGCCTTGCTTCAGCGCGAGCAGGTCACCGTGCTGGGGCAGACCCCGTCGGCGGCTGGCGTGATATCTCCTGCGGGACTGGAGTCGACGGCGTTGGTGGTCGCAGGCGAGGCATGCCCGACCGAACTGGTGGACAGGTGGGCGCCCGGCCGGACCATGATCAACGCCTACGGACCCACGGAGGCCACCGTTTACGCGGCGATCAGTGCACCGTTGGAGCCGAACTCCGGTGTGGCGCCGATCGGTGCGCCGGTTCCAGGAGCGGCGCTGTTCGTTCTGGACCAGTGGATGCGGCCAGTGCCCGTCGGGGTGGTAGGCGAACTGTACATCGCGGGTCGCGGCGTGGCGGTCGGGTACGTGGGTCGGCCGGGTCTGACCGCGGCGCGGTTCATCCCTTGTCCGTTCGGCGACGCCGGAGCGCGGATGTATCGCACGGGAGACCTGGTGCGCTGGGGCACCGATGGGCAGTTGGTGTATCTGGGTCGCTCTGACGAGCAGGTCAAGATCCGCGGCTACAGAATCGAACTGGGCGACATACAGACCGCGCTTGCTGCGGTCGACGGCGTCGAACAGGCCGCGGTGATCACCCGTGAAGACCGTCCTGGCGACAAGCGGTTGGTCGGTTACGTCACTGGAAACGTCGATCCGGCACTCGCACGTGCCGAACTGGCACGACGGCTGCCCGCATACATGGTGCCGGCGGCCATCGTGGTCATCGACACGCTACCGCTCGGTGTCAGCGGCAAGCTCGACAGGCGCGCCTTGCCGATACCGGAATATGAAGGGGCCGAGAGCTTTCGGCCACCGTCTTCCCCGGTCGAGGAGATCCTTGCGGGTATCTACGCCCGTCTGCTCGGCGTTGAGAGGGTTGGCGTCGACGACTCCTTCTTCGAACTCGGCGGAGATTCGCTGACGGCGATGCGTCTGATCTCGGCGGTCAACACCAGCTTGAATGCCGAGGTGTCGGTCCGTGCGCTCTTCGACGCACCCACCATCGCGCAGTTGGCGCCGCGCATCAGAGCGGGCGAGGTACGGACTGTGCCGCTAGTCCCGACCGAGCGGCCCGCGATGGTTCCGTTGTCCTTCGCACAGAACCGGCTGTGGTTCCTCGACAGGTTCGAGGGTGGGGTTGCGACGTACAACATGCCGACGGCGTTTCGGATCGCAGGCCCGGTGGACGTCGAGGCGCTCGGTTCGGCCATCGACGACGTCATCGGCCGGCACGAATCGCTGCGCACCGTGTTCCCCGACGTCGGTGGCGTGCCGTTCCAAAGGGTGTTGCCTGCCGAGCCTGGCCTGTGGAGGCACGGCGACGCGGCACTGGTGCCACTGTCGGAGCAGGACCTGGCGGCGGAGTTGATGGGACTGGCAAGCCGTCGGTTCGACCTGTCCTCGGAGATCCCAATCCGGGCGCGGGTCTATTCGCTCGGACCCGAAGAGCACGTCGTGGGAATCGTGGTGCACCACATCGCCTTCGACGGTTGGTCGGTGGCACCGATGGTCAGGGACATCGGAGTCGCGTATCAGGCACGCCTGCAGGGGCATTCGCCGCAATGGGTGCCGCTGCCCGTCCAGTACCTCGACTACACGCTATGGCAACAGAATCGACTTGGCGTGGAGTCGGATCCGGAAAGCATGATCGCGGCCCAATTGCGCTACTGGCGGGATCGGTTGGCTGATCTTCCCGAGGTGGCGTCGCTGCCGCCAGACCGGGTTAGGCCGCCGGTGCCGAGCTACCGCGGTGACGCAGTGGAGATACGGATTGATCCGGAACAGTGGGCCGGGCTCAAAGCGGTTGCGGCGGAACACAACGCGACGGCCTCGATGGTGCTTCAGACGGTACTTGCGGTGCTGCTGCATCGCGCGGGCGTCGGCGACGACGTGGTGATGGGTACGCCTATCGCCGGTCGGCTCGATCAGGCTCTGGACGACTTGGTCGGCTTCTTCGTCAACACCTGGGTGTTGCGCGTGGGCATCAGGGCTGGGGACCGGTTCAGCGACGTCTTGGAACAGGTGAGGCAGAACGCGCTGGACGCCTACGCGAATCAGGACGTGCCGTTCGAGCTTCTGGTCGAGCGGTTGAACCCGGTGCGCTCCGCGACGCATCACCCGCTGTTTCAGGTCGGCATGGTCTTCCAAAACAATCTGCGCCACGAGGAGCTGTCGGCGGACGGGCTCAGAGCAGAGCCGCTGTCCGTGTCGACCCACGCGGCGAAGTTCGACCTCGACATCGATCTCAGGGAGGTCCCAGGAGACGGTCCGTCCGCCCCGATGGCGGCCGGAAGGCTCACGTACGCAACCGATTTGTACGAGCGCGCGACGATCGAGCGGCTGGTCAGCTGGTTTGGCCGGGTCATCGATGCCGTGGTGGCCGACGCTTCCGTGGTGGTGGGTGACGTGGCCTTGCTGGACCGCGCCGAACGCGATCAGATCCTGACCGAGTGGTCCGGTGCCGAGGTGGCGGTCGAGGCTGGACTGGCAACCGAGGTGTTGACTGCTGCGGTGAGGGGGGACGAGGGCGCAGTCGCCATCGTCGACGGGGCGCGACGTCATTCGTATCGCGAACTCGACGAGTGGTCGACGCGATTGGCTCGCGTGCTGATCGACGCAGGAGTGGGTCCCGAACGCGCCGTTGGCGTGGCGATGGGCCGGTGCGCCGAGCTAGTGGTGGCTTGGTGGGCGGTGGTCAAGGCAGGCGGGGCGTATGTGCCGATCGATCTGGCCCACCCCGTCGAGCGCGTCGCGACGATGCTCGACACCTCTGGCGCGGTGTGCGTATTGACCAGTGGTGCAGACACTTTGGATGGCGCTGGGGATCGTCAGGTGCTGAACATCGACGCCCTCGACCTATCGGCGTGGAACACGGAACCGATCACCGACGCGGACCGGCTCTCGCCGTTGACGTCGAAGACGACCGCCTACGTGATCTTCACGTCGGGGTCGACTGGTGTCCCCAAGGGGGTAGCCGTGAGCCACGCGGGTCTGCCCGCGCTGGCGGCGGCGCAACGCGAGGTATTCGGCCTCGACGCGAACGACCGAGTCCTGATGGTGGCCTCGCCGACCTTTGATGCCTCCGTGTTCGAGATGGTCCTGGCCGTTGGCGCCGGGGCTACGTTGGTGATGGCGCCGCCGGACGTCTACGCCGGGGAGACGTTGACTGCGCTGCTGCAGGGCTACGACGTGAGTGCGGTCGTGATGACCCCGACGGTCCTCTCGTCCTTGGATCGGACGCGGGTGGGCGGCGTGGAAACGGTGATCACCGCTGGCGAGGCTTGCCCAGCCGAACTGGTCGCCGCGTGGGCTCCTGGGCGCAGGATGTTCAATGCCTACGGTCCCACCGAGACCACGGTGTGGGCCACGTGCTCTGCGCCGCTATCGGCGGGTCAGCCAGTGGGCATTGGTTCCCCGATTCCCGGGGTCAGCGCCCTCGTGCTCGACCCGCGGCTCAAACCGACTCCGGTCGGTGTCGTTGGCGAGCTTTATCTCGCTGGGCCCGCTCTTGCGCGCGGCTACGTCAACCGCGTGGATCTGACCGCCGAACGCTTCGTCGGCAACCCGTATGGGGGCGCCGGAGAACGCATGTACCGCACGGGCGATCTCGCACGCTGGACCCTCGCGGGCACCCTCGAATACTTGGGCCGCGCCGACACGCAGGTCAAGTTGCGGGGGCAGCGCATCGAGCTTGGCGAAATCGAAAACACGTTGTTGGCTTCCCCGCAGGTCACCCAAGCCGCGGCTGCGATTCACCAGAGCACCGTCGGTGCGCAGATCGTCGCGTACGTGAGCCTTGATCACGGCACGACCGCCGACAGCGACGCCGAGATCGTCGATGACTGGCAACAGATGTATGACGAGCTGTACGACGCCGACGTAGAGGCCTCGGCGTTCGGCGAGGATTTCCGTGGGTGGAACAGCAGCTACACCGGCGATGCGATTCCGCAGGACCAGATGCGGGAGTGGCGTTCTGCGACCGTGGATCGAATCCTTGCACTGCAACCTCGACGGGTATTGGAGATAGGTGCCGGATCGGGCCTCATCCTGTCTCAGGTCGCCCCTGTCTGCGAACGCTACGTGGGCACTGACATGTCGTCGGTGGCCATGGCCAAACTCGGCCGCGCGCTGGAACATTCAGAGATCCCATGGCGTGACCGAGTTGAGCTCCACGCTCGGCCCGCGCACGATACGGAGGGCTTGCCACGGGGTTACTTCGACACCATCATCCTGAATTCGGTGGTCCAGTACTTCCCGACTTCGGACTATCTCGCCGACGTGGTCGACAAGGCCGTCGAACTGCTCGCCCCCGGCGGACGAGTGTTCATCGGCGACGTGCGCAACCATGCATTGCAGGGTGCATTCCAAACTGCAATTGCGTTGGCGCGCATTGGCAATCCCGATGCAGACGGGGTCAGGCAGCGAGCGCAGCGCGGTATGGTTGGCGAACCCGAACTGCTGCTGGCGCCGGAATTCTTCTCCGACGTCGTCGCGAAGAATCCTTCGCTGGCAGGACTCGACATCCAAGTCAAACGCGGGGTCGCCGACAACGAGCTGACCCAATATCGCTACGACGTCGTGCTTCACAGCTCCTCCGCTGAGGCACATTCGCTAGCCTCCGCGCCCACCTGGGCGTGGACCGAGTGCGCCGGGTTGAGCGGTCTGCACCTGCGGTTGACGTCCGAGCAGCCAGTCTGCGTGCGCGTCACCGACGTGCCGAGGTCTGGGGTGATTGCCGACGTAATCGTCGAACAAGCTCTCGCCGAAGGTATCTCGTTGGACGATGCACTCGCGCGGGCGGAGGCCGACGCGAGTGCGAGCGTGCTCCCTGAGGACCTGTTCCGGCTCGGTGAAGCCGCGGGGTACCGGGCCGCGGTGACCTGGGGTGCGCGACCAGGCACCCTCGACGCGGTATTCGTCGGCCCACTCGACGGCGCGGGTTCGACCCCGCCACTGACGGGCATCTACCTGCCTGCCGACGACGCTGCGCAGCGCAGCACGCGCGCCAACGATCCTCAGACCAACACCAAGCTCGTCACCGTGCGACAGCACGTGAGCGCCCGCTTGCCCGACTACATGGTGCCGACGCACATCGTCGTGCTCGATGAGTTCCCGCTCACCTCCTCGGGAAAGATCGACCGCAAGGCTCTGCCCGAACCGGTTATCGCCGCAAAGCGTTTTCGCGCGCCAGAGACGCAAGCCGAGAAGACCGTCGCCGCAGTGTTCGGCGAGGTGCTGGGGGTCGACCAGGTCGGGCTCGATGACGACTTCTTCGTGCTGGGTGGAGACTCGCTGATCGCCATCCAGGTCACCTCGCGGCTGCAGCTGGCCTTGGGTAGGGACGTGCCTGTCCGGTATCTGTTCGACGCGTCCACCGTCGAAGGCCTTGCCGCACATTTGAACACCCATCGCGGGGGACCGGTACGTCCGCCGCTGGAGGTGGCCGCACGGCCTGAGCGTGTGCCGCTGTCCTATGCCCAACAGCGATTGTGGTTCCTCGACCAATTGCAAGGTCCCCTCCCGGTTTACAACATGGCGGTGCCGCTGCAGCTCAGCGGTGAGCTCGACGCGGATGCACTGGGGCAGGCGCTGGCCGACGTGGTGGCCCGCCACGAGTCGCTGCGCACCCTCTTCCCGGCGACGCGCGGCGTGCCCGAGCAGTTGGTGGTGCCCCCGGAGAAGGCCGACTTCGGTTGGCGCGTCATCGACGCGACCGGATGGTCGGCGGACGAACTCACCGAAGCCATCGGCGACGCCGTGCGCTACACGTTTGACCTCGCCAACGAAATCCCCCTGCAGGCAAGGCTCTTCAACGTATCCAAGGACGAACACATCCTGGTCGCAGTGGTACATCACATCGTCGCAGACGGGTGGTCGATCACCCCGCTAGTGCGCGATCTGGGAGTCGCCTACACCCACCGCGCCCGTGGCCAAGCTCCGACGCAGCCGCCGTTGTCGGTGCAGTACGTCGACTACACGTTGTGGCAGCGTGACCACCTCGGAGAGCTCACCGACAGCGAGAGTCCGATCGCCGCACAGGTTGCCTATTGGGAGCAGGCCCTCGCGGGAATGCCCGAACTCGTTGCGCTACCGATCGATCGGCCTTACCCGCCGGTGGCCGACTACCGCGGTGCCAGCGTTGCGGTGGACTGGCCCGCAGAGTTGCAGCAACAAATCGCTCGACTTGCGCGCGAGCACAACGCCACGACCTTCATGGTCGTGCAGGCCGCCCTGGCGGTACTGTTGTCGAAGGTCAGCGCGAGTACCGATGTGGCAGTTGGGTTCCCGATCGCCGGGCGTGGTGATCCAGCGCTCGACGATTTGGTCGGGTTCTTCGTCAACACCTTGGTGCTACGGGTAGATCTGACGGGGAATCCCACCGTCACCGAACTGCTCGCACAAGTTCGCCAGCGCAGTCTCGCGGCCCTCGAACATCAAGACGTGCCCTTCGAGGTGCTAGTGGAACGGCTCAATCCCACTCGAAGCTTGACCCACCAACCGTTGGTGCAGGTGGTGTTGGCCTGGCAGAACTTCGCGGGGCAGGAAGCGGGTCCCGCATCCGGTCTCGCTCTGGGTGACGTGCTGGCCACCCCACTGCCGGGAGCCACGAACACCGCGCGCCTGGATCTGACGTTCTCGTTGGCCGAGCGGTGGACTGGGTCCGGTGAGCCCGCGGGAATCGGTGGCCGGGTGGAGTTCCGCACCGACGTGTTCGACCGCTCCACCATCGAGAGGCTGATCGAGCGGTTGGCACGCGTCATGGCGTTGATGACCGCCGACCCTGCCGGGCGGATCTCTTCGATGAACGTGCTCGACGACACCGAACGAGCCGAACTGGCTGTCTGGAGCAACCAGGCAGTGTTGACCGAGCCCGCCGTTCCGGTGTCGATTCCAGCGGCGTTCGCCATACAGGTGTCCAGCACCCCCGACGCGTTGGCGTTGACGTGCGACGGCCGCTCTTGGACCTATCGAGAGCTCGACCAAGCTTCGAATCGATTGGCGCACTTGTTAATCGAGTGCGGTGCCTGCGCTGGACAGAGGGTCGCGCTCGTGATGCACCGGTCGGCCGAGGCGATCATGGGAATGCTCGCGGTGCTCAAGACGGGGGCGGCATACGTACCCATCGATCCCAACCACCCGAGAGCGCGAAGCGAGGTCATCTTCGCGGACGCCGCACCGATCGCGGTGCTCACTAGCTCCGACCTCCATGACCTGATGAACGGATGCGGCAGCCTCGTCGTCGACGTCACGGACCCCCGCATCGCCGCAGCGCCCTGCACGCCACCACCGGCGCCCGCGGCCGACGAGATCGCCTACATCATCTACACCTCGGGAACGACGGGGGTGCCCAAGGGCGTGGCGATCCCGCACCGCAACGTCCCTTGGCTGATCGATGCATTGGATGCCGGCCTGCCGCTGCCGACCGGACCGGGCCAGGCGTGGACGCAGACGCACTCGTTGGCGTTCGACTTCTCGGTGTGGGAGATCTGGGCTGCGTTGTTGCGCGGTGGCCGTTTGGTGGTCGTGCCCGAGACTGTGGCTCGGTCGCCGGAAGACTTGCACGCCTTGCTGATCCAGGAAGGAGTGAGCGTCGCGGGTCAGACCCCGTCGGCGGCGGCGATGCTGTCGCCGGATGGTCTGGATTCGTTGGCGCTGCTGGTCGGTGGGGAAGCCTGCTCGGCCGACGTCGTGGAGCGGTGGGCACCGGGGCGGACGATGATCAACGCCTACGGTCCGACCGAGACGACCGTATGGGTGGCAATGAGTTCGCCGCTCACACCGAGGTCGGGTGGGCCAGGAATCGGCAGGCCGATTCCTGGCGCGGCGTTGTTCGTGCTGGATCAATGGTTGCGTCCTGTACCTGCCGGAGTGGTCGGTGAGCTGTACGTGGCCGGTCGAGGCGTGGGGATGGGCTATGTGGGCCGGCCCGGTTTGACTGGTTCGCGGTTCGTGGCGTGCCCGTTCGGCACGGCGGGTGAGCGGATGTATCGCACCGGCGACGTGGTGCGGTGGGGTCGCGACGGCCAGTTGCAGTACCTGGGCCGCTCCGACGAGCAGGTCAAGGTCCGCGGCTACCGCATCGAGTTGGGCGAGATTCAAACTGCACTGGCCGCGGCCGAGGGTGTCGACCAGGCTGTGGTGATCGCCCGCGAGGACATTCCAGGCATAAAGCGGTTGGTCGGCTACGTCACGGAATCGGTTGCGGAAAGCGTTGATCCTGCCAGACTGCGGACTGCGCTGGGCGATTGCTTGCCGGCGTACATGGTGCCCGCTGCCGTGGTCGTGCTGGAGTCAATGCCACTGACCGCCAATGGCAAGATCGATGCAAGGGCGCTGCCCGCGCCCGAATATCAGGAGGGTGCTGGATACCGGGCGCCGACCACCCCCATCGAGGAGATTCTCGCAGGCGTATATGCCCACGGTCTTGGGCTGGAGCGGGTTGGCATCGATGACTCGTTCTTCGACCTGGGCGGTGATTCGCTGTCGGCGACCCGCATGGTCGCGGCGATCAACACGGCTCTGGACGCCGACGTGTCGGTGCGAACGCTGTTCGATGCGCCGACGATCGCTCAGTTGGCCAAGCGGGTAGGCGCCGAGGGCAGCAAGCGTGTTCCGTTGGTACCTGCGAAACGCCCTGCGACGGTGCCGTTGTCGTTTGCGCAGAGTCGGTTGTGGTTCCTGGACCAGCTTCAGGGTCCGTCAGCGGTGTACAACATTGCGGCGGCGCTGCGGCTGGCCGGGCCATTGGATGCCGGGGCTTTGGGCGCGGCGTTGGCTGACGTGGTGGGACGGCACGAATCCCTGCGCACCACCTTCCCCAGCATCGATGGCGTCGCGTTCCAGAACGTGCTGCCCGCGGAACGCGTCGACTTGAATTGGGGCGTCGTCGACGCCGATGGGTGGTCGGTCGCGCAACTTGGCGAGGCGATCAATGCCGCGGTGTCCGAGCCATTCGACCTGTCCTGTGAAATCCCTTTGCGATCGACGCTTTTACGGGTGAGCGGCGAAGAACACGTATTGGCGGTCGTGGTACATCACATCGCTGCCGACGGAATGTCGATCGGCCCGCTGGTGCGAGACCTTGGACTGGCCTACGAATCTCGATGCCGCGGAGAGATGCCTGCGTGGGCGCCGCTGCCGGTGCAGTACGTCGATTACACGTTGTGGCAGCGCGAGCAACTCGGTGAGCTCACCGACGACGACAGTGCGATCGCCGGCCAGGTGGCTTATTGGGAGCGCGCGTTGGCGGGAATGCCCGAGCGCGTTCAGCTTCCGACCGATCGGCCGTATCCGGTTGTCGCCGATTACCGCGGCGGCAGCGTGACGGTGGATTGGTCTGCGGAATTGCAGCAGCGGACGCGCGAGGTGGCCCGTGCGCACGACGCGACCAGTTTCATGGTCGTTCAGGCGGCGCTGGCGGTGTTGCTGACCCAGGTCAGCACCAGTTCCGATGTGGCGGTTGGCTTCCCGATTGCGGGAAGAACGGATCCTGCGCTCGATTCGTTGGTGGGTACGTTCGTCAATACGTTGGTGCTTCGGGTCGAGGTGGCAGGCGATCCCAGCGTGGCAGACGTGTTGGCCCAGGTGCGTCAGCGCAGTTTGGCTGCATACGAACACCAGGACGTGCCCTTCGAGGTGTTGGTGGAGCGGCTGCGTCCGGCTCGCTCGATGGGGCATCATCCGCTCGTGCAGGTGATGCTGGCCTGGCAGAACTTCGCCAGCAAGGACGGTGCTCCCGAGTTGGCGCTGGGCGACCTGCAGGCAACACAGCTGGCGGCCGATACCCACACGGCGCGAATGGATTTGACGTTTTCGCTGGCCGAGCGATGGACTGCCGACGGTGAGCCTGCGGGCATCGGCGGTGCGGTGGAATTCCGTACCGACGTGTTCGATGAGGCGACAGTCGAGACGCTCGTCGAGCGGTTGGCGCGCGTACTGAAGGCGATGACCGACGAACCAAGCCGGAGGTTGTCGTCGATCGACGTGCTGAATGACGCCGAGCGTGCTTGGCTGGACGAGCGAGGCAACCGGGCGGCGCTGAGCAAGCCCGAGCCCGCCAAGTCCTGGTCGTCGATTCCGACGGTGTTCGCCGAGCAGGTGGCTCGAACACCCGAGGGCTTGGCGCTGACCTGTGGTGGCCGCTCCTTGACCTATCGGGAACTCGACGAGATGTCGAACCGATTGGCGCACAATCTAGTTGGTCTGGGAGCCGGGCCCGGTGCCCGGGTGGCGTTGCTGTTCACGCGTTCGGCGGAGGCGATCGTCGCCATGCTTGCCGTGTTCAAGAGCGGCGCGGCCTACGTGCCGATCGACCCCGCAGTGCCTGACGCACGGATCGGCGTCATCCTCGACGACGCCCACCCGGTCGCCGCGGTCACCACTGCTGGGCTGGTCGCACGGTTGAACGGATACGACCTTGCGGTGGTCGACGTCGAAGATCCTCAGATCGAGGTTGAGCCCAGCACCCACTTGCCACCGCCCGCGGCCGATGACATCGCCTACGTCATCTACACCTCGGGAACGACTGGCGTGCCCAAGGGCGTTGCGATCGCACATCACAACGTCATCGGGTTGTTGGAGGCGCTAAACACCGATCTGGCATTGAACAGCGGACCGGGCCAGGTGTGGTCACAGTGGCATTCGTATTCGTTCGACGTGTCGGTGTGGGAGATCTGGGCAGCGCTTACCCGTGGCGCACGCCTTCTGATCGTGCCCGAGGACGTCGCGTCCTCCCCCAAGGACTTTCACGCGTTGCTCGTGAGCGAAGGCGTGACCGTGCTCGGCCAAACTCCTTCGGCGGTGGGTGTGCTCTCGCCCCAAGGTTTGGAGTCGACGGCCTTGGTAGTCGCCGGCGAGGCCTGCCCGACGGATCTGGTGGATCGTTGGGCTGACGGACGGGTGATGATCAACGCCTACGGCCCCACCGAGGCCACCGTGTACGCCGCGATCAGCGCGCCCCTCACGCCGGGGTCGGGTGCAGTGCCAATCGGTGCGCCGCTGCCGGAGGGTGCGTTGTTCGTGTTGGATCGCTGGCTGCGCCAAGTGCCCGTAGGCGTCGTGGGCGACCTGTATGTGGCCGGTCGCGGCGTGGCGGTCGGATACGTGGGTCGCGCGAGTTTGACTGCGACGCGGTTCCTTCCATGCCCGTACGGCCCGGCCGGGTCGCGGATGTATCGCACGGGAGATCTGGTGCGCTGGGGAGCCGATGGGCAGTTGCAATACCTGGGGCGGGCGGACGAACAGGTCAAGATCCGCGGCTACCGCATCGAACTCGGTGACGTGCAAACAGCACTTGCCGACCTCGACGGCGTTGAGCAGGCAGTGGTAATCGCTCGAGAAGACCGTCCCGGCGACAAGCGACTGGTCGGCTACATCACGGGAACCGCTCACCCCGCCAAGGTTCGTAGCTCCCTGAGCGAACGTCTGCCCGCGTACATGGTGCCTGCGGCAATCGTCGTCGTCGATGGCTTCTCGCTGACGGTGAGTGGCAAGCTCGACACCCGCGCACTGCCTGCGCCGGACTACCAGAGCGCTGGCCTCCGTCGCGCGCCGACCGGAGCGGTGGAGGAGCTGCTATGCGGCCTATACGGGCAGGTGCTTGGCAGCGATGCGGTCGGAGTCAACGACTCGTTCTTCGACCTTGGCGGAGATTCTCTCTCTGCGATGCGACTGATCGCAGCGATCAACAACAGCCTCAACGTCGATTTGACGGTGCGCGCGTTGTTCGATGCCCCCACGGTCGTCGAATTGGCGCCGCGAATCAACGGTGAAGCGGGCAAGCGGGAACCCCTGCTTGCCGGTGACCGGCCTGACGTGATCCCCCTGTCGTTCGCGCAGAGCAGATTGTGGTTCCTCGACCAGTTACAGGGCCAGTCTGCGGTGTACAACATGGCCGCGGCGTTGCGGCTCACCGGCCGTCTCGACGTCGAGGCAATGGGTGCCGCGCTCGCCGACGTGGTGGCCCGGCACGAGACCCTGCGCACTGTCTTTCCCGCGATCGAGGGCGTACCTCAACAGGTGGTGACGTCGGTCGAAACGGCCGACTTCGGTTGGGCCGTCGTCGATGGCACGGCCTGGTCGGAAGGGCAGCTCAGCCGCGCCGTCGAGGACACGGTGCGCTACACGTTCGACTTGGCGCATGAAATCCCCTTGCGGGCATCGCTGTTACGGGTCGCCGATGACGAGCACCTGCTGGTGATGGTCGTGCACCACATTGCCGCAGACGGCATGTCGATAACGCCGATGGTCGGCGATCTCGCCAAGGCGTATCAGGCGCGTCAGGAGGGTCACGCTCCCGACTGGCTGCCGTTGGCGGTGCAGTACGCGGATTACACGTTGTGGCAACGTGCACACCTCGGCAGCATCGAGGACAAGCACAGCCGAATCGCCGGGCAGCTGGCCTACTGGCAGGACGCGTTGGCGGGCATGCCCGAACAGCTGCAACTACCCACCGACCGGCCCTATCCGCCGGTAGCCGATTACCGCGGCGCGACGGTGGACGTCGATTGGCCTGTCGAACTGCAGCAGCAGTTGCGTGACGTGGCCAGCACGTACGGCGTCACCAGCTTCATGGTGGTGCAGGCGGCGTTGGCGGTGTTGTTGTCGAAGCTCGGCGCCAGCACCGACGTGGCGGTCGGATTCCCCATTGCCGGGCGGAGCGATCCGGTGCTGGACGAGGTGGTCGGCTTCTTCGTCAACACCTTGGTGTTGCGGGTCGATCTGGCGGGCGACATTACGGTGGCAGAACTGCTGGCGCAGGTGCGCCAGCGCAGCCTTGCTGCCTACGAGCATCAAGACGTCCCCTTCGAGGTGTTGGTGGATCGGCTCAAGCCGACGCGAAGCCTGGCGCACCATCCACTGGTACAGGTGATGTTGGCCTGGCAGAACTTCGCCGGCCAGGTTGGCGGTCAGGCACTGACGTTGGGTGACGTGCAGGCGACGCCGTTGGCGACCGACACCCGTTCCGCGAGGATGGATTTGACGTTCTCGATGGCCGAGCGTTGGAGCGATACCGGTGAACCCGCGGGCATCGGTGGGCAGGTGGAGTTCCGCACCGACGTGTTCGACGCAGGAAGCATCGAGACGTTGGTCGCGCAGTTGCGGCGTGTGCTACAGGCGATGACCTCGTCGCCCACCGAGCGATTGTTGTCGATCGACGTACTCGACGACGCCGAGCACGCCCGCCTAGACGAGATCGGCAACCGGGTCGTCTTGGACGATCCCGCTCCAGACGCGGTGTCGCTTCCGGTGGCGTTCGCCGAGCAGGTCGCACGCACGCCGGAAGCGGTCGCAGTGACGTTCGAGGGCGAGTCCGCAACGTATCGCGATCTCGACGTCGCGTCGAACCAGTTGGCGCACTGGCTAGTTGAGCACGGGGCGGTGCCTGGCGAGCGGATTGCACTCTTGCTCCCGCGGTCGATGCAAGCGATCGTGGCGATATTGGCGGTGCTAAAGACTGGCGCGGCCTACGTGCCGATCGATCCGGCGAATCCCGACACACGGCTGAAGTTCGTTCTAAAGGACTCCGCCCCGATCGCCGTGCTCACCAACGGCGTTCTGGTCGAACGACTTTCCGGGCACGAGTTGCCGATCGTCGACGTCGACGATCCCCGTGTCGACGCTCAACCCACCACGGCGTTGCCCGCCCCGGTGGCCGATGACGTCGCTTACCTCATCTACACGTCGGGCACTACCGGTGTGCCCAAGGGGGTTCCGGTGTCGCATCGGAACGTCACTCGGCTCTTGGACGTGCTCGACGACCAAGTGCCGCGCGCCGGGGCGTGGACGCAATGTCATTCGCTGGCCTTCGACTTCTCGGTCTGGGAGATCTGGGGTGCGCTGCTGGGCGGCGGCAGGCTGGTGGTGGTGCCTGATCTCGTCGCACGTTCACCGCAGGACCTCCACGCATTACTGGTGGCCGAGAAGGTCAGCGTGTTGAGTAGGACTCCCTCGGCGTTCTACGCGCTGGACGACGTCGACGCCCTCGTGTCCGACCAGACACGGCGGTTGAGCCTCGATGCGGTGGTGTTCGGTGGGGAGTCCCTAGAGCCACATCGTCTTCGTGGCTGGCTGCAACGCCATCCGGACTCGCCGCGGATGATCAACATGTACGGCATCACGGAAACGACGGTGCACGCCTCGTTCCGCGAGATCAATGTCGCCGATGCCGACGGTTCTGGCAGTCCCATCGGAATTCCGTTGTCCCACCTAGGGTTCTTCGTCTTGGACGGGTGGATGCGACCCGTACCCGCTGGAGCGCTCGGTGAGTTGTACGTGGCAGGCGAGGCCCTAGCGCATGGCTACGTGGGTCAGTCGGCGTTGACGTCGTCGCGTTTCGTGGCGTGTCCCTTCGGAGGGTACGGGGCTCGGATGTATCGCACCGGGGATCTCGTCCGGTGGGACGTAGACGGCGAGTTGCAGTACGTCGGGCGCGTCGACGAGCAAGTCAAGATTCGCGGCTACCGCATCGAGCTGGGCGAGGTGGAGGCGGTGCTGGCCGAACTCGATGGCGTCGAACATGCGGCGGTGGTCGCACGCGAGGACAACTCTGGTGACAAGCGGCTGGTGGGTTACGTCACGGGGACGGCGGATCCTTCCGAGTTGCGACGTGCGTTGGCGGAGCGCTTGCCTGCCTATGAAGTTCCTGCGGCGATCGTGGTTCTGGAAGCCCTGCCGTTGACGGTCAACGGCAAGCTCGATTACAGAGCGTTGCCAGCGCCGGACTACCAGGACTCCACGGAGTATCGCGCACCGGCCAACGAGGTGGAGCAGGCGCTAGCGGACATCTATGGGGAAATCCTCGGGTTGGAGCGGGTCGGAGTCGACCACTCCTTCTTCGACCTCGGCGGTGATTCTCTTTCCGCCATGCGTCTGATCACTGCGATCAACACCAATCTCGATGCCGACCTGTCCGTGCGAACCTTGTTCCGTGCTCCCACCGTCAGAAGCCTGAGCCAGCAGTTGGGCAAGGCCTCCAGCGGCGAGGATGACATGGAAGTCACTCCGGTCGAAATTCTGAAGCAGGGCAACGGTATTCCGGTGTTCTGTATCCACCCGGGCGGTGGTGTGAGCTGGCCGTACCACGTACTCGGCCAATATCTGGACGGCCCGATCATCGGAATCCAACGGGTCGCCGACGGTGAGGAAGCCGAGCCCGAGCTGATCGCCGACATGGCCAAGCAGTACGCCGACAGGATTCAAACCGTCAGTCCGACCGGACCGTACAAGCTTCTGGGTTGGTCGTTCGGAGGTGTGGTCGCTCAGGCGGTTGCAGTCGAGCTTCGGCGTCGTGGAAGCGAAGTCGGTCGACTCGTCATACTCGATGCCCTGCCCAGTACCGAAACGCACGTCGAGCACGCCGAGGTCGAGGCCCACATTCTGCGAGAGGTGTTGCGATTCTTCAACATCGAAGTCCCCGTACAGGATGAGCCGCTTACGTCCGATCAGGTCGAAGGGCTTGTCCGCCAACGCGGTGCGCTCGAATTCGCACGGTACAAGCCGATGCTGGAACTCCTTGCGAAGAACCTCAGCAGCAGCACGACACTGCATCGAGCGCATGTCCCCGAACCGTTCGACGGTGATCTGGTGATCTTCTCGGCTGGACGCGAGCGCAATCGGGGATTGTCTGCACTGCAAAGTTGGCGCCCCTTCATCGCTGGCAAGATCACCGAGTTCTCGGTCGACACCACGCACGAGGAAATGCTGACTACGGAATCGCTGACGCTGTACGGCGATCAGCTCGAGTCAGCCTTGCAAGGACCCGCGCGGTCGAAGCCAGGCCATGGGGAAGGAGAGCAATGACACTCGCTGGAGCCGAGGCGAATTCGCTGACTGGATCGGAAAGGGACGCTGAGATGGGTGTGGTCACCCCCGTCGCCGTGATCGGAATGGCGTGCCGTCTTCCAGGTGCGATCGACTCACCGGAGCAGCTGTGGCAGGCACTGCTGCGCGGCGACGACCTCGTCACCGAGATTCCCGCCGACCGCTGGGACGCCGCCGACTACTACGACCCCGAGCCCGGGGTGCCCGGCAGGTCGGTCTCGAAGTGGGGCGCCTTCCTCGACGACGTAGCCGGATTCGACTCGGAGTTCTTCGGAATGGGCGATCGGGAGGCGACCGTCAGCGACCCACAGCACCGGATCCTGCTGGAGACGTCGTTCGAAGCGATGGAGCATGCGGGCCTGAACCGAGAGATGCTGGCAGGCACGCGGACTGGTGTCTTTCTCGGACTGACGCACAACGACTACCAGCTATTGGCTGCCGACGCAGGTGCGGTGGACAAGCCGTACGGATTCATTGCCAACAACTTCAGCTTGGCGTCGGGACGCGTCTCCTACGCCTTTGGGCTGCATGGTCCCGCCATTACGGTCGACACCGCTTGTTCCTCTGGACTGGCTGCCGTGCACCTGGCTTGCCGGAGTTTGCACGAGCGTGAAAGCACCCTCGCGCTCGCGGGTGGCGTTGCGTTGGCATTGGATCCGCGCAAATGGGCCGCCGGTTCAGCTGAGGGAATGCTCTCTCCCACTGGCCGCTGCCACGCCTTCGACGTCGGGGCGGACGGGTTCGTGGCAGGCGAGGGTTGCGCCGTCGTGATGCTGAAGCGATTGTCGGACGCGCAACGCGACGGTGACCGGATTCTGGCCGTCATACGCGGCACGGCGTCGAACCAAGACGGCCGCACCGTGAACATCGCGACCCCGTCCAAGGCGGCGCAGGTCACGGCCTATCGCGATGCACTTGCCGCAGCTGGGGTCGAAGCCGAGAGCATCGGGATGGTGGAGGCACACGGTACCGGTACGCCCACCGGCGACCCGATCGAATATTCCAGTCTCGCAGAGGTTTACGGCCAAGACGGCCCTTGCGCACTGGCATCGTCGAAGACCAACTTCGGGCACACTCAGTCGGCGTCCGGCGCACTCGGGTTGATGAAGGCAGTGCTCTCGCTGCAGGCGGGCACCGTTCCTCGGAATCTGCACTTCACGCGTCTACCCGACGACCTGGCGCAGATCGACTCCAATCTGTTCGTGCCGCGTGAGACCACCCCGTGGCCGATCAATGGCGGGTTGCCGCGGCGCGCGGCAGTGTCGGCCTACGGAGTGTCGGGAACCAACGTCCACGCCATCCTGGAGCAGGCGCCCAATGTCGAGGGCGAGGCATCCGGCAGCCTCGCGAACCCGGACGGAGAGTCCGAGTCGAAGTTGCTCTTTCCGCTCTCGTCGACCTCCGCTGACGAATTACGCCGCACGGCAGGGCGTTTGGCGGACTGGATGAGCGTGCAGGACGAATTGACGCTGTCCGATCTGGGATACACCCTGGCGCGTCGGCGCGAGCACCGGCCAGTGCGGACCGCCGTCATCGCAAGCACCAAGCCAGAACTCGTTCGAGCACTGCGCGAAGTCTCCGACGGCGACACTCCGTTTCAGGCGGCAGTCGGAAGGAATGACCGCGGCCCGGTGTGGGTCTTCTCCGGCCAGGGTTCGCAGTGGTCCGCGATGGGCGCGCAGTTGCTCGCGACGGAACCGGTTTTCGCCGCGACCGTCGCACGTGCCGAACCAGTCGTCGCCGAGGAGGCGGGATTCTCGGTGACCGAAGCGATGTCGGCGCCCCATACCGTCAACGGTCAGGAGAGAGTGCAGCCGACGCTGTTCACGATGCAGGTCGCGATGGCAGCCACGCTAGAGGCGTACGGCGTTCGGCCGGGCGCGGTGATCGGGCACTCCCTCGGCGAGGCGGCGGCCGCGGTAGCCGCTGGTGGGCTATCGCTGGAGGACGGCGCGCGTGTCGTCTGCCGCAGATCGCGGCTGATGTCCAAGGTCGCTGGTGCTGGCGCGACGGCATCGGTGGAAATGCCTGCACAGCAGGTGCTTTCGGAGCTGATGGCACGCGGGATCAAGGACGTCGTAGTGGCGGTGGTCTCATCGCCTAAGTCGGCAGTGGTCGCAGGCGCCACCCAGACCGTGCACGAGCTGGTCGCGGGGTGGGAGAGCCGAGACGTGATGGCTCGTCTGGTGCCCACCGACGTCGCGTTCCACTCGCCGCAGGTAGATCCCATCCTCGGTGAGCTGAGGAAGGCGCTAGAGGACATCCAGCCGATGACGCCGGAGATCCCCTTCTACTCGGCCACCTCGTTCGATCCGCACGAGCAGCCGGTATTCGACGCGCGCTACTGGGCTGACAACTGCCGTCGCATGGTTCGTTTCGCCTCTGCCGTGCAGACGGCCCTAGAGGACGGGCACCGCGTATTCGCCGAGGTGTCCCCGCATCCATTGCTGGTGCGCGCGATCCAGCAGACGGCCGAGAGTGTCGACGTACCGATGGCCGCGCTGGCAGGCATGCGTCGCGAACAGGAACTGCCGCACGGCTTGCGCGAGTTCGTGGCGGACATGCACGGCGCCGGTGCCGCGGTGGACTTCTCGGTCATGTATCCGAGTGGCGGGCTGGTCGATGCGCCGCTGCCCACGTGGACGCATCGCAGGCACTGGCTGAGTGGCGAAGGCAACGATTCGCCGACGCATGGCGCCTTTAGCGTCTCGGTTCACCCGCTGCTCGGCGAGCACGTCCGTCTACACGAGGAGCCGGTCCGCCACGTGTGGCAGGGAGAGGTCGGCACCGCTGCACACCCCTGGCTGGGCGACCACGAGGTGCGCAACGTTGCGGTGCTTCCCGGCGCGGCGTACTGCGAGATGGCGCTGGCGGCTGCACGCGTAGTACACGGCGGCGTACATGGCGGTGCAGTGGAAGTCCGCGACATCAGCTTCGACCGCGCGCTTCTTCTCGACGAGAAGCTCGTGATCGGCGGATCGGCGTCGTCGACGGCAGAAGGCGTCGCCGAATTCATCGTGGAGACGACAGAGGCGGGAGAAACCACGCGCCACGCCACCGCGGTCCTGCATGCGGCAGCCGACGAGCAAGCGCCCGTGTACGACGTGTCTTCACTTCTCGCCGACCACCCGCGTTCCGAGGACGGTGACGAGATACGGGTCCGGATGAATCAGCGTGGCCTGCAGTACGGTCCGGCGTTCTCCGGTTTGCGCGCCGTACACGTCGGCGACGAGGCCGACACCGTGCTCGCAGAGGTTGCACTCCCACGCCAGATCCGCTCGCAGCAAGATGCCTACGAAGTACATCCGGCGCTACTGGACGCATGCTTCCAGTCCGTCGAGGCGCACCCATCGGTGCGGGCGCTCGGCGTCGGCGCCCTTGGGCTGCCGCTCGGGATCACGCGACTGGTGTCCTACGGGCCCGCCCGCAACGTCCACTACTGCCGCACGCGGGTGACGACGGCCGACGCGAGCGGAGTCAACGCCGACGTCGAACTGATCGACGAACACGGCAAGGTCGTGCTCGAGGTCGTCGGCCTCCGGTTGGGCACCGGCGAATCCGAGGAAGGTCAACGAGACCGCGCTCTTGCCGAGCGACTGTTGACCATCGAATGGCGGCCGCGCGACATCGCAGCAGCCGAGTATGCCGACGGAGGATCGTGGTTGCTGATCAGCACCGACGGGGCCGACGCCGTCTCAGCGGCCTTGGCCGAATCGCTGAAAGCCCATGGCGCACAGTGCACGACGATGAACTGGGCGGAACGAGCCGATGTCGCTTCGATGTCAGCCGAACTCGAGATGCAGCTGCGTGGGGGCAGTGTCTCCGGCGTGGTGGTTCCGATCGTTCCCGGAAGCGATCGCACGGACGAGGAATCCGTGCTGCTGGGCCGTAAGTGCGTTGAGCAGCTGGTGCACATCACCCGCCAGCTTCCGGAGCTTCCCGGTGACCCGCCGCGCCTCTACGCGGTGACGCGAGCTGCAGCGGCCGTGCTCCCCGGTGAAGAACCGAACTTGGAGCAGGCCGGCCTGCGCGGTTTGATGCGGGTGGTGGGAGTGGAGCATCCGCATCTACGCGCCACCCAGATCGACGTGGACGAGACCACGCCCGCCGAGCAGGTGGTGCAGCAGTTGCTCAGTGGGTCCGAGGAGGACGAGACCGCCTGGCGCGAGGGCCAGTGGTACGTCGCGCGGTTGTCCCCGTCCCCGCTTCTTCCCGAGGAGCGGCACACCGTCACCGCTGATCTCAGTTCTGCCGGTACGAAATTGCACGTCCGCACCCCAGGTGACCTGGAATCGCTCGAACTCGTTGCGTGCAAACGCATTCCGCCGGGTCCGGGCCAAATAGAGGTCAAGGTCAACGCATCCAGCATCAATTTCGCTGACGTGCTGGTCGCGTTCGGTCGATACCCTGCCTTCGACGGCCGCCTGCCCCAGCTCGGCATCGACTTCGCAGGAGTGGTCACCGCGGTGGGTCCGGACGTCACCGATCACGCGGTCGGCGATCGCGTCGGAGGGCTTTCGGCAAGCGGGTGTTGGGCAACGTTCATCACGTGCGAGGCCAACCTGGCTGCCACCTTGCCGGACGAGCTTGACGACGCGGACGCGGCCGCATTGACGATCGCCACCGCCACAGCCTGGTACGGCCTGACCGACATGGCTCGCATCACCGCCGGCGACAAGGTGCTGATCCACTCGGGCACCGGCGGAGTCGGCCAGGCGGCGATCGCCATCGCCAGGGCCGCGGGCGCCGAGATCTTCGCGACCGCTGGTAGCGAACAGCGTCGGCAGACGTTGCGCGACATGGGCATCAAGCACGTATACGATTCCCGCAGTACCGAATTCGCCGATCAGATACGCGACGACACCGACGGGTACGGCGTCGACGTCGTGCTCAACTCCGTCACCGGAGCTGCGCAGCGTGCGGGGCTAGAGCTGCTGGCATTCGGCGGACGATTCGTCGAGATCGGAAAGCGCGACATCTACGGTGACACCAAGTTGGGGCTGTTCCCGTTCCGGCGCAACCTGACGTTCTTCGCCGTGGATCTGGCACTCATGTCGGTCAGCCATCCCGATCGCGTACGGCAGCTGCTGGCGACGGTGTACCAGCTCGTCGCAACGGGCAAGCTTCCGCGACCGGAGTGTACGCGTTACCCACTTTCCGGCGCCGCCAACGCGATTCGAGTGATGAGCGGTGCCAGACACAAGGGCAAGCTCGTCCTGGAGATCCCGCACGATGGAACCAGCCAGGTGGTCCTTCCGCCTGCGCAGGTTCCCGTCTTCCGCGGCGATGGCTCCTACGTCGTCAGCGGCGGACTCGGTGGGCTGGGGTTGTTCCTCGCTGAGCGGATGGCGGAGGCGGGCTGCGGCAGGATCGTGCTGTCGTCGCGATCGGAGCCCGGTCCGGAGGCCTTGGAGACGATGCAGCGCATCCGTGCGACGGGTGCCGACGTCGTCGTGGAGTCGGGCGACATCGTCGATCCCACCACTGCTCTGCGGTTGGTGGAGACGGCGACCGCCACCGGACTGCCGCTGCGCGGCGTACTGCACGCGGCTGCGGTGATCGAGGACGCGACCCTTGCGAACATCACCGACGAACTCATAGCGCGCGACTGGGCGCCAAAGGTGCATGGCGCCTGGAACTTGCATACCGCTACCGCCGGTCATTCGTTGGACTGGTTCTGCTCGTTCTCGTCAGCGTCGGCGTTGGTGGGCTCACCCGGACAGGGTGCCTATGCGGCCGCCAACAGTTGGCTGGACGCATTCACCATCTGGCGGCGCACGCAGGGGCTGCCAGCGACCGCGATCGCGTGGGGCGCTTGGGGACAGATCGGCCGCGGCACCGCACTGGCCGAGGGAGCCGGTGTCGCGATCACACCCGATGAGGGCGCCTACGCCTTCGAGGCGCTGCTGCGCCATGACCGCGCCTACACCGGCTACGCGCCGATGACGGATGCTCCGTGGCTGACCGCCTTCGCGGCGCACAGCCCGTTCGGCGAAGCGTTCCGATCGAACGGCCAAGGCGGTGCTGGCACCAACAAGCTGCGCGCAGAGTTGAACGATCTGCCGCGTGGGGACTGGCCAATTCGCCTGCGGCGTCTGATCTCCGATCAAGTCAACCTGATCCTGCGGCGCAGCGTCGACCCCGACCGTCCGCTCGCCGAGTACGGGATGGACTCGTTGGGCGCCTTGGAGTTGCGCACTCGCATCGAAAGCGAGACGGGCGTTCGCGTCAGTCCCAAGGACATGACGACCACGATTAGAGATCTCGCGGGCCAGTTGTGCGAGGAGCTGGAACCGGTGGAGGCGTAGCTGCATGTGGGGATCGTTGTTGGCACTGGGGTTGTTGTTGTCGCTGCATCCGCTGCGCCTCGGTGTCACCCTCATCGTGATCTCTCGATCGCGGCCGATGCAGAACCTGTTCGCATACTGGCTCGGGTCGTTGACGGTATGTGTTCTGTTCCTGGTGATTCCGCTGTTCCTGCTGCATTACATCCCTGCGCTCTCCTCGTTCACTAGGGTTGCCGACCCTGCCACGAGTCCCACGGCTCGACACGTGGGCCTCGGTTTGGGGGTGCTGTCACTGTTGGTCGCTGCGCTGATGTTGGTGCGTTCCAAGGTGCGCCCACGAGGGCGGGTGTCCGCGTCTGGAGGTAGGCGCCGCGGAGGCGGCGCCGATGCGGGAAGCGTTGCGACGCAGGTTCTCGACGACGACCGATCCAACCCCAACGACCAGCCAGACCCACGCGATCAACGGAACCCGATTGCACGCCTGCTCGGGCAAGACGGGGATTCCGACCTCGACGACAAGTCGCGAGGCCGACGGCTGGTCGGACGCATCCGCAACGCATGGGAGAGCGGAGCTCTCTGGGTCTCGTTCGTGATCGGCCTCGCCGTGGGGCCTTCGATCGATGGAGTGCTGGTCGTCCTCGCCATCATCGTGGCGACGGGAAGCGCCATCGGCTTGCAGATCAGCGCTGCGGCCACCTTCATCGTCGCGATGCTTGCCGTCGAAGAAGTCATCCTGGTCAGCAACGTGGCCGCGCCAACGCGCACACAGGCGATGCTTCGGCGGTTGCACGAGTGGGCGCAGACCCACCGCAGGAAGGTACTGATCGCCATCTTCGCCGTGGTGGGGGTTTCCCTAGTGATTCAGGGGATTGCCAGTGGCTAACGCTTCAGCGCTCTGCGATCCACTTCGCGGTGAAGCGTTGTATTTCCGAGAACTGTTGCGGCAGATAGTGTCCGACCAGTCCTTCGATCTTGCCGCCGATCAAGGGAACCTTGAACTCGACAGTCGCGGCGCAGTCGAGACGCGAACCGTCTGGTACCGGTACCAACAACGCCGTACCGTGCCCGGATCCCGGCGCCCCTCGGGTGACGAAGCTGACCTCGCCCCGCAGCGAGTCGGCCCCGATCGGAATCCACGTCTCCTTCTGCACCACTTGCCAGCGGGCCGGATAGATCCTCGCGACGATCGACGGCAGCGCGCCGTCGCGCACGTCGTGGACTACCGTCACCTCGAGTCCGTCATCGGGATCGACGTCCAACGAGACGAGCCTGCCGATGTCGCCGAAATTCGCCATTCTGGCCTGCCAATAATCTTCTTCGGCGAAGGCTGCGCGTATTTGCTCGACGGTGGCTGGGGAATCGATTGTGAAGTCTACCGATCGGGGCACGTCAACTAGGCTAGCTGGTGTCTGATGCAATCTTGATTCGGTTCGGCTGAAGGCGATCCGATGATTTCTCGTGTGTAAAGCACACAGTGCACTGCGAGCCGCAGCGAACAGCGCCGATCCATTTCAGCGAATTTGCTGGAACTCACTACTCACGTCTGGAATACTCACGCTATGGCTGTCAAGGAACGCATCGCTCTGAACCGCGTGGTTTGGGATCTCCACCAAAAGGGTCAGAAGCTCGTCTATCAATACTTCACCAGAAGGCTCGCCGAGCATGACGTCGTGTTCTTCAACTACGGCTACGAGGAAGACCCCCCGCTCGGACTGGCACTCGAACCGTCCGACGAGCCGAACCGGTACAGCATTCAGCTGTATCACAAGACAGCTACCCAGGCGGGCGGGCTGGAAGGCAAGCGTGTACTGGAAGTCGGCTGTGGCCACGCTGGCGGAGCCTCGTACCTTACGCGCACCCTGAAGCCCGCCTCCTATACCGGTCTGGACCTGAATCCGACCGGTATCGCCTTCTGCCGAGAGAAGCACCAGCTACCCGGCCTCGACTTCGTCGAGGGCAACGCGCAGAACCTGCCCTTCCCCGACGGATCGTTCGACGCGGTGGTGAACGTCGAATCGTCGATTCACTACCCGGATTTCGCGCTCTTCCTGAAGGAAGTCGAACGCGTGCTCGCACCCGGCGGGCACTTCCTCTACGCCGATGCCCGCTTCGCGAAGCACATTCCCGACTGGGAAAAGGACTTGGACAATGCTCCGATGCGAATGGAATCGCACGTCGACATCACGCCAGAGGTCATGCGCGGGATGGAACGTAACTCCCAGGAGTGGCCAGACGTAGTCGACCGTCGCGTGCTGCGGTTCCTGTTCGGCCTCGCTCGTGACAACGAGCACGTGAAGAACTCGCAGGTCTACCGAAACTTGCAGAGCGGCAAACTGTCCTACCGGATGTACTGCTACTCCAAGAGCTGAAGGACTGCTCCAGCCCCCGAGCGCTAGATGATATTTTCGGGCTGACTCCAACCAGAGAGCCAGGTCGAACGGAATCTCATGACTACGAACGTTGAACAACTCGAATTTCAGGCTGAGGCGCGTCAGCTGCTGGATCTGATGGTCCACTCCGTCTACTCCAACAAGGAATCGTTTCTGCGCGAGCTGATTTCGAACGCGTCCGACGCGCTCGACAAGCTCCGGCTCGAAGCGCTGCAGAACAAGGACCTCGACCTAGACGTCTCCGACCTGCACATCGAGCTAGAGGTCGACAAGAATGCCCGCACGCTGATCGTGCGCGACAACGGCATCGGCATGACGCGCGCCGAGGTGATCGATCTGATCGGCACGTTGGCAAAGTCTGGTACGGCCGAGGTACGTCGGAAGTTGCGCGAGGCGAAGAACGCTGCGGTGTCCGAGGAATTGATCGGCCAATTCGGCATCGGGTTCTATTCGACGTTCATGGTCGCCGACGAGGTCGAGTTGCTGACGCGCAAGGCGGGCGAGGTCAGCGCCACTCGTTGGGCATCCAGCGGTGACGGCACCTACACCGTCGAAACCGTCGAGCACGCACCTCAGGGGACGTCGATCACGCTGCACTTGAAGCCGGAAGACGCCGAGGACGAACTGCACGACTACACCTCGGAGTGGAAGCTGCGGGAACTGGTGAAGAAGTACTCCGACTTCATCGGTTGGCCCATTCGCATGCAGGTCGAGCGGCGCACCCCTGCCACCGAGGACGGTGGCGAGGAGACGGTCACGGTCGAGACTCAGACCCTCAACTCGATGAAGGCGCTGTGGGCCAAGAACAAGGACGAGGTCTCGGAAGCCGAGTACAAGGAGTTCTACAAGCACATCGCCCACGCCTGGGACGACCCACTCGAGGTCATCTCGATGAAGGCGGAGGGCACCATCGAGTATCAGGCGCTGCTCTTCATCCCGTCGCAGGCTCCGTTCGACCTCTTCACCCGCGACGCCAACACCGGCGTGCACTTGTACGTCAAGCGTGTCTTCGTGATGGCCGACTGCGACGAGCTCATCCCCAGCTACCTGCGCTTCGTCAAGGGAGTCGTCGACGCACAGGACATGTCGCTCAACGTCTCTCGCGAGATCCTGCAGCAGGATCGGCAGCTCACCGCGATACGGCGCCGACTGACGAAGAAGGTGCTCTCGACGATCAAGGACATTCAGTCGCAGCGGGCGCAGGACTACCGCACGCTGTGGACGCAGTTCGGGGCGATCCTCAAGGAGGGACTGATCTCGGACCGAGACAATCAAGAGATCCTGCTGCAGATCTCGTCGTTCGCCTCGACGCACACCGCCGAAGAAGACGGGGCACTCACGACTCTGGCGGAGTACGTCGCGCGAATGAAGGACGGTCAGGAGCAGATCTTCTACGCGACGGGACCCTCGCGCGAGCAGCTGCTGGCCTCACCGCACCTCGAGGCGTTCAAGGCGAAGGGGTACGAGGTCCTACTGCTCACCGACCCGGTCGACGAGGTCTGGGTGGGCTCGGTGACCGAGTTCGATGGAAAGCCGCTGCAGTCGGTCGCCAAGGGCGAGGTGGACCTCGATTCCGAAGACGAGAAGGCAGCAAGCGAAGACGAGCGCCAAGCCCAACAGAAGGACTTTGCCGACCTGCTGACGTGGCTGGGGGAAACCTTGGCAGAACACGTGAAGGAGGTGCGGTTGTCCTCCCGTCTGACCGAGTCGCCTGCCTGCCTCATCACCGACGACTTCGGCATCACGCCAGCGCTCGCGCGCATGTATCGGGCCTCCGGTCAGGTGGTTCCGGTGGGCAAGCGCATCCTCGAACTCAACCCGAAGCATCCGTTGGTGACAGGACTTGCGCAAGCGCACCAAAGTCGAGTCGAAGGCGACGAAACGCTCGAAGAGACCGCCGAATTGCTCTACGGCACCGCACTTCTCGCCGAAGGTGACATACCCGACGATCCGGCTAGATTCGCAGGCCTGCTCGCAGCGCGGTTGGCTCGCACCGTCTAGCAAAATTGGAGATGCCTTGACAAGGGATTCTGATCAGCAGCTTGTTCAAATCGGTGAGTGCGGCGGCGACCGAGCGGTAGCGTTGTGCCCGTGACGGATACCTCTGTTCCCACCGTGCTGCGCGAGCGTGCCAGCCTGCAGCCGAATGACACGGCGTTCACCTTCCTTGACTACGAAAGGGATTGGGACGGTGTCGCTCTGACCTTGACGTGGATGCAGCTGTATAGGCGCACGACGAACCTGGCGCGCCACCTGGAAGACATCGGGTCGCCCGGTGAGCGCGCGGTGATCTTGGCTCCGCAGGGTCTCGACTACATCGTCGCCTTCCTCGGCGCCTTGCAAGCCGGGTTGATCGCAGTACCCCTTTCGGTTCCGCTGGGCGGTGTCAGCGACGAGCGCGTGAGTTCGGTGATGATCGACGCATCACCGTCGATCGTCTTGACGACGTCGAGCGCGGTCGGAGTCGTGGTCGAACACGTCGTACCGGAGTCGGGGTTCGACGCTCCGACGATCGTCGAGGTCGACTTACTCGATCTCGATGGTCCGATGGGGTCCGGCGGCGGGCCGGACGTTCTCCCCGAGACGGCGTACCTGCAGTACACGTCGGGGTCGACGCGTGCCCCCGCAGGCGTGGTCATGTCACACGAGAACATCATGATCAATTTCGAACAGTGGGCCGCAGGCTACTTCGGCGAGTGGGGAAACGTCCCGCCCCCCGGCGCCACCGTGGTGTCGTGGCTGCCGTTCTACCACGACATGGGTCTATATCTGGGCATCTGCGCACCCGTGCTGTTGGGCATCCCCGCCGTCCTCACAAGTCCGGTGGCGTTCCTGCAGCGGCCCGCGCGCTGGATGCAGATGGCCGCGCGCTACCCGAAGTCGTACACGGCGGGGCCGAACTTCGCGTTCGAGCTGGCGACGCGCAAGACCTCCGACGAAGACATGGCGGGCCTAGACCTCGCCGACGTGCTCGTGATAGCCACCGGCAGCGAACGGGTGAATCCGGCGACCCTGGAGCGCTTTACGCGTCGATTCGCCTCTTTCAACCTGCGCGACAAGGTAATCCGGCCTTCGTACGGGTTGGCAGAGGCGACGATATACGTTGCGAATCGCACCGCTCCCGAGCCGCCGAAGATCGTCCGGTTCGATACCGAGAAGCTGACCGAGAAGAGGGCCGAGCGCTCGGAGAGCAAGAGCGGCACGCCGCTGGTCAGCTACGGCACGCCGACTTCGCCGAGGGTCCGCATCGTCGATCCCGATACCCGTGTGGAGTGCCCGGCAGGTTCCGTTGGTGAAATCTGGGTGCAGGGCGACAACGTTGCCGAGGGTTACTGGGGTAATCCCGAGAAGTCCGAAAAGACCTTCAGCGCGACGATCGTCAACCCGTCCGACGGCACGTCCGAGCGGCCGTGGTTGCGGACGGGAGACTCCGGATTCCTGTTCGATGACGAGCTCTACATCATCGGCCGCATCAAGGATCTGCTGATCGTGTACGGACGCAATCATTCTCCCGACGACATCGAGGCGACCATCCAGGAGATCACCCATGGGCGGTGCGCGGCAATCGGCATCCCGGATCGCGGCACCGAACAGCTCGTCGTGATCGTCGAAGCCAGGAAGCGGGAGGAATCCCGCGAAGCCGTCGCAGAGAAGCTCGCCGGCGTGAAACGCGAAGTCACGTCTGCGATCTTCAACTCGCACGGTCTGAGTGTTGCCGATCTCGTGTTGGTGTCGCAGGGCTCGATTCCCGTCACGACCAGCGGCAAGGTTCGCCGATCGGCGTGTGTCGAGCAGTATCGACAGGGCATGCTCGCCCGCCTGGACGCCTAGGTCAGCCGAACTCCAACAACGTGTACGCGCCCCTGAAGTTCTTCGTGGGGCCAAACCGCCAGAACGCGGGGAAAGCCGTTCCGAACATCAACCCGCGGCCCCGCGGAATCGGTATGTCATGGACGGCGCGGACACCCCGGACTGTGTCGACGAGTTGCGCAAGCGCGGCAGCCGACAGGCTGAACGGCATCGGTGGAATGCGATACGTCAGGGAGGCGCGCACGCCCTTGGGGGCGAGCTTCGACATCACTACCGGCGGAAGGTCGAACATCATCTGTCCGCCGGGAAAGCGTCTGGCGCACTCCGTGATCAAGCCCATCGCCTCTCGGGGCTGCAGGTACATCAACAAGCCCTCGGCGGTGATGAAGACACCGTCGCGCGGGTCGACGTCGTCCATCCAGGCGTAGTCGAGCGCGGATTGGGCAAGGCTGCTGATACGCGGGGACGACGGTAGCAGTCGTTGACGCAACTCGATGATCGGTGCGAAATCGACGGTGAGCCAACTAAACTCCAAGTCGGGCAGCGCGCTGCTCAGCCGCCAGAAGCTGGTCTGCAGACCTTCGGCGAGGGCGACGACGGTTGCAGAGGGATGGCTCGACAGATAGCTAACGGCGGCGTGGTCGAACGCGAGGGCACGCAGCGCGGTCTCCTGGCCCTTGCGGCCGAACTTGGCGAAGTCCACGTCGAAGGCATCGACGAGTCGAATCGCCATCGGATCGTCGATGATGGGTCTCGAGTGGCGGGCTTGGTGAGCCCTGGCGCTCAGCGTCAACAACGCGGTTTCCGAGACTCCGGTGAGAGCGCTGGGCGCTGCCTCGTCGTCCTTTCCCGGATTCACCACTTCAACGTACGACACGTGGCTGGCGGCGCCAGCTACCCTGGCACGCGTGACGTTGGCCCATGAGGATCACGGCCGCGGCGATCCGGTGCTGTTCATCGCGGGCCAAGGTGGCGTTGGTCGGACGTGGGCGGTTCATCAAGTCCCCGCATTCCGCGCCGCGGGTTACCGCGCCATCACCTTCGACAACAGGGGAGTGGGTGCGACCGCGAACTCCGAGGGTTTCACCACGGAGACGATGGTCGCCGACACCGTGGAGTTGATCGAGGCGCTCGACGCCGCCCCCGTCCGGATCGTCGGTGTTTCGATGGGCTCGTTCATCGCGCAAGAATTGATGCTGGTGCGGCCTGAGCTGGTGAGCCAGGCGGCGCTGCTGGCCACCAGGGGCCGCCATGACCGCGCGCGAAACTTCTTTCGTGAGGCAGAACGGGACTTCGTTCGTGCGGGTATCGAGCTGCCGGCGACGTACGCGGCGAAACTTCGCTTGCTGGAGAATTTCTCACCAAAGACCCTGAACGACGATCAGACCGTCGGCGACTGGATCGACACCTTCTCCATGTGGCCGAGCAAGATGACCCCGGGGGTACGCGCGCAGTACGACGTGGCCCCGCAGCACGACAGGTTGCCTGCCTATGGGGCGATCACCACACCCACCTTGGTGATCGGGTTCGCCGACGACGTCGTGATGCCCCCCCACCTCGGCGCGGAGGTCGCGGCCGCCCTTCCCAACGGCCAGTATCGCGAAATCAGCGACACTGGTCATCTGGGGTTCCTCGAACGGCCGGATGCGGTGAACTCGGCGATCCTCGACTTCTTCGGTCGCCCCAAGGCCTGATCGTCAAACGTGCTCCGAATTTCGCCTAGTGCGGGCTTAGGCTCAGGCAATGCGCTTGTCGTGGCCGCTGATTGGCCGCTCGGAGCAGATGCGAAGCATCGAAGCCGCCCTGTCGTCGGACGGCTCCGGCATCGTCGTGTGGGGCGAGGCGGGCGTCGGCAAGAGCCGGCTCGCCCGCGAGGCGATCGCAGCCGGCGCATCACGCGGATGGGAACCGCGGTGGGCAGTCGGCGCGTCGTCGGGCCAGGCCGTACCGCTGGGCGCCTTCACCGCGTGGACCACCTCGGGAGCCACTGACACCGTGCAGTTGGTGCGCGGCGTGATCGAATCGCTGACAGCCGCACCACCTGGCATGACCGTCGTGGTGGCGGTCGACGACGCGCACCTACTCGACGATCTGTCGACGTTCGTCCTGCATCAGATCGTGCAAAGAGGCGCGGCAAAGGTGATTCTCACCGTTCTCGACGGCGAGCCGATTCCTGCTGCGGTACAGGAGATATGGAAGGTCGGACGATTCGACCGACTCGACTTGCCGCCGTTGACGCTGGATGAGACGACATCGCTGCTCTCGACGGCCTTGGGCGGGTCCGTCGACCCGGACGCGGCCCTGCGGTTGTGGCAGCTGACCCGAGGCAACGCCCTGTACCTGCGCACGATCGTCGAGCAGGAGATTGCCGACGGTCGCATCGTGGCGCAGCGGGGGTACTGGCGGTGGATCGGTGACCCCGTCATGCCACACGGCCTCGTCGCATTGATCGAGGCACGCATCGGAGCTTTGCCCGCTGGGGTTTCAGACGTGGTCGACGTGTTGGCAGTCGGCGAACCCATCGAGTTGGCTGCCCTGCGCCGGATCACCGACCCGGCGGCGGTCGAAGAGGCCGACATCCGCGGTCTCATCACGCTGCAGCCCGTCGGCACCGGCGTGCAGGTGCGGGTCGCGCACCCCCTCTACGGTCAGATACGCCGCAGACGTGCGGCACCGACCAAGTTGCGGCGGCTACGCGGGCTCGTCGCAGCAGAACTTGCCAGGGCCGACGACGGCGACGACGTGCGCACCGCCGTGCGCCGTGCCACGTTGACTCTCGACTCCGATCTCGCCCCCGACGTCGACCTGTTGGTGCGAGCCGCCCACGGCGCGGTGTGGCTCGCGGACCTGCCGCTGGCCGATCGAATCGCCGAGGCCGCCGTTCGCGCGGGCGCCGGTGCCGAGCCGAACTTCGTTCGTGCGCATGCATTGTCGTGGCTGGGCCGCGGCGAGGAGGCCGACGCGGTGTTCGCCCAGATCAATGCAGAAGAGTTGACCGACCGTGACCGCGCCCGATTCGCGTTCCTGCGGGCGAGCAACATGCTGTGGGCGCTCGGCGATCCCGCCCGCGCGAAGGACGTCATCGACGAGGCGTCGCGCGTTACGCCGCAGGACGCGCGCAGCTACGTCGACGCCTTCCTCACCGTGTATTGGTTTGCGACGGACCAGCCGGAGGCGGCGGTGCAGGCGTCGCACGACCTTGCCATCGACGATCTGCCGCCGGTCGTCGGTGCCGAGATCGCCTGGGTGCTCGCCACCATCGCGGCCGACGCGGGCCGCACCGCCGAGGCCGTTGCGATCGCAGAGTCCGGCTACGTCGTCGCGACGCGTTCGTTCGACGCCCCACACATGAGGTTCAACATCGCCGACGCGCCGGGCTTGCCAGTCGGTGGCACACAGCATCGTCAGTGGGGCGATGCGCAGCGACAGGTCCTCGGTGGGCAGGACGTCGGCTATCTGGCGGGCCCGCTGCCAACTGATCCTGGCGGCGGCCAGATCGCGGATGGTCGACCGCGTGGCGGCGCGCATGTGCCAGCCGTATGCCGCCTGCAGTTCGCCTGCGCTTTCGAGGTGCTCGGCGATGAGTGCCGAATTGTCGTCCACCGTTGCTGGGTCACGATCGTCGATCGCCGCGGCAAGCCGCCGGTGCCATTGGGCGCGTTCGGTTTTGAGTTGTGATTCGTAGGCAACCGCACGGATCAGCGGGTGGTGGAAGGCGTACTCGGCGCTAGGGGGTGAACCCGACCTGATCGATCAGCTCCGCATCAAGCAACTCGTCGAACGCCGGATCCACGTCGAGCGCCGCGAAAAGGTCTGCCCCGAAACGTGCGCCGATCACCGACGCTGCGAAGATTGCGCGCTTGGCAGCGGGTCTCAGTCGGTCGATGCGGGCGGCGATCGCCGCCTGCACCGTCGCTGGCACGCTCACCTCGGCGACGTCAGTGTGACAGACGTAGCCACCGCGCTCACCGGCCAGTACACCGCGCTGCACCAGATCGCGCACCATCTCCTCTGCGAAGAACGGGTTACCAGCAGCTCGCTCGGCGACGAGCGTCGTCAGTCCGCCCAGGGAGTGATCCGACCCCAGGAGCTCGCCGAGCAATGACGTAGCATCCGAATCAGCCAGTGGCGCAAGCGCTATGGTTTGGGCGCCGTGCACCCGCTTCAGCGTCCCCCCATATTCGGGCCTGGCCGTGATGAGCACCATCGACGGGGTGCGCGATACGACTGAGAGGAAGTCGGCCAACATCGACTCGCTCACCGGGTCGATCCAGTGGGCGTCCTCGACGATGAACAGCGCAGGCGAAGTGCGGGTCAGCGTCGCAGTATTGATCAGCGAGGTAATGCGACGTCGCCGTGCATCCGGGTCGATTTGGGGGAGTGCTATCTCTGGGTCGGCGATGCCAAGGAGATCCTCTAGCAACAGCAGATCCTGCGGATCGGCCTTCGACCATCGTTGTCGAGCGCGAGCGCGGGCAGCATCACCATGCAGACCTGAAGCGCCGGTCGTCGCCCGCAGCAACTGCGCGACGAGGCCGAAAGGTATTTCCTTGGAATGGGATTCGCAAAACGCCCATGTGACTTCGACGCCGCGTGCAGCCGCCAACGCGGCGACCTCCCTGGCGATCCGGCTCTTGCCGATGCCCGGCGGTCCCACCACGTTCACGACATCCCCGCGGCCGTCGATCGCTCGGCTGACGATGGCATCGAGAGCGGCCATTTCCCAGCGCCGCCCGACGAGGCTGGCCTCCGCACGTTGGATCAACCCGTCGCGCGGGCTGATCCCAAGTAGTTGGCGCGCACACACCGACTCGTGAATTCCCTTGACGTGCAGAAACTCCGGCTCGCCAAGTACCGTTGAGTGCTCGACGAGTAGGGCGGTCGACTCCGACAGCATCACCGTTCCCGGTGCGGCCACCGATTCGATGCGTTGCGCCAGTCCGACGTGCGCGCCGATCGCGCGGTAGCCCAGCGAGCCCGAACCGATCTCACCGGCGATCACACGACCGGAGTTCATTCCCACCCTTACCCGAAGATCGACACCGTCGCGCTCTGCCACCTCCCCGGCCAACCGATCGTCCTCCTCCTGGACGGCCAGTGCGGCCAGACAGGCCCGAAAAGCGTGATCCTCCAACGCGATCGGAGCGCCGAACAACGCCATCACGCCGTCGCCGTTGTACTCCACCGTGCCGCCGTAGCGACGTAGCACCGTCGCGGAGCGCTCCAGTAGATCGGTCATGACCTCGCGCAACCGCTCGACGTCTAGCGCGGCGGCGATGTCCATCGACCTCACGACGTCGACGAAGAGCACCGTCACCTCCTTGTACTCGGCCTCGTCGACCGCTACCCCGAGCGCTGACCCGCATGCATCACAGAATCGAGCCGCCGCGCGGGGCGAGGCGCCACACGACCGACAGATCGATGTCGTCGACGTCATTGCACAGCCGACCGCCGCACCAGCTCGATCATCGCCGCGCGCACTCGCTCCACGTCCACCGCCCGTGTGCACTCGGCTGCTTGCTTGGTCGACGTCACGGGTGGACATCCCCAGGTATCGCAGAATCTGAAGCTGTCGCGCAACTCGGCGCCGCACACTTCGCACGTCACCCACGCGACCGTCACTGCGCACCGCCAATCTCCGACTGGGGCGGACGACGCCCCAGTGGCCCAGAATACGACGGATATTTACCGGGGCGTCATCGATATCGCGGCGGCGAGCAAGTTCTGGCGCCGCCGAGGAGGCGCCACCACGGCAGAGCTCCGCCCGCCCTGGTGCCGTCGGGTTCGGTTCGTTAGGCGCCGCTGTCGAGCAGCGAAACGAGCACCTCGGTCACTTCTTCGAGGTCGTGATAGATGCCGACGGTGCGGCCCGCTGCATCCTGGTCGATCGGGTACTGCCGGTGCTCCATGCCGAGCACTCGCAGGCCGGCGGCGGCGGCGGCCCTAATACCGTTGCTCGAGTCCTCCACCGCCAAGCTGCCCGGACTTCGCGCACCGAGTCGGAGGATGGCTTCCTCGTAGACGTCCGGGGCCGGTTTTCCCGCGGCGACCTCGGCGCTCGACACCGTAGCCGAGAAGTACTCGCCGATCGGCGTCGAGGTCATGACACGGTCGATGATCTCGCGCGGCGCCGACGAGGCAAGTGCCACCGGAACTCTGGCTGCCGCAGACTGCACCAGGGTCAGAGCGCCCGCGATCAGCGGCACCTCGCCGCGGTCGTATGCGCCCGCGACGCTACCGATGACGTCGTCGGCTGCGGTCTGCGGGTCCATGCCTGCACGGTCGGCGAGGTACTGCGCCCATTCCGGCACGCTCTTGCCCTGGCAGGTCCTGGTGTCGTCGGGAAGCCATGCATAGCCGTGGTCGGCAGCGACGGAGTGCCAACCCTGTTCCCATAGGTGCTCGGACATGACCAGGACTCCGTCGAGGTCGAACACCACACACCGTTGCGTCGTCACCGTCATTCCTCGTCGCCGCTCGTCGGGTGGTACATCGGGTACAGCGCCTCGTACAGTTTGCGGTAGCGCGCGTAGCGTTCCGAATACTCGAGCGTCCGTGACTCATTCGGAAGATAGGTGCGCATCACCGCCGCGCGGACGCGGAGAAACGCGTAGTCCGGCTGCGCGCCGCTTCCCACGATCGCGCATGCCGCAGCGCCGACGGCGGCTGCGTCCTGAGGTTGGTCGACCGCCTCTAGTGGACGGTCGAGGACGTCGGCGATGAGTTGGGTCCACTCCGAGCCCATGGTTCCGCCACCGACCGCCCTGATTCTCGTGACAGCCTGCCCGTAGTCGACGGCGTATTCGAGTGCCCAACGCATTTGGAACGCAACACCTTCCATCACTGCGCGCAACACGTGGCCCGGGCCGTGGTGGAGGCCGAGGCCGACGAACGCAGCTCGGGCCGAGTCGTCGAAGACGGGTACGCGCTCACCGCTGAGCCAGGGCGCGAATAGTAGGCCGTCCATGTCGTCGGCGCTGTCGCGGACCATCTGCTCCACCCGCGCGTAGTCCACCGGACCGTGCTCGTCGAGACCGAGCAGCCGTACGGCCCAGGCAAGAGCGGCTCCGCCGGTGGCGATCTCCAACCACAGGATCCACTGGCCGGGATCCGGGTGGGCCAGAACGCCGAGCCGCCTGCGAGGGTCGAGTCTGGGCTCCGACATCGCGAGCCCGAAGTACACGGCGGTCCCGAGGCTCACGTGCAGATCACCCGGATCGACTGCGCCAGAACCCAGTTGACTGGCTGGCACGTCCCCGACGCCGACGTAGACCTTCACGTCCTTCCCTAGCCCTAGCTGTTGTGCGACCTCGGGGAGCAGGTGGCCTGCGACGTCGGTGGCAGCGCAGACCGTCGGCAGCTTGGCTGGGTCGATTCCGGTGGCGCGGCAGGCCTCGGCGTCCCAGTTGCGTGCAGCCTGGTCGAACAGTCGGTACGCCGACGCGCCAGCGTGGTCGGTGACGGCGACCCCCGTCAGATGCATGACGACGGCCTCCTTGCAGTCGAGCAGTTTGGCACTGGCCGCGTAGAGATCGGGACGTTCATCCCGCAGCCACAGGATCTTCGGCACTACGTCCTTGCCAGAGACCACGGCGTTCAGGCGACTGAACTGCTCGGCCGGGGGCATCGCCTTCGCAAGGGTCGCTGCTGCACCTTCGGCGCGTTGGTCGAGCCAGCTGAGCATCGGGCCAAGTGGGCGTCCGCGTTCGTCCACGGCCACGACGTTGAACATCTGCGCCGTCACGCTGATGCCGGAGATCGCAACCGTCGAACCCACGCGATCGACCAGTTCGCGAGCCGCCTCCAAACTCGAAGCGATGATCCGCCCCAGGTCCTGCTCGACGCCCGCATCCCCAACCATCAGCAGGCCGTAGGCCCGGTAGGTGCTGTCCACCAGCGCGCCGTCGGCATCGACCACGACGACCTTCACCCCGCTGGTGCCGACGTCGAAGGCGAGGAAATGCGGTGCCACGGAGGAGATCACGCACCCTTGGAGACTGGGACGAGCAGTTCCTGGAGTAGTCGCAGATAGCGGTCGTTCTGCTCGACTGTGCCGACGGTGACCCGGATGTGCGAACCCTTGAGCCCGTGCGCGCCCATCGCCCTGATCAGAATGTCCTCGGCGAGAAGAGAATCCACGACGGCGGAGACCGACCGACCACTCGCCGAGATGTCAGCCAATACGAAGTTGCCGTCCGAGGGGTAGGACTCGACACCTTCGATCTGCTGCATCGCCGCGTGTAGCCGATCGGCCTCCGAGCTGATGAACTCCGTCCGATACGCGAGTTCCTGTGGTTCGTCCAGCGCCTGCAGGCATCCCCAGATTCCCATCAGGCTGATGCTGAACGGGATTCGTACGCGGGTCACGATGTCGATCAACTCGGGGTCGCCGATGAGGTAACCGACGCGCAGCGCGGCCAAGCCGAAGCCCTTGGACATGGTTCGTGCGATCACCAGGTTCGAATGCGAGGCCACTAGCGGCGCGAACGACTCGGCGTACCCGCACTCCAGGTAGGCTTGATCGACGACGACGGGGATTCCGGTTTCGAGCAGGCGGATCAATTGCGCTGTGCTCCAGCCCTTTCCGGTCGGATTGTTCGGGCTGCACAGGAAGATGATCGTCGTGTGGTCGGTGATCGCGGCCAGCATCGCGTCGACGTCCAGCTCCCAGGTCCGTGGCGTAAGTGGGACCGACACGGGTATGCCCCCGTTGATGCGGGTCTGGCTCTCGAAGAACGCATACGTGGGGGAGGCGATGACGGTCTCGTCGCCAGGGCCCACCAACAACCGCACCAGGACGTCGAGCACTTCGGTGGACCCGTTGCCCAGCACGATCGACTCGGGTGAGACGTCGTTGTAGCGGGCCAGGGCTGCCTGCAGGTCCTTGCCGGAGTACGGGTAGAGGTGTCCGATGTCGAAGGCCTGGCGGACCGCTTCCCGCACCCCCTCGGACGGCGGTATCGGGCATTCGTTGGACATCATTCTGGCGAGTTGCCTGTGCTGCCAGGCGAAGTCGTGATGTTCCGCGTTGTAGGGCGCCGCGCCGCGGAAACCAGCCTTGACGTAACGATCGACGGTCTCGCTCATCGGATGGAGCCGCCCTGGGGGACCCCCGCTGCATCGTCGTTGATCCGCTTGCGAAGGACGGCCGCGTACCAGATGCCCGCGAGCACGAAGAACACCCCTGCCGTCAGCGCGGTCTGGTGGTTGAGGTCGGGCACCGTAAGACAGAGCACCACCAGCACGCACCACACCAGGGCGGCGATCCGCACCGGGCCCGCGAAGCCGCCGAGATCGAAACTCGTACGGGTGGGCAGTGTCCCGCGCCTGGAGGCCACGAGGACGGCAATGACGGTGAGTCCGTAGACCGCGTAGTAGCCGAGTGCGGCCATGCCGACGATCAGCGCCATCGCCTGCGACGAGCCGTACGTGCCGACCAGCCCGAGGATCAGACTGAACGTGGCGACGACCCACAGGGCCGCGCTTGGCGACTTGGTCCTCGGCGACACCTTCTTCAGCGCCGACGATCCCGGCAGCATGTTGTCGCGCGAGAGCGAGAACATCAACCGGCTGGCGGCAGCCATGTTCGCCAGCCCACCCGCATACAACGCGATCATCGCGACGGCTTCGAAGATGGCTGCTCCCGTCGACCCGAGCGCGGTTTCGAGGATATGGGATACGGGCACGTCGGAGCCCGTCGTCGCGGCGAGGTCGTCGATGTTGATCGTGAGGCCGACGATCATGAAGAAGCCGACGACGACGGCGAAGATCAATGACCGGATCACCGCCTTGGGGACGTGCCGGGTGGCCATCTTCGTCTCTTCGGCAAGATCCGCGGCGCCTTCGAAGCCCGTCAGTACCCACATCGCGAGTAGGCCCGAGAGCAGGAACGCCGTCGTGAAGCCGTTGCCTTCGGCGACCGAGCTGGTGGAAAGGAAGCTGAAGCTCTGGTGCGGGTTGGTGATGAATCCGACGACCAACAGAATGCCGGTGAGGATGATCGACAGCCCGATCTCGACGGCGAATGCCACCGCGTTGTTGATTCGCGACGCGATTCGCACGCCTGCGAGGTTGATCGCGAGTTGGGACGCCAGCACGATCAGCACGACGATGAGCGTCGACGTCGGGGTTATCTCGATGCCCAGTCTGTTCAACAGGATTGGCGCGAGGCCGAAGTTGAGACCGGTGAACCCTGGGATGAACGCCATCAGGCCCGCCCATCCGACGAACCACCCGTAGTGCGAGTTCATCAGTCGCGACGTCCACTGGTATGCGTAGCCGCTGATCGGCATGCGGCCAGCTAGTTCGCCGAGCACGAGGGCGACGAGTAGCTGACCTATCGAGACGATCAGCCACGTCCACACGAATACGGGACCCACCATGCCCAGCGAGTACGCGTAGGTGGTGAAGACGCCTGCGGTGACGCACATGCAGGAGATGGAGATCGAGAAGGAGCTCCATGCGCCCATCGATCGCTCGAGTTGCGGCTCGTAGCCGAACGCGCGCAACTCGTCGTCGTCCGAGGTGGACGACACCGCTGGTGGTGAACTCTGCGACAGCTGATCATCGGTCACGGCGTTGCTCGCTTTCGTCGTCAATGGTTGGTGGGGTTGGTGATTCGCTCGTGGCTAGAGGTTCGTGGGTGCGTCTGCCGGTGAGGGTCGTGCGATCGCGCCGGAGTCGTTGCACCGTGAGACTGAAGACGCCGGGCGCGTAGTGCTCTTGGGAAAGCAGGACCGGCAGTCCCGCGGCGGAGCGTTCGGTCTGCTCCAACCGCAGCAGCGGGCTGTTGCGGGGGCAGTCCAGCATCTTCGCCATCCGCGCTGTGGCCGAGACGGGCGTGATCTCCGCGATGCCGCCGACCAGGTGGACGTTGCAGCGGGTCTCCAGGAACTTGTAGATCGAGCCGCCGTCGTAGTCCGGGAATCCGGCCGCATCGAGGATGCCGAGCGGGATCACGTCGAAACCGTGAGCCGCGGGCACACCGTCGACTCTGATGACGCGCTCGACCCGAAACGCCTCGGTGTCCTTCGGAAGCTCGAGCGCCGTCGAGATCCACTCTCGGATCGGTCCGACACGCGACTCCACCACCTCGACGTTGAGGTTCGCCCCCGCCGCGGTGACCGCTTCGGTGACTCCTATGTCGAGGTCGAGAACGCTATGGACGCGTGTCTGCTTGAGCGTGACGAACGTGCCGACTCCGTGCACCCGACGGATCAGCCCATCGCGTTCCAAGCCGCTGAGTATCTCGCGGAGGGTGGGCCTGCTGATGCCGTACCGCCTCGCGAACTCGGGTTCGGAGGGGAGTTTCTCGTTGGGTGCGTACGTGCCGTTGGTCAGTTCCTCGGCGAGTTGTTGACGCACCTCTTCGGACAACAGTTGGCGCTGCTGGCGGCGTTGCGCAGGCCCTGGATTCATGGGTTGTAAGATGTCAGACAACTATCTGGGTGTCAATGGCTGACGTTGACGAAACTCCGCGACGCGGCGCCCTTGGCTTCAGTGCACCCTCGGCTCACGCCCGTTTAGCTGTGCGGTCAGCGCGGCCGCGGCGGCCAGCACACCGCGCGAATGCCTGGTGATTTCGCTGTCGGTCATCGGTCGTCCGAGCTGCAGTGAGACCACCATCGCCTGGCGTCGATGGTGATCGAACACCGGCGCGGAGATCACGCTGATGTCATGGCGCTGGCGGGCGCCCGACTCGCTGCGCAGATATACGCGTTCGCCGACGTCGGCGACGAGTTCGCCGAGCAGTGCCCGCAGCTCTTGCGGAAGCGTGTTCGACATGCCCGCCATCAACGCGTAGAGCCGACGGCCACCCGGGGTTAGACGTTCCACCAGGTAGCCGGACTCGCGGCACTCCGCGATCACCCGGTCCAGTCGAGCGGTGTCGGTCCGCAGCGGGATCGTGGCTTCCTTGCCCAGCCAGGTTTGCAGGGCCTCGTCATCCCAGAGCACGAACATGAGACCCACGGGCGGCGCGAACGGATAACTCTGTCCAACGCGCACACCGACGTCGGCACCGGGCGGACCGACGAGTTCGAGCAGGGTGATGCGGTCGTCGATCACCGCCGACAGCGCTGCGGTGGTGTCGTAGGTGATCGATAGACGGCGGAGTTCCTCGCGGGCGGCGGGGTTGACCCGCATCGATTCCTGCGCTGTGTGACCGAGCGAAATGAGGCGCGGGCCAAGTCGATACGTCTTGTCCTGGCCATCACGAACGAGATAGCGGTTCTCGGAGAGGGTGGTGACGATGCCGAGGCACGTCGGCTTGCTCAGTTGCAGGCGACGGGCCAGCTCCGAGAGGCCAAAGCGCTCGTGAGGGTGCTCGGCGAGGAAATCGAGGATGGCGACGACGCGCTCGGTGGGTGGCGAGGCCCTGTCCGTCATGAGGCCCTGTCCGTCATGCAGCACGTCCTCCACGGGGATTGACTCGAACTAGAACGCGTTCTAACCTCAGGTCGGAAACTCTACCAGCTCGGTCCAATATTGGAACGAGAAAGGCGATTCATCGATGTACTCGACACCGTTGTCCGAGGCGATCGCCGAGGCCGAGAGCCTGGTCGCCGCTGCTCACTTCATCGAATCCGAAGCCGATCTGCTCGAAGGTCTGCAATACCTTGCGGGCTGCATCGCCGGTTGCACGCACCTCGCATTCGACTACGACCGCGACCACCCCTTCATGCAAAGCGGAACCGGGCCCTTCACCAAGATGGGGCTCGACAATCCCGACACGTTGTACTTCGGCACCAGGGTGCAGCCCGGGCACGAGTACGTCGTCACCGGAAAGCGCGGGACGACGACGGACTTGAGCTTCCAGATGCTCGGCGGTGAATACACCGACGACAACGTGCCCGAGAGCCAGGCGGCATTCGACGACCGCGAACTCGACATCGACGCCGACGGGAACTTCGAATGGCGGGTGACGCCGAAGGCCGTGTCGCAGTTGCTCGTTCGCGAGGTCTACAACGACTGGTCGGCACAGCGCGGGTGGGTCAGCGTCGCGCGCACGGACACTGCCGGTACCGCGCCGCCGCCTCTAACGCGTGAGCTGATCGAGAAGCGCTACGCGGTCGCGGGCAAGCAGCTGGTCCAGCGCGTCAAGACGTGGCTACAGTTCCCGCAGTGGTTCTACGACACGCTGCCCGTCAACACGATGGTGGCCCCGCGGCTCACGCCGGGCGGCCTTGCCACCCAGTACTCGTCGGTGGGCCACTTCGACCTTGCTCCCGATCAGGCTCTCGTCGTCACGCTTCCGGTGTCCGACGCGCCATATCTCGGCTTCCAGCTCGGCAGCCTGTGGTACATCTCGCTTGATTACATCAACCACCAAACATCGCTGAATGGCACTCAGGCGCAGGCGGATCCGGACGGCAAGATCCGCATGGTGATTTCCGATGCAAACCCCGGCGTGACCAACTGGGTCGAGACGCTCGGGCACGCCAAGGGCTACCTGCAGTTCCGCTGGCAGCGGCTTTCCCGTGCGTTGACCGAGGCCGACGGCCCCACGGTTGAGGTCGTCGACGTCGACAAGGTCGCGACCGTGTTACCTCACTACGAGTACAACAAGATCTCGGACGATGACTGGCGTGCGCGGATTGCACTGCGTCAGAAGCAAATTGGCGACAGGATGGTGGGTTAGCAATGGTTGGATTGCTCGAAGGAAAGGTCGTCGTGATCAGCGGTGTCGGGCCTGCCCTCGGCACCACCTTGGCGCGGCGATGTGCGGAGGACGGCGCCGACCTGGTGCTCGCCGCCCGTACCGTCGAGCGACTAGAGGACGTCGCCAAGCAGATCGCCGACCTGGGTCGCCGCGCGGTGACGGTCGGTACCGACATCACCGACGAGGCGCAGGCAAACCACCTCGTCGAGCAGGCGCTCGAGGCATACGGCAAGGTCGACGTGTTGATCAACAACGCATTCCGCGTGCCGTCGATGAAACCGTTCGCCAACACCTCGTTCGACCACATTCGCGACACCATCGAGCTGACCGTGCTGGGCGCACTGCGACTGATCCAGGGCTTCACTCCCGCGCTGGCCGAGTCGAAGGGTTCGGTAGTGAACGTCAACTCGATGGTCGTTCGCCACTCCGACCCCAAGCAGGGTGCCTACAAGATGGCCAAGTCGGCACTCTTGGCGATGTCTCAGTCGCTGGCGACTGAGCTCGGAACCCAGGGTATTCGCGTGAACTCCATTCTGCCGGGCTATATTTGGGGTGGAACTCTCAAGGGTTACTTCGAACATCAGGCAGGCAAGTACGGAACCACGGTCGAGCAAATCTACGACGCCGCCGCGGTGAACTCGGACCTGAAGCGACTGCCCACGGAGGACGAGGTTGCCTCTGCCATCCTGTTCATGGCCAGCGACCTGTCCAGCGGCATCACCGGCCAGGCCCTCGACGTGAACTGCGGGGAGTATCACTTCTAAAATGAGCGGAAGCACCGGCAGAACCAATGTGGGCACCGTCGACGACCTGCACGCATCGGCCGTCAAGGCTTGCGGCCTAGATGATTTCGGCGTTGACGACGACAACTACCGCGAGGCGCTCGGCACGCTGCTCGAATCGTTTCGTCGCGACGCCGACCTCACCGAGTTCGGCAGCAAGATGCAGCGGTTCTTCGTGCGCAATGCGTTGGTCGCCCGGCTGGTGTCCGAGGCCGCGTTCAAGCAGTACCCACAGCATCTCGACGTGTCCATCGAGCGGCCCATCTTCGTCACGGGATTGCCGCGTACCGGCACCACCGCCATCCACCGACTGCTCACGGCAGACCCGGCGCATCAGGGCCTGGAGCTGTGGCTCGCGGAGTTTCCGCAACCTCGCCCCCCGCGTGAAACCTGGTCGCAGAACCCGGTTTTCCGGCAGCTCGACGAACAGTTCAGCAAGGCCCATGCCGAGAACCCGGACTACACCGGCCTGCACTACATGACGGCCGACGAGGTGGAGGAGTGCTGGCAGTTGCTACGCCAGTCGCTGCACTCGGTGAGCTACGAGACGCTCGCGCACTTGCCGACGTATTCGCAGTGGCTGTCGCAACAGGATTGGACGAAGCCGTATCGGCGGCACCGCAAGAACCTTCAGCTGATCGGCCTCAACGACGCCGAAAAGCGTTGGGTGTTGAAGAATCCGAGTCACCTGTTCGCGCTCGATGCGTTGTTCGCCACCTACCCCGATGCGTTGGTGGTGCAGTGCCATCGGCCCGCCGAGACGATCATGGCGTCGATGTGCTCACTGGCTCAGCAGACCACCGAGGGATGGTCCCACACGTTCAGTGGCGACGTGATCGGACGGGACGCGCTAGAAACGTGGTCGCGCGGTCTGGAACTATTCAATGCCGAACGGGTCAAGCATGATCCGGCACAGTTCTACGACCTCGACTACTTCGCCTTGATCAAGGATCCGATCGCCGTCGTGGAGGACATCTATCGGAAGTTTGGCATCGAGTTCACCGATGCCGCGCGGGCGTCGATGGAGGCGATTCACGCCGCGAGCCAAGAAGGGCCCCGCGCGCCCAAGCACACGTATTCCTTGGCTGATTACGGCTTGACGCCCGAGGCCGTCAAGGAACGCTTCAAGGGCTTGTGATCGGTGAGCGTGCCCTTCACGGTCAACCGTCGCCGGGGGAGGGTGCGGTCGACACCTCGTCGAGGCAACCCTCCGCGACGGCATGCTTGATGCTGTCCGACAGCCGTGGACATGCTCTGCTACGGCTGCTATCGCCACCGCTCGCCCGTATCTCGGCGAACGTAGCGCAGCGTTGCGATGCCTCTGAATTCCACTGCACCGCAGTGTATTCGGGGCCAAGCTTCTTGACCGTGACGGTCGCGTGGCAGAAGCGGCAGTCGACGGGCGTCAACCCCGCAGTGAGATAACGCTCCCTGTCGCGGGCGGTCGTCTCGCGAACGAGGGCCGCTCGCGCCGGGTCGGCGGCAAAGTCGGGGGCTTTCGACCACGAGCCGCTGCCGGAGCCGTCGCCAGTCGCATGGTCGGCAGTCTCTTCTTCGGCATGGCCTGTGAGCTGCAGCATGGAGCGGGCCAGACGCTCGACGTCGGCGGGGCCGACAATCGGGCTGACGTTGGCGGGGCCGACAATCGGGCTCACGTCGGCGGGGCCGACAATCGGGCTCACGTCTGGCACCGGAGGCCGCTCGTCGCTGGGCGTCACTTGAACATCTAAGTGGGCTGTCCTTGCTCTTCTCGAGCTTGCTGTGCCAGGTTCTCGTCGACCTCGACGTTCCACTTCTCGACCGCGGCGGTGGTGTCGACCTCGATCTCGAAGCGATCGACCATGTCCGGGGTGACGTCGGCTGCGTCGACGTAGAACTGCTGGTACCAACGACGCAGCTGGTACACGGCGCCGTCCTCCTCGACGAGTAGCGGGTTGTCGATGCGCGTCTTGTGCTTCCAGATCTCGACGTCCTGGAGGAAGCCCTTGCTGACACCCTCGGTGAACACCCGCGAGAGCTTCTCGGTCATCGCCTCATCCATGCCCTTGGGCTTTTCGACGATGACGCCCCACTGAAGCACGAACGAATCCTGCGAGACGGGGTAGTGGCAATTGATCAGGATCGACTCGGCCTTGAATCCGCCGTAGTTGTTGTGCAGCCAGTTGATCATGAACGAAGGCCCGAAGTACGACGCCTCCGAATCGAGATGAGCCTCGCCATATGTGGTGCCCATGTCGTTGACGTCGGGCCGGCCCACGTTGTGCAGGTACTGCGACGCGACATGGCCCTCGAAGACGTTCTTGAAGGACGTCGGCAGTCCGAAGTGGATGTAGAAGAAGTGGGCCATGTCGGTGACGTTGTCGATGATCTCGCGGCAGTTGGCGCCCTCGATGAGCATCGTGTTCCACCGCCACGTGGTCCACTCGTCCGTGCCGAACTCGGGGATCTCCGGAATGCGCACCTCTGGCGGCGGCGGGTTGCCCTCGACGTCGTGCCATACGAAGAGCAGGCCGCTGCGCACGTCAGTGGTCCAGGAGCGGGTGCGGGCCAGTCGCGGGGTGCGCTTGGCGTAAGGCACGAGCTTGCACTTGCCGTCGCCGCCCCAGCGCCAGTCGTGGAATGGGCATGCGACCTCGTCACCCTTGATGGTGCCCTGGGACAGGTCCCCACCCATGTGGCGGCAGTAGCCATCGAGGATCTTCAGCTCACCCTGCGAGTCGGCGAACACTACGAGCTTTGTGCCGAATGCCTGGATGGAATGCGGTTTGCCGTCGAGGAAGTCGGCCACCGGGCCTAGGCAATGCCAGCCTCGCGCGAACCGGTCCGGCAAGGTGCCGGTGTCGATTTCGCGGATACCAGCGGTTCCCGCTGATGTGTCAGTGGTCACGGTGGGCCTCCCGTTCGGAACTTCTAACTAGAACACGTTACAGTTTTTCCACCCCAACGCGCAATGTAAGGGCATCTACCTGCGGTATATGTAGGTGATGCCGATGTATTCATTCGAAGGACGATCACCTGTCATCGACGAAGAAGCCTTCGTCGCCCCGACGGCCATTCTGATCGGTGACGTCCACGTGGAGGCGGGTGCGTCGGTCTGGTTCAACGCGGTCCTACGAGCTGACTTCGCGCCAATCATCGTTCGGGAGGGGGCCAACGTGCAGGACTGCAGTGTGGTGCATGCGCCCCCCGGCATTCCGACGGACATCGGCCCAGGCGCCACGGTCGCGCACAGCTGCGTGATTCACGGCGTGCACCTCGGACAGGAGGCGGTGATCGCCAATCACGCGACGGTGCTCGACGGCGCCGTCATCGGACGTCGCAGTTTGATTGCAGCGCACTCGCTAGTGGTTGGGGGCACGAAGATCCCCGACGAGGTCGTCGTGGCCGGTGCGCCAGCGAAGATCAAGGGGCCGATCGCCGGAACCGGCGCCGAAATGTGGGTGAACGTCAATCCGGGTGCCTACCAGGATCTCGCACGCAGGTATCTCGCCGGATTTGAACCGGTCCCTGAGCCCTGAGCCTGCCGTTAATGGGCCTCGGCCAGTCCTGTTCGCAGGGCAATCTGCTGCATCTTGCCGACGTTGGTGACGAATCGCTCCGTCGTCGCGTCGCCGGTCGCACTCTGGAACTCCAGCCGCACCAGTGCCCGACCCTGGGTGAAGGTCACCACCGTCACCGCCTTGTTCTCGTCGGGGTAGGTGCCGTTGATGACGACGCCGTCGGTGCTGAACGACACCGGCTGCGGAGTGCCCCCAATCACCTTCGACGACAGCTCGCCGGCGGCCTGGTGCAATGAAGCCGTTGCAGTGCCGTCATCGGGGTAGATCACCACCGTATCGATGATCGCCCTGTTGTCCTTGTCGTTGACGAAGAAGGCGCTCGCGCCGGGCATGCCGTTGGGCTGTGGCGTCTGCGACCTCTGCGTGAAGGTGTCTTCCGCGTCACTCAGGTCTGACGCGGTGAGCAGGAGCCGTCGGTAGTCGGTCGCGTCGGCAGTGGGAGTCTTGACCGGACTCGACGACGTCGTGATGGGGGACAGCGCCGTCGGTAGCGCCGCGCTTTGTGCTCCCGACCCGACATCGGAGGGTGAGCAGCCGACAATCCCGACGGACAGGAGAATGGCTGGTAACGCTAGGCCGAGCTTGTGGAACTTGAACAAGATTATCGACGTCAAATCAATGGTGGGTGAACGAAGTACGCCTCAACGGTACGCGTTCGGGCCGAAGCGCTGCAAAAGCAGTGACGCGAGTTACCCCGGCCCAAGCAGGTGACGGGTTCGTTCGGCCTAGACGGGAGTGGCCGACGCGGCGGCGCGGTCCAATTCCCAGTAGGCGCGAAGTGCGGTGATCTTGCCTTCGGCGTCGACTCGATAGGTGAACACACCCTCGGCGACGACGCGGTATCCGCTCGCGACGATGACGATGTGGCCGACGTTGGCTTCCTCGGCTCCACACTGATACGTCTTGTCGAAGTGAAACTCCAACTGGCTCGGTGCGATCGCCTTATCGAAGAACTTGGCGATCGCCTCCTTGCCGCGGTGACCCTTGCCCTCGGGGTCGAAGTGCGACGGCCCGATCGGATCCTCGACGATCGCGTCGTCGGCGAACACCGCGAGCCACGCTTCCTTGTCACGTGCAATCGCTGCCGCTCGGGATCGCTTGCCCGCCAGGTGAACCGGGCTATCGGTCACGATGGCTTGTCCGGTTTATCGGTGCCCACGACCCACATCGAGTAATACTGCGAACCACCGCCGTACGCGTGGCCCAAAGCCTTTCGGGCACCCTCGACCTGGTGATCGCCTGCCTTGCCCATCACCTGGATGGCCGACTCGGCGAATCGGATCATGCCAGATGCGCCGATGGGGTTGCTCGACAGTACGCCGCCGGAGGGGTTGAACGGGATGCGTCCGCCAATCGCGGTCTCGCCCGCCTCGGTGAGCTTCCAACCCTCACCTTCTGGTGCAAATCCAAGGTTCTCCAACCACATTGGCTCGAACCAGGAGAACGGGACGTACACCTCGGCGACGTCGATCTCGTCGATGGGAGAGGTGATGCCCGCGTCGCGCCAGAGGGCGGCGGAGGCGTCGCGCCCAGCCTGCGGGTTGACCTGGTCGCGGCCCGAGTACGCCAGCGGTTCGGTGCGCAGTGCCGTGGCATGAACCCACGCCACGGGGTGTCCTTCGGCTACCCGCCGATCGGCGATCTCCTCGTTGCCGATCACCAACGCACACGCACCGTCCGACGACGGACAAGTCTCGTCGAAGCGAATGGGGTCCCACAGCATTTGGGAATCCATCACCTTCTCCAGCGTGATGTCTGGCTGGTGAAGGTGGGCCAGCGGATTCTTGGCGCCGTTGAGCCGGTCCTTCACCGCGACCATCGCGCCGATGTGCAGCGGCGCACCCGAGCGGCGGATGTAGGACCGCACGTGCGGTGCGAAGTAACCGCCGGCGCCAGCGCCGACGGGCTTCGTAAAGGGCACCGGAATGCTCAACGCCCACATGGCATTCGACTCGGACTGCTTCTCCCAGGCCATGGTGAGCACACGCTTGTACTTGCCGGACTGCACCAGGCTGGCGGCAACGATGGCGGTCGACCCGCCCACCGAGCCCGCGGTGTGTACGCGGATGAGCGGCTTGCCGGTGGCGCCGACGGCGTCAGCCATGAACAACTCGGGCATCATGACGCCCTCGAAGAAGTCCGGCGCCTTGCCGACTACGACGGCGTCGATGTCGTCGAACGTCGATCCCGAATCCTCTAGCGCCCTGTCGATGGCCTCGCGGACGAGGCCGTTCATCGAGACGTCCTTGCGCTTGGCGACGTACTTGGTCTGTCCAGTGCCCAGCACCGCGGCGAGTTGTCCGGCCATCAGCTGTCCCTTCCTTCGAGCACGGCGACCAGATTCTGTTGCAGCGCAGCGCCACTCGTAGCGTGCGCGAGCACCCGGGAGGCGGACCCGTCGAAGATGTGTCGGGCGGCGAAGCCGATCCGTTCCAAGCCCGTCGAAAACATCGGGTTGGCGGCGAGCGCACCTCCCGATGGGTTGATCTTGGTGGAGCCGTTCAATCCGATGGCCTCTTTGAGGATCAGCTGCTGGTGCGTGAACGGCGCGTAGAGCTCGGCCACGTCGATCGATGCCGTGTCACCGCCAGTCGCTGCCGCGGCCGAGGCCGCGGTCGACGGGGACGTGGTGAGGTCGCGGGCTCCCAGCACGGGGGTTTCGATGCGATGCTCGAAGCCCGTTATCCATGCGGGGTTTTCGCGCAGTTCGCGCGCCTTGTCGGCCGAGGCCAACACGATGGCCGACGCACCGTCGGTGATCGGTGCGATGTCGTGGCGACGCAGAGGATCGGCGAAATACGGCTGGGCCAGAAGTTCGTCGACCGACGAGCCCGGCTCGAACCGGTCGTTGCGGGGCGACGCGGCAAGGGATTCCAGTGCGACCTCGGCCATCTGCTCGGCGGTCCACTTGCCGGAGTCCAGGCCGAGCCGCGCCTGCAGGCCTGCAGTGGACACCGAGTCGGGCCAGAGCGGCGCGACGGTGTACGGGTCGGTCTGTAGTGAGAGGATCCGCCGCAGCACGCCCGCCGAGGACTTTCCGAAGCCGTACACGAGGGCCGTGTCGACCGAGCCGGTGAGGATCTTGATGTACGCCTCGTAGAGGGCCCATGCCGCGTCCATCTCGACGTGCGACTCGTTGATCGGAGGAACCGCGCCGATCGAGTCGATCGCCGAGAGGAACGAGAATGCCCGTCCAGCAAGGTAATCCGAGGAACCCGAGCACCAGAATCCGATGTCGGTCTGCTGGATGCCAAGCTCGGCGTAGAGCTCGGCGAAGCACGGCATCAGCATTTCGACGCCGTTGGTGGTGCCTTCGGTGCGGCGCACATGCGGGGCATGCGCAAAGCCGACAACAGCTACATCAGTCACAGGTGCGCCTTACTGGTGGTGCTTGTAGGTTTCGTAGTCGGCGTCGGGCTCACCCGTCGGCCTGAAGTAATCGATGTTGTCGATGCCGAGTCCCCACTCCTCGCGGGGTTTCCAGACCGCTTCCACGCGCATGCCCATCCGCACGTCGGCCGCGTCGATCTCCGTGACGAGATGCAAGAACGGGATGTCGGCGCCGTCGAGCAACACGTAGGCGGCGACGTAGGGAGGTTTGATCCGCTGGCCGGCGAACGGGATGTTGATGATCGCGAACGTCGTCACCGTCCCCTTGTCTGGCAGCTCGACGAACTCGTCGAGTTGTTGGCCAGTGGCCGGATCTGCCTCGCGCGCAGGGAAGTACACCTTTCCGCCATGGCCGGTCCTGGCCCCGACGAGCTTGCCTTCCTCTAGCGCTCGCAGGAACCTGCTCTCGGGAAGTGAAGCGGTGTGCTGGATTTCGATCGAGGTGGGGACGACGATCATCGTCACTGGGTCGCGATCGTCGGAGGAGTCCTCGACTGGCTCTTCCTCGTCGCCCAAGGCGAAGTACGCGATGTCGGTGATCGCGCCGACCGGCTCATCGGCCCAGTGGACGTGGACCCGCGCACCGGTACTGATCGCGTCCGACGACCCCGCATCGACGGCATGCAGCAGCGGGGTGTCCGCACCGTCCAGCTTCACCAGCGCCCACGCGAACGGCCGGTCGAGCGGCTGACCCTCCAACGGCTCGGGCTGCCATGTCCACGAAACGACTGTCCCGACGCTGGCCACCGGTACGATCTCCGTCAGCGGTTCGTAGGTCACGGGGTCGAATTCGGCGGGCGGAACGTGCACCCTGCCGTCGGTCCCACGTACGCCGACGACGCGTCGACTGCGGAGCGCCGTGAAGAACTCGCCGAGCACAGGACCGACTGAACGGGTGTAGTCGAAGGACAGTTTCAGCGGAGCGGAAAGGGGCGGCTCGTGGTCAACGATCTGGGCCGGGCTGCTTTGGCTGGCACTCACGGCATCGAGTAGAACAGGTTCTAAGAATCGTCGCAAGGACCCGTCGGAAGGATGGTGTCATGAACGCAAGGGTGGGTGGCCGGGAATGAAACTAGGCTTGCAGCTCGGATACTGGGGCGCTCGGCCGCCGACGGATCACGCGGAACTCGTCGCCGTTGCCGAAGAGGTCGGTTTCGACACCGTGTTCACCGCCGAGGCGTGGGGGTCGGACGCCTACACGCCGCTCGCCTGGTGGGGCCGCGAGACCACCAAGATGCGGCTAGGCACCTCGGTCGTACAGCTGTCGGCGCGCACTCCGACGGCATGCGCGATGGCGGCGCTGACCCTCGATCACCTCTCCGGTGGCCGCCACATCCTTGGCCTCGGCGTCTCGGGACCGCAGGTCGTCGAGGGTTGGTACGGCGCGAAGTTTCCCAAACCGTTGGCACGCACCCGCGAATACGTCGACATCCTGCGCCAGGTCTGGGCGCGCGAGGCCCCGGTGCACAGCGACGGCCCGCACTATCCGCTGCCTCTGACCGGCGAGGGCACCACGGGCCTCGGCAAGAACCTCAAGCCGATCACGCATCCGTTGCGTGCCGACATTCCGATCATGCTCGGCGCCGAGGGGCCGAAGAACGTCGCGCTGGCCGCCGAGATCTGCGACGGCTGGCTGCCGATCTTCTACAGCCCGCGGATCGCCGACATGTACAACGAGTGGCTCGACGAAGGATTCGCGCGGCCGGGTGCCAGGCGTACGCGGGAGACCTTCGAGATCTGCGCGACGGCTCAGGTCGTCATCACCGACGATCGGGCCGCGGTGATGGAGCTGATGAAGCCGCACCTCGCGCTATACGTTGGCGGAATGGGCGCCGAGGACACCAACTTTCACGCAGAGGTCTACCGAAGGATGGGCTACTCCGAGGTCGTCGACGACGTGACGAAGCTGTTCCGCTCCGACCGCAAGGACGAGGCTGCCAAGATCATTCCCGACGAACTCGTCGATGACTCCGCGATCGTCGGCAACGTCGACTACGTGCGCGAGCAGATCAAGGTCTGGGAGGCGGCGGGCGTCACGATGATGGTGATCGGAGCGCGGTCGACGGACCAGATCCGCGAACTCGCCACCCTCGTCTAGGCGCCGCACTTCCTCGCTCGCATCGTGTGTGAAGCCGCTCAGTAGACACTTTCTTGCAGTTGTCTAGAACGCGTTCTAGATTTGCGGGTGTGACCGACGCCACGCAAGCCACCCAGCACGTCATCGCCGGCCAGACCCTGACCATGCCGGTGCAGATTCGCAAGGCCACCCAACACATGGCGATGTTCTCGGTGGACGCCGACGCCGCCCAGCGCATGATCGACGATAGCGGCTTGCAGGTCTGCCGCTACCGGCCAAACAAGGCCGTCGTCGTGCTGATGCTCGTGCACTACGTCGACGGCGATCTCGGTCAGTACTTCGAATACGGCACCAACGTGATGGTCAATCCGCCGGGATCGAACGCCAGCGGCCTGAAGGCTCTTCAGTCGGCAGGCGCCTACATCCACCACCTTCCCGTCGACCAAACGTTCACCTTGGAGGCGGGCCGCTCGATCTGGGGCTACCCGAAGGTCATGGCGGACTTCACCGTTCGCGGAGCGAACGATCGGGCCGGAGCTCGGGGTCGTCATCCTTTCGGCTTCGACGTCACCATCGACGGCCAGTTCGCGGTCGGCATGGACTTCAAGCCGGGGTTGCCAGTGCCGTCGGCCTTCACGGCCAAGCCGCAGGTGCACCCGACGTACTCGCACATGGACGGCGTGATTCGCGAAACCGCGGGCGAGATGAGGTCTTCCGGCGTCAGGTACCGGCTCGGCGGTGCGACCGTTCGCCTCGGCGAACACCCCTACGCAAGGGAACTCGCGTCACTAGGCTTCCCCAAGCGCGCGATGATTTCGAGCTCAACCGACAACGTTGCGATGACGTTTGGCGACGCCAAGGAGATTGCATGACAACCACCCTGCCCACCAAGCCCGACGTCGATCTCGCCGACGGCACGTTCTACAGCGACGGCGGTGCGCGCGAGGCATACCGTTGGATGCGCGCCAACGAGCCCGTGTTCAGGGATCGCAACGGGTTGGCCGCCGCGACCAGCTACCAGGCCGTGCTCGATGCCGAGCGCAACCCCGAGTTGTTCTCCAGCACCGGCGGCATCCGGCCCGATACGCCAGGCATGCCGTACATGATCGACATGGACGATCCCGCACATCTGTTGCGGCGCAAGCTCGTCAACGCCGGCTTCACCCGCAAGCGGGTCATGGACAAGGTGCCGTCGATCGCTACCCTGTGCGACACGTTGATCGACAACGTCTGCGAGCGAGGCGAGGCCGACTTCGTCCGCGACATCGCCGCGCCGCTTCCGATGGCGGTGATCGGCGACATGCTCGGCGTGCTGCCCGAAGAGCGCGGCACGCTGCTGAAGTGGTCCGACGACCTAGTGTCCGGACTCAGCTCGAACATCGACGAGCAGACGATGCAGGCGACCGTGGAGGCGTTTGCGTCATACAACGTCTACACCGTGGAGATGATCGCCAAGTGTCGCGCCGAGCCCAGCGATGATCTCTTCTCGATTCTGGTGAACTCGGAGGTCGACGGTCAGCGCATGGCCGATGACGAGATCGTCATGGAGACCCTGCTGATCCTTGTGGGCGGCGACGAGACCACGCGCCACACGCTGTCCGGCGGCACGGAACAGCTTCTGCGCCATCGTGATCAGTGGGAACGACTGGTCGCCGATCCAGAGCGGCTGCCAAGCGCGATCGAAGAGATGCTCCGCTGGACGTCACCGGTGAAGAACATGTGCCGGACGCTCACCGCGGACACGACGTTCCACGGCACGGATCTGCGCAAGGACGAGAAGATCATGCTGATGTTCGAGTCCGCGAACTTCGATGAGACTCAGTTCGGCGATCCCGAGAACTTCCGCATCGACCGGAATCCGAACAGTCACTTGGCATTCGGGTTCGGGACTCACTTCTGTCTCGGCAATCAGCTGGCCAGGCTGGAGCTGTCGATGATGACGAAGCGAGTCCTGGAGCGTCTGCCCGATCTGCGGCTGGCCGACGGAGCGACGGTGCCCCTGCGGCCCGCCAACTTCGTCAGCGGCCCCGAGGCGATGCCCGTGGTCTTTACGCCGACGAAGCGGGTGCTTGGCTAGAAACTCTAGGCCGCATCACCAGGCTGACGACGAACCCGACGACGCCGACGCAAACGCAGACCCACAGCGCCGTCGGAAAACTGGACGCCGTCCCGGAGCCCACGATCGGGCCTGCCCACGCGAAGCCCAGTGAAAGGCCAACTCCGTACGCGGCGTTGCTGATTCCTGGCAGCGATCCAGGCTCGTCCTCGGGAGCTTGGACGACGCCGAGGATGCTCATCGCGGTTCCCGCGAGCCCGCCGTAGACGCATCCGAACAGCACGACGAGGATTGCGAATACGGTCTTGTCGTGGAGGAACAGAGCGAGCAGCACCGTCACCACCACCGCGCCGAGCTGTCCGATGCGCAGTAGCGTGACGAAGCCGATTCGCACCGCGAGTCGACCAGCCAGTGGCGCCGTGATCAGCTGGACGACGGCGGCCGGCGTGAGGAAGAGCAGCGCCGTCGTAAAGCCGCTGAGGCCGAAGCCCGAATCCCCGTCCTCGGCGATGTACGGGACGATGAACCCCGTCACCATCATGAAGGACCCCGTGTTGAGGATCGTCACGGCAATCACGGGCCACGCTTCGCGCGAGCGCAGGTCGCTCATCCGGACCAGCGGGTAGGTGCGCCGTTTCTCGACGACGACGAGTGCCGCGAGCGCCGCCGTCGCCGCGATGATGAACCCAAGTGCCAGTGGCGATCCCCACCCCGAAACGTCGCCAGAGCTGAAGAACAGGTTGATCCCCGCGACGCCCATGGCGATGAGTGCGGCTCCTGCCCAGTCCATTCGGCCTGGCGCGACGCGATCGGGGTCGTCGGCAGGCACCGCGGCAGAGCAGAGGACGACGGCAATCACCCCGACGACGAGGATCGCGACGAAGATCGACTGGTACCCGAAGCGGTCCGAGAGGTAGCCGCCGATCAACCCGTCGACGCCGGCGACACCGCCGGACATCGCGGTGATGAGGCCAGCGGCGACACCGAAGGCCTTGGCGCTCAGATGCTCCCGCATGATCAGGAACGCCAGCCCGTAAGTGACGTTGCTGATGCCCTGCAGCATTCGGCCGACCAGCACCAAAGGCAGCGACGTAGTGAAGATGCACAACACCGTCCCGATGCACAGCACGACGAGGACGGCGACGAGCACGCGCTTGCGTCCGATGAAGTCGCTCCACCTGATCAGCACGACGTTGCCGACGGCGCCCGCCAGGTAGAAGTAGGCGGACATCGCGGCGTAGGAGCCGTCGCCCAATCGCGTCTCGATGTCCCTGATGGCGGGCGACAGCATGCTGGCGTTGAGCATGAACGACATCACCGAGACGAGCAGCGCCGCCACCATCAACAGGTTCTTCCTGGAGGAAAGCTGCCCAGAGAGGTGATCGACCATGGCGAATCACCCTATACGTCAGCGTGCCCGTACGGGCCCGTCTGGCAACTTCTCGGTAACGCCCAACGCACCGAGCCCCAGCTGGGTGAGCAGTGGAATGCCCAAGGCGTTCAACGCGAATCGCTCGTCATTGGTCGAGCCGTCGGCGTACAGCATCGAGCCGATCAGGCAGATGACGGCCATCTTGTATGCGTTCAACGCCCGATACCACTCGCGGTTCGCAGGAGCGATGCCGCTGGACCCGGTGTAACGCGCGAGGAGCTCGTCGAGCCAACCGATGTCGGTCAGTGGATCGCCGAGTGTGGCCATCTCCCAGTCGAATACGGCGCTGACGCCGTCGTCGACGAAGGCGAAGTTACCGGGTTTGGCGTCGCCATGCACGAGTGTGACGCGACGGTAGGCGTCGGCACCGTTGCGTGGAGCTCCGCCAGAAGCCGTTCGAGGGCGGGTAGGGGTCCTCGTTGCACACGGTTCATCTCGTCGGCCGCGTGTCCGAGCTCGCGGTCGAGATGCGTTGGCACCCGCGCGCGGCCCGTGGTGCCGGAGTGGGCGTCGAGTACGTCGACCGCGGTGACCGGCAAGCCGAGCACGTCGCTGAACCATGTTCTGGCGCAAGCCCACCGACGGCGAACTCGCCGCCCGTCGTACCCACTTCGTACAACTCGGCCTCGACCAGTTCGGCGCGGAACTCGGTCCCGCGTTCCGCGCACTGGCTAAGTGCTACATCGGCCGCAGCGGTGACGTGGTGGCGTTCCTCGACTGGGCTGTCGCAAGCCGGGCGCCAGGCGTCCGCGACTTCGCTTACTTCACGTGCAACTCGCTGCCGATCGAGGTGCGCCGCGAGCACGAGCACGCGCTGCTGGCGCGTTATCTGGAGAAGTTGGCGGCTCACGGGTGGGCCCTCGACGAGCAGACGGCGCTCGACCAGTACCGGATCTTCTCGATCTACTCCTGGATCGCCGCGGTGTCGACGGCGGCGATGGGCACGCAGTGGCAGCCCGTCGAGGTCACGCGGCCCGCGTTGCTCAGCACGACGGCCGCGATCGAGGATCTCGACGTCGTCGCCTAACGCCTCTAAGCCCTACCAGGCCGAGTCTTGACCAGATCTTGACCGGGTTTTGAATCCCCGCACCGACGATGGCGACGTGACTACGCTTCAACAGGTGGAGCTGGGGGTTCTGGGGCCTCTGCAGGTCCGGCAGTACGGTCTGCCGGTCGCGATTCCCGGTGCCAAACCGCGTGCCATCCTCATCATGCTCGGGCTCAACCACGGCTCGGTGGTGGCCGCGGACACGCTCGTCGAACTGCTCTGGGGCGACGACCCACCCCGAACTGCGATCAAGGCCCTGCAGACGCACGTTTCATCGCTGCGCCGCACCCTTGGCGACGGCTTCGTCTTGACCGAGGGCACCGGCTGGACGCTGAACCCCGCGACGGAGACCGACGCCGGCCGCTACCGGGTCGCCGTAAAGCTCGGCCGCGACGCCATGGCCGCAGGCGATGCCAGCAAGGCGGTGAGTCGTTTCGACGACGCCCGAAGCCTCTGGCGCGGTGTCCCCGAACTGCCCGATGGCCGACGTGGGTCGTCGGAGAAGACGCTGTGGATCGAGGGCCACGCCGCCATGGTGGAGGATCGCGCCGAGGCACTCCTGGCTACTGGCCGGGCGGCGGAGGTCATCGGTGAGCTAGAGGCTGCCATCGCCGACGCCCCGCTGCGCGAGCGGCGTTGGGGCCAGCTGATGCTCGCCCTCTATCGCGCAGGCAGGCAAGGCGAGGCGCTCGGTGCATTCAAGCGGGCGCGCGCGCTGCTCGCCGCTGAATTGGGCGTCGATCCAGGCCCAGACCTTCGCAGGCTGGAGGCGGCGATCGTCGCACAAGACACCTCGCTTGAAGTGCCCATGGCACAGCATCTTTCGTCCGTGCTGCGCGCAGTCACGTTCCTGCTCACCGACATCGAGGGATCCACCGTCGCGTGGGAGACCGACGCCGCCGCGATGGCGATTGCCCTTGCGCGCCACGACGAGATCGTCGAGCAGGTCGTGACGTTTCGCGGCGGTCGACTCGTAAAGACCCGCGGTGAAGGCGACGCGACGTTCTCCGTCTTCGACCGCCCGTCAGCCGCGGCCGCCGCCGCGATCGAGCTGCAGGAGGCGATCCGGCACGAGCCCTGGGCGCTGGTCGATCCGATGCGCATCCGCATCGCGCTGCACACCGGCGAGGTCGAGTTCCGCGACGGCGACTACTTCGGCCGTGCGGTCAATCGCGCTGCGCGCCTGCGGTCCATCGCGGCAGGCGGCCAAACGCTGTGTTCGGGTGCGACGGCCGAACTAGTCATCGACTCGCTGGCCGACGACGTCGTCCTGGCAGACCTCGGGATCCGTCAGCTCAAGAACCTGACCCGGCCGGAGCACGTCTTCGAGCTGCGTCTGGAAACCGATGCCGAGTCCGCCGCCGGTACGATCGAGGTGCCAATCGAGCGGCCCGAGTTGCCCGCAGTGCTCGCCGGACCCGGCCCCTTCGTCGGTCGGGCGAGCGAACTGGCGCGGCTGCTGACGATGTGGCAGGCCACCCTGTCGACCGGCACCAGCGCCGTCCTCGTTGCGGGTGAACCCGGTGTTGGCAAGACGCGGCTGGCCGGCGAATGGTCGCGTCAGGCCTACGAACACGGGGCCGTCGTGCTCTACGGCCGGTGCGACGAAGACCTCGGTGCGCCCTATCAGCCTTTCGCGGAAGCACTTCGGACGCTGGTGCCCTGCCTTGGCTCCAGCCGGTTGCGGGGCATGCGCGGTGTCGAGGCCCTACTCCCCATGATTCCCGGGCTCGTCGACGTGCTCCCCGATCTGGCTACTGCGCCGCGCGCTGATGCGGACACCGAGCGATACGCGTTGTTCGATGCCGTCGTCGAGCTGTTCGGCATCGCGTCGACGAGCGCCCCGGTGGTCCTCGTACTCGACGACCTCCATTGGGCGGCCAAGCCGACGCTGCTGTTGCTTCGCCATCTCCTGCGTTTCGGCGAGCACGCCCGCGTGCAGGTCGTTGGCACGTACCGCAGCACTGATCTCGACCGCTCACACCCCTTGGCCGCCATGCTCGCCGACCTCAACCGCGACGGCACCGCAAATCGCCTGGTGCTGGGTGGTCTCGACGAGGAGGACGTCACTGCCTACCTCGTCGAGGCTGGCTACGACGACGAGGAACTCGCGCGCGCGTTGGTGTCGGTTACCGGCGGCAATCCCTTCTTCCTGATCGAGGCGTTGCGCCACGTCGATGAGAGTGACGGCAGGTGGGACCCGAGCACCCTGCCGCAGGGTATTCGGGAAGCCGTGAGCCGCAGGCTTTCTCGGCTGCCTGCTGAGACCAACAAGGCTCTCGCGGCGGCCGCCGTCGTCGGCAGCGGGTTTGCCGTCGAACTCGTTGAGCGCGTAGTGGGTGACGACCTCCTCGATGCGTTCGACGAAGCCGCGATGGCAGGCATCGTCATCGAGGAGCCGGGTGGACGCTATCGGTTCAACCACGCCCTCGTCAGGCAGTCGCTGCTCGCCGAACTCGCCTCGGTGCGTCGCATGCGACTGCACCAGAAGATCGCCGCCGCGCTGGAAGCGGAACCGGGAGCCGACGACGAACTGCTCGCCGAGCTCGCCTACCACTACTTCGAGTGTGCCTGGTCGGGCAACGCAGGAAAGGCAGTCGAATATTGCAGGCGCGCAGCCGATCAGGCAATGGCCCGGTTGGCCTACGAGGGCGCAGCCGATCTGTACGACAAGGCAGTGCATGCGCTGGAGGAGATCGACGACGAGTTACCCGATCGCGTCGCCGTGCAGGCCGAGCTGCTCGTCGCTCGCTGCGAGGCGCTTCTCGCCGCGGGTGACGTGGCGTCCGCTACGGGCGCGGTGGACCAACTACGTTCGGCTGCAGGTGGTTCCGTGCGTCTCGCGGCATGGGCAGAGTGCTTCGGCAGCCAGTTGTCCATGCTCACCGATCCCGAACGCCTTGACGAGCTCGAATCCGCGGTGGCCGTCGCCGCCGATGAACTCGCCGGACTGGACGACGCCGCAGGCGAGGCCAAGGCGCATACCGTCCGCGCGGGATGCCTGGCTCGACTGGGCCGAATCGGTGACGCCGAAACCGCTTTGGACCAGGCGCTGACCGCGTCGCGGCGGGCACGTGAGCACCGTCAGGTGAATGCCGTGCTGGCGGGCGCACCGCTCGCGGCGCTGTGGGGGCCCAATCCGGTGCCGCGCGCGGGCGGGCGGTGTCTGGACGTGGTGAGGCTGCTGCGAATCACGACGGGATCGCCTGTCGTGGAAGCGACGTCGACGAGGTGCCAGGGCGTATTGGACGCGCTGCGGGGCCGGGCGGCCGCGGGGCGCCAGCTCATCGACTCCGCTCGTCGGTCCCTGACCGAACTGGGTATGCGGCACGCGCTGCTCGAGGTCGAGCAGTTCGCAGGCATCGTCGAGTTGGTGGCCGACGACCCCGCATCGGCTGAGCAGCACTTGCGGTTGGCGTACAAGGGCTTTCGCCGAATGGGCATCGACGCGGATACGGCAGAGACCGCCGCGCTCCTTGCCAGGGCATGCCTGGCGCTTGGCAGGGACGCCGAAGCCGACGAACTGTGTGCAGAGAGCGAGCGTCTCGCGGGTCACGCATTGAAGGCTGCGATCGCGTGGCGCACGGTGCGGGCGCATCTGCATTCGCGGCGCGGCAGTCACGACAAGGCTCGCATCGTGGCCGAACAGGCGGTGGCAATCGCCGAGCGCACGGACCTCCTGGTCGACCACGGCGACGCCTGCGTGGCACTGGCGGCGGTGTTGCTTGCCGCGGGCGATGCCGCAGGGGCGCGGGCCGCCGGCGAACGCGCGGTTGAGTTGTACGAGGTGAAGGGCGCGACCGCGCTAGCTGACAAAGCGCGCGGCGTTGTTGGAGGTCACGTTCAACCGGCACCAACGGCCGAACCCGAAACGCCCTCGATCGAGCTAGATCAACGCCTGTTTGGCATCGGCGCCAGGTTGTCCTCCGCCGTGAATCGTCGAGACTGGGACGAAGCGGAGCAATTGCTGGCGCCGCACGTCGTGGTCGAGAGCCGCCGCAAGATAGTCGGCTTTCCTCGGATGACCGTCTCGCCCAAGGAATGGTCACGTGAGATGCGGCGCTATCTCGACGTCGGAATGGCCACGGTGCGTCACACGCCCATCGCGGTGCGTGGAGCTCGTCACTCGCTCGGACGACTTGAACTCAGCACGGAGGACCGAAGCTCGGGGGCGCCGCAGGAAGAGGTGCTGGAATTGGCGGGCTTCGACCACGACGGTCGCATCGCGATGATGGTGTTGTTCGACGTCGATGATCTCGACGCCGCACTCGTTGAACTGGACGCCGCCGCTGCTCTCGGGCAACAGCCGAGGGCCCTGCTGGAGAACGCCGCCACCCGCGTCGCAGATCGAATGAACGAACACTTCGCCGCAAGTCGGTGGGATGAGTTCGGCGCGTATTACGCCGACGAGGTTCGCGTGGAGGACCGGCGGCGGGGACTACGTCGCGAGAGCAGCGACCGGGCCGCTGAGATTGCCAACATTCGTGCGGTGGCCGACTTGGGGATCGTGAAGATCTCGACCGTACCGATCGCGCTTCGTGGTGATCGGCTGTGCCTCACCCACGTAACCCTGCACGGGCAAGATGGATTCGGAGCCCAGTCGCTAGTGATCATGGCGGTCGACGCGGACGGCCTCCTCGTCGTCCAGATCTCATTCGACCCCGACGACGTTCAAGCCGCCTTCGCTGAACTGGAGGCGCAATACCTCGCAGGCGAAGCGGCCGAACACGCAAACACGTGGTCGGTCCTCTTGCGTACCCATGCCGAGCTTTGCAGCCACACCGTCCCGGAGGTGGCGCCGGATTATGCGAACGTCGATCACCGGCGAGGGATAGCCTTTGCGCCGGGCGGTTTGACCGAATACGTCGAGGCAACATTGGAGCACGTTCCCGACTTCAACATGCGCATCGAAAAGGTGCACGGTCTCAGCGAAATTGGCGCAGTCGTCACCTTTGCTTCATCGGGTACCTCGCAAGAAGGGTTTGACGCCGAATGGCGAATGGTCCTCCTCATGGCCGTGAGCGAGAACCTGATGAACCGCTGCGAGATCTTCGACGAGGACAACCTCGATTCCGCGCTCGCCCGGCTCGACGAACTCAACCGTCCCGCAGCGCGTCTAGAGAATGCTGCAAGCCGAATGTACGAGCGGTACAACGCTTGCTTTGCGGTTCGCGACTGGCTCGCCATGGCCGAGATGATCGCCGACGACGTGTGGAACGAGGATCGCCGCCGAGTCGTCAACGGCGGCATTCAACGCGGCCGCGACGCCGTGCTCACCAACATGCGTGCTGTCGCCGACGTGGGAGTCAAGAACAACGAGTTGTCGGTCATCGCAATCCGCGGGGATCGCCTCGGTCTCCTTCTTCAACGCGCGTCGGGCGCTCGACGGCCCGAGGCGTACGGCGCTGAGGTGCTGATCGTCGTGGAAGTCGACGCTGAGAGCCGTTTCACCACGGGCGTCGCGTTCGATCCAGCCGACGTCGACGCCGCTTACGCCGAACTCGAAACCCGTTACCTCGCCGGCGAGGCAGAGCCCTACGCACATACGTGGTCGCTCGTCGCGGAGACCTATGCTGCGTTCAACCGTCAGGAGTTGTCTCCGAGGAAGCCGGACTGGGTGAACATCGACCACCGGCCCGGAGCGGCACCCCCGCCTGGCGACATGGCGGCATACGTCAGTCAGGCGTGGGACATCACGCCGGGCATCACCACGCGAATTGAGGCCGACCATCGGCTCAACGACCGCGGGGCCGTGTTCGTCCACACTGAGAGTGGCACGTCGGCAGCCGGTTTCGCTGCCGAGTGGCGAGAGGTCAACCTCCTGATGTTCGACGGCGACCTGATCAGCCGCTGCGAGCTCTTCGACGAGTCAGACCTCGACGCTGCGATTGCACGCTTCGACGAACTCAATCAGCGGGCGACGAAGTTGGAGAACGCGGCAAGTCGAGCTACGGCTCGCTTCGACGAGTACCTCGCGGCGCGCGACTGGGACGGCATGGCGACGATCTTCCTCGATGGCATCCGTCTTGACGATCGGCGACGACTGGTGGGAGATGAGTTCGTTGGGCGCCAAGCCACGATCGCGAACATGAAGGCGTCCGCAGACACCGGTGTGAAGAACGTGACGACTCATGTGGTTGCGGTGCGCGGAGAGCGCCTCACCTTGCAACACGTCCGTATCAACGGCAAGGACCAACGACCTGAGGCGTTCCGCACAGAGGCGCTCGTAATCACCGAGGTCGACGGGCTGGGCCGGATCAGTGCCTTTGTCATGATGGACCTCGACGACGTCGATGCTGCCTTCGTCGAGCTCGACAACCGTTACCTCGCAGGCGAGGCAGCGCCATGCGCAGACACCTGGTCTGCTCTCGTCGACGCCAGCGCTGCGTTCAACCAGCACGAGCTCCCGGCAACGACGCCGGACTGGCAGAGCGTCGACCACAGGTCCGTCATCGGATTTGAACCCGGGGACATGATGCAGTACATGCAGACGACTTTCGACGTCGCCAGACACATCAAGCACCGCATCGTGACCGTCCATCGACTGAGCGAACTCGGCGCAGTCTTAACGCAAGCGACCTACTCCACATCGAGAGAGGGGTTTGACGCCGAGTGGCACGAGGTGGCCCTCCTGACGTTCGAGGGTGCGGCGATCAACCGCTGCGAGGTCTTCGACACCGACGACCTCGACGCTGCCCTCGCCCGATTCGACGAACTCAGCACGCCAGCAACGTAACTCGGTAACGAGGCGAGCGGCGTGTTCGACCGGTACCGAGTTTGTTTCGCATCACGAGGCTGGGATGCCATGGCCACCCTGCTTGCAGAAGGCTTCGTCAACGACGATCGCCGTCGGGTCGTCAACGCGGGCGTCCGCCGCGGTCGAGAGACGCACGTCACGGACCAGCGCACCGCGTACGAGCTTGGGGCAGAGCGCACTTCGTCTCGGATGATCGCGAGACGTGGGCAACGACTGATCCTGGCCTCCGTGAGCACGATCAACCGGGCTTCGACGAGACCGGCGCCGAGATCATTGGCGTTGGTGAGATCGACACCGAAGGTCACATCGCGGCCATTGTGATCTTCGATCCCGAGGACCTCGACGCTGCCCTCGCCGAGCTCACCACTCGATGGATCGCAACCGGCGAGGTCAAGCATCCGGAGGTCGTCAAGGCTCAGCTCAAATTTGCCATGGTCGCCAACCGTCACGACTGGGAGGCCCTAGCCGAAATGCATGCCGGTGCCTCCTATGTCAATCACCGCCAGCTAGCGAGTGGGGCGGACACGCTCATCGACGACATGTCGTCGCTGCGAATGCTGGCCACGCTCGTCCCTGACCTGAGGTTCGAGCTCGCCGAGGTACTCGCGTACTCGGCGAAGGGTGTCGTCAACAGCGTGGTCGTGACGGGCACGTCCACCGACGGGGTCGACGTCGAGATGCCGTGGATCACCCTCCAAGTCTTCGAGGGCGATCGCGTCACCCACGCTGAGACCTTCGACGCTTACCAGCGTGAGTTGGCGTTGGCACGGTTCGAGGAACTGAACCGACCAGAACCTACGGCTGCACGCGAAACGGCGCGTCGCTAATTTGTCGGACCCGGATGTGATGATCGGGTCATGTCTTCGTCGGTCGCCGTTGGCGCAGAGGCGTCGCCCAAGGTGCGCCTCGAGCAGCTCTTCGACGAGCTTTCGGAGTTGACGGGGCAACGCAATGCGATCGACGGGCGCATCGTGGACATCGTGGCCGAGATCGATCGCGGTAACGGACTGTGGGGCAACACGGGCTGCCGATCGATCGCGGCGCTGGTGGCGTGGAAGACCGGGGTGTCTTCACGCAATGCCGAGACTATCGTCGCAGTCGCGCACCGCGTCGAGGAGTTCCCCCGCTGCGTCGAGGGCCTGCGAGAGGGACGGTTCTCCCTGGACCAGGTCGGTGTCATCGCCGAGCGCGCCGGTGCGGGATCTGATGAGCATTACGTGGAGTTGGTCGAGGTGGCCACGGTCAACCAACTGCGCACTGCGGTCAAGCTGGAACCGCGCCCCGATGCCGACCCGCGGCCCGACCCGGATCCACAGGTCGCCAAGACCCGCACCGACGCGAAGTACACCGCCTACCGGATCGTGCTGCCCACCGTGGAGGCCGCGAAATTCGACGCCGCCCTGGCCACCCACCACGACGCTCTAATCGCCGATTGGAAACGCGACCGCGACGCCACCGGACAGCAGCCCTCCGACGTCTCACCAGCATTCCCAACCCTCGTCGACGGATTCATGAGTGTCGTGGAGGCCAGCTGGGACGCCGAGGCGACCCGGCGACCGCACGGCGCACGCACCACCGTGGTGATGCACGTTGACGTCAAGGATCGGGTCGCAGCTTTGCATCTGGGTCCAGTGCTTTCGCAGGCCGACCGGCAATACCTGAGCTGCGATGCCACCTGCGAAGCATGGTTTCACCGCGACGGTCAACCCATCGGGGCCGGGCGGACCACCCGCACCATCAGCCGACGGTTGCGCCGAGCCCTCGAACACCGTCACCCCACCTGCGCGGTGCCGGGTTGCGGCGCCACCCGCGGCCTGCATGCCCACCACATCATCCACTGGGAACACGGCGGGGCGACCGAACTGAACAACCTGGTGCTGCTCTGCCCGTATCACCATCGCCTGCATCACCGCGGCGCCATCACCATCACCGGACCCGCCGATCGACTCAAAGTCACCAACGACCAGGGTGAAGCATTGGTCTCAGGATCACTCGCGCGTCCGCCAACCCGACCCCGACCCGACGTCCCACCCTGCAACGGGCCGACCGGCGAACGCGCCGACTGGTGGTGGTACACACCCTTCCAACCACAACCACCACCAAGCACCAACTGATTGGTGAGAGGGTCGTCGACCCGGCAACTGCGAATTGGCTGCTGCTACTTCATCTTCCAGACGGGCTTGCGCTTTTCGAGGAAGGCCTTGGGTCCCTCCTTGGAGTCCTCGGACAGGAACACCGGGATGCCATTGGCGGTGTCGGGCTTGAAGGCCTCTTCCTCGTGCATGCCCTCGGTCTCGCGGATGGTCTTGAGGATCGCTTGCACGGCAAGGGGACCGTTGCCATTGATGACCTCTGCGATCTCGAGCGCCTTGGTCAGGGCTTGCCCGTCGGGGACGACGTGACCGATGAGCCCGAAGGACAACGCTTCTGCCGCGGTGATGTGCCGTCCGGTCAGCAGGATGTCGCAGGCGAGGGTATAGGGGATTTGGCGAACCAGTCGCACTGCAGATCCGCCCATCGGATAGAGGCTCCACTTGGCCTCGGACACACCGAACTTCGCGCTCTCGCCTGCCACCCGGATGTCGGTGCCCTGCAGGATCTCGGTGCCGCCCGCGATCGCGGCACCTTCGACGGCCGCGATGAGTGGCTTCTTCAGCCGACGTCCCTTGAGTAGCGCGTCGATTCGGGTGGGATCGAAGCCACCCTTGAACGAGTCGCCAGGTGACTGACTGTCGGCCTTCTTCAGGTCCATGCCCGCGCAGAACGCCCCGCCAGCACCGGTCAGGATGCAGCTGCGGATGTCCGGATCCTCGTCGACGCGGTCCCACGCCTCGACCATGATCTCCATCATCTCGGTGGACAATGCGTTGCGTTTCTCGGGCCGGTTCATCGTCACGATCAACGTGTGTCCGCGCTGCTCAACGAGGGCGTCGGGGCCGTTCTCCTGACTATTACCTAGTTCGCTCACGAGGGTCCGCCTTCCAGCGTCGATGCCACAGACTTGTCTGGAAATGTAACACGTTCTAGTTTAGGTCCGTGGCCCTCAACATTGCCGATCTTGCCGAGCACGCCATCGACGCCGTGCCAGACCGTGTCGCCCTGATTTCGGACGGCGAACAACTGACCTACGCCGAGTTGGAGGAGAAGGCCAACCGCCTCGCTCACTACCTCATCGACCAGGGCGTCAAGAAGGACGACAAGGTCGGGCTTTACTGCCGCAACCGCATCGAGATCGTCATCGCGATGCTCGGCATCGTCAAGGCTGGTGCCATCCTCGTCAACGTCAACTTCCGCTACGTCGAGGGGGAGTTGAAGTACCTCTTCGACAACTCGGACATGGTCGCGTTGGTGCACGAGCGGCGCTACGCGGACCGCGTGGCCAACGTGCTGCCCGAGACGCCCAACGTCAAGACGATCCTCGTCGTCGAGGACGGCACGGAAGGCCCAGCCGATGACTACCAGCGCTACGGCGGCGTCGAATTCTTCGAGGCGATCGCGGACGGCTCGCCCGAACGCGACTTCGGCCCACGCAGCGAAGACGACATCTACCTCCTCTACACCGGTGGCACGACGGGATTCCCGAAGGGCGTGATGTGGCGCCACGAGGACATCTACCGAGTGTTGTTCGGCGGCACGGACTTCACGACGGGTGAGTTCGTCAAGGACGAATACGACCTGGCGAAGTCAGCCGCCGAGAATCCGCCGATGATCCGCTACCCGATTCCCCCGATGATCCACGGGGCGACCCAGTCGGCGACCTGGATGGCGCTGTTTGCGGGCCAAACCACCGTGCTGGCACCGGAATTCGACGCCGACTCGGTATGGCGAGCGATCAGCGACTACAAGGTCAACATGCTGTTCTTCACAGGCGACGCGATGGCCCGCCCGCTGCTGGACGCACTGCTAGCCCATCAAGAGGCCGGCAACCAGTACGACCTGTCCTCGCTGTTCGTGCTCACCAGCACCGCAGCACTGTTCTCGACGAGCATCAAGGAGAAGTTCCTCGAACTGCTGCCCAATCGCGTGATCACCGATTCGATCGGTTCGTCTGAGACCGGCTTCGGCGGCATCAGCGTCGTCACCAAGGGCCAGTCGCACACCGGTGGGCCGCGGGTGCAGATCGACAAGACCACCGTCGTGCTCGACGAGGACGGCAACGAAGTGGTGCCTGGATCGGGCGTGCGAGGCTTCATCGCCAAGCGTGGCAACATTCCCGTCGGCTACTTCAAGGACCCGAAGAAGACGGCCGAGACGTTCAAGACCATCAACGGCGTGCGGTACGCGATCCCCGGCGACTACGCGGAGGTCGAGGCCGACGGCAGCGTCACGATGCTCGGCCGCGGCTCTGTGTCGATCAATAGCGGCGGCGAGAAGATCTACCCCGAAGAAGTCGAGGCCGCACTGAAGGGCCACCCCGACGTATTCGACGCGTTGGTGGTCGGCGTGCCGGACCCTCGGTTCGGTCAGCACGTCGCCGCCGTGGTCCACCCGCGTGAGGGCACTAGGCCCACGCTGGCCGAACTCGACGCCTTCGTCCGCAAGGAGATCGCGGGATACAAAGTGCCGCGCAGCCTTTGGTTGGTCGACGAGGTGAAGCGTTCGCCAGCGGGCAAGCCCGACTACCGGTGGGCGAAGGACACCACCGAGGAACGGCCCGCCGACGAGGTGCACGCCAAGCACGCCGGGGCGGTCACCTAGATGCGCACCGAACTGTGTGACCGATTCGGCATCGAATACCCGATCTTCGTCTTCACACCGTCGGAGAAGGTGGCTGCTGCGGTCAGTCGTGCGGGTGGCCTCGGGATGCTCGGCTGCGTGCGGTTCAACGACGCCGACGACCTCGAGCAGGTCCTGCAGTGGATGGACGAGAACACCGACGGTAAGCCGTACGGCGTCGACATCGTCATGCCCGCAAAGGTTCCCACCGAGGGCACCAGCGTCGACATCAACAAGCTGATCCCGCAGAGCCACCGCGACTTCGTCGACAAGACGCTCGCGGATCTCGGTGTCCCGCCGCTACCCGAGGACGAAGAGCGCTCGGAAGGTGTTCTCGGCTGGCTGCATTCGGTGGCGCGCAGCCACGTCGAGGTCGCGCTCAAGCATCGGATCAAGCTGATCGCCAACGCACTCGGCTCGCCGCCGAAGGACGTCATCGATCAGGTGCACGCGGCGGGTGTCCCCGTCGCTGCGCTCGCGGGCAGCGCCAAGCACGCGCAGCGGCATGCCGAGAACGGCGTCGACATCGTGATCGCGCAGGGGCACGAAGCGGGGGGCCATACCGGCGAGATCGGTTCGATGGTGTTGTGGCCAGAGATCGTCGACGCCGTCGGCGATCAGACCGCGGTGTTGGCTGCCGGTGGCATCGGCACGGGCAGGCAGGTCGCCGCCGCGCTCGCCCTTGGCGCACAAGGTGTTTGGATGGGCTCGGCGTTCCTCACAGCCGCCGAATACGATCTCGGCGTGCGAACCGAGTCGGGCACGTCGGTGATTCAGCAGGCGTTGCTCGCCGCCAACTCGAGCGATACGGTGCGGCGGCGCATCTACACGGGCAAGCCCGCGCGGCTACTGAAGAGTCGATGGACCGACGCGTGGGACGCCGACGGCGCACCCGAACCGTTGCCCATGCCGCTTCAGAACATCCTCGTCAGCGAGGCGCACCAGCGCATGAGCGAGTCGAGCGATCCGACGACCGTCGCGATGCCAGTCGGTCAGATCGTCGGGACGATGTCCGAGATTCGGCCCGTCGCTGACATCATCGCCGAGTTGGTGGCAGGCTTCGACGCTGCGACCACACGCCTCGACGGCATCAGGGACAGCTGAGCCGAACCGCTCAGGCCGTGATCGTCGTCTGCTGGTCGATGACGTCGGTGGCCTTGGCCATGATGTCCTCTTGGCCCGGGTTCCCGTGCGCGTTCAGTTGCAGCACGAACACCGCGCCACCCGACGCTATGACGACGGTCTTCTGCGCGATCAACTCGCGGCCATGCGGGGAGTCCCAGCTGCCGCCCATCTGGAAGGCGGGGAATCCGCCGAGTGTGCTGTCCTGGCCGTCACCGGACGGCGTGAATCCCGACAGGTTCCTCAGCTCGCCAGGCGCGAGGTCGAGGATCCTCTGCGCATCGACGTTGCCGGTCAGCTTGCTGTAGATCGCCTCGATCCTCGGCGCGGGATTGCCGGGATTCGGTCCGGTGTAGAAGATTGCCCCGTAGGCGTAGTCCGGCGTCTTGTCGCCACCAGGCTCCCACCCGGCGGGTACCGGAAGGTTGATCTCGGGCGCGCCCGCGGCACCCTGCTTGATCGGGGTCTCGGTGAAACCGCTTTTCTTGATGTAGTCGGCGATGGTCGGATTTTGTCCAGGTGGATAGGTGCGCGTCGTCGTCGGCTCGGTCGTAGAAGTCGTCTCGCTGGTCGTGTCATTCGTCGTCGACGTGCCCGAGCTGCTGGACTTGGCGGTCGTCGTCGATTCGTTGCCATTGACTATCAGCACGGTGGCCACGGCTGCGAGTACCAGCGCGATCACCGCGCCGACGACCAAGGGAACGGTCCACGGAGATCGCTTGGTAGCAACGGCATTTGGCGGTCCGACGTTCACCGGTCCAGAGAAGTGAGCCGGAATCTGCTGCCGCGGATTGCCATAAGCCGGAGGTATCGGATGGTGGTAGTTCGTCGGGGCGGTGGCTTGGTAGGGCGCCGGCGGCGGACCAGGTGGCTGGAGAGCGACGGGCGGCGGGGGCACTGCACCGGTCGACGTCAGCGCGGCACGTGCGGCAGCGGCGAACTCCCTCGCGCTGGAATACCGAGCGCCGGGATTCTTGGCCATGCCGATCGCGATCACTTCGTCCATCTCGCGAGGCACGCCCGGCACCTGGGTCGACGGCCTCGGCGGCGGCTGCGTGATGTGGCCAGCGATCTGCTGCTCGACGCTGCGGCGGCCATACGGCGGCGCACCCGTGAGCGCTTCGTGAAGGACGCACGCCAGCGCGTAGGTATCGGAGCGGGGGTCGGCCTCGCCGCCGCTGAACCGCTCCGGTGCCATGTAGGCCCACGTGCCGATGGTGGCGCCGGTGGAGGTGAGCCCGGAATCGGTTGCGGCGCGAGCGATGCCGAAGTCGATCAGGTAGGCGAAGTCGTCCTCGACCACCAAGATGTTCGATGGCTTGACGTCGCGGTGTACTAGCCCCGCGCGGTGGGCCGCGTTCAACGCCGACGCTATCTGCTCGATGATCGTGACGGCTCGCGGCGGGCTCAGCGGGCGGTCGCCGATCATGGTGGCCAGGTCCTGCCCTTCGATGAGGCGCATGTCCACGTAGAGGCGTCCGTCGATTTCGCCGAAGTGGTGAATTGGGATGACGTGGGGCTCGTTGAGGCTCGACGCGATGCGGGCCTCTCGGCGGAAGCGCTCCTGGAACGACGGGTCGTCGACCAACTTCGCAGTCAGCAGCTTGACCGCAACGATCCGGGTGGTCTCGGTGTCGTAGGCCCGCCACACCTCGCCCATACCGCCTTGGCCGAGTTGGGCCAAGAGCGTGTACCGGCCGAACGGGATCCCCTCCACGCCAATCCCTTCGTCGTCTCGTAGGCTGAGCGTCCGCATTTAGCTAACACGATGTGAACCTGCTGTGGGGTTCAAGCGCGGACGAAAAACGCCGCCAACGCGCGCATGGCACGTTGGCGGCGTCCTTCGGACTAGCTCTAGCCGATGGTGGTCTCGGTGTCGATCTTGTCGGTCGCCACGTTCACGACGTCTGACGAGCCTTCAGGCCCCTTGACGTTGAGCTGCAGCACGTACAGCCCGTCGGAAGCGGGGATCACCACGGTCTTCTGGGCAATGAGTCGCTTCTGGCCGTCCGCCTCATAGGTGCCGCCGAGCACCCACGCCGGGTAGTCGCCCAACGTGCTCTTCTGGCCAGGGTTTCCGGCGTCGAAGCCCGGGAGGTTGTTGACCTCGCCGGGTGCCAGGTCCAGGATCGCCTGCGGGTCGGCGGGTCCGGTCAGCTTCGAGTAGATGACGTCGATCGTCGGAGGATCGGACTCGAATTCCGGGCCTGCGTACACGGCTGCGCCGTAGAAGCCCGGTTTGACGTCTTCTGACCCAAACAGCTTCCAGCCATCGAGGTTTGGCAGATTGACCGCAGGAGCGGTGGCGTCCCCCATCGCGATGGGGGTCTCTTGGAGGTTGTTCTCCTTGACGTAGTCGGCGATCGTCGGGTTCTTGCCAGCTGCCGCCTCCGTCGTGGTTTCCGTCTTCGTGCTCGTCGTGGTGGACTTCGACGAACTCGAACTGCTACTGCTGGACGCCGTGGTCTTGCTGTCCGAACCGCAACCGGACAGCACGAGGGCGAAGGCCGTCATGGCCGCGGCCGTTCCGGTGAGCGCGGATGCTCTCATGTCATTACTCCTAGGGTTTCTGGGGATACCGCAGCGAAGCGTAGCTCACGAGCAACCTCCAGACTGGGGAGTGGATCTACTCGAATTTGGTTGCGTAATGGTTTGCCCGTTGTCCGATTCGTTCACGACATCGCACGGGTCCGCGTTTACCGTCGGGCCATGGACATTCGCGTTACCTCCACCGTCATCGAGATCGTCAGCGCCGACCTCGACCGATCAATCGCCTTCTATCGACTCATCGGGCTCGAGGTGCCCGACGCCGAGGGACCGCACGTCGAGGTCGAACTACCCGGCGGCAACAAACTGATGTTCGACACCGAGGAGACGTTGGCGACGATGCACCCCGGGTGGGCGCCACCCACCTCACCCGGCCGCGTCACCATCGGCTTCGGAGTCGACTCACCCAACAGCGTTGACGCCGTATTCGATCGGGTGGTGGGCGCAGGCCACGAAGGTTCCCTGGCGCCCTTCGACGCGCCGTGGGGCCAGCGCTATGCGACCGTCAAGGATCCCGACGGCACGTCCGTCGACCTGTTTGCGGCGCTGCCCACCTGAGCGGCGGCCAGCGCCGTCAACGAGAGGCCCGAGAACTCTCTTGCCTCCCGGTGCAGGTGCGGCTGGTCGGAGTAGCCAGCCCGCGCCGACACGCTCGACAGTGAATCCCCCGACCGCATCAGCCGAACCGCGCGGCGAAACCGAAGGATGCGCCGCAGCGTCGCTGGGCCGTAGCCGTAGACGGCGTTGCACTGGCGCTGAAGGGTGCGGTTCGACGCCCCGATGGCCTTGGCCAGGTCGGCGACGGCACCACCGGCCGCGAGGTCCGCGGTGATCTTGGTCAGAAGCGGCATCGACCAGGGCGCGGTCTCGGTCGCCGTAGCCTCCTCGGCCAGCTTGGTGGCGACGCCGACGAGGGAACCGTGCAAGGCAGGACCGTCGCGAACGACGTCGAGCGGAACGCGTTCGTCACGGAGTTCACGAGCGGGCACGCCGAGTAGGCGCGGAAGAACACCCGGGCGGAAACGCAATCCCACCAACGGTTCTGGGCGACGGCGTGCGACGTTGGCCGTGGTGTCGGGTCCCGCGACGAGGATCTCTGGGGCGACACGGTCACCCATCGCGATCAGGTCCATGCATCCATCCGGCAGGATGCGCACTGATTCGTCGGTGGCATCGGCACGCCACGCGCACTCGACGAGATCGTGCAGCGGGGGAGGTGGCCGAAATTCGCGATACCCCACGGGGCCAGGCTACCGGCGAATCTCGAACACGGGGTCGGCGCATTCGATGCCCTCGGCGGAAAGCTGGCGTTTCAGCACCTTGAACGTCGCGGTCCTCGGAAGCTCGGTACCGATGCGCACGAACGACGGCCACTGCTTGGGGCCAAGATCGGGTTGCTCGGCGAGGAACGTCTGGAACTCGTCGACGTCGAATCGCGTACCGTCGCGGAGCACCAGCGCAGCCATGACCCTGTCGCCGACCGCGGGGTCGGGGATCGGGTACACCGCCACCTCGACGACGCCGTCGAAGCGCAACAGAACTCGCTCGATGGGGGCCGTACCGAGGTTCTCGCCGTCGACGCGCATCCAGTCGCCGAGGCGCCCTGCGAAGTAGGCGTAGCCCGCCTCGTCGCGATACGCGAGATCGCCGCTGTGGTACATCCCGCCTGCCATGCGTTCGGCTTCTGCGGTCTCGTCGCGGTAGTAGCCCCGAAACCAGCCGCGGCCAAGGGGATTGACGAGTTCGCCGACCTTGCCGGGCGGGCATGGCTCACCGGTCTCGACGTCGATGATCGCCACCTCGTCGGTGAGGGGTCCCAGCGCGCCGTCCGGGGTGTCGGGTGTCCTGGCGATCGCGATGCCACCCTCGGTGGAACCGAAGCCGTCGACGACGATGACGTCGAATCGGCTGGCGAATCGGACGACGTCGCGCGGCGCACCCTCGTTGCCGTACATGAACTTCAGCGGGTTGTCGGCGTCGTCGTCACGCTCGGGCGTTGCCATCACGTACGACAGCGGCTTGCCGACGTAGTTCGCGTAGGTCGCGCCATAGCGTCGGACGTCGGGGAGGAAGCCCGACGCGGAGAACTTGCGGCGCAACGCAATCGAGCCGCCCGCCGCCACGCCGACCGCCCAGCCCGCCATGATCGCGTTGGAGTGGAACAGGGGCATCGACAGATAGAAGGTGTCGTTGCTTCCGAGCCCGAACCGGTCGGCGAGCATCGTGCCTGGAAAGGCCACCTTGTCATGCGTGACGCGAACCGCCTTGGGCTCTCCGCTGGTGCCGGAGGTGAAGATCAGCATGTAGAGGTCGTCGGGACCTGTGTCTGCGAAGGCGATGGCGGCGCCACGGTGTGCTGCGAGTTCGGTTGCCCACTGCGGAGATTCGACGTCGATGAACTCCACGCCTTCGGGGATCGTCGAGGGGTCGTCGGTGAGCACCAGCTGGCAATCGGCCCGTTCGATGTCGCGCTCTAGCGCCTCGCCCCGCCTGGTGGGGTTGAGCCCGACGATGACGAGCCCCGCGAGTCCTGCCGCCACCAGCACCGACGAGAAGAACGCGGTGTTGCCGAGTGACACCCCGACGTGCGGCGGCTTGGCCGGATCGAGTCGTGCCCGCAACGTGGCGGCGAGGTCCGCGGCGGACTGGACGTGATCACGCCAGCTGACGAAGCCGTCCTCGGAGTGGATTCCTCGGTCGGTGACGTCGACGAGCGGCTTCAGAAGCTCGGTGACGGTGTGGGTCGGCTCGCTGTTCACCGGACAGTTCTATTTGCTCTTCGCGCAAGCGCTCATCGTCGCGGTCAGGCAGGAGTCTCTGCCAGTTCCCGACCGATCCGCAGCAGCTGCCCCGTTGCGCCACCGACGGCGAACTCCGTCTGCTTGGCGGCCAGGAAGTAGCGGTGCACGGGGTGATCGACGTCGATGCCGACGCCGCCGTGCACGTGCACGGTGGTGTGCGCGACTCGATGGCCGGCATCGGCCGCCCAGAACGCTGCGCTAGCGACCTCGAGATCGGCGGGAAGGTCCTCCGACAGTCGCCACGCGGCCTGGGTTACCGTCAGACGCAACGCCTTGATGTCGATGTACCCGTCGGCCAGCCGTGACGACACGGCCTGGAAGCTGCCGATCGGACGCTCGAACTGCTCGCGCTCGCGGGCGTACAGCGCAGTGAGCTCTAGCGCACGCTCCAGCACGCCGAGCTGAAATGCGCTGCGGCCCAACGTGGCTCGCGTGGTCAACCATGCGAGCACCTCGTCGCCGCCAACCAGGCGAGAGCCGTCGACGCCGACGTCGTGCAGTTCCAGGTGCCCGACGCTGCCGTGGCCGGTGGTATCCGTCGACGTGACCGACACACCGGAGTCGCCCGTTGCGACCACGAACACCTTCACGCCAGCGTCGGTCTCAGCGGGCACCAGGAATGCATCGGCGACCGGGCCGTAGCCCACCAGTGCGCGAGTGCCGGTCAGGCTGAATCCCGAGCCGTCCGCACGCGCCCGCACCGGTCCCTCGCCCATGTCGCCGAGGAGCGCGACGGTCAGGATCTTCTCGCCCTTGATTGCCGGCTTTGCCCAGTCTTCTTGCAGCGCAGCCGATCCGAACTTGGCGATCGCGCCTGCGCCGAGCACGACCGACTCCAGGTACGGCACCGCCGAGATCTGGCGACCGAGCGCAACCAGTACGGCTGTCTCTTCGAGAACGCCAAAACCGCCACCGCCCAACGATTCCGGCGCGGTGGTCGACAGGATGTCGGCCTCGATCAGCTTCGCCCACAGTTCGCGGTCGAAGCGTTCGTCGAGCTTGTCGAGGTCGCGTTGGTGTTCGGGCGTGCACACCGCCTCGGTGATGGTGCGTGTCAGTCCGCCGAGGTCTGCGGCAGCCTCAGTCGTGGTGAAATCCATTGTCAGTCCTTACCGGTTCACTCGGGGCAGCCCGAGGGCAACCATGCCGATGATGTCGCGCTGAATCTCGTTGGTACCGCCGCCGAACGTCAGGATCAGGCAGGACCGGTGCATCCGTTCGACCCGCCCGCGCAGCAGCGCGCCCGGCGTGTCCGTGCGCAGCGTCGCCGCAGTACCGAGCACCTCCATCAGCAGGCGGTACGCCTCGGTGGCGAGTTCGGTGCCGTACACCTTTGCCGCAGAGGCATCGGCAGGCGATGGGGCCGCATCCTCGGTGGACGCGAGCTCCCAGTTGATGAGCTTGAGCACCTCGGCTTTCGCGTGGACGCGAGCGAGGTTGAGCTGCACCCATTCCGAGTCGATCATCCGCCTGCCGTGCGCGTCCTTGGTGTTCTGCGCCCACTCGCGGACCCCGTCGAGGGCCGAGAAGATCGGCTGTGCCGAGACCAGCGCGACCCGCTCGTGGTTGAGCTGGTTGGTGACGAGCTTCCAGCCGCCGTTCTCCTCACCGACGAGTGCCGACTTCGGAACGCGGACGTCCTGATAGTAGGTGGCACTGGTGTCGACGCCCGACATCGTGTGCACTGGCGTCCAGGAGAAACCCTCGGACGTGGTCGGCACGATCAGCATCGAGATGCCGCGGTGCTTCTTGGCTTCGGGGTTGGTCCGCACCGCCAGCCACACGTAGTCGGCGTAGGCAATCAGCGACGTCCACATCTTCTGCCCGTTGATCACGTAGTCGTCGCCGTCGTGCACGGCCGTGGTGCGCAGCGCGGCGAGGTCGGTGCCGGCGCCCGGCTCGGAGTAGCCGATCGAGAAGTGCAGCTCGCCAGCGGCGATCTTGGGCAGGAAGAACTTCTTCTGTTCCTCGGTGCCGAAGTGCATGATCGTCGGTGCGACGCTGTTGATGGTCAAGAACGGCACGGGGACGTTGGCGATCGAGGCCTCGTCGTTGAAGATCAGCCCATCCATCGGCGGGCGCTCCTGGCCGCCGAACTCCTTGGGCCAGCTCAGCGTCAGCCAGCCGTCCTTGCCCATCTGCGCGACCGTGTCGCGGTAGACGTTGCCGCGCCCCATCTCGCCGCCATCGCCCGCGCTCAGCGCCTCGGCGCGCTCTGGCGTCATCAGTTTGGTGAAGTACGCCCGCAACTCGCGGCGCAACTCCTCCTGTTCGGGGCTGTAGCCGATGCGCATGAGTCATCCTTACTGTGTCGGGGGTACCCGTGGGCCTCCCCGGTTGTAACACGTTCTAGTCTTGGAATCCAGGCGCTGGGTCAATGCACCGGAAGGGGATTGTGATGAGAGTCGAAGTCGACCATGACCGCTGTGAGGGCAATGCGGTGTGCGTGGGCATCGCCCCGGATCTATTCGATCTCGACGACGAGGACTACGCCGTCGTCAAGGCCGATCCGGTACCCGCCGACCAAGAGGAGTTGGCGGAGCAGTCGATCGCCGAGTGCCCAAGAGCAGCGCTGATCCGTAGAGACTAGAGGTATTCATAAATGACCAATGCCAACCCCGATCTGTCCGGACTCGTCGCGGTGGTGACGGGTGCCGCAGCCGGCCTGGGCCGGGCCGAGGCCATAGGGCTTGCCCGCGCGGGCGCCACCGTCGTCGTCAACGACATGGCAAGTGCGCTCGACAAGTCCGACGTCTTCGACGAGATCGCGAGCGTCGGCTCGAAGGCCGTTGCCGTCGCGGGCGACATCAGCCAGCGCAGCACCGCCGACGAACTGGTCGCGACGGCAGACGGCCTCGGCGGCCTGTCGATCGTGGTCAACAACGCGGGGATCACGCGCGACCGCATGTTGTTCAACATGACCGACGAGGATTGGGACGCCGTCATCGCCGTGCATCTGCGCGGGCATTTCCTGCTGACCCGAAATGCGGCCGTCTACTGGCGGAACAAGGCCAAGGAGAACGGCGGAACCGTCTACGGGCGCATCATCAACACCTCGTCCGAGGCCGGGGTGTCCGGTCCAGTCGGCCAGGCCAACTACGGTGCGGCGAAGGCGGGCATCACTCAGCTGACGCTGACGGCGGCTCGCGGACTCGCACGCTACGGTGTGCGCGCGAACGCGATTGCGCCGCGTGCCAGGACCGCGATGACGGCCGACGTGTTCGGCGATGCGCCCGAACTCGCCGACGGTCAGGTCGACAGCTTGTCGCCCGAGCACGTCGTGACGCTGGTGCGGTTCTTGGCCTCGCCCGCGTCGGATGGCGTCAACGGGCAACTGTTCATCGTCTACGGACCGACGGTGACGCTCGTCGCGGCACCGGTGGCGGAGAAGCACTTCACCGCGGACTCCGATGCGTGGGCTCCGTCCGACCTGGACGCGACGCTGCGCGACTACTTTGCTGATCGCGATCCTGAGCTAGGGTTTTCTGCCAACGAACTGATGAGGTCGCACGGCTGACGACCGTGGTTGTCAATACGCTGTGAGTACTAGAACACGTTCCAGGGTAAGCTAGATCACACCCGCTCTGACCAGCATGAATTGGCTTAGCAATGCGATTCTGCGCTTCTTTGACACTGCGAACGTGTTCTAGTTAATATGAGCCGGCTCACCTTGAGCAAAGTCCACACCAGGGCTGGAAGGGTCGCCGCGACGAGTGTCAAGCGCTCTCCGCCTCAAATGATCGTTCCAACCCGCTGCCGAGAACGGAGCCGAGGTTGATCGAACAACTCTCGGCCCCCGCCAGGGCCGTCGGTGGGTTCTTCGAGATGGCCTTGGACACGTTCGTCAAGATCTTTCGCAGGCCATTCCAGTTCCGCGAATTCCTCGACCAGACGTGGATGATCGCGCGCGTATCGCTGATTCCAACTCTGCTGGTGTCGATTCCGTTCACCGTGCTGGTGGCGTTCACCCTCAACATCCTGCTTCGCGAGCTCGGCGCAGCGGACCTCTCCGGGGCTGGCACCGCGTTCGGAACGATCACCCAGCTGGGCCCCGTCGTAACCGTGCTCGTGGTCGCCGGTGCGGGCGCCACGGCGATCTGTGCCGACCTCGGCGCGCGCACCATTCGCGAGGAGATCGACGCCATGCGGGTGCTCGGCATCGACCCGATCCAGCGCCTGGTGGTGCCACGCGTGCTCGCGTCGACGTTCGTCGCACTCCTGCTCAACGGCCTGGTCTGCGCGATCGGCCTCGCGGGTGGCTACGTCTTCTCCGTCTTCCTGCAGGGCGTGAACCCCGGCGCCTTCATCAACGGCCTCACCATCCTGACCGGGCTCGGCGAGTTGGTTCTCGCCATGTTCAAGGCCTTGCTCTTCGGTCTCATGGCCGGGCTGGTCGGCTGCTACCGCGGGTTGACCGTGCAGGGCGGTCCCAAGGGCGTCGGCATCGCGGTCAACGAGACCGTGGTCTACGCGTTCATCTGTCTGTTCGTGATCAACGTGATCTTGACGGCGGTTGGCGTCCGGGTGCTGGCGCGATGAGCGCTCGCGCGAAGAGCCGAGGGCCTAGATGAGTTTCGACACGACGATCCGCCTCCGGCGTTTGTTCAGCGGCCTGCCGAGAATCGTCGACAACGTCGGCGAGCAAGCGCTGTTCTACGGCGAATCGGTGCGCTACATCCCCAATGCCCTTGGCCGATACCGCAAGGAGACGGTCCGGCTGATCGCGGAGATGACGATGGGCGCAGGCGCGCTCGTGATGATCGGCGGCACCGTCGGCGTGGCCGCCTTCCTCACGCTGGCCTCCGGCGGCGTCATCGCCGTGCAGGGCTACTCGTCGTTGGGCAACATCGGCATCGAGGCACTGACCGGCTTCCTCTCGGCATTCCTCAACGTGCGCATCGTGGCGCCGGTGATCGCGGGCATCGCCCTTGCCGCCACCATCGGCGCCGGCACCACGGCACAGCTGGGTGCCATGAGGGTCGCCGAGGAGATCGACGCGGTGGAATCGATGGCCGTGCACTCGGTCTCGTACCTGGTTTCCACACGCATCATCGCGGGACTCATCGCGATCATCCCGCTGTATTCACTGTCGGTGCTCGCTGCGTTCTTCGCCGCCCGGTTTACGACGGTCTTCATCAACGGTCAGTCGTCCGGGCTCTACGACCACTACTTCAATACGTTCCTGGTGCCGACAGACCTTCTCTGGTCGTTCCTCCAGGCGATAGCGATGTCGGTCGCGGTCATGCTCGTCCACACCTACTACGGCTACAACGCCTCCGGTGGTCCGGTCGGCGTCGGCGTCGCCGTGGGCCAGGCGGTGCGAACGTCCCTGATCGTCGTCGTCACCATCACCCTGTTCATCTCGCTGGCCGTGTACGGCGCGTCCGGCAACTTCAACCTTTCCGGATAGGCGGACGATGTCGGACCGTGAGGCAAAGCGCAGCCATGTGAGGATCGCCGCGGCGATCCTCACAGCGCTCGTCGTCGCCGCCACGGTCTTCACCTACCTGTCGTACACGGCGGCGTTCACGCCGGTCGACACCGTGACAGTCACCTCGCCACGGGCGGGCTTGGTGATGGAGACGGACGCCAAGGTCAAGTACCGGGGCATCCAGATCGGCCAGGTCAAGGACATCCAGCTGGCTGGCGACGAGGCCAAGCTGACCTTGGCGATCGACAGCAGCCAGCTGCGCTACATCCCGTCGAACGCGACCGTCCGCATCGGCGGTACGACGGTGTTCGGCGCCAAGGCCGTCGAGTTCCTCCCTCCGAAGGGGGAGCCGGGCAACCCGCTGCGGCCGGGAGCCCACGTGCAGGCTTCGTCGGTCCAGCTAGAGGTCAACACCTTGTTCCAGACCCTGACCGACGTCTTGCACAAGATCGATCCCGTCAACCTCAACGCAACGCTCTCCGCCCTCGGCGAGGGTCTGCGCGGCAACGGCGATGACCTGGGTGCGACGCTCGCGGGCCTCAATACCTATCTGGCGCAACTCAATCCGAAGCTGCCGATTCTGCAGCAGGACTTCGCGAGGACGGCCGTCGTCGGCAATATCTACGCCGATGCGGGTCCCGATCTGGTGAAGGTGCTCGACAACGTGCCCGTGATCGGCAAGACGGTGGTCGACGAGCAGGACAACCTGAACGCCACGCTTCTGGCGACGACCGGTCTCGCGAACAACGGCACCGCGACGTTGCAACCCGGCGCCAATGACTTCATCGCCGCGATCCAGCGCTTCAGGGCACCGTTGAAGGTCGCCGGCGACTACTCGCCGGAGATCGGCTGCGTGCTGCAGGGCACTGCCAAGGCGCTCGACACCTTCGCGCCGGTCATCGGTGGCATCCGCCCCGGCCTGTTCGTGGCCTCGAACTTCCTGCCAGGTGCGCCCGCCTACACGTTCCCGGAGAGCCTGCCGTACGTGAACGCCCACGGCGGGCCGAACTGCCGCGGCCTTCCGAACGTGCCGAGCAAGCAACTCGGCGGATCGTGGTATCACACACCGTTCTTGGTCACCGACAACGCCTACGTCCCGTTCCAGCCGAACACCGAGTTGCAGTTCGACGCGCCGTCGACGCTGCAGTTCCTGTTCCATGGGGCGTACGCGGAACGGGATGACTTCTGATGAGCGCTTGCGTGAAGAAGAGAGTGCTCTGATGGCGACGTCGAAGGGCCGCGACCACACACTGCTGTACGTCAGCATCTTCACCGTCGTCATGCTGTTGGTTGCGGCGAGCCTGGTGGTTGTCTTCGGACAGTTCCGCTTCGCAGGCGGAAACACTTACCACGCCACGTTCACCGAGGCCTCGCGTCTGAAGGCGGGCCAGGACGTGCGGATCGCAGGCGTGCCCGTGGGGTCGGTCGACGCCGTGACGCTCAACCCGGACAACACCGTCGACGTGAAATTCGAGGTCAACGAGCGCTACCACCTCTACACCTCGACCAAGGCCATCGTCAGGTACCAGAACCTCGTCGGTGATCGCTATCTCGAAATCGCCTCGGGCACGGCTACTTCGGGCTCGGGCGAACTCGTCAAGCTGCCTCCTGGCAGCACCATCTCCAAGGAGAACACCCAGCCCGCGCTGGACCTGGACGCCCTGCTCGGCGGACTGCGTCCCGTGCTCAAGGGGCTCGACGGCGACAAGGTCAACCAGGTCAGCAATGCGGTGATCGAACTGCTCCAGGGCCAGGGCGGAGCGCTGTCGAACCTGCTCGCGAGCACGGGGTCGTTCACCTCCGATCTTGCGGCGCGCGACCAGCTGATCGGCGACGTGATCAACAACCTCAACACGGTGCTCGCCACCGTCGACGACAAGGGTGCGCAGTTCGACAAGAGCGTCGATCAGCTACAGCAGCTCATCACTGGGCTCGCCGAGAACCGCGACCCGATCGCGGGCGCCATCCCACCGCTCGCATCGGCCACCAACGACCTGACCGAGTTGCTGTCGACGTCGCGGCGCCCGGTACAGGGTGTGATCGAGAACCTGCGCCCGCTGGCACAGCGGTTGGACGAGCGCAAGGCCGACGTCAACAAGGTCATAGAGCCACTTGCCGAGAACTACTTGCGGCTCAACGCACTTGGCGCGTACGGGTCGTTCTTCAACATCTACTATTGCTCGATCCGGATAAAGATCAACGGCCCAGCGGGCAGTGACATCCTCATCCCGTTCGGTGGTCCGCCCGATCCGTCGAAGGGAAGGTGCTCGGAGAATGGCTAGGTCCGGACCCCAGGACGCGAGCAATCCGCTGCGTACTGGAATCTTCGGCATCGTGCTGGTGACGTGCCTCGTCCTGGTGTCGTTCGGTTACTCCAAACTGCCGTTCTTCCCGCAGGGTCGCAACTACGAGGCCTACTTCACCGATGCCGGCGGGATCACGCCGGGCAACGACGTCAACGTTTCTGGCATCCAGGTCGGCAAGGTCAGCGCCGTCGAGCTCGCAGGTGACTCGGCAAGGGTGAAGTTCACGGTCAGCCGTGACGTCAGGCTGGGCGACCAGACCTTGGTTTCGATCAAGACCGACACGGTGCTCGGGCAGAAGTCCCTCGCGGTGACTCCGGGCGGAACCGGAAGCGTGACCTCGATTCCGTTGGGCCGCACCACGACTCCGTACACCCTCAACGCCGCCCTGCAGGACCTTGGGGAGAACGCCGCGACGCTCGACAAGCCGAAGTTCGAGGAGGCGCTGGGGGTCCTTACGGACACGCTCCGCGATGCCACGCCACAGCTGCGCGGCGCGCTGGACGGTGTCGCCAACCTGTCGCGCAGCCTGAACAAGCGCGACGAGGCTCTCGAACAGCTCCTCACCCACGCCAAGAAGGTGTCCGACACCCTCGCGCAGCGGGCTGGACAGGTCAATCAGCTCGTCACCGACGGCAACCTGCTGTTCGCCGCACTCGACGAGCGCAGCCAGGCGCTGAGCAATCTCATCGGTGGAATTCAGGGTGTCTCACAACAACTTTCGGGCTTCGTAGCAGACAATCGCCGGGAATTCGGGCCTGCACTGTCGCGACTGAACGCGGTGCTGGCCAACCTATTGGAGCGCAAGGAACACATCGGCGAGGCGCTGCGCAGACTGCCTCCCTATGCGACGGCGCTCGCCGAGGTGGTCGGCTCGGGACCCGGTTTCCAGATCAACCTGTACGGATTGCCGCCCGCGACCCTGTCCGAAGTGCTCCTCGACACGTACTTCCAGCCGGGCAAGCTACCGGACAGCCTCGCCGACTACCTTCGCGGTTACATCTCGGAGCGCTTGATCATCAGGCCGAAGTCGCCATGACCCTCCGGAATTCGGCACCGCGCAATTCGCGGAGAGGTCGCTGGCTACGGGTCGCCGTGGTCGGCCTCCTGGTGGCCGCGCTCATCGGGGGCGTCTACCTGGTGTGGCCGTCGCGAACGGGCACCAAGGTCGTCGCCTACTTCACCTCCGCGGTCGGGCTGTACCCCGGCGACGACGTCCGGGTGGTCGGCGTCCCGGTCGGCACGATCGACTCGATCGAGCCGCGTGCCTCCGACGTCAAGGTGACGATGACGGTGCACGATGGCGTCAAGATCCCCTCCGACGCGCGGGCCATCGTCATCGCGCCAAACCTGGTGTCCGCCAGGTTCGTTCAGTTCGCGCCCGCCTACACCGGTGGTGCATCGTTGGCCGACGGTGCGCAGATCGGACTGGACAGGACCGCCGTTCCCGTGGAGTGGGACGAAGTCAAGGACCAGCTCACCCAGCTGAGCGCGCAACTCGGTCCCAAGGATGGCGGGCTTCAGGGTCCGCTGTCGAGAATCGTCAACCAGGCTGCCGACACGTTCGACGGTAACGGCGACTCGTTCCGCAACGCCCTTCGCGAGCTCTCCCAGACGGCGGGACGTCTCGGTGATTCGCGCTCCGATCTCTTTGGCACCGTGCGCAATCTGCAGGTCCTGGTGAACGCGCTGTCGAACAGCAACGAGCAGATCGTCCAGTTCTCCAACCACGTCGCCTCGGTGTCGCAGGTGCTGGCCGACAGCAGCAAGGACTTGGACACCACGCTCGGTGCGCTCAACCAGGCGCTGGCGGACGTCAAGGGCTTCCTCAACGACAACAACGCGGCGCTGATCGAACAGATTGGCAAGCTCGGTGAGTTCACGCAGCTGCTGACCGACCACAGCGACGACATCGAGCAGATCCTGCACGTGACGCCCAATGGGTTGGCGAACTTCTACAACATCTACAACCCGGCGCAGGGCACCGTCGGCGGCCTGCTGTCGCTGCCCAACTTCGCCAATCCCGTGCAGTTCATCTGCGGTGGCACGTTCGACGTCGGAGCGTCGCCCGACAACTACAAGCGCGCGGAGATCTGCCGCCAGCGCATGGGGCCGGTGCTCAAGCGCCTCGCGGTCAACTACCCGCCGGTGCTGTTCCATCCGATCAACAGCATCACCGCCTACAAGGGCCAAATCATCTACGACTCACCAGAAACCGAGGCCAAGGCCCAGACGCCGGTGCCGTATCTGCAGTGGCAGCCCGCACCAGGCGTGGTCCCCCCGACGCCGAGCCCCGACGGCACCCTCGACGATCTGATCCTGCCTCCGCCCGCGGTGCCAGGTCAGCTGTCGCCCGCAGGGCCCGCCCCCGGGGCGCCGCCGATGGGTGGCGGCCCGCTACCGGGTCCCGCACCAGCCGGATCGGGGGGCGGATAGCGATGAACGCACCCAAGATCCTGGCGCTCGGCTGCAGCACGCTGCTACTCGCAGGCTGCCAGTTCGGCGGCTTGAACTCCCTCGACATGCCTGGCACGGCCGGGCACGGAAGTGGTTCGTACACGATCACCGTCGAGCTGCCCGACGTGGCGACGCTGCCGCAGAACTCTCCGGTGATGGTCGAGGACGTGACGGTCGGCAGCGTGTCCGGCATCGAGGCGGTGCAGCGGGACGACGGCAGCTTCTTTGCCGCGGTGAAGCTGTCGTTGGACAAGGACGTCGACATGCCCGCGAACTCCACGGCGACCGTCGCGCAAACATCGCTGCTCGGATCTCAGCACATCGAACTCGCCCGGCCGGTCGGTGAGGCGTCACCCCAGAAGCTTCGGGACGGCTCCAACATCCCGATCGGCAACATCGCCCGCTATCCCACCACCGAAGAGACGCTTTCGGCGCTCGGCGTGGTGGTGAACAAGGGCAATCTCGGTGCGCTGCAAGACATCACCGACGAAATCTATGCCGCGGCGGCGGGCAGGACGGGCAGCTTCGCCGGGCTCATCCCGAAGCTCGCCGAGCTGACCAGTTCGCTCGACGCCCAGACGGGTGACATCATCGCGGCCGCAGAAGGCCTCAACCGCTTCGCAGCCATCCTCGCTCGCGGCAAGGACAGCCTCGGCCGCGCGCTGGACACGCTTCCCGGCGCGCTGAAGGTACTCAACGACAATCGCAACAACATCGTCGATGCGTTCACCGCGCTGCGCTCCTTCGCGAACGTCGCATCGCACATCCTCGCCGAGACCAAGCGCGACTTCGCCGCCGACTTCAAGGACCTCTATCCAGTCATCAAGGCGCTCAACGACAATGCCGATGACTTCATCAAGGACTTGGAGTTGCTGCCCACCTTCCCGTTCCAGTACAAGTACCTACGGAACGCCGTGCGTGGCGACTACCTGAACGTGTTCGTCACCTTCGACCTGACGCTGCGACGTACCGGTGAGTCGGTGTTCACCACCTCGAAGGGCCTCGACCCCAACATGAAACACCTCGACGAGGTCATCAACCCGCCGGACTTCCTCACGGGGGCGATGGCCAACCTTTCCGGTCAGGCCGCCGATCCGTTCAAGATTCCTCCTGGAACCGCGATGCAGCATGGGGGCCCGTAGATGTTGACTCGCCTGACTCGCATACAGCTCTCGATCTTCGCCGTGGTCACCGTCGTCTGCGTTGGCGCGATCTCGATCTTCTACCTGCACGTGCCCGCCGCGGTCGGCATCGGCGCATACAAGGTCAGCGCTGACTTCGTCGCGGGCGGCGGCCTCTATCAGAACGCCAACGTCACCTACCGCGGCGTGACGATCGGCAGGGTGGAATCGGTCGGGCTGAGCAACGACGGTGTCGTCGCCGACATGCGGCTCAACTCGGGCACCCCGATCCCGGACAACGTCACGGCGACGGTGAAGAGCGTGTCGGCCGTCGGCGAGCAGTACGTCGACCTGGTGCCGCCCGCGAACGCCTCGAACACCATGCTGCGCGACGGCTCGAACATCGACGTCAAGAACACCGCCATCAGCACGGACATCTCGTCGCTGCTGAGCAAGGCCGACGACTTGGTCAACAGCGTCGGCGACACCAGGATTCAGGACCTGCTGCGCGAGACGTTCAAGGCGTTCAACGGGTCTGGACCCGAGCTGGCGCGGTTGATCCAGTCGTCGCGGCTGCTCGTCGACGAGGCGAATTCGAACTACGGCCAGACCACTGCGCTCATCGACCAGGCGGGTCCCTTCCTCGACGCACAGATCCGCAGCGGCGACGACATCAAGTCGCTCGCAGACGGATTGGCGCGGTTCACGTCGCAGGTCGCGGGCGCCGACCCGCAGCTGCGCTCCGTGCTGCAAGACGCACCGGCAGCCGCGGCTGCCGCGAACACCACGTTCGACGGGATCCGGCCGACGTTCCCGATGCTCGCCGCGAACTTGGCCAACTTCGGGCGCATCGGCGTCATCTACCGCAAGTCGCTCGAACAGGCGCTGGTGATCTTCCCGGCTCTGATGGCGGCGCTGATCACCGTGGGTGGCGGACTGCCAGCCGATGAGGGTGGCAAGCTCGACTTCAAGGTCGACCTGGGCGACCCCCCGCCGTGTTCGACCGGCTTCATCCCGCCGCCGCTCATCCGCTCACCCGCCGACACCACGCTGCGGGACCTGCCGACCGATCTCTACTGCAAGACCGCGCAGAGCGACCCGGCTGTCGTGCGCGGTGCGCGCAACTACCCGTGCCAGGAGTTCCCCGGCAAGCGCGCCCCGACGATCCAGCTGTGCCGCGACCCCCGCGGGTACGTGCCTTTGGGCAACACCCCGTGGCGAGGGCCGCCCGTGCCATACGACACGCCAATTACCAACGGGCGCAACATCACTCCGCCCAACAAGTTCCCGAATATCCCACCGGGTGCTGACTACGATCCCGGGCCGCCCTCCGTGCAGCTGCCGCCTGGCGTGATGCCGGGGCCAGGGCCCGCGCCGAACGCACCCTTCCCGCTGCCCGTGCCGCCGAGCGACCAGGGGCCTCCTCCTCCGCCGTGGCCGTTCTTCGCACCGCCGGATCAGAACCTGCCTCCATACGGCAGGACGCCGCCGGATGCGCCACCGCCTTCTGCTCCGCCCGTCCCGCCGCCCGGGCCGTTGCCTGCCGAGGCACCCCAAGCACGCGGACCCGTGACCACGACTTATGACCAGCGCACGGGTGTCTTCGTCGATCCCGCCGGTGGGACGGGGGTCTACGCTGGCGGGCGAAACGACATCTTGCCCGCCGAGAAGTGGGAAGACCTCATGCTGGATCCCCGGAAGGTTTGATGGCGCCCGAACACCCCGAAGACACACGCCCCGAAGACACTGCGGAAGCCGAAGCCACGCAAGCCTCCGAGGAGGCCGCGAACGACGAGTCAAGCCGACCGATCCGGACGGGCCGCCGCAGGGCGTCCCGAGCTGCCGGTCCCGCCAGCGGTGAAGTCGTTCCCGCGCCGACGGCAGTCGCCATGGAGCGGCCTGCCCAACGGAAAGTCAAGCTGGCCAAGCCGGCGGGACCGCCCCCGCGTCGTCAGCCCAATCGCAGTCGAGTCGCGCCCGTCGGACTCGTGGCCATCGCCGTCCTAGCGTTGGCCACCGCAGGCGTCGTCGTGAAGTTGGCCCTTGATCAACGCAAGGCCGACGCCGCCGCGGACCGGGATCAGCGCTTCGTCGACACCGCCAGCCAGATGATCACCAACATGTACAGCTGGACGCAGAACAGCCTCGACCAGAGCGTCGACCGATTCGTCGCAGGCACCAGCGGCCCGCTGCGCGACAAGTTCTCCGAGGGCAACAACGTCGACACCCTGAAGCAGATCCTGCGAGGTACGGGCAACAGCTCGGAAGCGGTGATCAATGGTGCCGCTCTGGAGAACATCGACGAGGTGTCGAAGAACGCCGACGTTCTAGTGGCGTTTCGGGTCACGCCCACCGACATGCAGGGGACCATCGCGCCCACGCAACAGCAACGGGTGCGGATCGTCGTTCACGAGGACGACAACGGGCACATGACGGGCTACGACCTGAAGTGGCCAGAGGGCGGGACGTGATGCGCAGGTGGGCGTCGGCCTTACTGGTGGCGGTGGCGGTGCTGGGGGCTGCGGTGTTCGTGGGCCTGGCGGCGATCGGCGCGACGTACTACTGGCAGCGCGTGCAAACGCAGGCCGACGAATCCGCCCGCGCTGAGCTGCCTGCGCTGGCACGGCAACAGATTCCGATGGTCCTGGGCTTCGACTACCAGACCATCGAGCGAAGCAGGCTAGAGGTCTACGACTTCATGACGCCGTCGTTCCGGCAGAAGTACGAGCAGAGCGTCAGCAGCGCGATCGTCCCGCAGGCGAAGCAGTCTCACGTGGTCAGCGACGTATCCATCGTGGGTGCAGGCCCGCTGACCGGTGGGCTGGACTCGGGGTCCGTCCTGGTGTTCATGAATCGCGTGATCACCTACAACGACGAGAAGAAGAAGCAAGACCCCGTCTACGAGGGAAGCCGCCTTCGGGTCGACTACCGCAAGATCGGCGGCCGGTGGCTGATGAACGACATCGAAGTCATCTGACGCTCAGTCCGTCCGCGTCGCGGCGAGCGCGTCGAGGAATGCTCTGGCCCACCGGTCCACGTCGTGGGCGAGCACCTGCCTGCGCATCGCTCGCATGCGGCGCCGTCCCTCCTCGGGCGTCTGGTTGAGCGCGGCCTCGATGGAGTCCTTGACGCCGTCGAGATGATTGGGGTTCGTGAGGTACGCCTGCCTGAGTTCGGCTGCCGCACCGGTGAACTCACTGAGCACCAGTGCTCCGCCGAGATCGTTGCGGCATGCGACGTACTCCTTGGCCACCAGGTTCATGCCGTCGCGGAGCGGAGTGACGAGCATGACGTCGGCCGCGGTGAAGAACGCGATCAGGTCGTTGCGGGGCACCGACTGGTGCAGGTAGTGCACGACCGGATGGCCGACCTTGCCGTACTCGCCGTTGATGTGGCCGACCTGTCGCTCGATCTCCTCACGCATCTGAACGTAGCTTTCGACGCGCTCGCGGCTAGGGGTGGCCAGCTGCACGAAGACGGTGTCGTCGGCGCTCACCCTGCCCTCGTCGAGCAGCTCCGAGTACGCCTCCAGTCGAACGCCGATGCCCTTGGTGTAGTCCAGCCTGTCGACGCCTAGCAGCATCTTGCGGGGGTTTCCGAGTTCGGCGCGGATTTCGCGAGCCCTGGCTCGGACCGTCTTGTTGCGGGCTTGAGCGTCGAGTTCGCCGGAGTCGATGGAGATCGGGAAGGCGCCGACCTTTACGGTCCTGAAGCCCACCTGGATCTCGCCGAGCCGAGATCGCACACCGACCGTGCCGCGCGAGGTGTTCGCCCCGACGAGGCGACGAGCCAGGATCAGGAAGTTCTGGGCGCCGCCGGGCAGGTGGAAGCCGACGAGGTCGGCGCCGAGCAGGCCCTCGATGATCTCGGTGCGCCACGGCATTTGCATGAACAGTTCGATCGGCGGAAAGGGGATGTGAAGAAAGAAGCCGATGACGAGGTCGGGCCGCAGCATCCGGAGCATCTTGGGCACCAGCTGAAGCTGGTAGTCCTGGACCCACACGGTCGCGCCGGGCGCCGCCGCACGAGCGGTGGCCTCCGCGAAGCGGCGGTTGACGTCGACGTAGGAGTCCCACCACTCGCGGTGGTAGATCGGCTTGACGATGACGTCGTGGTACAGCGGCCAGAGGGTGGCGTTCGAGAAGCCCTCGTAGTAGTCCGCGACGTCGTCGGCGGACAGCCGCACGGGACGGAGCTGTAGATCGTCCTCGACGATGACTTCGTCGTTGCCGTCCGGCCCGTCGGTGATGCCAGGCCATCCGATCCACGCACCACGGCGCCGGCGCAGGAGCGGTTCGAGTGCGGTGACCAGGCCGCCGGGACTGCGCTTCCAGGTGATGCTGCCGTCGGGCAGCCGCTCCATGTCGATGGGCAGCCGGTTGGCGACGACGACGAAGTCAGCGGTACCGGAAGTCGAACTGTCTAGAGCAGTCGCGGAAGCGTCGCCCTCAGGCGTCACTATGGCTCTAGCGTCGCCGGTCCGATGCCCAGCATCGATAGGAAGATCCGGCACTCGTCTGCGTCGGCGGCGTATGCCGCGACCACCCGGCGTGCTTGTCGAGCGGTGGAGTCTGCCAGGGGTTCGACGTCGACGATGTCCGTTGGATCGGTTTTAGCTGCCATGAGACAACTCTAGGCCACCGACGGCCCGGCGTAGTTCGAGAAGCTACGCAGTTAGCCGACGTTCTGGCCATCCACGGACGACTGCGGTGCAGGGACTGCAACCGGCTGCTCCTCGGCGAGGCCCCGGCACTGAGCGTCGCCGCTGCGTCCTTCGCACGGCACGCCGTCAACGGTGGGGATGTTGTCGGTGCCCGCGACCGCCTGCTGTGGCACGGCGGGTGAGTTCGGCACGGTGTGGGGAACGCAGGCGTTGGTGAACAGATCCTCTTCCTCACCCGCACTGCACGCCAGCGGCGAAGCGCCGTGGAAGGGCACCGCGACGGCTCCGATCGCAGGCCCCGCGGCGATGGCGAGGGCAAAGCCTCCTGCAATGATCAGTCGTCGTACTGGAGTCTCGAATGGCGCCATCGTCACGCTTTCTGTCGTAATTGACCTGCTGGTCGGCATTCTATGGAAGCTGCTCACATTCCGCATATGTTCCATGAGTTCACTGTCAGCAGGGGTTTCGACTTGCAGGAAGGGCCGTGATGGCCTACCGGCCGGGTCACCCGCCGACTGGCACCCCGTCGACCGACGAATGCGGAACGGCCGCAGGGCCGGCCGCAGCCTGCTCCTCGGCAAGGCCGCGGCACTGAGACTCACCGCTGCGTCCAGCGCACGGGACGCCGTCGACTGATGGAATGCTGTCGCCCGGAACGGCGCTGACGGGGATCGCCGGCGAGTTGGGCACCAGGTCGGGGATGCATTCGCCGTTGTAGATGTCGGTCGACTCGCCGTTGGCGCACGCGACGACGGACGGCCCGACGGCAGGCGCCTGCGTGAAGGCCGCGAGGGCCGGCGCAGCTGCCACGGCGACGGCGAAGCCGCCGGCGAGAAGCAGTCGTCTTGCTGAGATCTCGATGGTCGCCATGGTCACGCTTTCTCGTCGTCGGTGATTACCCGTCGTCGAGAATACGCTGATGAGGCCGATATCACCGCCTCGTGAGCGCGAAAAGTGGTGCGCCGGTGCCATTCCTGTGAGACCCCTGACATGCGACTGTGGCGACGCTGTCCGGAGGTGGATGCGGCCCGGATTCCGAACGTGGTTCTATGACGAGAACGTGTTTCAGTTTTGGTCCAGTTTTGCTTCTCGCCGACTTCTTTGGAAGGGATCGCAGTGCAGCTCTCCTTGACGGATCGGACAGTCCTCGTCACCGGCGGTGGCAGTGGAATCGGCATGGGTGTCGCCGCGGCGGTGGTGGCTGCCGGTGGCAACGCGATGCTCGTCGGTCGCAACGCCGACAAACTGGCCGCCGCCACCGAGGAGATCACGGCCAAGGCTGGTGACGGCGCTGGTGCGGTGAGATACGAGCCTGCAGATGTCACCAACGAGGACGAGGTCGCCAACGTGGTGGCCGCCGCGACCGCGTGGAACGGCAGGCTATGGGGCGTCGTGCACTGCGCGGGCGGTTCCGAGACCATCGGCCCGATCACCCAGATCGACTCCGAGGCGTGGCGGCGCACCGTCGACCTGAACGTCAACGGCAGCATGTACGTGCTCAAGCACAGCGCGCGCGAGCTGGTCCGCGGCGGCGGCGGCTCCTTCGTCGGGATCTCCTCGATTGCGGCAAGCAACACCCACCGCTGGTTCGGCGCGTACGGCGTGTCCAAGGCCGCGCTCGATCACCTGATGCAGTTGGGTGCCGACGAACTCGGTGCCTCGTCGGTGCGCGTCAACAGCATCAGGCCGGGCCTCATCAAGACCGAGCTCGTCGCGCCCGTGCTCACCTCTCCGGAGTTGAGCGAGGACTACCGCGTCATCACCCCGCTGCCGCGCCCAGGCGAGGTCGAGGACATCGCCAACATGGCGATCTTCCTTCTTAGCGACGCGGCGAGCTACGTCACTGGCCAGGTGATCAACGTCGACGGCGGACTGCTGGTACGGCGCGGCCCCGACTACAGCGCGATGCTCGAGCCGCTCTTCGGTGCCGACGGCCTGCGCGGCGTCGTCAGCTAGCCGGGTTTGGGCCGCCCGCCTCCCACGCCGCTAGCGCTCCGACAGCGGACCAGTCGAGGTCCCCGCCGCCGGTGGCGAGCAGCGTCAGGAAGCGGTCGCGCAGGAGGCTCGCCACCGGCAGCGGTACACGTAGTTCCTCACCTGCGGCCAATGCGAGCCGGACGTCCTTGAGCCCGAGCGTGGCCGCGAATCCTGCCGGTTCGAACTCCTCGCGGGCGATGAGGCCGCCGTAGGTGCGGTAGACAGGCGCATCGAACAGCGTCGAAGTCAGGATGTCGAGGTACAGCTCCTTGTCGACGCCCGCCTTCGCCACCAGAGCCATGGCCTCGCCAAGCGATTCGATCACCGAAGCGATGAGGAAGTTACCGCTGATCTTGACCAGGCTGGCTGCCGTCGGATCCTCGGCGATCACGAAGGTGCGTTGGCCGATCGCGTCGAACACCGGTGACACCCTCGCCACCGCATCTGGATCGCCAGCAGCGACGACGAACAGCTTGGCTGCGGCGGCAGCCTCCGGCCTGCCGAACACCGGCGCCGCGACGAAGCGCTGGCCCGCTTCGGCGTGCGCAGCCACCAGACGCTCGGCAAGGCCAACGCTGATCGTCGACGACGACACGTGCACCGCGCCTGCGGCGAGGTTGGCGAGAATCCCGTCGCCACCGAAGGTCACGGCCTCGACGGCGTCGTCGTTGGCCAACATCGAGACGACGACCTCGCCACCGCACGCCTCTGCGACGGTGCGGGCCGGTTGCGCGCCGCGTGCGACGAGCAAGTCCACCTTGTCGGTCGACCTGTTGTAAGCGGTCACCCGGTGACCAGCCTCCAGCAGGTTCGACGCCATGCCAGAGCCCATGTTTCCAAGCCCTACGAATCCGATGTCCATCCGTCCACTTCTACTCTCGGAGTCCTAACCTCAGCCCATGAGGTTCTCCGACCGGCGGTCGTGGTGCCTCGATCGTGACCAAGCTCGCCGGGGAGTGACGAACTACCTCGGCCGTGTCTTCTCCGCGGCGAGGTGCACGGCATTGACGATGCCCTGGTAGCCGGTGCAGCGGCAGAAGTTGCCGGAAAGTCCCTGCCGAATGTCGTCATCGCTTGGCGTCGGATTGTCGCGAAGCAGTGCCGTTATCGAGGTGACGAAACCCGGAGTGCAGAAACCACATTGGAGTCCGTGGCACTCCTTGAGGGCGGCTTGCACCGGCGACAGCTGGCCGTCGGCGGACGCAATGCCCTCGACCGTCGTCACCTCCTGACCGTCGGCCTGCACCGCGAAGACAAGGCACGAACGCACCGCCTGACCGTCCAGCAGCACGGTGCATGCACCGCACGCGCCGTGCTCGCAACCCAGGTGCGTACCGGAGAGGCCACAGTTCTCGCGCAAGTAGTCGGCCAGCGTGACGCGGGGTTCGACGGTGGCGTCGTGGCGACGGCCGTTGACCGAAACCTCAATGGACAGTTCATGCATCGAGAGCCTCCCGGGTAGCGTTGGTCCAGGCGCGGGCGACCATGGCGGCGCCGACGCGGATGCGATACCGCGCGGACCCCTGCAGGTCGGCTGGAATGTCGTCGAGTCCGGTCATCGCGATCCCACCGACGTCCTGCGCCGTCAGGTCCTCGATCCTGCGGCCAACGACTGCCTGCTCGGCCGCGGAAGCGCGGACGGGTGTCGGGCCGAGCCCCATCAGGCCAATGCCGCAACGGGTGACCTTGTTCTCGGCGTCGAGCTGAACGGCGAGCGCTGTGCCGGCAATGGCGAAATCGCCGTGCCGCCTTGCGAATTCCTCAACGGCAAAGCCGCATCGGCCGCGCCAGACGGGAAAGCGGACGCCGACGAGCACCTCGTCGCCCGCCAACGAGGTCTCCCACAGTCCGGTGAAGAAGTCCGTCGCACCGATGGCGCGGCTGCCGCGTCGAGAGGCGACCTCCATCCGCGCGTCGAGCGCAAGCGCGACGGCAGGATATTCACCTGCGGGGTCGGCGTGCGCGATGGAACCGCCGAGGGTTCCCCGGTTGCGGATCTGGAAATGTCCGACGTACGGCGTGGCAAGGGTCAGCAGGGGCACCGACTCGGCTACCTCGTCGTCCATCCCCACGAATGCGTCGGGGGTCGCTGCGCCTACCCAGACGTCGTCATCGCGGAGCTCGATGCCGATCAGCTCGTCGATGCGGGAGATGTCGATCAGGTTCTCGAAGTGGGTCAGCCGCATGGCAAGCATCGGCACCAGGCTCTGTCCGCCGGCGAGAATCTTTGCCTCGTCGCCAAATTCGCGGAGAAGACCGACCGCTTCGTCGACGGTGTCGGGCCGATGGTAGGCGAAGCCGCGCGCCTTCACGATCGCAACCTGGCGAGGACGGCCTCGATCAGCTGGTCGGTCGTGGTAGCCGGCCGAGCCCTGCGCTTGCCGATCAGGAATCCGGCCAAGCCTGCACCCAACGCCGCGGCAAGGAAGGGCGCGAATCGCCTTGCCATCGGCCCCGCGACCACCTTGATCAGGTCGACGGAGTCGGATCCTGGCGCGGTGGCGGCGGCTGCCGTCGCGGTCGCTGGCTGTGCTGGCCGTGGCGACCCGCCGAGCAGCTCGGCCTCGAGATTCCTCGCAAACTGGGTTATGAGGGTGCTCGAGACGTCGGCAAGCACGCCACGGCCGAACTGTGCGGCCTTGCCAGAGATCGCCAGGTCGGTGGTGATCACCACGTTGGTCGAGTCGCCCTCGTCCTTCAGCTGTGCCGTCACCAGGGCTGCGGCCGTCCCACTGCCTCGCGTCTCCTTGCCCTCCGCCTTGAGCACCACCCGCCGTGCTACGGCATCCTTCTCCTGAAATGCGGCGACACCCTTGTAGGACACGGTGATTGGGCCGACCTTGATCTTCACCGCGCCGGTGAACTCGTCGCCGTCGACCGAGAGCAGGGTGGCGCCCGGTAGGCACGGTGCCACCCGCTCGACGTCGGTAAGCACCTCCCAGATCCTCACCGCGGGCACTGCGACCCGGATTTCGTTGTTGAGTTCCACGCTCAGTGGTCCTTTCCCGATTGGGCTTCGATGAGTTCGACGATCGCCGCGGGCGTCGCAGGCAGCTGTGTGACCGTTACCCCCAGAGGGGCGAGCGCGTCGTTGATGGCGTTGATGACGGCGGGGGGCGAACCGATGGCGCCGCCCTCGCCTGCTCCCTTGTAGCCGCCGACGCCGGGCCCAGGGATCTCGACGTGGCCGAATTCGATGACCGGTACCTCGGTGGCGGTTGGCAGCAGGTAGTCGACGAACGTCGACGCCTGCGGGTTGCCTGCGTCGTCGTAGGCCAGCTTCTCCAAGAGGGCACCGCCGATGCCCTGCACCGTGCCACCCGCGACCTGACCTTCGACGACGTTCGGGTTGATCATCGGTCCGACGTCCTCGCTGACGATGTAGCGAGTGAGTGTGACGTGCCCGGTCTCGATGTCGACCTCGCACGTGCATGCGTGAGTTGCGTTGGCCCAGTGAATCATTGACTGCGAATTGAACCTGGCTGTGGCTTCCAAGGTCGGCGAGATGCCGCCGAGTTGCGCCGGTTCGTAGTACGAGCGGTAGGCGATGTCGGCGAAGCTGACGCTCTTGTCGGGATCGTCGCGCACAGTGGCCCGCGAACCAGCGAGCTCGATGTCGTCCTGCTCGACGCCCAAGCGGTGTGCCGCCATCGCGACGATCTGGTTTCTCAGAATGGTGCCTGCCTCGTTGACGGCGCCCGCCGTCATCGGCGCACTGCGGCTGCCCTGGGTCCCGGCGCCATAGGGCGTCACTGCGGTGTCTCCCTGAATCGTGGAGACGTCACCGATGTCGGCTCCCAATGCATCGGCGGTGAGCTGGACGACCGTGGTCTCGATGCTGTTTCCGCTCGATCCGCCGTTGACGTAGACGTTGATCTTGCCCGTAGGTTCCATGCGAATGGTGGCGCCCTCGGTGGCGAGGTGACCGGTGGCTGCGCCGGTGGGTTCGATGTAGGCAGAGAAGCCGAGCCCGATGTAGCGGCCCTGGGCCAGCGCGTCCGCCTGCTCCTTGCGGAACCCTTCGTGGTCAAGGATCTTCACGGCCTGCTCGAACGTGTCGGCTGGGGCGCAGTTGTCGTAGGGCATGCCGTTGGGGTTGACGAACGGCATCTCGTCGCCGCGCAGAATGTTGATGCGCCGAAGCTCGACGGGATCCATGCCGATCTTGCGTGCGGCGATGTCGAGAAGCATTTCGCGGGTGAGGGTTTCGTACTGCCAAGGTCCTCGGTACGCGTGCAGGCCCGGTGTGTTGGAGAAGACGGTCTTGTAGGAGAAACTCGACTTGGGTACACGGTAGGGACCAGGGAAGAACATGCCGATTGCCGCCGTAGTCAGGACGGGATACGGCGTCGGATACGAGCCGACGTCCTGCACGAAGTCGATGTCGGCGGCGAGGATCTTGCCGTCGTCGTCGAAGGCCATCCGGACGGTGCCGTCGACGTGGCGGGACTGGCCCGCCGATACCAGGTTCTCCCGCCGGTCCTCGATCCACTTCAGGGCCGACGGCACCTTTCGCGCGGCCAACATGAGGCACATGTCCTCGCGCATCGGAACGACCTTCTGTCCGAACCCGCCTCCGGTGTCGCGCACGATGACTCGAACGCCTTGGGCGGGGATGCCGAGCAAGCGTGCTCCGAACGCTCGTAGTTCGTGTGGTGTCTGGGTCGATGCCCAAATGGTGAGTTCATTTGTCGCCGAAGTCCATTCGACGACGATGCCACGCGTCTCGATCGGCACGGGGACGTACATCTGTTGGTAGATGCGTTCCTTGACGACGTGTGCCGCGGTCGCGAAGAGCTCCTCGTCCGGCGGTGCTCCCGCCATGCCTCCTGCGATGTTGTCCGGATACGCGGCGTGCACGACGGACACGTCCTCGTCGCCACCGACGACCGTTCGGAAGTCGGCGACCGCAGGTAATTGGACGTACTCGACGTCGACGAGATCGGCGGCGTCCTCGGCGAGGTAGCGGTTCTCGGCCACGACGAGGGCCACGGGATCGCCGACGAACTTGACCTCGCCTTCGGCAAGAGGCGGGCGTGGCGTATCGGGCACGTCCTTACCCGTCACGGCGTGCCAGGCCTCGCGGACGTCCTGGTTGAGGTCGTCGGCGGTGAACACGGCGATCACTCCCGGCAGTGAGAGCGCCTCCGTGGGGTCGATGCGCTTGATCGCGGCGTGCGCGAAGGGGCTGCGCACGAAGCACGCGTGCAACATTCCCGGACGCTGAATGTCGTCCACGAACGTGCCCTTGCCGGTCAAGAGGCGGGTGTCCTCGACGCGTGCTACGCGGGTTCCCGCATATCGGGCGGTCACTGTCACGGGGTGTCCTCGAATGCTTTCGCGTGTAAGTGGCGGACGTCACACATCCGTCGCAGGCGGGATTATCGTACACGGAGAACGTACGTGGCGATTAAGGAGAGGGGCGTTATCGCACGTCGCAGGTGGGTCTCGCGCCATCCTGTGCGAACGGTCGCCAGGATCGGCGGACATACCGCCAGCCATGAAGCGGCTGGAGGTTGGGACTGCCGCTGGGTTTGTACTCTCGCTTAGGGGCCAGGGTGGCCCAGCGAAGGGAATGCGCCTGTGAACCTGCCCCTTATAGGGCCGCTACCGCTGTCGGACTTCACCCATCCGTGGTTCTTCCTCTTCCTCTTCGTCGTCGTCGGCCTCGTCGTCCTCTACTTCACGGTCCAGCAGGCCAGACAACGGCGCTTGGAGCGCTTCGCCAACAGCACGATGATCGCCGGGGTGTCGCCGCGGCCGCCAAGCCGTTGGCGGCACGTGCCCGCCGCGTTGGTCGCGGTGGCGCTGGTGATGGTCACCATCGCGATGGCCGGTCCGTCGCTCGACAGGAAGATTCCCCGCAACCGCGCGGTCGTCATGCTCGTCATCGACGTGTCGACCTCGATGAACGCCACCGACGTCCCGCCGTCTCGCCTCAAGGCCGCACAGGAGGCCGCCAAGAAGTTCGCCGACGACCTGACGCCCGGCGTCAACCTCGGGCTGATCTCCTACGCGGGCACCCCCACCCAGCTGACCTCGCCCACGACGAACCACGACGCCACCAAGATCGCCATCGACAAGATGCAGGTCGGCGAGCGTACGGCCACCGGTGAAGCGATTCTCGCTGCGCTGCAATCGATCTCCACGGTCGGTGCAGTGATCGGCGGCGGTGACACCCCGCCGCCCGCCCGCATCGTGCTGTTCTCCGACGGCAAGGAGACGAGCCCCGAGAATCCGAACAACCTTCGCGGGGCGTTCACCGCAGCGCGTGCGGCGAAGGATCAGGGCATCCCCATCTCGACCATCTCGTTCGGCACGCCGGACGGCTCGGTCGAAGTCGACGGGCAAGACGTCAAGGTACCCGTCGACGACACGACCATGAAGAGGGTCGCCGAACTCTCCGGCGGCACTGCCTACTCGGCGTCGGACCTGCAAGGGCTCGAACAGGTCTACAACACGCTGCAGGACCAGATCGGCTACGAGACGATTCGAGGTGACGCCAGCGCGGGCTGGCTGCGGCTCGGTGCGCTGGTGCTCGCCATCGCCGGTGCGATCGCTCTGGCGGTGAACCGGCGGTTACCCCTGTGACGATGGGCCGGCTGGTCGTCGCATGCCTTGCCATGATGGCGCTCTTGTCGGCCTGCAGTGGCAATGGGGAGCCGAACTCGTTGTTCGATGCCGCGGGCTATCACGTCCGCGACGATAAGGTTTACTACCTGAATGCGTTCCCCGGCAAGGCATTTCAGGTCGACGGCGTGGACGTCAAGTCGTTCAGGGCGCTCAACGAGAGCTACGCCGCCGACGCGTCGAGAGTGTATCTGGACGGCGTGCCGCTTGTCGGCGCCGATCCGTCATCGTTCGAGTTACTGCAGCGTCCCGGCTTCGCGAAGGACGCAGCCAAGGTCTATCAACGTGACAGAGTGCTCAGCGACGATCCCGCGCACTTCGAGCTGCTCGACGGCGAACTCTCGCGCGACGGGCACGCGGTCTACTGGTCCGACGGCAAGGTGTTGTCGGACGATCCCAGCCACTTCGCGATCATCTCGAACGTCGATCACTACCTGTTCACGAAGGACGCCACCACCGTGCACGTCAACGGCAACCCCATCGTGGGCGCCGATCCGGCCACGTTCCGAGTCCTGCAGGGTGCGTACGCGCAGGACGGCGGTCCGCACGTCTACTACTTCAACGACCGGATGGCCGACGCCGATGCGGGAACGTTCGTGGTGCTGGAGGGATCGTTCGCGAGGGACGCCGTGCACGCGTACTGGATGGGCAAGCCGATCCCCGACGCCGACCCGGCGACGTTCCGGATCCTCAACGCCAACTTCGAATGCACCACCGATCGACACCACGCGTACTACCGACAGACCGTCATCGCGGGCGCGGACCCAAGCACCTTCCCGCAGGGCCGCGCCGCCACCAACTGTTCGGAGACGTCCATCACCTTCGCGGAGAGTTGAGCACGTGACTACCAACGCAGAACTATTCGACCTCACCGGCAAGCGCGCACTCGTCACGGGAGGTACCAGGGGGGTCGGCTTGATGATCGCGCGCGGCTTAGTTCAGGCGGGGGCACGCGTCGTGATCAGCTCGCGCAAGGCCGAGGCCTGTGAGCACGCCGCGGAGCTGCTCTCGGAGTTCGGCGACGTGCGCGCGATTCCCGCAGACCTTTCCAGACACGACGAATGCCTGCGGCTTGCCGAACTCGCGGTCGCCGACGGCGATGATCTCCACATCCTCGTCAACAATGCGGGCGCCACGTGGGGAGAGCCCTTGGACGACTTCCCTGAATCCGCATGGGACAAGGTGCTCGACCTCAACGTCAAGTCGCCGTTCTGGATGATTCAGGCGCTGCTGCCCGCGCTTCGCAAGGCGGGCACGAACGACGACCCCGCGCGGATCATCAACATCGGCAGCATCGACGGGATCCACGTTCCCTCGCTGCCCGTGTACTCGTACACCGCAAGCAAGGCCGCGATCCATCAGCTCACTCGTGCGCTGGCTCGCGAACTGGGTCCGCAGCACATCACCGTGAATGCCGTTGCGCCAGGGCCGTTTCAATCGAAGATGATGGCGGCGACGCTCGACGCGTTCGGCGACGCGATCGCCGCGTCTGCGCCTCTGCGTCGGATCGGACGCGACGACGACATGGCGGGTGTCGCGGTCTTCCTCGCCAGCCGGGCTGGCTCATATCTGACCGGGGCGATCATCCCCGTCGACGGCGGCATCGCGACCACTGCGAGTGGGAGTTCGGGCTAGGCATCTAACCCGAGGCGTTCGGCAGCAGCGCAGGGCAGTTGCCCCCAGCGTCGGTGGCCAATTCGAAGTGCCAGACCTCGTTGGCGTAGATCCTGCATAGCCCGAAGCGAGCACCGTTGGTCATCAGCCACTGGTCGGCGCCCGTCCCGCCGACGTCGACGGCCTGCCCGACGACGTGCTTGGACGCGTCGGGGGTCTCCACGTACTGCCGCGCGACGGCGAAGCTGCCGTAGGTCTTCACGGCGTCGTCGAGCAGTCGCTGCTGGAACTCCGGCGACCGCCAGCCCGACGTGATGGTGATGGTGACGCCGTCGGCGCTTGCCGCGGTCGCGGCGTTCTGGATCGCGGTCAGCAATGCGGGGTCGAGGCGTCCGACGGCCGGGTCGGCCACGTCGAACGGGGTCAGCGTGTCCCCTGCGGACAGTGAGCCGTCGCCGGGGTCGCCGTGCGGGTTCATGGCGACGGTGTTGTCGGCGAGCTTGATCTGCGGAGCAGGTGGATCGGCGGGCAAGAGCGCCATTGCCAGCGCCGCTACCGGCGTCAAGCCCAGCAAGAGCAATCGCATCGTTCACCTCCTGGTGCGACGCTAGCAAGCGAAGCTGGATGGCACCTCGTCGCGCGCGTGCCTCCCTAGAGTCCGCCGCACCTGGACGGCGCGAGAATCGGCGAGTGCCAAGGGCAGTCAGCCGGGAGGGGCTGAGGCGGCGGGGGCACGTAGGGAGGCAGCGCAGGCGGAGGCGGTCCGGCGTCGTGCGGAACGCCGTGCCAGGGATAGATGACGTTGGTGGCGACGTCGATCGTGCCCTCCGAGTTCCAGTACCAGTCGTGGCAGACGTTCCAGTCCCAGCTGATCACCTGGCTACCCGGTATCAGTGGGTCGCCGGGGCACCAGTGGGTGCACGTATACGAACCTGGACAATTCCCGCCGGTGTAGGAAGGTCCGTCGGCCGCGGCGGTGCCAACTCCGAACAGTCCCATGCCCGCGCCCGTCAGCGCCACGCTGGTGGCCAATCCGGCGATCAGTTTCTTCATGCCCGCAATGGTCCGCCATCCGTTCGCTACCGATCCCAACATTCAGGGCATAGCATGGGAGCCCTGATGTCCACCTCGTCAAGAGCCGCCACGGCCGCCGCAGTCGTTTCCCTTTCCGCCGCAACCGTTTTCGGCTCGTCGGCGACGGCGTCCGCTGGGCCGATAAACGACAAGCTGTTGAGTCTGTTGTCTGCGGGGTACACCCCAGCCGACTGCACCCTTGCCGAGCCTCCTTCCGAGCAGGACCCATATCGCTCGCGCTTCAACTGCGGTCCCAACGCCATGCCAGGCGGCCCCCGCAGCGCCGTCTACTCGCTGTATGGCTCTGGTGCAGAGCTGACCGAGGCTCTTCAGGCCTATTCGTACGCCGGTGCTCCGCTCGCCTGTCCTGGGCAGGTCGATCCGGGGCCCATCGGGTGGCAGAACGGCCTGGTGGTGTGCACCACGACCGAGGGCACACCGACTCTCACGTGGACGAAGCCCACCGAACTGCTCGCCGTCTCCGCGTCTGGCCCAGACATCGCTTCGCTCTACGCGTGGTGGCTCACGGTGCGGTAGGCGTGTCGCCGGAGTCAGTGGCACAGCCAGACGTGCACGTTGGCAGTGATCCGGTCGGCCGGCCAACCGGCGTACCTGCAGGCCTGGACGACGGCCTCGACGCTGACCGCGCTGAACACCCCGAAGAACGTCTGATCGTCAGGCATGTTGAAGGCCATCACCAGCGCCGTCGGCGGTACGTGGCCGTCGATCGCTGCCGCGCGTGACAGCTCGGCCGCGGCATCCTCGGTTCGCAAGGCAGCAGGGCCCGTTTGATACCACTCGACGAGGAAGCACGAAGCTGGGGCGACGGCGTTCACCGTGCTCACGCTAACGACGCGGGCGTCGTCGTGAATGAGGGATTTCCCTAGACTTCCCTCGGGTGAAGCGCGGCCGAAAGGCCTGCTCGTGATCGGATGCCGAGCTTGCGGTAGGCGCGGCTGAGATTCATCTCGACGGTCTTCTCGGAGATGAACAGCTGCACGGCGATCTCCTTGTTCGACGACCCGACCGCGGCCAGTTCGGCTACGCGCTGTTCGCTTGCGGTCAGGCCTTGCCCATCCCCGCGGGGAGCCTCCAGACGGGCGAGTTCCGCTCGCGCCCGCGCCGCCCACAGCGGTGTGCCGAGCCGCTGGAAGGTCTCCAGCGCTTCGCGCAGCGACGCCGCGGCATCCTGCTTGCGACGGCGGCGGCGCTGCAGTTGGCCCAACAGAAGTTGGGTACGGGCGGTTTCGAACGGCATCGGGAGCCGCTGATGATGCACCATGGCCCGTTCGATGGCGTGCTGCGCACCGTCGAGATCGCCGCGCGCAGCCAGCACGTGGCCACGACCGCGCGCGCCCATGGCCAGCATCCACGGTCGATCGTGCCGTTCGCCGTTGCGCTCCAGCGCCTCGATGAGCGGCACGGCGTCGTCGGCGCGCCCCAGGCTGGTCAGCGCTTCGATGGCGTCGGGCAGATAACCGCTTCCTTCGATCTCGGTTCCTCCCGCCCCGTCGAATGCGTCGAGGTAGGGCTGCAACACCGATAGTGCCGCGGAGTAGTTGCCAAGGGACACTTCGAGAAACGCCAGGGCCAGCGTCGGCTCCTTGGCCATCCGGGTGGCGCCAACGTCGTGGGCGGCGTCGATCGCGGCTCGCGCGGCGGCGCGCGCGTCGGCCTCCCGACCGGTGTAGGCAGCGGCTGCGGCTTGCCGGGTCCAAGCAGTGCTCATGATGAACCGACCTCCCATCTGTTCGGCACGCTCGACAGCCTCCTGCGCGACTTCGGTTGCCTCGGCATAGCGTCCGGACCACACCGCGATGGCCGCCAAACGCACTGCGACCCAGATGATGTCGACCTCGGTGCCCAGATCGAGCATCCGCTGTTGCTCGGCACGCATCAGGTCCCTGGCACGGTCGAGGTCACCGGTGTAGGCGGCTATCAACGCCTCGACCGCACTCGCCCGATGAAACGTGGTGGCGCCGTCGAGGGGATCCTGGAGTTCGAGCGCTCTCTGCAGCGCGTCCTGATCGACGCCTTGCCCGGCAACGAACTTGGCTGCCACCCAGATGGAGAGCGCCTGGCTTCGCAAGCCCGGTACGCCGAGCCGATCGGCGACCACGACCGCCTCTTGCGCGCGCGACAGCGCCTCGGTGAGACGACCCGCCATCGCCAATGCCAACGCCAAGCGGGGCAGACAGACCAGGCCCAGCGCCGGATCGTCGCCTGCTTCTTCGGCCGCGGCACTCATCGCCTCGACGGCGCCAACCATGTCGTGGTCGTAGGCCGCGACGCCGCCGAGCCACATCAGGGCGAGGCACCGCAGGGCCCCAGGCCGCGCGTCGTCGAGCGCCGACTGCAAGTGGGTGCGCGCGGCGAACAGGGAACCCGCCCGAAAGTGCAGTTCGCCTGCGCGGATACGGCGCGGCACCGTGTCGCCGCCCAATTTCATTGCCAGTTCCAGCAATTCGGCGGCAACCGCAGGCGCACCCTGTGCGATCGTGGCGTCGGCGGCACCGTCCAAGGCCGCCAGTGTGCCCTCGTCGCCGGTGGTGGCCGCCATGGCCAGATGACGAGCCCTCTCCTCGGGGCGTTCGACGAGGACGGCCAACCTACCGTGCATTGCGCGCCGTCGCGCGGCACTGGCGTTGGCGTACACGCCGGTGGCGAACAGCGGATGGCTGAATCGCACTCGGTTGCCGTCGAGTGAGGCGAGCCGCAAGTGTTCGATCGATTCGAGTGCACCGACCACCTCAGCCGTCGTCATGGCGGTCGCCGCGGCGACCGACTCGACGGTCGGGTCAACGCTGCACGCCGCGGCCAACAGCACCGCGTCGGCGTCCTCGCTGGCTCCCCCGACGCGGGTGCGGACCAGTGCGGCCAGACTGTCGGGCAGCTCGGTCACGGTGGTCGCTACGTCGTTGGCTGCGCCGACGGCTAGTTCCAGCGCGAAAAGCGGATTGCCACCGGAAATCTCATGGATCCGCGTGATCGTCGGGCGTGGCAGCGTCCGACCCAGCCGCGCGGCGACCAACGCGTGCAGACCTCCTAGGCTGAGTGGTCGCAGCTGCACGCGGGTCATCGTGTCGGGCTGACGGAACTGCAGCCATGTTCGCGCGTCGGCCGAGTCGGGATCTCCCGTACGAAAACTCAGCACGAGCCCCACATGCCCTGTGAGGCGACGGGCGGTGTAGCCGATGACCGCGCGGCTGGAGGCGTCCAACCACTGGGCGTCGTCGACCACCAACAACACCGGGGTGTGAGTGGCGACGCGCTCGATGACCGCCAAGAACGCAGTGGCCACCATGCGCTCGTCGGTGGCCCGTGTGCCTTCGGCACCTCCGCCGACGACGGCTCGATCGAGTGCAAGGCGTTGCACCTGTGGCAGCTCGGCCAACACCACGTCGTCGACGGCCCCCAACAGATCCACCATCGAGCCGTAGGCATAGGTCACTTCGGTTGGTGACCCGCGCGCGGACAGCACACGAAACCCGCGACCCTCGGCCAGGCCGCCGGCCTCGAGCATCAGCGTCGTCTTGCCGATCCCCGCCTCACCCTCCACCACCAACCCCGCAGGCCCCTTCTCGGCGCGCGCCAGAAACTCGGTGACCGCATGGACCTCCGCGTTCCGCCCCGTCGCCGTTCCCGTCACGCCAAGCATCCTCTCAGTTGGCAAACAACCACCGCCCAGTCATGACCGAACGCTCGTCGAATCGTGAAGTTGCTGGATTTCGTCCGTTCGACACCCGTCGAGGGATGGACGCCGTCCGCAAGTCCAGGGAAATCCCTCTATCGACGTCCGGCCGCCCTGAATAGCGTCAACGTCGTCGAGTTGCGGTCGGGGCCGGGGGGATCCGCCGATTGCATCTCCGTCGGGGTGGTGTCGGTGGCGCGAGGGGGCCGTCGACACCACCCTGTTCGTATTGGCAGTGCCCATAATGCCTTGGTAGGAAAGCGGTCGTCGCAAGCGCTAGGGCGGCCCATCTGGAGCTTCCCTTCTGGCCAGGAAACGCGTGAGCAGCAACTGTCCCGCGGCGAAGAGTCCCAAGATGCCGCCGACGATGCCAAACGCGCCGTAGACGCTGGGGCTCTGCGAAAAGGCAACGCCGACAAGGCTGTTGACGCCGACCGAGACGGCCGTCCTGCCGAATTCCGCGGCGGCCGTCACGCCGCCCGCCCGCTCCAGCGGGGTGAGTTCCTGGTACCACCGGGTGAGCACGAGGCGGGCGCAGACGTTGGTCAACCCGAAGACGAAGACGGCCGACACCATGACGGGAAGGTTCACCGGGATCCAGCCGACGGCGAGCAGGATTGTTCCGACGGCGCCCGCGAGGACCCATCCGGATCCCGAGCCGCGGTGCTTGGTCACGGTGTAGAGCAGCGCCCCTGCCACGCCTCCGAGCGCGAACGCAGAGCCGACGTGGCCCACGTAGGCCGAATCGTGAAGCAGCCCCTTGGCGAAGAAGGCGCTCAGATCCTTGCGCAACTCGTAGAGGTGAAACGACATCAACCCGACGACGACGATGAGCAGATACGGGTGAGCGAGGATGAACCTCAGCCCCCTCCAAGAGCCGCCGTGCACGGTTTCGTCGCGTGCGGCGGCCTCGCCTCGCGGAATACGGAGATAGCACGCAGCGGACAGGGCGAATCCGATCGGGATGACGATGTGGGGGACGATGCCTGCGGACCACACCATGAGGCCGCTGAGCATCAGCGGTCCTGCGACGCCGCCCACCTCGAAGAACAGCTCGTAGCGAGAGTTGATCCTGTCGAGCAGGTCGCGCCGGTGCCCCGCGAGTTCGAGCGGAACGGTGTGCACGGCGGTGTCGACGAATCCACGAATGAGCGCCTCTAGCGTGTAGCAGCCCATCGCCCAACCGAGGCTGAGAAAGCCGAACGCCATGGCGATGGGCAGGCCGGCGAGCGCGACGCCACGGAGCAGGGTCGCGGCGACGAGGACACGCCGTGCGCCGAACCTGTCGGTCGGCCATCCCGCGAGGTAGGTCCCGACCATGTGCACTCCGGTGCCGAACGCCGAGAAGAAGGCGGCGCTGGCGAACGAACCCGAAAGGCTTGCGATGAGTAGCGGCTGGGCCAGATGTACTGCGCTGTCGACGATCTGGGTCAGCAGCACTCCGCTGAGCAACCCGCCGAGCCGCACCGAACCAGTGCTGTCCTTCGCGGGGATCATGTGGTCCTTCCGGTGTGCGTCGGAAAGGAACATTCAACCGCAGCCCCAGCCGATGCTGAGATTAATCCCGTCGGGCGTTGCGCGAATGCAATTACGGTTCTGAAGATTCTGACAGCGCGGCACGTCGCTGCCTCCCTACCGTCGGGAACATGAGTCAAGTAGACAAGGCCATCCGGCTGGGCGAACTCCACGCCAAGGGCGCACCGCTCGTGCTCTACAACGCGTGGGACGCGGGCAGCGCCAAGGCGATTGCCGACGCCGGGGCGCAAGCGATCGCCACCAGTAGCTGGTCGGTCGCCGAGGCGCAGGGGTACCGCGACGGCGAGGGCATGGCGTTCGAGGCCGTCGCTCAGATCGTGGGGCGCATCGTCGCGACCGTTGACGTGCCCGTCACCGCGGACTTCGAAGGTGGTTACACCGACGACGATGTCGCGTTGGCCGACAACATCTCTCATCTGCTGGACCTGGGTATCGTGGGAGTGAACTTCGAAGATCGCGTCGTCGACGGATCGGGTCTACACGGCATCGATCGACAGGTCGCCCGCATCGCCGCGATCCGAGAGGCCGCTGAGAAGAAGGGGATCCCGCTGTTCATCAACGCGCGCACCGACTTGTTTCTCGGCCAAGGCAATGACCCCGCGTCGACGATCGGCGAGGCGCTGGATCGCGCTCGCGCCTATGCCGCCGCGGGCGCTTCCGGCTTCTTCGTCCCGGGGTTGGTCGAGGACGCTTTGATCGCCCGCATCTGTGATGGCGTCAGCTTGCCGGTGAACGTGATGGCGATGGACGGGGTGCCCGCCAATGATCGTCTCGCCGAGATTGGCGTGGCGCGAATCAGTTATGGTGCGACGCCCTACGTCAACGCGATGGGTCTGGTAGGGCAAGAAGCGGGGAGACTGTATTGAGCTGTAACACGTTGCAGCCCAGCTTGTTCGACGACGAGCACGATGGCGAACAGCCGACTCTGGAGCTCTCCGCGTTCGACGACGCAACCGAGCAGCGATTGGACGGGGCCTCGTCGATCACCCACGTGCACGGGTTGGTCGTCGGCCACGCCGCGCTGATGCGACAGCTCGGCGCGCTGCCTGGCTGGGAGCAGCGGCGCCGTTGGATGTATGACCGCGTGGTCGACGAGCCACGCCTGACCCTCGAGTACCGCGACCTCGCCGCCGCGCCCGAGTTCCTCAACTCCATTGGGGAGGCGTTGAGCGACTACTGCGGTGTCCGATACGACGGTCTCTGGATGAACTGGTATCGCGACAACGCCGACGGCACCAGCTGGCACGCCGACCGGCCTGCGAATCTGCCTGCCACGGCGATCGTTCCGGTCGTGAGCTTGGGGGAGACGCGGCGTTTCCTGATCCGTCCTGCAGCGGGTGGACGCAGCACCGCGTTCACCCCCGCCGGGGGCGACGTCATCATCATGCGAGGTCGTTGCCAGCGCGACTGGCGACACAGCGTGCCGAAGCAGCGGACGCCTGCCCAAGCGCGGATGAGCCTGAACTTCAGTAGTAGGGAACAGGTTTCGGCGTCACGCTGACATCAACGACCGCCGTAACGTCGACGGGGTTTGGCCGAACGCCTGCCGGAACGCCGCGCTGAAGTGGCTGTGGCTGGAGAAGCCCAAATCGAACGCAAGGTCGGTGACGCTGTCGCAGTCGCGCAGCATGTGTAGCGCTTTGGCCAGTCGCAGCCGCAATTGATAGCGGTAGAGAGGGATGCCCTCCACCTGTTGGAACACGTCGGTGAGGTAGACAGGCGACGCGCCGACCCGCTCGCCGACGTCGGCAAGGCTCCACCGGCGGTTCAGATCGGAGCTCACCACCAGCTTCGCCCGGTCCACCAGCCGCTGCCGTCGCGTGCCGTTGACTGCCCTCGCGGGGTGACGCCCTCCCAAAGTTCGACGAAGCAGAGACAGCGTCAGCGTCTCGCCTTCGAGGTCGTCCACCAACCTGTCGCGGAGCCGATGCTGCAGCACGGCCGCCTGGGCCTGGGCGTGGCCGTCGATCGGCAGCCGAGACCGGTTGAATGCAGGACGATCGGGACCAGCCAGATAGTCGGCAGGCGCCAGCTCCATCAGCGTTGCGGCGTCGACGCCGATCGAGAGGGTCGCGTCGCCGCCCTCGACGGGATGGCTGACGCGGTAGGGCTCGTCGGCGTTGATGAAGAGGACGTGGTTGGCCTCGGCGACCGTCCGAGCGCGGCCCACGTGGTGGACATAGACGCCCCGGTACGGGAACACCAGATGGGTCGTCTCCGCTATTTCTTCCTCGTCATCGTGTCCGAGGTGTCCCGGGCAGAGGACGTCCCACACGGCGACGGTGTGGGTTTCGAGGAGGCGACGAGCGTCGAATTCAGGCATTGATTCCCTAATACGACTGGCCATCGGCGTATCGCTGCCGCCGGTAGTGGCGCCCATTGCCGCGGTTACGGCTCTTGTACGTGGCGAGCTGCGAGTCGCAGTTCGGACAGACCAGCCGCAGGTTCTCCCGCCGATTGTTCGTCGGGTTGCCGTCGATGTGGTCCAACACCAAGGCGAGGGGAAGGTCCAGCCAGGTACTCACGCCGCCGCAAATCGCGCAGCAGCCCGACTGAGCGTCGATGAGATGCTGCCGGATGTAGTGGCCTTGGTGGCTGTCGATCCGGGCCTCGCCGGATTCGAGCCAACGCTTGGTGTCGGAGCTGCGCTTGCTGGAACATTGACAGGCGTTGCTGCAGTAGATCTTCTGGCTGCGCTTCAAGAGTTCCGTACCGCAACCGCGACATCGCCTCACGCAAGCGACGCTACGACGAACCACCGACAAACTCGTCGGCTCGAAGTTGGAGCCCCCTATCGGGATTGAACCGATGGCCTACATATTACAAGTATGTCGCTCTAGCCACTGAGCTAAGGGGGCAGTGGTAGGCAGTTTAGCGCCACCCGTTCACTCGTCGTGTTCGATGATCCGTTGCGAGGTGACCGGCCGCGGGGACGGCCGACGGCTGGGCCGCCGACCAGGAAACGGAATCCGGTCGGCGATGTTGCTCAACGGATTGACGACCTGACTGAGCGTGATGACGGCTTCGTGCAGGGCATCGATCGTCGGGGCGAGCGCCTCCAGGCCGGGCGCCAACCGGTTCAACGTGTCGGCGACGTCGGCGAGCCTGATGAGCGGCCCGTTCTCCGCGGTGATCGTGTCGATCAGGCCGCCCTCGGCGAGCAGTTTGTCCGCGACGCCGTCCTCGCGAAGCACCCGCTCGATAAGCCCGTCGTTGGCCAGCAGTTGGTCGGCCAGCCCGCCGGGCTCGATCAGCCGGGAAATGGCCCCGTCGTCGGTGGTCAACCGGTCGATCAGCCCGCCTTCGGCGGTCAGCTGATCCATGAAACCGCCAGGAGCCAGCGCACGGGACACCGGGCCGTTCTCCGCGGTGAGCCTGTCCATCAATCCGCCCTCGGAGGTCAGCTGGTCCACCACTCCGCCGGGGCGCAGCAGCCGGTTGAGCGGGCCGTCGGGGGCGAGCGCGCGGCCGAGCGGGGCGTCGTCGTCCATCAGGCGGGCGAGACGGTTTGCTCGCTCGACGGCGTCATCGAGGCCGAGCATGTGCGCGAAGGACGGCGGGCTTCCCGTCGAGCTAGCCTCGCCGAGCGATCGCTTGGCAAGGTCGAGCGCGCCATTTGCCATGCTCAGCCCCGCATCAGCGGCGGCAAGGCCGACGCGCGCAGGTGCCGTGACCATGTCGACCAGCGTCTTGCCGAGATTCATAAGCCCAGTCTATGGCGGCAATCACAGTTCGCCGGCAATCCAGGAGCGCGCATCCTGTATGAAACCTGGGAAACTCACAGAAAGCTCACAGCTGCCCCGCAGTACCTAGCCGGGTTGGTGGAGGACATTCATTACATGGCCATGGCTGCAATGACAGAAAACGTTCCGGAAGCACGCATCCTCGTCGTGGACGATGAGACCAACATCGTCGAGTTGCTTTCGGTAAGTCTGAAGTTTCAGGGCTTCGAGGTGCACACCGCCTCCAATGGCCCTGCTGCGCTCGACAAGGCCCGCGAGATCAAACCCGACGCCGTCATCCTCGACGTGATGATGCCCGGAATGGACGGCTTCGGCGTTCTTCGCCGGCTGCGTGCCGACGGGATCGACTCGCCCGCGCTGTTCCTGACCGCGCGAGACACCTTGCAGGACAAGATCACCGGCCTCACCCTCGGCGGCGACGACTACGTCACCAAGCCATTCAGCCTCGAAGAGGTCGTCGCCCGCCTGCGCGTCATCCTCCGGCGCACGGGCCGTGGCGTCGAGGAGCCGAAGGCGGCTCGCCTGACGTTCGCCGACATCGAACTCGACGAGGACACCCACGAGGTGTGGAAGGCAGGCGAACCCGTTTCGCTGTCGCCGACCGAGTTCACGCTGCTGCGCTACTTCATCATCAATGCAGGCACCGTGCTGTCGAAGCCGAAGATCCTCGACCACGTGTGGCGCTACGACTTCGGCGGCGACGTCAACGTCGTCGAGTCGTACGTGTCCTACCTGCGTCGCAAGATCGACACCGGCGAGAAGCGGTTGCTGCACACGCTGCGGGGCGTTGGGTACGTTTTGCGCGAGCCTAGGTAATACTTGGCGGACAATGGGGGGATGGAGCGACTCTCGCGCGGCGTCCCCCTGAGAGTGGGGCTGATGGCGGCCACCCTCGTCTTGGTGGCCTGCGGTCTGCTTGCCTCTGGCATCGCCGTCACGTCGATCATGCGCCACAGCCTGATCAACCGGATCGACCAGACGCTGCTCGACGCTTCCCGCGGCTGGGCACAGGCGCCGCGGCGCATCCCCGTCACCCCCATCGAGGGCCCGAACCCCGCGCGCCCGCCGTCCAACTTCTACGTGCGCGGCATCGACCCGGACGGGCGGGTCTGGCTGGCGGTCAACGACCGCGAGGCCGAACCGTTGCTGCCGGACAACAACGACGTCGGTCCCGTGCCCGTGACCCTTGGTTCGATCAATCACTCCGACGTGCAATGGCGTGCCATGACGGTGCGCGGCCCGCGGGGTGAGCTCACGACGGTGGCCATCGACTTGTCCGACGTGGCGTCGACGGTGCGCGCGCTGACGTGGTCCCAGGTGGGCATCGGCGTTGCCGTGCTGCTGGTGTTGGGCTTCGTGGGTTATGCGGTGGTGCACCGAAGTTTGAGACCGCTCGCCGAAGTCGAGCAGACCGCGGCCGCGATCGCCGCTGGCGAGCTCGATCGCCGCGTCCCGCAACGCGATCCCCGAACCGAGGTCGGCCGATTGTCGTTGGCGCTCAACGGAATGCTCGCGCAAATCCAGAACGCAGTCGCGTCCTCGGAGCTGTCGGCCGATCAGGCCCGCACCTCCGAGGATCGAATGCGGCGCTTCATCACCGACGCGAGTCACGAGCTGCGCACCCCGCTGACGACGATCCGAGGATTCGCCGAGCTCTACCGACAGGGTGCTGCGCGCGACGTCGAACTGCTGATGAATCGGATCGAGAGCGAGTCGCGCCGGATGGGGCTGCTCGTCGAGGACCTGCTGCTGCTGGCTCGCCTCGACGCGCAGCGGCCGCTAGAGCAGCATCGCGTCGACTTGCTGATGCTGGCCAGCGATGCGGTGCACGACGCGCGGTCGGTCGCACCGAAGCGCGACATCACCATGGAGGTCTTCGACGGGCCAGGCACGCCCGAGGTGTTGGGCGACGAGGCGCGACTGCGGCAGATCCTCGGCAACCTGGTGGCCAACGCGCTGCAGCACACGCCGGAGTCGGCAGGGATCGCGATCCGCGTCGGCACCCGCGAGGGCGACGCAGTCCTCGAGGTCCGCGACGAGGGTCCGGGGATGACCGAGGACGATGCCCGTCGCGTGTTCGAGCGGTTCTATCGCACCGACTCTTCGCGTGCGCGAACCAGCGGCGGTACGGGCCTCGGCCTGTCGATCGTCGACTCGCTGGTGAGCGCACACGGCGGCACGGTCAGCGTGATCACCGCGCCAGGTCGCGGATGCACCTTCAAGGTGAGCATGCCGCGGATCGCCGACGTCGCGGTTCCCGTCGGCTGAGGTCGAAGCCGGCTCAATCCATCTCTGCCAGTGCGGCTTTGATCTTCGCTTGAGCTTCGTCCAGCGATTCCGGGGACGGGTTTCGGTCGACGTTGGCGAAGCCGAAGTCGGACAGGTTGCGGGCGGGGAACACGTGCACGTGCAGGTGCGGCACCTCTAGTCCGGCGATGATGAGCCCCGAACGCTCCGTGTCGAACGCCTTGCAGACCGCCTGCCCGATGCGCTGCGACACCGCCATGACGCGGTTGAACACGACGGTGCTGACGTTCTGCCAGTTGTCGATCTCCGCCCGCGGCACGACGAGTGTGTGCCCAGGCGTCATCGGCTCGATCGTCAGGAATGCCACGACCTCGTCGTCCTCGTAGACGAATCGGCCGGGGATTTGGCGGTTGATGATCATCGTGAAGACGGATGCCATGCCGACGATCATGCCAGGCTGCCGATCGTGCATGGGCACTGCTTGCAGCAAGTTCGCAGCGCCAGGTCAGATCGGTGGCAGTTTGTTCCGCGAACGTAGACGCCATGACCGACGTGGCATCCCCGCGCCCCGTCGACGTCGGCCAAGACATCACGACGGATATCACCGAACCGCAGTACGTCCTCGACGTCGTCATCCCCGTGTTCAACGAAGAGCGGGCGCTAGAGCCCAGCCTGCGACGCTTGCATCACTTCCTCGCCACCGAAGTGCCCTATCGAGCGCGAATCACCGTGGCCGACAACGCGAGTACCGACGGCACCTTGGCGCTGGCGCGCGGGCTCGCCGACGAACTGTCCGACGTCGCCCTGATCCACCTCGACGCAAAAGGGCGCGGTGGCGCGCTACACGCGGCGTGGTCGACGTCGCCTGCCACCGTCGTCGCCTACATGGACGTCGACCTGTCGACCGATCTCACGGCGTTGATGCCCTTGGTGGCCCCGCTCATCTCCGGCCACTCGGACGTCGCCATAGGTTCGAGGCTGGCACCGTCGTCACGGGTGGTGCGCGGGCCGAAACGCGAATTCGTCTCGCGCAGTTACAACTTGATTCTGCGCAGCGTGATGGGCGCGCGCTTCTCGGATGCACAGTGCGGGTTCAAGGCCATTCGCGCCGACGTCGCCCGTCGGCTGCTGCCACTGGTCGCCGACACCGGCTGGTTCTTCGACACCGAACTGCTGGTGATCGCCGAGCGCGCGGGCCTGCGCATCCACGAGGTGCCCGTCGACTGGATCGACGATCCCGATTCGCGCGTCGACATCCTGCGCACCGCGGTCGCCGACCTGCAGGGGTGCTGGCGGGTGGGGCGGGCGCTTGCGACCGGAGCCCTTCCGGTACGCGAGCTTCAGGCCAGCCTCGGCCGTGAGCCCTTGGTGCCGGGTGTGCCGCCAGGAATGATCGGCCAGATGGTCCGCTTCGGGATCGTCGGCGTGACAAGCACGTTGGCCTACGCCGTGCTGTACCTACTGCTGCATTCGACGATGGGTGCACAGGCAGCCAACCTGACGGCACTGTTGCTCACCGCGGTAGCGAACACGGCGGCCAATCGGGCCTTCACTTTCGGCATCCGCGGGCGCACCGGCGTCGCGCGACATCAGCTGAGCGGACTCCTCGTCTTCCTGTTCGGCCTGGCCATCACCAGTGGCTCGCTGTTCGCCCTGCACCGCTTCGACCCGACGGTCAGCAAGGAAGTCGAGCTGTCGGTACTCGTCGTCGCCAACCTGGTCTCGACGCTGGTGCGGTTCATTGCCCTGCGACGGGTATTCGGAGTTCACCGCCGCTAGCGTCGCCTATTCGCGCGGCCCGGCGGTGAGAGCGCCTTCCTCGGGGATGGTCGTCGGCTCACCCGTCATCGCGTCGAGTTCTTCGAGCGGAACTACCTCCTCGCCGTTGAGCACTCCCTGCATGCGTTCCTTGTCGAGTTGGCCCTCCCAGGCGGCCACGACGAACGTCGCGACACAATTGCCTAGCAGGTTCACCGAGACACGCATCGAGTCCATGATCCGGTCGGCGCCAAGCAACAGCGCGACGGCAGCCACCGGAATGGCCCCGTGCCCGATGGCAGCCACCGTGGCGGACAGGGCAAGAAAGGACGACCCCGGCACGCCCGCCATCCCCTTGGAGGTCAGCATCAACACCAGCACCGCCGTAATCTGTTCGCCCAGGCTAAGATTCACGCCCAATGCTTGTGCCAAGAAGAGCACGCAGATCGATAGGTACAGGGTGGCTCCGTCGAGATTGAACGAGTACCCGGTAGGAACGACCAGTCCGGTGGTGGTGCGTGAGCACCCCGCGTTGGTCAGTTTGGTCATGATGCGAGGCAGCACTACTTCGGTGGACGCCGTGCCAAGCGCCAGGAAGAACTCGTCTTTGATGTAGACGAGGAACTTCCATAGGTTCACCCCTGCAAACACTTTGGCGATCACGGCAAGAATCAGGATGAACAGCACGGCAGCCAAGTAGCACGCGGCGATCAGTTTCGCGTAGCTGGCCAGCGAGCCGATGCCGTACTGCCCGATGATGTAGGCCATCGCACCGAATGCGCCCAGCGGAGCCAGCCGCATGATCCAGCCGATGATGGTGAAGAAGATGTTGCTCATGTGATCGACGAACTCGAGGATGACCGGCGGCCCCTTTTCGCCCAGCTTGGCCAGTGCCAACCCAAACAACACCGCAAAGAACAACACTTGAAGCAGGGCATTCTCGGCGAACGCCGACACGATCGACGTAGGAATGATGCCAAGGAGGAACTCGACCGTGTGCGGCAGCTGGCCGTCGCCGGTCTTCTTGGCGACTGCGTCAGCTCCAGATGCCAGCGTCGCTGGATCGACGCTGAATCCCGCGCCTGGCTTGACGACATTGCCCACGATCAGGCCGAACAACAACGCGAAGGTGGTAACCGCCTCGAAGTAGATCAGCGCCTTGACTCCGATCCGACCGACGGCCTTCAAGTCGCCCACGTGTGCGATACCGAGCACGACGGTGCAGAAGATGATCGGTGCGATCAGCATCTTGATGAGCTTGATGAAGCCATCGGCGAAGGGTTTGAAGCTGCTTCCCAGATCGGGCCACAACCAACCCACGAGCACGCCGGCCACAATTGCGACGAGGAGTTGGAAGAACAAGGAAGTGTAGAAAGGCGGCTTGTTCGCCAACCGCACCATCTCACTCTGAGGTGGATCCATCGTGACTGCCATCGCGCGAACGTACGACCGAACCGTTTCGCGGTAGTTACCCTCTGACTGCCGGGGGGTATCGCTGCAGACGCCTCGTGAGGAGAACCGGCGAATCGCCTGGGTTCAGCCGCGAAAGGGCTCCGGACGACGTGCTTCAGCGCTTTGTGTTCAGCGAATTCAGCAGCGCGTCGAGGCCGAATTCGAACACCGCGTCGTAGTCCGTCGGCAACTGCAGGGCGTCCACCAGTGGGCGGTCTGGCCAGCCGTCGTCCCACAGCGACGGGTCCTCCTCGCGGTGGTAGCCGCCTCGGACCGCCGAGAACTGCATGACCGCCGACGAGATGACGTGCACTTGCAACGCCCGCAGGATCAGCGCGGCGTCGGCTCCGGTCACGCCCAACTCCGCTAGTTCCTTGGCCAGCGTCTGCTGGATCGGGAGGAACAGCTGCGGTGTTCGGTCCCGGTCATGGGCGATGCCGAGGAGGTGCTGGCGTTCGATCAGGGCCTTGCGCTGCGACCGGGCCAGCGACGCGATGCGGGCAACGGGGTGGTCGCCCTCGACGGGCAGGTGCGCCATGTCGCTCAGCAGCCGGTCAACGAGGCTGTCGAACAGCTTGTCCCTGCCCCCGACGTGCCAATAGATCGACGTCACCGCCACGCCGAGTTGTTCGGCCAGCCCACGCATCGTGAACCCGTCGACGCCGTCGCGCTCGATGAGTCGGGCTGCGGCGTCGAGGACGGTGGTGGCGTCGATGGTGTCCTGGTTGCGGGCGCTCTTGGGCTCACCCACCGGTGATCCGATCGAGCTCCGGCAGGTCGAGATAGCGCTCGAGGTTCCGATGCATGTTGATCACTCGCCGTTCCTCGTTGGACAACGTCAGATGCGTGAGTCCGGGTTGGTGAAGCCCACGCTGGAGCCCCGGCAGCACCGCAATGTCCTGCGTCAGCACCAGGCCGGGTTGGGCCTCGTCGGCCTTCATTCTCACGTCCGTCGGCCTGACGCGTGGCGCTCCCTGCGGCATGCGCATCCACAGGATCATGAGCAGCTCTCCGCGATCGGGATCCGGCCCTGGCCGTGCCGTCATGACGGTGAGGTGGTCGGCGTTGACCAGAAGGGTCATGTTCGGGAAGACGTTGTACTGGTGCAGCTTCAGCATCTGTTCGGTGCTGGCCCAGCTCAGGTCGACGCCGCGGCCCTCGGCGAAGGCCTTGGTGCGCGCGGCGATCACCTCCGAGACGGGTTCGCCTGACTGATCGCCTGGGAACGGCGTGTCCTCTGCGACGCCCATCAGCGCGCCCTGGGTGGCGACGTACGCGTCCCATACGTCGGCGTCGGTGAGCACCTCCTCCAGCTGCGGGCTCGGCAGACCGTATAGCTGTTCGGACTTGCCGGTGTGCCCCCAAATCGTCTGTGGCGCATACACGTCGTCCATGCATCTGTGCAGCTCGGGATGCAGGGTCTGAATGTGGTAGGTCTCGCTGAAGCCGTCGGCGATCGTCTTCCAGTTCGCGTCCACGTCTTCGGTCATCGTGGCGTAGCAACGGAAGTCGCCGAGGCGACACCACGCGATGTCGTCGGGCATGGCCTCCAGGTAGTCGGTCAACGGCATCGCATCGACGTCGAGGTTGACGAAGACGAGCCGCTCCCAGGTGTCGACGTTGACGGCGATCAGGGGAAACTCCGACAGTGGCAGCGCGCCGAACCCCTTGCGGCCGGGCACGCGCTTCAGTTCGCCCCGCAGATTCCAGGTCCAGCCGTGATAGCCGCACTTCAGCTCGCGCAGGCCGGACGCGGGCCCGTCGCACAGGCTGTTGCCGCGATGCCTGCAGACGTTCTGGAACGCGCGCAGTTCGCCGTCGTCGTCGCGCAGGATGATCACCGAGTAAGGGCCGCAACGGTATTCGTAGGAATCGCCCGGGTCGGCGACGTGATCGACGGTGCATGCGACCTGCCACGTCCTTGGCCACATCCGCTCGACCTCTAGTCGCGCGAAGTCCGGCGAGTAGTAGCGCTGCGCCGGCACCAGGGTGGGGCCTTCCGGTGGCGGCCCGATCGCGTCCTCCCGACGTTCGCGGGACGGATTCCTGGTGGTCGATCCGGACGGCACGGTACGTGTCACGATTCGCCTCCCACGCTCTGTAACGGTGTTACATTGACCACCGTAACTGCTGGCACGGCACTGCAGGGAGAAATCGTGTTCGACCTCAAGATCACGGGCGGAACCGTCGTCGACGGAACGGGAGCGGACCGATTCGCCGCCGACGTCGGAATCAAGGACGGCAAGATCGTCGAGATTCGTCGCTGCGGCAACGGTGACCCCGCGCTGGAGGGTGACGCGGCCGAAACCATCGATGCCACCGGCAAGATCGTCGCGCCCGGCTTCGTGGACATCCACACCCACTACGACGGTCAGGTCAGCTGGGACAGCCTGCTGGAACCGTCGAGCAACCACGGCGTCACGACCGTCGTCGCAGGCAACTGTGGCGTCGGCTTCGCGCCCGTGCGCCCCGGCTCCGAACAGTGGCTCATCCAGATGATGGAGGGCGTCGAGGACATCCCAGGCAGCGCGCTGACCGAGGGCATGACCTGGGGTTGGGAGTCTTACCCCGAATACCTCGACGTGATCGGCAAGGGACACTACGCCGTCGACGTCGGCAGCCAGGTGGCCCACGGCTCGGTGCGCGCGTATGCGATGGGGGAGCGCGGCGCCCGCAACGAGCCCGCGACACCCGACGACATCGCGGCGATGGCGCGCCTGGTGCAGGAGGCCGTCGAGGCAGGTGCCCTCGGCTTCTCGACGTCGCGCACGCTCGGCCACCGCGCGATGGACGGCGAGCCGGTTCCCGGTACGTTCGCCGCCGAGGACGAGCTGTTCGGGCTCGGTCGGGCAATGGCCGCAGGCGGTCAGGCCGTCTTCGAGCTCGCGCCGCAGGGCGTTGCGGGCGAGGACATCGTCGCGCCCAAGAAGGAACTCGAGTGGATGCAACGCCTGGGCGCCGAGATCGACCGCCCGATCTCCTTCGGACTCATCCAGGTCGACGCCGCACCCGACCTCTGGCGTGAGCAGATGGATATCTCCGCGGCCGCGCATGCCGCGGGCAGTCGGCTCTACCCGCAGATCGCGGCCCGCCCGTTCGGCATGCTGTTCGGCTTCCCCGGCCACCACGCGTTCACGCACCGGCCGACGTTCCGAAAGCTGAAGGGGGAGTTGAGCCGTGAGGAACTGGCGCGCCGACTCGCCGACCCGGCGATCAAGGCCGCGATCCTCGGTGAGGACGATCTGCCGCCAGACCCGAACAAGCTCTTCGACAACATGAACATCCTCGTCCAGTACGCTCTTGGCCGGATCTACCACCTCGGCGACCCGCCGGACTACGAGCCCACCCACGATCGCACGGTCGAGAAGATCGCGGCAAACCGTGGCGAGGACCCGCTTGCCACGCTCTACGATCTGATGCTTGAGGCCGACGCCACCAACATGGTGATGCTGCCGTTCTTCAACTACTCGTACGGCAACTGCGACGCAATCGCGGAGATGCTGACGCACCCGGCAGGCGTGCTCGGGCTCTCCGACGGTGGAGCGCACTGCGGAATGATCTGCGATGCTTCGTATCCCACGTTCCTGCTGACGCACTGGGCCCGCGACCGCCACCGCGGTCCGAAGTTGCAACTGGAGCACTTGATCCGCAAGCAGACCAACGACACGGCGCAGCTGTTCGGACTCGGCGACCGCGGGGTCATCGAGCTCGGCAAGAGGGCCGACGTCAACGTCATCGACATGGAGGCATTGCGCCTGCATACCCCGAAGATGGCCTACGACTTGCCCGCCGGTGGAAACCGGCTGGTGCAGGGCGCTTCGGGCTACGACGCCACCATCGTCAGTGGGGTAGTCACCCGGCGAGCAGGCGTCGACACCGGTGCACGGCCCGGGCGGTTGGTACGCGGGGCACGCTAAGTGTCCTTCAGATACGACCCGCGCCACCGCCCACCCCAGCCGCAGGCGCCGCCTGCCGACGCGTTTGCGGTCGAAAGAGCCGTTGTCGCAGAAGGCGTTTCGCTGGCATTCGTCCACGAAGGCGTTGGCGGCATCCCGCTGCTGCTGATTCACGGCTACTCGGAGACGAAGCGGATCTGGTGGCGCAACGTCGAGGCGCTGTCCGCAGCTGGTTTCGAAGTCATCGTTCCCGATCTCCGCGGCGTCGGAGACAGCGACATCCCGCCCGACGATCGGCACGACCTCGTCATCTACTCGCGCGACCTCCATGCGCTAGTCCACGACCGCCTCGGTCACGCGACATGCCTGATCGCGGCCAGCGACGTAGGGGGCTTCGTGGCCACCGACATGATCCATCGCTTTCCCGGGTTCGTCGAGGGGTTCTGCGTGTTCAACACCGTGCCCCCGATGGGCGTCGACTACTCGGGCATCGACTCGCAGCACGCGCCAACGCTTTCCGACGTGGCTGATCCGACTGGTGACTACCGGTGGATGCAGGGTGCCTTCCCCGACGAGCTCGCCGCGATGCTGTCCACACCGGAGGCGCGACGGCAGTGGGTAGCGAACATGTACACCTTCGGCCAAGCCGACGTGGACTTCATGACGGAACCGTTCGCCGACGAGGAGCGACTGCGTGCGGGCTGGGCCGCCCATCAGCTGGCGTACGGCCGCCGGATGACCGAGATCCCCATGATGGATGCCGTCGACGTCCCCACCCTGGTGTTGTACGGCCCCGAGGACCACGTGCTGATCTCGGGTGAGCCGTTCGACGCGGCACTGCACAGTTCCCGTCGGCAGCAGGGCCGCGTGGTCGGAGGCGTAATCGGCGGGCTGATGGTCGAATTGCTCTCCCTTGGCGGAACCGATCGTGAGGGCGGCAATCCGCGGCGAGGCATCGTCGGCATCCAGAACGTCTCGCTGTCCGTTGCCGCTCTCGACGACACCTACCGCAGAGTCGTCGAGGCAGGCTACCAACCCGATCAGGCGCCGTTCGAAATCGGTGGTGTGCGAATGTTCTTCGTCAAGGATCCGGACGGCACGCCGGTCGAGTTCATCGAACTTCCTGGCGGTGTGCGCAGCACCTACGAGATGCACCGCGGCGAAACGATCGCGGCTCTCGAATGAAGCCGTAAAGCTCGTCGAGCGACCAGTGCGCGGAGGCGCCCTAGACCACGTCAGCCGAGGTCGGTCGAATCGGTCTGAGTTGACCGCCAAGTGACTTCGAGGTCGTCCTCTGCGACTGTGACTACAGCCTTCGTGGTGCCGTCCGCATCGGTGAACTCGACCTCGTAAGCCGGCGGCCCGACGTCGCCGGAATGTTTGGACAAGTCCATGACCACGGTGCCGGTGCAACCGGCGGGAAGTTCGTGCTCTGGCAGTGCTCGACGCAGTTGGACGACGTCATATTCTCGAGGTTTCATCTCATCCGATCCTTCACCGGCCGGTGGGGAATCGCCGTTATACGGCTACCCGCCGACCAAGCGGACCCGGGTGGCGCAACTGCTTCTGAAAGTCGCCATGCGCGAACGGTATCGCCACCATCAGCTGCCCGACCGAAACGGTAGGTCGGGAACCACTTCCAGCTCGTCGGGGCTTGGCCAGCGCGCAACCAGCCTCTGCAAGTTGAAGACAAGGAGAAGGTCGTATCCGCCGATGTCCTTCAGCTTCTCGAACACGTCTCGCGCGACCCGTTCCTCCGCCTCTCGTTCGGCATTGAGCACCCGTATCGTCACCAGCACTGGGTACGCGCTGAAATTCAGGTCGCGATCGTCGTCGAAGTCATGCTCGAGCTCTACTTCGATGACCGTGTTGCCGACCCGTCCGAAGTACACGATCTCGTTCGACGGCGGTTCAAGCGCGCAGATCTCTGCACCGGAGGCGGTGCTCAGATCTTCGACGAGTACCTGTTCGGATTTGTTCGTCCGTACGAATAATTGATGGTAAGCGGTCATCCCGATTCTCCTATGGCCATGCTATTTCCCAGCCGTCCCCGACAATTCTGATCGACGTCATCCGGCCTGGATTGGCGCCGAGGAACCTGGACAATCCCCGCTGGGCTTCGTCTTGGGTCAACCCACTGCCACGTCCATCGATGATGGCGTTGTCGGCCTGCCCCTTCGCGCTATCCAACGCATTCTTGACAGTGGCGTTCGATGCCCCTTCGTCCAGGGTCTTGAACTCAACTGGCTTGCCATCAACCATGGCGTCAGGCGTGCGCCCATTCCCTTCCGGGACACCCCTGACATCCCTGCCTTCGTCCGCAAGAAGATCTGCAATCTTCCGCTCTTCCGGGCTGAATGTCTTAGCAGTCTCATCGATCGTGCCGCGTTCCGGCAGCGGATTGCCGTCCTTGTCCTTCCTGCCCATGTTCTTGAGTCGTTCGAGGCTCTTGCGGACGCCGGGGATGTCATGGACTCGCTTGACTCCTTCGCCAACCTTCTTGGTGATCTTCCAGGTCTTGATGGCGTCCTTGATGATCGTGCCGAACCGCTTGATCGTCGCAGCTGCCTTGGCGATGCCCGCTACGGCGCCTGTGCCGAAACTGACGAGCGAGGCAAAGATGACGATCGTCGCATCGATTGCGAGTTCGACCTCTAGATCGTGCAGGATGCCGTCGAGTTCATTCCGCAGGTCATCGAGGTGGCTCTTGTAGTCCTTGCAGGACTGTGACAGTTCGGCGCAGCCGTCGAGGATCACCTGGGCCGAGTCGCGAAGTTGGTTGATGTCCGTGGCGATGTAATCGTCTTCAGGGGTCTTGCTTTCGGTGAAGATTCGGGCCTCCACACCGAGGGCCTCGACGACGGTCGTCGTTTGGTAAACGGTGGCAAGTCGGTCCCACGCGCTGGCAGCCTTTTCGATCTTGGCGGTATCGCCGTTGGGGACGGGCACGCCTATCTCTTGCAGTAACCCGATCGCCGAATCGAACAGTCCTTCGCTGGTACCGCCCGCCGACGGTGGCACCGACAGGGTCTTGGAGGCGCTCGCCGGGGTGGGCGGTTTGGCGGGAGGCGGGCCCTGGCTACCAGGGGTCGCGTTGTGTTCGGCGACGGCGTGGTTGTCTCCCACTTGGATGACCACCCTGCCGTAGTTCTCCATGGCCAGGTTCAGGTCGTTGACGGCGCCGAGAACGTCGGCGACTCGCTGGTCATAGGACTTCGCCCAAGCCGCCCCCGCGTCGTCGGTGCCGGCCATCGACCCGGTGTCACCCAGGATCTTGACGTTGACGTCGAACGCATCCCACATGTTCTTTGCGTTGTCGAACAGGCTCTTGCCCACCGAGTAGAACTGTTCGGTGTTGACCTCCTGCGTCACGACGTCAACATCGCGAGGTTGGTCTTGACCGCGTCGGTGTAGTTCCGGTGAGCGTTTTCGGCGGCATTTCTCAAGTCCGCTAACGCCTCCCGCATCTCCGTTGCGGCGGCCATCCACTCGTCGTGGCCGGTGAGATGGGTAGCGGCCGCGGTGCCGGCCCACGTGGTGTGCAGCGAACTGACCTGCACGTCGACGCGTGCCGCTAGGGCCTCGGCCTTGGCCTCGAAAGCCTGAAGCTTGTCGACGAAGGCGAGGAGCTCTTCGAGTTCGACCCGGTAGTGCATCTACAACTCCAGATCGATGGGCCTCGAGCGGAGCCCTTCGGCCGAGTTCGCGTCCTGGTTCTGGTAGGAAACCGCGGCGCGGCCCAGCCTGTTCGACGATTCGGACAGCACGTCGACGAGCTTTATCGCACCCTCGTGCCACTCTTGCCACAGCGCGTCATACGCCGAGGCCGCGTTGCCCGACCATCCGTGAGAGACGTCCTCCCAGCCCCGTGCGATGGCCGCCAGTTCCTCGCGCAACTCCTCGGCGTCATTGCTTATCGCGTGCGACGTCGCGAACATCTCGTCCGCGTGGACTTTTAGGTGATCAGCCATGAATCCAGCCTATGAGCGCCGAAGCCAGCCCTTTGGCACCAATTTCGAGCGTCGGAGTGATCGTCGTCACTCAGCGGAGATGAAGCCCTCCAGCTCGTCGAGCGACCACGGCGGTGCGTCTTGGTGGTCGCGGTAGGCGAGGATCTTGGGCTGCTGGCGCTTGAACCGTCCGACGAATCCGCCTGCCGCGGCGAGGATCTGGCCCGTCACGTCCTTGGCGCGATCGCTGACCAGGTAGGCGTAGGTCGGCGCGACGTACTCGGGCGGCGGCGCGTCGAGGGCGCCTTGTGCGTTGACGTCGTCGAGCAGCCCCCGTCGGTTGAGGCCTGCGATCTTCGCCTCGTAGTCGGGGCCCGTGGAGATTCGGGTCTTGGCGCCCGGGCACACCACGTTCGCACGGACGTCGTACTCACGAAGCTCTGCGGCGATGGCCATCGTCAATCCGTTGACGCCGCCCTTGCCCGCGGGATAGCCGGTGCCGCCGTAGTCACCAAGGAAGGCAAAGGAACTGGTGTTGACGATCGCGCCGCCACCCTGGGCCATCAGCTTCGGCACCGCAGCCCGGCAGGTCTCGAACGTCGTGAGCAGATGCGCGTCGAGCAGCGCGCGAAATTGGTCCGACGTGACGTTGAGGATCGACGAGCCGGCAGGCTCGGGTGTGCCCGCACAGTTGATCAGGATGTCGATGCGGCCGAATTCGGTTGTGCACGACTCGATCAGCGCGTCGGCGACGCTTGGTTCGGCGGGCGAGCCCGCGAAACCGGCGGCGCCGTTGCCCAGCCGCGCGACGGCGTCCTCGACCGCCGCTTCGTCACGGCCATTGACGACGACGCCAGCGCCCAACGAGGCCAGAAGCTCGGCGACGGCGAGCCCGATGCCGCGCGAACCGCCGACGACGACCGCTGCCCGCCCGACGAACTCGCTCAGCTCTTCTCCGTCTGCTCGATCTTCATGGCATCGGCGTTCCAATAGCCACGCAGATTGGTCAGCAAGCCGTCGTCGTTGACCCGGTAGGTGAACACCCCACGCACGTTGCTGCTAAAACCGTCGAACTCGTTGTGCAGCACCAGGATGTGAGCAATTTCGTTCGGCGAACTCGACGGGAAGGTCTCCTGGCAGGTAATCGTCGCCTTGCTGATCCCTATGCTCCCGTCGAAGAACTTGCCGACGGCTTCCTTTCCCCGCACGCCGTTGCCGTCCGGGTTGGTGGCGAACGTGCCGATCGGATCCTCGATCAGCACGTCGTCGGCCATCAGGGCCAGCCATCCTTCGCGGTCGCCCGCCTGGACGCACTTCCACGACGCGTGCGACGCTGCCAACGCCGGTGACTTCTGCGCGATCTCGGTGTCGGACATGGCTTTAGCGATCCGCGTCGGTGTAGCGGATCACGCCGCGGATGTTGCGTCCCTCCAACATGTCGGAGTAGCCGTCGTTGATCTGCTCCAGCTTGTACTGCCTGGTGATCATGTCGTCGAGGTTGAGCCTGCCCGCCTTGTACATCGAGAGCAGCTGCGGGATGTCGAAGTGCGGGTTCCCGCCGCCGAAGATGGTGCCCTGCACGCGCTTCTGCATCAGTGTCAGCATCGCGAGGTTCAGCGAGACGTTGTTGTCGAGCAGGCTTCCGATGGCGGTGAGGACCGTCGTGCCGCCCTTGGACGTGAGGTTGACGTAGGTATCGACGTCCTTGCCTTGCAACTGGCCGACCGTCACGATGACCTGCTTGGCCATCAGGCCATGGGTGACCTCCGCGATGCCTGCGAACGCGGAGTCCGTGTCCGGATAGGCATGCGTGGCACCGAACTTCAGCGCTGCGTCGCGCTTCCACTCGACGGGCTCGATGACGAAGAGGTTGCGAGCGCCTGCGTTGACCGCACCCTGGACGGCCGACATGCCGACGCCGCCGACGCCGATCACCAGGACGTCGTCACCCGGGCGGATGTCGCCTGCCTTCACGGCCGAGCCATAGCCGGTCGTGACGCCGCAGCCCACCAGGCAGGCCACCTCGAACGGGATGGACGGGTCGATCTTCACGACCGAGCTCTTGTGCACGACCATGTACGGGCTGAACGTGCCGAGCAGCGTCATGGGGAAGACGGGCTGACCCTTGGCGTGGATGCGATTGGTGTTGTCGGAGACGGCGAGGCCGCCGAGCAGGCCCGCGCCCAGATCGCAGAGGTTGCGAAGACCGGCCTGGCACGACGGACACTCGCCACAGGACGGGATGAACGACAGCACGACGTGGTCGCCGACCGCGACGTTCTCGACACCCGGTCCGACCTCGGTGACGACGCCCGCGCCCTCGTGGCCGCCGAGCACGGGGAAGCCCGCCATCGGAATGTCACCTGTTACAAGATGGTGGTCCGAGTGGCACATGCCAGACGCTTCCATCTGAATCTTGACCTCGTCCTTGACGGGGTCGCCGATCTCGATCTCCTCGATCGACCACGGCTGGTTGAACTCCCAGATGAGCGCGCCTTTGGTCTTCATCCGAACCTCTCTCGACTAGACGTAGTGATCACAGACTAGAGCCTCTAGTTAACTGCGTCACAACCACCCCAAGCAACCGCTTGGTGGACGCTCACCAAATGGGGACCGGGCTCTGGCCGAGCGGGTAGTAGCCAGGCAATTTCTCGCCTGCCACGCTGCGTGCGATCCGGTTCTGCATGCCCTGGCTGAGGTCGCCGGACTCGATCAGCTTGCCGAACATGTGCGCCACGTGACCGAAGTCGAAGAAGTCACGCTGCCACTCGATGAGTAGCTGGTCGTTCAGCCGGAACCAGCTGCCGCCGATGCCGTAGATCTCGTCCTGCGTGCCGTCGGTCTTGTTGACGATCTGCTTCCAGAACCCGACGATCTCGTTCTGCTTCTCGTCGATCAACACCTTCTGGTACTCGTAGACCCAGTTGTCCAGGCCTTCCATCTCCAGACCGAGTGCGACGTCGCGTATCTCATCCTTTCCGACGCACATCACGTCTTCCTTCGGCCCGATGTTCCAGCCGTAGGTGGCGTCGTCGGTGTAGAAGTCGGCGAGGTTCTTCCAGTCGCCTGCCGCCTCGGAGTCCTTGTTGGCCTGCAGCCAGCGCTCGACCCACTGATCCAGTGCTTCACGTTTGGAGGATGACGTCATTGTTCCTTCTCTTCAATGGAAATTGCTCGGGTGGGACACATTTCGATCGCCCGCTCGACGTCCTCGCGGATTTCGTCGGGAGGTTCTGGGTCGAGGATCTCGACGACGCCGCGTTTGGGCACCGAGAACACGTCAGGAGCCTCCAGTTCGCACATGGCATGGCCCTGACATAGGTCGGCGTCCAATGCAACGCGGTAACAGCCCATGGCTCAGGCCTGCTTAGCCCGCTTGCGGTAGCGCACCTTGGCCGGTTGGGCAAGCTGCACCACCATCTTCGAGTGGTCGTTGTGGTAGCTGTCGGCGGGCTGTGCCATCTCGAACTCATACTCGCGCAACAGAACCGAGAAGATCGCCTTGATCTGCATCTGCGCGAATGCCGCTCCGACGCAGCGGTGCTTGCCGGCGCCGAAGGGAATCCACGTCCAGCGGTTTGCGAGGTCTTCCTGCCTCGGCTTCTGGTAGCGGTCGGGGTTGAACGCATCGGGGTCCGGAAAGTCTTCGGCGATGCGATTGGAGATCGCGGGCGAGGCAGCGACGAAGTCGCCCTTGTGGATTGGGAAGCCCTGCACCTCGAATTCGTCCTGAGCGACGCGCATCAGGATGATCAGCGGCGGGTGCAACCGCAGCGTTTCCTTGACGACGTTGTCCAGCTTCGGGATCTGGCGCAGCGCATGGAAGCTGACCTCCTGGCCATCGGCGTACAGCTCGTCGAGTTCCGTCCGCACCTCTGCGTATGTGTCGGGGTGGCGGATCAGCTCGATGAGCGTCCACGCCGACGTGCCAGAGCTGGTGTGGTGACCCGCGAACATCAGCGATATGAACATACCGGTGACCTCGTTGGCCGAGAAGCGGGGATTGCCCTCGTCGTCCTTGATCGACACCAGCACGTCGAGCAGATCGCGATCGTCTTTACCCTTGGGCGGGTGGGCGATTCGTCCATCCATGATCTCCTGGACCAGCCCGACGAGTTTCACGCGCGACTCGTCGCGGATGCGGAAGCTCTCGATGTCGAGGTAGGGATCGACGTAGCACAGCGGATCGGTGCCTCGCTCTAGATCGTGGTAGTACTCGGCGAACCTGCGGTCCAATTGCTCGCGGAACTTCAGGCCGATGAGGCACGCCGTCGAGGTGTAGATGGTCAATTCGGAGAAGAAGTCGAGCAGTTCGATCTCACCCTCGTCGCCCCACCCGGCGATGATCTTCTTGACCTCGTTCTCGATGGTCGCCGCGTGGCCCTTCATCTGCTCCCCGCGTAATGCGGTGTTGTGCAGCATTTCGGCCCTGCGCTCGGGGTCGGCGTCGAACACCACGCCCTCACCGAAGATCGGGGTCATGAACGGGTAGGCCTCGGCCTGGTTGAGCTCGGCGTCGGTGGAACGGAAGAAGAACTCATTGGCCTCCGACCCCGACAGCATCACGACCTGCTTGTCGACCAACTGAAACCAGCCGACGTCACCGCACTCGTCGCGCGTGCGCTGCATCAAACCGATTGGGTCGGTGCGGAATTCCTCCAGGTGGCCGTGTTCCTCTTCGCCACCGGAAACGCGTTGTACCTCTTTGGTGGTCGTCATTTGTTCAGGTTCTCCTCGTTCAGGACAAGCTTTTGACGATCCGCGGGATCGCTGGCCAAGGGCGCCTCGGGTTGGAGTTCCATGTTCGCGATGAAACCGCCACGCGGAGTCTCGGCGACGAACGTGATCGCACGCGCCAGGTCGGCCGCTCGCAGGAAGTAGTCGTGCCGAGCCTGACCCCACTTGGCCCAGTCCTCCAGCGCAGGCCCGATGAGCTCGGCAGGCAGGCTCCAGCCCATCGACGTCTTCGTCGGCCCGGGGTGAACGATCGATGCGCGTACGCCGGTGCCCTCCAGTTCCATCTGGAAGTTGGTGACCATCGCGACCAGTGCGGCCTTGGCGGCACCGTATGCGCCCATATGCGGGCGCTGCCGCAGCGCTACGTCGGAGCCGACGAAGATCAGGTCGCCGCGTTGGCGTTCGAGCATCCCGGGCAATACCGCGGTGGCCAGCCGGTTGGCGCCGACGAGATGGATCTGCAGCTGGGAGTTGAAGTCGTCGGTGCTGATCTCGGCCAGCTTGCCGAAGTAGGTGTCGCCTGCACCCGCCACCAACACTTCGATCTCGCCGAGTGCGTCAACGGCGTTGGCCACGAACGACTTCACGGAATTTGGGTCGGTGACGTCGAGGTGGAAGCCGACGGCTTCGCCACCCTCCGCGTTGATCTTGCCTACTATGTCGTCGAGCTTCTCGACGCGGCGGGCGCCGAGTGCGACGGGGAAGCCGCGCGACGCGAGTTCGATTGCAGTGGCCTCGCCGATGCCTGCGGAGGCGCCTGCGACGATGGCCGGTCGACGATCGGGGAGTGGAGCGAAGCGGGGCATCTATCGAACCTCAGCGAGTTTGGATGGTCATGGGAAGGTGGGCGAAACCGCGCACGCTGCTCGAGTGGACGCGGACCGAGTTGGCCTCGTCCACCTCGTAGTGGCGGATCCGCTTGAAGAGTTCCTCTAGTGCAACCCGAGCCTCCATGCGGGCGAGGTGTGCCCCGAGGCAGAAGTGCGCACCGCTGCCGAAACTCAGTAGGTTCGAACCGATTTCACGTCCGATGATGAAGTCGTCTGGGTTGTCGAAAGCCCGCTCGTCGCGGTGTCCCGAACCTGGCAGCAGCAGGAGGATGTCGCCGTCGGGGATCGTGGTGCCGTGCAGGGTCAGCTCGCCCTCGACGGTGCGGGCCAGCAGCTGGCTGGAGGTGTCGTAGCGCAAGGTCTCCTCCACCCACAACGGGATGCGTTCGAGATCGTCGTAGACACCGGTGAGCTGATCGGGGTTCTTGTGTCCCCAGAATGCCGCGTTGGCAAGCAGTTTCGTCGTCGTCTCGTTGCCAGCGATGACCATCAGGAACAGGAAGCCGAGCACTTCTTCGTCGGTGAGCCGGTCGCCGTCGATCTCTGCCTCCAGCAGCGCGGAGGTCAGGTCCTCGGCGGGCTTCTTGCGGCGGTCGGCGATCATCTGCTGGTAGTAGACGAACAGGTTGATCGACGCCTCGATCGCCGATGCGGGCACGTCCTTGACGCCGTCGTCGCGGTGCATCACACCGTCGGCGAGCCCCCGGATGCGGTCGCGGTCTTCGACGGGCACGCCCATGAGTTCGGAGATGACGTCCATCGGCAGCTTGCCTGCGAATTCGGTGACGTAGTCGACAGTTTCGCCTGAGGAGGCCTTGTCGAGCATCGTGTCGAGGTGGCCGACGGCGAGCGCAACGACCGACGACTCCAGCTCGCGGATGCGTCGCGGAGTGAAGCCCTTCGAGACCAATGTGCGTAGCCGCAGATGGTCGGGGTCGTCCATGGCGAGGAACGACATCGTCTTGCTGGCGTGCGGTCCGCGCGAGACGGGATCGAGTGAGACGCCGAACTTGTTCGACAGCGTCGTGCTGTTGCGGAATCCCTCGCGGACGTCCGCGTGGCGCGACAGCGCCCAGAACCCTTGCTCGGGGTTGCGGTAGAGGGGAGCCTCGTCGCGGAGTCGCTTGTAGTACGGGTACGGATCCTCGTGGAAGTCGTAGTCGTACGGATCGAGCAACACTTCACTGAGGGTCACTTGTCTTCTCCAACGCTCGGGCTCATTTATCGTCTCCGACGATGAGGCCGACCACGTAGGACAAGCGGTCGGCGATCTGGTGGTACGTGAATACGCCGCTGCCTGCGTTGACCAGGGCACCAAAGAACGTCATCTCTAGCGCGGAGACCATGCGCGGATCGGCATCGGGGCCGACGGCCGAACGAATGCGACGGTGGATCTCGGCGCCTATGCGATCACGCACGCGGCGGACCGTGGAGTCGGTGCCCGACATCAACGCCGTCGTGCAGGCCGCCGCGACCTCTGGTTCGTCGGCGACCGTCAACGCCATGCTGCGGAGCGCCTGCTCGACACGGGTGGCCCTCGACTCGTTGACGTCGGTGAAGTAGGGCACCTTCCTCAACAGGTCGAGGTAGACCTCGGCGATCAGGTGATTCTTCGACGAAAAGTACGTGTACGCGGTCGCTGGCGCGACCTTCGCACGGGCGGCGACGGCGCGTACGGTCAGATCCGCATACGTGGACTCCCGCAACATCTCCATACCGGCGGTGAGAACCTTGCGGAACGTCTCCTCCTGTCGGCGATTCCGCGGCGTCTCGCCAGCGTCGGGATCGGGCGACCCGGCCGCTCCCGTGGCGGTCACCACTGCATCGCTGGACACATGTCCAAGTTATCGGACGGCGCGGTCATATGGCAAGCCATTCGATCGAAATACCAGTACAAAAGCTTATTTCGGACATTCCGAACCAGCCACCCTTGCACCCAACACCGTACTGCGGCTATCGTTCGGTTGAACACGGTCGGACAGTTGTCCAGAACAACTGGGGTCCAAAAACCTATCGGGAGTATGCAATGGCGCTGCTGGGTGATCGGGAGAGTCGGCTCTTCATCGACGGAGAGTTGGTTGCCGGAAGCGGAGGGACCTTTCCGACGCTGAACCCCGCTACCGAAGAGGTGCTAGGCGTTGCAGCCGACGCCACGGCCGCCGACATGGACCTGGCCATCGCCGCGGCGAGGCGCGCCTTCGACGACACGGACTGGGCCACCAATGTCGAACTGCGGGTGCGTGGCATTCGCCAGTTACAGCAGGCTTTGCGCGATCACTCCGAAGAGTTGCGGGACTTGGCGATCGCAGAGGTCGGCGCGCCGCGCATGACGACCTCGATCGCTCAGCTCGACGGTCCGGTCGAAGACCTCAGCTTCTGTGCCGACACTGCCGAGAGCTACCAGTGGACGACGGATCTCGGAATCGCGGCGCCCATGGGGATAAAGACGCGACGCACCATCGCGCGCGAGGCCATCGGCGTCGTCGGCGCCATCACGCCGTGGAACTTCCCCAATCAGATCAACCTCGCCAAGCTCGGGCCGGCGCTGGCGGCGGGCAACACGGTAGTGCTGAAGCCTGCGCCCGATACCCCTTGGAGCGCAGCGGTTCTCGGCCAGCTGATCCTCGAGCACACCGACATCCCTGCCGGTGTCGTCAACATCGTCACGTCCAACGACCACGCCGTCGGTGCCTTGCTTTCGAAGGATCCGCGGGTGGACATGGTGTCGTTCACGGGGTCGACCCGAACGGGCCGGGCCGTGATGGCCGATGGCGCTGCCACGCTCAAGAAGGTGTTCCTCGAACTCGGCGGCAAGTCGGCGTTCCTGGTGCTCGACGACGCTGATCTCGCGGGGGCATGCTCGATGTCGGCGTTCACCGCGTCGATGCACGCGGGCCAGGGCTGTGCGATCACCACCCGCCTCGTCGTGCCACGCGCCCGCTACGACGAGGCCGTCGAGGCTGCGGCCGCGACGATGGCGGGGCTCAAGCCAGGCGATCCGAACGACGCGGGCACCATCTGCGGTCCGGTGATCTCGGCCCTGCAGCGCGATCGCATCCAGGGCTACCTCGACTCCGCGACCGCAGAGGGCGGCCAGTTCGCTTGTGGCGGAGGCCGTCCCGCCGATCGCGACGTGGGCTTCTTCATCGAGCCCACGGTGATCGCGGGCCTCGACAACAGCGCCAAGGTCGCGCGTGAAGAGATCTTCGGTCCGGTACTCACCGTCATCGCGCACGACGGTGACGACGACGCGGTGCGCATCGCCAACGACTCGCCGTACGGCCTCTCGGGCACTGTGTTCTCGCCCGACGAGGAACGTGCCGCAGGCGTCGCCGCGCGGATGCGCGTCGGTACGGTCAACGTCAACGGCGGCGTCTGGTACTCGGCGGACATGCCGTTCGGCGGATACAAGCAATCCGGCATCGGCCGGGAAATGGGTCTCGCCGGTTTCGAGGAGTATCTCGAGACCAAGGCGATTGCCACCGCAGTCTGAAAAGCGAAGCGAACCAAGGGAACGGAAGGGCTTGTGCATGGGTCTCTACGGCGATCAGTTCAAGGAGAAGGTGGCCATCGTCACCGGTGCAGGCGGCGGGATCGGCCAGGTGTACGCCGAGGCGCTGGCGCGTGAGGGTGCGGCCGTCGTCGTCGCCGACATCAACGTCGAGGGTGCACAAAAGGTCGCCGACGGCATCAAGGGCGAGGGTGGCACCGCGCTCGCCGTGCGAGTCGACGTCAGCGACCCCGACTCCGCCAAGGACATGGCCGCGCAGACCCTTTCGGAGTTTGGCGGCATCGACTACCTGGTCAACAACGCCGCGATCTTTGGCGGAATGAAGCTCGACTTCCTCGTCTCCGTCGACTGGGACTACTACAAGAAGTTCATGAGCGTCAACATGGACGGCGCGTTGCTGTGCACCCGTGCGGTGTACCGCAAGATGGCCAAGCGCGGTGGCGGTGCGATCGTCAACCAGTCCTCAACGGCTGCATGGCTTTACTCCAACTTCTACGGTCTGGCCAAGGTCGGCATCAACGGCCTTACCCAGCAGCTGGCCACCGAACTCGGCGGCCAGAACATCCGGATCAACGCGATCGCGCCTGGGCCCATCGACACCGAGGCCAACCGCACCACCACACCGCAGGAGATGGTGGCCGACATCGTCAAGGGAATTCCGTTGTCGCGCATGGGCGAACCAGAGGATCTGGTCGGCATGTGTCTGTTCCTGCTCTCGGACCAGGCCAAGTGGATCACGGGCCAGATCTTCAACGTCGACGGCGGACAGATATTCCGCTCATGAGTGACGCGAAGGTCGGCTACATCGGCCTTGGCAACCAGGGCAAGCCCATGGCCAGGCGCCTCGTCGACTGGCCAGGCGGTTTGATCGTCTTCGACGTGAGGCCCGAGACGGCGAAGTCGTTCGCCGATCGCGGTGTGGCCGTGGCCGACTCCGTCGCCGAAGTGGCCGAGGCCGACGTCATCAGCGTCACGGTGCTCACCGACGAGCAGGTTCGAGACGTGGTCGCCAAGCTCGCCGAGCATGCCAAGCCCGGCACCGTCATCGCCCTTCATTCGACCATCGAACCCGGTACCGCTGGCGAGTTGGCCGAGCAGTTGCGCCCCAAGGGAATTCACATCGTCGATGCGCCCGTCAGCGGCGGTGCCGGTGCCGGCAAGAACGGCGAGTTGGCGGTGATGGTCGGCGCAGACGACGAGGCGTTCGCCAAGGTGGAGCCGGTGTTCGCGCGGTGGGCCTCGTTGGTCGTGCGGGCAGGTGAACCCGGTGCTGGCACGCGCATGAAGCTGGCCCGAAACATGCTGACGTACATCGGATTCGCGGCGGCATGCGAGGCGCAGAAGCTCGCCGAAGCGACTGGCATCGACCTGCTGGATCTGGGCAAGGTGGTCCGACACAGCGACGCGCAAAGCGGCGGTCCCGGAGCGATCATGCATCGCGAGGACACCAAGCCGCTCGCGCCCGACCACTTCCTGCACGACATGTTCGTTCACACGCGTGGGCTTGCGGAGAAGGACCTCGGTCTTGCCCTCGCGCTAGGCGAAGCCAACGGGCTCGATCTTCCCCTGGCAGAGGTGGCACGCAAGAATCTGGCCGCCGGACTTGGTGTGCCGTATACGACTTCGACGGTGAAGGAATAGTCATGGACGAACTTCGCAAGAAGGGCCTCGACAAGATGAACGAGGTCTACGGCTGGGAGATGCCGAACGTCGAAGGTAACGACTTCTTCGACCTCACCGCCGACCACCTGTTCGGAACCGTCTGGTCGCGGCCAGGCCTTTCGATGCGGGACAAGCGGATCATGACGCTGACGGTCGTGACCGCGCTCGGCATCGCGGACCTTGCCGAGATCCAGGCCAACGCTGCGCTGGCCAATGGTGAGATCACCGAGGAAGAGCTCAAGGAGATGTCGATCTTCCTGACCCACTACCTCGGTTTCCCGCTCGGTTCCAAGCTCGACGGGGTGGTGTCGACGGTGATCAAGAAGCGGCGTAAGGCCGCCAAACTGGGTGAAGGCGAGGACAAGAAGGCGAACGTCAACGCCGCAGTGCAGATGCATTCGGGAGGCAAGGTCGTCCATGACGAGTAGGTATGCCGCACTATCACGCGAGGAACTCGCCACGTTGGTGCCAGAGCTCCTGTTGATCGGGCAGCTCATCGACCGCTCCGGGATGGCGCACTGCATCAGCGCGTGGGGCCGTGAGGAGATGCTGCAGATCGCGATTGAGGAGTGGGCGGCCTCCAGCCCGCTCTACACCAAGCGGATGCAGAAGGCGCTGAACTACGAGGGCATCGACATCTTCACCCTGTTCAAGGGCCTTCAGCTCGACATCGGCGCGCCGCCGCAGTTCATGGACTTCCGCTACACCGTGCACGACCGCTGGCATGGCGAGTTCCACCTCGACCACTGCGGCGCGCTGCTCGACGTCGAGCCGATGGGCGAGGACTACGTGCGCGGCATGTGCCACGACATCGAAGACCCCACGTTCGACGCCACCGCGCTGGCCACCAACCGCAAGGCTCAGGTCCGGCCGATCCACCGTCCGCCAAGGTCCTCACCCGATCAAAACCCGCATTGTCGGTGGACGGTCATCATCGACGAGTCCTACCCCGAGGTGCCGTTCATTCCTGCGATGGACGTCGTCGCCGCCACCCATGCACACGCCACCGAACTCGACCCGATCGATCCGAACGACGAAGGCATGGCCGACTACTCGGGCCCGCTGCTGGCGGACCTCGACTTCGGCGCCTTCTCCCGTTCCGCGCTCGTCCGGATGGCCGACGAGGTGTGCCTGCAGATGCATCTGCTGGTGTACTCCTTCAAGCTCGCCGTCGAGGCCCGCGCGAAGGACGACGTAGCGCTCGCACAGTCGATCCGCACCAAGCAGCTGATCGGCATCGCGGGAGTCGCTGCCGAGCGAATTCGCAAGGCGCTCAAGCTTTCCAACGATTCGAAGGGCGCGCTCCGGACGTTAGAGCTGCATCCGCTGCTCAACCCGGCTGCCTACGTCTCCGTCGACGTGGATCCAGACTTCCTCCACGTTCGACGCTCGCCGGCATACGACGACGACTCCTGGATTACGTTGGTGTCGCCCGTCGCCGACCTGGCGCTGCAGGCCATCGCCTACGCCGTCGACCCACATCTGCGTGCCGAGGTCAGCGGAACGGAATCGGACTGGACAGTGAGGTTCATCGAAACCGACACTGCGGCAAAGAAGTTACCAGAAGTCGAGGTCACCGAGTTCAGCCAGGGTGCGTCGTGGGTGTTCGAGGATCGGAAGTCGCTGCCGCTGACCGTGGTGTGATTGGTGCACAGTTGACCTGTCGAGCTCGCCTAGGCTAGATCAATGCGGGCTTTGCTAGGCGGGCTGATACTGCTGACGGTTGGATGTGTCGTGCTGGCTGGATGCACGTCGACCACCAAGCCGTCCGAGCCGACGACTGCACCACGGGTGGCGGACGCGAAGCCATTCGACTTGTCTCGATTGTCCCAGTTCAATCGTTTTCTTCCGCCCGAATTCGTCACGGATTCTGCGCACGTGACGGAGACGAGCCCCGAGTCCATCGAGAGCGTCGGCAACCTGCTGACCTTCAGTGGACCTGCCGCGGTTGACCCACCGCTGTGCCGGTCCATTCTGAAACCAGTTGGGGGCCAGGCGAACGCGCCATCGATCGGAATGCGCGGTGACGGTCCGGACAACCAAGCGATTGCATTGAGCGCCGACGATCCCGTCGTGGTCGCCAGCGAGTTTCCCGTGACCGGATGCGAACGAATGACGTTCGAGGTCGACAACCATACGGTCCCCACGCGCGGGGTGATCGAACGCATCGAGGCGCCGGTGATCGACGGGTGCTCAGTCATTGGGCTGAAGGTGGCTTACCAGGAAACCCGAACCGTCGACTACGCCTATGCGGCGATCGTCGATGGACATGCCTTCGTGCTCGTCCAAGGGCGGGTCAATCCGGATTACCCTGCGCAACAAGTGCTTTCCGATCTGCTGGAGAAGGCGGTGGCCACGTTGCGTGGGCAAACCCATCCGCAGCCACCGCCGGCCGCTCCTGGTCCGGGCGAGTTAGACATTGCGCGATTGGCCGCGATTTCGTCGGACTTTCCGAGGGACTTTCCGGTCAACGGGAAACTCGTGCCCTCAAAGGTCGAAGGTAGGTTCGCGTACCAAGTCGGGGCGAGCGTTGGCTCCGGGAAACCGGTATCAGTTGATCCCGTCCAATGCCGCGCCTTGTTTTCGCCCATCACGGTAAAGGGAGGCGCCGACCGGATGGGTGTGGGCGCTGAAGGGCCCGCCGAGCAGATACTGAACATCTCTGCGTACACGCCGGTATCGGTTCCCTCTGCCTTGCCAACGAAGGGATGTGAGCAAATGTCCTATCGCGTCGATGACGACGCCGTCCGCATTGAAGGCACGGCCGATCGGATGCCTGCTCCGAGCATCGACGGCGCGTTCACGACCGCCATGCGAGTCAACGTCGATTCCTGGGAGTTCGTCGAATACCACTACGTCGCGATACTCGACAACCAAGTCTTCGTGGAGGTTGTTGCGCGGGTCCATCCCGAGTTCCTCGCCGAGCCGATTCTTTCCGATCTGCTCGTAAAAGGCGTGGCGGCGATACGCGCGAAGTAGCTCAACGTCAGTGCGGTCCGCCGTAGTGCGGGTTAGGCACCCACACGCCTGACTTGGGAATCAATTCGATCATCCATGGCTTGCCGAGTGCGCCGGGCTTTGCGATTTCGATCTTATTCAGGTCGACTGGCGCCGTTGGTGGATCGGTGGGCCACCACTTGGGGTCGTTCGGATCGGGAACCCACGTTCCGGAGTGCGGCACGAGCTCGATGTAGCCAGGGGGCCCCAGAACTGGCTGGCCCCGTTCGTCGTACGGGGGGTATTGCTGGATGTCATCGAGGTCCAACGGTTTCTCGACGGGAGTGGGTCGGTAGGCGGGACTCCTCGGATCGGGTATCCAGACTCCTGAGCCGGGAACCAGTTCTTTGTACCCCGGGTCACCCCAAGTAGACCGGTCGTGGGGATTGAATGGATTCTTCCTGACGATGTCGTTGAGGTCGAATGTCGTGTCTGGCAGCTTGCCTTCCCCATCACCGCTGCCTTTGACGTTCAAGACCTCAGCGTGGCCGTCTTTCTGCTTTCCGAGTTCCTCGTACTCGCTGCCGATCTTGCGAATGCGTTCGCCGATGGCGGCGAGGTCGTCGTTCGACCGCTTGACTATCTCTGCGACGTCTGCGGCGCCCTTGCTCACGATGGGGTACAACATCCGTTGGCCCGCAGCGTTGTCCGGCACGGTGGCCGCCGCGTCGACCACCCACTTCCGGACCGCTGCCAGATCGCGCCGACCATTGGCGACGATCGTGGCGGAGCGGTCGACCTCGGTCCCGAGGCGCTTGTCGAGGTCGGCGAGGCTGCCAAGTACGTTGGCGTGCTTGATGTTTGCGTCGGCATAGGACGCCGCGCCGCCGCCGGTCCAGAGTGAGCCGGGAGCCGCCGATTGCACGGTCTGCTGCATCTCGCGCAGTTGAGCGCTCTGATCGAATCGGGCGCCGTCGGCCGGAGTTCCATCGCCGAAGGTGGCGTTGGCAGCAGACCATGTCGAGAGGAATCCACTGAGCGCACCCACTCGTCAAGCCTAACGGGGGTCGCGACTGTGTTCGGACATGAATATCGTCGCGCAGCCGAACTGGAGATGTGTGTTCGAGAATCGGAAGTCGTTGCCCCCGCCGTCGACCACCTCGTCATCCGCCCGAGAGCGCACTCTGGTATTGCTGGTAGTAGTCCACGAACGCCTGCCCAACCGTTACGTTCTGGTTCAAGAACTGCCGCAGTTGGTCCGAATAGGACTGCAGATCTCGTTCGGGAACGTGGTTCGGCGCCTTGAGGCCCTCGCGATCGAAGAATTCTGAACTGATGATTCCGGGTGACGGATGCATCTGCGCCGCAACGGTATACGCGGCAAGATCGCGCGATTCCACCACGGTTCGCCTGAGCACGTCGTTGTTCTTCGCGGCTTCGGCGCCGCCCTCGACCACTCCCGAAAGGTATGCGCTCGCAGCCAGTCCCGTCGAAGCAGGTGCGCCGGGGCTGGTGACCGCCGCCGCGTACTGGTGGAGGTACTCGGCGACCTTGTCGTATGCCGCGCGCGTGAAGTCCGTGCCCGCTTGCGTATCGGTGTCAATCGCGGCGAAGACGTTTCGCACTGCTGAATATCGACCGTTGGTAGCGAGGGGATCGAAACCTCTGACGCCTGCTGGATATCCGAGCATCGCGCCCTGAAACGGTGCCAACGCCGCTGCGTATCCGCGGACCAGCGCGGGATTGCGTTGACCGATGTTCGGCGCGGCGCCGACGAGCATGGACTCGTGGTCGGACAGATAGGTGGCGATGGCATGGGCAGCGTGCCCTGCTCGCGCGGCCGCGTCGGGGTCTGACGCCGCGGCATCGGATGCGATCCATGCCAGGGCGGTAGCAGCCGCGGCGCCGTCGTCCTGCCACTCGTAGCTGCTGATCGAATCGAGGAAGTTCGTGCCGTCTCCGGCTGTCAGCTTCTGGTAGGCGGCGGTGGCATCGGCGGGAAGGGGCGGTGCCGTGTCCGGGCTACATCCGGCGAGCGCTGCGACGAGGGCCGCGACGACGACGAGCGCACGTAGCGCGCCGGGAAGTCGAAAGCTCATCGCTGCGGGTCGATCTCGCTGTGTCCGCCGACGTGCCCGCTCTGGTACTGCGCGAAGTAGTCGCCCATCGTCAAACCGATCTGTGGCTTCGTGTTGAGATATTGCCGCACCTGGTCGGAATAGGTCTGCAATTGTGCCTCGGGAATTTCGTTGGGCGGCTTCAGATGTCCGTTCTCGAAGAACCCCTTGTCGATGATTCCCGGCTGCGCGTGCAATGCTTCAGCCACCTTGTACGCCGCCATGTCTCGACCTTGATCCCAGTTGTACGTCGGAATCGTGTGGCTCGCCTCGACGTGTTCGGGTGTGTCGCCGAGAATTCCTACCTCCAATGTCTCCTTGGCGAAGCCCGCTCCGGGTATCGAGTCGAACCCGGGAATCTTGGCAAGACCACCGCTGAGGACGCTGTCGAGCGCATCCTTCTTGAGGTCGTAGACCGCCTTGTTGACTTCATCCCCGTGAAGTCCGCGCTGCGTAGCCTCGGCCTCGGCGCCGCCATTGATGACCCCGAGCAGGTTGGCGGAGTGCTGCAGATCGAGATGGTGCGGGGAGTTGGCGCCGAAGTTGGGATCCTTCGCCGCAGCCTCGGCGAATGAGTTCTGATAGTCAATGATGTTGTGTTCGGCGGCGGCGTTGAAGAACGTGGCCGCGCTCGGGTCGGAGTCGATGACCGAGAACACGTTGCGAGCCGCGGAGAAGTCACCCTTGCCGGGGTGACCGTAGTCGAACCCGTGAGTGCCTTCCATGTCCCCGATCATCGCTCGCTGGAAGGGCGCCAACGCGTGCGCGTCGGCCGAGACGAGCGCCGGATCGTAATTGCCGATGGTGTCGTGACCGAACGTGGTGCTGTGGTTCAAGAGTTGTTGGGAATGGGTGTCCAGGTATTGCGCAAGCGCCGACGCTGCGTGGCCGGCGTTGGTGGCCGTCGGCACGTCCTGCGAGACGCCGTCGGTGCCGATCCAGTCGAGCAGCCCGTGCGTGCTTCCCGAGTGGCTTGGGTCCTGCCACTCGTAGGAGTGCAGATTGTCGAGGAACTGCTGCCCGGCTGCGCCGTCCATTTCCTGACCGACGGCGATGTGGTCCTGGCCGGCTGCGTAGAACACCTTGTCGAGGGCGTCCTCCCTGGCCTGGACGTACTCGTCGTGCTTGTTGCCGAACGGGAAGCCGCTGTCCGTCGGATCTCGTACGTCGTGCTGCATCGTGTCCGAGGTCCAGTCCAGCATCCGCTTGTCCAGGCCGGTGCCGTGTTGGTACCTCGGATCCCCGTCGCGGACGATGTCGGCGAGTGTGGACACGTCGTGTGCGTTCTTGGTTGCCGTGTCGAGTCTGTCGAAGGTCCTGTCGTACAACGAGTAGTCCTTGGCGAGCGCCTTCTGCACGCTGTCGGGCAGACCGTGCACCCCGCCCTGTGATGTCTCGGTGGTCGAGCCGAGGGCGCCCGGTTCTGGCAGGACCCGCGCATAGCGGAACTGATCGTCGCTCATCATCTGGAGTGAGTCGCTGACGAGATGGTTGTCAGCCCCCAGACGTTGCTCGGCCGTGCGAATCTCGTCGATGCTCATCGAGTGGGTCTGTGCCTGCATCTGGCCGAGCACCTGTTGTTGCTGCGGGCTCAGCTGGACTTGGCGGCCCGCGTCGTAGTCGGCTTGCTGGGTGGGGCTGAGATGGAGGTTGTCCCTGACGCGTGCCAGTTGCTCGGGTGTCGCGGTTCCCGCGAGCACGGCCTTGACGTCCTGTTCGGCTTGCTTCGGATCGACGGGGGGTTTCTGATCGCCGTCCGCGGGGTCCTTGCCCGTGCCGTCGCCCTGGTCGCCCGAGCCCAACTTCACGTCATCGCCGACCAGTCGATACTCCCCGCCGATCCCGTTGATACGGCTAGCGATCCCACTTAGCTCGCTGTTCGACTGCTTGATGATGTCGGCTATTTCACTGCTGCCTCTGCTCACGATCGGCCACAGCATCTTTTCGCGGTCCTTGGTGTTCGGCACCGTCGCGGCGGCGTCGAGTACCCATTGACGCACTGCCTCGAGGTTGCGACGACCTGCCGTCACCACAGCCGCTGAGTTACCGACCTCGGTGGCCAACCTCTTGTCCAAGCCGGCGAGCTCACCCAAGGTCCGGGCGTGCCTGGCGTTCGCGGCGCCGTAGGCCTCTGACCCCTGGCCGGTCCACCTGGAACCAGGCGCGGCCGAGTCGACGTGGTTCTGGATCTGCCGAAGTTCGGCGCTCTTGTCGATCTGCGAACCGTCGTCCGGGGTGCCCTGGCCGAATGTCGCGTTGGCCTGTGACCAAGTCGACAGAAATCCTTCGAGTGCACCCACGGCTTCAGCCTAAGGCCTGCCGACGCCCCCTCCGGACGGCAAGTGTGCGATGACTCGGCAAGCCTGTGAGGTGTCGAAGGTGGTTTCAGACAAGCAAATTGACGGCGCCGCCGACCCAACGCCGTAGGTACACACGAAGAGCCTGACCCGTGCGGGGCGGGCGTCCCGGGTCGATCACGAACGACTGGATGATGCGCAGCAGGTGCTCGGCCAACTCGTCGAGATCGGTGTCCGAGTATCCGCATGCGGTCCAGTCGACGTCGAAGCGGCGCAGCATCTGGTTGGCGAATCCGAGTGCGATCTCAGAGGTCACCGACTCGGCGTGGACGTTCGCGTGGCCCGGCACGATGAGCAGGCCGATGTGCTTGTCCTTCGGAAGCCATTCCAGTGCCGTCGCGATGCCTTCGGCGACGGCGTCGACCGGGTCGGTGATGCCCTGCAGGTGTATGGACAGCCGTTCCAGGAAGTCGACGGCGGCGTGCTCTGCGGCCGCGACCAGCAGCGCCTCGGTGCTTGGGAAGTAGCGGTACACCGTCTGGCGCGTGACGCCAAGCGTTCGGGCGACGTCGGCGATGGAGAAGTCGGCGCCCCGTTCGTCGATCGCCTTGCTCGCGGCGTCGAGAATCCGAGCGACGGCCTCATCGTCGGTCGCAGGCGTCGATCCGGACCAACCGTGGGTGCGCACGGTGAAACCTTACTCAGCCTTGGTAGGAGACCGACAACTCCTTGACACCGTTGATCCAGCCCGACCGAAGCCTTTGCGGCTCAGCGAGTTTCGCGATGTCCGGAATCTGGTTGGCGATCTCGTCGAACATCAGCTTGATCTCCATCCGCGCGAGGTTGGCTCCGATGCAGAAGTGCGCGCCGTTGCCGCCGAAGGCCAAGTGCGGATTGGGGTTTCGCAGGATATCGAATTCAAATGGGCGATCGAACACCGACTCATCGAAGTTGGCGGAGCTGTAGAACAGCCCGGCGCGTTGGCCTTCGCGGATGGTGACCCCGCCGATCTCGACGTCGGTCAGTGCGGTGCGCTGGAAGCAGTGCACGGGGGTGGCCCAACGCACGATCTCGTCGACGGCCGTAGCGGGACGTTCGCGTTTGAACAGCTCCCACTGGTCCGGATTGTCGAAGAAGGCGTTCATGCCGTGCGTCATGGCGTTGCGGGTGGTCTCGTTGCCCGCGACGGCGAGCAGGATGACGAAGAACGCAAACTCGACGTCGCCCAGGGACTCTCCGTCTACATCCGCCTCGATCAGCCTGGTGACGATGTCGTCGGCCGGACAGCGACGGCGTTCCTCTGCCATGCCGTAGGCGTAGCCCATCAGCTCGGCGTTGGCGATCGTTGGGTCGGAGTCGAAGTCCGGGTCGTCACTGTTCATGATGCAGTTGGTCCAGTGGAACAGTTTCTCGCGGTCGGCCTCGGGCACGCCGATGAGATCCGCGATGGCCAACAGCGGCAGTCGCATGGCGATGTCGTCGACGAAGTCGCCGCTGTCCTTCTCGGCGGCGGCTCGGACGATGTCGCGCGCGGCGACGGCGAGCTTCTCCTCCAGCGACGCGACGGACCTGGGCGTGAACAACCGCGACACGATCTTGCGCAGGCGGGTGTGCTCGGGGGCATCGTGGTTGATGAGCAACGCCTTGGTGAGGTCGAGCTGTTCGCTGGTGACGCCGTCGGGCAACCTCATCACCGCACCCTTGCGGTTGGTGGACCAAACTTCGCCGTTGCGGGAGATGGCCTTGATGTCGTCGTGGCGGCTGATGACCCAGTAGCCGCCGTCGTCGAAGATGTTCGCGGCCTGCTCGTTCCACCGGACGGGCGCGGTCTTCCGGAGCTCGGCGAACTCGGTGACGGGAATGCCTCGCAGGAGGACGTCGGGATCGGTGAAGTCATACCCCGGGGGCAGGAGCGAAGCGACTTGGGGGATGTCACTGCCCGGGCCGAATGGGCAAGCGTTCTGCGTCGTCGTCAAGACGATCCACCTCCTCGTGGGACCTGCGGCACGTTACCGTAGACCATACACTGTGAGGCCAAGTGTATGCCCGAACCGATGAGGCATTGCCCTCCTGTGGAGCGTCGTGCGATTAGGGTGCAAGCGTGCGCGTCCTCGTCATCGGATCCGGTTCCCGTGAACATGCGCTGCTGCTGGCACTGCGCCGTGATCCCGACGTCGAGGGCCTCGCGATCGCGCCAGGCAATGCGGGCACCGCGACCATCGCCGATCAGTACGACGTCGACGTCACCTCCAGCGAGGCCGTCACTGCACTTGCGCAGCGCGTCGGTGCCGACCTCGTCGTCATCGGTCCCGAGGTACCACTGGTGCTCGGCGTCGCGGACGCCGTCCGGTCGGCGGGAATCGCCTGCTTCGGCCCGACGAAGGACGCCGCCCGCATCGAGGGGTCGAAGTCGTTCGCCAAGGACGTCATGGATGCGGCGGGCGTTCGCACCGCGACGAGTGAGATCGTCGACAACCCAGCGCATCTCGATGCGGCGCTGGACAGGTTCGGGCCGTCGGCAGGACAGCGGGCATGGGTGGTCAAGGACGACGGCCTGGCCGCAGGCAAGGGCGTCGTCGTGACCGGCGACCGTGACGCCGCGCGCGTGCATGCCGCCAGCCTGCTCGACTCGGGGCATCCCGTACTGCTCGAGTCCTTCCTCGACGGTCCCGAGGTGTCGCTGTTCTGCATCGTCGACGGCGACGTGGTGGTTCCACTGCTGCCCGCCCAGGACTTCAAGCGTGTCGGTGACGGTGATACCGGACCGAACACCGGCGGGATGGGAGCTTATGCGCCGCTGCCGTGGCTGCCCGAGGACGTCGCCACATCGATCGTCGACGACATCGTGAAACCCGTTGCGGCAGAGATGGTCAAGCGAGGCTGCCCGTTCTCAGGGCTGCTCTACGCAGGCCTTGCCATCACCTCGGACGGCCCTGCGGTCGTGGAGTTCAACTGTCGATTCGGCGACCCCGAGACGCAGTCCGTACTCGCACTGTTGGAGACGCCGCTCGGGCAACTGTTGAAGGCCGCGGCGACAGGTGAGCTCGCCGACCAGCCGATGCTTTCGTGGCGCGACGGTGCAGCGGTCACGGTGGTGTTGGCCGCGGAGAACTATCCAGGCAGGCCGAGGGTCGGCGACGTCATCACGGGCTCGGAGGCCGACGGTGTGCTGCACGCGGGAACGACGCGCCGCGCCGACGGCGCGGTGGTCTCGTCGGGCGGCCGCGTGCTGTCCGCGGTGGGAACGGGTGCCGACCTGTCGGCGGCACGCGACGCCGCGTACACCGTGATGCGATCGATTCGCTTGCCTGGCAGCCATTTCCGCACGGACATCGGGCTCGCCGCGGCAGAGGGCCGAATCACCCTGTAGCCCTGGGCGTCCTGGGGCCCGGCCGATGGGCCGCCTGACGTCGTATGCCCGAAATCGAGCCTAGGGTCGCGACTTCGAGCCCAGGGTCGTGGATGCCCACGAAATGCCCTCGAAAACACGACCCTGAGCGCGATCTCGAGGCTAGGACCAACAGCGAGGCTAGGACCAACAGCGAGGCTAGGACCAACAGCGAGGCTAGGACCAACAACGAGGCTAGGACCAACGACGAGGCTAGGACCAACAGCATGGTCCGACCGCAGAGCTAGGCCGTGAGAAGGGGTGCCATCCACGCGATCTCACCGGGCAACTGCGAACTCCAGAACGCGCCGTCGTGACCGCCGGGCGAGAAGCTACCAGACGGTGGGCTCGGCAGCTGAGCGATGAATTGCTTGGTGGCCGAATAGAACGGATCGCTGTTGCCGCAATCGATTCGGATCGGGATGCCGGCAAGCGAAGGCAGGCCCCAGACGCTGTTGGCCGCGTAGTCGTCGGCGCCATCGAAGGCCCCTGGGGCCGTCGCACCTGACGACGTCCACAACGCCGGGCTCACCGCGCAGATCGCCGCAGTGCGGGCGGCGCCCAGTCGCGCGCCGAGCAGCAGCGCGCCATAGCCGCCCATCGACCAGCCGAGGAAGCCGACCCGCGAAGTGTCCAACCCCTGTGTGCCGAGCATAGGGATCAATTCGTCGAGCACCATCGCTCCGGAGTCCTCGCCGGAGGACCGCTTGTGCCAGTAGCTCCCGCCACCGTCGACGGCCACGAGGGCGAACGGGGCGATGCCTTGCTCGACCGCCTGCGCGAGGCCTTGTTCGACGCCGCCTGCCATCACCGTCGCAGCGTCCTGACCCTTGCCGTGCAAAGCGATTACGGGTCGCAACGCACCGGTCTGGCCCGGTGGACGTGCGATCGCCCAGTTGGTGGAGACGCCGCCGCGCGCTGCTGAGACGAACGAACCGCTGACGTACGTGGGTGCGGCGGTGGGCGCAGGCTCCAGCGGAGCTGGCGGGGCCAGTGGCGGAAGTGGTGCGCCGATACCGGTGTTCGTGATCGCAGGCGCCATGACCGTTGGTTCGAACAACGTCGACGAGAGCGCGTACGCACCGGCGGCCCCAGCAGCGGCGCCGACACCGACACGCAGAATCGCGCGGCGGCTCACGTTTGGCCTGGGGGTGAGCCTCGGTTTGGGCATGGTGGCCATCATGCCATCGCGCGCGGCGGCGCTCGTTTGGCCAGTTTCCTGTGGACAGGCTTAACGATTGTCCGAAAGCCCGATGCCGCACTGTTGTTGCTGGCAGCATGCACTATGTGACGGCAGCGGTCACTCCCAAGGGAGAGCGACGAAGGCACGCTCTAATCAGCGCTGCCGCCGACCTTCTGTGTGAAGGCGGCTTCGATGCCGTCCGCCATCGCGCCGTCGCCCGTCGCGCGGGATTGCCTCTGGCGTCGACGACGTACTACTTCTCCTCCCTCGACGATCTCATCGCCAAGGCCGTCGAACACGTCGGCACTCGGGAGGTCGAGCTACTCAACTCCCAAGTGGCGGGGCTGTCCCGGCGCAAGCGCGGAGCCGAGTCGACGGCCGACGTACTCGTCGACCTGCTCGTCGGCGTGGAGCCTGGGCAACGGGACACCGAGCAGTTGATCTCGCGGTACGAGCGCTACATCGCCTGCGCGAGACAACCTCTTCTTCGCGATGTCCAACGGCGCATGATGGAGCAGCGTTCGGAGGCGGTGGTCGAGGTAGTCGAGCGCTCGGGGCGTTCGGTGCACGCAGAGCTGTTGACCGCGTTGGTCTGTGCCGTCGACGGCGCAGTCGTCGCGTCGATGGTCGGTGTCGGCGAAGGACCTCGGGCGACCGCCAAGGCCACGTTGGTCGACGTCATCGACGTGCTCGCGCCCTTCGACTAGTTTGGCGGCTCCCCCATCTGGCTACCGTTGCACCGATGAACGTTTCTGGAGTAATCGACGACGTCCTCGACCGGTCCATCGCGCTCGGTTACACCAAGATTGGGTCTCAGCTGCGGAACCTCTGGTGGCCTGCCGATGCCCAGCCGAACGCCATGGTTGGCAAGCGCGTCGTCGTCACCGGTGCCACGTCCGGCCTCGGCGAGGCGATGGCGAAGTCCTTCGCGGAGCTGGGCGCGACGGTCCATCTGCTCGGTCGCAACGCCGACAAGGTCAAGCACTCCGCGGGCACCATTCGCGGTGAAGTGCCCGGCTCGGTCGTCATCGAAGAGGTCTGCGACGTCTCGGATCTCGACGCCGTCCGTGCCTGGACCGACGACCTTTCCGGGCGCATCGACGCCCTTCACGGACTGGTGCACAACGCGGGCGTGATGCCGAATGAACGCGGCGAGACGCCGCAGGGCCACGAGACCGCGTTGGCGTGCCACGTGCTCGGTCCGCAACTCATGACCGAACGACTGCTGCCCCTGCTTCGCAACGCGAACGGGTCTTCGATCGTCTTCGTATCGTCCGGTGGGATGTACAGCGCGCCGCTTGACCCCGACGACATGGAGTCGACGAAGGGCGGCTACAGGGGAATTCGCGCCTACGCCCGGACCAAGCGCATGCAGGTCGTCCTCGCAGATGCGTGGGCGGAACGGCTCGCGGATGAGCGCTTGCGCGAAGACCATGATGTGGACACCGATGTCCGCGTCGAGAGCATGCATCCCGGATGGGCGGCCACGCCCGGCGTCGCAGAGGATCTGCCGACGTTCCAGAAGATCACGCGGCCACTGTTGCGCGATGCCGCCGACGGCGCCGACACCGCGGTGTGGCTCGTCGCGACGAGGCCGTGCTCGGAGGCGCCGCACTTCTGGCATGACCGCAAGCAGCGGCCGACGACGTTCGGCTGGCAACGCCGCGAGGATCCCACCGTCGTCGCGCGTTTCCTGGAAAAGGTGTCGACGATGACGGATACGTCGCGAAACTGGGCCGCCTCAGGTGCTTGAGTAGTTACCGTCGTGGCTATCCCGCTCACAGTCAACCATCAGGGAGGCGCCATGACGGACACCGTCGAAGCCGAGAAACAACCGGAGCTCAAACGGGTGATGGGCCCGGGACTGCTCCTGCTGTTCATCGTCGGCGACATCCTGGGGACCGGCGTCTACGCCCTCACCGGGGACGTCGCCGCAGAGGTGGGCGGTGCGGCGTGGCTGCCGTTCCTCGTCGCGTTTCTCATCGCGATGGTCACGGCGTTCAGCTATCTGGAGTTGGTCACCAAGTATCCACAGGCGGCAGGTGCGGCGCTCTACACGCACAAGGCGTTCGGCATCCACTTCGCGACGTTCCTGGTGGCCTTCATCGTGATGTGTTCGGGCATCACGTCGGCGTCGACCGCATCGCGCTTCTTTGCATCGAACTTCTTCAAGGGCTTCGGATTCGATTGGGGGACAGGTGGAATCGTCGCCATCGCGTTGCTGTTCATGGTGATCGTGGCGGCGGTCAACCTTCGCGGCGTCGGCGAGAGCGTCAAGCTCAACGTCGTGCTGACCATCGTCGAGGTCACCGGTTTGATGCTGGTGATCTTCGTCGGACTCTGGGCCTTCACCCGTGGCGGCGACGTCGACTTCTCCAGGGTCGTCGCCTTCGACACTGCGGAGAACAAGAATGCGTTCCTCGCGGTGACGACGGCGACGTCGCTGGCGTTCTTCGCGATGGTGGGCTTCGAGGACTCGGTCAACATGGCCGAGGAGACCAAGGATCCGGTGAAGATCTTTCCGAAGATGCTGTTGAGCGGACTTGGGATAGCGGGCGTCGTGTACATCGTGGTTGCGATCGTGGCGGTGGCACTCGTCCCGATCGGCACGCTCGAAGCCAGCGAGACCCCGCTCGTCGAGGTAGTCAAGGCTGGGGCCCCAGGCCTTCCGATCGAGCAGATCCTGCCGTTCATATCGATGTTCGCCGTCGCCAACACCGCGCTGATCAACATGTTGATGGCGAGCAGGCTGATCTACGGGATGGCCAAACAACACGTGCTGCCTCCGGTGCTCGGAACCGTTCACCCGAAGCGGCGTACGCCGTGGGTGGCAATCGCGTTCACGACGTCGATTGCGTTCGGGCTCATCCTCTACGTCACCGCGTTCGCCAACGAGAAGGCCATCTCGGTGCTCGGCGGCACTACGTCGCTGCTTCTGCTTGCGGTGTTCGCCGTCGTCAACGTCGCGGTGCTGGTATTGCGCAAGGACGTCCAGGCCGGCGGTGCTCACTTCAAGACGCCGACCTGGCTGCCGGTCGTCGGGTTCGTCGCATCCTTGTATCTCGTGTTGCCGCTGTCCGGTCGGCCCGCGCAGCAGTACGTCCTCGCCGGTGCGCTCGTCGTCCTCGGCATCGCGCTGTTCGGACTCACGGTGGCGATCAATCGTGCGATCGGGATCAAGACGACTCGCATCACCGACATCGAAAAGCTGGAAGCAGAGCCCTAGCCGCTACTGCGCCAACTTCTCCAGCCGCGCCTGCAATTGGGCGACCCTGTGCTCGTTGCCGGTGAGCCTCAGGTAGCGATCGCCGAACCGCGCAAGCAATGCGTCGTCGAGGCGGCGGACCGCACCAGCGGGGTAGCGGTAGTCCATCTTCTCGTTGACCTCGTCGGTGTTCACGGCGTTGAGCAACTCGTCCAACTCGTCGAGCGAATCGATCCCCAGTTCCAGCAGCAGCCCAGAGATCCAGGCGTAGTGCTCGGTGCGCGACCAGCCCGCATCGGGAAAGCGGTTGCCGAGGTAGGTGGCCAACACCGGGGTCCCGATACGCGGGTCCGACAAAGACGCCGCCTGCTCCTGCGCGGGAGGCGAACTCTTCAACCGTTCGCGGATCGCCGAGAACTCGCTATCGGCCAACTCGAGCAGACCCGCGGCGAGAGTGAATCTGCGATCGAGGTCCGGAGCATCCTCCTCGGGAATCGAGCCCTTGTAGCGGATGTCGTGTTCGAACTCGGCCCACGCATGCTGCAGCACCGTACGGACCTGAATCGACGCGGGCTGTTGCTCGCCGGGAAGTGCGACGAGTAGATGTCTGCTCGCATAGCCCCAGCGGCCCTCGCGAGCCGTCACCTGACCCATGTCACGGTCGTCGAGCAGCTGCATCTCGTCGCCGAGCAAGTTGGCCACCGTCGTGACGTCGTCGCGCAGGAACGTGATGACCCGCAGCCCGATCTGGTCGGTGATCTCCGAAAGCGGATCGGTGAAGACACGCCTGCCGTCGACGCTGCGATCGGCCTTCTCGGCGAACGACGCGACGCTCTTGGTCCTTGCCGTCACGCTGAGGTAGTTGATGCCCGCGTCGTCGAGAAGCGTCGTCACCAAGGCGAGGTAGCGATCGGTCGCCTCCAGCAGGGCAGGGCGCCGGTCCGCGTACGCAGCGATGCCGTCGCGCACCGCGCCCGGCGTCGGCTCAGGCGGTGCGGGACTCAGATCGGACGGCAGCGTCGGCGTGATCGTCGCGCCAGTTTCTGCGTCGCCGTAGACCGTAACGTCCTCGGGTCTGCGGGTCGCGAACAGCGCGGCGTAAGCGCAAATGATCGCATCGACGGGATCTTCCGCGCGCCGCAGATCGCTCTTGCGCTCGGCCGTTTGCACCGCGTCCCGAAGCTCGATCCACGCGTCGTTGTCGGTCACGCGCATCGGCGGGCTCGCGTGCGCCAGCGACTCGAGGAGGTCCATCAGCCGCAGCAACTCCGAGCGCAGCTGCGCGAAGCTTCGCCCTGGTTTCGACTTGTACTTCAGCGTCCTGCCGAGCCGGAAGAACACGACCGTCGCGGGATGTGGATACACCTCGATGGCCCGACGCGGCGACGACGACCACGGGTCGATGTCCAGGTCGAGAGCCGCGGCCAGCCGCGCCGCCCTCGGCGTTCCCGCGAACTCGGGCTTGCCGGTGTTGGTGGGGTGTGCACCCGCTTCGAACTTCGCGAAGTCCCGATTGAGCGCCGCCTCGCTTGGACGCTGGCCCGTCGGGTTGGTCACCACTAGCGGCGCATCGAAGGCGACGAGACACTCGCCTGCGACGTACGGCGCGATCGCGGCTCGGATGCCGTCGTCATCCTTGGCCGAGCTGAGATGTACGAGCTTGCCCGCCTCGTCGAGGACGGCGACGCCCGTGCGCTTGCGTTCACCCCATGCGAGGTCCAGCCCGACGAAGTACATGTCTAGGCACTCCCATCGCGATGGTCGAGATGTCTCCGGATGTCCTCGAGTTCCGCGGTCAACGCGCTGAGTTTGGCTTCCGCGTTGGCCAATCGAACCCTCAGGTCCCTGTCGCGGGCAGGCTTCGGCGCGGGTGTCCGCGGGCTTGGTGCCGGCCGGTCCTCCGGCAATGTCGGCGTCACTATGTAGCCCGACGCGAAGTCGCCGTAGATCGTCACGTCCTCGGGCCGGTGGTACCAGTACAGCGCGACGTAGGCGCAGAGCACGGCGTCGACGGCGTCCTCGTCCCTGTCCAGCTGGCTCGCGCGCGTCGCGGCCTCCACCCTCCTGCGGAGCTCGACCCACGCCATGCTGCGGTTGGCGCGAAGCCTCGGCGATTCCTTGTCCAACGCTTCGATGAACGTCATCAGCCTGAGTAGCTCGCGCTGGCGATCCTCGAACGCACCCTTCTTGTACTTGAGTGTCTTCTCTAGCCGGAACAACACCACCGTCGCCGGGTGCGGATAGGCCTCGATGGCGCGACGGTTCGCGGACGACCCGGGGTCCATGTCGAGACCAAGGGCGTTGGCCAACACTGCGCCGCGTGGCGGATTGAAGAGCGGATTGCCGTTGTTCGCGGGGTAGGCACCGGCATCGAACTTAGCGAACACGCGGTTGAATTCGGTCTCGGCGGGCCGGAACCCGCTGTTGTTGGCGACGATCAGCGGCGCGTCGATCGCCACCACGCAGTCCTCGGCAGTGAATGGTGCGACGGCGTCGATGATGCCCGCGTCGTCCTGTGCGATGCCGACGTGAAGGAGTCGCCCTTCGGTGTCGACTGCCGCTACGCCGCTCTGCTTGTTCTCACCCCACGCGAGGTCCAGCCCGACGAAGTGCATGCGTCTACTGTGCCCGACGCGGGTCCGTAAACTGTGCATCCGTGACGATCCCCAATGTCCTGGCCAACCGATACGCCAGCGAGGACATGGTGGCGATCTGGTCGCCGGTAGCGAAGATCGTCGCCGAACGACGACTGTGGATCGCCGTCATGCGCGCGCAGGCCGAGTTGGGCGTGACGGTGCCCGGCGGCGTGATCGACGACTACGAGCGGGTGATCGACGACGTAGACCTCGCCTCGATCGCCGCGCGCGAGCGCATTACGCGCCACGACGTCAAGGCGCGCATCGAGGAGTTCAACGCACTCGCAGGACACGAGCACGTGCACAAGGGCATGACGAGCCGCGACCTCACAGAGAACGTCGAGCAGCTGCAGATCCGGCGGTCGCTGGAGCTCGTCCACGCGCACGGCGTCGCGGTCGTCGCGCGGCTGGCCGAGCGCGCCGCGCTGTACCGCGACGTGGTGATGGCAGGCAGGTCGCACAACGTCGCTGCCCAGGCCACGACGCTCGGCAAGCGGTTCGCATCGGCCGCCGAGGAGATGCTCGTCGCGCTGAACCGGCTCGCGGAACTGATCGAGCGGTATCCCCTCCGCGGGATCAAGGGGCCGATGGGCACCGCGCAGGACATGCTCGACCTGTTCGACGGCGACGCATCGCGGCTGGCCGAATTGGAACGCCTCATCGCCGAATTCCTCGGCTTCGCGGACGTTTTCACCAGCGTCGGGCAGATCTATCCGCGATCGCTCGACCACGACGTCGTCTCCGCGCTGGTGCAACTCGGAGCAGGCCCCTCGTCGCTGGCGCACACCATCCGGCTGATGGCTGGACACGAGCTCGTCACAGAGGGCTTCGCCCCAGGCCAGGTCGGCTCGTCGGCGATGCCGCACAAGATGAACTCGCGGTCGTGTGAGCGCGTCAACGGGCTGCAGGTGGTGTTGCGCGGCTACGGGTCGATGGCCGCCGAACTAGCTGGCGCGCAGTGGAATGAGGGCGACGTGTTCTGCTCGGTGGTGCGTCGGGTTGCGCTGCCCGACGCGTTCTTCGCCATCGACGGGCAGATCGAGACCTTCCTGACGGTGCTCGACGAATTCGGCGCATACCCCGCGGTGATCCAGCGCGAGCTCGACCGCTATCTGCCGTTCCTCGCGACCACGCGGATCCTCATCGCCGCGGTGCGTGCTGGGGTCGGCCGTGAGACCGCGCACGAGGTCATCAAGGAGCACGCTGTCGCGGTGGCGCTTGCGATGCGTGAGCGTGGCTCGGAGCCCGATCTGCTCGACCGGCTCGCGGCAGACCCCAGACTGCCGCTGGATCGGGCGGCCCTCGACGCTGCGCTGGCCGACAAGGAGGCGTTCACCGGCGCCGCGGGCGCTCAGGTCGACGCGGTGGTGGCCGCCGTCGAGGAACTGGTCAGCCGCTTCCCCGAAGCAGCCAAGTACACCTCCGGCGCAATCCTCTAGCCCCCTTTTGGGCGATTTCGGCGCGGTTTCGCCCCAATTGTGGGTGGTTAGCGCGCCCAAATCGCAGAATTGCCGACAGGGACACCCTCGGCAGGCTGGGAGAATCAACCCATGAAAATCTCGCAAGAGGCTGGCCGGATGGCCGCGGCGATCGCGATCGGCGGCGCCACGGTGATGGCCTCGCCAGGAACCGCGTCGGCGTCGACCCCGATAGTGTTCGAACTGACGGGCACGTTTGGCGAAGGCGTCATCGCGTCGTACTTCGGACCCAACGGCGAGCCCATCGTCGACACCGTGGGACTGCCATGGTCGGTGCCATACGACTACGACGGCAGCGCGCGCTCGTTGACGTTCAGCGGGATACATCCAGGTGGCGATCCAGGGACCGTGACCTGTCGCGTCTCCGTCAACGGGCGAACGATCGTCTCGCACACCAACAACGTCCCAGCGGCTGCAGGCGTCGGCGCCCTGTGCAACATCGTCAACCTCGGCCGCGGCTACGTCGGCAACTGACCTGCCTCCCAACGATTTCGGCGCGGTTTCGCCCCAGCTATGGGTGGTTAGCGCGCCCGAATCGCGTAATTGACCTCCGCCATGACGCGATCGGGATACTCCGTGAGGTCGATCCAGGTATAGCGGAGCACTTGATAGCCGGCTCGCGTCAGCTCGTTCTGTTTCACGCGGTCGCGTCGGAAGGCCTCGGGATCGACGTGGTGAGCAAAGCCGTCGACCTCGACAACGAGCTTGGCGTCGCGAAACAGAAAGTCGACCTCCCAGCCAAGCAGCCTTTGGTTGGCCTTCCAGCCGGTGATCCCGGCCTGTCGGAGCAACTTGGCGAACAGTCTTTCGGCGACCGACCTCGTGCCTTCCATGGACGCTTGCAAGAGCCGCCGAGCCGCTGGCGCACCCCACCTTCCCTTGTTGCGAAGGTGGGCAGTCCACAAAGCGTGCAACTCGGTATGCCGCTGAAGTGCCTGGTCCACGAGCTGCGGTCCGCCGCCGCGCCGCGCCGCTGCCTCCACGACCGTGAGAGGCAGCGAGGTCACCCGAAGTCCGTTGTGCTCGACGACGTCGGCAGTCGTCAGGTCACGTCGTCGAACCCGGCAACCCCTCCGACTCCTGCCGTGGCTGTTGCGCGGCACCGTGATTTCCACGATGTCGGGTGCGAACTTCGTGACGTCGAGCCACCATGCGGCGGCCAAACCGCTGGCGGCCGCGTGGTCACCTTGGCTCAATACTGCGGCTCTGATCCGTGCGGCGTCGGTGAATGGTCTGTCGTCGACGAAGAACACGCCGCGTCCGCACGAGCGCCACGATCCTGATGCGACGCGTCGCCGTACCGTGTTTTCGCTAACGCCGAGTCTCTTGGCCTGCGCAAGTGTGATGACTCCGTCGTGGTTGCGAAGGTGATCGTCGAGCACGTCGGATCCGACGTGGCGCGGTCGGGAACGGTTCCACTTCCCATGAATTCGGCGCGGTTTCGACCCAATTGTGGGTTTCGACCCAATTGTGGGTGGTTAGCGCGCCGAATTCGCCTTAGAGGAGCGGCGGCGGACTCCTGCCGAACGCAGCTCGAGGTTCGCCAGCCCCCTGACGGCCACCAGATCCTCTCGACGCCACGCGCCAACCGGGTCGATGCTCACGGCCGCGAGCTTGCGCAGTGGTCGGTTGGCCAGGGCGCGAAGGGCAAGCAGTTGCTCGCCTGCCGGGGTGCCAGCCAGCGATAGGACCGTCCACTTCCTGCGGAAGAACCGCACGCGCAAGAAGAGCCACGGCATCGCGACGGCCAGGATCGGCGGCGCCGCCACCGCCAGCCCCAACACGACGGCCAGCCAGGTCGCAGTCGTGTCGAGGTTGTGGCCAGCACCGGCGATGTCCAGTGCGGCCTCACTCGCCGCGCGCAACGGCTTGCTCAGGGTGTCGCCGAGCAGCGGGACGTTGTCGACGCTGTCGCCCGCCGAGTTCAGGCTGCCCGACACGCCGTCCGCACCTTCCTTGACCTGTCGGCCCACCTCGGCGATCGTCGCGACCGCCGCGTGGACGGCGAGGCCGACGAATACCCATACCGTCGTCCACACCACGACGACGACGTCGCTCACCAATTGCCCTAACAGTCGCGCGGGCGTCGTCGCGTACGGTACGTATTTCGAGATCATGGGTTCGATCCCAGCACAATTAGGCCGATAGGCTTGCCGGATGCGCCCAGCTCTGTCCGACTACCAACATCTGGCAAGCGGCAAGGTTCGCGAGCTGTACGGCATCGACGACGACCACCTCCTCTTCGTGGCCTCCGACCGCATCTCGGCGTTCGACTACATCCTCGACAGCGAGATTCCGGACAAGGGCCGCATCCTTACGGCGATGAGCGTCTTCTTCTTCGATCTCGTCGACGCCGAGAACCATCTCGCTGGTCCGCCCGACGACGAACGGATTCCCGAGGAGGTGCTTGGCCGCGCGCTCGTCGTCAAGCGGCTAGCGATGGTGCCCGTCGAGTGCGTCGCACGCGGGTACCTGACGGGGTCCGGCATCATCGACTATCGCGCCACCGGTCGCGTGTGTGGCATCGACCTGCCAAAGGGGCTTACCGAGGCGAGCAAGTTCGCCGAGCCGATCTTCACCCCCGCGACGAAGGCCGAATTCGGAGAGCACGACGAGAACGTCAGCTTAGAAGCCGTCGCCGACGCGGTCGGAGCCGAGCGTGCCGCCGAGTTACGCGACCTGACGCTTGGCATCTACTCGCAAGCGGCCGGCTATGCGCTGACCAAGGGAATCATCCTCGCGGACACGAAGTTCGAGTTCGGGGTCTCTGGAGGCTCGGATGGCCAGCTGGTGTTGGCCGACGAGGTGTTGACGCCCGACTCGTCGCGGTACTGGCCCGCGGACGGCTATACCGAGGGTGTCGTGCAGCCCAGCTTTGACAAGCAGTTCGTCCGCAACTGGCTGACCGGGCCCGACTCAGGCTGGGACCGCGCGAGCGGGACCCCGCCGCCGCCACTGCCACCCGACATCGTCGATGCCACCAGGGCGCGTTACATCGAAGCCTACGAACGCATTTCAGGTTTGAACTTCGCAGACTGGATTGGAGCCAGATGACCGGGTCGCCACCGATCGCCAAGCGCGTCGACCACCGTCGCGAGCACCACGGCGACGTCTTCATCGACCCCTACGAATGGCTGCGGGACAAGTCGGACCCCGAGGTGATCGCGTACCTGGAGGCCGAGAACGGTTACACCGAGGAGCAGACCGCGCACCTAACCCCGTTGCGCCAGAAGATCTTCGACGAGATCAAAGCCCGCACCAAGGAGACCGACCTCTCGGTGCCGACGCGTCGCGGCGAATGGTGGTACTACGGAAGAAGTTTCGAGGGCAAGCAGTACGGCGTCCATTGCCGTTGCCCCATAGGTGATCCCGCCGACTGGACCCCGCCGCAGCTCGACGAGAATACCGAAGTTCCCGGCGAGCAGATTCTGCTCGACGAGAACGTCGAGGCCGAGGGTCATGCCTTCTTCTCGCTGGGGGCGGCTTCGGTGAGCCTCGACGGCAACGTACTCGCGTACTCGGTCGACGTACTCGGCGATGAGCGATACACGTTGAAATTCAAGGACTTACGCACCGGTGAGAACTACGAGGACACCATAGAAGGAATCGGTGCAGGTGCCACGTGGGCTGCGGACAACCGCACCCTGTACTACATCACCGTCGACGAAGCGTGGCGTCCCGACACGGTGTGGCGCCATCGCCTCGGTTCCGGCCTGCCATCGGAGAAGGTCTATCACGAACCCGACGAGCGCTTCTGGCTTGCCGTCGGTCGAACGCGTAGCAACAAGTTCGTATTCATCGCCGCGGGCAGTTCGGTCACATCCGAGGTGCGGTACGGCGACGCGCTAGATCCGGAGGCCGAGTTCACGCCCATTTGGCCAAGGCGCGAGCTCGTCGAGTACTCCGTCGACCATGCCGTGATCGGCGGTGAGGATCGCTTCCTCATCCTGCACAACGACGGCGCGGAGAACTTCACCCTCGTCGAGGCTCCGCTGGACGACCCGACGGCGTTTCGCACCCTGATCCAGCACCGCGAGGACGTCCGGCTCGACTCGGTCGACGCGTTCGACGGTCATCTGGTGGTGAGCTACCGTCGCGACGCGTTGCCACGAATTCAATTGTGGCCCATATATCCCGATGGGAACTACGGCCATCCGGAGGAGATCGAGTTCGACACCGAGCTGACGAGTTCGGGTCTATTGGGCAACCCCAACTGGTCATCGCCCCGGCTGCGCGTTGGCGCCGTTTCGTACATCGTGCCGGTGCGCGTCTACGACATCGATCTCGCCACCGGCGAGCGGACGCTATTGCGCGAGCAGACCGTTCTTGGTGACTACCGCCCCGACGAATACGTGGAGCGACGCGACTGGGCGATCGCACCGGACGGCGCCCGCGTTCCTGTCTCGATAGTCCACCGTGCGGGTCTTCAGTTCCCCGCGCCTGCGATGCTGTACGGCTACGGGGCCTACGAGGTGTGCGAGGACCCGCAGTTCTCGATCTCGCGATTGTCCTTGCTCGATCGAGGAGTCGTGTTCGTCGTCGCCCACGTGCGTGGTGGCGGCGAGTTGGGCAGGCCGTGGTACGAAGGCGGCAGGCTGATGCAGAAGAAGAACACCTTCACCGACTTCATCGCCGTGGCAAGTCATTTGGTGGAGACGGACGTGACCCGGCCAGAGAACCTGGTCGCACTCGGCGGCAGTGCGGGCGGTCTGCTCATGGGTGCGGTGGCCAACATGGCTCCCGACCTGTTCGCGGGGATTCTGGCTCAGGTGCCGTTCGTCGACGCGCTGACCACGATCCTCGACCCGTCGTTGCCGTTGACGGTCACCGAGTGGGACGAGTGGGGAAATCCATTGGCGGACGCCGACGTCTACGCCTACATGAAGTCCTACACGCCCTACGAGAACGTCGAGGCGAAGAAGTATCCGGCGATTCTGGCGATGACGTCTCTCAACGACGCGCGCGTGTACTACGTCGAGCCCGCCAAATGGGTTGCCGCACTGCGTCATACGAAGGTCGGAAGTACGCCAGTGCTGTTGAAGACCGAGATGGTGGCCGGCCACGGCGGCATCAGCGGACGCTATGAACGCTGGAAGGAGACGGCATTCCAGTACGCGTGGGTGCTGGCCACCGCAGACGGCGACCACCACGGCAACGGCCAGGTGGACCACCTCTTCCCCACTCCGAACACTTAATCGGGACGTCATCGGCTCGGGCGGATTGGGCATGAGCAGGGAGTCCTACCACCACGGCGATTTGAGGGCGGTCATCCTTGCGCAGGCGGCGACCCTGGTCGCCGAACAGCCGCAGGTGCGGAGCTGAGCCGCGGCGTTGGCACGCTCGACGACCCGCATGCGAAGGCCGATCCCGAGGCCGCCGCGCTCGCGGCGTGGTCACTGGTCCACGGGTTTCGCTGCTGTGGCTCAACGGAGCGATCAAGGACGAGCCCGCTGATCCGATCGCGACCGTCGAGCGTCTCGCGTTGATGCTCTTCGAGGGCTAGCGTCGTGCCCATGAGCCTCGCCGACATCTCGCTGACCACCCTCGACGGAAATCCGACCTCGCTTGCCAACTACGCGGACCGAGCGATCCTGCTAGTGAACGTCGCGAGCAAGTGCGGCCTGACCCCGCAGTACACCGCATTGGAGAAGCTGGCCAAGGACTACGGCGACCGCGGGCTGACCGTGATCGGCGTCCCGTGCAACCAGTTCATGGGCCAGGAGCCGGGTACTGCCGAGGAGATCCAGGAGTTCTGCTCGATGACCTACGGCGTGACCTTCCCGCTGCTGGCCAAGTCGGACGTCAATGGCGCCGACCGCCACCCGCTCTACGCCGAGCTGACCAAGAAGGCCGACGCCGACGGTGAGGCGGGCGACATCCAGTGGAACTTCGAGAAGTTCCTGCTCGCACCCGGTGGCGAAGTCGTCAATCGGTTCCGGCCTCGCACCGAACCCGATGCACCCGAGGTGATCGGCGCCATCGAAGCGGTGCTGCCCAAGTAATTCGCTGCCCAAATAGCTGAATCGTCAACTGGCGCCCACGTGTCTGCAACCTTCTGCACATCTGACGTTGCGATACTTCGGGCGTGGCTGGAGAGCTGATCGTCTCGATCTCGGGGATCAAGGACCGAACGTTGGAGCAGGTCGATGACTTCCGCGCCGAACTCGACGCCCGCAACGTGCCGGTATCGTTCCTCGTCGCGCCCAGGATGAAGGGCGGCTACCACCTCGACGACGACGCGCAGACCGTCGACTGGCTGACGGACCGTCGAAGCGCGGGCGATGCGATCGTGCTGCACGGATACGATGCGGCAGCCACCAAGAAGCGTCGTGGTGAGTTCGCCACCCTGCAAGCGCACGAGGCCAACCTTCGCCTGATGGGCGCCGACCGCGTTCTCGAACATCTCGGCTTGCGCACCCGCCTGTTCGCCGCGCCCGGCTGGACGGTGTCCCAAGGCACCGTAGCTGCGCTGCCGCGCAACGGCTTCCGCTTGCTCGCAGGGCTATCGGGGATCACCGACCTGACCCGGCAGTCGACCGTGCGTGCCAGGGTTCTCGGCATCGGCGAGGGCTTCATGACCGAGCCTTGGTGGTGTCGCACGCTGGTGTTGGCAGCCGAGCGGACCGCCCGACGGGCAGGCATCGTCCGGATTTCGGTGGCGGCGAGCCAGCTGCGTCGCTCGGGCCCGCGCCAGGCCGTGCTCGACGGGATCGACCTCGCGTTGATGCACCAGTGCGCGCCGACGGTGTACCGCTGGCAGCCCGACCCCGCGCTGACCGACGCCGCCTGACCGAGGCACCCTCAGCTAGGACGGCTAGCCTGGCGGCCATGGCTGACGTCATCGTCGTCGGAGCGGGACTTGCAGGTCTGGTCGCGGCATGCGAGGTGATCGATCGCGGACGATCGGTCCTGATCGTCGACCAGGAGAATGCCGCCAATCTCGGTGGCCAGGCGTTCTGGTCGTTCGGCGGCCTCTTCTTCGTCAACAGTGCCGAGCAGCGCAGACTAGGCATCCGCGACAGTCACGAACTGGCGCTGCAGGACTGGCTGGGCAGCGCGGGGTTCGACCGGCCGGAGGACCACTGGCCACGGCAGTGGGCCAACGCCTACGTCGACTTCGCCGCAGGCGAGAAGCGCAGCTGGCTGCGCGAACGGGGACTGCAGACGTTCGCCCTCGTCGGCTGGGCCGAACGCGGCGGGTACGACGCCAATGGGCACGGCAACTCCGTCCCGCGTTTCCACATCACGTGGGGTACCGGACCCGCCATCGTCGACGTCTTCGCGCGTCGGCTTCTCGATCATCCCAGGGTGACGTTCGCGCACCGCCATCGCGTCGACGAACTCATCGTCGAGGACGGCGCCGTCACGGGAGTGCGTGGAGCGGTGTTGGAACCGTCGTCGGCTGCACGAGGAGTAGCGTCATCGCGAACAGTGCTGAGCGAGTTCGAGTTTCGAGCACAAGCGGTGGTGGTGGCCAGCGGTGGCATCGGTGGCAATCACGACCTGGTGCGCAAGAACTGGCCCGCGCGCATGGGTCCCGTTCCCGGTCAATTGCTCAGCGGCGTACCCGCCCACGTCGACGGCCGCATGCTCGGCATCAGCGAGTCGGCAGGCGCCCACCTGATCAACGGCGACCGGATGTGGCACTACACCGAGGGCATCACGAACTACGACCCGATCTGGCCGAACCACGGGATCCGAATCCTGCCTGGACCGTCGTCGCTGTGGCTCGACGGGGCCGGAAGGCGTTTGCCCGTACCGCTTTACCCAGGTTTCGACACCCTGGGCACCCTCGAGCACATCGCCAAGTCGGGCTTCGACTACACCTGGTTCGTTCTCAACGCCCGCATCATCGAGAAGGAGTTCGGGCTTTCGGGGCAGGAGCAGAATCCCGACCTCACCGGCCGAAGCATCCGCGAGGTGCTTGCGCGAGTGAGGCATGGGGCACCCGCACCCGTGCAGCGCTTCGTCGACGAGGGCGTCGACTTCGTCACGGCGAACTCGTTGCGCGACTTGGTTTCTGCGATGAACGAGGTACCCGACGTCGAGCCGCTCGACTATGCCGTGGTCGAGGCGGAGGTCACCGCCCGAGACCGCGAGGTGGCCAACAAATACACCAAGGACGGCCAGATCACGGCGATCCGCGGAGCGCGGGGCTACCTTGCCGACCGCGTCTCACGCGTCGTCGCGCCGCACCGGATCACCGACCCAAAGGCAGGGCCCCTGATCGCGGTGAAGCTCCACATCCTGACGCGAAAGTCGTTGGGTGGTTTGGAGACCGATCTCGACTCACGCGTGCTCAAACCGGACGGAGAGGTGTTCGACGGGCTGTACGCCGCTGGCGAGGCGGCGGGATTCGGCGGGGGAGGCGTACACGGCTACCGCTCGCTGGAGGGTACGTTCCTCGGCGGCTGCGTCTTCTCGGGTCGGGCGGCGGGCCGGGCGGCCGCACGCGACAGCGCGTAGCTCGAACGACTGTCTTCGAATCTGGCTGAGTGAAACTCGGTCGAATTGCCGATACCGTCAATCAGACGGGAAGCGTTTGTCGAGCGCGTCGAGCAGTCGACGCGCCTCCCTCGTGCGCTCACGGAGCCGTTGTAGCTCGTGGGGTTCGCCAAACGAGTTCTCAGGATTGCGCTCGCGCTGGCGCATCCAACGCCGTTCGGCGGCCGCCACCAGATCGTCGAGTTCGTCCAGTTCGTCGTTGAGAATCGCTTGGAACAGGCGCGATTGCGCGACGTCGCCAGGGTGGGCAGGCGGCCTGGTTGGTTTCGTCGCGATGGCTGACACTCCAGGCGTTCGGGCGGTGCCACTGTGGAGTGAGTAGTGGCTGGTGTGTGCCGCGTGCAATGGGGACACCCGGTGCCGGTGCGCCTCGGCGTTGGGTGATGGGGATGCCATGGACAGTTGATTACGGTGTTCTTCGGCAATTGGCAACAGCGGCCGCACTTCGAAGTTCACCAAAGCCCAACCGAGTGGTCGCTAGTTCGCCATCTTCTGTTCACCGTCGGATGGGGACAGGTCGATGGTCGTCGTGACGGACACCAGTTGCGGCGTGGAAGGTCGACCATGCGCACGCCCGACCGGGTGCCGAATCCGGCGATGTAGCCGGTGAACCTCGTCGCTCGCGACGGCAGGCGATCAGAACTCCGTACCGTTCTCCGGCTCGAGCACTTGAAAGTCGGTGCTCGTCATCTCCCTGAACCGCCCGTAGTAGATGCCGCGTGCCTCCTCGGCCACCACCGCCTGATGGATGGGCACCGCCCGCGTCGGCGCAACGGCTCGCAGGTAGTCGATGGCCTCGGAGATCTTCATCCACGGCGCGGCAGCGGGGGCCGCGAGCACGTCGACGGGCTCACCGGGGTTGAACAGTGCGTCGCCCGGGTGCATCAGCCGGGCTGGGTGATCGCCGTCGCCGAGCAAGTACGAGATGTTGTCGATCACGGGGATGTCGGGGTGAATCACGGCGTGCGTACCGCCGACGCCGCGCACCGCCAGGTGGCCGACCGAGAACGCGTCGCCCGCGTTGACCGCGGTCCACGGGGTGCCCAACTGCTCAGCCGTCATGGGATCGGCGTACAGCGCCGCCTGCGGATTGGCGTCCAACAGTGCAGGTAGCCGGGCCGTGTCCGCGTGATCGGGATGCTGATGGGTGATCAGGATCGCGGAGAGCCCGGTGATGCCCTCGAATCCGTGTGAGAAATTGCCAGGGTCGAACAGGACCGAGGTCTGGCCGCCCTTGCCATCTGGGAAGCTGGCGAGCAGACAAGAATGGCCGAAGTGTGTCAGCTGCATGCTTCCATTCTGGACCGTGCCCGCGCCGGTAGAGTCATGCCCGAACGAATCATCGAACCTTTGTGTAAGGAGTGCCCGTGGCCCGGGTCGTAGTGCACGTAATGCCCAAGGCCGAGATCCTCGACCCGCAGGGTCAGGCCATCGTCGGCGCCTTGGGCAGGCTGGGTCATGGCGGTGTCTCAGATGTCAGACAGGGCAAGCGGTTTGAGCTCGAGGTGGCCGACGACGTCTCCGACGAGACTCTCGCCGAGATTGCCGAGTCACTGCTCGCCAACACCGTGATCGAGGACTTTGCCGTGCATCGGGAGTCGCAGTGAAAGCACGCGTCGGCGTCATAACCTTCCCCGGCACCCTCGACGACGTCGATGCCGCGCGTGCCGCACGTGCCGTCGGTGCGGAATCGGTGAACCTCTGGCACGCCGATGCCGACTTGAAGGGTGTCGACGCCGTCATCGTGCCCGGCGGCTTCTCCTACGGCGACTACCTGCGCTGTGGCGCGATCGCCAAGTTCGCGCCGGTGATGGGTGAGGTTGTCTCCGCTGCGGCGAAGGGCCTTCCAGTGTTGGGGATTTGCAACGGTTTTCAGGTGCTGTGCGAGGCAGGCTTGCTTCCGGGCGCGCTGACCCGCAATGCCGGCCTGCACTTCGTATGTCGCGACGTGTGGCTGCAGGTGGCGTCGCCGAACACGGCGTGGACTACGCGCTACGAACAGGACGCGGATCTCTTGGTGCCGCTGAAGTCTGGCGAGGGCCGCTACGTCGCCTCCGATGCCGTGCTCGACGAGCTGGAGGGCGAAGGGCGAGTCGTGTTCCGCTACCGCGACAACCCCAACGGGTCGCTTCGCGACATCGCCGGGATCAGTTCGGCCAACGGTCGCGTGGTCGGGCTGATGCCACATCCCGAACACGCGACCGAGGCGCTGACCGGCCCGTCGGACGACGGGCTTGGATTGTTCTACTCCGCGCTGGACGCGGTGCTCGCGGCCTAGTTACGCCGCGGGCTTGATCGCAGGCAAGCCGCCACCGACCGTGAACACGGTGCCGTTGACGTAGCTCGCGGCGGGAGATGCGATGAATGTCACCGCACTGGCGATCTCGTCGGCTTCGGCGGTACGGCCCAAAGTGGTTGTCCGGCCAAGTCCTTCGATCAACTCTTCCCCGAGGTCGGCGGTGCCCTGAGTCTGAGTGGGTCCGGGAGCGACGGCGTTGACCCGCACGCCCGTAGCGCCGAACTCATCAGCCCAGAGCTTGGTCAGCAGTTCCAACGCAGCCTTGCTCGCGCCGTAGATGCCAGCGCCCGCAGCGGGCGTGGAGGCGGCGACGGTGGTCACGTTGACCACGGAGCCGTGCCCCCGCGCGATCATCCCCGGGACCAACTTCTGCACGAGGACGTAGGGCGCCAACAGGTTGGTGTTGATCTGATCGTGGAAGTCGGCGTCGCTGGTGTCGAACGTCGGGGCGAAACGGTAGATGCCCGCGTTGTTGACGAGGATGTCGACGGCGCCGGCCTCCTCGGCGAGGCGGCGTACGTCGTCTGCGTCGGATACGTCGGCTGCGATGAAACGCGCCTTACCGCCGAAGTTTTCGATGTCCTGAACGGTCTTCTCGCCACGCTCTGCGTTGCGTCCGTGGACGACGACCTCGGCACCCTCGCGTGCGAGTTGCAATGCGATGGCGTAGCCGATGCCTGCCGTGGCGCCGGTGACGAGGGCGGTGGATCCGGTGAGTGTCTTGGTGGTCATCGAACTTGCCTCCTGCGAGCAGTTTTATAAAGCCACTGCGCACAAGTCCCATTACGTACCGTTTATTCCATAACTATCCCGATCGCGATCGGGGATTGCTGTGCGCGAGCCTGACATCCCGTGAGCACGAACCAGTATCAGAACGAGGGTGCGGTCAAGACTCGACGGCTGGCTGTCGTGCGATCTCGCAGACCCTTGATTCGTGTGTCGGTGATATGCCGCTCGAAGTACTCCAGGGCCGCAGCGCGAACCGCCGGTCCATGCACCACGTGCCAGCCGGGCGGCACTTCGGCGAAGTCTGACCACAGGCTGTGTTCGCCCGCTTCGTTTGCGACGACCAAATAATTACTGCTTTCAACGTCAACAACGTCGTTGTCCATATGCCTGGATTAGCACGCGCGTTCGCCGATTGCATTGGATTGCCGGAGAAGTAATATATCGGTCCCGAAAATTTGCAACTACTCACGTCCGAAGGAATACGTGGAACACCCGCCGCTGGCCAAGGCCCGGGCGAGCGTTGATCGTCACGTCGGCTAAAGGTGCTGTTCCAGGCAGATTAGCGCCGGAGGGCACCCACATCTGTGCATCGTTAAACCCGTAGAGGCACAGCATATTTTTCGCACGCGTCGATATTTCCGTCTGGTTTGCGCCGCTTCAAGGACCTGCCAATTCGATTGCTACGCGTCAATTAACGCGACAGAAGCTAACCCTTTTTACCGCTATGCGGTCCCAACATTCGAGGATTGCGGGACGCGCCCGGGAGGTAGCCATCGGGGTGCGCTCGTCCAACTGCGCTCTAGAGGTATCTCACGCTGCGCCACCTGGCACCGCAAACGGCCCATCGCTTGGCCGTTGTCGGTCGGTCGCCCAAGGCCCAGCCGCGGGAGACATCCATCGGTTTGGCATGTTTGGCCCGTTGGTCGCCGCACCTAGTGCGGGTGGCCCAGCGGCTGCCGGTGCCGCCTAAGGGCTCAGCGCGACCGACGCCTCTGCGGTGTAGTTCAGGAACGTCAGCGTCTCCTGCAGGTAGAGCTGGACGTTGTCGGCGTCGTGCGACAGGTACCCGATCGACACGTCGGTGCCGAGTTGCAGGTCGAAGTCGCCGCCACGGGTCGACAGCACGAATGCGCCGTCGATCGCGGGCGCCCAGATGATGTCGCCGTCGACGAGCCGGTTCAGGTGCTCGCGGATCGGATAGCCGTGCTCGGTGGTCTCGCTGACCTTGGTGTAGACGTCGGCCGACAGCAGCACGCCGTACGGTCCGTCGACGCCCGCGAGCCGCAGCTCGGAGAGCGCCTGCGCGATCACGTCGGGAATCTCCCGCACGTCGGCGGGCAAGGCCAACGGTGGGTTGGAGCTCGACTTGCGAATGCCGTCGATGCTCGCAGCTGGATACCCCTCGAAGATCGCCCGGTCCTCGGCGAAGGCCAGCTTCTTCGCGGCCTCCTTGACCGGGTCCCAGTTGGAATCCTGCGAACCCCTCTCGACGTCGTCGATGTCGACGCGCGCGATCGTGAACGGCACGCGCAGGCGCACCAGCGGCTTGCTCTCTCGGAGGTGGGCCACGACGCCGTCGTCTGGCGATGCCACGTCGAGCAGATGCCCGGTGCTGATGGCTGCAGTCACGGGACCGCCGGGCTCGCTGACGTCGACGACCCGACGACCGGCGATGTGTCGCTTGAAGGTTCGCGTCGCCTCCTCCTCGATTTGGTCCCACGCCTCTTCGGTGACCGGCGCAAGATCGCGGTAGAGGTTGTTCATGGTTGTCCTTTCAAACTGCCGATCGACAATGAGCCGTTGGTGGAGTTCGTTGATGCCTGGGGTGCCGCGGACTCCTCGTCGGGGAGCGGCGGCGGGTCGTCGAGAAAGTCAGCCGTTGGCGTGAAGAACATCGTGCCCGTGATCGCCGTGGAGAAGTCCAGGATTCGATCGGTATTGCCTGGCGGATCGCCGATGAACATGTTGCGCAACATGCGCTCGGTGACCGCTGGCGTCCGCGAGTAGCCGATGTAGTACGTGCCGAACTCGGAGCGGCCGACCTCGCCGAACGGCATGTTGTGCCGCACGATCTTCAGCTCGTTGCCTTCGGCGTCGGTGATCACGTTGAGGGCCAGATGCGAGTTCGCGGGCTTCTGGTCGTCGTCCATCTCGATGTCTTCGAGTTTGGTCCTGCCGATCACCCGTTCCTGCTCGCCGACAGAAAGCGCATCCCAGCTGCTCATGTCATGCACGTACTTCTGCACGTGCACGTAGCTGCCGCCCGCGAAATCGGGATCCTCGTCGCCGATCGCGGTCGCGTTGATTGCCACTGCTCCGCTGGGATTCTCGGTGCCGTCGACGAAGCCCATCAGGTCCCGGTTGTCGAAGAACTTGAAACCTTGCACCTCGTCGACGACGGTGAGCGCCCCGGACATCGAGTTGAGAATGCGCTTGGCCAGTTCGAACGCGTAGTCCAGGGACTTCGACTTGATGTGGAACAGCAGATCCCCAGGCGTAGAGGGCGCACGATGGCGAGCCCCCTCCAGCTCCGGGAAGGGATGCAACTCGGCCGGCCGTGGACCCGAGAACAGCCGATCCCACGCGTCCGACCCGATCGAGGTGACGAGAGACAGCAGCTTGCTCGGATCGCGGAAGCCAACTGCGCGTACGAGTCCCGAGAGATCGGCCAGGGCGTCGTGCACGGTTTCCTCGCCGCCGGCGTCGATGGTTGCCACTAGGAAGATGGCGGCCGGCGTGAGCGGCGCCGTGACTGGCTGCGACAGCGGAGCGGACACAAATGGACCCTAGCGTGACCGCCGTCCAAAACGCCCGTCAAGATTGAAAGATGGCAGCTAGCCCCCAGGGCCTTTGCGAGTTCATCGATCAGTCCCCTTCGCCGTTCCACGTCTGCGAGACGGTCGCGCAGCGGTTGCGCGAAGCGGGCTACGTCGAGTTGGCCGAGACCGACGCCTGGCCGACCGCGGGACGGTTCTTCCTCGTCCGCGCGGGCTCGCTTGTCGCGTGGCGCTCCGACGACAACGCGGGCAAGCCCTTCCGCGTCGTCGGCGCCCACACCGACAGCCCGAATCTCCGGGTCAAGCAACACCCCGACCGGTTCGCCGCGGGTTGGCAGATGGTGGCCCTGCAGCCCTACGGCGGTGCGTGGCTGAACTCCTGGTTGGACCGTGACCTCGGCATCAGCGGCAGGTTGTCGGTGAAGTCCGGCTCGGGCGTCGAGCATCGGTTGGTTCGCATCGACGAGCCCATCCTCCGGGTGCCGCAGCTGGCCATCCACCTGTCGGAGGACCGAAAGGGCGTGTCGCTCGACCCCCAGCGTCACGTCAACGCGGTGTTCGGCACCGGCGACGGGGGAGCGTTTCTCGACTACGTCGCCGGCCGCGCGGGCGTCGACGAGCCCGTCCTCGGCTTCGACTTGATGACGCACGATCTCAACCCGTCGGCGGTGACGGGCGCCGACCACGAGTTCGTCAGTGCGCCACGCCTGGACAACCAGGCAACCTGCTACGCGGGACTAGAGGCGTTTCTTGCCGTCGAGGAAGCCGCCAACCTGCCGGTGCTCGCGCTGTTCGACCACGAGGAGGTCGGCTCGCAGTCGGATCACGGGGCGCAGTCCGACCTCCTCGCGACCGTGCTGGAGCGCATCACCCTGGCGCAGGGCGGCGGCCGCGAAGACTTCCTGCGACGCCTCCCCGATTCGATCGTGGCCTCAGGCGACATGGCCCACGCCACGCATCCGAACTACCCGGAGCGGCACGAGCCCAGCCACCTCATCGAGGTCAACGGCGGCCCGGTGCTCAAGGTGCAGCCCAATCTTCGATATGCGACGGACGGGCGCACCGCCGCTGTGTTCGCGCTCGCGTGCGAGCAGGCAGGCGTGCCGCTGCAGCGGTACGAGCACAGAGCCGACCTGCCATGCGGGTCGACGATCGGTCCGATGACCGCAGCGGGAACGGGCATCCCGACCGTCGACGTCGGTGCGCCGCAGCTGGCCATGCACTCGGCACGCGAATTCATGGGCGCATATGACGTCGCGGCCTATTCGCTTGCGTTGCAAGCGTTCTTGTCGCCTCGCTGAACCTGGCAGCTCAGTTTTTGCTTGGTGGTGGTTGTGGTTGGAAGGGGTCATACCACCACCAGTCGGTGCGTTCGCCGGTTGGGCATGTGTAGCGTGGCGCCGCCGGTGGGGGTTGGCTGGGTGGGCGGGCCAGTGATGGGTTGCTCAGTGGGGTGCCGCCCCGGTCGGTGACCACGAGGCGCTCGGCGGGCCCGGTGATGGTGATCTCGCCGCGGTGATGCATCCGATGGTGATACGGACACACCAACGCCAGGTTCCACAGTTCGGTGGGGCCGCCGTCCTCCCAATGCAGCAGGTGATGAGCATGCAGACCGCGGGTGGCACCGCAGCCGGGGACCACGCAGGTGCCGTGGTCGCGGTGCTCGAGAGCGCGGCGCAACCGCCGGCTCACGGTGCGGGTAGCCCGTCCAGCACCCACGACCTGGCCGCGTTTTTCGAACCACACCTCGCAGGTCGCATCACAGAGCAGGAAGCGACGCTCCTCATCGGCCAATAGCGGACCCAGGTGCAGAGCGGCGGCGGGCTTGTCCACGTCGAGGTGGACGATGACGGTGGTGTGTTGGCCGTGGGGCCGGCGTGCGGCGTCGGCGTCCCAGCCGGCCTCGACCAAGCTCATGAACGCGTCGGCGGTGGTGGGCCTTGGAGTCGGCAGATCAGGCATCTTGGCCGGGGGTTCGGTGCCGGCATAGGGATCGATGGCGTCGGGGTGTTCGCGGTCGCGTGTCCAGTCCGCGATGAGTGCCTCGCGGTGTGAGTCCAGGGCAGCGTCGAACTTCGCGGCGTCGAGTTTGGGCAGGGTGATTTTCCAGGTGGTGTGTTCCCCGCCGGAGCCGCTGCTGTACTTGGAGATCGAGCGCTGCGGCTTGGGTGTCGAGGTCGGGTCGGGCTTGGGTTCCAGGCTGACCGCCTTGCGCAGCTGGGACACGGTGGCCACTGCGGCGAACTCCAGATAGTGGTCATCGGAGCCGTCGGCCGCGCCTTCGGCGATGACGCCGACCTGATCCAGCGACAGCCGGCCCTCCCGCAAGGCTTCGGTGCAGCGGGGAAATACGGCGGCGCGGTGCGCGACGGCGACGACGGTCTCGGCATTGCGCAACGAACATCCGGTCCGCCAGGCCACCAGCGCTGCGATGGAGCGGCAGCCGGTGTTGCCCCATAAGGCTTTCTCGTCGTGGTCACCGTCACCGTTGATCTCGGCGACGATGTCGACGATGCGCCCGTCGATGGCGTTGCGTTGCCCACACAATTCCGACAGCTCGTCGAACAACACGTCGATCCGCTTGGGCGCGCGCGGATCGACTGCGAACGGAGCCAGCGGAAACGACATGACCCGATAGTGGCACGGCGGTCCGACAAAGTTTGTTGAGCGAGCTTGAGCACGTGAACCTGACTCAGCGGGGCCGAATGCTCGCTAACCTTTGTCGTGTCATGACAACGGGGGACGACCAAAGCCGGCTGCCCGCCGAGGCGAGTGCCCGCAAACTGATCGATGAGCAGCTCGCGCAGGCGGGCTGGATCGTGCAGGACAAGAAGGATCTCAACCTGTTCGCGGGCCAGGGCGTTGCGGTGCGCGAGGTCGTGATGAAGCCGGGCCATGGCCGCGTCGACTATCTGCTGTATGTGGACAAGGCCGTCGTCGGCGCCATCGAGGCCAAGCCGGTCGGCACGCCGCTATCGGGTGCCGAATGGCAGTCGGCGATGTACACCAGCGGACTTCCTGCTGAGGTCAGGCTGCGGGCTCTGACTCTGGTGACGTGATCGTGACGTGCGTTGGGACCATTGGCCGCGTGGCGGTTGTTCCACACGGTGTTAGGTTCGGCGCCGATAGAAACTTGGCTGCGATCCGCGTCGACGAGTCTGCCGTTCGACCCGATTACATCGCGCTTGTTCTCCGGCGAACCGGTATTCAACAGCGTCTGTCGCGAGCTTCTGGATCGACCGCCCAGCCCCACCTGTATCTGCGTGACCTGCGTGCGCTTCCCATTCGCGTGCCAGATCTTGTTGAGCAAGATCGAGTTGTCAAATGCTTTGCCGAGGATTTTGAGAGCTTCGGGCGGCTCAGGTCTCAATTGGAGGTCGTTGATCAACGATCCGCTGCCCTACGTCATTCTCTGCTGGCGTCAGCCTTCGCCGGTCGCTCCCGCTGGGTTTGGCGATCTTGGCGCTAAACCGCTGTAAGTGGCAATCTGAGCGTTCAGGCTCGAGGAGAGCCGGGGTGTCGACTGAACCTCTCGAGGAATGAGAGTGAGCCCGATTGTCAGAGGTCGGTGGCAAAATCCGACTGAGTTGTAAGCGGCGTCGCGGGCACAACCGGACACAAGGCTATCGCCGGAAGGGGGTGTGACGATGATCAAGCGCATTGAAATGCGACTCGACGGAGGATCGGCGCCCCGTGGCGAGATCACCGTGAAGGACCTCAACGGCATCGCCGCCGCGCTCCAAGAGTTGGTCACCCGGCTTGGCCGCGAATCGACCAACGCCGCCGGTCCAGCGCGGTCCAAGCAATTCGTCGAGGAGTTCGCGCAACTGCGACTCGGCAGCATCGAGGCAGGCAGCACCGTCCTTCAATTCAGCAAGGGGCCGACTGAGAAGCTCGACCTTGACTTGGCTGGACTTGCCGACGCCGACGATCGGTTGTGGGAGATTCTTGGCGCGATCGGCGAGGATCGACGCCCCGACTGGACCACGGAGTTGATTGCCGACACCGTGGGCAGGCTTGTGGGCGCGTTGCGAAGTGCTGCGCGAACGACGACCTTCGCCACTGCGGGCCGCGCGTCGATCGCCATCACGTCGAGCATGATCCATCCCGAGACCTGGGTAGCGAATCACGTGACCGACGAGCGCATGACCGCTGCCGGACGGCTGGAGAAGGTCGACCTTCGGTCACACGAATTCCGGCTCAGAGACGACGTCGGCCGCACGGTGGATCTGCGCCAGGTCGTCGATGATGCGGGCGTCGCTCAGCTCGTCGGGCATTGGGTGGCTGCCGAGGGTACTGGCGTGCTGAACGAGTTCGGACGGCTGATCGCGCTCGGTGAAGCGATCGTGTCGTCGGTCGTCGACCCTGCCGAGCAGTTCGTGGCCACCAAAGTGGTCTCGCGCGAAGAGATTCTGGCAAGTGCGCCTGGACCCGATCCTGACGGAGGTATCGAGCTCACCGACGAGGAGTTCGAAGAGTTCATGCAAGCCCTGCATTCATGACAGACGTCGAGGGCACGGTCGTCGATACCGACGTATTCAGCCTGCTGTTCGTCAGGAGTTCGAGCGCCGACTCGCGAGCAGTGGCGTGGCGCGACGTGCTGGGTATCGACGCGTCTTGATTTCGTTTCAGACGCGAGCCGAACTTCTTGCGGGAGCGCTCAGTCGAAACTGGAGTGCACAAAGAACCGCTCGCTTGACCGAGCTGCTGAACCGCACGCCTACCATCCACTCCGATGTCGAAGTGGTCGGCGCCTACGCAACGCTGACGGCAGAATGTCGCGCCTCAGGACATGGCCTGTATCCAACCCGCCGTTCGGGCGGAAGTCCTCGCTGACGACCATCGGCGCCGACGGACGCGAAGCTCGCGAGGACGTCGAGATCGAACGCCAAGACTTCGTCGCCACGACGAGCAACAAGCAGCTCAACTTCCTTCAGCACATCATGACGATCCTCGACATCAACGGCCGCGCTGCCGTCGTGCTGCCCGACAACGTACTGTTCGAAGGCGGTGCGGGAGAGACGCTGCGGCGAAAGCTATTGGCGGATTTCGACCTTCACAACATGCTCCGTCTACCCACCGGCATCTTCTACGCGCAGGGCGTCAAGGCGAACGTGTTGTTCTTCGGCAAGAAGCCTGCGTCCGAACGGCCGTGGACGACCAAGCTTTGGGTGTACGACCTCAGAACCAACCAACACTTCACGCTCAAGCAGAACCCGTTGCGTCGCCGTCACCTCGACGAATTCGTCGACTCCTACCGCGCCGGGGATCGCGTCGAATCTGAGCGGTGGCACTCATTCGGCTACGACGAACTCCTCGCCCGCGACAAGGTCAACCTCGACATCACCTGGCTGCGCGACGAGTCGCTCGAAGATGCCGACAACCTACCGCCGCCCGAGGTGATCGCCCGCGAGATCGTCGAAGACCTCACCGCCGCGCTTGCCGGGTTCGAGGCTGTGGCCTCTGCGCTCGAAGCCAACGCCCCGGTGACCGACCCCGCGTAGCCAGGCTTCTTGTCACCGGGCTGAGTTACCGTTCCGAGCATGGCACTCAAGACCGAGAACATCACCTTCGACACCACTGATCCCGAAGGCCTCGCCGCGTGGTGGGCGCGTGCGCTGGACGGAGAGGTAAACCCCATCGCCCCACCGTTCTTCGTCGTCGTCAGCCGCCCCGAGGGGCCGGGCCTGGCCTTCCAACAGGTGGAGGATCCGACGCCGGGCAAGAACAAGGTGCACCTCGACTTCTCCACCGACGACGTGGAGGCCGAGGTCGCCCGGCTGGTCGAGCTTGGCGCCACCGAGACCGGGCGCAACAGCTTCGGCGACTTCGGCTGGGTGGTGCTCGCCGATCCCGAAGGCAATGCGTTCTGCGTGGCGCCACACGCGTAGCAACGATCGGCGGGGCACAATCGCTGGGTGCTCGTGTCGGTCATCGCGGCGGGCGTCGTCCTGGCTGCATGGTCGCTAGTAGCCGGCCGGCTAGAGCGGTGGCGGGTCACCGCATTGATGGTGCTGATCCTCGCGGGTGCCGTGGTCGGTCTCGTCACCCACGACGCGTTGGCCGAGACCCTGAACACCGACACTGCTCAGCCCTTCGTCGAGATCATCCTTGCCGTATTGCTCTTCATCGACGCCACCGACGTGCGCGGAGGCCTGTTTGGCAGAGACCCACGCTCGGCACTGCGCGTCCTATTGATCGTCCTGCCGTTGAGCCTGGGTCTGTCGGTAGCACTTGGACTCTGGCTGCTGCCCGGGTGCCGTGGTCGGTCTTACCCCTCCTCGCCTACGTCCTCAGCGTCGCCATACACGGCAACGCCTTCGTTTCGGCCTTCGTCTGCGGCATCGCCTACAGCGGATTGCGCCGTTCCGAGCACGTCCGCCGTGACCTCGGTCTCATCGACGATGTGGGGTTCCTCCTGATGGTCGTGATGTGGTTCGCGTTCGGCGCGTTGACGGTGGTCGCGCTCCGCAATGCAGTTCCATGGGGCATCGTGGTGGTGTTCTGCCTGCTTGCGCTGACGCTCGTCCGGATGCTCGCCGTGCTGGCGGCGATGCTCGGCTCGCACTTCACCTGGCCAGAAAGGCTGCTGCCGGGCCGCGTCGCACCACCTCGATCGGGTTCGGTGCCTTGGCGTTCAACGTCCTCTCCGACGAGGCCGATCGGACGCCTTGTTGACCATGGTGGTCGTCGTCCTGGCGAGCGTTGTGCTGCACGGTGTCGGCGCGCCCGCCACTGCCAGGGCGTTCGCCCGTTCACAACCTAGAATGGCCGAGTGAGCACCGGGTTTTCAGTCGACACCGTCCAGACCGCAGCCACTACCCCCGATCAACCGCAGCCCTTCCGCGAGCTTGGGCTCAAGGACGACGAGTATCAGCGGATCCGCGAGATCCTCGGCCGCAGGCCCACCGACGCCGAGCTGGCCATGTATTCGGTGATGTGGAGCGAGCACTGCTCCTACAAGTCCTCCAAGGTGCACCTGCGCTACTTCGGCGAGACCACGACCGAGACCATGCGTGCGGCGATGCTCGCGGGCATCGGCGAGAACGCGGGTGTCGTCGACATCGGTGACGGCTGGGCGGTGACGTTCAAGGTCGAGTCGCACAATCATCCGTCCTACGTCGAGCCGTACCAGGGCGCAGCCACCGGCGTCGGCGGCATCGTCCGCGACATCATGGCCATGGGCGCACGACCGGTCGCCGTCATGGATCAGCTGAGATTCGGTGCGGCCGACGCACCCGACACCCGGCGCGTGCTCGACGGCGTGGTACGTGGAGTCGGCGGGTATGGAAACTCGTTGGGGCTGCCCAACATTGGCGGCGAGACCGTCTTCGACCCGTCGTACGCCGGCAACCCGCTGGTGAACGCGCTCTGCGTCGGGGTGTTGCGCAAGGAGGACCTGCACCTTGCCTTCGCGTCTGGCGAAGGAAACAAGATCATCCTGTTCGGCGCCCGTACCGGTCTCGATGGCATCGGCGGCGTCTCGGTGCTCGCCTCCGACACCTTCGGCGGCGACGAGGGCGACTCCTCCGGCCGCAAGAAGCTGCCTTCGGTTCAGGTCGGCGACCCGTTCATGGAGAAGGTGCTCATCGAGTGTTGCCTCGAGCTGTATGCAGCGGGCATAGTAATCGGCATCCAGGATCTCGGTGGCGCTGGATTGTCTTGTGCCACGTCAGAACTCGCATCAGCCGGTGACGGCGGAATGTCCATCGAGCTGGACAAGGTGCCGCTGCGTGCGAAGTACATGACGCCTGCCGAGGTGCTGTCGAGCGAGTCACAGGAACGCATGTGCGCCGTCGTCGCGCCGGAGAACGTCGACGCCTTCATGGCCGTGTGCCGCAAGTGGGAAGTGCTCGCAACGGTCATCGGTGAGGTCACCGACGGCGATCGGCTCCAGATCACCTGGAACGGCGAGACCGTCGTCGACGTGCCCCCGCGCACCGTGGCGCACGAGGGGCCGGTATACCAACGCCCCGTCGCCCGTCCGGAGACGCAAGATGCATTGATCGCGGACACCTCTGCCAACCTGCCACGACCGGTCACCGGCGACGAACTGCGCGCGACGTTGCTTGCGCTGCTTGGCAGCCCGCACCTGTGCAGCCGGGCATTCATCACCGAACAGTACGACCGTTACGTGCGGGGCAACACGGTGCTCGCCGAACACGCCGACGGCGGCGTGCTGCGCATCGACGAGGAAACCGGAAGGGGCATCGCGGTATCCACCGACGCCTCCGGCCGCTACACGGCGCTCGACCCCTACGCGGGCGCGCAGCTTGCACTCGCAGAGGCGTATCGCAACGTCGCGGTCACGGGCGCCACGCCCGTCGCGGTCACCAACTGCCTGAACTTCGGGTCGCCAGAGGATCCCGGCGTGATGTGGCAGTTCTCCCAGGCCGTCCGTGGTCTCGCGGATGGCTGTGCGCAACTTGGCATTCCGGTGACCGGCGGCAACGTGAGCTTCTACAACCAGACCGGCTCGACGGCCATCCTGCCGACGCCGGTGGTCGGTGTGCTCGGTGTCATCGACGACGTGAGCCGACGCATCCCGACAGGCTTCGGCACCGAGCCCGGCGAGTCGCTAATCCTGCTCGGCGATACCCGCGACGAATTCGACGGGTCGATCTGGGCGCAGGTCACCGCCGATCACCTTGGCGGAGTGCCACCGAAGGTGGACCTCGAGCGCGAGCGAATCCTCGGCGAGGTGTTGGCCTCGGCGTCACGAGACGGCCTGGTCTCGGCCGCGCACGATCTGTCCGAGGGCGGCCTCATCCAGGCCATCGTCGAGGCTGCGCTTGCGGGCGAAACCGGTTGTCGGATAGTACTTCCTGAGGGTTCCGACGCCTTCGTGACGCTGTTCGCCGAGTCCGCCGGTCGCGTGCTCGTCGCGGTGCCGCGCACCGAGGAGAGCCGATTCCAGTCGATGTGCGAAGCCCGCGGATTGCCGTCGGTTCGCATCGGCGTAGTAGACGATGCGAGTGACTCGATCGAGGTTCAGGGTCTCTTTACCGTCAGCCTCGCCGAACTCCGCAGCACCTCCGAGGGCGTCCTGCCCAGGCTGTTCGGGTGAGGGCACCTGCCAATACGAAACACCCGCTCCTAGTCTGGGCTTGGAGCTTGATACGGCTCGACTTCGTCGGTGTCGCGTTCAGTGCCGTTTTCTTCTGTCTGTCGTTGACGCCGTCGCTTCTGCCGCGCGATTGGCTGTTCGGCGGCCTGATCGGTGGAATCAACGCGGCGATCGGCTACGCGATCGGCGTCGTCGTGGGAAAGATGTTCCACCACTTCGCCTTCAAGCACAGGGAATGGTGGCCGCCGCCGAAGAAGCTACTGTTCCGGATGAGGATCGGTACGCTGGCGCTAGCGCTGGTGGCTTGCGTGTTGATGGTGATTCCGGCGGCGAACTGGCAGCGTCAGGTGTCGGCGCTGATCGGTCTGCAGGGGCCCGCGACGCTCGGCTATCTCAGGACGCTCGTCGTCGCCGTTCTGGTCTGTAGCGCATGCATCGCGGTGTCGCGGGTGCTGATCGATGCGGTCAAACTCCTTGCGCGGGTTGGCATCCGCCGGTGGCACCTACATCACGAGGTCGCGCAGTTCATTGGTGCGGCGATCGTCTGCGTGCTGGTCATCCTGTTGGTGAACGGCGTGCTGTACCGTGGCTTCCTCGCGGGCGCTAGCCGGGTGTTTCAGCCCCAGAACGTGACGACGGGTGAGGACATCGTCCAACCAACCGATCCCGAAAGATCTGGCAGTCCAACGTCATTCGCCGCGTGGGACACGCTCGGCTTCCAGGGGCGCAACTTCGTGGCGTCCGGCCCCGACGTCGAAGAGTTGACGAGGGTGAACGGTCAACCCGCCAGGGAACCGGTTCGGGTATACGCGGGCTTGGAGACCGCGGATACCGACGAGGCTCGGATGGACGTCGTGATCGAGGAGTTGGAACGTACCGCGGCGTTCGACCGCAAGATCCTCGTCATCGTCCCCACCACCGGTACGGGGTGGATCAACCCGGTAGCGGCTAGGTCGATCGAGACGATGTACAACGGGGACACGGCCATCGTCGGCGTTCAGTATTCGTATCTGCCGAGCTGGATTTCGTTCCTCGGCGATCGAGACAAGTCGGTCGAGTCGGGCCGCCTTCTGATCGACAGGATCCACGATCGTTGGCAGCGTCTACCGCCAGACCATCGGCCCAAGCTGGTCCTCTACGGCGAGAGCCTGGGCTCGCTGGCCGGTCAGGGCGCGTTCGGCTGGCTGCCCGACATCGCCGAGATGGGCTTCTCCGCGGTGCTGTGGGTCGGCCCGCCGAACGAGAGCTCGCTGTGGAGCGGGCTGGTGCGCCGCCGCGATCCCGGCACCCGTGAGGTCGACCCGCGCTACGACAACGGACGCACCGTCCGGTTCACCCAGGCCACCGACGACTCGTCCGTTGATCGAGTCGCGCAGGCGCCATGGCAGGGCACCCGGGTGCTCTTCCTGCAGCACCCATCCGATCCGATCGTCTGGTGGTCGCCGAAATTGATCTTCTCCCAACCGGATTGGCTCTCAGAGCCTGCTGGATCGGACAGGACGTCCGCCATGCGCTGGTACCCGATCGTCACGTTCTGGCAGGTGAGCGCCGACATGACGAACGCCGCGGGCATGCCTGGCGGCCACGGCCACAACTACGGTGACGCCATCGTCGATGGCTGGGCGGCCGTCATCCCTCCTGATGGCTGGACTCTCTCGGACACGGGTCGACTCAAGCTGGAGATGGAGGCTGCTCAGGCCAACAACGGTCCCGACTACTAGTGGATCGCAAGGCAATTCGCGCGTTGGTCCTTGCTGGCGCGCTCATGGGCTGGAGTGGATTCGTCGGACCGAGGCTGCCGCCGACGTGGCGTGTGGGCGTTCATGCGGTCGGGGCAGCCGCGCTGGTCTATCGCGAACGGACGCCGCTCGGCTTGAGGCCACCCGAACTTCAGCGCGGCCTGCGGCTGGGCTTGGGCGTCGCTGCCGTGACAGTGGCCTGCGTCGCAGCGACGACGGTGCTGCCGCGGGTGCGTTCGGCCATGGCCGAGCGCGAACTGCCGCAGTCCACGCGTAGCTGGCTGCTGGTGCGAATCCCCGTCGGAACCGTGTGGTCGGAGGAAGTGGCCTTCCGCGGAGCCCTCGGCACTGTCGCCGCCGACGCGTTCGGGCCTCGCTGGGGCGCGCTGCTGCAGGCCACGGCCTTCGGGCTCTCGCACGTCGCCGACGCGCGCAGCGCGGGGGAGTCCGTCGTCGGCACCGTTCTGGTCACCGGGGCGGCTGGCTGGGCGTTCGCGTGGCTGCACTCTCGAACGCACAGCTTGGCGACGCCCATGCTCGCGCACTTGGCGAGCAACGAGGCGGGCGCCGCCGCCGCTCTCGCGGTGCAGCGAAGCCGAGCTCAGGCGTCGCGGGCGTCCATCTGCAGCAGATGAGGGTCCGTGTTCTGGTCGTCGATGCCGAAGGCGATGATCCGCCGCGGCGTGATGCGAATGATCGCCGTGTCGAGCTCGTCGCCGGCCCCGCCCACTGCTGCCGGAGCCTCGGCCTGGGTTGCGGTGCCACGGATCTCGAGGCACCGCACTCGCCATGGGTCGCGCGAGGTGATGTCGTCGACGACGAATGCGACGTTCGGGTTGGTGGCGAGGTTGCGGTACTTGCGACTCTTCGACATGTGATAGCCGGCGATGTCGATGGTGCCGAGCTCGGTGTTGAACGTGAATCCGACCGGGCTCACTTGTGGCGTGCCGTCGGGCGCGATGGTGGCCAACCTGCCGAGTTCGGCGACCGCCATGAAGTCAATCTCGTGTTGTTTGAACGTCATTCCCAAACGGTAGGACCTCGAGAATGGTTGAGGTCAAGGCTCACGGGTTGATCGTCGGCTCGCCGATCTGGCGACCCCACACATAGTCGGTGTACAGCGGCTGGGCCAACTCGAAGTGGTTGTACGGTGCAATCGAAATGCCGGTGTCCATCACCAGATAAGGCACGGGCCAGAGGTCGCGGGTGATCTCCTGCCAGCAGCCTGGCTTGCCCTCTGGACCTCCGTGGGCGTTGACCCTCGGCAGGTTGTCGGGGTAGACGTACGGGTTGCCGACGCCGAAGAATCCCGAAATGGTGCCCGTGGTCTCCAAGGAGAACCCGTTGTCGCCGCCCAACGCCTGGTTGAGCCTCGGTGCGACGTCGTGGTAGTTGCGGATGGTGCAGAGGATCTCGGCTTGGTAGTCGTCGGCGAGCTTGGAGGTGCGCAGCAGGTCCGCGGCGCCGCGCACTAGGTACGGGCCACCGCGGTCCAGGACGTCGGTGGCCGTGCCCGCGAACCCGACCGCGGCCATCAGCGCGGCGTCGATGTCGTCACGCCGGTCGTTGATCGTCCTCGCGGTGGTGACGGCGCCCGCGAGGCCGTCGAACAGGTTGGGGGAGGCGTCTGCGTACACCGCGGCCAGGTCGGCAACGCTCGCGACGTCGTGGCGGATCTGCGGCATCCGAGGATTCAGATTGCCGAGGATGTCGTTGCCATCTACCAGCGACGCACCGAACTCGTCGCCGAACCCGGTCAGCGCCTGCGCCGTCGCCGTCAGAGTCTGGTTCAGCTTGACTGGATCCACCTGCTCGGAGATGGCGGTGATGGTTTCGAAGAGGGTGTTGAACTCCGTGGTCACTGAGGTGACGTCTATCGGTCGATCGCTCGAAACATGTTCCTGCGCAGGGTGTTCCGGAGAAATGAACGATACGTACTTGTTGCCGAACACGGTCGTGGCCGTGATCTTCACGTCGACGTTGCTGGGGATGAGGGGGACGTAGCGCGGCTCCACGTTCAGTGTGATCGTGGCTTGCTGCGCCTGACCGTCACCGGAGGCAGCCACCGTCGCCACCCTGCCGATCGGCACGCCGTTGAGCGTCACCTTCGAGCCCGGATCGAGCACCAGGCCGGCCCGCGACGTCAACAGAGTCAGCTGTGTGTGAGGGATGAACGCGCCGCGGAACTGCATCGCGATGAGAACCCCGGCGGCGGCGAGGATGGCCAGGAATGTGGCCCCGGCCACCTTGTACGGCGGGTCGCCTCGCTCATCGGGCACTTTGCGACACTAAGGTAATGGCCTCCCGCCGCACTGCGAATCCCGCGAAGACGCGCGCAGCAGTTTCGGTGCTGGCGGAGTGGCTTTCCGACGAATCTGTGGCAGAACCCGACCTGGCTCTCATCGCCGATGCTGTGCGCCTCACCGCCCGCACCCTCCCCGCGACGGCACCGGGAGCGAGCGTCGAGGTGAGGATCCCGCCATTCGTTGCGGTGCAATGCATCTCGGGGCCACGGCACACTCGAGGCAATCCGCCCAACGTCATCGAAACCGATCCGCGGACGTGGCTGCTGCTGGCAACGGGGCTGTTGACGCTTCCCGACGCGATCGCCAAGGGGGCGCTGCAGGCGTCCGGGTCGCGGGCGGGGGAGGTCGCAGGACTGCTCCCCGTGGTCGATCTGACTCGCTGATCGCCGAGGAGAGGAAATGTCAGCGGCGCCCCGAACGTTCTAAAAACAGACACTTGCCGTTCGATTCCGCCATCGACGGTGTTTGACCGTAGACTGAGTTACGTCACCCACGGCCCCCAGGGAGCAACCATCGTGACCGCCGACCAGACGGACCCGATCGATTCGCCAGACGACCCCAAAGAAGAATGTGGCGTCTTCGGAGTTTGGGCCCCCGGCGAGGATGTGGCCAAGCTCACTTACTACGGCCTCTATGCGCTGCAACACCGAGGACAGGAAGCGGCTGGGATTGCCGTCGCCGACGGTTCGCAGGTAATCGTCTTCAAGGATCTGGGCCTAGTGAGCCAGGTCTTCGACGAACAGACGCTCGCAGCCATGCACGGGCACGTCGCAGTCGGCCACTGCCGATATTCGACGACGGGTTCGACGACGTGGGAGAACGCGCAACCGGTGTTCCGCAACACCGCGGCAGGTACTGGCGTCGCCCTGGGGCACAACGGAAATCTGGTCAACACCACCGAACTCGCAGCCCGCGCGCGCAGCGCAGGCCTCATCAACACGAGGGGCGCCCCAGCGGCGACCACCGACTCCGACGTCCTCGGTGCCCTATTGGCTCACGGGGCGGCGGACTCGACGCTGGAGCAGGCCGCACTGGAACTCCTGCCCACCGTCCGGGGCGCGTTCTGCCTGACCTTCATGGACGAAAACACCCTCTACGCGGCGCGTGACCCGTACGGCGTGCGACCGTTGTCGCTCGGCCGCCTCGACCGCGGTTGGGTGGTCGCATCGGAGACCGCTGCGCTCGACATCGTCGGCGCCTCGTTCGTCCGCGACATCGAACCCGGCGAGCTGCTTGCCATCGACGCCGACGGCGTGCGCTCCACCAGATTCGCCAACCCGACGCCCAAGGCCTGCGTCTTCGAGTACGTCTACCTGGCAAGGCCGGACAGCGTCATCGCAGGACGGTCGGTGCACGCCACCCGCGTGGACATCGGCCGCAGGTTGGCCACCGAGATGCCCGTCGACGCCGACCTCGTGATCGGCGTCCCGGAATCGGGCACCCCGGCCGCTGTCGGATACGCCCAGGGTTCGGGAATCCCCTACGGGCAGGGCTTGATGAAGAACGCCTACGTGGGCCGCACCTTCATCCAGCCGTCGCAGACCATTCGGCAACTAGGCATCCGGCTGAAGCTCAACCCGCTCAAGGAAGTCATCCGTGGCAAGCGGCTGATCGTCGTCGATGACTCGATCGTGCGTGGCAACACGCAGCGGGCACTGATTCGGATGTTGCGTGAGGCTGGCGCCGTCGAGGTGCACGTGCGGATCGCGTCGCCGCCGGTGAAGTGGCCGTGTTTCTACGGCATCGACTTCGCCACTCCCGCCGAGCTGATCGCGAATGCGTCGAGCTTCGAGGCCGACGAGGACGAGATGGTCGAGGGCGTTCGGCGTGCCATCGGCGCCGACTCGCTGGGCTACATCAGCAGGCAGGGCATGATCGCCGCCACCGAGCAGCCCGCATCGCGACTCTGCTCGGCGTGCTTCGACGGCAACTATCCGATCGAACTGCCAGGCGAGAGTGCCCTCGGCAAGAACGTGATCGAGCAGATGCTCGAGACGGCGGCACGTACCGGCCTTCCGATCTCTGCCGACAACGACAACGCGTCCGCCTTGCGCCGCCCCTGAGAGCTATTGCGGCTCAGGCGAACTCAGCCTAGCCAGCTTCTTCCGTCTGCCGCTGGGCGCCGTGCCGTCGTGTGCGAGAGCCTCCTTCACCGCATCGTGGTATCCGGTCAATCCACCGGGTGGGTCGGGAATCACCGAGGCGATGTCGTGCTCGTGGGCGACGGCGTCGCAGTGCAGCGATTCGACCAATGGCCGGGCCAACCCCGAGGGGATCGGCGTCACCAACCCCACCCACCAGCTTGCGATCGTCGGCGTGAGGAAGGGCAGCACGATGATCACTCGCTTGCTCAGCCCCGCGACTTCGGCATAGACCTGCATGGCGTCGCCGTACTCCAGCACGTCCGGACCGCCGACGTCCCAGGTGCGAGACTCCGGCACGGCCACTTCGGCGGATTCGACGAGATAGTGGAGCACGTCGTCGATCGCGACCGGCTGGATCTTGTTGTGCACCCACTTCGGAGTCGTCATCACGGGAAGCCGATCGGTCAGATGGCGAATCATCTCGAACGACGCGGATCCAGACCCGACGACGATGCCCGCCTGCAGGACGACGGCCTCGATGCCGGAGGCGATCAATATTTCGCCTACCGCCGTACGCGACCGCAGGTGTGGCGACAGCTCGCCGTCGGGGTGCAGGCCGGACAGGTAGACGATGCGTCGCACCCCAGCCCGCTGAGCCGCCTCTACGACATTGCGGGCGGCTCGTGCCTCCTCCGCGACGAAGTCTGGAGAGGTGCCCATGGAGTGGACGAGGTAGTAGACGACGTCAACGTCGTCGAAGGCCGCAACCAGCGATTCGGGGTCACCGAGATCTCCCCGCACGACCTCGACCTTGTCGCGCCACGGCGCCTGCAGCTTGTCGGGATTCCGTGCCATCGCGCGGACCGCGTAGCCACGTTCGGCCAAGACCGGGGCCAGGTGGCCACCGATGTAGCCGGTTGCGCCGGTAACCAGGCAACGCTTCGCGCCGCTTTGCGCCATTCGTCCTCCGTGTGAGTGTCCGAAGAGGGATGACCGGAGTAGGCACTACTCAAACGGTAGGAGTAGGCACTACTCAAACGGTAGGAGTAGGCACTACTCAAACGGGCATCCGGGATCGGGCGCGTCGACGGTCAGCGGACCGCCTGCGGGCTCGATGTAGGTGATCCACATGACGAGCGGATCTGGACCGAGATTGCGACCGACGTGGACGTTGTCGGGACCGGTGCTCTCGGTGACGGGCGACCCAGCGGGATAGACGGCGTCGATCGAGCAGTTCGCTACCGTATGGGTAAGCGTGCCCTCGCGGATGACGCCGAAGACGCGGCCTGGGTGCCAGTGCCAGCCGGTGCTGCCGCCGGGCGCGATGGTGACTTCCTTGGTGACGTAGTCCTGGCCCTTGTAGGTCGCCTGGGACAACGTGACGGCCTCGACGCCGACGCCTGGGGTTGCGGAAGCGGGTGCGACGAGCCCGATCGGCACCAGGATCAGCGACGATGCGGCCAGCGTCGCGACGCGAACTCGGTCCATGAACGGTGAGCGTGTCACACGCGCGTGCAGCGCGTAACCGCGGCCCGGTAACCTTGGGCGCAATGGGCGAGGTTGAGCAAGCGAATCAACGATGACCAAGGATCGGCCAGCCGGCGAAGCCGGTGCCTCCTACGCATCGGCCGGGGTGGACATCGAAGCGGGCGATCGTGCCGTGGAGTTGTTCAAGCCACTGGCGAAGAAGGCGACGCGACCCGAGGTACGCGGCGGTCTTGGCGGCTTCGCGGGACTGTTTGCGCTGCGCAAGGACTACCGCGAACCACTCCTGGCGTCGTCCACCGACGGGGTCGGGACGAAGCTCGCGATCGCGCAAGCGATGGACAAGCACGACACCGTGGGTCTGGACCTGGTCGCGATGGTCGTCGACGACCTCGTGGTGTGCGGGGCGGAACCCCTGTTCCTGCAGGACTACATCGCCGTCGGCCAGACGGTTCCCGAGCGGGTCGCCGAGATCGTCTCGGGGATCGCGAATGGATGCGTCATCGCGGGATGCGCGCTCCTCGGCGGAGAGACGGCCGAGCACCCTGGGCTGATGGCGCCCGACCACTACGACATCTCGGCGACTGGCGTCGGGGTAGTCGAAGCGGATGACCTGCTGGGGCCTGACCGGGTGAAGCCCGGCGACGTCATCATCGCGATGAAGTCCTCGGGCCTGCACTCGAACGGCTACTCCCTCGCCCGCAAGGTTCTGCTGGAGATCGACCGGATGAACCTTGCTGGACACGTCGAGGAGTTCGGCCGCACGCTCGGCGAGGAATTGTTGGAACCGACGTACATCTACGCCAAGGATTGCCTTGCGCTGGCCGCGGAGACCCAGGTTCGGACGTTCTGCCACGTCACCGGCGGCGGTTTGGCTGGCAATCTGGAGCGCGTCATCCCCAAGGGCCTGAGTGCGGAGATGGACCGTGGCACGTGGACGCCCGATCCGGTCTTCGCCATGATCGCGCAGCGCGGCCGCATCGATCGTGCAGAGATGGACAAGACGTTCAACATGGGCGTCGGGATGGTCGCCATCGTCGCGGCCGAGGACACCGACCGCGCGCTGGCGATTCTCACGGCCCGTCACTTGAAGTGCTGGAACCTCGGCACCGTCAAGAAGGGCGGCAAGGGCGCTTCGCGGGCTCAGCTCGTCGGGCAGCACCCGCGCTTCTGAGCCCTTCGACGCCGGACGGCGATGCTATGGACGCCAGTCGTCTTCGTCCGCCCATTGCTCGGGAACGGCATTGCCGATGGGGTTGTCCGGTGCGTGCGACAGCTCGCGCTGCAGCTGCGTGAGATCGGTCTGCGGCGAGCTGTACTTGAGCTCACGCGCAACTTTGGTCTGCTTTGCCTTTGCTCGGCCACGGCCCATGAGGGACCCCCTCGCGCAATAACGGAGCGGCCCCGTTGGAAGGGCGGCTCCGATCTGTTGTGTTTATCGTCCTGGCAATACTTTACCGTGCCCTGTGAGCTCGCGCTGGCAGGCCGGGTCTTATCGCCTGTCCGTTCAACGCCGAGCGGCCTTGAACCGTTCCACGGCGAGCCGACCTGCGCCCACGTCGTCGGCCGGGGGCATCGAATCCGGGTCGATCGCGGCCGTCACCGCGGTCTCGCCACCCGTCACGAGCTCGGTGTCCGCGGGTAGGCCCCGTTTGAGCAGGGCCAGGGCGATCGGACCGAGGTCGACGTGGTCGACGACGGTGCCCAGCCGGCCTACGGTGCGCTCGCCGGCCAGTACGGGGTCTCCCGTGGCGGGCCGATCGGAGGAGCCGTCCAGGTGCAGCAGGACCAGCATGCGGGGCGGTTTTCCCATGTTGTGCACCCGCGAGACCGTTTCCTGTCCGCGGTAGCAGCCCTTCTTCAAGTGCACGGCGCCCTCCCCGGGACCGCCGATCCAGCCGATCTCGTGGGGAAGGGTCTTCTCGTCGGTGTCGACGCCCAACCTCGCCCGTACCGCCGCCACCCGGTGTGCCTCGTAGGCCCACACTCCCGCTGGTCGGACACCCGCCGCGACCAGGCGATCTCGCCAGCGCTCTGCCGCATCGCGTGGCACGACCAGGTCCAGTTCGGTCTCGTCGAGCCTGCGCACGAAACCGCCGCCCGCGAGGGGCACGGCCGTCGCCACCGCAGGCAGTGCGGCCAGGCCAAGCACCTCGAGCACGGCGGGTGCGCTCGACCCTGGCCCGAGCAGGGACAGCAGGCTCATGTCGGCGGGGTCGACGACGACGTCGGCGCGGAAGACCATCTTGCGCAGGAACCCGAGAAGCGGCTCCGCGCGCGACGGCTCGGTGTCGATATACGTGGTGCCGTCCAGATCAGTTTGGATCCAGTGATCTTCGACACGACCCTGGGCGTCGAGGCTCGAGTTCTGCGTGACCGCACCGTCGGGCAGTTCGCTGACGTGCTGGGTGGACACGGTGTGCAGCCAGGTGCGTCGATCGAGACCCGTCAGCGTCAGGACCGCCCGGTTCGATCGGTCGACGACGACGGCTGCCTCAGACGCGGCGCGTTGCTCCCCGAAGGGGTCGCCGTAGTGCCAGATGGCGCCTGCGTCGGGGCCGGGATCAGGTGCGGGAACAGCGGACATCCCTCAACTCTACGAGGGCTACGGTCGTGCCTGTGATCGTCGTGACGCTCGACGGCGACGTGGTCGCGCCTGACGGCCCAATTCTGCGTGCCGACGACGCGATCGTCACCCGAAGCGACGGCGTATTCGAGACGCTGCTGGTGCGGCGCGGCAGGCCATGTCTGATGCGAGCACATCTCGACCGATTGGCGGACTCGGCGGCGATCATCGAACTTCCTGCCCCCGACCTCGAGCGCTGGCGGGCAGCGGCCGCCGCGGCCTTGGCGCGTTGGCACGGCGACGGCGAAGCAGTGATGCGGTTCGTTTACGGCCGCGCACGCACCCAGGCGTCCTTCGTGACCGTGTCCGCGGTGCCGGAGAGGGTGGCCGCTGCGCGCCGCAACGGCGTGTCGGTGCTCACCCTGGAGCGGGGTCCACGGCTGCTCGCAGACGCGAAGTCCCTGTCGTACGCACTGAATTCGGCCGCGCTGCGGCACGCCGAGCGCCAGGGCGCCGACGACGTCGTCTTCGTCACCTCCGAGGGATCGGTTCTGGAGGGGCCGCGGTCGAGTGTGGTGATCATGCCGAAGGAGGGCACTCTGCTGACACCGCCGCCGTCGATGCCGATTCTCCCGGGCACTACGCAAAGGGCCGTGTTCGAGACCGCTTCGCGGCGGGGCTGGCGATGTGACCATCAGACGATCAGCGTCGCGGATCTGCAAGCAGCGCAAGGGGTTTGGCTGCTCTCTAGCATTACCCTCGCCGCACGGGTGCGCACCGTCGACGGCTCGCCGCTGGCGCAAGCGCCCGCCGCTGAGCAGTTCGCGAACTTGGTCGACGAGGCAGTTTCGCGCGGCTAGCGAAAAATCGCTGGCAGGCCCGTCGTCACGGGAGTACCTTCGTCGGTACACACGGAAGGAGGTGGTCCGACAAATTGATTGGCTTATGGACATGTGAGGTGGCTGCCCGCTAGCAGCACCAGGAGAGGCAAGGGGCTCGCGTTCTTCGCGCGGGTGCCGACCGCGTCGACTGCGCGCGCTGGCGAATTCCCTGCAGCCACCCGGCCCCCGAGTCCTTGGTCTTGTCCGACCAAGAAACACGGCTCGGGGGCCGCTCCATGTCGGGGGTCGGAAGGGTACGACGGTGTGGTTAGCCGACGAAGCGGGACAGCCGCGCCGAAAGATGTGGCACCAGACCGCCATCCGCGTCCACCCGCTCCTCGACGTATGCGAGGTCGCCGCCCTCGACGATTCCGTACAGGCGTTTGGCTCCGCCGACGAGCACGCCCGACTTGCTCCTCGCGAGGGCGTCGGTCACCAGTTCCCAGGATGACTGCGTGATGGGCCTGCCGTAGAACAGTTCGACGTAGCCCGCGGAGTGAGCCAGCATCAATTCGATGGACTGCGACTCGGACGGGTCAGCCGGATCGTCGACGAATCGCCAGAAGCCCACCTCGCGCAAGCTCGGCGCTTCGTAGTCGCCCGTCTCCGACAACCGCCAAGAGCGGGCATCCCAGTTGAGATAGTCGCGGCCGTCGTGGGACACGATGATCTGCTGGCCGAACGCATAGTCACCGTTGGCGCCGCGACCCGTACCCTCGCCGCGCCACACGCCGACGAGTGGCAGCAGCGCGAGAAGCGCATCGTGCAGTCCGACGCCCTCGCGGAGATTGGCCGTGTCGGCGGGCAGCGGCAGGTCGTCGAACTCCGGGATGTTGCGCGCCGCGGTGATCTTCGCGCGCTCGGCAGCCGCCGCGACTGCCTGATCACCGGAACTAGCCGGCAGCAAGGGCTCCGGGGTATCGCCAGCGGTCACAAGTCGTCGGTGATCAGGCGGTACAGGGCGTACAGCGCGAACCAGGTGATGACGACCACCGCCGCGACGAGCATGAACTCGAAGAAGAGCACCACGGTGTGAAGTCTAGTTCGTCCATGCGCCGCGAACCGCATTGATGGGCGTGCGAGTGGGCGTGAACCTCAACACGGTTCACTCGCGGGACGAACCGGGCTCAGGCGACCTTGACGTCGACTTCGTGGATGCCGGCTCCAGACGGGGCAACACTGGCATCGCCGTTGCCCGAGGGCGAAAGGGCGCGCAGCGTCCAGGTCCCTGGCGCGGCGAAGAACCGGAAGTCGCCCGTCGCGGACGCGACGACCTCGGCCGTGAACTCGTCGGTCGAGTCCAGGAGGCGCACGAACGCCCCGCCGACGGCCTGACCGCTGCCGTCGACGACGCGTCCGGTGATGACCGTTTCCTTCTCTAGGTCAACGCCTGCTGGCAACGTCAAGCCTTGCTTCGGTGCAGAGCACATAATTCAGTTTCCCAACTCGATCGGGGCACCCACGAGGGAGCCGTATTCCGTCCAACTGCCGTCATAGTTCTTCACGTTCTTGTGGCCAAGCAGTTCCTGCAGCACGAACCAGGTGTGCGACGAGCGCTCGCCGATCCGGCAGTACGCGATGGTTTCCTTCTCGCCGTCCAACCCCGCCTCGGCGTACAGCTTCGCGAGGTCTTCGTCCGACTTGAAGGTGCCGTCGTCGTTCGCAGCCTTGCTCCACGGGACGTTGATGGCGCCGGTGATGTGGCCAGGCCGCTGACTTTGCTCCTGCGGCAGGTGCGCGGGGGCGAGGATCTTGCCGGAGAACTCGTCGGGCGAACGGACGTCGACCAGGTTCTTGACGCCGATTGCGGCGATGACCTCGTCGCGGTACGCCCGGATGCTGTTGTCGAGTTCCTTGGCGGTATAGCTGGTTCCGGGACGGCTGACGGTGTCCGCCGACAGGGGGCGACCGTCGAGCTCCCACTTCTTGCGGCCGCCGTCGAGCAGCTTCACGTTCTCGTGGCCGTACAGCTTGAAATACCAGTACGCGTACGCGGCGAACCAGTTGTTGTTGCCGCCGTAGAGGATCACCGTGTCGTCGTTGGAGATGCCGCGGTCGCTCAGCAGCTTGGAGAACTGCTGGGCGTCGACGAAGTCGCGCTTGACCGGATCTTGCAGATCGGTCTTCCAATCCAGCTTGACCGCACCGGCGATGTGCCCGGTGTCGTAGGCGCTGGCGTCCTCGTCGACCTCGACGAAGACGGTGTTGGGCGCGTCGAGATTGTTTTCGGCCCAGTCGGTGGTGACCAGGACGTCGGAGCGAGCCATCTATGGAAATCCCTTCGGTTGCTTGGTGTTTGGCTTGTCTAGGTTTGGGACGGAACCCGGCGCAGGCGCGCGACGAGCGGGTAGAGCATGCAGCCGAGACAGATGCCGAAGGCTGCGTTGAGGAATGCGGCGATCAAGGCGAATGCGGTCGCGACGAGGCCCAGCCCGCCAAGGCCGGAAGCGAAGCCGACGGCTGCCACCACTGCGAACGCGAATCCCACCGCCTGGGCGAACTTCAACGGCGGTACCGGTTCCCGCTCGGTGACGGGCGCGAGGCGCGGCTGGATGAACTTCGCGAAGATCCGGCCGTATGGATGCTTGCGCGGACCAGCGAGCGCACCGATCGCGAACACGATGGCCTGCAGGGCGATGATGACGGCCGCTAGGGCATTGCTGACTGACGCAGCGACGAGCGTGGCCACGATGACGACCGTGGTGATCCACGCGGTGAAGCGGGGACCCCGGACGTCCACCTGTTCTACCGCGGTGGTGTTCGTGGTTGTCATGAGAATGCTCCTGTTGTCATCGAGGAAGTCGTGGACTTGCCACGGGGGTACTGCGAGCGCGACGCGAAGGGGCGCGGCTACTCAGCAGCTACGACAACAACAACAACCCGCGACGCGGCACAGGTCTACTGCGCGGCGCTTGGTGAGCACGAGCTCGATGCGGGGTGACACGTCGCACAGCTTACCCAATGACGTACCCATCAAGCCAATAGCGGTTCGAGGGCGGTCCGCAGGTCAGCGGCAGTGGGTACACCGGCGGTGCGATACCGCTGGTGCCCCTTGGCATCGAAGATGAAGGTCGTGGGAAGCGACAGCACCGAAAGTCTGCGTGCAGCTGCCGGATTGGCGTCCATGTCGATCTCCACGTGTGTCACGCCGTCGAGGTCCTCGCAGACCTGGTCGACCACTCGCCGGACGCCAGCGCAGGGTCCGCACCACGTTGCGCTGAAATGCACCACCGTCGGGCCGGTTCCCGACAGGCCGAGGTCAGTGGTGTCGACGTCGACGCTCTGTTGTCCGGTGGGCCGCAACCTTCCGGAATGTTTGGTGAGGAACCTGCCGATCACCACGGCCACGCCCAACGCGACCACGACGACGGCGATCACCACCGCAGGCGACGAACTCATGACTGTCTCAACCCATTGACTGCGACGGTTACTCCCGTGGTGATGCCTTCGATGATGATGTCGGAGCCGCGGGCGCCCTCGCTCGTAGGGGCCACGGCGAAGGGAAGCTTCAGGCCCGGCATCTGCGAACTGAACGCGGCGAGGACTGCGGCCAACCGGTCGTCGGGAACGGTCTGATCGGCAGTGCCTGCGCCGGTGAGGATGCCCGTCGCGGTGAAGACGAGCGTCGACTGGTCCTCACCAGTGAGGGAGAGGTCCACCGAAACACTGACCTTCTTGTCGAACCCGATCGACGGCGGGGTTCCCGTGAAGATCAACCCGTGGTTTTCCGAGATGCCCGACTCGGTCGTGTTCGGGCTGTCGTTGGACTCCTTCTCGGGGGCCTCCACGAGCAGGTCCTTGATGCCCATGAACCTGCCGACGTGAGTCGAGTCGACGATGATGCGGCTCTCCACCTCGCCGACGGGCAGCTTGGCGTCGGCGCCGATGAGCCATGACGTCTGCGTCAGATCGATGTCGTGCAACGTGGCCTCCAGCGAGACCTTTCCCACGACGGGGTGCTCGACACCGGCAGCGCGGATCTCCACCTCCTTGTAGTGGTGGTTGCGGGCCTGAGTCGAGAACGGGAAGCCGAGAATGCTCACCCACGGGTCAAAGCCCAGGTGGTTGGCGGTGCGCACGCCGCGGGCCCATCGGTATTCGGCGTATATCGCGGAGCCGAAGTCGGCCGCCGTCGCTGCGACGATCAGCGTCATCACGGTCGCAACCAGTCCGATCAGAAGCCTGCGCACCGGGTCATTCTCGCGTACGGCCAGGGCAGGACCGCGCTGGCGCGGCCAATTAGCAGGTGAGGCGCTATCGTTAGGCCATCGTCGGCCGGTAACGGCCGCGTGTCAGCCATGAAACTGGGCGATGACCGGATGAAGTCGACGACGACGGAGCCGAGTGAACTTCCCGGGCGTGCTGGAGGACCCGTTGGACCTATTACTACTGACCGCCGACCCACAACCCGAATCCGTACTGCCTTCTCTGGCCCTGCTCGCGCACAACGTGCGGGCGGTGCCGAGTGAGGTGTCGTCCCTTCTGGACGCGGGCAGTGCCGACGTCGCGATCGTCGACGCCCGCACGGACCTCGCCGCGGCGCGTGGGCTTTGCCGACTGCTGGGCACCACTGGCACGTCGGTGCCGGTGATCGCCGTGGTGAACGAGGGTGGCCTCGTCGCCATCAACGTCGAATGGGGACTCGACGAGATTCTGCTGCCGAGCACCGGACCCGCCGAGATCGACGCAAGGCTTCGACTCGTCGTCGGCCGGCGCGGTGGCACGGCCGATCAAGAGAGCCTCGGCAAGGTAAACCTGGGCGAGCTTCTCATCGACGAGGGCACGTACACGGCCCGTCTGCGTGGCCGTCCCCTCGACCTCACCTACAAGGAATTCGAGCTACTGAAGTACTTGGCGCAACACGCCGGCCGGGTGTTCACCCGCGCCCAGCTTCTCCAGGAGGTGTGGGGCTACGACTTCTTCGGTGGCACCAGAACCGTCGACGTACACGTCCGCCGGCTGCGCGCCAAGCTCGGCCCCGACTACGAGTCGCTGATCGGTACCGTCCGCAACGTGGGTTACAAGGCCGTGCGCCCTGCCCGCGGGCGGGCACCGGCTGCGGACGCACAGGACGACTTCGGCGGGCCACTCGACGAAGCGGACGGCTACGACGCGGCGGACGGCGTTGACGCGATCATCGATCCGCTCCGTACTCAATGACGGTTGCGATCGACTGGCGTCAGGCGCTCACCGAATCCGATCAACGCTCGGTCAGGGACGTCATCGAACGGGCCGCTGCGCGCGACGGCGTCAAGCCCGTTGGCGATCAGGTGCTGCGCGAGCTGACCCGCGACCGCACCCGGCATCTGGTGGCCAGGGTGGGCGACCAACTCGTCGGATACCTGAATCTCGTTGCTGCGGAAGATGATTCGCCTGCAATGGCCGAAGCCGTCGTCGACCCCGATGCGCGTAGGCGGGGTATCGGTTCGGCGCTGATCCGGACCGGGCTCGCCGAGGGCGGCGACGGGGCTCGGATCTGGTCGCATGGATCCTTGGAGCCTGCGCGGGCGACGGCCTCTGCGCTGGGCTTGCGTGCGGTTCGCGAACTCGTGCAGATGCGGCGCTCCTTGCACTCCGTCCCGGGAGCGATGGCCGTCGACGGTCTGCGGATCCGCACGTATGCAGGGCCCTCCGACCACGCCGAACTTCTCAGAGTCAACAACGCCGCGTTCGACTGGCACCCAGAGCAGGGCGGCTGGACCGAGGCGGAGATGGCCGAGCGCCGCGCCGAGTCCTGGTTCGATCCCGAAGGCTTGTTCCTGGCGTTCGACGAACGCCCCGACAGTCCTCTGCTCGGCTTTCACTGGACGAAGGTTCACGGGCCAGACCTCGGCGAGGTGTACGTCGTCGGCGTGGATCCCGCTGCGCAAGGACGCGGACTTGGCAAGTTGCTGACGACGGTGGGGTTGGAATACCTCGCGAAGCGATTGGCGGACGCGCCCGACCCGAAGGTGATGCTCTACGTCGAGTCCGACAACGTCGCGGCGGTGCACACCTACGAGCGATTGGGCTTCGTCGTCCACAACGTCGACACCGCCTTCGCATGAGCGCGTCGCTCAGGTAACCCGTAGCAAGATCAAACGTTGTCCGCTCGTCGCCGTCGCCGATTGCCGTCGACGTCACGTACACCTTCCGTTGGCCGGTCAGCTGTGTATTCGCTGAGCCTGTTCACCCCTGGTTCACTTTTCGTCCGTGATCCGTCCATGACGGCCGCATACGTTGCCGGGGAGTCTCAACCGTCAATCGAAAGTGGGATCAGTGAAGCTCAATCGCTTTGGCAAGGTTCTTGGTACGACGCTCTCGGTGACGGCAATCACCGCGATGACGCTCACCGCGTGCGGCAGCGACAACAACGCCGGGAGCTCGTCCTCCTCCAGCGCCGCCGGTTCCTCCGCTTCCGCGGGCGCTGCCGCCGACTGCGCAGGCAAGGCCAGCCTGACCGCCGAGGGCTCGACTGCTCAGCAGAACGCGATCGCCGAGTTCAACAAGGTTTGGGGCCAGGTCTGCTCAGGCAAGACACTGTCCTACAACCCCACGGGCTCGGGCGCCGGTGTCACGCAGTTCATCGCCAAGCAGGTCGACTTCGCGGGCTCCGACTCGGCGCTCAAAGACGAGGAGAAGCCCAAGGCAGCTGAGCGCTGCGGCGGCAACGAGGCATGGAACCTTCCGCTGGTGTTCGGTCCCGTCGCGCTGGCCTACAACCTCTCCGGCGTCGACAAACTGACGCTGAACGCCGAGGTGATCGCCAAGATCTTCACCGGCGCGATCACCACGTGGAACGACCCCGCCATCGCTGCGCTGAACTCCGGCGTCACGCTGCCGGACACGAAGATCACCCCGATCTTCCGCAGTGACGAGTCCGGTACCACGGACAACTTCCAGAAGTACCTGGCCGCCGCGGCGCCACAGGCGTGGACCAAGGGCGCGGGCAAGGCGTTCCAGGGCGGTGCGGGCGAGGGCGCCGCGAAGACCGCGGGCGTCGTTCAGGCCGTGCAGGCCACCGACGGCGCGATCGGCTACGCCGAGCAGAGCCCCGCCAAGGCTGCGAACCTGCCGTTCGCGCAGATCGACAACGGCGGCGGCCCCGTGGCGCTGACCGATGAAACGACGGGCAAGGCCGTCGCCGACGCCAAGGTCAAGGGTGAGGGCAACGACCTGACGCTCGACTTGGCCGCGCTGTACGCCACCAAGGCGGCGGGCGCCTACCCGTTGATGCTGGCGACGTACGAGATCGTCTGCTCGAAGGGCTACGACGCCGACACGGCGGCGGCTGTGAAGTCGTTCCTCACGGTGTCTGCCAACCAGGGTCAGGCGAACCTGTCGGCCGCGGGATTCGTTCCGCTGCCCGACTCGTTCAAGGAGCGTCTGCTCAAGTCCGTTTCCGCAATCGCCTGACAGGCGCAGCAATTCACTTTTGGGCTAGCGCGCATGTGCATGTGCGGTGAGGATGGGTTCCGGGGCTTATGACGGACAGGCTCTTCGACGGGATAGACGTGACAACACCGAATCCAGCCGACGCGGGATCGGGTGAAGTGATCGCTTCACCCCTTCCCGGGCCGGAACCCATCTCCACCGACCCCTCGAGGGGCGCAGCGAAGGTCAGGTTGGGCGACCGGATCTTCGGTGGGCTTGCCGAGGGCTCCGGCATCGCGATCGTCGTGCTGATCGCGGCGATCGGGGTATTTCTGGTGTGGCGTGCGGTGCCCGCACTTGCACGCAACACCGAGAACTTCTTCACCTACGGTGGCAACTGGGTGACCACCGACACCTCGGCGATGAAGTTCGGCATTCTCGACCTGTTCCAGGTCACGGTGTTCGTCTCGGTGTTTGCACTGATTCTGGCGATGCCGGTGGCTCTGGGCATCGCGACCTATCTGACGCAATACGCCCCGCGGCGACTGGCAGGGCCGTTGGGTTACATGGTCGACCTGCTGGCCGCAGTGCCGTCCATCGTGTACGGCGTGTGGGGGCTCTACATCCTGGCTCCGGTGCTCAAGCCGTTCGCCCTGTGGCTGAACCACAACCTCGGCTGGCTCTTCCTGTTCAAGACGGGCAGCGCGTCGGTGGCGGGTGGCGGAACGATCTTCACCGCAGGCATCGTCTTGGCGGTGATGATCCTTCCGATCATCGCCGCGGTCACTCGCGAGGTGTTCATCCAGACGCCGCGCGGTCAGATCGAGGCCGCCTTGGCGCTCGGGGCGACGCGATGGGAGGTGGTCCGCACCACAGTGTTCCCGTTCGGCCTCTCGGGTTACATCAGTGGGGCCATGCTCGGGCTTGGCCGAGCGCTCGGCGAGACGATCGCCCTGCTGATCATCTTGCGTGGGGTGCAGAAGGCCTTCGGGTGGACGCTGTTCGACGGCGGCTATACGTTTGCCAGCAAGATCGCCTCTGCCGCAAGCGAATTCAACGACAACTACAAGGCGGGCGCCTACATCGCCGCCGGTCTCGTGCTGTTCATTCTGACGTTCGTCGTCAACTCGCTGGCTCGCGCGGCCGTGGCAGGAAGGGGCGCGAAATGACGTCGACGCTCGATCAACCGGTCAAGGCGCCGACGTTCCAGGGCGTCAGCGTTCGTCGGAAGCTGACCAACAATCTGGCCACGGTGCTGGTCACGGCCTCGGTGCTGATCGCGCTAGTGCCGCTGCTGTGGGTGCTCTACTCCGTGATCACCAGGGGCTTCGCGGCGGTGACGGCTGCGGACTGGTTCAGCCACTCGCAGGCGGGCACCACCGCTTTCTCCCCTGGTGGCGGCGTCTACCACGCGCTTTTGGGAACGGTGTTGCAAGGCGTGGTTTGCTCGATCATCTCGATCCCCATCGGGGTGATGGTCGCGGTCTACCTCGTCGAGTACGGCGGCGGAACGCGACTCGGCAAGCTCACCACGTTCATGGTCGACATCCTCACCGGTGTGCCGTCGATCGTGGCAGCGCTGTTCATCTACGCACTGTGGGTCGCCACGCTTGGCTTCCAGCGGTCTGGCTTCGCGGTGTCGCTGGCATTGGTGTTGCTGATGATCCCGGTGATCGTGCGGGCCACCGAGGAGATGTTGCGCATCGTGCCGATGGACCTCCGCGAGGCCACCTATGCACTTGGCGTGCCGAAGTGGAAGACCATCGTGCGCATCGTGATTCCGACGGCGCTGTCCGGCATCGTGACCGGCATCATGCTCGCGTTGGCACGCGTGATGGGCGAAACGGCACCGCTGCTGATCCTCGTCGGGTACGCGGCCTCGATCAACTTCGACATGTTCAACGGGTTCATGGGTTCACTGCCCGGCATGATGTACGACCAGATCTCGGCAGGTGCCGGATCGAACCCGATCTCCACGGATCGGCTGTGGGGTGCGGCACTGACGCTGATCCTCTTGATCGCAGTCCTCAACGTCGGCGCGCGGTTCGTCGCCAAGTTCTTTGCCCCCAAGAAGGTTTAGGAGAGCCCTTCCATGGCCAAACGCCTTGATCTCAAAGACGTCAACATCTACTACGGATCGTTCCACGCGGTTCAGGACGTCGCACTCTCCGTGCAACCCCGCAGTGTGACCGCCTTCATCGGGCCGTCGGGCTGCGGCAAGTCGACGGTGTTGCGCACGCTCAACCGCATGCACGAGGTGATCCCCGGCGCGCGTGTCGAGGGTTCGGTGCTGCTCGACGGTGAGGACATCTATGGTGCGGGCGTCGATCCGGTCGGCGTCCGAAAGACGATCGGCATGGTCTTCCAGCGGCCGAATCCCTTCCCCACCATGTCGATTCGCGACAACGTGGTGGCGGGGCTGAAGCTGCAGGGCGTGCGAAACAAGAAGACGCTCGACGAGGTCGCGGAGCGCTCGCTCAAGGGTGCCAACCTGTGGAGCGAGGTCAAGGATCGTCTCGACAGGCCGGGTGGTGGGCTCTCGGGTGGACAGCAGCAGCGCTTGTGCATCGCCCGTGCCATCGCCGTGCAGCCCGACGTGCTGCTGATGGACGAGCCGTGCTCGGCTCTGGACCCCATCTCGACGCTGGCGATCGAGGATCTGATCGCCGAGCTCAAACAGGACTTCACGATCGTCATCGTGACCCACAACATGCAGCAGGCCGCCAGGGTGAGCGATCAGACGGCGTTCTTCAACCTGGAGGCGACCGGCAAGCCTGGTCAGCTCGTCGAAATCGACGACACCGAAAAGATCTTCTCCAACCCAACCGAGAAGGCCACCGAGGACTACATCTCGGGCCGCTTCGGCTAGGCCAACGGCCATTCGCGGGAAACCGCTACGGCGTCAACACGATACGCGTTCCCGACGGCTCGGCCGCTGACCACACCTCCTCGATCTCGGCGAGTGGCCTTGGTGCCACCTCGAGGCGAAGCTGGCCCGCCGCGACCATGTCGAACAGCCGGGGGAGCGCATCGACGTGCGCCCGGCCGAGAACTTCCGGCGGCACGCTGCCGATCCCGACGCCGCGCATGGTGATGCCAGTCCCGCGCAGAATGCCCGCAGCGAGGTTCATCGTCAGGCCTGCCATCGAGCCGATCTGGACGAACCTGGTCGCGTGGTAGTGCGCGGCCGGGTGGCTGTCGGCCAGCGCGGTGAGCACTGTCTCGGCGGGATCCCCCCACAGATAGTCGAGCACCGCGTCGAAGGGACGTTCGGCATGCATGGCGGCAATGCTGGCACCGAGGTCGTCGGTGCGAAGGGCGATCGCGTCGTCGGCGCCGACGGTACGCAGCCAGTCGAGGCGTTCGGTGTCGCGGCCCGCTACGACGACCCGGCCCGCACCGAACACGGACTTGGCTAGCTGGACGGCCATCGAGCCGGTCACGCCTGTGGCGCCGAGCACCAGGACGTGGTCACCCGATTGGACCGCGGCGGCATGCTCCAGCGACGTCCACGCCGACACGCCGGGATTCGGAATGGCGGCGGCCGTTGCGGAGTCCACGCCATCGGGTAGCTCGAAGGTGCCGTGCTGGCTGATCAGCGTCCGCTCGGCCATCATGCCGTAGGGTGCCAGCGCGCCGGTGTACACCCGACGGCCGTCGTCGAGTCTGGCAACGCCGTCCACGCCGGGGATCGCTGGCAACGTCAATTCCTTGCTGGCGTAATGCTTTCCGGACATCAGCCCGCGCGTGAGATTCGTTAGCGCGGATGCCTCGACCGTGGCCACCACCGCGCCTTCGCGGGGTGTCGGCTCTGGGTAGTCGGTGTAGACCGGCGCCCGGCCCCACTCTTCGACCAATGCTGCCTTCATGGCGGCTCCTTCGTTTCTACGGAAATGGTTTCAGAGGAAACCTTATAGGCACAGCGGGCAATCTGGCAAGATGGTTTCCATGAAAACCAAGTCTGGGCTCATCGCCGAGCTGAACGGCTTGTTCGGCGCCGTCGGGGACATGTTCGACACCGATGAGGACGGCGACGCCGAGCGCGACTTCATGATGGCCCGCTGCCCCAGGCGGCTAGAGGGCGTCATCCGGTCGCTGCCCACGCTCAGCATGCACCTGCTCGACGCCATCGCCGCCGAGCCGCTGAGCGTGGTTGCGCTAGCGGACAGGTCTGGCCAGCTCAAGGGGACGGTGTCCAAGCACGTCCAACGCCTCGTCGACGCTGGGCTCGTGCTGCGGTCACCGATCCCTGGCAATCGCAAGGAGCTGTCCCTGACCCTCACCGAGGACGGCAGGACAGTCGTCGCGGCACACCGTGAGCTGCACGCCGAGATGGACGCCGGCATGGCGGACTTCTTGAAGCGTTACACCGCAGACGAACTAGCGTTCCTGGTCAGGGTCATGACCGATCTGCTCGCCAGCGAGCGGGTGGGCGTGCGGCTCAAGCCGCCCAGCTGATCCTCATGGCGTGCTGGAGACCTCTTCGTCTTCGGGGAATCTGCCGGTGACCTGGAAGATCACCCGACGGGCCACCTCAACCGCGTGGTCGGCAAAGCGCTCGTAGAACCGGCTCAAGAGCGTCACGTCCACGGCGGCGGTGACGCCGTGCTTCCATTCCTTGTCCATCAGGACGGTGAACAGGTGGCGGTGCAGGTCGTCCATCGCGTCGTCGTCCTCGCGAATCCGCAACGCCTTGTCGGGGTCGCGGGTGACAAGGACCTCCTGGGCGCTGCTGCCCAAATCCACTGCGACCCTGCCCATTTCGGCGAAATAACCGTTGACCTCTTCGGGCAGCACGTGCTGAGGGTGACGACGCCTCGCGATCTTGGCCACGTGGAGGGCCAGGGCGCCCATCCTGTCGACGTCGGCAACGATCTGGATCGAACTCACGATGGCTCGAAGATCACCCGCTACCGGCGCCTGCAATGCCAGCAGCACGAATGCGGCCTCTTCCGCACGCACGCTCATCGCGCTGATCTGCTCGTGGTCGGTGATCACCTGTTCGGCCAGCACGAGGTCGGCCTGCAGCAGGGCTTGCGTTGCTCGTTCCATCGCCACGCCGGCAAGGCCGCACATTTCGCCCAGTTGCTCGGTTAGTGCGCTCAGTTGCTCGTGGTACGCCGTCCGCATGCTCAATAGCCTACGGTCGATGGGCTAGCTCGTCACGACGCCATGGGTGAACGAACGGTGAATGCCAGCTGCCCGGATGTCACTCGCACGAGGTGTCGGCAGCGTTGGTAACCGTGAGGTCCTCTGGAAGATGGGTGGGCGTCGTGGTGGTCCCGTGGAGCACGCGTACCTGCACGGCCGACCCGCTCGGTGATGGCGTGCCGACCTTCTTGAAGTCCGCGCCAAGGACTACCTGAACGACGTCACCCATGCCGGACACCCGCTCGATGTGCGGATTCGGGAAGGCCGACGCCACGGTGGCCGCGGCTTCTTCGTGGCCTGCCGAGAAGAAGACGGTCGTCGAATCGATGGGGCCCGGATAGTCGTCGGGCGTTGCGACCACGAATCCGTGCTGTCTCAGTTCGCTCGCCGCCGTTGCCGCGAGACCGTCCTCGCCGGTCGAGTTCGATACGCGAACGGTGATGTCACCGGGGCTGGTCGTCACTGCATTGACGAGCTCGCCCCCCGATGCGACGCCTCCGGCGGCGCTGGAGGGATCGGGCGTTGCCGACGGCGATACCGTGGTGCCGGGCACGGGCGTGTTGTCGGCGTTCTTCTCTTCGGGAAGCGCGTCGTCGTTGATGATCGCGCCGAAGAGCGCGTGCATGTCGTCCACCCGCGGCGGCTCGTTGCCCTCGCTGTCGGTGATGCCAGTCGGCACGGTGACGAAGGTGACGCGGCCGGCGTTGACGCCCTGGATCGACTGGCCAAGGTCGACGAGGTCCTTGGTCTGAATGTTGTCCACGTAACTGTCGTCTATGAACATGTTGACCACGTTGTTCAGCTTGCTGATGCTGAAGAACACTTCCTTCGAGATGAGGGAGCGCAGCAGCGACGACAAGAAGAGTTGCTGACGCTTGATGCGTCCGTAGTCGCCGTTGGTCTCCGTCGTCACCTGTCGTGCGCGGACGTATTGAAGCGCGGTGTGACCGTCGATCGTCTGGCGGCCCGCCTCGGCGAGCACGGTGCCGAGTTCGTAGTCCTGCAGTGGGGTCGTGCTACACACTTCGACGCCGCCGAGCGCGTCGACCATCTTGGCGAAGCCAGCGAAATCGACTGCCATGAAGCGGTTTATCGACAGTCCGGAGAGCTTCTGGATTTCCTTGACGAGACACTTCGGTCCGCCGACGGCGTAGGTCGAGTTCAGCTTGGTCGTCGTGTATGCCTCGGCGTCCATGAGGTTGCCGGCGTCGTCGGTGAGCGGTCCGTACTTGCCCGTCGTCGGATCCCACGTCTCGCACTTCAGCGGGGTGATGGCAAGGTCGCGCGGGAAGGAAACGGCGACCACGCGTTTGCGGCTTGCTGGGATGTTGACCAACATGATCGTGTCGGAACGCGCGCCGGCTGCGTCGTCGGTGGTGCCCGCGCCCATGTCGCTGTTCTCTCCGATCCGGCTGTCGACGCCGACGATCAGGAAGTTCTCGTCGCCGAATTGCGCGTTGGGATCGAGGATGTCGCGCGAGTTGAGGTCTAGCGCGGCGACCTTGTTCAAGCTTCGGTTCTTGACCGCCTGCCACTGCCACGCCGCACCCGTCAGAGCCAGCGCGAACACCGCCACCAGTGCGGCGACCATCCGCCCCATGACCATGGCGGTCCTTCTGCTGCGATGAGCCTCTAGGCGGGTGTCCGTGCGGTGTGTCTCGGCGGCACGCTCAGGGCGTTCGCGCGCCGCACGCTTGGCCAGTTCGGCCAGGCTCGGCAACTCCTCTAGGTCCGCGAGCTGGGAGGCATGGGAGGGCATCGGCGGTGGCGGAGGCGACGGTACGGGCGGGATGACCGTCGTCGCCGGATCAAAGGCCTGGGGCTCCGGCGCGGATCGATGGCGCACGCGTTGCGGTGGCTCGTCCGGTGAGCGGTGCTGCGGGTGATCGTCGGTGCGGGGGGGCGGCGGCTTCCCCGAAACCTTGGCGATGAGTTCCGCGACGCTGATCTCTTCGGAGGGAGGCCTCGATGGTTCTGGAGGTCTCGATGGTTCTGGAGGCGTGGTGTTGGCACCGGACAGCCGCTCCCACGGCGCCGCTGTCGTCGGCGGCGTCGGCCGCTGACTTCGGGTGACCCATGGACCGGATGTCGCCGCCGGGGCGGCTCCGTGGCCGGATGTCGCCGCCGGGGCGGCTCCGTGGCTGTTGTCTTGTCCGGGCGGACCGGGTCGTCGACGGCCGGGAGTGGCGTTGCCTCCGTCACTCATGTCCTACCGGCCTCCGACTCCCAGGCGTAATTCACGCCTCGGTTCACTGCACCTGCGGCGCAGAGGTCATTTGCGTATGCGCTTCTCTTGTAGCAGCACTTCGACGGCTCCGCCACCGGAGCCAGTTGCGATGAACACTCATGGTACTGAGACACCCTGCGTGCAATCCAGTCGGCCGAAGGGGCTACGGGATCCCGAGCCGAACTTGAATCCGGCAGGCCAGTCAGCCGCCGGAGTTCATGACGTCGGCTCCAGAAGGCACCGTACAGTCGTCCGGGTCGCGCAGCCAACCGTCGGGCAGCGCCACCGATCCTGGTGACCCCTGACGGCCGCGCGGGCCTTCGGCTGCCGAGGGAAACGGTACGTCCGGATCAAGCTGGCTCACCAGCGCGTCCAGCTCGGAAAGCGTCTTGACCAGCGCCATAGCCCGCCGTAGGTCGGAGCCGGCGGGGAATCCGTGCAGATACCAGGCGACGTGCTTGCGCATTTCCCGCATAGCCTTGTCCTCGCCGAAGTGATCGGTGAGGAGCTCGCCGTGCCTGCGGATGATGTCGGCCACCTCGCCGAGGTTGGGTGCGTCGACGGGATCGCGGCCGGTGAAAGCCAGCGAGAGCTCGCTGAACAGCCACGGTCTGCCGAGGCAACCGCGGCCAATGACGACTCCGTCACACTTCGTCGCCGCCATCATGGCCATCGCGTCGTCGGCCGAGAAGATGTCGCCGTTGCCGAGCACCGGTATGCCGGTGACGTGCTGCTTGAGCAGACCGATCTGCTCCCAGTCGGCCGTTCCCGAGTAGCGCTGAGCGGCGGTCCGCGCATGCAGCGCGACCGCGGCTGCACCCTCCTCGGCGGCGATACGGCCCGCGTCGAGATGCGTGGGATGCTCGTCGTCGATCCCTATCCGGAACTTGACGGTGACGGGCACGTCGGAGTTTTCGGTCGCGGCCACTGCAGCCCTCACGATCTGCCCGAACAACTTGCGCTTGTACGGCAGGGCGGCGCCTCCGCCGCGGCGGGTTACCTTCGGCACTGGGCAGCCGAAGTTCATGTCTATGTGATCGGCGAGATCTTCGTCGACGATCATCTTCGCCGCCGCGTACGTGGTCTCCGGGTCAACCGTGTACAGCTGCAGCGACCGCGGTGACTCGTCCGGCGAGAACGTCGTCATGTGCATCGTCGCGGGATTTCGTTCGACGAGGGCCCGTGCGGTCACCATCTCGCACACGTACAGGCCGCTGACCGTGCCGGCGCGGGCGAGTTCGAGTTCGCGGCACAAGGTGCGGAACGCCACGTTCGTCACGCCAGCCATGGGAGCCAGCACGACCGGGCTTGCCAGCGATATCGGCCCGATCCGAAGCGAAGGCTGGAGTGTGGTGTGAGTGCGGGAAGGAGCTAGGACGCTGCCGATGACGTCACCAGCAAATTCTTCATGGCCCTCTTCTCGGCCACCTTGCGTTCCCGCTCTAGACGCCGCTCCTTGGCGATCTCGAACTTCTGGCAGGTGTCCTCGAGTTCCTTGACCAGTTCGGCCAGGTCGTCGCGCATCTCGGCTGCCTCGCCGGTGAAGTCCTCGCGCTCGAAGATGCGCCACTTCTTCAGGACGGGCATGACCACGTCGTCGAGATGAATGCGCGGGTCGTAGACCCCGCCGACGGCGATGATCACGGCCTTGCGACGGAACTCGGGAACGGTGTACCCGGGCATCTTGAAGTTGCGCAGCACCCGGTGCAGGGACTTCATCGCCTGGTTGGGTGCGATGTCCAGACCGGCGGCCGAGACGTCGCGGTAGAAGATCATGTGCAGGTTCTCATCGGCCGAAACCCGTTGCAGCAGTTGGTCGGCGACGGTCTCGTTGCACGCCTTGCCCGTGTTGCGGTGCGAGACGCGCGTGGCGAGCTCTTGGAACGTCACGTAGATGACCGAGTCGAACAGGCTCTCGGCGAACATGTCGCCCTGTTGACCCTGGCCTGGGCTGAACCCGCGGGTGACCTGCTCCACGCGCAGTTCCTCCAGCTCCAGCGGATCGATCGCGCGGGTCACCAGCAGGTAGTCACGCAAGGCGATGCCGTGGCGGTTCTCCTCGGCCGTCCAACGGTTGACCCACCAACCCCACGGCCCGTCCATGCTGAAGTTCATCGCGATCTCGCGGTGATAGGAGGGCAGGTTGTCCTCGGTCAGGAGGTTTTGAAGCATCGACACCTGGGCGACCTCGGAGAGCTTCGACTGCTCGGGATCCCAATCCTGGCCACCGAGCGCGTAGAAGTTCTTGCCCTCCGACCATGGGATGTAGTCGTGCGGGTTCCAGTCCTTGCGCATCTGCAGGTGGCGATTGATGTTCGTCTCGACGACGGGCTCGAGCTCGCGCAAAAGCTGCAGGTCTGTCAACTCGGTCGACATAGCCTTGATGTCCTCCTCGCGTGCGGGAAACCAACTCCAGTTATCTGTACCTATTGGTTGCAGTCAATATATCTGTGTCGAACGGTTTCATTCAAGTTTGAGAGAAGTGTCGCGATGGATGTCACGGCTCGCCGTAAACGAAACGGCCCCGAACGCGCTTTGACACGCGTTCGGGGCCGAACCGAGATGTACGGGGGGTTTGCCTAGCCGCTGGTGAGGCCGCAGCCGGCCTGATCGAACTCCGCGTTCGCGTAGCACAGCGGCGACTGGTTGCCGTCGTGAATCAGGATCGGGGCGCCCTTGGACGCGTCGTCGCCATCGCCCCATGCGGTGCCGCGAGGGGCGCCGGTCACGGCCGACGGACCAGCCTGCGCGACGCCGCGGTCGGCGCTGCGGATGACCGTCGTGCCGGGCAGCGGGCAGCTGCCGTCCGAGTTGGGGGTCAGGCACTTGGGTGCGTCGCTGCCATCGTCGGCAAGAGCGGTTGCGGAGAATCCGAGCATGCCGGCGGCGGCGAGTGAAGTCGCGGCGGCCGCCATGAACACCCGGCCCTTGATGAAACGACGAGAGACCACGAGGGCGTCCCCTTTTCCGGCCAGCTTGGCCATCGATAGCGCAACCAAAAAGTTGTCGCGAGACTAGCACGAAGTCGGTGGACGCCGCGTGGTCAACGTAGCCGATTTTCAGCGGACTGTCAGTGGCTCGATACGCGGTTGAGCAGCATGTCTACGCAGTAGTCGATGAACTGTTCCCGAGTGGCGACGAGTCGCCCGTTGAGGTATGCGGTGAACAGTGCCGTCAAGGCGCCGACCAGTCCCGTGGCGACCATCGCCTGCCGCGCCGGATCGGCGATTCGGCTGAGCTTGCGCTGGAGCAGGTCGATGAAGGTCGGCATCCATTCCGCACCCGATTTCACGAGTACGGGCTCTCGTTCCGGCGCGATCAGGAGGACGCGACCGCGGACCGGGTCGTCGACCATGAGGGCGACGAACCGTTCGACGGCATCGCGAGGGGTGCTCGCCGAGGTCAACGCCGACATCGCGGTGCCGCAGACGTGGTCGTAGACGGCGCGGACGAACTCGTCGCGGTCGGTGAAGCTCTCATAGAAGTAGCGCTCGGTCAGGGCGGCGGCGCGGCATGCGGCACGCACGGTGAGTGCTGGTCCGTGCTCATCGCCAAGAAGTGCCACGCCTGCGGCGATGAGTTCGTCGTGGCGACGCGTCTGGCGATCCTCTAGTGGGACGCCAGACCATCTGCCTCGTCGTTGACCGGATGCCACATCACTCCTACGCTCATGGTGACAACGCCCGTAGTCAGTTTAGTCTCTCGGACTCTCAGGAGATATGTACCAGTGACTCAAGATACGTCCGCAGCCGAACCGGCGATCGCGTCCGGCTGTCCCGTCGCGCCTGGTGGCTACGACGCACCGCCGATTCCGCTCGGGCCCGACTCGCTGACGTGGAAGTACTTCGGCGACTGGCGTGGTCTCCTGCAGGGTCCGTGGGCGGGGTCGATGCAGAACATGCACCCGCAGCTCGGCGCCGCGGTCGAGGAGCACTCGACGTTCTTTCGGGAGCGTTGGCCGCGCTTGCTGCGGTCGCTGTACCCGATCGGGGGCGTCGTCTTCGACACCGACCGCGCGCCGAAGACCGGCGCCGAGGTCCGCGACTACCACGTCGACATCAAGGGTGTCGACGCGCAGGGCCGCAGGTACCACGCGCTCAATCCAGACGTCTTCTATTGGGCCCATTCGACGTTCTTCGTCGGAACCCTGATCGTGGCCGAACGGCTCAGCGGCGGTATCACCGAGGCGGAGAAACGCCAGCTCTTCGACGAGCACGTCCAGTGGTACCGCATGTATGGGATGAGCATGCGGGCCGTACCCAAGACGTGGGAGGAGTTCGAAGAGTACTGGGATCACATGTGCCGCAACGTCTTGGAGAACAACTACGCCGCGCGGGCAGTACTGGATCTCACCGACCTGCCGAAGCCGCCGTGGGCGAGGAAGATGCCCGACTGGGTGTGGCGCCAACAGCGAAAGTTGGTGGCCCCCTTCTTCGTCTGGTTCACCGTCGGGCTGTACGACCCCGCGATCCGCGACCTCATGGGCTACACCTGGTCGGCGCGTGACGAATGGGTGCATCGCAGGCTCGGTGGCCTCGTCAACGTGGTCTTCTCGTTGTTGCCCAAGCGAAGTCGCATGCACCCGCGTGCGCGCGGTGGCTGGGACAGAGTCACGGGCCGCTGTCCTGCCGACGCGCCGTTGGTGGAAACGCCTGCCCGGAACCTGCCGCCGCTCGACGAGCGGGGCAACCCGATGCACTACTGTCCCGCGGTCTGACCCGTCACAGCTGTTCTTCCGGACCCCCGGGGTTGCAGCGGGATTCGATCATGGCGGCGCCGTTGACGATCGGCCGCCACGGCTCGAGGTTCCAGCTGACCTTGCCCGGTTCTGCGAACTCGGCGAACCGCAGATGGCAGACGAACTGCTCGCGCATGCCAGCGGTGTTGGCGTCGGGATTCAGCCTGACGACCTGCGCCCACGCGTCGTCGGCGTCGACGAAGCCGACCGCCGACTGCCTGCCTGCGGCGGTCGGGTACACCCGCAGGCTGCGCATGTTCCCGACGATCGTCCACTCCGTGTGGTCGACGTAGCGCTGGGCGGCACCCTGCTGCTCGACGGTCGTCGACGCAGCGACGGCGATGTCGAGGGGGAACGAGGCGGCGGTCTCGACGGTGTGGAAGACCCCGAAACCCTGCTGGCAGATGAAGGCGCACACCAGCAGGCCCATCAGGCTGATCGAGATCCAGTCGAATATCCGGCCGAACGCTCGCAACCCCGACCGACTCTTGTTCGACGTCGGTTGCGCCTCGACGGCGGCCTCGACTCGTTCGGAGGCGGGTTGCGACACGTGGTGTGGTCTCGTGATCGGCCGCATCATGGTGGGCTCGAGATCCTGCGGTGCGGTGATGGGCCTCATCACCGTTGGCTCGAACGGCGTTGGGGCAGACGGCCACGCGCCGGGCACCAAGGTGGCTTCACCGGATCCGTAGAACGTCATGGCCGCAATTCCTGTCGTGTTGGAAAGTTGTTGCGGTGAGTTTTGTGTGCACGGCTTGGAAAGTTCTTGGCCCTGATCCGCCGTCGACCTGCGGTGAACTGCGGCCGCCCGGAAGGTAGTTCGCTGCAACGGCATTGCGCGTTCGACCGCCTTGGCCAACGCGGACTGCCATACTCGGGAAGTTCTTACAACGTCGGCAGATTGGGGAAATCGCCGTGATTTCCAAGTACTCGAAGCTAGCGTCGCTGTCCGTAGCTGCCGCCCTGATGTTGGCGGCCGTTCCGGCGTGTTCGAAGGACGAACCCGCGAAGAAGACAGACACGAAGTCCGGCGCAGGCACGTCGACGGTTCAGGCGACGGGCGAGGCGCCCACCGCCTCGGCTCCTGCAGCTGGACAGACCGAGACCGTCGTGTTCGAGGTGACGGGAGATGGCAAGGCCACGACGATCGACCTGGTGCCCGCTGGCAACCCCGAACGGCTCTACGACGTCCCGCTGCCGTGGACGAGCACCATCAGCATTGGGCCTGACGTGACGCAGCTACAGATCGTCGTCGTCGGGTCCACCGCGACCAACCCGGGATGCAAGATCACACTCGACGGCAAGGTCGTCGCCGAGAAGCCCGTCGGCGGCGACGCGCACTGCGTCTTCGATCGCTAGATCTTGCCGAAGGTCGCGTCGTACTCGTTGGCCATCCGAACGATCATGCTGTCGTAGTGAAACGAGTCGCCTTGCTGCGGCGCAGGCGGAGCCGAGACGATCGACACGGGGCCGCCGTCGTTCGCGAAGTCGAGAACCGACAGGCCGACGCCGTCGAAACCGACCTCGGATGACTTTGACCGGCGTGGAATCTCCTTGACCTTGTCGATGACGCGCAGGGTGTCATCGGGCTGCCGGTGCTTCGAGGTGATCGCGGGCCGGTCGGCGAGCGAGAAGTTGTTCATCACCGACGAGACGAACGAATCGCTGTTGTTCACTTGCACGTAGCCGATCGCCAGCGCAGAGCTGGAAGCCCCGTGCACGCAGAGGTGCGACGAGTTCAGTTCGTCGTAGAGCCGGGGAAGGCTCTTCACGTGTGCGGTCATGCACGCCTTCGCCTCCAGTGCCACGAGCACGGCACCGACGTTCGCGACGGGGATGTCGGGCAGCTGGTCGAGGCCGCGAGTTTCGTCCTCGGTCAAGGAGATTCCGTATTGCACCGCCAGTTGTTTGAACGACGTGCGAGTCGCCTTCGGCGCGGATTCGGGGCGAGCGATGACCAAGTCGAGGCGCTTCTGCCTGCCGGTCGAGAAGTCCGTCATCTTGTGATTGACCCCGAGTACGACCTTGCCGGACTCCGCATGCTCGCGAAGCTGTGACGATGATGCGAGCATGTCGAACGCGATACCCCAACACCCGACCTTCGAATGCCGGTCCGATCGCGAATTGTATTGCCACGCATTGCCGTACTTGTCGGGTTCGCCGGGCACCTCGAGGTACCGAACGAGGATTCGTGGGCCGTGCACTCTAGGCGACCGCCGAGACGATCTCTGCCGTCACGTGTTCGCGGAAGCCCGGATGGCGGCCGAGGTTGCCGCTACTGAGTCGGTCCCAGAAGCCGGCGAGGGCCCGCTGGCTCAACACTTCGGCCGACCGGATGTCGACGACGTCGAGCAGGTGTCGGTAGGGCTCGTGTCGCGGGAACTCCGAGACTGCGACGCGGACTATCTTGCCGTCGGAGCCCCACGCGGCCGACGGCCATCGGCCGGCCTTGTCCCAGAGCTCCTCTTCGTTGACGACATCGCCGGGTTCTGCGATTCGCGATGCGACCCAACGGGATACGCCCACCGTGACGGCGTTGCCGACGAGCTTCCAACGGGGCCCGTTGCGCCGAGCCGGGCCGTCGAAGACGTCCGTCCAACCGATGGGAAAACCTTGCAGCTGTTCGGCATCCGTTATCGACGGCTTGACGAACCGCCGACCGGGCGCTCCGCTTGGGTACCAGATCGCAGGCGGCGAGGGGATGCCGAGCGTCGAGCCGCCCTTGAGCGTGGGCACGGCGTCGATCGCCCATCCGAGGCCCCGGCGGCCTTCGGTCCAGTAGAAGCCGTATGCGTCGTCGACGAGGTCCTCTGCGGAACGCGGGCCTGCGTCGTCGGCGAAGAGCACGGTCCGAGGGTCGTGCGTCGTCGACGCAAGGAGAATCACGCGCCGACGTCGTTGCGGAACACCGGTGAACCGGCTGTCGACGGTGCGGTAGGCCCATCGATACCCGAGTGCCTCCAGCTCGTGCACCAGGTACGCCATCGCCTTGCCCTTGTCGAGGGCCAGCATGTTGGGCACGTTCTCGATCATCAGCCAGGGCAGCCGTCGCCTCGCGTCCAACGCGAGCCGCAGCGCCTCGAAGACGTGAGCGACCAGCCCCGAGGCTGAGCCGCCGATGCCTGCCGTTCTGCCTGCCTGGGACAGGTCGGTGCATGGGAAGCCGGCCGTCAGGACGTCGACGCCGCGGGGCAACCTGTTGAGATCTCGTACGTCGGGGTGAATCTTGGTGTCAGGGAACTGCCGCGCGAGCACGGCCTGCGCGGCATCCCACGATTCGCAGAGCAGAACCGTCTTCACGCCATCGCCGAGCGCCTCGTGGAAACCGCGTTCGATGCCGCCGATCCCGGCGAAAAGGCCTGCAACCCGAATCACGCAGTGCCTCCTTACTCCCCGCGGATGGTCAAACCGTACCTAGTGACGGTGACAAACCCTCGCCACCGCGCCGCGTTTGCGTCAGCTAAGCCAGGGTTCGCGCCAGCCCGGATGGCCGTCCAGGAGTTTGTCGGCGCCGGACGGACCCCACGTGCCTGGCTGGTACGACTCGACGGGTGGTGGCGCTTCTAGCAGCGGTTCGACGATGCGCCACGTCTCGATCACGGTGTCCTGTCTGGTGAATTGGGTGGAGTCGCCCTTCATCGCGTCGGAGAGCAACCGCTCGTATGGCTCGGGAGCTTCGCCCAGTTCGTCGGCGAAGATCAGGGAGAGGTCAACGGTGCGGGTGCGGTTCTCGCCACCAGGTGTCTTCGCTTGGATCACCAGGTCCGTGCCCGGGTTGGGGTCGATGCGCAGGATGAGCTCGTTGGCATCGGGCACGTGGGCGGTGAGGGGCAGTCGGGGCGGGTGCTTGAAGATGATCCGGATCTCGGTCGCCCGCACGGGCAGCGACTTGCCAGCCCGGATGAAGAACGGCACGCCTGCCCAGCGCCAGTTGTCGATCTCCAGCCGGAGTGCGGCGAACGTCTCGGTCTGCGAGTTGGGCGCGACCCCTTGAATGGACTGGTACCCCTCGTACTGGCCGCGCACGTACTGCGCGGGCTTGATCGAAGGGATGGCTCGAAACACCTCGACCCGCTTGTCGCGTAGTCCGTCGGCGTCGACGGTGCTCGGCGGTTCGGCGGCGATGAGCCCGACGAGCTGGAGCAGATGGTTCTGCACGACGTCGCGAAGCGCCCCGACGTCGTCGTAGAAGCTTCCGCGGTCCTCGACTCCGAAGTTCTCGGCCATCGTGATCTGCACGCAGGCGATCCGGTCGCGATTCCACAGCGGCTCGAAGATCGTGTTGGCGAACCGCAGGAACATGATGTCCATGGCGGGTTCCTTGCCAAGGAAGTGGTCGATGCGGTAGATCTGCCACTCCGCCAAGTTCTTTCGCAGTTCGTCGTTGAGGGCGTTGGCCGAGGCCAGGTCGTGGCCGAAGGGCTTCTCGACTACGACCCGTCCACCGTCGGTCAGGTTGGCCCCGGCCAGGCCGTCCACCACCTGACCGAACAGCGACGGCGGGATTTCTAGGTAGAACACCGGAGTGTGCTTGCCTTCGAGCGCCTTGCCAAGGCGCGCATAGGTTTCCGCGTCGTCATAGTTGCCAGACACCATCGACAGCCGCTTGGCGAAGCGGGCGAACACCGTCTCGTCGATGGTCTCGCCGCCGTCGACGATCGCCGTACGTGCGTGCGCCTGCATCTCGTCGTCGGACCATGGCCGACGTGCCACCCCGACGATCGGGCATTCCAGCAGTCCGCGACGTTCGAGCCGGTACAGCGATCGGAAGGTCATCTTCTTGGCCAGATCTCCGGTGATCCCGAAGATCACCAGCACGTCGGCAGGCGAGTCGGTGGGGGACGAGTCGGCGGTTGAGTTCGCGGCTGTGCTCATGTCACGACATTCTGCGCCTGGTTGCCGAGAAGGCTACTCAGAATCGGGGGGCGTTCTCACTCCCAGTCCTCGGCGGCGAACATGAACAGCCCCCAGCTGAACCCAGCTCCCCACGGCCATCCATCCCATTCGAATTCGTACTCTCGGTAGTTGGGCAAGGATTCGTCGAAGATCGACAGCTGGCTACCGGGGGTGATCGGACCGAAGCGTGTCGTGAATTCGTCGACGTCCAAGCTCCAAACCTGCCGTCCGATTGGGGACTCGACGTAGGGCGCATGGCCGCTGACGCGACGATAGCCTGCCGATTCGATCCGATCGTCGTCACCGACGGTGGCAGTGAAGGCGAAATCGGGCCACAGCTCACTGTCAAATCTCAGTGACGACCTATCATGTTGTATTCCAACGAATTTCGCCAAGTTGTCAAAGAACGTCGCTTCGTCGCCAAGTGCCTTGGTGACTCGTGCATGGATGCGTTCCCCATCCGACGGTGTGAGCCCGTGATCGGCTAATTTGGCCTCTAGCTCGGCGAGTTTCTGCGACATCTTCAGTCTGAGCTTCATCGTCATCAGTACGTAGACCTCGAAGTCGACGACGGCGGTCCGGCGGGCACCGCTGCCGGACGACGGCGACTGGTTGCGCCGACCCCTTCGGAAGACGCGTTCGATATGAGCGATCATCGTCGGTTTGGCCGAATTCCCCGCGGCTGGTCGGCTCGCCGCGCCATCAAGTACCCGCGTGTGGTTGCCACCTCGGTTTCGTAGGGCGCTCGTTCGAGGTAGGCGGTCACGTCGAAGCCGGCTTGTTCGAGCGCCGCTTGCACGAAGGGCTGCTCATAGAATTGGAAGTCTAGATCGACTGTGTGGCCCAACATTTCGGACACATGGCGTGTCTCGTCGCCGACGTGAAAGGACAAGAGCACGATTGCGCCTTGTCGAAGGACGCGGTGAAACTCGACGAAAACGTCGGCCAACTGCGCGGGCGGAATGTGAATGATCGAGTACAGCGCGACGATGCCGCCCCATGACTGATCGAGGACGGGTAGGTCGCCCATGTCTGCGGTAAGGAATTCGATGCCGGGATGGGCAGTCTGGGCGATGTCGATCATCCTGGGCGATAGATCCACTCCGATCGTGGCGACCCCGCGATCGTGCAGATAACGGGCTACGTGTCCAGGGCCGCAGCCGACGTCGGCAATCGGCCCCAGGTCGTTCACTGCCTCTGCCAGGGCGCCGAGCAAGGCACGGTCGAGCGGTTTGGTCACCAGTTCGTCGTGGAACCGGGCGGCGTAGTCCTCAGCCATCCTGTCATAGCCGTCCTGCGTACCGGACACTGTTCCCGCCCCTCGAGTGATGCTGGCCGCGAGTCTCGATTATGAGTGTGGTCACCCGATTTCGCGGCCTTTGCCGATGAATGTTGGGCGCGCGGGCCGGTGGTTGAGCGTTCGTCTCGGGGCGGGGCCGATGTCATTCGGGTCAGGTCTCGATCTCGACGTGGTCGATGTCGAGTGCGACGAGCGTCGGAGCGGGCAGCGAGCGATCGGAAGGCCCGCGAGGCCGCACCCGGCGGCGGGTCGGGAAGACGAGTCCGTCGAATTCCCTGTGTTCGCCGCAATACTGGGCTGCCCGCGCCCAAGTTCCGACGGGTTGGGCGACGTAGTCGTGCCTGCGGAGGAGACCGCCGTCATCGACGTAGAAGGTCTGCGTGGGGGAGTGGGTGTGGACGTGGGCTGGAAAGGTGGCTTCGAGACGATGCCACGGTGTCGGCGCTTCTGGCCAGTCACCGGTTTCGTGGACGATGATGTCGTCCCGGGTGAGCAGCAATGGCGCTGTCAGGTAATTCCAGAAGGCGTATCCGGCGAAGTAGGCAGCGTCGAGCGCGTCCCAGCGCACGGTACGGCGCACCGCTCCCAAGCCGGTGAATGCGCTGCGCGCGTCGGGTCGAGCAGCGATCAACCGACCGTCATTGGCTTCGATTCGCACGCTCCCGCAATCGAACACCGCTCGTTGGTCGTCGCGGGGGAAGCGATGGAACACCACATGCTGCTCGGCCATCAGCAGTCGTACCGTGACGTCGGCCATGCGGTTTCCGGGGAAGCGCGTGCGAAGCAGACCGCCGAATCTCGCGTACACGGTGAGAGCGGTCACCGCGCGCCAGCGTTCCAAGCCGCCATGGGCGGCCAGCACGTCGTCGAGTATCCGGCTCATCTCCGCACCAGGACTGGTGGCTAGATGAGCCGCGGTACGAAGACGTCGGCGCTCCACAGGGCGAAACCCAGCGGACCGGCGAGCGCTGCGACGAGCGCACCCTTGGCCCGTCCGCGCCGCCGAGCGGTGACCCGTGGCGGGAGCGTGGCGAAGAGTGTTGCCAACGCTGGCAACGGCCGAGCGAAAATCGTGACATCGACGATCTCGCCCTGCTCGTTGACGCGCACCAGATTCATGGCATCCAGTTTCTGGCCGCGCACGTGCCCGCTGAAGGTGAACACTCCGGTATCGCCGCGAGTCATCGGTTCGGTCGTGGAAAGGCCTTCGATGACCTCGAAGATGTCGCGGTGCAGGGCAGTGACCTCGTCCCTACCTTCGAAGCGGATGCGCGAGGTCAGCGGGGTGTGAAAGACGACGTCGGACGCCAAGATCTCGGCGAGTGCGTCGCCGTCGGCGTTCTCCGCGGCGGTGCGCAGGGCGGTGATGGCCGCCAACAGGCCGGGCGCGGGTGGTTCGTCAGAACCGGAGGTGGGCATGGGACTCCTTGTGTAAGAGAGGTTTTCGATGAGCAGAACAAGCGGCGTATGGACGGTCGGCTACGACGCCGTGGTGTCGTTCGGTATCTTCTCCGTCCACCACGTGGCGATGGCGTCGCTGAATTCCGTTGGGGCATCCGATTGCAGGAAGTGACCGACGCCGTGCAGCACCGTCGTGGTGTGGTTGGGGAACGTCGCCTCCAGTCGGGTGCGGTACTTCTTGGTGAAGATGGGATCCGCATCCGCCCACGCGATGAGCGTGGGCAAGCTCTGCAGCGGGCCGAGGCGCTCTTCGAGGTCGGTGAAGAACCCGCGTGCGCCGACGAGTTCGCCAGGCAGTACCGCGCAGGGATGGCGGCGCTGCGGTGTGGGCATCGCTTGGCGGTAGTGCGCCATTTCGGCCTCGGAGAGCTTTCGGCGCTTGTGCGCCGCGGGGATGAAGTAGTCGACCAGAAGGTTGAACTGCCTGACCAATGCGCGGCCGATGGATCCCCCCATGCCGCGGGAAAACACTTCACTGCTCAGGTCGCCGTTCAATGGCCATGCCCACGTGTTGGTCAGGACGAGGCGGTCGAACAGGTTCGGCCGCCGTAGCCCGGCATAGAGGCCGAGCGGGCCGCCCCAGTTGTGGCCGACCAAGGTTGCGTGCGAGAGGTCGAGGCGGTCGACGAACGACACGAGCAGCTCAGCGTGGTCTGTGGCCAGATAGCGATATCCGGGCGCGGCGGTGGACAGGCCGAACCCGGGGAAGTCCATGGCGATGCAGCGGAACCGGTCCTTCAGGATTGCGATCACGTCGCGATAGACGAAGGACCACACCGGATTGCCGTGCAGCAACAGCAATGTCGGCCCAGAGCCCTCGTCGACGTAGTGCACGACGCTGCCGTCCACTTCCACGAAGCGACTCTCGAACGGGAACAGCGCGTCGTCCACCCAGTCTGGACGCACCCCCACGGGTTGCATGGCCGCCATGATCGAATCCCTCCCGCGTCGCTATGCTTTATATTTGCAAGTAGCAGTGACATTATCAAGTAACGGCGGCCGGAGCGACGGGAGCGGTGACATGAGGGGACTGCTCGACGACGTCATCGCTGCCCACGGCGGTGCGCAGTGCTGGCAGTCCGTTTCATCGATCACCGCTCGTGGACGATTGGGCGGTCTGCTGCCCAAGCGGTTCGCCGGCAACAAACTTGCGCACTTCACCGTCGAGGTCCGCACCGCCGAGCCGCACAGCGTCCTTCACGACTTCCCCCGGACCGGACTGCGGGCGGTGTTCGACCGTGGGGAGGTGCGGATCGAAGACCATACTGGTGAGCCCCTGGGCACCCGGACCGATCCACGTGCGAAGTTCTTCGGCCTCAGCGGTTTTCGCCGCAACCTGGCTTGGGATCCGCTCGACGTCGCCTACTTCGCTGGATATGCCTTCTGGAACTACCTAACCGCGCCGCTGCTGCTCACCCGTAGTGACGTCACCGTTACAGAAGGCGAACCTTGGCAGGAGTCCGGCCAGCACTGGCGACGGCTCCTCACCACGTTCCCCACGCGGATCGATACTCACTGCCGGCAGCAGACCTTCTACGTCGACGCCGCCGGCTTGATCCGCCGCCACGACTTCCTCGCCGAACCCATAGGTGCATGGGCCAGCGCCGCGCTCTACTGCAGCCGGCATCGCGAATTCGACGGCCTCATAGTCCCCACCCAACGGCGGGTGCTGCCCCGCGGGCCCGGCGCGCGAGTCCTCCCGCGACCCACCCTGCTGGCGCTCGACTTCGATGACATCGAGGTCAAACGATGAGCACACGTTCCTATGGCCAGTACTGCGGCCTGGCGCGAGCGCTCGACGTCGTGGGCAACCGCTGGAATCTGCTCATCGTGCGCGAGCTGCTGGTAGGGCCTGCGCGCTACGGACAACTTCAAGCCGGTCTGCCCGGGATCGCCACCAACCTGCTGGCCGATCGGCTGCGCGAGTTGGAGGACGCCGCGGTCATCGAGCGCCATCTCGACGTAGAGAGCAACGGTGTCGCCTACGCACTTACCCCATGGGGTCGCGAACTGCGTGGTGCGGTCGCCGAGCTGGTCAACTGGAGCAAACCGCTCATGATCGCCGGCCCCCATGACGACAGCTTCCGACCGCATTGGCTGGTGGTCGCGCTTGAATCGCTGTTGCAGCACAAGCGAACCCAGGCTTCGTCGACGGTCGGCATCGAGGTCGATGGTGCCACCTTCGCGGTCACCATCGATCAGACGGGTCCCCACGTCAGGCTCGTCGACGCCGTTGAGCTCCCCAAGACCACGCTCTCCGCAGAACCCATGGTGGTGCTCGGCTTGGCGGCGGGCTTGCTGACCGTCGAGCAGGCGATCTCGGCCGCCGATCTGCGCGGTGACGAGCACGAGCTCGCCACCGTATTCGGCCCTGGCTGACCATTCTTGACCGCAACCCGCTGATCGCTGGCCGCACCCGGCACCGACGTCGCCAAAATGTGGGCGGTGGACTCGTTTTCGTGCGACGAGGGATGCATATCACTGCAATGTGGAGCGGGGCATCGAGAGCGGAATCTCCGACGTCGAGAACAGGAGCGGGAGAGCTACGTGGCAGTTGTCGCTGGTCCTGCGGATGAGAAAGCCGATCTCGAAAGAAGTTGTCCGGCAGCTGCCCCACCAACCGGCGGCCTCGCAATCTGCGCGGCTACCCCAACTCGATGACTACCTTGCCGAAGGGGCCACGATCGAGGTGATCGAGAGCCGCATGGAGTTCGGCCATCGGGTAGCTGGCGTCGATGACCGGGGTGAGTCCAGTTTGATCTACCGCGGCGACGAGCCTCGTGAGGGCGCGGCGATGGCCCGTTCCGATCCCATGGATGGTGATGTCCTTGAGCATCAACGGCATCACCGGAGCGGACACCTCGAAGCCGTCGAGGGCTCCAATCTGGTAGATGTGGCCGCCGACCGCCGTGATCTGCACCGCCTGGCCGAGGTGCGGACCACCGACGATTTCCATCACATGGTCAGCTCCGTGATCGCCGGTTACGGCAAACACGGCCCCCACCCAGTCCTCTTGCCTCCGGTCGATACCGTCGTCAGCGCCCAGCGCGAGTGCGCGTTCCAGCTTGTCCGCGCTGCCGGAGACAATCACCCGCGCACCATGCAGTTTGGCGATCTGAATGCCGAAGAGCGAGACACCGCCGGTGCCCTCGACCAGCACCGTCTCGCCGGCGCGAACGCGACCGCGCTCGGCAAGGGCAAACCATGCCGTCAATCCAGCGCAGGGCAAGGTAGCCGCCTCTACGTCGCTCAGTTCCTTCGGCGCCGCGACCAGCCAGCCCTGCGGGATGGCAACATACTCGGCGAGCACACCGGGATAAAAACCTCCTAGCGTGCGGTATGCCGGGGTGCGGGCATCGCCTGGCCGCATCCCGTCGACCCAGTCCGGCGTGAATGTCGAGATGACACGGTCGCCTTTGCTGAACCGGTCGGCATCGTCGCCTAGCGCAGCCACGGTTCCGGCGAGGTCCGAACCAGGGGTGAAAGGATACGAGAGCGGAAGATTCCTGCCCGTTTCGACCACCATCTTGTCGCGGTAATTCAGCGCCACGGCGCCCACGCGGACCAGCACCTCACTCGCCGCTGGACGCGGCACGGGAACGTCCCTGAGCATCAGTTCGTCTCGGCCGATGGCGTCCATTTCCCATCGCCTCATCTGCGTCACCTTCAAACTCCCTGTGATGCGACTTTCCGTCGGTTCGATGCGCCCACCTCGCGCACCGACAGAGTGCAATCGCGCTCATGGCGAATCCATTCCCGAATATCGCCCCTTGTCGATCTGGATGCCGGTGCTCGTCGCCGTGGCGCAGCCCGTAGAAAGGCCGGTTGGCAGTAAGCCGCAACGTGTCGCCGTAGATCGCACTGTGTGTCTCGAATTCCATTGCCGAACCGGGGAACAGAAGCCGATTAATCCCAACCAAGTAAATGAGAACCGAACCCTCCTGCAGCCGAAGCCCAACAAATCCTTCGGGGACGGCGTTCTGCCGCTTGAGATCTGGTTCGGCGGCAGCTTGAAGTGTCGTAGGTCACGGTTCTCGTGGTGCCTCCTATGTCACGGCGCGACATCGATGTATATGATGATGTCATGGCGCGACAACGAACTCGAGGAAGATGGGAGCGATGTCTCGATGGCGAACAGGGGTAACCCCGCCAAAGTGCTGCTGGGGGACGGTCAAACGGCGCCGTGAACGGAGCTCGTCGCGCCCAAAATCGAATCAACTTGGTAAACCACTGGATTCGCTCACCTGGAGTGGGCGTTACGAACGGGAGACGACAATGAAACGCATTCAGTATCACGAGTATGGCGGGCCAGAAGTGATGCGGTTCGAGGATTTCGAACCAGCGCGCCCGGGTAACGGGGAGTTGTTGATCAGCGTACGGGCTGCAGCGGCGAACCCCTATGACTGGAAGGTCCGCAACGGGGACATGAAGATGATGACCGGCCGGAAGTTTCCGCGAGGACTCGGTTACGACTTCGCCGGCGTCGTCGAGGCGGTGGGGCCCGGTGTAACCCGGCTCAGCGTGGGCGACGACGTGTTGGGCGTCGCTCCAATGAAGACTAGCGGTGCCTTCGCCGAGATGATCGTTGCCGTCGAGAACGGAGTCGTCAAGAAGCCGGCAGAGCTCTCCTTCGAAGAGGCGGCCGCAATTCCAACCATTGGCGGTGCCGCGCTCCAGGGCTTGGTGACCAAGGGGAAGCTGCAGGCGGGGCAATCCGTCTTCGTCCACGGATGTCTGGGTGGGGTTGGGCGGGCCGCTGTCCAGATCGCCTTGGCGCGCGGGGCCGCTGTCGTTGGCGGGAGCTGCCGTGCCAGCGGTATACGGGATGCGCGAGAGCTGGGCGTCGACCCGGTCGTCGAGTTCGACTCCATCCCAAGCGGGTTGGCGAAGAAGTTCGACATCGTCTACGACACCGTTGGCACGCTAGCGCCAGCGACTGCGCGGAACCTGCTCGCCCCCGGAGGGCGCATCATCGACATCGTTCCCTCTAGTGCGAAGAAGTTCATCAAGAGTGCGCTGCCCGGTCCCTACAACATCCTGATGACCCAGCTGAACGTGGAAGATCTCGGGGAGCTAGCCCAAATGTGTGCGACGGGCACATTGCGGCTGCCGATCGCTCAGACCGTGCCGCTTCAAGCCGCGATCCCGGCGCTGACCGAGCTCGAACGCAACAACACACCCAGGGGTGGCAAGCTGATCATCACCGCAAGCTAATCTGCCCCGACTGCGTCATCGCTTGACGGTGCCCATCACTAGGTCCTCTGTCGGAGGCGGCAAGGGGGTGCGCCATCTCGACTGCGATCTCGACCGGTGCGCAGCGGTGGGCGGCGGTGCGGCGCCAACCGCGAGGGTCGCGTGGCACGCGAATTAGGTTGGCAGACAGCTTGATAGATGCTCTCACGACACACTCGGATCGACGAATCATTCGGGAAAGCGGTCCGTTGCGGGCTCCACTGCCTACCGAGCAATTCGGTGCTTCGAACCCTTAGATGATCGTTGGTGTCGACCCGGCGTCGATGGTGACGGGCGCGCCGCACGGTAGCGCGACGATGAGCATCGAAGGGCTGATAGCCCCGGTCGGCTGGCGTACATCAACGTTGTTTCACGCGTCGGTCGGCGGGGTGCGATGGGCGAGCCGTCTTGGCAGACTTCGATACTCGCTTCTCGGGCGCCGTCCTCGTCGAGACCTTACGGCGTGCGCTCGACTTGTTGGCTGGCACGATCGCAGCAAGGCAAGAAAGCACGTTGCCGGTCATCGATGCCAGATCGTCATTGTCGTCGCCTTCCACCCAGTGCCGGTAGGCCGTACGAAACACATGTGCTCCGACGTGAGCTGCCAGTCCGGCCGCCTCCGGGTCAATACCGCGTTCTTGAAGGGCGTTGCTGAACGCCTCCGCCATCTCGTGTTGCTTGATGAGTTCACGCTCGCGCAAATAGGACGTCGATGCGATCATCGCTTCTCGCCGGCGTAACGAGTCGCGTGACGCCAGGCCTTCCCAGTCGAATTGCGCGAGAATCTGAGTCACCAGCTGAAGCGGGTCAGCAACATTCGTGGCCTGTCGAATCTCCTCGACGAGCGTTGTGTGCAAGACGTTTTCCTCAGCGAACAGCACTTCTTGCTTGTCCGTGAAATATCGAAAAAAGGTGCGGGTAGTGACGCGCGCTCGTTTAGCAATCTGCACGGCGGTCGTGTCGTCAAACCCCTGCTCTTCGAACAGCTCCATGGCGGCCTGCTGCAGGCGCTCCTTGCTGCCTTGTTCCCATCGCGGCATAGCCGCACGATACCGCGCGATGACACGACGTGACAGCGCGGAGTCGTCGTGTGTCTCGTGGGCGAAGCTGCCCGACGGATGCGCGATTCAGGTGATGGGTCATGCGGCGGTGTCGCTCACCACCGCCCAGCACACCTTCATGTCACGCCGAGACATCAATGGTACGGTGATGACATGGCGCGACATACGCGTCTGGTGAGGGAAGCGAGATGGTGATGGCGTTGAGTGACAATCCCGCCAAAGTCTTCAAGAGCAAGGCCGGAGATTCACCGGCCTACTGGTATCGCGGCGTCCTTTGGGACGTATTGATGTCCGCCGACCAAACGCTCGGCGAATTCACCTTCCTCGAACAAATCATCCCTGCGGGCGCCGGGCCGCCAGCGCACATCCACGAACGTCAGGCCGAAGGCTTCTACATGCTTTCCGGCGAGATCGAATTCGTCCTGGGCTACGACGAGGATGTGGTCCGAGCCGAGCCGGGATCCGCTGTCTGGGTGCCGAAATCGACGCGCCATGCGTTCCGGGTTGTTTCCGACGAGGACGCGCGGGTGCTGAACTTCTACACTCCAGGCGGGTTCGACGACCATCTTCCGTTCTACGGAGTCGAAGCGACTGAGCAGGCGCTTCCCCCGGCGGACCTCGGAGTGTCGGTGTTGGACCGGGAGCGTCAGGGAACTTCCCAGGAGCGCCGAGACGCCTATCTTCAACGGCTCGCCGACATCGCCGAGGGAACCTGGGACTTCTCGATGCCGGACCCAAACCAGCATTAGAGCGTCGCCACTAGGCGTCCAATAAGGGGGCGCCCGGCGGTGATTCGGTGAATGGGCGAGGACGCAAGCTGCGCGTCGTCGCCTTTGGAGTACCCGGGAGGCCTTGCCCAAGCGCGTGTACGGCGTATGGCTCCCATTGCCAGACAGCGGCGCCCCGAGCGAATGCATTGTCGCCCAATATGTTTGGGAACCCAAATGAACTGTCGTGAACAGCCAAAGTTGACTACGCAAATCGGAAGTCCCCGGCGCCCACAAGCGCGGAACGTCGCTCACCGACGCCGCGCAGACACTCACCCGCGTCTGGCCATCCGCCTTGCCCTAGTGACGAGGCCAGTGCCCACGGTTTGGCGAGTTTCCTTGCTTCGCAACTCAACCCTTGATTTTCGTGGGTGCTCGTTGGGCCTTTCGTGGTGCCGCGACGATCGCGCCATGGGCACACTCTGGTGAGTCGGTCTCTAGTCGACGGTGAGCACAATCTTGCCCTGGATGTGCCCCTGTTCGGCACGTTCGTGCGCCGTACGGGCATCCTCGAGCGGCACCGTGCTGTCTATGGCAACACGTACCGTCTTGTCATCGAGCAAGCGTGCCAGGTGCTCTAGCTGCGGCCCGTTGGAGCGCACCTGCGTCATCGACACAATTACGCCGAGTTCCTCGGCTGCTCGGTCGTCGGAGAAACCGGGAAAGACCGGGAAGAGCGCACCACCCCGTTTGAGCGTCCGAAGGAACCGACTGGTGTCGGGACCGCCGAGGGTGTCGAGCACGAGGTCGACGTCATGGAGCTCATCCTCGGCTCGAGTCTGTGTGTAGTCGACGAAGTCGTCGGCGCCCAGGTCACGCAGTAGGGATTCGTGGCGACCCGACGCAACCGCCACAACGCGCGCGCCCCGCCACTTCGCCAGCTGCACGGAGATGTGGCCAACGCCACCGGCGGCCCCGTTGACTAACACCGTCTTGCCTTCGAGTGGGACGGGACGGTGTGTCCCTGACTGAAGTGGGTTCGGCTCATCGTGACCAAGTTCGATGAGAAACTGCCATGCGGTGAGGCCTGACATTGGCGATGCCGCGGCGTGGACGTGATCGATGCCGGCCGGCTTGTGCGCCAAGTCCGATGCCGGCGCGGCGACGTACTGAGCGTAGGCGGCGCTGTCGCCAAAGCTCGGAAACCGGAGCATGCCAAAGACTTCCTGGCCAACGGAGAAGGTTGTCACGTCGTCGGCGACGGCTTCGACGATGCCCGATACGTCCGATCCAGGGATGGCGGGCAACGGTATCGTCGGCCGCAACTCCGCGGGAAGCCGTTGGCGTTCATAGCCGTCGCGCAGGTACCAATCCGGCGGGTTGAGGCCGACCGCGACAACGCGGACTAGAACCTCGCCGTTCTTCAGGGTGGGAACTGGGACGGTCTCGTAACGCAGCACTTCTGGACCACCGAATTCGTGCAGACGAATCGCCTTCATGTCGGTCGGCATGATTTCTCCTCTCTTCCGGCCGCCGCACTGGGCATATCGATCGCTTCAGCGGCGGCGACGCCGGGGGTCTGCGCCGGGCTCTGTCAAGGGAGCATCGCAAGGGCGGCAGCGTCGATGTTCTTATCGCCCCATATGTGGGCGTTAGTGATAGGCTGGCACAGCATGAAAATTAAAGCAACTAGTAGAGGCGATTGGTCATGAATAGGCAGGCGGTTCGTGGTGCGCGCACCGGTGGCCGCAGTGCTCGCATTCGCGAGGCGATACTCACCGCGACGTTTGACGAGTTGGCCCAGGGTGGGTACGCGGCATTGAGCGTGGATGGCATTGCCCGTCGCGCCGAGGTGAACAAGACGACGATCTATCGGCGCTGGCCCACCCTGGAAAGTCTGTTGGTGGACGCACTCGAGTCGTGGTCCGTCGAGGCCGTGCCGGTCCCCGACACCGGCAGCATCGATACCGACCTGTTGGCCCTCGGCGGTGAACTAGCCGATGTGCTGAACACTGGAGTCGGACGCCAGATCGCCGCATGCGTGCTGACCGCCGGGCTCAAATCTCCGGAGCTCGGCGAAGCCACCCGGCGTTACTTCGACCATCAGGCCGTGCGCGCCATGCCGGTGGTGAGGCGGGCGGTTGGGCGCGGCGAACTTCCTGGCACGTGCGATGCCAACAAATTACTCACCACCTTCAGAGCGCCGCTGTTCTATCGCATGGTCACCACGGGCGACCCGATCGACTCGGCATTGATTGATCAGTCTGTTCGTGTTGCGCTCACTGCGGCGCGGGCCGGCTTATTGGCGTGAGGCCATCTACCGCCGTTGGAAAGCCAGCGACACGACACGATGGGGCGGTGACTGCAAGTGGTCCGATGGGGACATCGCCAAACAGCGACCTCAAGCTGCGAAACCTGCCTGTGCCCCCACCAGGGCTCGAACCTGGGACCTGCGGATTAAAAGTCCGTAGCTCTACCGACTGAGCTATAGGGGCGGGTGGAACTGAACTCGATCCACAGAAGGATACTTCCCGGCGTAGACGGGCCTCGTTTGAGGATTCGGGTACCGATAACCTAAGCTATCGAAGCTCACAACGTCTGCCACGTTGCGAGCACCCCGAAGAGATTCGGCTTTGGCCCCCATCGTTTAGCGGCCTAGGACGCCGCCCTTTCACGGCGGTAGCACGGGTTCGAATCCCGTTGGGGGTACGAGCACCGGCGGCGACGTCGGAGCAGCAGTACAGCAAGGCAGCAGTAGAGCAAGGCAGCAGTAAAGCAAGGCCCTGTGGCGCAGTTGGTTAGCGCGCCGCCCTGTCACGGCGGAGGTCGCGGGTTCGAGTCCCGTCAGGGTCGCCAGTACGGCGAGGCAGTGTCATGCCTTCCGGCCAGGTAGCTCAGTTGGTACGAGCGTCCGCCTGAAAAGCGGAAGGTCGCCGGTTCGATCCCGGCCCTGGCCACTTCAAAGCATCACTCCGTTCTCCATGCGGGCAGTGTCACACGGCGGCAGGTCGTGCGAGGACGTGACGGACGCCGGCGGTGTCAACCGCCGGCCCCCGCTGCACCGGTCCTAGATCTAGAGCGCGATGAACACGCCGAAGAACCAGAATCCCCACACTGCGCGCACGTTGTCGAAGTAGGGCTCGACGCGCACACCCTGGTAGTTGAACGGGCGGTGGTCGAAACGAGCGTTGTCGATGCCTCGTTGATCCCAGTGGTCGTCGTAGTCGAACCGCTGGGGGTGGTCGTCCCGGCCGTTGCCCTGGTCGTGGCAGTAGGGTGCCCAGCACGGGGGTCCGCCGTGGCCGCCCCCGGGGTCAGCAGATGCGGCGCCCGCGCCAAGCCCCATTGCGGCGAGGCCGAGCGTGCCCGCGATTGCACCTGCGGCGGCAATCTTGTTCCAGCTCATGTGTCACTCCTTCGTTCGGCGGCCGCCGACTGCCCGAACGCATTCGTGCTCGTTCGGATACGGCGCTGCCGTCTGTTTCGCAGCCGACGCGGCGTGGATCTCTCGTCGGGCTGCGGCACCGGTTGGGCGCTGGGAACGTGTCGTCACGCTGCTCCGCGAGCGAATGCAGCGCACCAGCCCCTGTCCCATACATCGGTCAGGGAGCGCTCATCGTTACGTACGAGCGCGCGATCGGTTCGTAAAGGATTATCCCGCAGGCACTTTCACAAGGGGCGTCACGGGGCTATTCACCGCCGTTGGCCTGGGAGGATGCGGCATCGATTAAGTGAACGTGAATCGGTCTCGAGAGTTTCACGAGGGTTTGAGCTTGACCGCCTGCGGATACCCCCTATGCCATGGATGGTCCCGGGCTTCTCGGCGGCCGCTACGAACTTCGCGACATCTTGGGCTTCGGCGGGATGGCGGAGGTGCGTGACGGTTGGGACACCCGACTAGACCGGCCCGTCGCGGTCAAACTCCTGTATCCCGGACCGCGCTCACGGGCAGATGTCCGCGAACGGTTCAAGGTCGAGGCGCGCGCGGCCGCGGCGCTGAATCATCCGAACATCGTCGGCGTGTACGACTTCGGCGACGAAGACGGAACGCCCTTCATCGTCATGGAGAGATTGCCAGGCGACACCCTCGGCGACCAGATCGCGTTCGGTCCGCTTCCCCAGGCCCGCGTGTGCGCAACTCTGCACGACGTCCTGGGGGCCCTGTCGGCGGCGCATTCGGCGGGAATGCTTCATCGGGACATCAAGCCGGGCAACATCTTGCTGACGCCGTCCACCGGCGTGAAGGTGGCCGACTTCGGGATCGTCAAGACCCCGGGCTCCGCCCACACGACGACGGGCGAGATCGTCGGAACGCTCGCCTATCTGAGCCCCGATAGGATCGCCGGCCAACCGGCAGCCGTCTCCGACGACCTCTACGCGGTCGGCGTGGTCGGGTATGAGGCGCTGGCTGGACGAAAGCCGTTCCCCCAGGAGGACATTGCACCGCTTTCCCGCGCCATCACCGAAGATGACCCACCACCGTTGCCGTACCTGCGTCCGGATGTCGACCACCGGTTGGCCGAGGTGATCGAGCGGGCGATGTCGAGGGATCCGCTTAGACGATTCCGTAGTGCGGACGACATGCGGGCGGCATTGCGCGGTGGCGCAATACTGCCCGCCGTGACGGGCCATGGTCTCGCGGCTCTCCCGCCGCAAAGGCCGCCGACGCTCGCGCTGACGGCGCCGTTTGCCCAACCGGCCGCGGGAGTTGAGGTTGCAGCGGCACCTCCCTGGCGCCGATCAAGTCGTACTCGCAAGGCACTGGGCGCAGGAGCCGTACTGGGGGCATTGGCCGTCACCACTCTCGCTTTCGCGGGGGATCCGTCGACGACGACGACGTTTCCCAACGCGCCCGAGGCTGTCACGAGCACGTCACCGACCAGCGTGGCGCCGGTTTCATCACTCGCCGTCCAGCCGACGCCTTCCCCAGTGGTCGAGCCGACCTCCATGCGACCGGAGCCGGTAGGCGCAGGTAATGGCCACGGCCGCGGGCACGGGCGCGGCAACAAGGGGAAGTGACTCGTGTTGATCTTGACCTGGTAGCCGCTCGGTTTCCGACGCACGGCACACTTCGTGCTGGTCGGGACAACTAGACCAGCACGCTCGAGTCCGTCGCGGACAAGATCGAACCGACGCCGATCCAGCCATGCCGATGTGCTGGCACGTTGAGCGACTGGCTCTTATGGTTAGCCGGTGAACGATGGCACACCGTTCGGCCGGTATCGGCTGCAATCGCTGCTCGGCCGCGGCGGCATGGGCGAAGTGTGGAAGGCCTACGACACCTCGATGAACCGGGTGGTGGCACTGAAGGTGCTGCCCCCGAACTTTGCCGACGACGAGCAATACCAGGTTCGGTTCAAGCGCGAGGCCGAAATGGCCGCAGGGCTCGACGAGCCACACGTCGTGCCAATCCACGACTCCGGTGAGATCGACGGTCGCCTCTACGTGACCATGCGCCTCATCGACGGCAAGACCGTGGCAGACCTCCTCGAAGAAGGCCCGATGGCGCCCGAACGTGCGGTCTGGATCGTCGAGCAGATCGCCGCCGCACTCAATGCCGCCCACCGCGTCGGATTGGTGCACCGCGACGTCAAGCCGTCGAACATCCTGGTGACCGACGACGACTTTGCATACCTCATCGACTTCGGAATCGCCCGCGTCGCCGGCGCGACCAAGCTCACCAGCACCGGCGCGGCGATCGGCACCGTGGCCTACATGGCGCCAGAGCGATTCACCAGCGACAGCGCGGACCAGCGCGCCGACACCTACGCGCTGGCCTGTGTGCTGTGCGAGTGCCTGACGGGGGTCCAGCCGTTTCCCGGCGACAGCGTCGAGCGTCAGCTCGCGGGCCACCTCACACTGCCCGTGCCACGGCCGTCGACGATGCGGCCCGGATTGCCACCGCAGATGGACGACGTCATCGCGAAGGGCATGGCCAAGAATCCCGACGACCGCTACGGGACGACTAAGGAGTTCGCCAACGCGGCCCGTGCGGCACTGGGCCCGGCAAGCTCCCAGCATCACCTCTCCGGGCCGATGAGCCCGGCCGCACCTCCTCCACCACCTCCACCACCATCCAATCCCGGTGCGTCGGCGCCCAATTGGTCCGCAGCTACCGTCGCGTCGACGCCGCTGATGTATCCGGACACCGGGCCGAATGCGGCGTCGTCGGGTATGCCGCCGCCACCCGGCATGCCCCCGCCACCCGGGATGGGCGGCGGGTCCGCGCCGTGGGCTACGGCACCGCCGCCGGGTGCCCAACTCAGTCAAGGCAATCAGCAGCGCTGGCTCGTCCCGGCCATCGTCGCTGGAGCGGCACTGCTGGCGGTGGCCGTCATCGTCGCAATCGTCCTCGCCATCAGCTGGCAAGGTGAGACGCCGAGCGCTCGGCCGAGCGCGAGCAGCAGCCAGCAGAGCGTTCCCTCGGTCTCCTTCCCGAGCACGTTCTCCATGCCCTCCATTCCGGGCTTTCCGTCCATCTCGATCCCAACTGCGCCGCCGACGAATCAGGGATCGGGAGCCCTGCTGACGGCCGACGGGCTCAACGGACTATTGGCCAGCGTGCGTGAAAAGTTCGGTGACACAATGGGATTCCGCATGGTTGTCTATCCCGAGTACGCGTCGCTCAACCGTCCCGACCCGCAAGACTCCCGGCGCAACCAGGGCTATGACTACCGTGGTGGCTCGTGGTCGACGGGGATCATCGCCACGTCGATATCACCGCTCGACAATCTCGCCGACCTCGGCAAGTTCGACGTCGCCGCGGTGACCGCACATATCCCCGGCGTGGCCAAGCAGTTCAACTTCACGAATCCGGACGCGACCTACTTGATCGTCGAGGGCGAAGAGGGCGGCGCGCTGCGGATCGCGATCTACGTCTCCGACCACGGGCTCAGCGGCAGGATCGAGCTCAACCCGGACGGTACCGTCAACAAGGTCTATCCGCCGTAATGCAGCCGTGCTGCCTGACGGGTCAGGTGATCGCGCTCCGCGGCGTTCGAAGCGGCTGCGGCAGCCTCGACGTAGAGATCGGCAGCCGCGACCAGGTCGCCGTCCTGCTCGTGGAGGAATGCCGCGGACGCCTTGTAACGGGGCACTGACGGGTCGACGTCCGCGAGGGCGGCGAGCCCGGCTCGCGGACCATCCGCTTGACCGACCGCGACGGCACGGTTGAGCCGCACCACGGGGTTGTCGTTGAGGGCGAGCAGTTCGTCATACCACTCGACGATCTGCACCCAATCCGTTTCATCGACGGTTCGGGCGTCCGCGTGCAGTGCGGCGATCGCCGCTTGGGCCTGATACGGGCCGAGCGCGTCACGGGCGAGGGCGGACTGGAGCAACTCGACCCCCTCGGAGATGAGGTCACCGTCCCACCTGGCGCGGTCCTGCTCCGCAAGCGGGACGAGACTGCCGTCGGGCCGGGTCCGGGCATCGCGTCGAGCGTGATGAAGCAACATCAGCGCGAGCAGTCCGCTCACCTCGGTGTCGTCGGTGACGGTAGCCAGCTGCCGCGTGAGTCGGATGGCCTCGGCGGCCAGGTCGACGTGGCCCGAATAGCCCTCGTTGAAGACTAGATACAGCGTCGTGAGAACCGTGCTCAGGTCGCCGAGCGCGGCGACTCCGACGTCGGCGATGGTGCGCTTCGCACGCGAGATCCGTTGCGCCATGGTCGATTCAGGAACGAGGTAGGCGGCGGCGATCTGCGCGGTCGTAAGGCCACCCACTGCTCGCAGCGTTAGCGCTACCGCTGATGCAGGCGTCAGCGCCGGATTCGCGCAGAGGAAGTAGAGCTCGAGCGTGTCGTCGGAGTTCTCGGTGGGACCCGGGGCGGGTTCGGCGAGCAAACGTTCCTCCCTGCCGCGCCGGGCCGCATCGGATCGAACGAGGTCCAGGAACTTGCGCCACGCCACCGTGACGAGCCAGCCCTTCGGATCGTCCGGTGCTCCCGAATCGGGCCACTTGTCGAGCGCGGCGACCAACGCTTCCTGAACGGCGTCCTCGGCCGTCGCGAAGTCAGCTCCGCGACGGACGAGGACGCCGAGCACGGCAGGGACGAGCTCCCTCACCTCATTGCTCAGCTCGGCGCTCACTCGGTGATCGTGGGCGCCGCCGTCAGGAATGGCCGGACCTCCAGCCACTCGTAGATGGGCTCGCCACCTTGCCCCGGTGCGGCGGACAACTCGCCCGCGAGCTCGAGGGCGCGCTCGTAGGTGTCGACGTCGATGACCATCCAGCCAGCGATCAGGTCCTTGGTCTCCGCGAACGGCCCGTCCGTCACCGGCGGACGGCCAGGCCCGCCGTAGCGGACGAACGTGCCTTCCTGCGACAGCGCTTGCGCGTCGACGAACTCACCGCTGCCCCGTAGCTTGTCGGCGAAGTCGTTCATGTACTTCATGTGGGCCTCGATCTCGTCGGGTGCCCACTGATCCATCGGAAAGTCGACGATGTAGTCGGGACCCCCCGCGCGGCGGTAGTGCTTGAGCAACAGGTACTTGGCCATGAACTTCTCCCTCGATGTGTCGCGACCCATTCTGGCCGCGCTCACCCCTGGGACGGAGTCGCGGGGGAGTTCTCGACATCGGTGCCAAAGATTATTCGACCGATCGCACCAGACCGGCTGCCGTCGCGGCGTTGACCGCACGCTGCCACGTGACCTCGGCGACCATGACGACTCCGAGCGCCGCGGCGAGCGCAGCCAGCGATGCGGTCCAGTGCAGCCACGTCGGGCCTTCATGAAGATCGGTGAGCAGCGCCAGCGAGGACGCTGTGGCGAGCGCCATCATGGCGCCCAAGGCGATTCGCCGAGTATCCGTCATGCCTCCACGGTGCTAGGGCTTGTTAATGCCGCCCCAAGCAGAGGCTATGAACTTCCTAATTATTTGAGCGATGATCCGTCGCGTGGCGCGAGTTCTATCGTTGAGCCATGACCTCGAATCTGCCCGATGCGGCTCTGGAACTGCGCTCGCTAGTGACGGCGGATGGCACGCTTGAGCTCTCCTTGAAGGACGTCCCCGTTCGGACGCCAACCGGCAACGAAGTGTTGGTGCGCATCGAGGCATCGCCCATCAACCCCTCCGACTTGGGGCTGTTGACCGCCGGAGCCGACATGACGAAGGCGACGGTGGCTGGGACGCCGGACCGTCCCGTCGTCACGGCGTCGTTGGATGCAGCAACCCTGGCAGGACTCTCGGCGCGCATCGACGATTCGCTGCCCGTGGGCAACGAGGGGGCAGGGACAGTCGTGGCTGCGGGGTCATCGGATGCCGCGCGGGCTCTGCTTGGCAAAACGGTGGGGATCGCCGGCGGCGCGATGTACTCGCAGTATCGCGCTGTCGACGCCTCCGCGTGTCTCGTCCTTCCGGACGGTGCTAGCGCCAGAGATGGGGCGTCGTCCTTCGTGAATCCTCTGACTGCCCTCGGAATGCTCGAAACCATGCGCAACGAAGGGCATTCGGCTCTAGTGCACACAGCGGCGGCATCGAATCTCGGTCAGATGCTCGTCAAGCTGTGTCTCTCCGATGGGGTACCGCTGGTCAACATCGTCCGCAAGCCAGATCAGGAGGAGCTGCTTCGATCACTCGGCGCCGTTCACGTCTTGAACTCTGAATCACCCACGTTCACAACGGATCTCACCGAAGCCCTGAAGGCGACTTCCGCGACGCTTGCGTTCGACGCCACTGGTGGTGGGTCGCTGCCGAGCCAGATACTTGGCGCCATGGAGGAAGCGGCCAGTTCTACGGCGGCCGCCTATTCGAGATACGGCTCGGACATTCACAAGCAGGTGTACGTCTATGGCCGACTCGACGCGCGTCCGATCGTGCTCGACAACAACTTCGGCATGGCCTGGGGTATCGGAGGATGGCTGCTCACGCCGTTTTTGGCGAGCGCCGGCGGCGAGGCGATTGCGCGCCTCAGGGCGCGAGTGGCCGCAGAGCTCACGACGACGTTCGCCAGCACGTACACCCGCGAGGTGTCGTTGGCGGGCATGCTTGCGCCCGACGCGTTCAACGCGTACGTCAAGCGAGCGACGGGGGAGAAGTTCCTCGTCAATCCGTCGCTGAACGGTTAGTCCTTCGAGTCGTCGGACTCGTCTTGGTCTTCGTCGGAGTCGGCTTCGTCGTCGTCGCCACTGTCGTCGTCCTTGCCCTCGACTTTCACCGTATCGCCGAGATTGTCGGCGAACTTCGTCAGCAGCGCAGCGAGCCGACGGGCTTCATCGGGCGCAAGCAATTCGTCGAACACTCGTTCGTCGTCATCGGAGAAACGCTCGAGGTAAACGGCATCGCTCTTGATGCTGACGTCCCACCGGCCGCCTTCGTCCTGTGCCATCGCGCTGCCCCTTCGGTTCCGGCCGCATCGTTGCGGCAGTTCGTTGGGGGGTTACCACGCGCAGGCATGCCTAAAACGGTCGAGGTCGCGCAGCTTCATCGACCCAAGTCCCATTGGCCGAAGTCGGCCGCGAGTACGTCGTCCTCGTCGACGTGGATGTCGCCGATGAGTGCGCCAGGGCTCGATGCCGTGTAGACGACGGACTGAAACAGCACCGCTGAGGGCTCGCGCTCGCCGCGCGACCATGCCCGCGCCTGCCATGCCCAGCGGTGTCCCGCAGTGCTCGAGTGGCCGATCACGTTGTCTGCGATCGCCAACGAACAAGCGTTGGCGCTGCCGTATATGCCGGTGCGTTCAATCCCGACCACCGAGTTGATTCCTCGAAACCATTGGAGTGCAACGGTTTTCCAGGTATCAGCGGAGATGTCCTCGTCGATGCTGAAGAAGATCGGGGCAGACGCGGGACCTCCAGCGGCCGCGTGCAAGTCCATCGCCGTATGGGCGTCCGCGACGCCCCCGTCGTAGCCGCGGGTGTAGTCCGACGGCGTCGGCCAGCCTGGTTTGCCGTATTGAAAGTTGCTCACCACGTCGAGGCCTGCGGTACGCAGTGCGTCGGCGTAGTCGCGCGTGACGGGCTTGAAGTCGAAGTTCGCGCCGGGACGGGACGCGGCCACGTAGACCACTGCGCCGGCGTAGCCTGCGGCCGCGATCTGGTCGACTGGAACCAATCGGTCCGAGAAGTCGATCAGCTTGGCCCCCGCCGCGGACGCGGGAACGGTTGCTACGACGGTGCCGACGCAGGCCAGCGCTGGCGCGGACAGCACGTACTTGAGGACTTGTCGTCTCGACGCCGGTCCCACATCAGGTAACTTACCCAGATGGTCCGACCTGCGCAGACGGCGCGCAGCGAACGCACTCGCGATGCGCTGCGGCAAGCGGCTCTCGTGCGCTTTCTCGGCCAAGGCGTCGAGGCGACCTCCGCGGAACAGATCGCCGCGGATGCGGGGGTGTCTCTGCGCACCTTCTACCGTCACTTCACGTCGAAGCACGACCTGCTCTTCGCGGACTACGACGCGGGGCTGCAATGGTTCCGCGCGGCGCTGGCCGACCACCCTCGCGACGAATCGCTGATCGACGCCGTGCACGCCGCGGTCATGGCAGCGCCGTACGACGCCACGGCCATGCCGAAGATCGCGGAACTGCGCAAACGGGAACTCGAGGCGGGACGGATCGCGCGTCACATCCGGCAGACCGAGGTCGAGTTCGCCGAGGCGGTCGAGGAGTATCTGACCGGCGATCGCGGCGGCGCGCTCGACACCGATGAACGGTTGCGCATCACCGTCACGGCCAGGAGCATTGCCGCCGCGGTGTTCGGCGCGATGGAGGTGTGGATGCTCGACGACGAGCGCGATCTCGCCGAACTCGCACGGCTGTGCCGCACCGCGCTGGATTCGGTAGCTGCCGGGTTCGACGCGAAGAGCCGCTGAAGTTTCGTCAATATTGACAAAACTTGGTGCGCCGTGCCAGCCTCGTTTGATGACTGGCTCCCCTTCCTCCTCGCGCGAGGAGAACTTCGACGCGATTGTCATCGGCGCAGGCCACAACGGCTTGACCGCCGCCACACTCCTACAGCGAGCCGGGATGCGGACGCTCTGTCTGGACTCCAAGCTGTACGCGGGCGGAATGGCCTCGACCGTAGAGCTTTTCGACGGATTCAAGTTCGAGATCGCCGGATCGGTGCAGATTCCGACGTCGGCGAAGGTGAGCCGCGAGCTGGGCCTCGACGAGCTGCCCACCGTCGACCTCGACGTCATGTCGGTATCGCTGCGAGGCATCGGCGATGAACCGCTCATCTACTACACCGATCCGATGAAGTTGATGATGCACATCAACGAGGTCCACGGCGCCGAGGCGGTCAACGGCATGGCCGGGTTGATGGCGTGGTGTCAGGCCCCGACCCGCGCGCTTGGCCGATTCGACGCAGGCGCCCCGCCGAAGACACTCGACGAGATGTATGCCTGCGCAACAAACGAATTCGAGCGCTCGACGATCACCGACATGCTGTTCGGCTCGGTCACCGAGGTGCTCGACCGGTACCTGCCCGACAAGGAGAAGCACGGAGCGCTTCGCGGCATGCTCTCGCTTCTCGCGGTCAACACCACCTATCGCGGGCCAGGGACGCCGGGCACCGCTGCGGCGTTGGCCTACGGATTCGCCGTGCCCGACGAGAACGCGCTCCTGGTGAAGAAGCTCCAAGGCGGCATAGGAGCGCTCACGTCGCATCTCTGCGACGTATTCACCTCGGGTGGAGGCGAATTGCGGCTCCGCAGCAAGGTCGAGGAGATACTGACCGCCGACGGCCGCGTGGCGGGTGTCTGCCTGGAGGACGGCTCCACGCTATCGGCACGGGTCGTCGTGTCCGGCATCGCGCCCGACCTCACCATCAACCATCTGGTCGCGCCCGCTGCGGTCCCGGACAACGTCCGCGAGCGCTTCTCTCGGGTCGACCATCGCGGCAGCTATCTACAGATGCACTTCGCGCTCGACGGCATACCCGAATTCGCCGCCCCATACGAAGTGCTCAACGACCCTGCGATGCAGTCGAACATCGGGATCTTCAGCACCCCAGAGGAATTGCAGCAGCAGTGGGAGGACTGCCGACGCGGCATCGTTCCTGCCGACCCGGCGATCGCGTTGCAGATTCCGTCGGTCAACGATCCTGGCCTCGCGCCGGAGGGCAAGCACGCCGCGTCGGCGTTCTCACTGTGGTTCCCCATCGAAAACCGAGAAGACTCAGCGGAGAGCACGTCCAGCTACGGCGACATGAAGACCGAGATGGGGCAGCGCGTCATCGACAAGCTGACCCGGCTGGCACCCAACTTCGAGAGCCTGATCAGCAAGCACACGACGTTCACGCCGAAGCACATGGGCACGATGTTCGGCGCACCAGGTGGCGACTACTGCCACGGCCTCATTCATCCCGACCAGATCGGCATCAATCGTCCGGGGCCGAAAGGTTATGTCGATCAACCGATTCCGATTGAGGGGCTGTATCTCGGCAGCGCGGGCTGCCACGGCGGGCCCGGCATCACCTTCATCCCCGGTTACAACGCCGCCGTGCAGGCCCTGGCCGATGCCAGCTAGGCGCTCGGTCAGATCCGGCTGTCGGCTTCCTTCCAGTACCGGTCGCGGATCCGCCGCTTGAACAACTTGCCGGAGTCCTCGCGCGGTAGGTCGTCGTCGAATACGACGAGCTTCGGAACCTTGAAGCCCGCCAACCGTTCTCGGACGAAGGACCGCACGTCTTCTTCGGCGAGCACGTACCCTTCACCGACCTCGACGTGCGCCGCCAGTGACTCGCCGTACTCCTCGTCCGGAATCCCGAATACCGCACAGTCCCTGACCTCTGGCATTTGATACAGCACGGCTTCGATCTCTGCGGGATAGATGTTCACCCCACCCGAGATCACCATGTCGTTGGCCCGATCCGTCAGATACAGGTAGCCGTCGGCGTCGACGCGGCCCATGTCTCCGACGGTGACGAAACCGTCCAGTTCCATCTCACGACGCTTCTTGTCGTCGCCGTGTCGAGATACTCTTCGAACGTCTCGACACCCACGTGCTCCATGCGGTGCCGGACACGACGCACGAGCGATGTTCGCTTGTAACCGGTGAAGTCGAAGCTGCGGGTGTCGCGAACGTGGCGAAGAAGCGCCTCGAACGATTCGCCGTCGACTTGTCCGCTGATGTACATCCCGTCGTCGGTCAGGCCCCGACCTTACTCGTTCGCTTCAGCCCGGTGACGACGCTCGACCGCAGTTTGAATGCGGCGGTGACGGGAAGCCGACCTTGGTGAACGATGACGTGGAGAAGAGGTGGCACGATCCTGGAGCGCTGCGCGCAGCGGTTGCCTACGTGGTGGCCGTCATCGCCGTTGCCGCCGCGGCGTTCGCTTTGTCAGTGCAGGCGGGTCATTCACTTGGATGGGCGTTCGGCGCGCCTGCGGTGACGTGTGTTGGTGCCCTCGGCGCGTTCGGCAAGACGTATCGGGACTGGCGCGCGGGCCGGACGTGGCCGATCTGGCACGGTGCCGGGTGGTTCCTGCTGACGACGACGCTGTTGTCGTTCGGTATTCCGTGGCAAATCGCACAGAGTCAGACGTAGTAGTCAGATGTAGTGGAGCAAGGCGACGCGAGAGTTCGTTTGCCAGATTGGGGATTGAACCACGGCGTAACCGGGCATCTGGAGCGGGACCCACCCGTGTGACCCGACGGAGCAAACGAAGTGACGACAGTTCTCGACGACGCAACCAGCCGACGCGCACCGTTTCGAGTTCCCGACGGTGTGTACTCGCCGCAGGCCGACTCGTTGCTTCTGATCGATGCGCTCAGAGACGCGAACCGCGCCGTGGGCAGCCGAGTCGCCGACCTGTGTTCAGGAAGCGGGGCCGTCGCTTTGGCGGCGGCAGCGCAGGGTGCGGTGGCGGTCGCAGCCTTCGAGACGTCGGCACGCGCTGTCGCATGCGCGCGTGCGAACGCCGCGGCCGCCGGCCTCGATGTGCGAGTGCATCATGGTTCATGGACGCGCGCAGTCGAATTCGAGCCGTTCGACCTGGTGACCTGCAACCCACCCTATGTGCCGCACGACTCGGAGGCCGACGACGGACCCGTAGCGGGTGTTCCCGCTGCGGCGTCCAACGCAGGCCGAGACGGCCGGGCGGTCCTCAGTCCGCTGTGCCGCCGCGCATCCGGGTTGCTGACCCGCGGCGGCACGATGCTCGTCGTGCAATCGGAGTTCGCCGACGTCGAGCGCACGGTGAGCGACCTACGGCGAGCCGGCCTCGACGCCGATGTGGTTGCCGAACAGTGGATTCCATTCGGGCCGGTGCTCGAGGCGCGAGCACGCTGGCTCGAACGCGTCGGCATGCTCGACCTCGGTCGGCGCGAAGAACGCATCGCCGTCGTTCGGGCGGACCGAGCGTGAGCGCGCGCTCCGTCCGACCAGTCACCGCAGCCGCTCGCGCAGCTCAGGCGGCAAGCCCGCGGCTCCGCAGGGACGTCTTTCCCGAGCGCCAGCAGGCCATCATGTGGTCGGCCAGCCGGTCTTCTACGACGTCTCGGGCGAGAATGCCGAAGACGACGTCGCGATCGAGCTGTGGTTCGCGAGCGACGAGATCGCCGACGACGTCGTAGCGGACCACGAGCTCGTGGACGGCGTCGGCCTCCACGTGCTCGCTGTAGAAGTCCTTACACGCCTGAGGCGCCCCCATGCGCTCTAGCGCCTTGACGATTCGCATGGACCCGGGCGGCGACGTGATCTCCGTCGACGCGAAATGGCCGACCGCCGCGCCGCGCAAGTCGCGGTGTAGGCCAAAGAGTGACATCAGGTTCACTGCCGCGAGAGCCTCGGCGGGCACGTCGTCGACGTAACCGAGGTAGGTGGAGTCCAAGTCGGCCGCGTCGAGCAGATCGGCGAACAGCTGCTGATGGACCCGCTCTCCGCTGCCTGCGCCGTACTCGTCGTATTCGACCGCCACGAAGGCCGCCTTGGCGCCCCCGACGAGACGCGGTATTGCGAAGGCGTGCGGATCCCCCTCCTTCAGGTGATACAGCGATCGATGGACGAAGTACTCGCACATCTGCTCCCAGGTGCCTTCGTCGCGCAGATGGTAGGACAGCCCCGTACCGTCGACCGGCTCCACCGATAGCTCGGCCATGAGCTCGGCGGCGCTGGCGTCCAACGGGATGTCGCCGACCGCGGCACACACCGCGTCGAGGAACATGCGCTCGAGGCGGCCACGCAGGCCAAGCAACCCGGGGTCCCACTCCCAGGAGTCGGCGACGCCCGCGAATCCGCGGTAGTGCAACTCGTAACAGGTATACAGAGCCACGTGCAGATCGAGACCGAACGGGTCGACGTCGCCGGTTGGTTGGAAGGTCGTCGAGCCGGTCCAAGCGCCTCCGAGCAGATCCACGACGCGGCCGGAGATCGGGCCGACGGGAGTCGGAAGCAATGGCTGGGTCGCGGGCAGAGCCTCGTAATCGTCGCTCACCTTCGGCAAGTACCCATAATCAGCTGCGGCAACCGTAGACGCGCTGCGCAACCACTGCCGACGTCACGTGTCCTCGGCGGGTCCGCTTTCCGTCGCGCCTCCCTCGTCGGCCCAGTCCGACCTGTCGTCGCTTCCCTTGGCCGGGTCACTCTGAACGTCTTCCTTGCCCTCGGGGCCGCTCGCCGACTCGCTCGTCTTGGGTTCTGGTGTGCTCACGTCAGAGGTCTACCCTCGTCGTCGGGTTCGGAAACGGTGAGCACCGCTTCGGCGACGAAGGGATCCTCTTCCAGCCGATGTTCGAGGCGGCGCAATGTGCGCGCCAGTTTGGACTCGACGGCATCGCCGACAAGGTCGACACTGGCGATCACGAATAGCCGTTTGGGGCCGATGAATTCGGGTCGCAGAAAGCGAACCTTGGCGACCTCGGGGAAGCTCTCCAGCCTGGTGCGAATAGCCTCCTCGATCCGCGGCGACCCCGGCTCGCCGGTCAGGAATTGACGATTTCGGTCGATCAAGAAGAACGCAACAACGCCGAGCAGGACGCCGACGAGAATCGAACCCGCCGCATCCCATGCCACCGCGCCAGTCAACTCGTGGCCCAAGATCCCGAGAAACGCGATGCCGATGCCGATTAGTGCGGCGCTGTCTTCGGCGAACACCGCCCGGACGGTCGGGTCGGACGTCTGCACCGCGAATTCCAGCACGCTGGTATCGAATTCATCTGCTCCCGTGCGCAATTGGCGCACGGCCTGTAACAGGGACGTGCCCTCCAGGACGAACGCGATGGCAAGCACCAGGTAGGCGAGCCGGTAGTCCTCGCCCTCGCCGCCATGGATCAGTTCCGTGACGCCGCGCCAGATCGAGACGGCAGCGCCGACGACGAACAACCCCACCGCGGCCAACAACGACCACACGTAGGTCTCGCGGCCATAGCCCAGCGGGCGCCGTCGGTCGGCGTCGCGCGAACCCCTGCGGTTGGCGATCAGGAGGAAGACCTCGTTGCCGGTGTCAGCCCAGGAGTGAGCAGCCTCGGCGCCCATCGACGCGGAACCCGAAAGCACGGCGGCGATCGTCTTCGCAACGGCGATCGCAAGATTCGCACCGAACGCGACGAGCACGGTGAGGGCGCTTTCGCCTCCGGTCTTCACCACGCTCGGTCAGTTCCCGCGATTCGTGCACCCAAACCAGCGGTGAGCGCGCTCGGGGGTGTGCAAGTCGGCGACCGCACTCAGCCACGTCGTTGCAGCTGTGCCATCCAGTCCTTGGGCACGCGACCTCGCGGCCCCGGAGCGGTCTCGTCCACGGGCCGGCAGTCCGGCGGGGCGAGTTCGGGCCCGTCGTAGTACGCGTCGGCGTCATAGTTCCAGAACCAGTCCTCGCCGGGCTCGAACGACTGGATGATCGGATGGCCGGTGGAGCGCCAGTGCGCCGTTGCGTGGCGGGCCAGCGAGTCGTCACAACATCCGATGTGGCCACACTCGGCGCACCGACGCAGGTGCACCCACCAACCGCCCACCTCTTCACATTCGACGCACCCGGTCCCGCTCGGCGGGACCGCAGGATTCACCGCATCGCTCATGGGAAACGAGCCTAGACGGGTCGACGCTGGCGGGCAGAAGGCCGGCATCGCGCAATACTTTGACTCATCGAAATTTGATCATGATGAGCCTAACCCCGTGCAATCTTTCCACCAGCGTGTTCGAGGCGGGACGTGCAGTTTTGTCCGGATGTTCGCTTTGACGGCTAACTCGTCGCCGCTTAGCGTCCGGCGCAACGCCGACGATGGGAGGCCACGTGGAAACCGCAATTCAGTGTGGCCGCCGTTCGTCGTCGCGCCCGCCCGTTCGCAGGCAAAGCGGGTAACCCGCAGTGGCCATTTCTGGGCGGTCGTCCGTGAACGGGACCGCCTGGGCGAAGCCCGCCGTCGCCATGGGCGACTTCTTCGTGCTCGCGGGAGAGACCTTCGGCGCGATGTTCCGCCCGCCCTACGCCTGGCGTGAGTTGCTCGACCAAATCTGGTTCGTCGCAAGGGTCTCCATCGTCCCCACCATCGTGTTGTCGATTCCCTACACCGTGCTGATCGTCTTCACGCTCAACATCGTGCTGATCGAGGTGGGCGCAGGCGATCTCTCCGGCGCGGGTGCAGCATTGGCGTCCGTCACCCAGGTCGGCCCAGTGGTGACCGCAATCGTCGTCGCGGGCGCAGGCGCCACCGCGATGTGCGCCGACCTCGGTGCGCGCACGATTCGCGAGGAGATCGACGCCATGAAGGTGATCGGCGTCAACCCGGTACAAGCCCTGGTGGTGCCGCGCGTGGTCGCAGCGACGTTCGTCGCGCTGATGCTCTACTCCGTGGTCGCCGTCGTCGGCCTTTCCGGTAGCTACTTCTTCGTCGTATACGTCCAGAACGTCACCCCTGGCGCGTTCGCGGCGGGGCTGACGCTGCTGACCGGTCTGCCGCAGGTCATCGTGTCGCTGGTCAAGGCTCTGCTGTTTGGGCTCTCCGCGGGCCTGATCGCCTGCTACAAGGGCTTGCACGTCGGCGGCGGTCCGACCGCCGTCGGCAACGCGGTCAACGAGACCGTCGTCTTCGCCTTCATGGCGCTGTTCCTGATCAACATCCTTGCGACGGCGTTCGGTGTGAAGGTGGCGCCGTGACGGAGGTAGTAGCGGCTCCGAAGCCATCCGCTGATCCGGTTGGCAAGGCGGTCAATGCCACTCGCAGGCTCGGCGAGCAGACCGCCTTCTACGGCCAGGCGCTCGCCGCGACGCCCGACGCCGTCCGTCGCTACCCCGGCGAGGTGCTCCGACTCGTCGCCACGATGGGGCTTGGCACCGGTGCGTTGGCGGTCATCGGCGGAACCGTCGTCATCGTCGGCTTCCTCACGCTGTCCACGGGTGCGCTGATCGCCGTGCAGGGCTACAACACCTTGTCCAACGTCGGAATCGAGGCACTCACCGGTTTCCTTGGCGCCTTCCTCAACGTGCGCTTCATCGCGCCGGCGACGGCGGGTGTTGCGCTGGCCGCGACCATCGGCGCAGGCGCGACCGCGCAGTTGGGTGCGATGCGCATCAACGAGGAGATCGACGCGCTCGAGGTGATGGGCATCCGTGCGGTCACCTACTTGGCGTCCACTCGCATCGTGGCTGGCGTCATCGCGGTCATCCCGATCTATACCGTCGCCGTGTTGATGTCCTTTCTCGCAACGAGATTCGGAACGACGATCATCTACGGCCAGTCGCGGGGCGTCTACGACCACTACTTCTCGACGTTCCTGCAGCCGACGGACCTACTCTGGTCCTTCACAGAGGCACTCGCGATGGCCGCCGCGGTGATGTCGGTGCACACCTACTACGGGTTCACCGCGACTGGTGGCCCGGCGGGCGTCGGCGAGGCAGTCGGTCGTGCCGTGCGAACGTCGATCACCGCAGGCGTCTTCATCCTCTTGACCATCACGCTGTCCGTCTACGGACAGTCCGGCAACTTCCATCTGTCGGGGTGAGCGCGTGACGCACAATGCGGAGAGGCGTGGCGGGATCGATCCCATTTGGTATGCGCCCGTACTCTTCGTGGTCATCATCGCGCTGAGCGCGCTGACCGCGGTGCTGTTCACGGGTGCGGCACGCAAGACGGTTCCTCTGACGCTGGTCTCCGACCGGGCGGGTCTCGTCATGGAGAACGGCGCGAAGGTGAAGTTGCGCGGAGTCCAGATCGGCGAGGTCGGATCGATCGGCAGCGTCGCCAACGGTGGCAACCAGTATGCGTCGCTGAACCTCGAGATGGACCCTGGGCCGTTCCAGTACCTGCCAAGCAACGTCGAGGCAGAGATCAAGTCCACCACCGCCTTTGGTGCCAAGTACGTCAACCTCATCGTGCCGCCCGACCCAAGTTCGAAGCCCTTGGCAGCCGGCGCCGTCGTGCGCTCCCGCAACGTGACCGCCGAGGTCAACACGGTATTCCAGAACCTGCAGGCCGTGGTGCGCAGCATCGATCCCGCCAAGCTGAACTCCGTGCTGACGGCGGTGGCGGATTCGTTGCGCGGCAAGGGTGACGCCATCGGCCAGGCGATCACCGACGCGAACAAGGTTCTGGTGGCTGTCAATCCACGCATGGGCACGGTGAAGCAGGACTGGCAACTGTTCGGCCAGACCGCGGCGGCGTATTCGGACGCAGCACAGAACATCGTGTCGATCCTTGATTCGTTCTCGACAACGAGCAAGACCATCACCGACCACGAGCAGCAACTCGATCAACTGCTCCTGTCGGCGGTCGGGTTCTCCCAGACGGGCATCAACGTGATCGGCGGAAACCAGCCAAACCTGGTGCGCGCCATGAACATCCTCGACCCCACGACCGCTCTGCTGATGAAGTACTCGCCGACCTTCACCTGCCTGTTCCAGGGCGCCCAGTGGTTCCTCGACCACGGTGGCCGAGATGCCTTGGGCGGCAATGGAAAGTCGGTCATCATGGACGCCGCTCTGCTGATGGGCGACGACTCGTACCGGTATCCCGACAATCTGCCGAAGGTCAACGCCACCGGCGGCCCCGGCGGTGCGCCGAGTTGCGGTTCGCTGCCCGACGTCAGCAAGAACTTCCCGGTCAAGGCATTGGTGACCGACACCGGCTTCGGCACGGGGCTGGACATCAGGCCCAACCCAGGGATCGGATTCCCCGGCTGGGCCAACTATCTGCCCACGACCAAGGCGTTCCCCGAGGATCCCAGGATCCGGTACGACGGGCCGCCCGCGCCAGGGCCGATCGTGCCTCCGGGGGCGCCACCGTATGGAGCAGCGCAGTACGCGCCGGACGGTACGCCGCTGTGGCCGGGTCTGCCGCCAGCGCCAGCGCCGACGCCCCTCCCGACGGCGCCACCTGGGCCACCGGCAGAAGGGACGCCATAGTGAAGCGAAAGAGCATGAGCGGCACCGTGATACGGGTCGCGCTGTTCACGGCGATGTGCTTGGTATTCACCTTCGTGCTCGTGACGGTGTTCGGCCAGTTCAGGTTCGACTCGCGTACCGCGTACAGCGCAGTGTTCACCAACGTGTCGGGCCTCAAGGGCGGCAACTTCGTCCGGATAGCAGGTGTCGAGGTCGGCAAGGTCAAGAACATGACCTTGAACAAGGACGGCACCGTCAACGTCGACTTCGCCGTCGACAAGAACCTCGTACTCATGGACGGCACCAGGGCGGTGGTGCGGTACGAGAACCTCATCGGTGACCGGTATCTGTCGCTGGAACAGGGCGTGGGATCGATTCGGGTGCTGCAGCCGGGCGAGCCAATCCCATTGGCACGCACGGCACCCGCCCTCGACGTCGACACACTCATCGGCGGCTTCCGGCCGCTGTTCCGAGCGCTCGATCCCGATCAGGTCAACGCGCTCAGCGGCGAACTGCTCAAGGTATTCCAGGGCCAGGGCGGCACCATCTCGTCGGTGCTGGCCCAGACGTCGGCGCTCACGACGACGCTGGCAGGCCGCGACCAGCTCATCGGCGAGGTGATCAAGAACCTGAACACCGTCCTCGGCACGTTCGCCAAGCGCGACGGGCAGTTCTCCGAAGGGCTCGACAAGCTGTCTCAGCTCACCAAGGGTTTGGCCGACCGCAGGACCGACATCGCCAACGGGACGGCGTACGTCAACGCCGCGGCCGGGTCGGTCGCCGACCTGCTGAACGCCGCACGGCCGCCGATCAAGGACACCGTGACGCAGACCGATCGGTTCGCCGGTCAGATCATGGCCGACCACGACTACGTCGACGATCTGGTCAAGACCCTGCCCGACGCGTATCAGATCCTCGCCAGACAGGGGCTCTACGGCGACTACTTCGGCTTCTACCTCTGTGACGCGATCCTCAAGGTCAACGGCAAGGGCGGTGAGCCGGTGTTCGTCAAACTGGCAGGCCAGGACTCGGGGCGGTGCCAACCCAAGTGATGACCCTGAAGCGCCCCAGCGTCAAACCGCTCGCCGAACGCAACCGGGTGGCCGTCGGAGCGGTCGGGACCCTGATCCTGATCGCCCTGGTGGTCGCCGCCTTCTCCTACGACAGGATTCCCTTCGTCAAGGGCACGTCGGACTACTCGGCGTACTTCGCTGAGGCCGGTGGCATCAAGCCGGACAGCGACGTTCGGGTGTCCGGCCTGTCCGTCGGTCGGGTCACCGACATCCGTCTGGAGGGCACCAAGGTGCGTGTGGGCTTCACCGTGCGCGACGGCGTCGAGCTCGGCGACCGGACCGAGGCGGCGATCAAGATCGAGACGGTGCTCGGCACGAAGATGCTCGAATTGACCTCGCGCGGCGACGGCGAGCTGCGCGGCACGATTCCGCTGGAGCGCACCACGTCGCCGTATGACCTTCCGACCGCGCTCGGCGACTTGACCACCACCATCAGTGGTCTCGACACCACGCAGCTTTCCAAGGCGCTGTCCACGCTGGCGCAGACGTTTGCCGATACGGCGCCCGAGCTGAAGACCGCGTTGGAGGGGGTGTCCCGGTTCTCCGACACCATCAATGCGCGCGACGCTCAGCTTCGCAACCTGCTCGCCAACGCGAACAAGGTCAGCGGTGTGCTTGCCAAGCGCAGCGACCAAATCGCAAGCCTCGTCGTCGACACCAATAGCCTTCTGGCCGAGCTTCTTTCGCAGCGCGCGTCGGTCGACGCCTTGATGAACAACCTCACCGCGGCCGCCACGCAGCTGTCCGGCCTCGTCGCCGACAATCGGACGCAACTCGAGCCGGCGCTCGACAAGCTCAACGGCGTCCTGAAGATCCTCGACGACCACAAGCAGGGCCTCCAGAAGACGCTGAGCCTGATCCGGCGCTACGCGATGTCGTTCGGCGAAGTGCTCGGCTCGGGCCCATTCTTCAAGGCCTCCCTGGTGAACCTCATCCCAGGACAGTTCTCGCAGCCGTTCATCGACGCCGCGTTCTCCGATCTCGGCCTCGACCCCAACACGTTGCTGCCATCGCAGCTCGTAGATCCTGGGAACGGCCAGCCCGCCACGCCTCCGCTGCCGGTGCCGTTCCCGCGGACGGGGCAAGGTGGTCAGCCGAATCTGACTCTCCCCGATGCCATTACGGGCAACGTAGGCGACCAGGGCTGCGGGCCGCCTGGCATACCGTTGCCGGGCCCAACCGGTTGCTATCCCTACCGGGAGCCGTTGCCCGCGCCTCCACCTGGGGGGCCGCCGCCGGGGCCGCCCGCCGTCTCCGGCAACTCCATCCCGCCGGTGCCGACGCCGGTCTACGTGCCTGCGCCGAACGAAGTTCCAGCGGGGCGATGACCGTGTTGGAGAATCGAACTGGCCTCTTGCGAATCGTCACGGCCGTCGTGTTGGTCTGCACCCTCGTCGCAGGCATCGCGTTGGTGGCAACGCCCTGGGGGCAGCGCGTCAACAAGGACACCTTCGTTGCGTACTTCGCCAACTCGAACGGCCTCTACACCGGCGACGAAGTCCGTATTCTCGGCGTCGCCGTCGGTACGGTGGACGAGATCGAACCGCAGCCCAACGACACCAAGGTCACGTTCTCGATCGACTCGCAATACTCGGTGCCAGCCGACGTCCGTGCCGCGATCCTTTCGCCTTCGTTGGTGAGCGCGCGGGCCATTCAGCTGGTTCCCGCATACGGCGGTGGACCGAAACTTCCCTCGGGCGCGTCCATTCCGGAGGACCGGACCGCGGTACCCGTCGAATGGGACGACTTCCGTCAGCAACTGGAGAAGCTGACCGACTCACTGCAGCCGACGAGTCCAGGCGGACCGAGCCCGGTCGGCGAGTTCGTCAACTCCGCAGCAGCCAACCTGCGCGGCGAGGGCGATACTGCGCGCGAGACGGTGATCAAACTCTCCCAAGCACTTTCGGCGCTCGGTGACCACAGCACGGACATCTTCGGCACGGTACGCAATCTGCAGCTGCTGGTCTCCGCACTGTCGTCGTCGAGCGATCTGCTCGCCTCGTTCAACACCAACCTGGCCGAGGTGAGCACTCTGTTGTCCAACGGTCCCAACGAAGTGGCCAACGCCACGAAGGGTCTTGACGCGGCAGTGACCGACCTGCGTGGCTTCATCGGCGACAACAAGGAGGGTCTCGGCGTCACCTTCGATCGGCTGAACTCGGTCACCACGGCGTTGAACGACAGCCGCGCCGACGTCAAGCAGGTCCTGCACATCGCGCCGACGGTGTTTCAGAACTTCATGAACATCTATCAACCCGCCCAGAGCGGCGTCACCGGCATACTCGCGGCGGGCAACTTCGCCAACACCGTCCAATTCATCTGCAGCGCAATCCAGTCGGCATCACGGATGAACTTCGATCAGTCCTCGAAGTTGTGCGTGCAATACCTGGCGCCGATCATCAAGAACCGGCAGTACAACTATCCGCCGCTGGGCTTCAATCCCTTCGTCGGTGCGGCTGCCCGGCCCAACGAGCTCACCTACAGCGAGCCCTGGCTGCGGCCCGACTACGTGCCTCCGCAGGCGACGCCGACCGATCCCAACCAGGGCCTGCCCGGCATGATGCTGCCCGCGGAGGGTGCGCCATGAGGCGCGCGGTGGGGGCGGCGCTCCTCGTCGCGTGCATGCTCGCCGTCCCGGGATGTGAATGGCGGGGCCTCAATTCGCTGAGCCTGCCAGGAACCGAGGGTGACGGCGATGGTTCCTACACCATCCAAGCGCAGCTGCCCGACGTCGTGACGATCCAGCAGAACACCCGCGTGCGGGTCGCCGACGTCAACGTCGGCAACGTCACCAAGATCGAGGTACAGGACTGGCATGCGCTGGTGACGATGCGGATCAACGGTGACGTCCACCTGCCCGCAAACAGCACCGCCAAGGTCGGGCAGACCAGCCTGCTCGGCTCGATGCACATCGAACTCGCACCCCCTACCGACCAGGCGCCCAGTAGCGAGCTGCTCCATGACGGTTCGGTGATTCCGCTGTCGTCGGCCGACACGTACCCGACCACCGAGCAAACGCTGGCTTCGGTCTCGATTCTGCTCAACGGTGGAGGGCTTGGCCAACTTCAGGAGATCAACCAGACGTTCGCCAAGGCCCTGGCCGGTCGCGAGGCCGACATGCGCAGCCTGCTGAACCAGCTGGACACGTTCATCGCGCAGCTCAACGACCAGACCGACGACATCATCACGGCCACCGAGAACCTGAACTCGTTGTCCGGTCAGGTCGCGGCGAACGACGACAAGGTCGACAAGGCGCTCACGACGATCCCGCAAGCGCTTGCCGTGCTTGCTGATTCGCGCAACAAGCTGGCGGACGCCATCGATGCGGTCGGAAAGTTCGGTGCGGTCGCGGCATCGACGATCGATCAGACCAAACAGGCGCTGGTGGACAACCTGCGCAACATCGCGCCGGTGTTCCGCTCGCTGGCCGACGCAGGCCCAGCGCTCACCAAGGGACTGGACTTCCTGTCGACGTACCCCTGGGTGAAGAGCACGCTGGGCAATTGGTTCCGCGGCGACTTCGCCAACATCAGCCTCGTCGTCGACCTGACGTTGAGCCGGATCGACAGCAGTTTGTTCACCGGGACGCGGTGGGAGGGCAACCTCACCAAGCTCGAGTTGGAATGGGGTCGAACGATCGGACAGATGCCCAGCCCGTACACCGTGGGCAATCCGCTGATCGCCCCCTACCACTTCGGGGGTTACTGACGTGTTGCGACTGTCCCGCACGGTGTGGACGCAGTTGGCCATCCTGGCCGCCGTCACGCTAATTGCCTGCAGCATCATGGCCTTCGGCTTCGTCAAGGTTCCCGCGCTACTCGGACTCGGGCGGTACGAGGTGACGTTGGAGCTGCCTGCAACGGGTGGGTTGTACCCGACGTCGGTGGTGACGTACCGCGGTTCGGAGATCGGCAGGGTCACGTCGGTCGACGTGACTAGAGACGGTGTGAAGGCCGTTCTGAAGCTGGACTCGGCGACGAAGGTTCCCGCGAACGTCTCGGCGGCAGTGCACAGCCGCTCGGCCATCGGCGAGCAGTTCGTCGAACTCACGCCTCGGGACGGGGGCGGGGGAGCGACGCTGCGCAACGGTGACGTCATCGGCGTCGACAGGGTGCAGATCCCAGCCGACATCGGCTCCCTGCTCGACGCCACCAACACGGCGCTGCAAGCCATTCCGCAGGACAACTTGCGCACCGTCGTCGACGAAGCGGCCAAGGCAGTCGGCGGACTCGGACCGGAACTCACCCGAATCGTGGACGGCTCGACGTCGTTGGCCACCCAGGCGGGCAACAACGTCGACTCGATCACCACGCTGATCGACCAGTCGCCACCGGTGCTGAATTCCCAAGTGCAGACCTCTGATTCGATCGCGACATGGGCCGCGCACATGGCTGCCATCACCGGTCAGATCAAGTCGCAGGACGCGGCGTTCGGCGACCTGCTGAACCAGGGTGGGCCAGCACTCGACGAAGGCAAGGCACTGCTCGACCGTGTCGCTCCCGCCCTGCCGGTGTTGTTGGCGAACCTCACGAGCCTCGGCGAGATAGCCGTGACCTATCGCGCCGACCTCGAACAGCTGCTGGTCCTGTACCCGCAGGGCACCGCCGTGATGTCGGCCATCGCGCTTCCGGATTCCGGCACCAAGCAGGCATACAAGGGCATCTACCTGGACTTCAACCTCAACCTCAACCTGCCGCCGCCATGCAACACCGGCTTCCTGCCCGCAGCGCAGCAGCGCTCGCCGGTCATGCAGGACGCTCCCGATCGCACCACCGGCGAGCTGTACTGCAGGCTCCCACAGGATTCCGACTTCAATGTCCGTGGTGTGCGCAACATTCCGTGCGAAAACAATCCAGCCAAGCGCGCCCCGACCGTCGAGTTGTGCGAGAGCAACGAGGAGTACGTGCCACTGAACGAGGGCTTCAACTGGAAGGGCGATCCCAACGCGACCCTCTCCGGCCAAGGCGTCCCGCAGTTCCCGCCAGGGACGGTCCCGCCGCCACTGCCTGCCGTCGCGCCGCCGTCCGGTGCGCCCCCGCCGGTGGCCCTCGTTCCCTACGATCCTGCCACCGGCGACTACGTCGGGCCGGATGGCAGGCACTACAAACAGAGCAATCTCGTACCTGGCGACAAGACCTGGCAGTCGATGCTGGTTCCGCCGACGCCCTAGTGGTCTATGGTCGCGAACATGGCAACCACCGATTCGCGTGAAGTCACCATCGAAGCGACGCCGGAGGAGATCCTCGACGTCATCGCCGACGTCGAGGCGACGCCCACCTGGTCCCCGCAGTATTCGAAGTCGGAGATCCTGGAGCGATACCCCGACGGCAGGCCCAAGCAGGCCAAGATGACGGTCAAGGCCGCGGGCATCACCGACGAACAGGTCATCGAATACACCTGGACCGATGACGGCGTGAAGTGGACGCTGATCTCGTCGAGCTCGATGAAGGCGCAGGATGCCGGCTACACCCTCACACCCGACGGCGACAAGACCAAGGTGCGCTTCGACATGAAGATCGACCTTTCGGTGCCGCTGCCCGGCTTCATCGTCAAGCGCACGCTCAAGGGCGGGATGGAGACGGCGACCGACGGCCTGCGCAAACACGTGCTGAAGGTCAAGAAGGGCGCGAAATAGGTTGCAGCGCATGGGACCCCTCGCCGGGGTTAAGGTGATCGAGCTCGGTGGCATCGGACCCGGCCCGCACGCGGGCATGATGCTGGCAGATCTCGGCGCCGACGTCGTGCGGGTGCGACGCCCAAGCGGTGGTCTGGCGATGCCACCGGAGGACGTCGATGCCTCGCACCGCGGCAAGCGTGCCGTCGACCTCGACGTCAAGAGGGAGCCAGGGAAGCTGCTGGACCTCGCCGCCAAGGCCGACGTACTACTCGACTGCTTTCGACCAGGTACGTGTGAGCGTCTCGGCATTGGGCCCGACGAGTGCGCGGCTGTCAATCCGCGGCTGATCTTCGCCCGCATCACCGGCTGGGGGCAGGACGGTCCGCTCGCGATGACGGCGGGCCACGACATCAACTACCTGTCGCAGACCGGCGCGTTGAATGCGATCGGTTACCGCGATCGACCGCCCGTCGTCCCGCTCAATCTGGTCGCGGACTTCGGTGGTGGTTCGACGTTCGTCGTGCTCGGCGTCGTCGCGGCTCTCTATGAGCGAGAGCACTCCGGTCTTGGCCAGGTCATCGACGCCGCGATGGTCGACGGGGTCAGCATCCTCGCCCAGATGATGTGGACGATGAGTCGGAACGGGTCACTCAAAGATGAGCGCGAGTCGTTCATGCTCGACGGCTCGGCGCCGTTCTACCGGACCTACGCGTGCTCCGATGGCGGGCACATGGCCGTGGGGTCGATCGAACCGCAGTTCTTCGCGCAGCTGGTCAGCGGTCTCGGCTTCTCGGCCGACGAGGTGCCAGGCCAATACGATCTGGACCGCCGCGACGAGATGCGCATGATGTTCACCGAGCGGTTCGCCAGCAAGACCCGTGCGGAGTGGACGGCGATCTTCGCGGGTACCGACGCCTGCGTCACGCCGGTGTTGACCTGGTCCGAGGCCGCCGTCAACGAGCATCTCACCGCGCGGTCGACGATCATCGAGTCGCGCGGCGTCAAGCAGGCCGCGCCGGCACCGCGCTTCTCCCGGACCCCGGCTGGCCCGGTCGGCCGACCGCCGCAGAGCACCACGCCGCTCGACGACGTCGGCTGGTAGTACGGCCGAAACGAGCCACGAAGCGGCCGTCGGGCAGCACAATTCGGAGCTGTGGGATTCACGACGTTCACCCTGCCCCCTGTCGATCCAGAAGCGTTTCTGAAGCTGCCCCTCATGGAGCGAATCAAGACCTTGTCGCTGCACTGGGTGGACTTCGGCTTCGGAGTGCCGCGGATGGTGCACGTCATCTATCTCGTCAAGCTCGCGGTGTTCTACGTGCTCGGCTTCATGGTGCTCGTCACGTTGACCTCCGATCTGCCTGCCTTCTGGCACGTGTCGCAGTGGTGGGATCAGCCGATCGTCTATCAGAAGGCGATTCTGTGGACGGTGCTGTTGGAGTTGCTCGGCCTGGCGGGCTCTTGGGGGCCGTTGGCGGGCAAGACCAAACCGATGACCGGTGGCTACCGATTCTGGGCCAGGCCCAACACGATTCGGCTGCGCCCCTGGCGAAGGGTGCCGTTCACTGCGGGTGACAGGCGGACGTGGTTCGACATCGGCCTGTACCTGGTGCTCGTCATCGGCATCGTGGTCCCGCTGGTGGTGCCCGGCGTGCCTAGCGTGTCGTTGTCAGATGCCTTGCCGGACAACACTTCTGGACTCGTCGACCCAGTTCTACTGATCGTGCCGATCGTGGGTCTCTTGCTGATCGGCTTGCGAGACAAGACCATCTTCCTGGCCGCGCGTGGCGAGCAGTACCTCCCCGCGTTCGTGCTCTTCGCCGGGTTTCCCTTCGTCGACATGATCATCGGGCTCAAGCTGTTGATCGTCACCGTATGGTTCTGGGCGGGTGTCTCCAAGTTCGGCATGCACTTCACCAACGTGATCCCTCCGATGGTGAGCAACAGTCCATCGATGCCGCTGAAGTGGTTGAAGCGCAAGCACTACCGCAACTTCCCCGATGATCTCCTGCCGTCGCACCTCGCCACCTTCATGGCGCACGGGTTGGGCACCGTCGTCGAGATAATCTCGCCGGCGGTCTTGTTGTTTTCACCGTGGCCGTGGCTGACGATCGTCGCGGTGGCGATCATGGTCGGCTTCCACCTGTTCATCATCTCGACGTTCCCGATGGCGGTTCCCTTGGAGTGGAATGCGCTCTTCGCCTACGCCGTGGTGTTCCTGTTCCTTGGCTTCCCGAACGGAAATGGCTACGCCATCTGGGACATGTCCTCGGTGTGGCTGACGCTGCTTCTCTTGATGGCGTTCTGCTTCTTTCCCGTGCTCGGCAACCTTCGGCCCGACTTGGTGTCGTTCCTGCCTGCGATGCGGCAGTACGCGGGAAACTGGGCGTCCGCGGTGTGGGCCTTCGCCCCTGGCGCAGAGGAGAAGCTGAACCGCGTCACACGGTCGGCGGGAAACCAGGTCGACCAACTGGTCGCCTATGGCTTCACTCCGCTGGATGCGGAGTTGTTCGCCCAGAAGGCACTTGGCTGGCGGGCCATGCACAGCCAGGGACGCGGGCTGTGCTCGGTTTTGTTGAAGAACCTTCCCGACGTCGACACGCGCTCGGTGCGTGAAGCCGAAGTCATCTGTAACACGTTGGTGGGCTTCAACTTCGGCGACGGACATCTCCACGACGAGGATTTGATTCGCGCGGTTCAGGACGAGGCTGCATTCGAGCCTGGTGAGTTGGTCATCGTGTGGGTGGAGTCCCAGCCCATTCACCGAAAGGTGCAGCACTACAAGGTGATCGACGCCGCACTCGGCGTCGTCGAGCGCGGAACGTGGAAGGTGGCCGACGTCGTCGGGGAGCAACCGTGGTTGCCGAACGGACCGATCCCGCTGCACGTCACCTGGAGTCGGGACAGACACGACGAAGCGGGTTAGCCGTCCAAAAGGGTGCGCGAGGCCCATTAGTTCATTAAATTTGCCCTCATGGCCGTCCAAGCCTCGCGAGAGGTGGTCTTCGACGCCTCGCCAGAGGCGATCCTCGACGCGCTCGCAGACATCGAGGAGGTGCCGTCGTGGTCGACGCTGCACCGCGACGCCGAGGTGCTGGACCGGTACCCCGACGGCCGCCCGCACCACGTCAAGACGACCGTGCGGATCATGGGGATCTCGGACAAGGAGATCCTGGAGTACCACTGGGGTCCCAACTGGGTGGTGTGGGACGCCGAGGAGACCTTTCAGCAGCGCGGTCAGCACTGCGAATACAACCTGACGCCCGAGGGCGACAAGACGCGGGTGAAGTTCGACCTCATCGTCGACCTGGCCGCGCCCGTCCCCGGATTCCTGCTCAAGCGTGCCAAGAAGATGGTGCTCGACGTCGCCGTCGACCGTCTGCGCTGCCGGGTGACTCGCAACCACGGCTGACAGCGACGCTGGGTGCTAGCTGGTAGTGCTTCGTGCCCGTTGGCCGCCATGCCAACTGGGGGTAAACGTCGATGGAATTCTCGGCTGCGCGAGCGATCCTGAAATGGTCGAGATCACTGGGATCGGGCGAGGTCAGGACGGGAGTTCCTCATGAAGCGAGTCACCTTGGGTGCGGCGTTGTTCGGAGTGGTCGCTGGTGCGGCCGTCGCGTTAGCCGGTCCCGCCTCCGCCGCACCGCTCGGCGGGTCGTCGGCCGACAACGTCGTTCAGACCCTTCAAGCCCGCGGCTACACCGTGCAGATCAACGGCGCGCAGGATGCTCCGCTGGATCGGTGTACCGCGACGGACGTCGAAGGACTCAATGGCCCGGCGCCCGCGGGGTCGACGGTCTACGTGACCATCGACTGCCCCAACGACTACAGATAGATCGCGGCCCAAGGCTCGTGCCGAGTCGAAGGGAATGCTCTCGACGCGCGGGCTGGTTGTCGAAGGCATGCCTACTGGAGTAGTTCTCAACCCAAGCCCGACCGCGGCCAACGTCGTGGACGACGTCGTCGACCAGGCTCGGCGTGCCTTCGACGTCGGTGTCCGCCAGATCTGGCTCGCGCAGCAGTTTTCCTACGATGCCATCTCGCTCGCCGGGCTGGTCGGCGCGGCCGTGCCGGGTCTCGGCGTCGGGACGTTCGTCGTCCCGATCAACCCGCGACACCCGCTCGTCGTCTCCTCGCTGGCGCAGACGGCGCAGGCCGCATCGCACGGCAACTTCAGCCTCGGGCTTGGGCTGGGGGCGCATGCGCCGGAGCAGCGGGCGTTCGGTACGTCGTGGTCCAACACCGTTGGTCGGCTGCGCGAACATCTCGTGGTGCTCAGGTCGATCTTCGACACCGGCGAGGTGGACTATCGCGGCAGCGAGTTGAGCGCCGCCCCCGAATGGCCGGTTGCGCTGGCGGGAGGCAGGCCGATCCCCGTATACGTTGCGGCGATGGGGCCCAAGGCGTTACGCGTCACGGGAGAACTTGCCGACGGCACTCTGCCCTACCTGGCAGGCCCGCGCACGCTAGAGGAGTTCATCATCCCCACCATTGCAGAGGCGGCTGCCGCCGCTGGTCGGCCCGCGCCGCAGATCATCGCCGCCGTGCCAGTGGTGGTGTCGGACGACGAAGACGCCGCCCGCACTCTCGCCACCGACGACTTGGCGTTCTACGAGACGATCCCGTCGTATGCGAAGGTGATAGCGCGCGAGGGTGCAGAGCGCGCCTCCGACATCGCCGCCTTGGGCACACCCGAGGCGATTCGCAAGCAGTTGCAGCGCTACGTCGACGCGGGTGCGACCGACCTCGTGCTCAGCTCGCTGCGTTCGGACGCCACTGCTCCCGAACGGCTTTGGGAAGTGGCTGCCTCGCTGTAGGCGCTAGCGGTTGGTTGGCGAAACCGAAGCCATGGTCGTTACGCGGGCCGCTCAACAGCCATGGCTGCGGTTTCGGCGTTGCGCTACTCGGTGCTAGTCGACTGCTCAGCGAACCGGCCGATCCGCGCGCTAACCCTTCAACACCTGCAGACGCTTGATCGCTTCCTCCATGGTGTCGTCACGTTTGCAAAAGGCAAAGCGCACCAAGTGATTCCAGTCGCCGATGTGCGGCGAGTACGGATCACAGAACGCCGACATCGGGATCGCCGCGACGCCCGCACGCTGCGGCAACTCGGCGCAGAAGGTCGTGCTGTCGGCGTATCCGAGCGGCCGGGGGTCGGCGCACAGGAAGTAGGTGCCGAAGCTGTCGAGCACGTCGAAGCCGATGTCGGCGAGTGAAGAGGCTAGTCGATCGCGCTTGCGCTGGAAGGACTCGCGCAACGTCGTCGTCCACGCATCCTCCGTGTCGAGCGCCTGGGCCACGGCGGGCTGGAACGGCGCCCCGCCAACGTAGGTCAGAAACTGCTTGGCTGCCCGTACGCCTGCGATGAGATCGGCTGGCCCACAAGCCCACCCGATCTTCCAGCCCGTGACGTTGAACATCTTCGCAGCACTCGAGATGGTGACCGTCCGCTCCGCCATCCCGGGATAGCCCGCCAAGGGCAGATGGCGCCGGCCGTCGAAGACCAACTGCTCGTAGACCTCGTCCGTGATCACCAGCAGGTCGTGTGCGACGGCAAGCTCGGCGATGGCCGTCAGTTCCTCGTCGGAGGCAACCATGCCCGTCGGGTTGTGCGGCGAGTTGACGATCATCGCGCGGGTGCGTGGCGTGATCGCACGCCGCAGCGCGTCCACGTCGATCGCGAACCCACGACCATCGGAGACAAGAGGCACGGCCACCCGATGGCATCCGGCCATCGCGATCACGGGGGAGTAAGAGTCGTAGAACGGCTCGATGAGCAGAACCTCCGAGCCCGGTTCGACGAGCCCGATCACGGATGCCGCGATCGCCTCGGTCGCGCCGACCGTCACCAACACTTCGGTGTCGGGGTCGTAGGTGATGTCGAAGTGGCGTTTGCGCTGTGCGGCGATCGCCTCGCGAAGCGGTGCGATGCCGGGCCCTGGCGGATACTGGTTGGCGCCTTCGGCGATCGCGTTCTCGGCGGTCTTGAGCATCGCGGCCGGGCCGTCCTCGTCGGGAAATCCCTGCCCAAGGTTGACCGCGCCGATGCGGGCTGCCAGGGCCGACATCTCGGCGAAGATCGTCACCGCATAGGGCTGCAGGCGCTTGACCGGAGCGGGGCTGCGCGCGCCATGCGGATCCGTCATGGAAGTCGAGCCTAGAGGCCGTGTCCGCCGAGCCATCACGTCTACTCGCTCTTCTCCGCCCGACCGTCGGTTTGGGCGGGCGCCCGCCCAACCAGGTGGTTGGGTGGGGCTGTTAAGCTGCGGCGAGGACTACCGCCCACGTGGGCTCGGCTGATACCCCAACTGACATCCACCCCCAATCCCGAAGAGGAATTCGCATGTCCGAAGAAGCCTTCATCTACGAGGCGATCCGCACGCCTCGCGGCAAGCAGCGCGGCGGCGCACTGAACGAGGTCAAGCCACTCGACCTAGTGGTCGGGCTCATCGACGAGCTGCGCACCCGCAACCCCGACCTCGACGAGACGCTGATCAGCGACGTCATCCTCGGCGTCGTCTCCCCGGTCGGCGATCAGGGCGCCGACATCGCGCGCACCGCGGTGATCGCCGCAGGCATGCCCGAGACGGTCGGTGGCGTTCAGCTCAACCGGTTCTGCGCCTCGGGCCTCGAAGCCGTCAACATCGCCGCGCAGAAGGTGCGCTCCGGCTGGGACGACTTGGTGATCGCAGGCGGCGTCGAGTCGATGAGCCGCGTACCGATGGGCTCCGACGGCGGCGCGCTGTTCACCGATCCGGCCATGGGCTTCGACAACTACATCGTCCCGCAGGGCATCAGCGCCGACTTGATCGCGACCATGGAGGGCTTCTCCCGCGACGACGTCGACGCCTACGCCGTGCGCTCGCAGGAGCGAGCAGCCGAGGCGTGGTCAGGCGGCTACTTCGCGAAGTCCGTCGTCCCGGTCCGCGACATGAACGGCCTGGTCATCCTCGACCACGACGAGCACATGCGCCCCGGCACCACCGCCGAGAGCCTCGGCAAGCTGAAGCCTGCCTTCGAGGGCCTTGCTGCGATGGCCGGATTCGACGACGTGGCACTGCAGAAGTACCACTGGCTCGAGAAGATCAACCACGTCCACACCGGCGGCAACAGCTCGGGCATCGTCGACGGCGCCGCACTGGTGTTGGTCGGCTCAGAGGCTGCAGGCAAATCGCAGGGCCTGACCCCACGGGCCAGGATCGTGGCCACGGCCACCAGCGGCGCCGAGCCCACGATCATGCTGACGGGCCCGACGCCTGCGACCCGCAAGGTGCTCGACCGGGCCGGGCTGACGGTCGACGACATCGACTTGTTCGAGCTCAACGAGGCGTTCGCGTCGGTGGTGCTGAAGTTCCAGAAGGACCTGAACATCCCCGACGAGAAGCTCAACGTCAACGGTGGCGCCATCGCGATGGGCCACCCGCTCGGCGCCACCGGCGCCATGATCACCGGAACCATGGTCGACGAGCTGGAGCGCCGTGGCGCGCGCCGCGCGCTCGTCACGTTGTGCATCGGCGGCGGCATGGGCGTCGCGACCATCATTGAACGAGTCTGAGAGGTTTCGAACAGAAATGGCAGAGAACACCATTCAGTGGGATAAGGATGCCGACGGCATCGTCACCCTGACGATGGACGACCCGACAGGGTCCGCCAACGTGATGAACGAGCACTACCAGGAGTCGATGCACAACGCGGTAGAAAGGCTTGTCGCGGAGAAGGATTCGGTCACCGGCGTCGTCATCACCAGCGCCAAGAAGACCTTCTTCGCTGGCGGCGACCTCAAGGGCATGATCAAGCTGGGCCCCGAAGACGCTGGCGAGGCCTTCGCCATGGTCGAGGCCGTCAAGCGTGACCTTCGCGCACTCGAGACGCTCGGCGTGCCTGTCGTCGCGGCCATCAACGGAGCCGCGCTCGGCGGCGGCCTAGAGATCGCGCTGGCGACGCACCACCGGATCATCGCGGACGTACCCGGTGCGGTCGTGGGCTTCCCCGAGGTTACGTTGGGACTGCTCCCTGGCGGCGGTGGTGTCGCACGGTCGGTGCGAATGTTGGGCATTCAGAACGCATTCGTGTCCGTGCTGAGCTCGGGCACCCGGTTCAAGCCTGCGCAAGCCAAGGACACTGGCCTCGTCGACGAGATCCTGCCGACCGTCGACGAGCTGGTGCCCGCCGCCAAGGCGTGGATCAAGGCCAATCCCGAGAGCCACGTGCAGCCGTGGGATGCCAAGGGCTACAAGATGCCTGGCGGTACCCCTAGCACGCCGTCGCTGGCAGCGATCCTGCCGTCGTTCCCATCGCTGCTTCGCCAGCAGACCAAGGGCGCACCCATGCCCGCGCCGCGGGCCATCCTGGCCGCAGCGGTCGAGGGCGCCCAGGTCGACTTCGACACGGCGAGCCGGATCGAGAGCCGCTACTTCACGTCTCTGGTCACGGGCCAGGTCGCGAAGAACATGATCCAGGCGTTCTTCTTCGACATGCAGTTCATCAACTCGGGCGGTTCGCGGCCCGAAGGCATCGCCAAGCAGGAGATCCGCAGGATTGGCGTGCTCGGCGCAGGCATGATGGGAGCGGGAATCGCCTACGTCTCGGCCAAGGCCGGATTCGACGTGGTGCTCAAGGACGTGTCCATCGAGGCCGCCGAGAAGGGCAAGGGCTACTCCGAGAAGCTAGAAGCCAAGGCGTTGGAGCGCGGCAAGACCACGCAGGAGCGCTCTGACGCGCTGCTCGCTCGCATCAAGCCGACCGCCGACGCGGCCGACTTCAAGGGCGTCGACTTCGTCATCGAGGCCGTGTTCGAGTCGGTTGAGCTGAAGCACAAGGTGTTTCAGGAGATCGAGGACGTCGTCGAACCCAACGCACTGCTCGGGTCGAACACCTCCACGCTGCCGATCACCGGTCTCGCGGCCGGTGTCAAGCGCCAAGAGGACTTCATCGGGATCCACTTCTTCTCGCCGGTCGACAAGATGCCTCTCGTCGAAATCATCAAGGGCGAGAAGACGTCCGACGAGGCGCTGGCCCGGGTGTTCGACTACACGCTGGCCATCGGCAAGACTCCGATCGTCGTCAACGACAGCCGAGGCTTCTTCACCAGCCGCGTCATCGGCACGTTCGTCAACGAGGCGCTCGCCATGCTCGGCGAGGGCGTCGCACCGGCGAGCATCGAGCATGCGGGCAGCCAGGCAGGCTACCCGGCACCGCCGCTGCAGCTGTCCGACGAGTTGAACCTCGAGCTGATGCAGAAGATCGCGATCGCGTCGCGCAAGGGCATCGAGGATGCCGGAGGCACCTACGAGGCGCATCCCGCAGAAGACGTCGTCAACAAGATGATCGACCTCGGTCGTCCTTCGCGGTTGAAGGGCGCAGGCTTCTACGAGTACGTCGACGGCAAGCGCACGCAGCTATGGCCTGGTCTGAAGGAGACGTTCAACTCCGGAAGCTCGACGCCGCCGCTGCAGGACATGATCGACCGCATGCTGTTCGCCGAGGCACTCGAAACGCAGAAGTGCATCGACGAGGGTGTGCTGACGACGACGGCCGACGCCAACATCGGCTCGATCCTGGGCATCGGCTTCCCGCCGTGGACTGGTGGCTCGGCGCAGTACGTCGCGGGATACCCCGGCGGCAAGGCAGGTTTCGTCGCACGGGCCAAGGAGTTGGCAGCCAAGTACGGCGAGCGCTTCAACCCTCCCGCCTCGCTGCTCTGAGTCGTTTGATCGCAAGGGCCCCCGCGACCACTAGGCGTTGCGGGGGTCTTTTGCGCTTAGCATTGATGGCAACGACAAGGGGGATGTCATGGCTGACTCATCAGATGTGAAGCTCATTCCGCTCGAAGTGCTGCTCGGCAACCCGGAGCGGGTGGCGGCCCAGATCTCGCCGGATGGGAAGCGGCTGTCCTACATCGCACCCCTCGACGGCGTTCTCAACGTCTTCGTCGAAGACGTTGGCGCAGGCAATGGGCGGCCTGTCACCCACGACACGGATCGGGGGATCGAGGGTTACTTCTGGACGCACGACAATCGCCGCATCATGTACGTGCGGGACAAGGACGGCAGTGAGAACTACCGCCTCTACGACGTCGACATCGCCACCGGCGTCGAGCGCGACCTCATCCCGCTCGACGACGTCCAGTGCCGGATCATCGCGCACCGCAAGGAGTTTCCCGACGAGGTCCTCATTGGCCTGAACAAGGACAACCCGCAGCTGCACGACGTGTACCGCCTGGACCTGGTGTCGGGGGAGCTGGAGAAGATCGTCGAGAACCCCGGCTATCTCGGCTGGCTGGTCGACTGCGAGAACAAGGTCCGAGGCGCCGTCGCATCACTTCCCGACGGCGGCGCGGTGATCGAAGTGCGTGACGACGAGGCATCCGAGTGGCGCACCCTGCTGCAGGTACCACCCGAAGACGCGGAAACCACTGGGCCCCTTGGCTTCACGAGAGACGGCGGAAGCATCTACCTGCAGACTTCCGTCGGCTCGAACACCTCGCGACTGGTGAAGATGAACATCGCCTCTGGCGAGGTCGAGGCCATCGCCGAGGATCCGGAGTACGACGTCGGCGGGGTCATGCTGAACCCCGACACCCGTGAGGTCGAGGCGGTGTTCGTCTACGGGGATCGGCTGGACTACCGCATATTCGACGAGGGGATTCGCGACGACTTCGCCGCGCTCGCACAACTCAGCCCTGGCGACATGGGAGTCAACGACAGAAGCGACGACGACGCCACGTGGCTCGTCGCGTTCGATGTCGACGCAGGCCCGGTGAAGTACTACACGTGGGACCGCGCCACGAAGAAGGCGACCTTCCTGTTCGACCATCGACCGCTGCTCAACGACTACCCACTGGTGCCCATGGAGCCGTTCGAGTTCACCTCACGCGATGGCCTGACGATTCACGGCTATCTCACCTTCCCCGCCGGTGTCGAGCGCAGCAATCTGCCTGCCGTCCTGACGGTGCACGGTGGCCCGTGGGTGCGCGACGGCTGGGGGCTCGATCCCGAGGCGCAGTGGCTGGCCAACCGCGGCTACGTGTGTGTGCACGTCAACTTCCGCGGCTCAAGCGGTTACGGCAAGGACTTCCTCAACGCGGGCAACCGCGAATGGGGTGCAAAGATGCACGACGACCTGCTGGACGCGATCGATCACCTTGTCGCGCAAGGCATGATCGATCGTGAGCGCGTAGCCATCTACGGCGGCTCGTACGGCGGCTATGCCGCGCTGGTCGGTGCGACCTTCACCCCCGATGTCTTCAAGTGCGCGATCTCGATGGTCGGCCCTTCGAATCTCAACACCCTCATCGGATCGATTCCCGAGTACTGGAAGCCGATGATCGCGATGTTCGACAAGCGAGTCGGTAACGATCCCGACTTCCTGTGGTCCCGTTCGCCGCTGTCGCGCGTCGATGCCATCAAGATCCCGATTCTCATCGCACAGGGCGAGAACGATCCGCGCGTGAAGCTCGCGGAGTCCGAGCAGATCGTCGCGGCGATGAAGGAACGCGGCATCGACTACGAGTATGCGATGTACGAGAACGAGGGACACGGCCTCACCAAGCCCGAGAACCGCCTCGACTTCTACCATCGCGCCGACAGGTTCCTCGCCAAACACCTCGGTGGCAGGGCGGAGTGATTCGCGAGATTTCGCAGCCCGCGCAGGGGTCGCCGACGTAGCGTCCGAACATGAGCGCTTCGACGTTGGTCTTCGATCCGTTCTCGCAGGAGTTCTTCGACGACCCCTACGAGACTTACCGCTGGATGCGTGCGGAAGCGCCGGTTTACTACAGCGAGGAACACGACTTCTATGCGCTGACCCGTCACGCGGACGTCGCTGCGGCGTTCAAGGACCCCGCGACGTACTCGTCGGCCTACGGCGTCGACCTGTCGATGGTGAAGGCGGGCGGTTTGCCACCCGACATTCGAATCCTTCAGTTCATGGATCCGCCAGAGCACCGGCACATGCGCAGTACGACGTACGCAGGTCGATGCGCGACGTGACCCTGCACGGCGTGACCATCCCGACCGGCAAGCCCGTGTTCCTGATGCTCGCGTCGGCGAACCGCGACCCCGAAGCATGGACAGACGCCGATACCTTCGACATCGACCGCAACCGTGTCGAAGCACAGAACCTCGGCCTCGGCTACGGCATACACAGCTGCCTCGGGGCGGCGTTGGCGAGGATGGAGAGCGCGATCGCGCTGGACAAGCTGCTCGACTTCATGCCGCGCTACGAGGTTGACGTCGATCGTTGCGAGCGCGTGCACATGACGAACGTGATCGGCTGGAAGAACGTGCCCGTGCGAGTGAACCGGTAGAACCGCCCTGAGTGCATAGTGCGGCCGAATAGCCCTGTGGCAAAACAGGTTTCGTAGGGACGGCAACCCGTTAGTTGGTGCTTGGTGGTGGTTGTGGTTGGAAGGGGTGATACCACCACCAGTCGGCGCGTTCGCCGGTTGGGCATGTGTAGCGTGGCGCCGCCGGTGGCGGTTGGCTGGGGGGCGGGCCAGTGATTGGCGGTGGTGGGCATCGGCACGGGAAGATCGGCCATCCGCCCGGTCAGCGGATCAGCCCCGCCGTAGGGGTCCTGGCCGGCGTGGGTGTCGCGCGTACGTGTCCACTCGGCGATCAACGCCTCCCGGTGCGAATCCAGCGCAGCCTGCAACCGCGCCGCGTCCAGTTTCGGCAGGGTGATCTTCCACGTGGTGTACTCCCCACCCGGACCACCGGTGGTCTTGCTCACCGAGCGTCGGGGTTCGGGCTTGGGGGTCGGATCGGGTCGGGGTTCCAGTTTGATCGCCGTGCGCAACGGGGCCACGGTGGACACCGTCGCCACCTCCACGTAGTGCCCATCGGAGCCATCGCCGCCGCGGTCGGCGATCACCCCGACCTGATCGAGTGAGAGTCGGCCTTCCCGCAACGCTTCAGCGCATTGGGGAAACTCTTCGACGCGGCTGGCGACGGTGGCGATGGTGGCCGCATTGGCCGGGGAACAGCCCGTACGCCAGGCCACCCAGGCCGCCACCGACCGACACCCGGTGATGCTGATCAGCGAGTGGTCCATCTCGGCGACCAGGTCCACGATGCGCCCATCGATGGCGTTGCGTTGACCGCACAACTCCGCCAACTCGTCGTACAACTCCGTCCACCGCTCACTGGGCGGCGCATCCACGGCGAACGGACCAGGCGGATAGGACATGACCCGATACTGGCACGCAGGTACGACAAAAAATCGCCAGCCGAGGTTGGTCCGCGAAAAGGCAAGGCTAGCAGGCGCGTTCGAATACGTAGAACCTCGCCGGGGTCTTGCCCGGCCCGGTGTCGGGTTCTGCACCCGAGGAGCGCAACACCCAGTGGGCCCCGAATCGACGTTCGACGTCAGCAGGTTCGATCCCTGGAACGCCAAACGACGTGCCCGGAGTGAACGCGACGATCAATAGCCGCGCACCGGTGGCCGCGACGGCGGTGACCTCGCGCACGTAGGCGTCGCGGTCGTCGTCGCTCATGCCGTGCAGACAGCCGCTGTCGACGATCAGGTCGAAGCCGTCGCCCTCCCCGCTCGCAACCCCCTCTGCGCGAAGACGTGTCACGTCGGCCCTCGAGAAGCGGATGGGCCGCTCACCAGCCTTCGTCCGCGCCACGGTCAGTGGCTTGTCGACGAAGTCGACGCCCGTCACTTGCCAACCGTGATCGGCGAGGTAGATCGCGTTGTCACCAGTGCCGCACCCGAGGTCGAGTGCGGCACCGGGAGGGAGTGCGTCTACGCCTTCCACTAGCGAGCGCAGCGCGTTGGCGAGCGGATGCCCGTCCCACGGTGTGAATCCGAGCCGATACAGCCACCGAAAGGTCCGATGACGGGAGCTCACGTCAAAAGGATCCCATGTCGGACGACAGCCAGTGCTGTGGCTGCATGTAGATCGCGACGTGAGCGCCGAGGTTCTCCCTCGCGAACTCGAGATACCTCTCCGCGGCGTCACCGCTGAGATAGCGCCGTGTCATCTCCTCCATCTGCGCGTCGGTGCCCGGCTCGATCCGGCTGACGGCGCCGTCGACGGCGACGTATCGGGTAGTGGGCTCGAGACGCTCCACCATCAGCGTGAAGAATCCAGTCGCCTCGATGAGCCTTGCCTTGCGCGAACCGGCGCCGGTAAGGATCCACGGCTCGCCGCCGGGGCTGTAGTGGTACCAAATCGGCACGGTCAGCGGTCCGCGCGCGTCACCCGCGTAAGCGGACAACGCCGCGATGTGGGGTTCGGCCAGGAACTCTTCGCGTTCATCTCGAGATAGGGCCATACCCTTCGGATTGCCCACTCGCCGGATGTTCCAACCGGTTAGCGCACCGGCATCGGATACTCCGGAGCGCTCATCGTGTCGTACAGCCGGACGCCCTTCTTGTTGAGGTTGGCGACCGCCTCCAAGACGCTCGCAGGCAGCACCGAGATGGCTCGGGCGACGCCCATGAGCCCCCGCACTCCAAGCCCACTGCTGGGGATCAGGCCCTTCGCCACGGTCCTGGCGAATGCGCGGCTGCGCACGACGGGATCCATCATCACGCGCTCGTAGGATTCGAACGCAGACGCGTAATCGCCTTGCGCCCCTTGCAGTTCGCCGGCGAGTACATAAGCGCCGAGCACCGCCAGGCTGGTGCTTCCGCCGACCGCAGGCCCTGGGCAATAGCCCGCGTCGCCGACCAAGGTTACGCGGCCACGTGACCAACTGGTCAGTTCGAGCTGAGTGATCGAGTCGAAGTAGAACGACCTGCCGTTGTCGAGTTCGCCGAGCCAACGATCGACGGTCGGGTCCTGGTCCGCGAACGTGTCCCGCAGGAACTGCCGCTGCCGAACGTCGTCGCGGTGGTGATATTCAAGGGGCGCGGGCGGGCGGAAGATGAACACGGCGCGGGCATCGTCCAAGTGGTCGGCGGTGTAGACCATCGCCATCCGGTTGGCGTCGATGAAATTGGTCGCTACGCCATCGCGGGCAAGTGATTTCGGCACCGACAGCACTGAAAGGTAGCCGCCGAGAAAGCGCGTGTGACCGGCGTCGGGCCCGAATACCAACCGACGCACGCCGGAGTGCAATCCGTCGGCTCCCACGACGATGTCGTAGGACCGGGTCGAGGCCTTGGCGAACGTGACGAGGCCGTCGTCGGAGATCGCGGTGATCTCGTCGCCGAACAGGTACTCGACGTCGTCGCGCCCTGCGTCGTAATAGATCTGGCTCAGGTCGTCACGCATGATCTCGACGTGGCGGTTGGAAATGATCTCCTGCAGCTTGATGTAGTCGAGGTCGACCGGTCGTCGTGAGCCGCGGCGATTGAAGATCATCCGGGTGGTGCCCGTCGCGCGCGCCATGACCTGCGGTAGCACCTCCATCTTCTCCGAGATGTCCATCGCGGGCCGGAACAGGTCGACGGCGTGGCCCCCGGTCTTGCGCAGCTCTGGCGCGCGTTCCACGACGGTCACGTCGAATCCGCGTCGAGCGAGCCAGTAGGCCAGGACGGGTCCGGCGACGCTCGCGCCGGAGATGAGAACGCGCATCTTTCACCTCACTTACTTAACGGTCGGTAAGTACGTCGGTGACAGCTTACCAACCGTTAAGTCAGTTATGGTGGCTACGTGGTCGCCCCCTCGTCGAAGCCCTCCTCGGACACCCGGGCGCGCATTCAGGAGGTGGCGCGGGAGCTGTTCACCCAAAAGGGCGTGCAGCGCACCAGCCTGCAGGACATCGCGAACCGACTCGGTATCACCAAACCGGCGCTCTACTACCACTTCCGCTCCCGGGAGGATCTCGTCCGCAGCATCCTGACGCCACTGATCGAGGAAGGCGAGGCGTTCGTCGTCGCGCAAGAACGGCGTCGTGGTTCCAAGCGCGCTACCCCGCGGGAACTGCTCGAAGGCTACTTCGACTTCCACTTCAAACACCGCGCCGATTTGGTGCTGGTTGTCGCAGAACTGAGCACGCTGGCCGACCTCGGGCTCATCGACAGCATGTTGGCTTGGCGCGCGCGTCTCGGAGCGTTGATCTTCGGGCGCTCGCCGACACTCGAGCAGTCCACCCGAGCAGTCATCGCCTTCGGGGGCTTGCAGGACTGTTGCCTGCAGTTCCCCGACGTCGAGTACGACGATCTGCGCCGTGCCACGGTCGAGGGCGCCATGGCGGCCCTAGCGGTCTGAGCCGTTCCACAGGTTGTCGGTGATGTCCTCGAACGTCGCGAGTGCCACCTCGTAGTCCCCGAGTAGGAGGCACTCGCTCATCTTCACTAGGACCTTCGAACCGTCGAGGTGCATCAACTCGGTGACGCGGCCGGCGTTCGCCCGCACCGCCGCAATGGGAGAGTCGGCCTCGGGTAGGGAGTCGAAGATTTGGCGAAACTTCAACGACATCACCATTTCCGGGGTGAGACCGATGACGTCGGCGAAGGCCCAGTTTGCGAATACGACCGAGCCATCGCACCCCAACGCGAGGATCGGAAATTCGAGCCATTCGAGGACGTCGAGCGCAGGCAATTGATTCAGCAATGCCATCGCAGGCCGGTTCGGCAGCTCTTCCCGCCGGAGCTGCGCAAGCTGCCTGTGATGCACGAACGGTTGTCGCGAGCGTGGGCTGGTGATTGAGGAACGCTTCCCTTCTCGGTCCAGATGCGGTGACGAGTCGAAACTGCGAGCCACCGGGGACTGGGGGAGCGTCGTCAGAGATGTTACAGGTCGAGCTAGGCCGAACCGGCATCGAGGATGGCGGTCGTGTCCGCGCCATTCACCACGTCGCGGGCGAGATCGGCGAGCCGGCGCTGGGCACTGCGGGCGTGGCCACGAAGGAGATTGAACGCGCGGTCCATGTCAATGGCGCCCCGCTCGGCCAGCACCCCCTTGGCCTGTTCGATGACGATCCGGGTGTTGAGCGCCGTCTGCAATTGCTGATTGACCAGTTCCGACTTGGTGAGGATGCGCTGATGCAGGATGCCGACCGATGCGACGTCGGCGAGCGCTTGGCCCACCGCCACGTCTTCTCTGGCCATCGGCCCCGTCTGCGCGCGAAACAGGTTCAGGGCACCGATCCGCTCCTCGCGCAACCGAAGGGGTAGCGCGCTGACTGCGACGAAGCGGTATTCCTCGGCGCGTTCGACGAATGCCGGCCACCGCGACGCCTCGGTGCTGAGATCGTCGACGTGTACGGGCTGGCCGGTGCGGTAGGCCTCTAGGCACGGTCCGACGTCGGCCTCGACCTGCAGCAGCTCCAATAGTCTGGTCTCCTCACTGCTGGAGGCAAACAAGTGAAGTTGGCCCGCAGCGTCGCCCAGCAGAATGCCTGCGGCGGCAATCGGCAACAACGCCATCGTGCTGTCGATCAGCTGCTGCGCAAGCTCGATCGCGTCGTAGTCGGCGACCAGGGTGTCCGCCAAGCCGACGAACGCGTTGGCCAACCGCTCATATCGATCCATCGTCAATCCCTTCCTGCCGAATCGTCGCACGGACGTTTCGGGTCCTCATCGAATCGCAGATGCCGCGCTACTACCGAGTGGGCGACGTCGCTGAGCATTCGGTCGTTTGCATATGCGTAGCCTTGCATCCGCACGAATGCCTCATGTGCGGTTACCCCGAGTTGAGCCACGATCATTCCCGTTGCCTGATGCACCTCCCGTGTACTCAACGGTTGGTCCCACCACGGGCCGAGTGATTCGGTGACGAGGCCGTCGCGCTCCACCGTGAGCAGGATGGCGGTGACTAGCTCGGCGACGGCGACGGCATCGGCAAAGTCCTTGGCGTGCAACGGTTCTGGATCGTTGCGGTAGAGGTCGAGTACGCCGACGCGGATCGCACCCACCTCTAGAGGAAGTGCGTACATGGCGCGGACGCCGTGGCGGACGGCCTCTGGTGCGAAGTTGGGCCATTTCGTGGTGGGATCCGACAGGTCCGTCACGACCATCGGTCCGTCGGCTGCAATGGCGTCGACGCCCGGCCCCTCACCAAGGGTGATCTGCACCCACTCGACCTGCTCCGCAACATCGTCACTCGCACACAGCACCTCGAGGCCGGAGCCGTCCACGTGTACGGCAATCGCGGCTCGGTCCACCCGTAGAACCTCGACGCATGCTTCACACAGACGGGCCGGGGTGTCAGGGGACGCAGCCAATCGGTTGAGAGCGGCAAGGAGTCGGGCTCGTACGCCATACGGATCAGCCTTGTCCACGTTGTGCACCTCCACCCCGCCGAATCGGGTGAGGTTCTCGCTCGACTGCGGAAACACGCGCACCAAGGTCGACCCTACGACGATCGAGCCCGGTCCGACAGCATTGGCGCAGCGACTGCCGCGATACGCTCCGATACATGCGCTTTGGACTCTTCATTCCGCAGGGTTGGCGACTCGATCTCGTCGACATCGAACCCGCGCAGCACTGGGCCGTGATGCGCGATCTCGCGACGTACGCCGACGACGGCGCGTGGGATTCGCTTTGGGTGTACGACCACTTCCACACGGTGCCCATGCCGACGGGCGAGGCCACCCACGAGGCGTGGACGTTGATGGCGGCATACGCGGCGTCCACCTCGCGGATCAAGCTCGGGCAGATGTGCACCGCGATGAGCTATCGCAACCCCGCCTACCTCGCCAAGGTCGCCGCGACGACGGACATCATCTCCGGTGGCCGCGTGCAGATGGGGATCGGCGGCGGCTGGTATGAGCACGAGTGGCGGGCCTACGGCTATGGCTTCCCGTCGGCGGGCGTCAGGTTGGCCCGACTCGACGAGGGCGTGCAGATCATGCGCGACGCGTGGCGCGACGGCAAGGTCACGTTCACTGGCAAGCACTACCAGGTCGACGGAGCGATTGTCGAGCCGAAGCCGTTGCAGGCCAACGGCATTCCGCTGTGGATCGCAGGCGGTGGCGAGAAGGTGACACTTCGCATCGCCGCGAAGTACGCCCAGTACACCAACTTCACCTCCGAGCCCGACGGTTTCGCCCACAAGTCGCAGGTGCTTGCGGACCATTGCCGCGACGTCGGCACCGACTACGACGCGATCGTGCGTTCGGCCAACTTCAACGCCGTCGTCGGCTCGTCGGAGAAGGACGTGCAGGATCGCGTCGAACGAATCCGCTCGCGACAGACTGGCAAGACCAACCCCGAGGCAGTCGAGGCCATGCTGTCGAACGCGACGTCCCCGGACTCCGCGAGCGGCACACCGGAGCAGGTCGTCGAGAAACTACGAAGAATGCGCGACCTCGGCTGCGAGTACGCGATCCTCTACTTCCCGGAGGCCGCGTACGACAGGTCTGGGATCGAACTGTTCGAGCGCGAGGTCATCCCCGCACTGAGCTAGCTGCCTCTAGGGGATCAGTCCCGGCGGTGGTGGCGGCGGCGCGTCCTCGGGGAACAGCGGCGGCGGCGGTGGCGAGTGCCTCGGCACGTACGGCGGTGGGGCGGCCGGTCCCCCCGCACCTCCTGCCCCGGCGCCTGCCGGAGCCACGTAGCCGGGGATGGGTGCGAGCTGGCCGTTGTCCATCCGCACGTACCCGGGCGGCGGAGCAGGCTTGGGCGCGTTGGGATCGACGACCGGCATCGGCGCTTCGGACCCCGGGGCATTCGTGGAAACGTATCCCGGCGGCAGTTGGGGTGCTGGGCCCGCGCCTGGCGGCGGTGAGGACGTCGGCATCTCGCCTGGTGGCGTGCCGCCGAAGTTGTACGGATCCTTGGCCTGGTTGTACGCATCCCGTAGGAAGCCCAGCGGCCCCGATCCGCTGCCGTAGTGGGCTTGATCGTCGGGTACGCGTCCTACCGCCTGCGAAGGATTGAAGTTCGGTGGCGCGTCGCCCGGCGGGGGCGGCGGCGCGGCCCCCTCGTCGACCAGAACGGGCTGACCAGGTATCGGCGTCGAGTTGGTGGCCGGGTCCATGGGGTCCGCGTTCGCGTGCGCTGCCAGGGCCAATGCGCCAAGGCTGACGGCCGCGCCTGCGAATGCCAACCTGGCTGCCCTGGCGGTCGGCGAGTTTGCCCGAGTGCGATGGCGTCGGCTCATGACCATCGAGGCTAGCCTCTCGAGACTTCGCACGCGACATCACGTACGAGTCTGTGAAGGTGCCAGGCGTGTGCCTAGGGGATGAGGATGTAGCTCATCCCCTTCACGGCCTTGACGGTTCGCGCCGAGAATGCTCCGACCCCGCCGAGTTGACTGTTGTTCATTTCGGTGACGTCGACGTACGGTCCGTCGGGTCTTTGAGAGACCGCGTCTACCCACGCGACGTGGCCGTAGCTCCCGTCGGCGCCCTGAACACCTGGCTCGAAGACAACGACCGACCTTGGCTGAGGGTCGTCCACCACGGTCCAGTTGCCTGCACGCGCTTGATCGGCCCACTGTTTGGCCGACCCGTTCACCGCCAGGTAGTACCCCGCCGCGTCGTACACCTTCCGCTCGGCGCCGTCAGTGCACTGGCCTCGATACGCGGGCATGTCGTAGTAGACATTGTTGGGTCGGGTGGCGCCCAAGGTTCGGTCCGAGGGTGGCGTGGCGGTCACATCTGCAACGGCCGGAGTGGCAAGCGATAACGAGGCGGCGCCAGCCGCAGTGCCAACGACCAGCGCCGCAGCAGCAAACGCCGTAAGGCGTCGGGCGGAACAGGCGGTCATCGCTACGCTTCCGTTCCCCTGCTTCGCAGGCGAGCCGCTAGCCTATGTTCGAGTCGCCATGTCAGGTGAGCAATTCACTGATTTCGCCCTCAGATCGCCGGTCCTAGCAGGTCGTCGGCGTCCTTGATGACGTATCCGTAGCCCTGTTCGGCGAGGAATCGCTGCCGGTGAGCGGCGTACTCGGCGTCGAGGCTGTCGCGCGAGACCACCGAATAGAACACCGCGCCGCCGCCGTCGGCCTTTGGGCGCAACAACCGGCCAAGGCGCTGCGCTTCCTCCTGCCGAGACCCGAACGTGCCCGAAACCTGCACGGCCACACTGGCCTCGGGAAGGTCGATGGAGAAGTTGGCGACCTTGGACACGACGAGGGTCTGGATCTCACCCTTGCGGAACGCCTCGAAAAGCGTTTCGCGGTCGGCGGTCTTGGTGGAGCCCTGGATGACGGGTGCGTCCAGCTCGGTGCCGAGTTCGTCGAGCTGGTCGAGGTACGCCCCGATGACCAGTGTCGGTTCGCCGGGGTGCCGCTCCAGAATCGACTTGACAACCGCGATCTTCGTGCGGGCAGTCGAGCACAGCTTGTAGCGTTCCTCGGGCTCTGCCGTTGCGTAGATCATGCGCTCGTTGTCGGTCATCGTGACACGGACTTCGATGCATTCGGCAGGCGCGATCCACCCCTGCGCCTCGATGTCCTTCCACGGCGCGTCGTAGCGCTTGGGCCCGATCAGCGAGAAGACGTCACCCTCGCGACCGTCCTCGCGGATCAGCGTCGCGGTCAGCCCGAGGCGTCTACGTGACTGCAGGTCCGCCGTCATCCTGAAGACGGGGGCGGGCAGCAGGTGCACCTCGTCGTAGATGATCAGGCCCCAGTCGCGGCTGTCGAACAGCTCGAGGTGGCGGTACTCGCCCTTGGTACGCCTGGTGATGACCTGATAGGTCGCGATCGTGACGGGCCGGATCTCCTTGCGCTCGCCGGAGTATTCGCCGATCTCCTCCTCGGTCAACGACGTCCGTGCGATCAGTTCGCGTTTCCACTGTCTGCCAGCGACGGTGTTGGTGACGAGGATCAGCGTCGTCGCGCCTGCCTTGGCCATGGCCGCCGCACCGACGAGCGTCTTGCCTGCCCCGCAGGGGAGAACGACGACGCCAGACCCGCCTGCCCAGAACGACTCGGCAGCCATCTCCTGGTAGTCCCGCAGCTCCCAGCCATCCTGGGCGAGCTCGATGTGATGCTTCTCGCCATCGACGTAACCCGCGAGATCCTCTGCGGGCCAACCGATCTTGAGCAGCATCTGCTTGATGTGGCCGCGCTCGCTCGGGTGCACGACGATGGTGTCGTCGTCGATGCGCGCGCCGAACATCGGGGCGATCTTCTTGTTGCGAAGCACTTCTTCGAGCACCGCACGGTCCAGGCTCACCAGCACGAGCCCGTGCACGGGGCTCTTCACCAGCTGCAGACGCCCGTAGCGGGCCATCGTGTCGACGATGTCGACGAGCAACGGCTGCGGCACCGCGTAACGCGAGAAGGAGACCAGCGCGTCGACCACCTGCTCGGCGTCATGGCCCGCAGCGCGCGCGTTCCACAGGGCCAGCGGGGTGATGCGATACGTATGGATGTGCTCGGGAGCACGTTCCAATTCGGCGAAGGGGGCGATCGCGGCGCGGGCGGCTCCGGCGAGCTCGTGGTCGATCTCCAGCAGAACCGTCTTGTCGGACTGCACGATCAGGGGGCCGTCGGTCATTCCGTCTATTATCCAGGCTCAGCCGACACGACCGACGTCACGCGGTGGATCGCGAACTCCCGCACCCGCCCGGAAGCCGGATCGTATGCGCTGAGCTGGCCGCCTCGGACGTTGATCGGCGCCACCACGCGTTGGGTAGCCACTCCGGCAGCGTCGACGTAGCCGATTACGACCGACGTCTGCTGGTGCGCAGCGGTCTGCAGCTGAAGCATCGCCTCCGCAGGGTCGAGCCGGGCAGCTCCTAACGGAGTGGAGGCGACCTTGCGCAGCACGGCCACGATCGCGCCGAGCGTCTGCGTGGTCGGTGTCGAGGACGGCCGGTACGCGCGGCGCCGAGCCGACGGTGGCGGCACCCTGACGCCCCGTGAGCGGATGTCGACGATCACTCCCGACGAATCCTCCGCTGCGGGAACGAATCCCGCGCCGCGCAGCGCAGCGAGTACGTCGGCGATCGAGGCCTGCGAGACGGCGACGGTTGGTGCAAGCATTCGCACCTGCAGCCCGTCGAGTGCGGGGGCGCCGACCGCCTGGGCCAGCAGAGCCGGATCCTCACATCGGACGAACGACGCCGCCATGCCGACTCGCAACTGCCCGTGCCTGCGCGCGACGTCGTCGATGAGGTAGGTCAGCCCCTGCGGTATCGGCGTCCTCGAATGACGTTCGAACAGCCCGTGGATCTCGCTCGCGGTTCGGCCGGTGTCCAGAGCCCTTCGGATCGACTGCTCGCTCACCCGGTAGACCATCGCCGTGCCAGCCGACTCGACGGTCGCGACCTCCGACAGTTGTTCGGCAAGCTCGCGTTCCAGCGGGCCAGGAACGACGACCGTCAGGTCGGCCTGGACCAGGAAGTGGTCGATCGGCTTGGGCAACACCTTCGCCATCGATGCGATGACGTCGTCGTCGGAGTCCCCCGCGAGAAGACGGCGGGCCGGCGTCGCGATCGCGCCCCTGCCGACCAATCCGAAGGCGTGCGCCTCGGCGAGCAGCGAGGCGATGGGCTTCGGTTGCAGGCGCGCCGCCCACCTAGGGCGCCGCCAGATCAATGCTCGCGAGGCCCCTTCCGCGTCCACGCCGTGACCGGGAGGAAGGTCGGCGAGCATCTCCAGGAACAGCTTGCGGTCCAACGGCGCAGCCGTGGAGAAGAGCGAATCCGAAAGAACCGCAAAGGCTTTGCCATCGGGGCCCTTCTCGCCGATGAGTGCCGGTCGTGCGGGCAAGGTGAGCCAGCTCGACGCGACCAGATGCCAGCGGAACGCCGTCGACGCCTCGACGAACCGGTCCGCGGCGACCGTCGGTGCCCAATAGGGACCCGCGGCATCGAGTGGGTCGGCGTCCGGAATGCCCGACGCGATCAGGCCCGCCGCGGAGGCGACCTCCAGCAGCAGGCCGAGCCTACGGTCGTCGATGCCGGTCACCTTGGTCAGCCGCTTGACCTCGCGCACGCCGAGTCCGCCGCTGCGAAGCTCGGGGATCGGCGACTCCGAGAGCGTCTCCAACAGCACTTCGATCTCGCGCAACACGTCGATGGCTGCGCCGGCGGCGACGGCGTCCACGTCGGCAACCGACGTCGTCACGAAGTCCACTGCCGGTGGGGTGAGCTGGACGGGACCGGGCAATTCGCCGCGGATCACCTGGCCCACCAACCGCGGAAGGATCACGGTGTCGGCGTCCACCTGACGAAGCAGGCCCGCGGCAAGGAGCCGCTGAACCGGTCGGTCGGGGGCGGTGCCTGGCGCCGCGTCGCGGGTGCGTCCGACCGGTGACCCTTCGACGAGGCGCTGCAACAGGTCACGCCTCTCGCCGTCGATCCCGTCGAGGGCTGCGACGATGTCGTCGACGTTCTGGTCGGGATCCTCCAGCGTGACTTGACCGGGATACCAGGCCAGGCCCGCGGCAGCCTCGGCGACGACCCGGACCGACGATTCTCCCCACACAAGTGCGCGGGTCCGCAGGTTCTCGACGGCGGCCGTGACGTCGGCTTCGACGGCCCTCTCGCCGACCAGCGCGAACAGCTTCGCCAACGGCACGGCCGTGGTGTCGGCGTGCAGCAGCAGGAGGGCGTCGAGCACGGCGAGGTGCAGGAAGTCGAGTTCGTCGGTGGCTGCCTTCACCGACTGCCGAGCCTGGGCCCTCGCCGCGAGCGCAGCGATCGAGCTTGGTGGCGGCGCGGTGAGGTCCGGTCGCAGCTCCAGCAGCCGGATCAGCTGTTCATCGGTCAGGTCGGCCAACCATGCGCCCAATGGCACGCCGGCGCCGGCTCCGGAGCTGGTTTCGGTCATTGCTCACCAGCCTAGGGCAGCCGCCCGGTCTCGCCAGCGGGCGTTCGGCCTGCCACAATGTGGGGCGTGGCTGACAAGAAACCGCAGAAGAAGCACTATGTGGACAACGGCTGGCCGGCAAGCGAGGACGGCGATCACGCCGTCAGCGAGCTCGCCGCCGACCGCACCGGTGCCCTGTCGCCGTTCGGGGACCTGACGTTCCCGTTGCCTGCGGAGGATCTGCCCTACACCCACCCGTACACCATCATCAACAGGTAGAGGTGACGGTTCGACCTGATCGGCTGTCGCACCTTGACGACTCGGGGGCGGCGCACATGGTCGACGTGACCGGCAAGGACGCCACCAAGCGGACTGCCGTCGCTGCAGGCACGCTACGCACGCGTGCCGACGTCGTCGAACTGATCGCCTCTGGCGGACTACCGAAGGGTGACGCGCTTGCCACCGCGAGGATCGCGGGCATCCTTGCTGCCAAGCGAACCAGCGACCTGATCCCGCTCTGCCATCAGTTGGCGCTGACGGGCGTCGACGTCGAATTCGAGGTCGGCACAACGGAAGTCGCGATAACGGCGACGGTTCGCACCACAGACCGGACCGGTGTGGAGATGGAGGCACTCACCGCGGTGAGCGTGGCTGCGCTGACTCTGTACGACATGCTCAAGGCAGTCGACCCCGCCGCTCGCATCGATGACGTCCACGTCGTTCGCAAGGAGGGCGGCAAGACGGGCTCGTGGACGCCAGGGCCATGAACCGCTCGGCGAGGGTCATCATCGCTTCAACGCGCGCCGCGTCGGGCGTGTACGAGGACCGCTGCGGTCCGGTGATCGTCGATTGGTTGCGGGCACGCGGGATGGACGTGCCACCGCCCATCGTCGTGGCAGACGGTGTCCCGGTCAGTAGGGCGATCTTCGCGGCGCTGGGGGAGCGGGTCCACCTGATCCTGACGTCAGGGGGGACGGGGATCTCGCCCACTGACAGGACCGCCGACGCCACGGCCAACATCGTCGACTACCAGATCCCGGGCCTTGCCGACGCGATCAGGCGGTCTGGCCTGCCACACGTACCCACGTCGGTGTTGTCCCGAGGCGTGTGCGGCGTGCGGGACGGCACCCTGATCGTCAACCTTCCTGGCTCGCCGGGTGGCGTGAAGGACGGCCTTGGCGTGCTCGACGACGTGCTCGCGCACGCGCTGGACCAGCTGAGCGGACAGGACCATTCCCAGTGAGCGCCATCGTGCTCCGCGCCGCCCTCAGCGAGGGCCCCATCGATGCCAGCGGACACGAGGAACTGGTTTCACACGAGGCAGCGGGTGCGGTCGTGAGCTTCTCTGGCGTGGTCCGCAACCACGACGGCGGACGCTCCGTCACGCGACTCGAATACTCCGCGCATCCGAGCGCACAGCAGACGCTCGCCGACGTCGTCGCCGAGGTCGCAGAACGGTGCGAGGGAGTGCGCGCGATCGCGGTGAGTCATCGCGTCGGCGACTTGCACGTCGGTGACGCCGCGTTGGTGGCAGCGGTCGCCGCGGACCATCGCAAGGCAGCGTTCGAGACGTGCGCACTACTAGTGGACACGGTCAAGGCACGGCTTCCGGTGTGGAAGCACCAGATCTTCGCCGACGGTACCGACGAATGGGTGGGGTCGGCCTAGCGCCGACGCTGGGTTACGCGGCGATTAGGCCGGGGGCGCGTCCGGCACGATCGGCAGCACCGGCGCGGGCCCAGGAGGAGCATCCACCGGCGGGGGAGCGTCGCCGGGGCGCAGGGGGCTGTTCGGGCTCGTCGTCAGCTGACTGGGATACGGCGTGTTCATCCCACGCTGGGCCAATCCCATCAGCAGGGCTTCCTTGCCGCTGATCTCGTGGTTCTGGACGGCTTGGGCCAGGTCCTTGAGGTAGCTGACGTTCGGGCCGTCGTTGTCCTGATCCTGCAGGGTCGCACCGGGAGGCAGGTTGTCCGGGCTGGCGAGGTGCTGCATGCCGTCGGGCGGGACCGGGATCGCGGGCGGCGCCGCGACGTCCAGTCCATCGGGTCCGGGCGGCGCAGCGACGGCTAGCCCATCGGGTCCGGGTCCGGGTCCGGGTCCGGGTGCCGGCGCGGGCGGGGGCGGCAGAATCGGGTCTAGTGCGAGGTCGCCGGGGTGCAACGACCAGGCTTGCGGTCCGTCGACGGGGGCGGGGCCACCGTCGACGGTGTCCCAGTTCGCGACGTCGACCGCGGGCGGCGGGCCGTCCGGCAGCGCCGCGGCGAGTGGAACGGGGCCATCCTCGGCGGGAGGCGGCGCAGGCGCATCGATGACGGGCGGGGCTTCGGGCAACTGCGCGTCCTGTGCGACGAACGTCTCCGCGGGCGGCGCAGGAGCGACGTCAGGCGGCGGAGGGGCGACGTCAGGCGCGGGTGGAGGAGCGAAGCCTGCGAAGTCGACGGGCGGAGGCACGTCGCCGTTGATGTCCACGGCGTCGAGCGACTCCGGTGGCGGAGTCGGCAACACGTTGCGTGGGGAGGCTGCCCCCAGGCCGTGGCCACATACCGGCCACGCGCCACGGCCCTGACTGGCCAACACGCGCTCGGCTACGGCGATCTGCTGATCCTTGGTTGCCAGGTGAGCGGCCGGGGCGAACTCGCCGCCGCCGTGCGACGCCCACGTGCCCGCAGAGAACTGCAAGCCGCCCTGGTAGCCGTTGCCAGTGTTGATCGCCCAGTTGCCGCCGGATTCACAGCGCGCGACCTGATCCCACTCACCGTCCGTGGCGGCTCCTGCATGCCCCGCGAGGGCAACGCTGCCGCCACCGATCACGGCGCCCGTGAAGGCGATCTTGGCGACACTTACTGCGGTCGAAACGGGCTTGCGGTGCCGTCCACTCATATGTGCAACAGTTCCTCTCTTGAACGCCCGCGAGGTCAGCTGTCGGGTTCGGGCTTGAGAGGTCACCCGGCCGGACATCTTCGAGAGATGCTCGGCTTCACCCCAAGGAGTCGCATGCGACTCCTGGTCTGCTTGTCGGCGGACCGTTGGGTCCCCCGCCTCCATCCGCAATGTTTGTCTTGACCGCGACCAGTGGATGGAGCTCGGCGTACTGGGCGCAGCGGGCCGTCCGAATGGGACTAGACGACTTGGGAGATGACCGTAACGGACCGGCGAGGTCGCGTCATCTCACCGCGTTTTCGGCGTTTCCCGGTACCGGGAATATTGTGAGGACATTAAAGCCGCAGGCCAATTGGACGTTTACCCAGGTGTTTGGGCGGGTATCCCGTGGCACCGCTAAGTCGTTATCGTTTCGTGATGTGACGCAAATCACTGCTACCCGCCCGCGAACGGCGGTAACACATCGACGGTTTGACACGATTTCAGTGGCTCGGTGCGATCGCGGACTGCGATGCCGTCGCACAGGAACGAACACCGCGCCAGAACCGTGGCGAGCCGTGGGCCCCTGTCGCTGAGCTGATCGACGAGATCGGCGATCGTGGTGCCTTGGCTGATTCCGAGGGTCTCCGTCTCGACGCCTGCCGCTGCCCGAGCGGCAGCGAAGTAGCGGACGTTCACCTGCATGGTCGTCATCCTGGCTGTCAGCCTCCGATGGCGCTCATCGGTCGGTCCGGCTGGACGAAGCTCGGATCGTTGATGCCGTGCCCCGCGGGCTTGGCCCACATCGCGGCCCGCCACGCGGACTCGATCGCGTCGTCGTCGGCACCGCTTCGCATCAGGAGCCGCAGATCGGTTTCCTCGCGGGAGAACAGGCAGCTGCGGACCTGGCCGTCGGCAGTCAGTCGTGTGCGGTCACACGAGGAGCAGAACGCGCTCGACACCGACGCGATGACCCCGACCGTCGCCGGGCCGCCGTCGACGAGCCACAGCTGCGCCGGTGAGGACCCGCGTGGCGCCACGTCGAGAGCGAGGTCGAAGTGACGGCGCAACGCACTCAGGATGGCCTTTTCGTCCAGTGCCTCGCCGCGGCGCCAGTGATGGCCCGCGTCCAGGGGCATCTGTTCGATGATCCGCAGCTGGTAGTCGTGCGCCAGGCAGAACCGCAGCAGAGACACCGCGTCGTCGAGTCCGGAGACCGGGTCGAGCACGGCGTTCACCTTCACCGGAGTCAGGCCGGCTCTTGCGGCCCCTTCCAACCCCTCCAACACGTCGGAGAGCCGGTCTCGACGAGTGATCCGTGCAAAGCGCTCCGCGTCGACGGTGTCCAGCGACACGTTGACCCTGTCGAGGCCTGCGGCCTTGAGCGCGTCCGCCCTGCGAAGGAGTCCGATCCCGTTGGTGGTCAACGCGATTTCGGGGCGGGGTCGCAACGCGGCAGCCGCCGCGATGGTCTCTTCGAGCCGACCAGATACCAACGGCTCGCCGCCGGTGAACCTGACCTGTGTGATGCCGAGTCGGGTGACCGCGACGTTGATCAGGCGTGCGATCTCGTCGGTGCGCAGGAGCTGTTCGCCCGGTAGCCAGTTCAGTCCCTCGGCGGGCATGCAGTACGTGCAGCGCAGGTTGCATCGGTCCGTCAACGACACCCGCAGGTCGGTGGCGGCCCGGCCATACGTGTCGACGAGCGGTCCCTCGGCAGGCGCTGGCAGGCTCTGCCGAAGCATGGGGACGCCCAGGTCGGTGAGCGTCACCGTGCCGCCCACGCAGGGTCGGGGTTGTCGACGGGGACGATCTCCTTGCCGAGCGGAAAGAGCGACAGCGGGATGAGCTTGAGGTTGGCCAGGGCGAGCGGGATGCCGATGATGGTGATCGCCATCGCGATGGCCGAGAGCAGGTGGCCGATGGCGAGCCAGATGCCGAACAGAATCACCCAGATCACGTTTCCGATCATCGCGCCGGGTCGGGGTCCCGGTTTGTCGACGGCGGTGTAGCCGAACGGCCACAGTGCATACATGCCGATTCGGAACGCCGCGAAGCCGAAGGGGATCGTGATGATGAGGACGAAACAGATCAGTCCTGCCACGAAGTAGCCCAACGCCAGCCACAGTCCGCCGAAGATCAACCAGATGACGTTCAGGATCAGGCGCATGTCTTCCTCCAGCGGTGTCGCCAGCCTACCGATAAAGGCGGGTGCTGGTGGGTGGGGCGTCCGAGTAGGATCATCGCATTCGCGTCCTGCGCAGGCGGGACGCGTTCATTGTGTGTCCAGAGCATCAAGTGAGAACGAGCGGGTGAGGACAAGTGCCGACCGGCAAGGTTAAGTGGTACAGCGCCGAGAAGGGCTTCGGCTTCGTGTCGCAAGAAGAAGGCGAGGACGTCTACGTCGGCTCGTCGGCGTTGCCGTCGGGCCTGGCGGAACTCAAGGCGGGCCAGAAGGTGGAGTTCGGCATCGCAGCCGGACGGCGCGGGCCACAGGCGCTGAGTCTCAAGGTGATCGAGCCGCCACCGAGCATCCAGCGCACGCGGCGTGAGGCGGAGCGTCCCGAGCACAAGCACACGCCCGACGAGCTGCACGGCATGATCGCGGATCTGATCACGCTCCTAGAGGACGCCATCCAGCCGGATCTGCGCAAGGGCCGCTACCCCGACCGCAAGACTGCTCGCCGCGTCTCCGAGGTAGTCAAGGCGGTCGCAAGCGAGCTCGATACGTAAGAGCGGGCATGCTGAGAGCGTGACTGGCTACGTTGCCCCTGCGGGCGAGTTCAACAGGGACACCAACTACATCGAGACACGCATCACGGCCGACGGTCGCGATGGTTATCCCGTCGAGCCGGGCCGCTACCGGCTGATCGTGGCGCGAGCGTGCCCGTGGGCGAATCGGGCGATCATCGTCCGTCGGCTACTGGGCTTGGAAGACGTTCTGTCCATTGGCTTTTGCGGGCCGACGCACGACGCGCGCAGTTGGACGTTCGACCTCGATCCAGGTGGCGTCGACCCGGTGCTGGGCATCCCTCGCCTGCAGGATGCCTACCTGGCACGCTTTCCCGACTATCCGAAGGGCATCACGGTACCTGCGATCGTCGAGGTGGCGACGGGCCAGGTGGTGACGAACGACTTCGCCCAGATGACGCTCGACCTGTCGACCGAATGGACCGCCTACCACCGCGACGGAGCGCCGAAGCTCTACCCAGAACCGCTGCGGGCCGAGATCGACGAAGTGGCGCGACGGGTGTACACCGAGGTGAACAACGGCGTCTACCGCTGCGGATTCGCAGGCTCGCAGCAGGCTTACGAAGCGGCCTACGACCGGCTGTTCACCGCGTTGGACTGGCTGTCCGAGAGGCTGAGCGGCCAGCGGTATCTGGTTGGCGACACGATCACCGAGGCGGACGTACGGCTGTTCACGACGCTTGCTCGGTTCGATCCGGTCTACCACGGGCACTTCAAGTGCAATCGCGAGAAGCTCGACGAGATGCCGGTGCTGTGGTCGTATGCGCGGGATCTGTTTCAGACGCCGGGCTTCGGTGACACCGTCGACTTCGTCCAGATCAAGAAGCACTACTACGTCGTCCACGCCGACATCAATCCGACGCAGATCGTTCCTGCGGGGCCGGACCTGTCGAACTGGTTGACGCCGCACGGTCGGGAAGCGTTGGGCGGCAAGCCATTCGGTGACGGAACGCCGCCAGGACCCACGCCCGTCGGCGAACGTGTGCCGGAAGGTCACTCGGCAGGCTAGTTCCAGACCGTGCGCACCGACCACTCGGCGTGCGGCCAGGGATGCTCGTTGTTCTGGTCGTCCAGCACCAGGGTGAGCAGTTGCACCGCGATACCGGTCAGCTTGCCGCGACGCGGGTCGACGGTCGGGATGGTGACGGCAAGCTGCGTGCCTGGCCGAAACTCCTCGACGGTGTCGGAGTCCTCGTAGGCTCGACGTAGAACCCACGGCGCCCGCGCAATCGCTGTGGGCACCGACAGTTGTACGGGGTCGCGCGACGTCACGACCAATTCACCGAAGGTGCGCGGCATTTCACACTCGTTGACCTTGAGCACGTCGCAGTACTGGTACGGCCCGACGCGGACGAGTTGGCCGTGGGTGTACGCGCTGATCTCGGGATGCCGAGGGCCTGGCGTGCGAGTGAGCCACCAGATCAGCAGCCCCGTTGCCGAGGACGCCAGCACCGCGACGGTGGCCAGCACTGCGACGACGCGCTTCACGCCCGTCTCGCCGGTGCCGCCATCGAGGGAGGGCCCACCTGCGCTGCCAGCACCGGCCGGTTGCCACCGAAGCCGGGAATCAACGAATCACCGCCGTAGCTCACCAAGGTCTGGGCAAGTCCGAGAATCAGGATCGAGCTGATCGCGGTGAAGCCGACCCACAGATCGGTCGAGATCAGCACACCCGTCGCTCCGCCTGCCACCCAGGCCAGCTGGAGCAGCGACTCCGATCGGCCGAACGCCGAAGCACGTGACTCCTCCGGCAGGTCGTCCTGTAGCGACGCGTCCAGCGACGCCTTCGCGATGGCGCTGGCGCCCGAGGTGATCAAGGTGGCGATGGCCGCCGTCAGGAGGTTGCCGATGAGTGCCGTCGCGAGCGCGAGCACCGTTACGGCCGTCGCGGCACGCACCACCAACTGCGCGGGATGGCCGAGCTTCAACCGGGCGCTCGCCATGTTGCCCGCGAAGTTGCCGACGCCGGCGGCGGCACCGATTATCGCGAGAACGCGAAGCTGCTCCCACCCGCTGGCATCCTGTGCCTTGGCGACGAATGCGGGGTAAAGGGTGAGGAAGCCGACCATCACCTTGATGGTGCAGTTGCCCCACAGCGAGGTGATGATGTTGCGCCCCAACGGTTGTCGCGCCTTCTTCACGCGCTTCGTTGGGCCACGGTCGAGCTTCTCGGTTGGGCCGTGGTAGGTGAGGGTGGTCGGCACCTCGCCCTCGGTGACCTCGACCCACTTGGGGATGCGCATCGACGACACCGCACCGATCGCGGTGACGATCACGATCACGTACAGGGCCCCTGGCATCTGCACCAGCTTCAACGAATACTGAACGCCCGCCGCGATCGCGCCGCCCACCATGGTTCCGCCGATCAGGCCGAACATCGTCAGCCGCGAATTGACCCGCACCAGATCGATCGACGGTGGCAGGACGCGGGGCGTCATCGCACTTCGAAGAACGCTGAAGGACTTGGACAGAACCATCATTCCCAGCGCGCACGGGTAGAGCACCCACGCCGGGAAGCCACCGCTGGCCCCGTCGAAGTTGGCGATCATGACCACCGCGAGCGCAGCGCGCGCCGCGAAGGAACCTGCCAACGCGACCCGGCGGCCATGTTGCACCCTGTCAAGCGCTGGCCCGATCAGCGGTGCGATCACCGCGAAGGGCGCGATGGTGATGAGGAGGTACAGCGCTACCTTCCCCTTGCTCTCGCCGGTTGCAGCGGCGAAGAAGAGGGTGTCGGCCAAGGCCACTGCCATCGCGGCGTCGGCCGCGGAGTTGAGCATCATCGGGTAGGTCAGTGCGGTCAGGCCGGACTTGTCGGCGCCGTCGGCCGTGGCCGCGCGATGGAACAGGCCATACATCTTGGTGCCCATCTCACGGCTGCGTTGCGCTGCCGCTCTAGTCACGGTGACCTTCTCGCCGGTGGCTCTGGGGCGATCGCCCTGCGGAGGTTCTTGCCGACCGCCTCCGCGATCCGTGGGCCCGGAGTTGTCCAGAGGGGGCAGCCACCGGTTGGAACTGGGTGCCGAGTGACCCTCGCGCCGTGGTCGACCGCGGTCGTCGCTCGGGTAGTTCGCCATGCCCGGATGTTCGCTGTTGCCCGCCGAGGGTGGACGCGGCGGATAGTAGCGCTGGCCGCCCGAAGCCCCGGTATCCCTGGAGTCACGACGCGATCCGCTCACACCGTTGATTCTTCCCCATATCGGGCCCCTGCGTCCGCAGGCGCCGACCGGTGTGGCTTTGCTCGACCCCAGTCAGGCAGAATCGACCTCGATGGACAGCATGATCGAACCCGCAGAGCACGAGGCCGGGGACGCGGGGAGCGAATCGGATTCCGCGGACGCGGAGGTAGGGCTTCCCGACGTGGCGGAAGCGACGGGCACGGAGATCGCGTCGGACACCGCGGACGTGAGCAACGACGAGGAGCTCGCCGCAGTGCTGACGGGTGCCGCCGAGCTGGCTCGCACCGCGATCATCGAGTTCAGCGGCGACGGCGTCGTCGGTGAATATCTTGGCTCCAGCTTCGACGACCCGACGTCGGCCACCCACCGATTCCTCGCCAACATGCGCGGCTACCAGGGTTGGCAGTGGGCGGTCGTGGTCGCCGCTCACCCCGGCGCCGACCACGCGACGATCAGCGAGGTGGTTTTGGTGCCCGGCCCGACGGCGCTGCTGGCGCCGAGGTGGGTGCCTTGGCAGGAGCGAATCCAGCCGGGCGACCTCAGCCCGGGCGATCTGCTCGCCGCCCCAGCCGACGACCCGCGACTGGTGCCCGGCTACGTCGCGTCGGGCGATCCCGAACTCGACGACGTCGCACTAGAGCTCGGGCTTGGTCGACGCCAGGTGCTCAGCGAATGGGGCAGGATCGAGGCGGCGCAACGCTGGCACGACGGCGAGTACGGACACAGCTCGGCGATGGCCAGGTCCACGCGCAGAGTCTGTCGCGATTGCGGCTTCTATCTCCCCATCGCGGGCTCGTTGGGCACGATGTTCGGGGTCTGCGCCAACGAGATGTCGGCCGACGGCCATGTCGTCGCCGGTGAGTACGGCTGCGGCGCGCACTCGGACACTCCGCAGCCCGCAACCTTGGGCTCGCCGATGTTCGAGCCGTACGACGACGGGGTCCTCGACCTCACCGAGTCCTAGCGATCAGGCGGGCGCTCTGGTCGTGCCTGCCTCGATGCGGCACTGCTCGGCCGTGCCCTTCGACGGGGACTCGCGGCACACCTGACCGTTCTTGCAGGTGATGAGAGTGCCGAGCGACGTGCTGTAGCTCTGGCCGTCCGTGAGGACCGTGCCGTTGGACATCACACATCCGCGACCTGGTCCGCCCCCTGGGTTGTGTTGCACGATGTCGGCCTGTGCCGTTCCCATGCCGAGCGCCGCAGCAACGGCGGCCCCTGCGAATGCGGCCGCGGCGCGGCCAAGAATGCTCTTCATGTGGGTTCCTTCGCTTGGTCGCGGTCCCATTGACCGCGTTCACCAGCTACGAGGACCCAGACATCCTCAATCCCTCACTTTTTTCGGTCTAGTTCAGGCCGACTTGGGCGCCGCGTGAGCCGTGGCGCGCCGCGCGTCGCTGCCAAAGGAAGATCGACGTACCGAGCACGCCGACGCCGAGTCCCGCCACACTCACCGGGCGCCAGTCGTGCAGGGCGGGCACGGTGAATGCGAGGACGACCGCGACGAGCCAGCCCGCCGCAATCGTGACGATCACGGGCCACTGCTCGAGGAGAGGGGCAGGCAGCGCCGGCACCTCGGGTTCGTCGCCGGTGGCGTTCTGCTTCTGTTCGGTCATCGATGATCAACCTAATCGATCGTCGATGTCCCCGAACGGTTGTCGGTACTCTCTTCGACGTGACCGACGCCTACGCCCAGCTGGCCAATGACCTGTCGTTGGCCACCGTACGTCTGGCACGGCAACTGCGGTTTCGACGCCCGGACTCGCCGGTGTCGCTTTCACAGTTGTCGGCGTTGGCGACGCTGGCCAAGGACGGTCCGATGACGCCAGGAGCACTGGCGGTCAAGGAGCGGGTCCGGCCACCTTCGATGACGCGCGTGATCGCCTCGCTGGCCGAACTCGGCTTCGTCGACCGATGCGCGCATCCCGACGACGGACGTCAGGTCTTGGTGTCGGTGTCGCAAGCCGGGACCGAGCTGATCGAGGCCGAGCGTCGCGCGAGCCGCGAATGGCTGCAGCTGCGACTCGCCGAACTCGAACCGGCACAACGCGACACGCTCCTTGCGGCGGCCGACCTGATGCTCGCGATCGTCAACGAAAGCGCGTGAGCGACTCCATTCGCATCGTCGACGTCGACGATCCCGCTGATCCGCGACTCGACGACTTCCGCGATCTCAACAGCATCGATCGCAGGCCGGACCTGCCGACGGGCAAGGGCCTGGTGATCGCCGAGGGAGTGCTCGTCGTCGCACGAATGCTGGCGTCCCGGTTCACGCCGCGCGCCTTCCTCGGCACCGATCGGCGACTCGGCGAACTGGCATCCGAATTGCCAGGGACGACGGCGCCGTTCTACCGGGCAAGCGCTGAAGTGATGGCACAGGTCGTGGGCTTCCACCTCAACCGCGGTGTCCTTGCTGCGGCCTCTCGTCCACCCGAGCTCACGGTTGCCGACCTGCTGAGTGACGCGCGAACGGTGGCGGTGTTGGAGGGGGTCAACGACCACGAGAACCTCGGGTCGGTGTTCCGCAACGCCGCGGGTTTGGACGTCGACGCGGTGGTGTTCGGGGCGGGTTGTGCCGATCCGCTGTACCGGCGGGCGGTCCGCGTGTCGATGGGACATGCGCTTCTCGTCCCGTTCGCGCGGGCGGGGTCCTGGCCATCTGATCTAACACTGCTGCGGGACAGTGGGTTTCGAATCGTTGCGATGACTCCCAGTCCTGCGGCCAGCTCGCTCGCCGACGCGATGAGTGAGCTACGGGATGAGCGTGTTGCGATTCTCGTCGGCGCCGAGGGCCCCGGGTTGACCGAGACGGCGATGCGGGCAAGTGACGTGCGGGTGCGCATCCCGATGTCTCGCGGGACCGACTCCCTCAACGTGGCGACCGCGGCGGCGCTGGCGTTCTACGAGCGGGCAAGGGGACGGTAGTTAGATTGGGCGGCATGGCGACTTGGGGCGAGCGAAGCGACGGGAGGGGCGGTGAGGCGACACCGTGGGGAACCGGACTGACGGTGGCCGGCTTCGTCGCTGGCATCACGGCGGCGACCATCATCGTGCTGAGCCTCGGCCTGACGCGCGTGCATCCCCTGTTGGCCGTCGGCCTCAACCTGGTGGCCGTCGGCGGACTAGCTCCGACGGTCTGGGGCTGGCGTGCCCGACCCGTGTGGCGGTGGTTCGTGCTGGGTTCGGCCGTCGGGGTGGCTGGCGCGTGGCTAGCGCTGATCGCGCTTGCGATCGCCGGGTTGGGCTAATCAGCTCAACTGAACGCCGCGGTGAGCCTGGGTCAGGGCTGAGTGCCGGAGCGCACGCCCAGCAGGACGTCCTCCCAAGCCGGAACCTCTGGCTTGCGCTTGCGCGCCCTCGGTGGCCGGGGTGGTGCTGGCGGCTCTGGCTCTGCGACGGGCTCGGGGGCAGGCAGTGGCAGTGGCGCCTGGGTCGCCTGGGTCGGCTGGGGGGCCTGGGGAGCTTCGGCGGAAACGGCGGTCGCGGCTGCGTTGACCGCCGCGACCGCGCGCAGCGCGGGCCTCGCGAAGTTGGGATCGATCAGTTCGGATGCCGCGTCGTCGAAGGGCGTTGCGGTTCCGCCGTGTGCGCCGGGGCTGAAGCGGAAGTGCGCGACGTTGTCCGATCGGCCTGCCTTCCACGACAGTTGCACGGTCCAGCGGCCGTCCTCGTTGCGCCAGGCGTCCCAGGTCGTTCCCTCGGGGTCGAGGCCCCTGGACACCAACGAGGCCGTCACGATCTCGGAGAGCGTGAGTACGGCTGGGCCATCGGCGAGCACCGGATGCGCTGCGGTTGCCAGTTCCGCCGCGCGCGATCGTTCTAGCAGAACGGGGTGGGCAAACCGCTCGACGCGTGCGATGTCGACGCCTGCCATCGACGCAACCTGCTCGACCGATGCGCCCGCACGGATCTTGGATTGGATGTCCTTGGGACGCAGCACGTTTGGAACCTCATCAATGGTCTGGGGTGGACGCGGGCTGACCCTGTCGCCGCGAACGGCGGCCTGCAGTCGCTCGTCGGAGCACAAGATGAACTTCTCGCCGGTGTCGGAGACTTCGCAGATGATGCGTTTGCCATCGACGTCCAGTCCGACCACCGTGAGTTCACGCATGTCGACCTCCTCCTGGCCGCCGAAGGCGATGCGGCTTAACCGGTCACCCTACTGCGTTATCGTCTCGTGACCGTGCTGACACGCTGGCCTAGAGGTGTTCGACTACCCAATCCACGCAGGCAGTCAGCGCGCTGATGTCATCGGGGTCGATGGCGGGGAACATCGCCACTCGAAGCTGATTGCGCCCCAGCTTGCGGTACGGCTCGGTGTCGACGATGCCGTTCGCTCGCAGTTCCTTGGCCACCGCGGAAGCGTCGACGTCGTCGGTGAAGTCGATGGTGCCGACGACTTGGGACCGCAGTGCGGGATCGGCGACGAATGGTGTGGTGTAGCTCGTCGCCTCGGCCCACGAGTACAACCGTTGTGACGAGTCGGCTGTGCGCTTGACGGCCCAGTCGAGACCGCCGTTGCCGAGAATCCAGTCGAGTTGTTCGGCCATCAGCACCAGCGTGCCGATCGCTGGGGTGTTATACGTCTGGTTCTTCAGGCTGTTGTCGATGGCGATGGGCAGCGACAGGAAGTCCGGAACCCACCGCCCCGACGCCGCGATCTTCTCGACGCGAGCCAGCGCCGCCGGGCTCATCACCGCCAGCCACAACCCGCCGTCGGAGGCGAAGTTCTTCTGCGGCGCAAAGTAGTAGGCATCGGTGTCGGTGATGTCGACGGGCAGTCCACCCGCTGCCGACGTCGCGTCGATGACGACGAGGGCGTCACCGGTAGGCCGTTGCACGGGCAGCGCGGCACCGGTCGAGGTCTCGTTGTGTGCCCACGCGACCACGTCGACGGAAGGATCGGACTGTGGCTGCGGCGCGCTGCCGGGATCGGCCTTGACGATGATGGGGTCGCCGACGAACGGGTTGGCCGCCACGGCCGAGGCGAACTTGGCGCTGAACTCGCCGAACGAAAGGTGCAGCGAGCGCTCGTCGATCAAGCCGAATGCGGCGGCGTCCCAGAACGCGGTCGAGCCGCCGTTGCCCAGGATGACCTCGTAGCCGTCGGGAGCGGCGAAGAGTTGTCGTACTCCATCGCGCACGCGACCGACCAGGTTCTTGACGGGCGCTTGCCGATGTGACGTGCCGAAGAGATCGCCTGCGGCAGCCAGGGCCTTGAGTTGTTCGGGTCGGACCTTCGAGGGCCCGCAGCCGAAACGGCCATCCTTGGGCTTGAGGTCGGCGGGGATCGTGAGGGCCATGCAACCAGCCTAATGACCCGCCAGATGTGATGACCGTCACATGCGGGAGCGGGTATCCCGTTGGCGCACACTCAGGAAGAGGCCCTGTTCAATTCCCGGGACCTCCGGTACCGTCAATCGACATAGAGCAGGTCTGTGTAAACCTCGTATTACCTCAGGGAAGAGGGTTCGAATGGCTCGCACGAAGATGATCAGGCGCTGGCGTCGCAACATGGACGTCACCGACGACACCGCGTATGTCGACATGCTGAACACGCTTTCCGAGGGGTCGGTGCGTCGCAACTTCAATCCGTACACCGACATCGATTGGGACTCTTTAGAGTTTGCCGTCGTCCCGAACGACGAACGCTGGATCCTTCCTAAGACGGATCCGATCGGCAAGCACTCCTGGTATCAGTCGCAGTCGGTCGAGCGGCAGATCGAGATCGGCATGTGGCGCCAGGCCAATGTCGCCAAGGTCGGCCTTCACTTCGAGTCGATCCTCATCCGTGGACTGATGGAGTACGCGTTCTGGACGCCCAACGGCTCACCGGAATATCGGTACTGCCTGCACGAGGCCGTCGAAGAGTGCAACCACACGATGATGTTCCAGGAGATGGTCAACCACATCGGCGCCGACGTGCCGGGCATGCCGCGGCTGCTCAAGTGGATACAGCCAACCATCCCACTGGTCGCGGGGCCGCTGCCGATTCCGTTCTGGTTCGGCATCCTCGCTGGCGAGGAACCGATCGACCACACGCAGAAGAACGTGCTGCGCGAGGGCAAGACGCTGCATCCGATCATGGAGCGGGTGATGGCCATCCACGTCGCGGAGGAGGCCAGGCACATCTCGTTTGCGCACGAATACCTGCGCAAGCGAGTACCGAACCTCCCGCGTCGGAAGCGGTTCGTCCTTTCGATCTACGTACCGATCGTGATGCGGATCCTGTGTTCGGCGATCATCGTGCCGCCGCGCGCATTCTGGAAGAAGTTCGACATCCCGCACTCGGTGCGCAAGGACATCTTCTTCCGCTCGCCCGAGGCGCGACTGATGCTGCGCGACATGTTCGGCGACGTGCGGATGCTGGCACACGACACCGGCCTGATGAACCCTGTTGCCAAGCTGATGTGGCGGATCTGCAGGATCAACGGCCAGCCGAGCCGATTCCGCAGCGAGCCGCAGCGCCAGCACCTGGTTGCGGTCGCCTAGGTATTCGAGGACACACGACGTGCCCCATGTGATTACCCAGTCGTGTTGCAGCGACGGGTCCTGTGTCTTCGCGTGCCCGGTCAACTGCATCCATCCGTCACCGGATGAGCCGGGCTTCGCGACCGCCGAGATGCTCTACATCGATCCCGTCGCGTGCGTGGATTGCGGCGCATGCGTCTCCGCCTGCCCGGTGGGCGCGATCGCCCCCGACACCAAGCTCGAACCCAAGCAGCTGCCGTTCATCGAACTCAACGCATCCTTCTATCCGAAGCGCGATGGCAAACTACCGCCGACCTCCAAGCTTGCGCCGGTCCCCGACGCTCCGATGATCACTGCGGACCGACGTGGCCCCTTGACCGTCGCGATCGTCGGCTCCGGACCCGCCGCGATGTATGCCGCCGACGAACTGTTGACCCAGCGCGGCGTCGTCGTGAACGTGTTCGAGAAGTTGCCGACGCCATACGGTTTGGTGCGCGCGGGCGTGTCGCCCGACCACCAGAGCACCAAGCGGGTCACCAAGCTGTTCGACCGCGTCACCAGGCAGCGCGGGTTCACGTTCTTTCTCAACGTCGAGGTCGGCAAGCACGTCGACCACGCCGAGTTGTTGGCGCATCACCACGCCGTCTTGTATGCGGTGGGCGCGCCCAACGATCGCAAGCTCGACATCGAGGGCATCGGACTTGCCGGAAGCGGAACCGCGACCGAGACGGTCGCGTGGATCAACGGCCACCCCGAATTCGCCCACCTCGCAGTCGACTTGAGCCACGAGCGGGTCGTCGTCATCGGCAACGGCAACGTCGCATTGGACGTCGCGCGCATCCTGACGAGCGATCCGGACGCGCTCGCCCGCACCGACATCTCCGACCACGCCCTTGCCGCGTTGCGGACCTCCAATGTGCGCGAGGTCGTGATCGCGGCTCGGCGGGGCCCCGCGCAGTCGGCCTTCACGCTGCCCGAGCTCATCGGGCTCACCTCGACGCACGAGGTGGTACTCGACGCCGCAGACCACCAGCGGGTCCTCAACGACCTTGCGTCCGAGTCCGATCCGCTGACGCGTGCCAAACTGGAGCTCCTCGTCAAGCTGCCCGACGCCGGTTCTCCGAGCAACGGACCACGGATTCGATTGGCCTACAACCTGACTCCGGCACGCCTCGTCGGTGAAGGCAGGGTCGAGGCGATCGAGTTCGTCGCCACCGGCACCGACGAGGTCCGTCGACTCGACACTGGCCTGGTGCTGACGTCGATCGGCTACCGCGGCAAGGCGATTCGCGATCTGCCGTTCGACGAGAAGGCGGGCGTCGTGCCCAATGAAGCAGGCCGCGTCACGGGAGCCCCCGGCAGCTACGTCGCGGGCTGGATCAAACGCGGTCCGACGGGTTTCATCGGCACCAACAAGTCATGCGCGGCGCAGACGGTGCACGAACTCGTAGCCGACTACAACGGTGGCAAGCTCAGCGATCCCAGCGCCAAACCGGCTGCGCTGCAACGGCTCATCCGCCAGCGGCAACCCGACGTCATCGACGCAACCGGTTGGAAGGCGATCGACGATGCGGAGATCGCGCGGGGCGGGGCCCAGCGGCCGAGGGACAAGTTCACCGGGATCGACGAGATGTTGGCCGCGGCTGCGGCCGCCCCGACACCCCCGTTGGGCCGCCGGCTACTCGCGCAGTTGCGTCGCTAGCTCTACTCCCTAGCCTCAGGAACCTTGGCCCATCGCCGCCGAGATCTCCTCCATGCTGACCTCGCGGACGGGTTGGCCCAGCGACCAGTGGTGTCCGAAGGGGTCGGCGACGACGCCGTAGCGATCGCCCCAGAACTGATCCTCCAGCGGGGCGACGACCGTTGCGCCCGCGTCGAGTGCTCGCTGGAACGCGGTGTCGACGTCGGGGACTTGAAGATGGATCGTTACGGGCGTGCCGCCCAAGGCCTTTGGCGTCGTCGACTTGCCGTCGTTGAAGTCGGGGAAGTCGTCGTTGAGCATCACGGTGGACCCATTGATGTTGAGCGCAGCGTGGACCAACCGCCCGTCGGGGTGCGGCACCCTGCCGAGTTCGACGCCGCCGAACGCCTTGACGTAGAAGTCGATTGCCGCGGCGGCGTCGTCGACGACGAGGTGGGGGATGACTGCGGGTTGAACTTCGATTGCCATGGTGAATCCCTTCGAGTTCGGTGGATGAGCTTCACACGTACCGACTACTCGCGTGGCCGAATCTCATCGCATCAGACGACCGAGAAACCGGGTGGCAACTCGGTCCTGCCCGTCAGCGAAAGCAGCACTTGCTCGCCGTCGCCGAGCGCCACCCCGACACGCGCGGCGAGCACCGTCGCCTCCTCGACGACCTCGGAAGGCAACGTCGCCGACATGCCCGTGGCCCGGATGATGTCCAGGCCGTGGACCGCCAGCTCGAAGGTCCGGGTCGGTAGGTAATTGGACAACCGGATGCCGAGCCCGCCGATCACCGCGATCAGCGGATCGTCGACCTCGGTCAGCTCGGCCAATACGGTCGACAACAGGCCGTCGATGGTGGCGACGGGGTCTGGGCCGAGGTCGCGACCCGCCTTCCTTCCGCGCTCGACGACCTCCGCCGCGCCGGACGTCGAAAGGTACTCGCGGATCTGTGTGTAGTAGGCGACCGGGCTGCTGACGTCCTCGCGGTCCGCGGGGGTCCGCAAGTACGCGCTCACGGTGATGAGCGACCGCGAGGCGTGGCCGACCAGCGCCCGCACGTCCCACTCGCCGAGGCCGGGCTTCTCCCAGTCCGCAGGCGAGATCCTGCGGGCCAGTGCGGCGAATGCCTCTGCGGCAGAGACGAAGGTCGGGTCGATCACGCGGTCTTGATCTCGTCCCATCCCTCGACGGACTCGGCCGTGCGTGGCGCAGGGCCGACGTAGATGCCTGCGGGCCGCACCAACTTGCCGAGCCGCTTCTGCTCGAGGATGTGTGCGCACCAACCTGCCGTGCGTCCGCACGTGAACATCGCGGGCATCATCTTCGGCGGAACCTTGGCGAAGTCGAGGATGACCGACGCCCAGAACTCGACGTTGGTCTCGATGGCTCGATCCGGACGGCGCTCGCGGAGTTCGGCCAGTGCGGCTTCCTCCAGTGCGAGCGCCACGTCGAACCGCGGCGCCTCCAACCGCCTCGCCGTCTCCCGCAGCACCCGTGCACGGGGATCCTCGGCTCGGTACACGCGGTGGCCGAAGCCCATGAGCTTCTCGTGCCCGTCGAGGATCGCTCTGACCACGGTCCGCGCATCGCCAGCGCGCTCGACCTCCTCGATCATCGGGAGCACGCGCGCGGGCGCGCCGCCGTGCAGGGGGCCGCTCATCGCGCCGATGGCTCCAGACAACGCCGCCGCGACGTCCGCGCCGGTCGACGCGATCACGCGAGCGGTGAAGGTGGAGGCATTCATCCCGTGCTCGGCAGCCGTCACCCAGTAGGCATCGATCGCCTCGACGTGCTTGGGATCGGGGTCCCCCTGCCAGCGGGTCATGAAACGTGCTGTCACGGTTGGACATTCGTCGACCGCGCGTTGCGGGACGGCAGGTTGGTAGATGCCGCGCGCCGACTGGGCGACGTAGGAAAGCGCCATAGACGACGCCCTGGCGAGCTGTTGGCGGGCCGTATCGTCGTCGACGTCCAGCAGCGGGGCGTATCCCCAGATCGGCGCGAGCATGGCCAAGCCGGCTTGTACGTCCACACGTACGTCGCCACTGTGAATCGGCAGCGGGAACGGCTCGGCGGGATCCAGCCCGTGGCCGAACCTGCCGTCGACCAGAAGACCCCATACGTCGCCGAAGGTGACGCGCCGCTCCACCAGTTCGGCGATGTCGACGCCGCGGTAGCGCAGTGCGCCGCCGTCCTTGTCGGGTTCTGCGATCTCGGTTGCGAAGGCCACGACGCCTTCGAGCCCCTCGACGAAGTCGACGGGGAGTAGCGACGAGCGAGTCATGTGCCGAATTCTCGCACTCCGACTGCCGCGCGTAGCGTTCGGGCTGTGACGTCTGAAGAGCACCTCGCGCGGATGCGGGTCGAGTACGGATCGGTGGAGAAGGACGGTAGCTCCGACCTCGATGTGGACTGGCTGTCAGAAGGCTGGATTGCCTTGCTGCACAAGTGGTTGGCCGATGCGGAGCGAGCGGGAATCTCGGAGCCGAACGCGATGGTTCTCGGCACCGTCGATGCAGCGGGATGCCCCGTCACCCGCACGGTGTTGTGCAAGGGCGTGGACGAATCAGGCATCAGTTTCTATACGAACTACGACTCGGACAAGGGCGAACAACTCGCCGCGCGGCCCTACGCGTCGGTGACCTTCCCGTGGTACGCGCTCGGTCGTCAGGTTCACGTGCGCGGCTCCGTCACGAAGGTTTCGCCCGAAGCGACCGCCAACTACTGGAACAGGCGTCCGCGCGGTTCCCAACTTGGCGCGTGGGCGTCGCACCAGTCGAAGCCGATCGCGTCGCGGGAGGCGCTGATGCGACAGCTCGCCGACGTCACCGAGCGGTTCGCCGAATTCGACGCAGTGCCGGTCCCGCCGAACTGGGGCGGCTATGTCGTCGCACCGGAGGTCGTCGAATTCTGGCAAGGCCGGGAGAACCGGGTGCACAACCGGATTCGCCTCGACTCCTCGGGGCGCGTCGAGCGACTGCAACCCTAAGCGTGGCGAGGCTCTTCGCAGACACGACGCCGCTGCGGACGCCGGACTTCCGGCGGCTCTGGTGGGCTGGGGTCGTCACGGTCATCGGCGCGAATCTGACCGTCTTCGCGGTGCCCGTGCAGCTGTACGCGCTGACGCAGAACTCGGCTTACGTCGGCCTGTCGGGAATCTTCGCGCTGGTGCCGCTTGTCGTCTTCGGTCTGTGGGGTGGTGCATGGGCCGACGCGATGGATCGTCGCCTGCTGCTGATCATCGCGTCGGTCGGGCTGGCGTTGTCGTCGGTGCTGCTCTGGCTGCAGGCAGCCCTTGCGCTGAACAACGTGTGGGTGGTGCTGTGCCTGCTGTCCGTCCAGCAGGCGTTCTTCGCGATCAACTCGCCAACCCGCGCCGCTGCAATTCCGCGGATGATTCCCGAGGATCAGCTGCCAGCCGCTAACTCTCTCAACTTCACCGTGATGCAGTTCGGCGCCGTCGTCGGACCCTTGCTCGCAGGGGTGCTCCTGCGGTGGGTCGACCTGCCGACCCTGTACTTCATCGACGCGGTGACGTGTTTGGCGGCGATTTGGGCGACCGTTCGGCTCACGGCGATGCCGCCGACGGCGACCGAGGGGAACGGCACCAGCAAGTGGGGCTTCGTCGCGGTTCTTGACGGCTTCCGGTATCTCGCAGGCAACAAGGTGGTGTTGATGTCGTTCGTCGTCGACCTCATCGCCATGATCTTCGGGATGCCGCGGGCACTCTTTCCCGAGATGGCGCACCAGAGTTTCGGCGGGCCAGTGGAGGGCGGAACCACGATGGCCCTGCTGTCGGCGGCGATCTCGGTGGGCGCCGTCGCCGGCGGGGTGTTCTCCGGCTGGCTGCCGCGAATTCGGCGGCAAGGCCTCGTCGTCGTGATCTGTGTTGCGGTGTGGGGCGCTGCGATAGGTGGATTCGGTCTTGCGACTGGCAGTGCCGGTGGCCACGCGGGCCTCGCCCTGTGGATCGCCGTGACGTTCTTGGCCATCGGCGGGGCCGCCGACATGGTCTCTGGAGCGTTTCGGTCGACGATTCTGCAGCAGGCGGCTTCCGACGAATTGCGGGGACGGTTGCAGGGCGTGTTCACCGTCGTGGTCGCGGGTGGTCCGCGTCTGGCCGATGCGGTGCACGGCGCTGCGGCCGCCGCAGTCGGCACGACGGTCGCCGCCGCAGGCGGCGGCGCCTTGGTGATCATCGGCGTCGTCATCGCCGCGCTCGCGGTGCCCGCTTTCGTCAGTTACCGAGTCTGACCTGAAGCTCTTAGTAGCCACATAGTCGTGCAATGTACTATTTCCGCATGGCCGACAGTGCTGAGCAGGGTTCGATGGGTTTGCGAGAGCGAAAAAAGCAACGTACCCGCGCAACGCTCATCGACGCTGCAATGGAACTGTGCCGAAAGCAGGGCTACGACCAAACGACCGTCGAACAGATCGCTGCGTCCGCCGACGTGTCGCCGCGCACCTTCAGTCGCTACTTCCCGACCAAGGGCGCCGTCATCCTGACGCTCATCGGGGACTATGCCGAGGAGGTCGGAGCCGCGTTGGATCTGGTGCCCCCGAGCGTCGGTCCGCTCGAAGCGATGCGGCAGGCGAGCGTGTCCGTCTTGACCCGGGTCGCCGATCGACGGATAAGCAAGCTCAGTCCAGAGCGGGTGATCTTGATGCTGAGCGTCATCAACGATTCCGACGCGCTTCGCAGATCGACATATGGGTTCAGGCACGCTCCGTCGTACGCTGCCCTGGCCAAGAGGATGGGAGTTCCCGTTGACCACCGCAGCGTCAAGTTGGTCGTCTCCGTCTTCGCGTCCATCGTCGCGATCGCTTTCGGGGATCTCGTCCGCGATGCCGACACTTCACAATTGGGTCCGATGCTCTTGGTGGAACGTCTCAACGAGGCGTTCGGTCTGCTGGCTCATCACGCTTCGGACTTGCAAGACCCACTGAAGGGCCAACCCCCCGCAAGCGCGGACAGTTGATAGCGACTACCTTCCACTAGTGACGGACAGCTTTGGTCCCAGTTGCCTTAGGCAAGAATACGTAGAAGGGGTTAACGTGCCCGACAACTCCAGTTCCGACGAGGTCGCCACGCTTCGGTATCCGGGGGGCGAGATCGACCTGGAGATCGTGAAGGCCACCGAGGGATCCGACGCGATTGCGTTGGGCTCGCTTCTGGCCAAGACCGGTTACACCACCTTCGACGGTGGCTTCATGAACACCTCGGCCACCAAGAGTTCCATCTGCTACATCGACGGTGACGCGGGCATCCTGAGGTACCGCGGCTACCCGATCGAGCAGCTGGCCGAGAAGTCGAGCTTCCTCGAGGTCAGCTACCTGCTGATCCACGGCGAACTCCCGACCACCGAGCAGTTGGACAAGTTCACCAACCTGATCCAGCGGCACACCCTGCTGCACGAGGATCTGAAGAGGTTCTTCGACGGCTTCCCGCGCAATGCGCACCCGATGCCCGTGCTCTCCAGCGCGGTCAACGCGTTGAGTGCGTACTACCCGGACTCGGTGGACCCCTTGGACAAGGAGCAGGTCGAGTTGTCGACCATCAGGCTGCTGGCCAAGCTTCCCACCATCGCCGCGTACGCCTACAAGAAGTCGGTGGGCCAGCCGTTCCTGTATCCGGACAACTCGCTGACCCTCGTCGAGAACTTTCTCCGGATGACGTTCGGGTTCCCCGCAGAGCCCTACGAGGTCGACCCCGAGGTCGTGCGCGCGTTGGACATGCTGCTGATCCTGCATGCCGACCACGAACAGAACTGTTCGACGTCGACGGTACGGCTGGTGGGCTCGTCTCAGGCCAACCTGTTCACCTCGATCTCGGGCGGCATCAACGCTCTGTGGGGTCCGCTGCACGGCGGCGCCAATCAGGCGGTACTGGAGATGCTTCAGACCATCAAGGAGAGCGGCGGTGACGTCGACACCTTCGTCAAGAAGGTGAAGAACCGCGAGGACGGCGTCAAGCTGATGGGCTTCGGCCACCGGGTCTACAAGAACTACGACCCAAGGGCGCGGATCGTCAAGGAGCAGGCCGACAAGATCCTCGGCAAGCTGGGCGTCTCCGACGAATTGTTGGACATCGCGAAGTCTCTCGAAGAGGTCGCGCTGACCGACGACTTCTTCATCGAGCGCAAGCTGTATCCCAACGTCGACTTCTACACCGGCGTGATCTACCGCGCGATGGGCTTTCCGACGCGGATGTTCACGGTGTTGTTCGCGCTCGGCCGGCTGCCTGGCTGGATCGCGCACTGGCAGGAGATGCACTCCGAGCCGAGCAAGATCGGCAGGCCGCGACAGGTCTACACGGGTTACACCGAGCGCGACTACGCCGACATCGACGGCCGCTGACTCGTCGTTCCTCTCGCCCAAACCGACGGTTCGGCGGAAAGGGCCGAGTAGACCGCACGATTTCGTCGGTTTCGGCGGGCTGAGACGCACCTCACCCAAGATTCGTTTGCATCGGTAATGGTTATGGATCAACAATGGTTGTGTGAATACAACCATCGATGCGCTGACGCCTCGGCGCAAGGTCATCGTGTTGGTGTCCTGCTGCCTGAGCCTGCTGATCGTGTCGATGGACGCGACGATCGTCAACGTCGCGATTCCCTCCATTCGAAGCGACCTTCATGCGTCGCCATCGCAACTGCAGTGGGTCGTCGACGTCTACACGCTCGTGTTGGCCTCGTTGCTCATGCTGTCGGGCGCGATGGGGGACCGGTTCGGCCGCCGCAAGGTCTTCCAAATCGGGCTCACGGTCTTCCTGCTCGGATCGGTGCTGTGTAGTCTCGCGCCGAACATCGAGATGCTCATCGGTGCCCGCTTTCTGCAGGGAATCGGCGGCTCGATGCTGAATCCCGTTGCGCTGTCGATTATTTCGCAGGTCTTCACTGGCAAGGTGGAACGCGCTCGGGCGCTCGGCTTCTGGGGTGCCGTCGTCGGCATCTCGATGGCATTGGGTCCGGTGGTCGGCGGCTTCCTCATCGAACTGATCAGCTGGCGAGCCGTGTTTTGGATCAATCTGCCCATCTGTCTGGCCGCCATCGCGCTCACGGCGATCTTCGTTCCCGAGACCAAGTCGTTGACCATGCGCAACATCGACCCGATCGGCCAGGGCCTCGCTGTGACGTTCCTGTTCGGCGTGGTCTTCACCCTCATCGAAGGTCCCGGCTACGGCTGGAGCAACCCACGCGTGCTTGCGGTGGCCATCGTCGCGGTGGTCGCGTTCGTGGCCTTCCTGCGCTACGAGTCCCGGCGACACGATCCGTTCATCGACATCCGCTTCTTCCGCAGCATCCCCTTCGCAGGCGCTACCTTGACCGCGATCTGCGCGTTCTCGGCCTGGGGCGCATTCCTGTTCATGATGTCGCTCTATCTGCAATCCGAGCGTGGCTATTCGGCGATGCACACCGGCCTGATCTATGCGCCCATCGCCATTGGCGCGCTGGTGTTCTCGCCGATCTCGGGGCGAATGGTTGGCCGTTTCGGCGCGCGGCCGTCACTGCTTGCGGCGGGCATCCTGATCACCACCGCGTCGGTGTTGCTGACCTTCCTGACCGCGAACACCCCGGTGTGGGCACTGCTGGTCATCTTCGCGGTGTTCGGCATCGGCTTCTCGATGGTGAACGCACCGATCACCAACGCAGCGGTCAGCGGGATGCCGCTGGATCGGGCAGGTGCGGCCTCGGCAGTGACCTCGACCAGTCGTCAGATCGGCGTCAGCATCGGCGTGGCACTGTGTGGTTCGATCGCCGGGTCCGCGCTGTCGCATACCGGCGCCGACTTCGCCGCGTCAGCGCGTCCGCTGTGGTTCCTCTGCATCGGAATCGGAATGGTCATCACGGCGCTCGGCTACTTCTCGACGACGCCGCGGGCATTCCAGTCCGCCGAGCGCCTCGCGCCGTTGATCGCGGGCAACGCGTCTCCCAAGGTCGGCGTCCATGTCGGATAATCCACTCGCCGACGAGGTCTGGCGGGCGATGGCCGCGGTGGTGTTCGACAACCGGGACAAGTGGAGGCGCGACGTCGTCGGCACCACGGGCATGCCCTTCAGCAGGGTGCGGGTGCTGCGCCGACTGGCGAAGAGGTCGATGACGGCCAAGGAGATCGCCGAGGCGGCCACCATGGATGCCCCCGCCACCACCGTCGCGGTCAACGACCTCGAAGACCGGGGACTGGTGGTTCGCGAGACCGATCCGACCAACCGAAGGTGCAAGCTCGTCTCCATCACCGACGAGGGCCGCAAGGTGGTAGCGAGCATCGACGAGGTCTCCGACCCTGCGCCGAGCCCGTTCGCCGCACTCGGCGAAGTCGAGCTGTCCACGCTGAAGACGATTCTCGCGAAGCTGACGAGTAACTAGCCCTCCAACACGGCCATCGCCGCACTGTGCCCGCCGATGCCCGAGACCGCGCCGCCGCGTCGTGATCCCGAGCCGCACAATAGGATCCGGTCGTGCGAGGTCGCGACACCCCAGCGCCGCGCCGCAGTGTCGAGCGGCTCGTCATCTTCAGCAAAGGGCCACGACAGCGCGCCGTGAAAGATGTTGCCCGCCGTCATGCCTAGCGACTCTTCGAGATCCGCGGTGGTCTTGGCTTCGACGCACGGCCTGCCATGCGTGTCAAGCATCAGGACGTCCTGAATGGGCTCGGCGAGAACCGAATTCAGCGATGCGAGCACGGCGTCGGTCAGTCTTTGGCGCACGACGTCGGGCTCGTCGTCGCTCAGCAAACCATGCGGCGTATGGAGCCCGAACACCGTCAAGGTCTGCGCGCCCGCCGCGTTCAACGCACCGGAAAGGATGCTCGGATCGGCAAGCGAGTGGCAGTAGATCTCACACGGAAGCGGGTCGGGGATTGCGCCACTTTCGGCTCGTGCGTACGCGTTTCCGAGTTGCGTGTACGTCTCGTTGATGTGAAAGGTGCCACCGAACGCCTGCTCGGGCGCGACGGATTCGTCACGAAGCCGCGGAAGCTTCCGCAGCATCAGATTGACCTTGACCTGCGCCCCGGGCGCGAGCGTCGGAGTCGGTTCGCCGAGGAGCCGCCCCAGCACCGTAGGCGTCACGTTGGCCAGCACGACGTCCGCGTGTATCCGTTGCTCGTCGCCATCGCGGCGGTAGCACACCTCGCCGTCCGGATCGATCGCGAATACCTCTGCGTTGCACATGATTTCGGCACCCTGGCCTGCCGCCGCCGCGGCAAGTGCTCCGCTGACCGCGCCCATGCCCCCGACCGGGACGTCCCAGTCGCCCGTGCCGCCACCGAGCAGGTGGTAGAGAAAGCAGACGTTCTGCGCCAAGGAGGGGTCGTCGACGCGGGCGAACGTTCCGATCAACGCGTCGGTGGCCATCACGCCGCGTACCAAGTCGTTGGACACCGCGCCCGTAATCGCCCGTGCGATGGGCTCGTCGATCATGAATCGCCACGCATCGTCGTCGCCCACCAGGCGACGTGCCTCGTCACGCGTCATCAGCGGTGAGGTCAACGTCGGCCACAGTCTCGACGTGACGGTACGAAAGCGTCGGTAGAAATCCTCGAATCCGGCCTCGTCCGCCGCCGCGCCGACCGCCGCGAACGTCGAGGTTGGCCCGATCAGCAGGCCAGTCCTGCCGCCGGTCGTCGGGTCGGGCGTGTACGACGAGTAGCGACGGCGCACCAGTCGGACCCTTGCCCCGAGATCTTCGACGACGCGCCGAGGCAACAGGCTCACCAGATAGGAGTAGCGGGACAGACGGGCATCCACGCCGTCGAATGCATGCGCGGATACTGCCGCCCCCCCGACGTGGTCGAGTCGCTCGAGGACGGTGACTCGTCTACCGGCGCGCGCCAGGTATCCGGCAGCGACGAGGCCGTTGTGTCCGCCGCCGACGATGACGACCTCGCGGCGGTCTCCCGACGTCACGCTCAGCCCAGGTAACCCTCGACTTGATCGGCCGGCCGCACACCCGCCTGATCTGGGTCCTGGCCCGTCTCGCGGAGAGCCCGGCGCTGCCGGAGGAGATCCCAGCATTGATCCAGCTGAATCTCCAAGGCACGCAGCCGACGATGTTCTTCCGTTTCGTCGATCTCGTGGTGCTGTAGTTGCTCGCGGAGGGCCTTCTCCTCGGCGACGAGCTGATTCACTTCGGTGAGAATGTCACGGTCTGAGTCCACCAGCCCAGTGTGCCCGACTACGGTGATGACCGTGGCTGGTGATACCGATAAGAAACCCGAAATCGAATTTCCCGATGGTCCCGCGCCCGATGAGATGGTGATCGAGGACGTCGTGGTCGGCGATGGCGCAGAGGCAGTGCCAGGCGGCACGGTCACGGTGCACTACGTCGGCGTTGAATACGACACCGGCGAGGAGTTCGACAGCTCCTGGAACCGCGGTGAGTCCATCGAGTTCCCGCTGCGCGGGTTGATTCAGGGTTGGCAGGACGGCATTCCCGGGATGAAGGTGGGTGGCCGACGCAAGTTGGTCATCCCCCCGGCGCAGGCGTACGGGCCCGCCGGGTCCGGGCACCGGCTTTCTGGCAAAACCCTCATCTTCGTCATCGATTTGCTCGGCGTTCGCTGACGTCGGTCGCGTCTCCGGCGGGTGTGGACGAGCTCATCGAACACCTACCGACCGGTCCTGTCGGCCCCTAGGCTTGATCAAAACTGTGCGAGCAACGCGGATTCTGTCTGCTGACGGCAGGAGGACTTCATGTCGGATATCGATGAAGATCGGACTGGCAGACAGAGGCGAAGTGGTATCGCCGCAAGCCAGGCGCAGGTTGGCTATGGGCGTTCCTCGCAATTCCGGTGCTGCTCGCGCTGATTGGGCTTAGCGGCCTCGGCGCGTCGAAGAGGGGCACCGAACTCGCGCCGCCAAGCGTCGCCGCCTCTGCCTCGCTGACGCCCCCGTCGAGTACCTCGGCGAGTGCACCCGAAATGCCTGCGGCGGACTTCGGGTCGTTCTCAATCGTGCGTACTAGCAACGGATTTAGTCTCGCCGGTGAGTTGCCCAGCGCGGACGTCAAGGCACAGTTCCTCGACTCGATCGGGCAGGGGATGCCTGGCATCAACCTGGTCGACAACTTGACGATCAACCCGAACGTCAAGGCGCCCGAGTTCGCCGGGCTGGGTGGCGTGTTCAGCGCAGCGATGAGTATTCCCGACTTCAACTTCAAGCTGGAGAACGGCGCCATCACGTTGACGGGTAACGCGCCGACCGAGGAACTCAAGGCAGCCGCCGAGCAGGCTGCCGCTGCCGCGTGGTCAAATGTCAAGATCGTGAACAACATTCAAGTCGTCGCAACCACGTCTCGGCCTTCGCCGGCGCCTGTACCGGGAGCCGGTGGCCCGGCGTGCGCGACGCTTCAAGCCGACATCACCGAGTTGCTGAGGACGCCGATCTACTTCGACACCAACGGCGCGACGTTGGCGGCCAGCTCGCAGGGCCTGATGCAGCAGATCGCGGACAAGGTGAAGGGTTGCGCCGACGTGAAGGTGGCAGTGACCGGCTACACCGACAACACCGGCAACGACGTCATCAACGTTCCGCTCAGTGCAAGTCGCGCAAAGGCCGTCGCGGACGCTCTGATCGCCGACGGAATCGCTGCGGGGAACGTCACTTCGAGCGGGGCCGGCTCGGCGAAGCCGGTCGCGAGCAATGACACGCCCGCGGGTCGTGCGCAGAACCGTCGAACCGAGATCATGGTCAGCTAAGGCGATGTCACCTAAGGAGACATGACATGGATTTCTTCATCCAATGGGTGTGGTATCTGCTCGCCTTCCTAGTGGGTTCGCTGGTGGCGTGGTTGCTCGCGGCCGTGACGATCAAACACACCAGCGAGGAAGAGGCGACGGCTGCATTGCCCGGCTCGCGAGAAGTGGGGGACCGGTGATGTTCAGTCACGTGAACACCTGGCTGCTTGCACTATCCTTCCTTCTCGGGCTGGTGCTGACGCTCGCCTTCATGATCCGCCGGGTGAAGCGTGAGGTGCCCGTGTACGGCGCACCGACCGCCGATGTCGTCAAGGGAGGAGCCGTGCAGGCTGCCGGCCTCGCGGATGACGCTGAAAGGCCAAGGGCCGCTGCAGAACCCGAGGCCGCGTATTCCGAATCCAAGACCGAGGTGATAGCCCTGCCGGAGAGCGGCGAGGCGAAGACGGAGACCATCAAGCTGCCGGACGTCGGCGTGGCGGGGGCGGCCGGACTCGTCGGCGCGGCAGCGTCGGCGGGCAAGGGCGATGAGGGGGATGGGGCCGATAAGGTCGAGGTGAGCGAGGAGCCTTACGGCGCAGGGTCATTCCGTCTCGTCGCCGGTGGGAGCGTGCCGACTGGGTGGACGATCAAGGGCAACGAGGACTCGATGCTCTATCACACGACCGAGAGTCCGGCCTACCAGCGGACCCTCGCCGAGGTGTGGTTCCGCGACGTGCAGACGGCCGAGGCGGCGGGATTCAATCGCTGGGACAGCGGAAAGTCCCAGCGCGACAAGAAGTAACGCCCTAGCTCGGGCCATGGAGCGGCCGCATTCACATCGCACTGAGGGCGAGTGTTACTCGCACTTCTTCGCCCTCAGAGCGATCTCAACGGGTCTAGAAGTAACGCGCTAGCTCGGGCCGGGAAGCCGCAGTAGTAGTCGAGCGCCGCCGAGTGGGCTCTGCTCCAGTGATGCCGTGCCGCCGTGCAGTTGGGCCTGCTGGGCGACCAACGCCAGGCCGAGGCCCGAGCCCGAGTGCGATGCCGTCGACCCCCTGCTGAAGCGGTCGAAGACCACGGCGCGCTCCTCTTCGGGAACTCCGACGCCATCGTCGTCGATGGCGATCTCGACGCCTGCGCGCGAGCTCACGGCCGACAGCTGTACGCGGGTGGCCCCGCCATGTTTCACGGCGTTGGCGATGGCGTTGTCCACCGCGAGCCGCAGCCCCGCGGGCAGGCCGATGATGATCACGGTTGGCGCAGGCACTAGCGAGACGTCGAGGTCGGGGTAGACGCGCATGGCGTCGTGGGCGGCGCGATCGAGTAGCTCGGTGATGTCGACGGGCACCTGGTCGTCGAACGTCGACAGCTCACCCTGAGCGAGCCGCTCCAGCGCCGACAGGGTCGCCTCGATTCGCGACTGCGTGCGGATCACGTCGCCGAGGACCTCCTTGCGCTGGTGCTCTGGCATGTCCAGGGTGGCGAGCACCTCGAGGTTGGTGCGCATCGCCGTCAACGGCGTGCGCAGCTCGTGCGAGGACACCGCCGCGAAGTCTCTCGCCGACGCCAGCGCGTCCTTGGTGCGGTCCTGTTCCTTCCAGATCCTCTCCAGGAGTCCCTTGACGGCATCGGCGATCTCGACGGCCTCGCTGGCTCCCCGCACCTCGACGTCGGGCGCTTCATCGCCTGCGTCGATCGCCCGTGTCTGTTGCGCGAGCCGTTTGAGTGGTCGCACCGCGAACGCCGCGAGCAACCAGCCCGCGAAAGCCGCCGCACCGATGGCGAAGGTGCAGATGAGGATCACCCGTCGGTGCAGGTTGTTGGTGTCGGCGATGGTCGCGTCGTAGGTGGCGCCGACGGCGACCGACATCGCGTCAGGCACCCGAATCTCCACCGTGCGGACTCGATAACGCACGCCGTTGACCTCGGTGTCCGCGTACCCGGGTGGCAGTTCGGGCAATTGCACCTTCGAGTTCGACGTCACCTCGCCGTTCTTGCGGACGGTGATCACCGCGTCCTGGTCGTTGGGCGAGCGAGGGATCTCGTCAAGCCCGCGCGGCAAGAACGGAATCGCGAAGCCCGCCGCCTCGTCGAGCCGACGGTCCAGGCGTTCCTTGCGGTCGTTGGTGATGCCGACCCACACGATGGTGCCAACGATGCCGACGACGATCGTCGCGGCGATGGCCGTGGCGAAGGCGACGCGGGTCCGCAGGGAGGGCGTGCGCTGAAAGATCCGCGAGAGGAAGCTCATCGCCATGTGAGCGTCGACTCTGCAGGCAGCGCGCAAGAGTGCGAGTAGCAATCACCCTCACCGCAGAGTCGAGTGTGAGGGTGAGCCATCATCACTGTTGCCGCAGAACGAATCCAACTCCGCGCACGGTATGCAGCAGCCTCGGCGCGCCGCCGCCTTCCAGCTTGCGGCGCAGGTACCCGATGAATACGTCGACCACGTTGGTGTCGGCGGCGAAGTCGTATCCCCAGACCAGCTCGAGTAGCTGTGCGCGGGACAACACGGCGGTCTTGTGCTCGGCGAGCACGGCGAGCAGGTCGAACTCGCGCTTGGTCAGATCGACGTCGGCGCCGTTGACGCGGGCACGGCGACCTGGGATGTCGACCTCCAGCGGACCGACTGCGATGGTCTCCGACGAAAAGGTGGCCGTCGAACCCCGTCGGCGCAGCAACGCCTTGACCCGGGCCACCAACTCTGCGAGCACGAACGGCTTGACCAGGTAGTCGTCGGCGCCCGCCTCCAGACCCGACACGCGATCGTCGACCGAACTGCGAGCCGACAGCACGCACACCGGCACGTCGTTGTCCATCGCGCGCAATGCGGTCACCACGCTGACGCCGTCGAGCACGGGCATGTTGATGTCGAGGACAATCGCGTCGGGTCGAGTCTCCGTGGCGCTGCGCAGGGCCTCGGCGCCGTCGACGGCGGTGGTCACCTCGAAACCCGACAGTCGCAGGCCGCGTTCCAACGATGCGAGCACGTCGGGGTCGTCATCGACCACGAGTACTCGCGGTGACGAGGCTCCGGTTTCCATGGCGCCTATCTTGCCCGATGAAGCACCACCAGTGCGTTAGGCGCTCGCCACGAGAGCTGTCGACGCGCCGGGGAGTGAATTGACCTCATCCATTGTTGAGGTTTTACGGTGATGACATGAGTTTGGAAATGGCTGCTCGGCAAACGCTGTACCGGCAGACCCGTGCCAGAGGGGGTGACCTTGGGGCGCTTGCCAACCGTGCCCTGTTGACCCGGATTTGGCGCTTCTCCGCGCGCCACCACCGCCGCCTCGGTGCGTTCGTTGCAGTCAGCCTCGTCGGTGCCTTTCTTGGGGTTTCGACCCCCGTTCTCGCTGGCAGGGTGGTGGACGCGATCGTGCACGGTGGAATGACCACGACCGTCGTCGTCCTGGCGGTGATCATCGCGGCTGTCGCCCTTGCCGAGACGGCCGTCGGGCTGCTCACACGCTGGCTTTCCTCCAACATCGGCGAAGGGTTGATACTCGATCTGCGGACGGCGGTGTTCGACCACGTCCAGAAGATGCCCGTGGCGTTCTTCACCAGGACCCGCACGGGCGCGTTGGTCAGCCGCCTCGGCAACGACGTGATCGGCGCGCAGCGGGCCTTCTCCGACACGTTGTCCGGCGTCGTGTCGAACATCGTCACGCTCGCGCTCACGCTAGGCGTGATGCTGAGCATCTCGTGGCAGATCACCGCGCTGGCATTGTTGCTGACGCCGCTATTCCTGCTTCCCGCACGCCGAATCGGCGCCACGATGGCGAAGTTGAGCCGTGAGACGGCGAGCTACAACGCGACGATGAACACCCAGATGACCGAACGCTTCTCGGCTCCTGGCGCGACCCTGGTAAAGCTGTTCGGCGACCCGGCCCGCGAGTCCGACGAGTTCGCGGTGCGTGCCACCCGCGTCAGGGACATCGGCGTGAAGACCTCGATGCTGCAGGCCACCTTCATGAATTCGCTGACGTTGATGTCGGCGCTCGCGCTCGCGGTGGTCTACGGACTCGGTGGGGTGCTGGCGATCGGCGGCCATCTGCAGGCGGGCGCGATCGTGTCGTTGGCGCTGCTACTGACCAGGCTGTACGCCCCGCTGACCGCACTGGCGAACGCGCACGTCGAAATCGCAAGCGCACTAGTCAGTTTCGAGCGCGTGTTCGAGGTGCTCGACCTGGTTCCGCTCATCCGGGAGCGGCCCGACGCCGTGCAGATCCCCGATGGTCCCGTTGGCGTCGAGTTCGAGGACGTCCGGTTCGGCTACCCGTCGGCCGACAAGGTGTCGCTGGCCTCGCTGGAGGAGGTTGCGGTCTTGGACGATCGCGGTGGCGACGAAGTGCTGCATGGCATTTCGTTTACCGCGCAGCCGGGACAGATGGTCGCGCTCGTCGGTTCTTCTGGGGCGGGAAAGTCGACCATCGCGTCACTGGTGGCCCGGCTCTACGACGTCGATTCGGGCGCAGTTCGGCTGTCCGGCAACGACGTTCGCGACGTATCCTTCGCCTCGTTGAAGGACGCCGTCGGCGTCGTCACGCAGGACGGCCACCTGTTCCACGAGTCGATCCGTGCGAACCTGACGCTGGCCGCCCCGAACGCCAAATCCGACGACCAGTTGTGGGACGCATTGCGCAGGGCGCGCCTCGCCGACGTCGTCGCCGACATGCCGGAGGGGCTGGACACCGTCGTTGGCGAACGGGGCTACCGGCTGTCCGGCGGCCAAAGGCAACGGCTGACCATCGCGCGCCTGCTTCTCGGCACGTCACGGGTAGTGGTGCTCGACGAAGCCACGGCGTCACTGGACTCGGAGTCGGAGGCCGCGGTTCAGCAGGCGCTCGCGGAGGCGCTCGCAGGCAGGACGTCGATCGTGATCGCGCACCGGCTTTCGACGATTCGCGCGGCAGACCAGATCCTGGTGGTGGAGGACGGCAACATCGTCGAAAGGGGTACCCACCGGCAGTTGTTGGCGCGTCGCGGGCGGTATTCCGAGTTGTACGAAACCCAGTTCCGCGAAACGGAAGCGGCGTGACGCGCCGATATTGAGTTGTTGGTGTCGTAGGGGTGCGATAGACAAGCTATTGATGGGTGATGACATGCGCATGCGGGACATGGGACTGCGGTCCGAGCCTGCCATCGCTCAACCGCCCCGCAGGGCAAGGGCGTCGTCGGACATACTTCGGTTGCTGCCGTATCTGAAGCCATACAAGGTGCGCTGGATCGCGATGCTGATCGCCGCATTCGCCAGCCTCGGAGCCACGGTCGCGATTCCGTTGATGACGAAGGCAGTCATCGACGGGCCCGTCCGGCATCAGGACCAACGAGGGTTGTGGATCCTCGGCAGCGCCGCGCTGGCCGTCGGCATGTCTGAGGCAACGCTGTGGTTCATCCGGCGTTGGCTGGTGGCCCGCGCGACGATGGGCGTCGAGGCCGACATCCGCAAGGACCTCTACGCGCGGCTGCAGATCCTGCCCATGTCGTTTCACGGGCGTTGGCAGTCCGGCCAGTTGCTCTCGCGAATCATGAACGACCTGAGCACGATCCGTGGATTCCTGTCGTTCGGGCTGTTGTTCTTGCTGCTCAACGTCATTCAGATCATCGTCGTGACCGGCATCCTGCTGGCCATGTACTGGCCGCTCGGCGTCGTCGTGGTGGTGTCGATAGTGCCGATCACTGCGACGGTGCTGCACTTCCAGCGTCAGTTCACGAAGCTGTCGAGGGCTGCCCAGGACCAGTCGGGTAACGTCGCCACCCACGTCGAGGAGCAGGCGCTCGGCCTGCGGGTCGTGAAGGCCTTCGGGCGCGAGGAGTTCGCTTACGAGCGGTTCGACGACCGCGCGACAACGCTGTACGACACCGAGATCAGCAAGGTCGGGGTTTCAGCGAAGTTCTGGACGCTGCTGGAGGTCATTCCCAACCTGACCTTGATCGTGGTGCTCGGCATTGGCGCTTACGCCGCAGGCCACGGCCTCGTCACCATGGGAACGCTCGTCGCGTTCATCACGATGATGCTGTCGCTGGTCTGGCCCGTCGCCTCGCTGGGCTTCCTGCTGTCGATGACGCAGGAGTCGATGACGGCGGCGAACCGCGTCGCGGAGATCTTCGATGCGCCACGCGAGATCACGGATGGTCCCGACACGACCGCGCCGTGTCGTGGCCGACTCGAACTCGTCGACGTGGGGTTCCGGTTCGCGGGCACCGACGAGTGGGCGCTGCGGCACGTCAACCTGACCGTGGAGCCTGGCGAGACGGTCGCACTCGTCGGGGCAACCGGATCGGGAAAGTCGGTTCTCGCCGCGCTGCTGTCGCGGCTGCACGACGTTACCGAGGGCGAGATCCGCATCGACGGCAGAGACATCCGCGAGATGTCCCTGCCCGTTTTGCGGCGCGCCGTTGCCACCGCGTTCGAGGATCCGACGCTGTTCTCGATGTCGGTGGCCGAGAACCTACGGCTCGGCAATCCGGACGCCAGCGACGAGCAACTCGCGCAGGCGGTCGACGTCGCGGCGGCAGACTTCGTCTACGACCTGCCGTTCGGTCTCGACACCCGTATCGGTGAACAAGGCATGAGCTTGTCTGGCGGTCAGCGACAACGACTTTCGCTGGCGCGCGCCCTTCTCGCCGGTCCGATCATCCTGGTGCTCGACGACACCCTTTCTGCGCTCGACGTGCACACCGAGGCCGTCGTGACCGAGGCATTGGGCCGCGTGCTGGCTTCGGTGACCGGTGTGATCGTCGCGCACCGGGCGTCAACCGTCCTTCTTGCCGACAAGGTGGCGCTGCTCGAACGCGGCACCATCACGCGCGTCGGCACGCACGCCGAATTGCTTTCCGACGCACCGGAATACCGCTACCTGCTCGCCGCCGACGACGACTTGGACGACGGCGCCGAACGCAGTTGCGACTGGGAGCAGGACGAGGACCGCAGCAGGCTCGATCATCTGTATCGGGAGCGCGAGGCAGAAAACGACAGGGACTTCGTCGCGTCCAAGGGGGACAGGCGATGACAGTGGAGTCGACGACCGACTGGCGCGGGCGGGCCGTCACCAACGACGACGACGATCTGCCGATCGACGAGTCGATCTCGCGCAAGCGTGAGGCCAGGGCACTGCTCGGCTCGTTGCTTCGGCCTTACCGGCTGACGGTCGCCCTGCTTGCGTTGGTGGTGGTGGTCGAGAACGCCGCCAGGCTGTCCGTGCCGGTACTGGTACAGCGCGGCATCGACCGCGGGATCCCGCCGATCCTGGCAGGCGGATCGTCGCGTGAGCTCTTGCTGGTGGTCTCCACGCTCGCCGGCGTCGTCCTCGTTCAGGCAACCAGTCGGATGTTCTTCCTTCGCCGGTTCGGGCGGATCGGTCAGGCGGTGCTACTCGAGTTGCGCCGCAGGCTGTTTCGCCACTTCCAGCGGTTGGACGTGGCCTTTCACGACCGCTACACCTCGGGCCGAGTGGTTGCCCGTTCGACCAACGACATGGAAGCCATCCAGGAGATGCTGCAGAACGGCTTCGACGGCCTCATCAGCGCCGTGCTGACGTTGCTCGGGACATCGGTGCTTCTCGTCTGGCTCGACGTTCGGCTTGGCCTGACGTGCCTGGCGGCGTTCCCCTGTCTGGTCGTGCTCGTCTGGTGGTTCCGCAACCAGACGTCGAAGACCTACCTGAAGGTGCGCGAGAGCGCGGCCCTGGTGATCGTGCAGTTCGTCGAGACGATGACCGGGATCAAGGCGGTTCAGGCCTACCGCCGTGAGCCGCGCAACCAGGAGATCTTCGAAGCGGTCGCCGACGACTACAAGAACATCAACGAGCGGGCCTTCAAGCTGCTCGCCGTCTTCATGCCAGGGGTGAAACTCGTCGGCAACATCACCACGGGAATGGTGTTGCTGTACGGCGGATATCGCGTGCTGCACGGTGAGATGACGATCGGCACCCTGACCGCGTTCCTACTCTATCTGCGCATCTTCTTCGAGCCCATGCAGGAGATCTCGCAGTTCTTCAACACCTTCCAGTCCGCCTCGGCGGCGCTGGAGAAGATCGCAGGCGTGCTCGCGCAAGAGCCGAGCATCAACGACTCCGCGCATCCGGTCCAGCTGACGACGGTGAAGGGCGACGTCGAGTTCGACGACGTCGAATTCGCCTACGTGCCAGGCCGTCCCGTCATCCCCGGTCTGAACCTGGTGGTGCCTGCCGGTCAGACCGTCGCCCTCGTCGGTACGACGGGCGCGGGCAAGACCACGATCGCCAAGCTGATCGCCAGGTTCTACGACCCCACCGCGGGCTCGGTGACGCTGGACGGCGTCGATCTGCGGGACATCGCGCAGTCGGAGTTGCGCCGCCACGTCGTGATGGTCACCCAGGAGAACTTCATGTTCGAGGGCACCATCGCCGACAACATTCGCTTCGGCCGTCCGGACGCGTCAGACGACGAGGTACGCCAAGCCGCCCGCGCCGTTGGAGCCGACACGTTCATCGAGTCGCTCGCCGAGGGGTATGGCACCGACGTCGCCAAGCGGGGCGGTCGACTTTCGGCAGGGCAGCGGCAATTGGTCGCGTTCGCGCGAGCATTCCTCGCCGATCCCGACGTCCTGATCCTCGACGAGGCGACCTCGTCGTTGGACGTCCCGAGCGAGCGGACCGTTCAGCGAGCGCTCGGCACCGTGCTCGCCGACCGCACGGCGTTGGTCATCGCACACCGGCTGTCCACGGTCCAGATCGCCGACCGGGTGCTTGTTCTCGAGAACGGGCAGATCGTCGAGGATGGGCCGCCCAGTGAGTTGATACGCGAGGACGGTAGATACGCCGCGCTGCATCAGGCCTGGGTCGAATCTCTGGCTTAGAGGTCGGCAAGCAATTTCGCCAGTTTCTCGTTGGCGCTGCGCAAACGCGGTGTCACCGCGGCGGCGCCGGAGGCGGCGTCCTCGTCGCCGGACTGCATGTGACTCACCGCGTTCAGGCGAGCCCTATTGAGCCAGCCCATCAGCTCGGGATTGTCGAACCACGCCAGCTGGTTGTGGTTGAACTCGATCGTCATCGTCACCCAGTCGATTGGGACCGTCGGGTGTGGCACTGGGCGTAGCAGTCCGTTGCGGGCATCGTCGTCGACGTCCATCGCCTCGACGCGGGCGATGACTGCCGCGCTGAACGCCGGCTGGCACGTCCGCACCGACTGCAGCGTGATGGCGCCGGGGGAGTACACCGGGGTGGCCGGTCTGAGTCCGATGCCGTCGCCGGTGCAGTCGACGTACAGCGCGTCGGGATGGGTGTCGATGGTGCCGCAGTCGAGCACGACGCGGCCAGGCTCGATCGACGTGACATGTCCCATGCGGATGACGTCGTCGATGAGCCTGAGGTTCTCCAGTTCGCCCTTGGACAGGATCGCGCATCGGTACATCGTCGGCTCGACGGTCGTGTCGATGCGCAACAGGCAGCCCAGCGCCTCGAGCTGCAGGTAGAGGTCGTCGATCGACGTCGCCCGCTTGATAGCGCGCGACTGCGCCGAGAAGTCGGCGAGCACGCGGCGGGCGAACTGCATGCCTGGCTGCACGGCGGCGCGGTCCAGGATCCACGACTCGCGCGGCTTAATCCACGTGATGCGGCCCGGCGCGATGCCGTGCCGCAGCAGCCACGAGCAGGTGTCCATCGACGTCTTGCCTGCGCCGACGATGACGTACTGCTCGTGCACCGGCTGCCGGAACAGCCCGTTGGGTGGGATGCACGTGACGCCTTCGGCGACCTGGTAGGGCGGCGGCCGCATGGATGCGACGACCACGCTCAGGTACGTGGCGTCGACGACGCGCTTGCGGGCCACCACGCTGTAGTCGTCTCCTCCGAGCGTGCGGAACCGGCCGTCGCCCGAGTACTCGCTCATTGGGAAGTACCTCACGCGCCCGCTCGGAAGCAGGTGCTGTCGCATCACGGTGTCGTAGTACGAGACGACCTCGCTGCCGCCCGCGAGTTCGTAGAACCCCTCGTTCGGTCCGCTCGCGTCGATTGAATCGTTGCCTAGCTTGCGCGAGTTCACGCCGTAGTAGGCGGACGGCTGATGAAGCCGGACGAACGGGTACGCACTGAGCCAGTGCCCACCTGGCGCGTCGTTTCGGTCGACGATGACGACCGTCGCGTCCGTCTCCGTGATCAGCGTGTCGGTGAACGCCATGCCCATCGCGCCCGCCCCGACGACCAGATAATCGGCTTCGATCGTCTGCATGCCGTCAGCTTGCCAGGCGGGTGCGCCGCCGTTGCTCGCGGACTGTTAGGGGATGAGCCGCAAGCGACGGGCCTTGGTCACCGCCTCGTACCGCGAGCTGGTGCCAAGTTTGGCCGCCGCGCTGCGCAGGTAGCTCTTCACGGTTTCGGTCCGCAACGACAGCCGGACGGCAGCCTGTGCGTTGGTGCAGCCGAGCGCCACCTGCGCAAGCACGTCGAGCTCTCGGGCGCTCAGATGGGCTTCGGCAGGCGCCTCGGGCTCGCCGGTCAGCTTGGCCGCGAGCCGGAGCAACTCGGCGCCGGTTCCAGGTGGCACGTCGGCGGCTAGTCTCCGTAGCTCGGCATGGACCTCTCGGATCACCTCTGGACCGGGCCCCGCGCTTTCCGCATTGGACAGCTGGGCCTCCCGCATCCGCAGCCGGCGGTCGACCTCGTCACGGATCCGCAGTTCCTCTGCAAGGCGAAGCGATGACGCCACCACGAGATCCACGGCGCGGCCACCGATCGGCGCACTCGACCGATAGGCGCCGTAGAGCATGGCTCTGGGAATGCCGTCGACGATGACTGGCACGGCAAGCACCGACCGGATGCCCTCGGACAGAACGGGGGTGTCGTAGTCGTGGGTGATCGAGGAGGCGTTGCGGTAGTCGGCGACCGACAGCGGGCGGCCAGCGACCATGCTCGCTCCGCCGAGGCCGGACCTGGACTGCACCACCAGCCCGCGAAGTAGGCTCGTCCTGGTGCCGACGAACTCGCTGAGCAGTAGCGCGCCGCCGTGCACCTCGCCGGCGAACAGCACGGGCACGCCGCCCTCGGTCGCCACGTGTCGGAGCTCTGCCCGCAACGCGTCGCTGTCCCGGGGCCGAAGCAGAGCTGACGGGGCGGGCACGGGTGATCCCCTCTTTCGGGGGTAGCGGTCGGGCGAGTGTGACGTAGATCCTATCGGTCATGACCACCAACACCGATCTGTATCGCGCCGCCCGCGATCACCTCGTGGCCGTGATCAGCGACTACGACAAGGCCGTCGACACCTTCGCGTGGCCGCAGCTGAGCGGGCGGTTCAACTGGGCGACGGACTGGTTCGACGCCATCGCGCACGCGAACGATCGCCCCGCGCTGTGGATCGTCGAGCAGGACGGCTCCGAGACCAAGCTGAGCTTCGCCGAGTTGGCCGACCGCTCCGATCGGGTCGCGACGTGGCTGGAGAGGCTCGGCGTCGGCAAGGGCGACCGAGTGATTCTCATGCTCGGCAATCAAATCGAGCTGTGGGAGGCGATGCTGGCCGTCGCCAAGCTCGGCGCGGTGATCATGCCGACGACGGGTGCGCTCGGGCCCTCCGACCTCGCCGACCGGATCAATCGCGGTGGGGCGAGTTTCGTCATCGCCAACGCGGGCGACACCGCGAAGTTCGACGACGTGCCTGGCGCCTACGGGCGGGTCGTGGTTGGGGCACGCGTGGATGGTTGGCACTCGTACGCCGACGCCTACGACGTGTCGTCCGCCGGTCCCTTCACCGCGCGCACCGACGTCGCCGACACGATGCTCGTCTACTTCACGTCTGGCACTACCAGCAAACCGAAGCTCGTTGAGCACTCGCAGGTGTCCTACGCCGTCGGCCACATGTCGACGATGGCGTGGATCGGCGTCAAGCCCGGCGACGTGCACCTCGCGATCAGCTCGCCGGGGTGGGCCAAGCACGCGTGGAGTTGCTTCTTCGCGCCGTGGATCGCCGAGGCCACGATCTTCGTCTACAACTACGGCCGCTTCCACGCGCCGGCGCTGCTGCACCAGCTCCATCGCGCCCGCGTCGCGACTTTCTGTGCGCCACCGACGGTGTGGCGGATGCTGATCCAATCCGACCTCGGCGCGAAACCCGAAGGGCTGCGGGAGATTCTGGGCGCAGGGGAGCCGCTCAACCCCGACGTCATCGCCCAGGTCGAGCGTGCATGGGGGTTGACCATCCGCGATGGGTTCGGCCAAACGGAGACCACGCTGTCGGTCGGGAATACCCCCGGCCAGCGCGTGAAGGCCGGTTCGATGGGCCGACCGATGCCAGGCGTGCCGGTCGTCCTCGTCGACCCGGTCACCGGGGAGTTGGCCGACGAGGGGGAGATCTGCCTCGACCTGTCCGCCAACCCGCTCAACCTCATGACCGGGTACCTCGGCGACCCCGAGCGCAACGCGGCGGTGATGGACGGCGGTTACTACCACACCGGCGACGTCGCGAGCCGGGACGCCGACGGCTACATCACCTACATCGGCCGCACCGACGACGTCTTCAAGTCGTCGGACTACAAGGTCTCGCCCTTCGAGTTGGAGAGCGTGCTGATCGAGCACCCTGCCGTGGTCGAAGCCGCGGTGGTGCCGCAGCCCGACGCCACGCGCCTCTCGGTGCCGAAGGCGTACGTTGCCTTGGCCGACGGCTGGGCGGCCGACGCCGAGACCGCGAAGTCGATCATGGAGCATTGCCGCGACAACCTCGCGCCGTACCTGAAGGTGCGACGGGTCGAATTCTTCGAACTGCCCAAGACGATTTCGGGCAAGATCCGCCGCGTCGAACTTCGTACCCGCGAGGACGACGCCCATCGCGCAGGTACGCCGATCGAGACGGAGCATCGCTACGAGGATCTGGTGTCCGGGGCAAGCGAAGCGACGGGCGAAAACGCCGGGGCGAAATCAGCCAACTCTGCGATCTCACAGCACTCTCACGGGTAGAACGAAGGTCATGGACTCATACGACGCAGGCCCTACGGACACGCGGATCCTCGAGGAGACCATAGGTGCGAACCTCGAGCGCACCGTCGCCGCGTACCCCGCCAACGAGGCCCTGGTCGACGTCGCGCAGGGCGCGCGATACACCTATGCCGAACTGAACGCCGAGATCGACGTCATCGCAAGGGGTTTGATGACGATGGGCATCGCGAAGGGCGATCGGGTCGGAATCTGGGCGCCGAACTGTGCCGAGTGGGTGATCGCGCAGTACGCGATGGCCAAGATCGGCGCGATCCTGGTCAACGTCAACCCCGCGTATCGCACCCACGAACTCGCCTACGTACTCAACCAGTCGGGGGCGCGGATGCTGATCTCCGCGACGGCCTTCAAGTCCTCCGACTACGTGGCCATGGTCGAGCAGGTACGTGGGGAGGCGCCTGGCTTGCTCGACGTCGTGTTCTTGGGCACCGGGGACTGGGACGCGGTGCGGGCTCGCGCCGACGAGACGCCTGCCGATGCACTGGCACAGCGTCTGGCCAGTCTGACCAATGGTGAGCCCGTCAACATCCAATACACTTCGGGCACAACGGGTTTCCCCAAGGGAGCGACGCTGTCGCATCGCAACATCCTCAACAACGGTTACTTCACCACCGAACTCATCAACCTTGGCCCCGAGGATCGACTCTGCATCCCGGTGCCCTTCTACCACTGCTTCGCGATGGTCATGGGCAACCTCGGCTGCACGACGCATGGCACGACGATCGTGATCCCAAGCCCGGGATTCGACCCAGGGCTAACGTTGGCCGCGATCGAAAAGGAGCGCTGCACAGGCGTTTACGGCGTTCCGACGATGTTCATCGCCATGCAGAATCACGCGGACTTCGCCTGTCGCGACCTGTCGTCGTTGCGCACCGGGATCATGGCGGGTGCCGTGTGCCCCGTCGAGGTGATGAAGCGGTGCGTCAACGACATGAACATGTCCGAGGTGGCGATCGCGTATGGGATGACGGAGACGTCGCCGGTGTCGTGTCAAACGTTGCTTGACGACGACCTCGACCGGCGGACGTCGTCGATTGGCCGGGCCCATCCGCACGTCGAGGTCAAGATCGTCGATCCCGAAACGGGCGAGGTCGTGCAGCGCGGCCAGCCCGGTGAATTCTGCACCCGCGGCTACTCGGTAATGCTCGGATATTGGGAGAATGCCGAAAAGACCTCTGAAGCAATCGATCCCGACGGATGGATGCACACGGGCGACCTCGCCGTCATGCGCGAGGATGGCTACTGCAACGTCGTCGGACGCATCAAGGACATGGTGATCCGCGGCGGCGAGAACGTCTATCCCCGCGAGATCGAGGAATTCCTCTACACCCATCCCGACATCGAGGACGCGCAGGTGATCGGCGTCCCCGACGAGCGGTACGGCGAAGAGCTCTGCGCCTGGATCAGGATGAAGCCCGATCGCTGCCCGCTCGATGCGGCCGCGGTGCGGTCCTTCGCCGAAGGACGGTTGGCGCACTACAAGATTCCCCGTTACGTGCACGTCGTCGAGGAGTTCCCGATGACCGTGACGGGTAAGGTGCGGAAGGTCGAGATGCGCGAGCGCACCGTCGAGATCCTCGGCCTAACGTCAGGCGAGTAACGGACTCAGCAGGGTCGCGCAGTCGCGCAGGACGCTGACCTGACGGCTCAGGTGGTCTGCCTGGTCGGCGCGGCCGGACATCGCCAAGGCCGCCACCAATGCGCCCCCAGGCGATCGAACGGGTACCGCGACGCACGCCGTGCCATCGCGCAGTTCGCCCGTCTGGGTGGCGGCACCTTGATCTCGTGCCGCGTCGAGTTGTGCTGCGAGCGTTGCCCTCGACGTGACGGTGCGGTCGGTGAGAGGTGCCAGCGGCGAGGCAAGCAGCGCGTCCGCATCGCGCTTCTCGGCGAGCAACAACTTGCCGACCGCGCAGGCGTGCAGGTGGCGGTTGAGTACGGATTCCTCTACGGGAGGCGGGTATTCACCGTCGGCATCGGCGATTCGCACCGAGGTGTTGGTGAAGTAGAACAGGTGCACGCCGAACCGGACGGACAGGCGCAGTTCGGCGAGCACTTCGCGGGCCGCGGTGCACACCATGGGCGCCACCGTCGCGTCGATCAGCATGCCCATCCGCGGACCGAGTGAAAAACCCGAAAGGTCGGGCAGCCGAACGACGTATCCGTCGGCGACGAGCAGGTTCAGCAGTCGATAGGTGGTCGCCGACGGCATATGCAGATGCTCGGCGATCTCCTTCGCCGTGACGCCGACGCCCGCGCGCGCGACTTCTTCGAGTACCTGCAGCGCGCTCTGTACCGCCTTGGGTTGACGGCCGGAGAGCGAGCCGTCGGCCGGGCTCATCGCCGGACCTCCCACGGGTTGTAGTCGGCGACGACGTCGCCTGCGACGGTCTCGTCGAACACGCCGACGCGGTCGTGCAGTTCGGGGACGGCGTGCGCCCGAATCGCATACGCCGCGAGTCCAGAGGCGATCAGGACGCCATAGACGGCGGTCGCGATCCATACTGGCGAGTCGACGGTGAGCGCTGCCCAGCCGATGATGCCGACCATCACTGCGGCCGTGGCGAGGCCGACGACGAGTGGCCCGAGCGTCAACTCGCCGATGCGACGCAGGAAGGCAGGCGTGGCAAGGCAAACCAGAAGATATGCGCCGACGTAGCCGTGCGCGGAGACGGCGAGCAATCCGACCAGGACTTCGCGGCTCGACCCTGCGAGGAACAGGTAGCCGACGGGCACCGCCACGATGATGGGCATCGACGTGCACAGCGCGACGTGCGGCGTCCGGTACGTCGCGTGAGCGCGCCCTACTCGCTTGCTCACGACGCCTTCGCGGCCCATCGCGAACAGCGTCCGCGACAGCGCCGTCGTCGACCCGATCACACAGGCGAACCACGACGCGAGGATGCCGACCTCCAAGGCTATCGACAGCGCCGTCGACCCCGTGCCTGCCGAATCCGGCAGCGTCAGCACGATCGGCACGGAACCTGCTCCCGTTCCGACGGTTCCGTGCATCTGCATCGCCGCGGCGAACGTGTAGAGCACACCGAGCGCAAGCGGCGTCCACCTGATCGCCCGGGTGACGGTGACGAAGGGATTCTGCGCCTCGCGGGCGACGGTGCCTGCACTCTCGAAGCCGACGTACGACGTGATGGCCAGGAGCAAGGCAAACCCGATGGCGGAATGTGGGTCGGCATCAACGCTTCTCACGACTTGGTGGCCCGCGGCGACCGACCCGGTGAAGGCGATGACGAGCACCGCGGAGGCGACGACGATCGCGAAGACCTCGACGGTGAGCGAGATTCGCGCCGACAGTCGGATGCCGCGGATCATCAACACGAGCGCGAGCGCGTCGACCAGAACGGCCGACACGGCGATCGTCGCCCGCCCGTCGGGTACGCCGAGTCGACCGAGCAGCGCCGCGAGATAGCTTGCGGCGCCGAGCGTGCTGGCCATCGCCGCAGCGGCGTAACCGATGACCACCGACCAGCCTGCCGCGATGCCCGGCAAGGGGCCAAGACCCTTCACGGTGTAGCTGTAGAGGCCGCTCACGGCGACCATTCGGGTGGCGAACTGTCCAACGCAGTAGCCGACGGCGGCCATTAGCGCCGCCGTGACGACGAAGACGGCCAGCGTCCAGTGGCCTGCGGCGGGAATCACCAGCGGCGGCAAGGTGACCATCACCGCCGACGGAGCCACCGCGGACACCGACTGGCCCAGCACCTGTGCGAACGACAGCTGCCCTCGGCCAAGCCCCGACACGGGCGAGCTGCTCCGCATGGCCCGACTGCCGCCCATCCGTCGGAAGGTAGTCCATCTGCGCGACCGCAGCGGTCGGGTCGCGCGAATCGGTGGGTAAATCTTCGGAGTCTTCAAATGAGAATCGCAGGGCATGGTGTTTGGGGGCAGCCTCGGCGGGTAGCCCTAGCCACCGCTCAGCAGTGCGTATCGAGCCGCCCGAATGAGAATTCTCGAACAATTCCAAATGAGAATGCGAGAATGCGAAATACCCATTCGAATTTGGTGGTGACGCACACCACATCGCGGCGTAATTTCGGTCCACATGACCTCAACGCTGCAGACCGGTTTGGACCCGCGCACGGTCGACTTCACGTCTCGTCCGCGACAGATGTTCATCGACGGCGAGTGGGTGGACGCGCTTTCTGGCAAGCGATTCGAGACCGTGGACCCGGCCACCGAGCAGGTGATCACCACGGTCCCGCACAGCGGTCCCGAGGACGTCGACCGCGCCGTGCGGGCCGCCCGCCGCGCCTTCGAGGACGGGCCGTGGCCCTCGCTCACGCCTGCCGAACGGCAGCGGATGGTCTGGCGCATCGCCGAGGGCATCACCGCGCGCGCCGACGTTTTCGCCCAATTGGAGACCCTCGACAACGGCAAGTCTGTCGCGGTGGCCAAGGCCGTCGACGTGACGTGGGCCGCGGAGGTCTTCTACTACTACGCGGGTTGGGCCACCAAGATCGAGGGACGCACCGTCCCGGTCTCGGTGCCGTGGGCGCCTGGCGCGCGGTTCCACGCGTTCACCCTTCGCGAGCCCGTAGGAGTGTGCGCCCAAATCGTGCCGTGGAACTTTCCGCTCGTCATGGCCGCGTTCAAGGTGGCGCCCGCGCTGGCCTGCGGTAATACGGTGATCCTCAAACCCGCCGAGCAGACTCCGCTGACGGCGCTTTTGCTGGCAGAGGTGATCGCCGAGGCAGGCGTCCCCGCGGGCGTCGTCAACGTGCTGACCGGCTTCGGCGACGTCGGCGCGGCGCTGTCCGCCCACGAAGACGTCGACAAGGTGGCATTCACAGGGTCCACCGAGGTGGGCAAGAAGATCGTCCACGCCGCAGCGGGCAACCTGAAGAAGGTCTCCCTCGAGCTCGGCGGCAAGAGCCCGCAGGTAGTGTTCGCCGACGCCGATCTCGATGCAGCGATCCCAGGCGCATCCGGCGGCTTCCTGTTCAACCATGGCCAGACCTGCACTGCGGGCACCCGGCTGCTGGTCGAGGACAGCATCTTCGACGAGTTCACCGCGGGCGTCGCCGACTTCGCCCGCAGCCGCAAGATCGGTCCCGGCCTCGACCCGACCAACGACATCGGCCCACTGGTGTCGCGCGAACAGCTCGACAAGGTCACCGGATACCTCGACGCCGGTGAAAGCCAGGGCGCTCGCGCGCTGGCCGGTGGCGGGCGGCACGGCGCGTCCGGGTTCTACGTAGAGCCGACGCTGTTGGTGGACGTCGAGAGCACCTTCAGCGTGTACCGCGACGAGATCTTCGGACCCGTCGCCGTCGCCGTGCCGTTCAACAGGGAGCGGGGCGTCCGCGCGGCAGCGAACGACACCCCGTACGGGCTGGCGGCCAGCGTCTGGACGCGTGACGTGTCGACGGCGCACGAGGTTGCCGCGCAGCTCAAGGCGGGCACGGTGTGGGTCAACTGCCACAACGCGTTCGACACGGCGTTGCCCTTCGGCGGCTACAAACAATCGGGCTGGGGCCGCGAACTCGGCGAAGGCGCCATTGCCGAATACACCCAGACGAAGGCCGTGAACATTGCGCTTTGAGATTGTGATCTTAGAAGAATTCGGCAAATGAGAATTCACCGCACTCGCCATTCTCATTTGAACTTCCCGAACACTTACTTCACCGCAACCGCACCCTCGAAATGATCAAGGAAAGTCGATGCCATGACAACTGATGCGTTACTTCCAAAGACGGCTCAAACCGAGCGACGCCGCCTCGCAGGCAGGCTCGGCCCTGCGGCGATCGTCTTCATGGTCGTGGCTGCTGCCGCGCCGCTGACGGTCGTTGCGGGCACGTTCCCCATCGGCATCTCGGCGGGCAACGGCGCGGCCTATCCGGCGTCGTACGTGGTGTGCACGGTGGTGCTGCTCTTCTTCGCGGTCGGGTTCACCGCGATGACGCGTCACGTGCCAGGCGCTGGTGCGTTCTATACCTACGTGGGGCAGGGTCTCGGCAGGCACACCGGGCTCGGAGCGGCGTTTCTCGCGCTGCTGTCCTATACCGCGGTGCAAGGCGGGGTGTACGGCTACGTCGGCGCCGCGATGAACGAACTCGTCACGGCGCACGGTGGCCCGCAGGTGCCCTGGTACCTCTACGCCTTGGTGATGATGGCGCTGGTCGCGTTCCTCGGCTACCGCCGAATCGAACTGTCCGGCAAGGTGCTCGGCGTGCTGCTGATCTGTGAGGTCGGCATCGTGTTGGTCATCAACCTGGCCGTGATCGGCCACGGCGGCGACGGCGGACTCTCCACTGCCACGTTCGATCCCAGCCAATTCTTCACGGGAGCTCCAGGCATCGCGTTGATCTTCGCGCTCGCCGGCTACATCGGATTCGAGGCCACCGCCGTGTTCCGCGACGAGGCTCGCGACCCGGCCCGCACGATCCCGCGCGCCACGTACCTCGCCCTGCTGTTGATCGGCGCGTTCTACTTCTTGTCGAGCTGGGTGCTGGTCAGCGCGTGGGGTGACGCAGGTGCCGTTCAGCAGGCCACCGACAACCCGGCGGCCATGCTCACCGATACCGCCACTCGTTACGTCGGCTCGGTCGCAGGTGATCTGGTGCAGGTCTTCCTGATCAGCAGCCTCTTCGCCGCCCTGCTGTCGTTCCACAACGTGTTGGCCCGCTACGTCTTCTCGCTCGGCAACACCGCGGCGCTGCCCGCACAGTGCGGACGCAGCCACGACCGGCACGCGTCGCCGCACGTCGCCTCCGCCGCGCAGACCATGTCGGCGCTGGTGCTCGTCGCGGTGTCTGCGCTGGCGGGACTGGACCCCGTCACCCAGGTGTTCGCCTGGTTCGTCGGGATCTCCTCGGTCGGCATCATCGCCCTGATGACGCTGACGTCGGTGGCGGTGGTCGTCTACTTCCGGCGTCACCGCGTCGACACAAGGACCTGGCACACCGTCGTTGCACCGAGCCTCGGCTTGGTCGGGCTCGCGGTGTTGTTGGTCATGACGGCGATGAACCTGCCGTTGCTCGTCGGCGGCTCCACCACCGCGGCCGCGGTCATCGGGATGGTTCTGGTCGGGACCTTCGCGGGCGGCGCCGTCGTGGCGCTCGTGCGGCCACACGCGGGCAAGCAAAACCATTCCCTGGCAACCACTTCCATCGACAAGGAGCACATCTGATGAGTACCGCGACCATCGAACCCGCCGCCGACGTGGACGCGGCGATTCCCGACCATCCGCTGACCCCGCTGAGCGCAGACGAAATTCGCTCGGTCCGCCGCATCGTCGATGCGGCAGGCCTGCTCGGCGATCAGGTCCGGTTCGTCTACGTCGCCCTCGAAGAGCCGCACAAGGATACGGTGCTCTCCTTCGCGAACGGTGATCCGATCGACCGACGGGCCCGAGTGTTGTTGTTGGACAGGGCAACAGGACTGGGCAGCGACCTCGTCGTATCGGTCACGCAGGATCGGGTGGTCGACAGCACGGCGTTGAACGCCGCGGCCGACGGTCACGTGCCCATTCTGGATCAGGAGTTCGAGGACATCGAGGAGTTCCTGCTGGACTGCCCGGAGTGGATCGCCGCGATGACCAAGCGCGGCCTCAACCCGCCTGACGTCCGCGCGGTTCCGTTGTCGGCGGGCGTGTTCGGTCACGAGGACGAGGTCGGCCATCGCATCGTCCGCGTGCTCGCCTTCTACCAGTACGACGCCGCCGACCTGCCGTGGGCGCACCCCATCGACGGGGTCGTCGCCTACGTCGACCTCACGGAGCGCCGTGTGCTGAAAGTCACCGACGAGATCGACCTACCACTGCCCGCCGAACGTGGTCAGTGGGATGCCGAACCGCACGCCGTACCCGCCCGCACCGACCTGAAGCCCATCGAGATCACCCAACCGGAGGGGCCGAGCTTCGCGGTCGACGGCAACCAGATCAGCTGGGCCGACTGGACCTTCCGGTTCGGCTTCGACGTCCGCGAAGGTCTGACCCTGCATCAGCTGGCAGTCGACGGCAGGCCGGTGGTCTACCGAGCATCGATCGCCGAGATGGTGGTGCCCTACGCAGACCCGTCGCCAGTTCGGTACTGGCAGAACTACTTCGACCAGGGCGAGTACCTGTTCGGCCGGTACACCAACTCGCTGGAGCTCGGCTGCGATTGCCTCGGCGACATCACGTACTTCGACGTCACCATCGCCGACGAGCATGGCAATCCCAAGGTGATGAAGAATGCCATCTGCCTGCACGAGGAGGACTTCGGGGTGCTGTGGAAGCACACCGACATGTTCAACGGCATGGCCGAGGTACGTCGTTCGCGCCGACTCGTCATCTCCTTCTTCTTGACCATCGGCAACTACGACTACGGCTTCTACTGGTACCTGTACCTCGACGGCACCATCCAGCTGGAGGCGAAGGCTACGGGAATCGTGTTCACCTCCGCCTACCGCGGTCCCGACGGCTTCGCCACCGAAATGGCCCCCGGCCTCGGCGCGCCGTTCCATCAGCATCTCTTCTCGGCGCGTCTCGACATGGCCGTCGACGGACAGTGCAACGTCGTCGAGGAAGTGGATGCCGAGCCCGTGCCGATCGGCCCGCAGAACCCGTGGGGCAACGCATTCCGGCCCAAGAAGACGAAGCTCGCCAGGGAGTCGCAGGCGCAGCGAATCGCGGACAACCTCAAGGCGAGGGTTTGGCACGTCACCAACCCGACTAAGCAGAACCGTCTTGGCCAGGACGTCGGCTATGCGCTGTATCCCGAAGGTCAGCCGGTCATGCTCGCCGACCCGTCCAGCTCGATCGCCGCTAGGGCAGCGTTTGCCACCAAGCACCTGTGGGTCACGAAATACGATCCCGAGCAACGCTATCCGGCGGGTCGCTTCGTCAATCAGCACCCCGGTGGCGCGGGTCTTCCCGAATGGGTGGCAGAAGACCGCGACCTCGACGGCCAGGACGTGGTGCTGTGGCACACGTTCGGGCTGACCCACTTCCCGCGTCCGGAGGACTGGCCGGTGATGCCAGTCGACTACGCGGGCTTCAAGCTGAAACCGCAGGGCTTCTTCGACAGAAACCCGACGTTGAACGTTCCCGCTGCACCGAAGACCCACTGCTGCGAGGATTGAGCGATGTCCGCCGCCACCACGTCCGCCGTCCTTGGGCGGCGGACGTGTGCGGTGCTCGCGGCGGGTTCGGCCGGGCTGCACGGGTTCATGGCCGCTCACGCAGGGACGCTCGCTGCGGCCGTGCTGATCGTCGCGATGGCCTGCGCCTGCCTCTACTGCGCGTGGGAGCTGTGGTCCCACGGGACGCTGCGCTCGTGGTGCGTCGTCGCGGTGATGAACCTCGGCATGGTCGCGGCGCACATGTCGCTGCCGCAGCATCACCACGGCGGCCTGGGCCACGTGGCTGCTGGCCCGTCGTCGACGTTGATGACGGTCGCGACGACCGTGGCCGTCGTCGAGGCCGTCGTGGCGGCTTCGGTGATGTGGCGCAGAACCCGTGGCATCGAGGGTCGCCTCGTTCTCGAACGTTCCGATCAGCCGAGCCTGCCGCGGGGTGCCTGGTAGGGAAGGGGCTAGCCCTCCGGCGGGGTGAACTGACTGATCGTGAACTCCGCGCCCTGCGGGTCGACGATGGTCGCCGACTTGGTGAACTCTGCCTCGTCGGAGTCAACGATCTTGCCGCCGAGGTTGTCGGCTAGTTCGGCCGATGCGTCGCGATCGGCCACCGTGAACGACACCTGCCACGCCTCGGCCCGGCCCTCCTGTTCGAGCTTCATCCACGCGATGGCGTCTTCGAACCCTGGCGGCGCGAAGCTCCCTTGGCGTTCGCGAATGCCCGGGTCGACCGTCGTTGCGAGGTGCTCGCCATAACCGGGTTTGCGGATCAACGTCGCGTCGAAGCCGATGTCGTCGATCTCCCAGCCGAACAGTGTCGAGTAGAACTTCGCGGCCTCGTGCGGGTCCGTCGTGAGCAAGTCGGAAAAGCCCCACGAACCGGGTGCGTTGACGAGTTGCGCGCCAGGCCGCTTGCGCGCCTGCCACAACCGGAACTCCGCGCCGCGGGGGTCGACGCACGTGGCTGTCCGGCCGCCGGGGCCTGCCTCCACCGGTGCCATCGTCACCTTGCCTCCGGACGTTTCAACGGCCTTCGCCGTCGCATCGGCGTCGTCGACGGCGATGTACGTGCGCCACGTGACGGCCTCGTCGTCGGAATCCGGCGACCCGATGGCGGCGACGTCCTGCCCGCCAAGGGTGGCGATGAGGTAGTGCCCCGGCGCCTCGGCGGGCATCGCATCGGTGAACGTCCAGTCGAACAGTCCTGCGTAGAAACGTTTGGCCTCGTCCAGGTCGTGGGCGATGGTGTCGACCCAGCTAGGCACTCCGTGAGGGTAGGTCCTGGTTTCAGTCATGCCTCATGGTTCCCTGCTCCACCGATGGGCCAAACCCGTCAGCGGTAGACCAGACCGGACAGCCGCCACGCCAATGCACGTTGCACTGCCGGAAAGCGTCCTGCCACGCCGATGACGGCGTTGCGAATCGGCCGCACCGCTGCTGGCAGCGTCGCCAGCCTGGTGAGTCGATCGGTGAGGCTGACCACCTGCTTGGCGATGGGCTTGCGAGCGTCGGCGTATTCGTCGAGCGCCGAATCTGGGCCTCCCGCAAGGACTGTCGCGAGCGCATCGGCCAGTGCGACCGCGTCCTGGATGCCGAGGTTCATCCCTTGGCCACCGGCAGGGCTGTGCACGTGGGCGGCGTCGCCTGCGAGCAGGATCCTTCCCGCGCGGTACGCATCAGCGACGCGGTGGTGCACGCGGAACCGCGAACCCCACACGACGGCGCTCACCTTCATCTGGCCGATTCCGCGGTCCGCGAGGATCTGTTGGAGGAGTGCGACCGACGGTTCCTCGGGGGCCTCGTCGACCGGTGCCACGATGCGGTACGCCCCGCTGGGCAACGGCGCGACGACCGTAAGCCCTTCCTTTGCCCAGAACAGCACTACCTCTTCGATCGGGAGCTGACCGGTCATGTGCGCGTCGGCAAGGACGAACGACTGCCCGTAGCTATCGCCGTGGAATCCGATGCCTGCCTGTTCGCGCACGGTGCTGTGCATGCCGTCGGCGCCGACGACGTAGCGGGCGCGGACGGTGTCGCCGTCGGTGAAGGTGGCGGTGACGCCCTCGGCATCCTGTACGACGGAGGCCAACACCTTCGGCCGGGTGACCTCGCCACCAAGCTCGTGGACGCGGTCGAGCAGTAGGCGTTCTGTGTCGTTTTGAGGCAGCATCAGCGTGTAGGGATAGGTGCTGTCCAGACCGCTGAAGTCGATCTGGATCAGCTGCCGCTTGCCATCGCGGATGGTGAAGTGCGGCGCATGGATGCCCTCCTTGACCATGTGCCGAGAGACGTCGAGGCCTTCCAAGACCTCCAGGGTGCGAGCGTTCACGGCTCCCGCGCGTGAGGTGTTCGCACCCTCGGCCTGCCGGTCGACGAGCACCACCTTCGTGCCATCGCGCAGTAGTGATGCGGCGAGTGTGAGGCCGGTGGGGCCCGCTCCAACGATGAGTACGTCGGTGTCGTTCATGGCGATCCCTTACTTCGAAGTTTTGCCAACGCATGTTGGCATTTCCCATGTTGCATCGCGCGCGTAGAAAAGTCAACACGTGTTGGCCTACACTCGTTGGCATGGGTACGAAGGCAGATCAGACCAAGGCCGTCATCCTCGCCGCGGCGAGGGAACGGTTCGCCGAATCTGGCTATGAGGCCGCCACCATCCGTGCCATCGCCGCCGACGCGAACATCGATCCCTCGATGGTGATGCGCTACTTCGGCAACAAGGAGCAACTGTTCGCGGCGGCCGCTGAGTTCGACCTGCACTTTCCCGATCTGTCCGACGTCCACCCCGAGGACCTGGGCGCAGCGCTGGTGACGCACTTCCTCGCCCAATGGGAGGACGACGAAGCCCTCGTCGTGCTGTTGCGTTCGGCGACCACGAATGCCGAAGCGGCCCAACGCATGAAGGACATCTTTGCCGCGCAACTCATGCCGGCCATCGCAAAGTTCGTGCCGCCGCAGGACGCGCCGCGTCGTGCTGGTCTGATCGCCACGCAGGTACTCGGAATGGCATTGTGCCGCTTCATCTTGCGGCTGCCGCCGGTCGTCGCGATGTCACGTGAAGACCTGATCGATTCGCTCGGTCCGACGCTGCAGCGCTACGCGACGGGCTAGGCCTCGATCTCGCCGGCCATCCTGCGCTCGATCGCCGCGCGCGTCGTCGCGGGCAGGGCGATCAGTCCCTCGACTTCTCTGCGTGCCTTGGCGTAGGCGTTCTGCCGCTCGGGAAGGGTGGCCGATTCGTCGGATGCCACCCGCAGCAGCTGCTGCGCCCGTTCGAGACGCTGTTGGGCGTCCTCCGAGAAATCGCTTCGCCTGCGCCTGATCGCTTCGGCCTCGGCCACGTCGAACGCCGCGGCGTAGTCGTGTACGGCGTCGCGATAGTCGAGGCGCGCATCGCGATCGTCGACCAAGTCCTCCGCCTTCGAGGGCCGCAACAGGTCAGCGCGGCTCCTGGCCCGGTGGAACTCGATCGTCAAGGGCTGACGCATGTCCGTCATCATCGGGAAGTCGAGCAGCTTGGCGACGTCCGTCTCGTAGTCCAGCCAACGTGCGTCGATCCCGTCGTGTTGATCAAGCACTTTGCGAATCTCTCGCCGCGCCGTCGCTTCGTCGACTCGCGCCCGTCCCGATGCCTCGGCGATTGCGATCTTGGTCTGCTGCTTGATCCGGTATCGCTCCAGCCTCCGGGCCGCGCGTCTCTCGTTGGCCGCGGAGATTCCCCTCACGGCGCCGCCGATCACCCCGCTGAGCGGGAAGACGAGCCACCAGAAGTGCAGGACGGAATCCACGGTTTCCAGAATGCCACCGACGAGCGTCGGCGCTGCGTGCCAGGCGCTTCAGCGCTGAGCGAAATCTACTGCGGCGAGACCGAAGGCAGGTGCTATATCTGCGTCGGCTTCGTTCCAGCGCGACCTGCATCGGACTTGTCGAAGAATTGGCCAAGCAGCTGCCGCGCCTCGGCCTGATCGACGCAGGTGTATGAATTCCACCCCTCGATCCGCAGCTGATCGTCCAGCGGTTTGCCGACGACCTCGAGGACGGTTTCCTTGGCAGAGCGCACTGCGCGTTGGGAGTTCCGAAGTATCTGTCGAGCTAGTAGCTCGGCCTCCTGCATCAGTTGTTCGTGTGGAACGACTTTCATCACCATGTTGCATTGCAGCGCCCGCCCTGCGTCGATCGGCTCGGCGGTGAGCACCATTTGCATCGCCACGCCGACGCCGCATGCGTTCACCAACCGGGTGATTCCGCCGTCACCGTGATGGAATCCCCGCCGCGCCTCGAACGATCCGAACATCGCGTGCTGGGACGCCACCCGCAGATCGCATGCAAGCGCGAGTTCGAGCCCGCCCGCCAATGCCCACCCGTTCACCGCAGCGATCGTCGGCTTGGTGATTCGATGCAGTCCCCGGGTAATGCCTCCCAAGCCGAGGTCGACGATCTCACGTACCCGGCTCGGCGACGCGTCGACGTAGTTGACCGGCACGTAGGTCGCTAGGTCGGCACCTGCGCAGAAGGCGTCGCCGATACCAGTCAAGATCGCGACATCGGCATCGTCGTCATCGCGGAAGTCGGCCCAGATGCGGCACAGATCTTCATGCATCTGCGGGGTGATCGCGTTCTTGGCTTCGGGTCGGTTCAGCGTGATGTAGGCGATCCTGTCGCGTCGTTCGTATCCGATCTCTTTCACGGGTCAATACTGCGCCAGCGTCGGGCGGGTCCGCGGAACTATTCCGGCGGCGCACTCGCCTCTTCGCGTCGACCCCAGGGCATGCCGATGTGCCGATAGCGCTCCAGCCGTTTGGCCAGTCTCTCGTCACTCGGCATCGACCTCAGTCGATCGAGTTCATCCGCGATCGTCGCCGATAGCCGCGACGTGAAGTCTGCAGGGGTGTCCGCCGCATCGGGATGCTCGGGCACGATGGCGTCGACGATGCCGTGGCGCATCAGATCCGCCGACCGAATGCCTTGCGCGGCAGCGAGTTCCGGAGCGTGATCGGTATCCCGGTACACGATCGCACTGGCTCCTTCCGGCGGCAAGGGAGCAAGCCAGCCGTGAAGTGCGGCAAGCACCCTGTCTGCGGGCACCATCGCTAGGGCCGGGCCGCCGCTGCCCTGGCCGAGCAGCACCGACACGGTTGGAGTGTCCAGCGTGACGAGTTCGGCGAGGCATCGGGCGATCTCGCCCGCCAGGCCACCCTCCTCGGCCTCGACCGAGAGCGCGGGGCCGACGGTGTCGATGACGAGCACCAGCGGCAGCCGAAGCCCCGCGGCGAGCGCCATGCCCCTGCGAGCCTCTCGCAACGCCCGCGGTCCGACCAGCCCGCCGAGCACGCGCTGCTGGCCGACTACGACGGCGGGCTGACCCCCGAAGCGCGCAAGTGCCAGCAGCGTGGTGGCCGCCTCGCCGCGTTCGGTGCCGGACAGCAATACGGTCTCGGTCGTCGCGTGTCGCAGCAGGTATCGCACCCCTGGCCGGTCGGGCCGCCGCGACGCCTCGACCGAGGTCCATGCGGGCACCTCGGCGATGGGCTCGGGGTCCGGCGGCTTCGGCGGCGAACCGGGATCGTCGGCTATCACCCGCAGCGTGCGGTCCAGCGTCCCGCGGAGCAGTTCCAGCGCGACGACGCCGTCGATGACGCCGTTGCGGTGCAGGTTCTCCGCGGTCTGGACGTCCTTGGGGAACGGCTCGCCGTAGAGCTGCTCGTAGACGCGCGGACCGAGAAACCCGATCAACGCGCCCGGTTCCGCGGCGGTGACGTGTCCGAGCGAACCCCACGATGCGAACACGCCGCCCGTCGTCGGATGCCGCAGGTAGACCAGGTACGGCAGGTGTGCTTGCTTGTGCAGCTCGACGGCAGCGGCGATCTTCACCATCTGCAGGAACGCGACGGTGCCCTCTTGCATCCGGGTGCCGCCCGAGCTCGGCGAGGCGACCAGGGGCAGGCGCTCGGCGGTAGCGCGTTCCACGGCGGCGGTGATTCGCTCGGCCGCTGCAACGCCGATGGAACCTGCCAAGAAGTCGAACTCGCAGGCGACGACGGCGACCCGTCGCCCGAACACCAGGCCTTCGCCGGTCAGCACGGATTCGTCGAGGCCGGTCGCCGCGCGGGCCTTGGCCAGTTCGCTGGCGTAGGTCTCGTCGGGGTGGACGTCGAGCGGCGCGCTGTCCCAGCTGATGAACGAGCCATCGTCCAGCACTGCGTCGCGCAGCTCAACAGCGCCGATGCGGCTCACGAGGCAAGGCTATCCCTTGGCTCGATAGGGTAGGCCCATGATTGGAATGACCCGCGACGGCGACGTGATGACCCTCGAGATGCAACGGGAAGATCGCCGCAACGCGCTGAACTGCGAGCTCGTCGACAGTTTGCGGGAGGCGGTCGAGCATGCCGCGGGCGAGGACGTCCGGGTGATCGTCCTGACCGGCGCAGGCAACGTGTTCAGTTCCGGTGCGGACCTCACCGACGCCGCAGGCATGGCGGAAAAGCTGCCCGACAAGGCCAAGGCGCTGAACCTCGCCATCGACGCCGCGCCGATGCCCGTCATCGGCGCGATCAACGGACCAGCAATCGGGGCGGGCGTCATCCTCGCGATGATCTGCGACCTGCGCGTCGTCTCGCCCGACGCCTACTTCCAATTTCCGGTCGCGAAATATGGCTTGGCGCTGGACAACTGGAGCATCCGGCGGTTGACGTCACTGGTAGGTGCGGGCCGAGCACGGGGCATGCTGATGGCCGCCGAGCGGCTCACCGCGGACACGGCGCTGCAGACGGGCATGGCCAACCGACTCGGCAAGCTAGCTGACGCGCAGGCATGGGCGGCCGAACTTGCCGGCTACGCCCCGATTGCCATGCAGCACGCCAAGCGCGTCCTCAACGACGACGGCGCCTACGAGGACCCGTGGCCCGTTCATCAGGAGCTCTTCGAGAAGGCCTGGGCCAGCCAGGACGTCATCGAGGCCCAGGTGGCGCGCATCGAGAAGCGCCCGCCGAACTTCAAGGGCGCCTAGACATGCTGCGCGCGGCGGTCCGACTGGTCGGCGGTACTGCGGCGATCGTCGGCGGCGGTTGGACGCTGCGCGCGCTACAGGGGACGCCTTCGGCGCTGGGCGCCTCGCCGGTTCAGATCGATGCCGTCGCGAAACGCTCGCCGAACTATCACGACGGAGTCTTCGCCAACCTCGAACCTGGGACCGACGAAGGCCTGACCCGCCAGGAGCAGCTTCTCCTCATCCGTGACGTGGTCGCCGGTGGATCGAAGGGGCATCCGCCTGCTGCGGTGCCGCTGGTCACACCGTCTCCTGGCCTACCCGCCGCCGATCTCGCCGTCACCTGGTACGGACATTCGTCGGCCGTCATCGAGATCGACGGCTTTCGCGTGCTCGCAGACCCGGTGTGGAGCGAGCGGTGCTCACCGTCGCACGCGGTCGGCCCGCAGCGCATGCACCCGGTGCCCGCTCCGCTGGACTCGCTCCCTGCCATCGACGCCGTGATCATCAGCCACGACCACTACGACCACCTCGACGTCGTCACCATCAAGCAGTTGGCCAGCACGCAGCGCGCCAAGTTCTACGTGCCGCTGGGCGTCGGCGCCCACCTGCGGGCATGGCACATTCCCGACGACCGGATCGTGGAGTTGGACTGGAACGAGAGTGCCCGACTCGGCGAGCTCACCCTCGTGTGCACTCCAGCCCGGCACTTCTCGGGTCGCTTCGTCAACCGCAACGTCACGCTGTGGTCGTCGTGGGCTCTGATCGGCCCGCGGCACAAGGCGTTCTTCGGCGGCGACACCGGTTACGGCAAGAGCTTCGTCGACGTCGGTGCCGAGCACGGCCCGTTCGACATCACTCTGATGCCCATCGGGGCGTATCACCCGGGCTGGCCTGACATCCACATGAACCCCGAGGAAGCGGTCCGTGCCCATCGCGACGTGACCGACCGCGGGCTCATGCTGCCGATTCACTGGGGGACGTTCCGGCTCGCGCCGCACCCCTGGTCCGAGCCAGTGGAGCGACTGCTCGCCGCAGCAGACGCCGAAGGCGTGGCCATCGCGGTTCCTCGGCCCGGCCAGCGTGTCGACAGCGGCACATCTACCGCTGTCGCGGAAAGCGACACGTCCGCGGTGTTAGACCCATGGTGGCGCTTGTAACGGGTTAGCGTGCGGGGGTGCGCGCAAAGACGTTGTTCCGGCCGCTGATCTGCTCGATCGCCATCGTCGGGTTGCTCGCCGCGTGCGACGCCAAGCCGGTGTCACCCGCGGCTCCGGTCACCTCTGACGTACCGCCCCAACAGGAACCTGCAATGCCATTGCCGGACAACGCCGTCGACAACGCGGTGAGCAAACTCGACGGTCTCGCAGCCGATCTCGTGCAGAAGTCGGGTATCCCAGGGCTGGCCGTTGCGGTGGTTCATGGCGGAAAGACGGTCTACGCAAAGGGATTCGGGGTCAAGGATGTCCGCAACGGAGACAATGCCGCCAACAAGGTGGATCCCGACACGGTGTTCCAGTTGGCTTCGCTGTCCAAACCGCTGGGTTCCACCGTCGTCGCTCACCAGGTAGGGCAGAACGCGATCAGCTGGGACACCCCCATCGTCGAGAAGTTGCCGTGGTTCGCGCTGTCCGACCCGGCGATCACGAAGATGGTGACGGTCGGCGACATGTACTCGCATCGGTCCGGGTTGCCAGATCACGCTGGCGACCTATTGGAGGATCTCGGCTACGACCGGCGATACGTGCTGGACAGGTTGCGCGACCATCCACTTGCGCCGTTCCGAATCTCCTACGCCTACACCAACTTCGGCCTGACGGCAGCGGCCGAGGCGGTTGCAGTCGGCGCTGGCAAGTCCTGGGAGGACCTCAGTCAGGACGTGTTGTACAAACCGTTGGGCATGACGTCGACGAGCTCGCGGTTCGACGAGTACATGGCGCGTCCCGACCGCGCCGTCGGGCACATTCACGTGGACGGCCGCTATGAGCCGGACTACGTCCGAGACGCCCAACCGGAGGCCCCCGCGGGAGGGGTGAGCAGTTCGGTCAACGACATGACGAAGTGGTTGACCATGATGCTGGCCAACGGGAGCTACGACGGCAAGACGATCGTCGAGGAGAAGGCGCTGCTGCCTGCGATCACCCCACAGAGCGTGGCGGACCGCGCCACCGACGCCGTCGCGAGATCCGGGTTCTATGGATACGGGTTCAACGTGGGCACGACATCCGATGCCAGAACGCAATTGAGCCACTCGGGTGCCTTCGAACTGGGTGCAGGCACCAACTTCGTGATCATCCCGTCTGCCGACGTGGCGATCGTCGCGCTGACGAACGCGACGCCGTCGGGCGTTCCCGAGGCGCTCACCGCGGAGTTCGCCGATCTCGTCCAGTTCGGGAAGGTGCGCGAAGACTGGTACGCGCTCTACGGCCACGCATTCGCGGAGATGGAGCGGCCGGTTGGATCGCTCACCGGCAAGCAGCCGCCACCCAATCCAGCGCCCGCCGCGCCGCTGGCGACCTACGTCGGCACCTATGCCAACCCCTATTGGGGCGCTGCCCGCGTCACCGAGAGGGACGGCGCCCTGACGCTGGCGCTCGGCTCCAAGCTCAGCGTCAAACTCAAACATTGGGACGGGAACGTCTTCACCTACGAGTGGGTTTCCGAAAACTCCCCGCCGGGAACGGTTTCCAAGGCCACGTTCGACGGCGCGAAGCTGATGCTCGAGTACTACGACCAGGAGGGGAAGGGGACATTCTTACGATGAGGATTGGGCCCCGATGACGGTGGCAACGGCCGCAGGGCTCTCCGACGCGGAAGTCGCGCAACGCGTCGCAGAGGGCAAGACGAACGACGTCCCCACCAGGGCGGCCCGCAGCGCTTCGGAGATCTGGCGTGCCAACGTATTCACCCGCATCAACGCGATCCTCGGCATTCTGTTCCTCCTGGTGCTCGCAACGGGGTCGCTGATCAACGGGCTCTTCGGGTTGTTGATCATCGCGAACAGTGCCATCGGCATCGTGCAGGAGCTACGCGCCAAGCAGACGTTGGACAGGCTCGCCATCGTAGGGCAGGCGAAGCCGTTGGTGCGCAGGCAATCCGGAACCGGGGCGCGGCTGCCCAGCGAGGTGGTCCTCGACGACGTCATCGAGCTCGGGCCTGGCGATCAGATCGTCGTCGACGGCGATCTGCTGGAGGAGGCCAACCTAGAGGTCGACGAGTCGCTTCTGACCGGTGAGGCCGACCCGATCGAGAAGAACGTCGGCGACAAGATCATGTCGGGCAGCTTCGTCGTCGCAGGGTCCGGGGCGTATCGCGCCACGAAGGTGGGTAGGGAGGCCTACGCCGCCAAGCTGGCCGACGAGGCGAGCAAGTTCACCTTGGTCAAGTCCGAATTGCGAAGCGGCATCAACAGGATTCTGCAGTTCATCACCTACCTCCTGATCCCCGCGGGTCTGCTCATCATCTACACCCAGCTGTTCACGACGAACGTCGGATGGCGAGAGTCATTGCTGCGCATGGTCGGCGCGCTGGTGCCGATGGTGCCCGAGGGACTGGTGCTCATGACGTCGCTGGCCTTCGCAGTGGGCGTCGTCCGGCTCGGACGTCGGCAGTGTCTGGTTCAGGAGTTGCCTGCGATCGAGGGGCTGGCGCGCGTCGACGTCGTGTGTGCGGACAAGACGGGCACGTTGACCGAGAACGGCATGCGGGTAAGCGATTTGAAGTCACTCGGCGACACGGATGGCGGCGGCCAGGAGCGAAGCGACAGGGGGATCGACGTCGGCAACGTGCTGGCTCAGCTCGCGGCCGACGACGCGCGGCCCAACGCCAGCATGACCGCGATTGGCGAGGCGTACAAGATGCCCCCCGGCTGGACTATGACGGCGAGCGCGCCGTTCAAGTCCGCGACCAAGTGGAGCGGCGCCTCCTACGGTGAACACGGCAATTGGGTGATCGGAGCGCCCGACGTCCTGCTCGACCCCGAGTCGCCCGAAGCCGAGCAGGCCGAGCAGATCGGGGCCCTCGGCTTGCGGGTGCTGCTGCTCGGCTCGTCGGACCGGTCGGTCGATGACGCCGACGCGCCAGGTGTCGTCACCCCGGTGGCGCTGATCGTGCTCGAACAGCGAGTCAGGCCCGACGCCCGCGAGACATTGGAATACTTTGCTGCTCAACGGGTTACCGTCAAGGTGATCTCCGGCGACAACGCAGTGTCCGTGGGGGCCGTCGCGGCGTCGCTCGGCCTGGAGGGGGAGACGCTCGACGCGAGGGAGCTGCCGGACGACGTCGACGAACTGGCCGACACGCTGACGGAGTACACCACGTTCGGCCGCGTGCGACCCGACCAGAAGCGAGCCATGGTGCACGCACTGCAATCTCGCGGCCACACGGTGGCGATGACCGGGGACGGCGTCAACGACGTTCTCGCGCTCAAGGATGCCGACATCGGCGTCGCGATGGGATCGGGTAGCTCGGCGTCGCGGGCAGTCGCGCAGATCGTGTTGCTGGACAACAAGTTCGCCACGTTGCCATACGTGGTCGGCGAGGGCCGTCGCGTGATCGGCAACATCGAACGCGTGTCGAATCTGTTCCTCACCAAGACCGTGTACGCGGTGTTGCTGGCGACCCTCGTCGGCCTGGCCGGGCTCTCGGCGAAGTGGTTCGGCACCGAGCCGCTGCCCTTTCCTTTCCAGCCGATCCACTCCACCATCGCCGCGTGGTTCACCATCGGCATACCCGCGTTCATCCTGTCGCTCGCGCCCAACAACGAACGCGCGCAAACGGGTTTCGTACGCCGGGTGATGACGTCGGCGCTGCCGTCTGGATTGGTGGTGGGTACCGCGACATTCGCCACCTATCTGCTTGTCTACCGCGGTCACTCGGCCAGCCAAGTCGAGCAGACGCAGGCCTCGACGGCCGCACTGATCACGCTATTGGTGAGCGCACTGTGGGTGCTCGCAGTCGTTGCAAGGCCCTACCAATGGTGGCGCGTCGCGTTGGTCGCGGCATCGGCCCTTGCGTACGTGGCGATCTTCTCGATTCCGCTCGCGCGCAAGGAGTTCATGTTGGACCCGTCCAACCTCGCGGTGACGTCGATGGCGCTTGGAATCGGGGTGCTCGCGGCGGCCGCCATCGAACTGATCTGGTGGGTGCAGGGCCGGATTCTTGGCGAGCGGCGCCAGGTGTGGCGGCCGTCCTGACCAGGATCGGTATGGGCCAGCGCGAACCGCTAGGCTGACCGCATGGGATTTCTCGACAAGGTCAAGGATTTGCTGTCCAAGAACACCGACAAGGTGGACGCCGCAATCGAAAAGGTCGGCGACGTGGTAGATCAGAAGACGGGCGACAAGTACAAGGGCGCAGTCGACAAGGTTCAAGACGTTGCCAAGAAAGCAGTAGACAGCACGAAGTCCGATTCGCAGAAGCAGGGCGAACAGGTTCCGCCGACGCAGCAGTCCGGCCAGCCACCTCAAGCCACCGAGCCGCCTGCCTGACCGATGGCCAAGCTTTCCGTCTCAGTCGACGTCCCCCTGACGCCGGAGCGCGCGTGGGAGTGTGCGTCGGACCTGTCCCGCTACAAGGAGTGGCTGACCATCCACCGCGTGTGGCGCAGCAAGCTGCCCGAGACTCTGGAGAAGGGCACTGTCATCGAGTCGATTCTCGAGGTCAAGGGCATGGCCAACCGGATCAAGTGGACCATCGTCAACTACAAGCCCCCGGACTCGATGACGCTTGACGGCGTCGGGGTTGGCGGGGTCAAGGTGAAGCTGATCGGCAGGGTCAAGCCTGCTGGCGATGGCTCAACCTTCGCCCTCGACATCCATCTCGGCGGCCCCGCCCTTTTCGGTCCGATCGGGATGTTGGTGGCCGCTTCGCTCAAGAGTGACATCCGTGACTCGCTGGACAAGTTCAAGGCCGTCTTCGCGCCTGCCTGATCTGTCTGGACGCCATCTTGGTGAACTCCACGGTCGACCTACGCACCGAGCCGAGATCCAACGACGAGAACACGGTCTCGACCATGCCGAACGGCAAAGTGGTGACGACCGCGCCGCGCCCGTACTCGATGTGAAAGGAGCCGGGCTTGATGGTGAACCCACGGATCTGGCCCTTCTCCAGGCGCTGGTATCCGCCGGGCAGCAGGACGGTGGGCGTGGTCTGCTCGGACTCCAGGTCGTAGGACTCGATCTGGCCTGCGAGCAGCCATTTGTGGATCTCGACGCGCTTGTATCGACCCGAGAACCCCTCCGAACCCGTCGGGGTTCCGAATAACACCAAGTACTCGTTAGCGCTGAAGTAGAGGAACTTGACCTTGCCCACGATGCCGCCCGCCCGATTGCCGACCCAGCGCCCCGGCGTCGGTGCGATCAGGTCGGGGTACTCGGCGGAGAGCAACTCGGTTGTGCGGTTGATCTGCTCACCGCCGTCAACCGGTATGCCGACGACCTTTTCGGCGACCGCAGCGAGCACGTCGAGATCGATCTTGTAGCGCATGGACACTAGGTAATCACAGGGAGCCGTAATGCAGATCGACATGATTGGAACCCACGCCGTGACGGTCGCGGATCGGCTGGCCGCATTGGTCGGCGGCGTCGCAGGCATCGGGCTGCCCGTGCGTATCCGAGCGTGGGACGGTAGTGAGGCGGGGCCGAAGGACGGACCGGTACTGATCATCCGCAACAGGCGAGCGTTGCGCAGGTTGCTGTGGGCGCCAGGCGAAATGGGTTTGGCGCGAGCGTATGTCACCGGGGACGTCGACGTCGATGGCGACTTGGCCGACGGCTTCCGTCGTGCATGGGCCGCCGCGCCTGCGAATCGTCCGGCAATCTCCTTGCGGGACAAGGTTGGTGCGGTCGCGGCGGCGGTCAGGCTGGGTGTCGTCGGCCCGCCGCCAAGGCCGCCGGCCGCCGAGGCGAAGCTGAGGGGTCGTTTGCACACCCGTGGGCGCGACCGCGCCGCGATCGCGCACCACTACGACCTTTCGAACGACTTCTATCGACTGCTGCTCGACGAGCACATGGCCTATTCGTCGGCGTACTACACCGAGGACGATCAGTCGCTTCACGACGCGCAGACCGCGAAGCTCGACCTGGTATGTCGCAAGCTGAAGCTAGTGGAGGGCCAGCGGCTGCTCGACGTCGGCTGTGGCTGGGGGTCGATGATCCTGTACGCCGCGCGCAACTTCGGCGTACACGCCACCGGCATCACGTTGTCTGCGGAGCAGCGCGACTTCATCACCGAGCGCATCGCCGAGCAGGGGCTAGTGGGACGGGTCGACGTCAGGCTGCAGCACTATCGTGAATTCGACGATCCACCAGCGACATTCGATGCCGTCAGCTCGATCGAGATGGGTGAGCACGTCGGCGAGGAGCACTATCCCGGCTACGTCGACATCATGTACCGAGCGCTGAAGCCCGGTGGCCGACTGGTGCTGCAACAGATGTCGCGGCGGGCAGACTCCGCGCCGGGCGGTGGACCGTTCATCGAGTCCTACATCGCCCCCGACATGCACATGCGCCCGCTGTGGCAGACCATCCGGCACGTCGAGGGAGGCGGCTTCGAGGTCCGGCACGTCGAGGCGATGCGTGAGCAGTACGTGAAGACCGTCGACGATTGGATCGCGACCTTCGAGAAGAACTACGACCAGTTCGTCGCGCTGCAGGGCGAAGAGGTCGCCAGGGTGTGGCGGCTCTACCTCGTCGGCGGCGGCCTCGCATTCGAACAAGGTCGGATGGGCGTCGACCAGATCTTGTCGATCAAGCCCTGACCCGCGGCTCAACTGCCCCAGCGCCAAACGGGTGGATCGTCGCCGTCGACCTGTCGACCCATTGGCCACACACGTCCCAGAATCCCCGTGCGCGACCCATAGTCCCCATTGCCCGGCTCTGAGCGAATTCAGACCTCTTGCCGTTGCCGCGGAACCGAATTCGCTCAGAGGCGGGCACGGACATTGTCGCTCGGCCGAGGTACGCAAGTGGCCGATGTGGTGATGAACGCTCGGCGAGGTCCACGATAAATCGGTCAGGCCGTGACGCGTTGCCCCTTGTGCAACGTCTCCAGAAGCTCCAGGTACGGCCCGACGAAGTATGCGGTATCGCCAGCGGAGAGCTGGCTGTCACGGCGGGGGTGCAGCTGTACCTCGCCTGGCGAGCGGACGATCGCGATCGCGCGAGTGGCCGTCGACATGTCCTCCATCCTCAGCCCGTCGAGCTCGCTTCCGGGCTCTACCTCGACACCGCCTACCATGAACGACTGCTGTCCCACCGAGAACGTGCCGAGCACCTCCAGGCCCATCGCGGAGCCGATGAACCACGGCGCGGCCAATTCGACAGTCGAGCGCACGTTTTCGAAACCAAACCGCTGCGCGACGGCGGCGCCCAACGTCCTGTCGTATACGCGCAGCACGACGGGAACGCCTGGCCGGTCCGCCGACCGCATCCAGCGCTCACCGAGCCGCTCGCGAAGCACGATGCCTGTCTCGATGTTCACCATGTCGGACTGAGTGAGGACCGCTACGGCGACGGCATCGTCGATCCGAGCCGACTCCAGCGTCTGGGCCAGTGTCGCATCACCGAAGATCACGGGGACGTCGAGTTCGGCCGCCGAAGACAGGAAGCGGTTGTCGGGGCTGCGCTCGATGACCACCACGTCGTGTCCTGCGGCCTTCAGGTCCGCGACCACTCGGATGCCGAACGAGCCGAGGCCGACGACGATGATGTGGTCCTCCAGTTCGCGGACCTTGCGCAGGCCCGCGTTCTGGGCGATGCGCCGAGACAGCAACAGGTCGGCGACGAAGGCCATCAGCACGGCCGTCGACGTGACGCCAGCGAACATCAGCCCGATGCCGAACAGCCGCAGCCACGTGGGCTGGTCTTGGAAGCTGAAGTCGCCGTAGCCGACAGTCGCAATGGTCTCGGTGGAGAAGTAGAGCGCGTCGATGAAGCTCATCTGTGGCTTGTTGTAGCAGAACCGCAGCAGCACGGTGGCGCCCAAGAGCAGCGTCATCGACGCCGCGAACGCCTTGAAGAAGTTCGGGTTGACGTCGTAAAGGAAGGCGCGGACCGCGTCGATCACCCGCTTGAGCGGCTTGCGCCGGTGGGCGTTGTAACCCCGCGCTCCTCGGTGGCCTGCCTCGGCCTGCACCGCGGCGAGTGACGTCACCTCGATGCCCTGGGCGATCAGTTCCTCGGCGGTGCCGATCATCGCCGTCCAGTCGCCTTCGTGGACGCGAAGGTCGCGTCCGGGGCAGGCCACCACGGTGCCGGGATCGGGCGAGGTCTCATCGCGGACCACCGCGACTGGGGCCAGGTCGCCGAACAGCTCGCGTAGCGACGCGTCGCGGGGCGCGTCGGTTCCGGAGATGACGAATTCCACGCCGGCGACGGTGATCGAATGCGTGGTGCGGGACAGACATGCCTCGACCACCGACGGCGCAGCGAGATCGGCGACGTCCAGGATGGCGCCGGGTCCATTGCCGATCGCAACGGCTTCGCGCAAGACGCTGTTGGCGACCCTGGCGACGACTCGAACTGAAGGGTTCAATTCGCGTGCTAGCAGCGCGATCTCGAGGTTCAGCGCGTCGTCGTCGTCGGCACAGATGAGAGCCGCGGCATTCGCGATGCCCGCGTCGCGCAACTCCGCCGAGGAAAACACGACCGCGATCTCGCGACCTGCAGCCCGGAGCTGCTCGATGATCCGCATCCCCAGCGGATCGTCGCCGCAGACGATGATGTGCCCCTGCATTCTGTGAACCTACTTCGGAAACCTTCGCCGCGAGGGGTGAAGATGGGGCGATGAGTTCGAACATTTACGTCAAGGCCTGCATCAACGGCGCCCGCACCCCCGATCAGCACCCCGACCTGCCTGTCACGCCAGAGCAGCTGGCTGCCGCAGCCCTGGCCGCTCACCGCGCGGGCGCCAAGGCCGTGCACATGCACCCCAAGACCGCCGACGGCAAGGACTCGCTATACGACGCCGAGGTGTCGGCAGCGGTCGCGGCGGTGCGCGCCGCGGTGCCCGGTCTGCCGTTGGGCGTGACGACGGGGTTCTGGGCCCTGCCCGACGCGGACGCACGCCGTCGCGCGGTCGAGGGCTGGACGGTGCTGCCCGACTTCGCATCGCTGAACTGGCACGAACCTGGTAGCCCTGAGCTCGCCGAGGTTCTGCTGAGCAAGGGGTTGGGCGTCGAGGTGGGGCTGTTCCACGCCGAGGCCGCCGCGTCGTGGGCCGAATCGGAGATGGCCAAGCACTGCATGCGCGTGATGATCGAACTACAGGCCGACGAGGACGTCGCGGTCGCCGACGACATGCTCAGCCGGGTCCTTGCCGCAGGCTCGCCCGCCCCCGTCCTCCTGCACGGCCTCGACGAAAGTTGTTGGCCCCTCTTGAAACACGCGGGTGTCCGGGGCGTTCAGACGAGGATCGGCATGGAGGACACGTTGAAGCTTCCCGACGGCTCGACGGCGCCAGACAACGCAGCGCTGGTGTCGGCGGCGATCAACCTGCTTACTCAGTAGGGGCGGCCAGGGCGAAGTCGGCGAAGTCGAAGCCAGGCACCACGACACAGCTCACCAGGGTTGGTTCGTCGTCGCGAGGACGGGCACGCTGCCAGTGCCCCGGCGGGACCACCAACTGCGGCTGTTCGCCTGCGGCGACGTCGCTGCCGAGCAGAAGCGTTCTCGCGCTTTCCCGTTGGGGCCCGATCTCCAGAAGCAATGGGCCGCCGCGATGGTAGAGCCAGACCTCGGCGCTGCGCACGGTGTGCCAGGCCGATTGCTGTCCAGGCATGAGCAGGAACAGGATCGCGGTTCCCGCACTGCGTGTTCCGGTGTACTCAGGGGGGAGGGCAGACTCGCCGAAGGACAATTCGCTGCGCCAGGTCTCCCTGAACCAGCCACCCTCCGGATGCGGGGAAAGATCGAGCTGCCGAGCCCAGTCCGGTAGCTTCGTCATGGGTCAAGCCTACGTCGGGGCGGTCAGCGAACCAGTTAGTCTTGCCGCATGTCTCGCCCCCACCCGGGATGGTCCGTCGTACTGTGCGCAGCGGTACTGATGGTCAGCACGTGGTTTCCGTGGCTGACTACGGCAGCCAACCACGGTGGCCGGGCGAGCGCGATCGGCGGCAAGGTCGGCAACATCGGAGTTCCGCCGGAGGGCTTCGGGGTCGGCCAACTGATCGTGCTGTTGTCGGCGACCTTGATCGTCGCGGGAGCGATGGCTGCCCGCAGTCTGTACCCGAGGATCTCTTCGACTGCGGCACTGTCGATTTCGGTATTTCTCGCCGTCATGGTGGCGTGGTACTACCACCTCTACGTCGCTGCGCCCGTCTCGGCGGGCTACGGCCTGTGGATTGGGGGAGCGGCGATGGTGCTCGCCATGGTCCTGTCGGTGCTGACGATGGTCGTGGGCTGGGCCGGGGCAGGTGGAGGCCGATGACCGGTTTCGTCGAGCCGGTCGTGCTGACCGGACGACGATGGGTTTCGCTGGAACCGCTCACGGCGGCACACGTGCCCGAGATCGCGACGGCTTCCGCCGACGGTGACTTGGGCAAGCTGTGGTTCACTGGCGCGCCATCGCCAGAGCGTGCGCAGCAGTGGGTCGACGCGCGGCTCGCCGTGCAAAGCCCCTCGACCGGGTTGACGTTCGTGGCGCGCACGATGGACGGCGCTCTCGTCGGCTCGTCGAGCTACCTGAACGTAGATCCGCCGAACCGGCGGCTAGAAATCGGGGCAACCTGGTACTCGGCGTCGGTCCGCCGCACGGGTGTCAACACCGAGGCGAAGCTGCTCATGCTGAGCCATGCCTTCGACGAATTGGGTTGTGTCGCCGTCGAATTCCGTACGCACTTCATGAACGCCGCCAGTCGCGCCGCGATCGAGCGGCTGGGCGCCAAACTCGACGGTGTCCTGCGCAGTCATCAGCTGCTGCCAGATGGCTCGCGACGTGACACCGTCGTCTACTCGATCCTCGACGTCGAATGGCCTGCGGTGCGCAACAACCTGCACTTCCGGCTGGATCGCTAACCTCCGAAGTCCACGTCCTTCGCATCGACGACTGCGGCCGTCCGCCCTGGCGCGGTCTGATGCCCCCAGTACAGATTGGTGTGCGCGATGACGGCCTCGGGCGGCGGCGCACCGTAGCGCGTGAGGTCCTCCGTCGTGTGGGCGTCGCGGACGAGGGTCACGTCGTAGCCCCTGACGAATGCGCCGTGGATCGTCGAGCGCACGCACTGATCGGTCGCGGCGCCGACGACCACCAGGCGCCCGACGCCAAGCCCTGCGAGGTCGGTCTCCAACGTGGTGGCTTCGAACGAGTCGCCGTGGTTCTTGGCGACGAGCGGCTCCGTCTCGCCGGGTTTCAGCTCGGGGACTATTCGCCAGCCGTCGCTGCGCTCGACGATGCCCTCGTCCGAATGCTGCACCCAGACAACGGGAACGCCTTCGCCGCGTGCGCGGTCGACGAGGCCACCGATGGTCGCGACCACGGAGTCGCGTTCGTGTGCGCCCGCGACGACGTCGTTCTGCACGTCGATGACCAGCAGTGCGCTGTTGGGTCGGTTCTCGAGTGTCGTCATCGTGCCTAGATTAGTTCACCGCCGACCGTCGCCGGATGCCCGCGGCGACACGGAACGTCCCGCCGCGGGCGTATTCAGGCTATTGGGAGTCGACGACGGTGGTGGGGCTAATGGATTTCGCGCTAGTGCCCTGCACGACGTCGATCTTGCGTGGCTTGGCCTGCTCGGCGAGCGGGATGGTCACCGTGAGCACGCCGTTCTCGTAGGTCGCCGAGATACGGGCGCTATCGATGCCATCGCCGAGCGACAGTTGTCGACGATACGTGCCAAAGAATCTCTCGTTCGTCAACCACTGAACGGAGTCATCCGAGCGGGCAGTGCGGTGTGCGGAGATGGTCAAGGTGCCGTTGTCGACGTTGACGTCCACCGAGCCGGGATCCACCCCCGGCAAATCGCACGTGAGAACGTAGTGTTCGTCGATCTTGCACAGATCCATCGGCATGAAGCGTGGTGTCCGCTTGGATCCGGTTGACTCGGTGAGCATGCCGCGAGCCAAGGCATCCAGGTCACTGAAGGGATCAAAACGAAGCACAGTAATTCACCTCCCAGTCGTTCAAGAGCCCGCCACCCTGACGGGCAACCAACCACTGTGCATCGCCGAATTTAGCACTCGCGCACGTCGAGTGCTAGTCCTATTTCGTACGGATTTCTCGACCTCTTGGCACGCCCGTGCACTGGTCACAGGCCAATGTGACGTCGAGGGGGTGGCCACAGCCCGTGTGTGTGAGTTCGACGGCAGGACCCTCCGGAGCGTGGAAGTTGCGTTGCGCCCACTGCAGTGCCGTGACCAGAATCGGGAAGACCGCGCGGCCCTTTTCGGTCAGCCGATAGCGTTCCCCGCTCAACACGAGAACGTCATTCGTGCTGAAGATCTGCAGCCGATCTGCCAGCGATCCCGGTGGGGCACCCAGCTGGTCTCGGAAGTCGCTGAAGCGACTGGTGCCGACGAATGCAGCAACCATCAAAGCAAAGCCCCACCGGTTGCCGATGATGCTCGTGGTCTGAGGGAACAAGCCGGCACGAGGCTCGGATCGTTCGGTGGTCGAACGGCGCCGCGTCGATTCCCTCGGCATCGAGCGCGGCCACGATCCGCTCGGACCCCATTGCGCGACAACGTCTTTCTCCGTCACGGTGGTGCCGCATGCCCGGCATTGAGTCGCAGGAGTGAACTCGGTGCCGCACGCGACGTGGTACATGCCAGGCAGCGGGTCGGCGTGATCGGGTACCCAACGCCGTTCCCACGCCCAAATCGAGGCCAGGACCGGCCACAGAGCGCGGCCGCGTCGGGTGAGGACGTACTCGGACCTTGGCGGCTTGTGCTGATAGGTCCTGCGCTCTAGAAGCCCGTCGTCCGTCATGACGTTCAACCGCCTAGTCAGGACGGCGTGCGAAATGGGCAGGCGCGCAGCGAAGTCGCCGTAGCGCGTGGCGCCCAAGAGGGCCTGCTGTGCGATCAGCAGGGTCCATTCGTCGCCGAGCACTCCGAGCATCCGACCGACGGCGTTGACGCCGCCCGCAGGCAGCTCGGTAAGCACTACAGCCCGATCGCCTCGGCGGCGCCGTCGGTCTGATGCCAGCGCCGCAACTCCGCTCCAGCCACCCACGTCGAATGTGTTCCACTCGAAACGCGTTCTGGCAGTTCGAGTTTGCAGATCGGACCGTCACCGACTCTGGCGGCGTCGAACACCAGGCAGAAGGACGCGTCGGCGTTCATGTCCGTGGTGATGGTGACGAGGTAGCCGTCGTCTTCGCCAGCGCTCCCTGCGCCCGGAGCCGCCCCGGCGGCGACATTGGACCGCGGAGCCGCCCCGGCGGCGACATTGGACCGCGGAGCCGCCTCGGCGGCGACATTGGACCGCGGAGCCATCGCCGTCTCGCTGCCGTACACGCCGTCCTCGAACGCGAACCGCTCCTCGGCGCCCGTCTGCACGTCGTGCTTGACCAGACCGTCGAATAGGAACCATCCCGGCTTACCCGTCGCGGCATAGGCGTAGCGGTACCGCACCCCGGCATGGCCGCCGTTGATCATGCCGAACTCGGTGGTTGAATCGGACAGCCACTCCTCGCGCGTCGCGCCGGTGACGAGGTTGAACCGCCAGCGGTGTAGATGGGTTTGCAACCCGTCGAGTGCGAGATATCGGAATGCCTTCGTGTACTTGTCACCCGTAAGCGTGTCGATCGGCGAGGGGTCGCCCTCGAAGAAGCCGTCGAGGACGATCTCGTCGCCGTCCTCGTAGGCGTTGGTGAAGTGCAGCACGAAGGTCGGGTCGGCCTCGAACCACTTGATGTCCGCTGCGGAGCCTCGACGGGGAATGACGGCGAAGCGCGATGGCATGTCCCGATGGAACCCTGGCAGGTGGATGTCGGCTTCCAACAGCGTGGGATCCCAGAACAGCGGAAAGTCGTTGAGAATCACGAAGTTTTCTGTGAAGGCCATGTCGTGCGGGAGCCGAGGGCCTGGCAACGGCACGTCGGTGTAGTGGACGAGGTCGTCGTTGGCGTCGACGACGCCGTAGTGCATGTATGGCGCCTGCTTGCTGTAGTTGAAGAACAAGAGCTCGCCCGTGCGGTCGTCGACCTTGGGGTGCGCCGACACCCCCCAGTCGAACGGAAAGCCGCCATTGAACGACTCCTTGCCGAGCGTCTCGCCAGTGTATGGGTCGACGCGGTAGAGGTCGCCGCACTGGTAGTGGCTGGTCAGCGCGACGCCACGGTGCACGATGACGTCGGTGCTGGATGCGTCCTTCATCAACGTCCTTGCGCACCAGCCGTAATCGCGTTTTGCCAGCTGTATGGGTTCGGCTAGGCCGGGCCATAGAGGGCCGCCGGCCTCGTTCTCCTCGGCGAACCCGTCGGTGCGGACGAACCTGTTGCGATAGAACGCCTTTCCGTCGCGGAAGCCGACGATGTGCACCATCCCGTCGCCGTCGAAGGGATGGTAGAACTTCAGCGCGGGGTGCAGCGGGTTCTCGGTGTTGCGTAGGTAGACGCCGTCGAGGTCGGCGGGAAGCTCGCCAGCCACGACATTCAAATCGTCGGCGTCCCACTCGGTGGTCTGCGGCCGCCACGGACCGGTGCGGTACGGATGGTCGTCGTCCTCGGGCAGCGTCGACAAGAACTTTCCGACGATCTCCACGTCTGCTGTCTGCACGTCAATCCCTTCCCGTCGTCACCACGAAGCTGACCGTGGTGGCCGTGCTTCCACCGAAGTTCAAAGTGCCGAAAGTCCTTGCGCCGTCGACCTGATAGTCGCCTGCGGTGCCACTGACCTGCCTGGCGGCGTCGACGAGCATGCGGATGCCCGTCGCGCCGACGGGGTGGCCGCCGCCGATCAGGCCGCCGCTCGGGTTCATCGGGAGTCGCCCACCGATCTCGATCTCGCCGTTCTCGATCGCCTTCCACGATTCGCCTGGACCCGTCAGCCCGATGTGGTCGATGGCGAGGTACTCGCTCGGAGTGAAGCAGTCGTGGACCTCGATGCCGTCGAGGTCGTCGAGCGTGACGTGGGCACGGGCGAAGGCGTCCATGGCGGCCTGCCGAACGTGGGGCATGACGTACGGATCGTCGGCAGAGTGCTCGAGCTTCTGCTGCATGCCGAGGCCGACGGTTCGATGGCCCCAGCCGTCGATCCGGCCGATCGGGTGCGCGTCGGGATGGTCGCGCAGCCAGCCGTCGGTGACCAGCACGATGCCTGCGCCGCCGTCCGTCATTTGGCTGCAGTCGAAGCGCCGAAGCCTGCCCTCGACGGGAGGGTTCTGCACGTCGTCGTCGGTCAGCGGGTCGGGCACCGTCCAGCCGCGGGTCTGCGCGTTCGGGTTGTTGCGAGCGTTGGCGAAGTTGGTGGTCGCGATGGCGCGCAGATGAGCCGCGTCGATCCCGTAACGCCTGTCGTACTCACTCAGAACCTGGTCGAACATGAAGGGCCACATGAACTTTGCCTCTGTGCCCTCGTGTCCCGTCCATGCCGCAGCGCCGAGGTGCGCCGCCGCCGTGTCGCCAGGCACCGTCTTCTCCAGTTCGACGCCGGCGACCAGTGCCGTCTCGTACGCACCCGAACGTAGGTCGGCGATCGCGGCCAGCGTCGCCACGCTTCCCGACGCGCACGCCGCCTCGTGCCGCGACGACGGGGTGTTCCACAGACCGTCGAGGACGGTGGCGGGCATCGCGCCGAGATGACCTTGCCCGGCGAACATCTCGCCGAAGGCGTTGCCGACGTGCACGACGCCGATGTCCTTTGCGTCTAGCTTCGCCGCAGCCAACGTCGAGGCCACGACCTCGGCGGTCAGGTCAGCGAAGTCGAGGCCTTCACGCGTCAGGTTGCGAGCGAAGTCGCTCTGGTAGCCGCCGAGAATCCACACGCCCGTCTCGCCCATGACCGCACGCTACTACAACTAACAGAGTGACCCGCGGCGATTTGCAGAGCTGAAGCTCCGCCGTGCTACCTTATGGATTGAGCAAAAGCTCAATCCATCAAGTCAACCCTCGGCGAGAGTGCCATGCCAGAACCCTTCCCATCCACCCGGGAACAGCCGCTGTACGAGATCAAGGCCAACCTGTTCAAGGCGTTGGCTCACCCTGCGCGCATCCGGGTGTTGGAAATCCTCAGCGCCAACGCTCGGCCCACCTTGGTCAGTGAACTTCTTTCCGCCACCGACATCGAAGCAACGCTTCTTTCGCAGCACCTTGCGGTGCTGAGACGCCATCACGTGATCACGGGACGCCGCGTCGGCAATGGCGTGCTCTACGAGCTCGCCCACCCGAAGATCTCGGAGTTGCTGGTGATCGCCCGCACCTTTCTAGCCGATACCCTTGGCGCCCAACGTGATCAGCTCGATGCGATCGCCTCGCTACCGCCCTTGTTCCACGACGCCGCGGTCGAGAAGTGAGAATCACCGAGCACGTCGCACGGCTGCTGCCCGGCCGGGCCGACTATGCGGAGCTGCCGCGCTCCTGGCGGCGCGACGTACTGGCAGGTCTCACCGTCGGCGTGGTTGCCCTTCCGCTTGCCCTGGCCTTCGGCGTGAGCTCGGGGGTCGGTGCGGCCGCAGGCCTGGTGACCGCGGTGGTGGCCGGCGTGGTGGCGGCGATCTTCGGCGGTTCGTCGGTACAGGTATCCGGACCGACGGGGGCCATGGCGGTCATCCTTGCGCCAGTGGTGGCCGAGCACGGTCTCGGCAGCATAGCGCTCGTCACGGTGCTCGCAGGCGTCATCGTGTTCGCGTCGGGCGTGTGCGGGCTCGGGCGGGCCGTCACGTTCATCCCCTGGCCCGTCATCGAAGGCTTTACCCTAGGAATCGCGGCCATCATCTTCTTGCAGCAGGTGCCTGCGGCACTTGGTGTTTCGGCGCCGGCGGGTGAGCGGACACTGGTGGCCGCCTGGCACGTCGTGATTCGGGCCGACGGCGTCGCCGCGCTGAAGCCGCTCGGCATCGTGGTGCTCGTCGCGGCAATGATGTTGACGCTGCCCCGGCTACACCGCGCCATCCCGGCGTCCCTGGTTGCGGTCATTGCCGCGACGGTGCTCGTCCAAGTGCTCGACGTCCCGGTGGCGCGAATCGGCGAGCTGCCGTCGCACCTGGCGGCGCCCTTGCTCCCGCACGCAGACCTGACCGCTGCCCGTCCACTCCTGGGGGCCGCCCTCGCGATTGCGGTGTTGGCGGCCATCGAGTCCCTGCTGTCGGCGCGGGTGGCCGCGACGATGGCGTCGACCGGGCCCTACGATCCCGATCGAGAACTCGTGGGCCAGGGTCTGGCGTCGGTCGCCTCCGGCGTGTTCGGCGGTATGCCAGCGACGGGTGCGATCGCCCGTACCGCGGTCAACGTGCGCTCCGGTGCCAGGACCCGGGTGTCGGCGATTGTGCATTCGATGCTGCTGCTGGGTGTGGTGTATCTCGCCACCGGACCCGTTTCGGCGATGCCGCTCGCGGCGCTAGCCGGCGTCCTGATGGTCACGTCCTTCCGAATGATCTCCATGTCGACCGCGCGAAAGATACTGCGCTCCAACCGGTCCGACGCGTCAATCTTCATCATGACCGCGTTCGTCACGGTGTGCTTCGACCTGATCGACGCCGTCGAGATCGGAGTGCTCGCCGGCGCCTTCTTCGCGCTGCGCAGCGTTGCCCGTCGAAGCAGCGTCACCCGCGAGGAGTTGCCAGGGCCCCGAATGCCGGGTGACGAGAGGATCGCCCTGCTGCGGCTCGACGGCGCCATGTTCTTCGGCGTGGCAGAACGCATCTCGACCGCGATCACCGACGCCGAGCATCCGAACGTCGACGTGGTGATCATTCGGATGTCGCAATTGGGCATGCTCGACGCCACCGGCGCTCACACGCTCGCCGAGATATCGGCTGAACTAGAGGCGCGCGGCATCACCGTGATCATCAAGGGAGTTCAACCGGAGCACCTGGATCTGCTCACCAACGTCGGCGTCATCGAGTCGCTGCGGCACGAGAACCATCTGTTGGACTCCCTCGACGACGCGATTCGCCACGCCAGGACGCACGTCGCCGCCGCCGCCGCCTGATCAGTGTGACACCAGGGTGTGACCTGGCCGTCGGCTGGGTACCCGCCAGCATGAGCACCTCGAAGAAGGCCAAGAACAAAATCGATCGACTCGCCGGACAGGCCAAGGAGAAGCTCGGCGAAGTCACGGGAGACTCGCGGCTGCGCAACGAGGGCAGGGCTGACCAGGTGCGAGCCCGAGTGAAGATGACCGGTGAGCGCCTGAAGGATGCGGTTCGCGGAAGATAGCGCACGAGAGATGTTTGAGCCCCTTGGCCGCCGGGTAAAGAGTCCGTCGGGCGTCGAGCGCTGTTCTCTCGACCGGTGGAGTTGTTTCCCGATCCGGCCCGTCGTGCAGTCTCCGACGGGTCGGATCTAACTCCCCTCATGGCCACCCATCCCACATTCGGCGTCGAAGAGGAATTCCTGCTCGTCGACCCCGATACCGGCGAGCCCGCCCCCCGCAATCGAGCAGTGGCCGAGCAAGCCGAGAAGCGTGACGTCGAACTGCAGCTCGAGTTGACCAGCTGCCAAGTGGAGACCACGTCGAGCGTTGCGAGTTCGAGTGACGATCTCAGGTCTGAGTTGGCGCGGCTGCGTCGCGTCGCCGCGGAGTCCGCCACCGCGGCCGGGGCAAGGCTGCTGGCGGTATCCCTTCCGCCGACCGTCCCGCACGAGTTCCCGATCACCGACAAGCCGCGCTACCAAGCCATCGCCGAACGGTTCGGCATGATCGCCCACGAGCAGGGCATCAGCGGTTGCCACGTGCACGTCGCCGTTCCAGATCGCGCGACGGCCGTCAGAGTTAGCAACCGGTTACGCCCTTGGCTGCCAAGCCTTCTCGCATTGAGCGCCAACTCCGCGATCTACCGAGGCGCCGACACCGGGTACGCCAGTTGGCGCAGCGTCCTGTGGGCGCGTTGGCCGAGCGCGGGACCTCCACCGCACTTCGACTCCCTCGATGACTACGACGGATGCGTCCAGATGATGCTCGACGCAGGCGCAATGCTCGACGACGGAATGGTCTATTGGGACGTGCGCCCGTCGGCCAACTACCCGACCGTCGAGGTCCGGGTGGCCGACGTGCCCGCGACGGTCGGGGACACCATGTTGTTGGCGACACTGATCAGGGCTCTCGTGACGACGGCGCTCGACGAAGACGACCGCGGCGAGCCGTTCGACGTCCCCACGGCACACGTGCTGAGGGCGGCCTACTGGAGAGCGGCCCGCTACGGACTTGACGGTGCGACGCCCCAGCTAGAGGAGTTGATCGACCGGGTGACGCCCGCGCTGCGGGCAGTCGGCGACGAGGCCTTGGTGAGCAGTGAATTCGAGCGCGTCCTCGCCGAGGGCAACGGCGCAGCGCGTCAACAGAGAGCCTGGGCGCGCCGAAACGACGTCGGTGACGTCATCGAGGACGTGGCGGCAGCGACGCTGTCGGGCGTGCACTGAGATTTCGAAACGCCGTGTAGCGCAAGGGCGTATTTTCGGACTCGTGTACGACGTGAAGATCATCGGCGGAACGGTCGTCGACGGGACCGGCGCCGACCGCTACCTGGCCGACATCGGCATCAGGGACGGCAAGATCGTCGAGGTGCGCAGGCGCGAGGCAGGCGCGGCGGGCATCGAGGCCGACGCGGCCACCACGATCGACGCCACGGACCGTGTCGTCACCCCCGGATTCGTCGACGTCCACACGCACTACGACGGTCAGGTCAGCTGGGACGAGACTCTGGAGCCGTCCAGTCTGCACGGTGTGACGACCGTCGTCAGCGGAAACTGTGGCGTCGGTTTCGCGCCGGTCCGCCCTGGCCGCGAGCAGTGGCTGATCGAACTCATGGAAGGCGTCGAGGACATACCGGGCACCGCGCTCGCGGAGGGCATCGACTGGCAATGGGAGAGCTTCCCTCAGTACCTCGACGCCATCGAGAAGCGCCATCTGGCGGTCGATTTCGGCACGCAGATCGCGCACGGCGCGGTGCGCGGCTATGCGATGGGGGAGCGCGGCGCCCGCAACGAGGATGCGACCGACGACGACATCGCGGCCATGGCGCGCATCGTCCAGGAGGCCGTCGAGGCGGGTGCGCTCGGCTTCTCGACGTCGCGCACCGAGGGACATCGAGCCGTCGACGGCGAACCCGTGCCTGGCACCTACGCCGTCGAGCGCGAACTGTTCGGCCTTGGCAGGGCGATGGCAGCAGGCGGCCAGGCGGTGTTCGAGCTGGCGCCCGCAGGTGCTGTCGGCGAGGACGACGAAGCGGCGATGCGCGAGCTCGACTGGATCACTCGGCTGGCCGCGGAGACGCAGCGGCCCGTGTCGTTCACCATGATCCAGACGCAATCGGCACCCGACCTGTGGCGCAGGCAGCTCGATCTCGCCGGGGAGGCGGTGGCCAAGGGCATCCCCGTCTCCGCGCAGTTCGCGGCGCGGCCGTTCGGGATGTTGTTCGGCTTCCCCGGGTATCACGCCTTCGATCACCGCCCCAGCTACCTGAAGTTGAAGGCCGAGCTCGATCACGAGGAGCTCGCCGAACGGCTGGCCGACCCGCAGGTACGTGCGACGATTCTCGCCGACACCGACCTGCCGCCCGACCCGAGCAAGCAATTCGACGCGATCTACTCGATGATCCAGCACAGCCTCGGCAATTTGTACGCGATCGGAAACCCGCCAGACTACGAGCCAACTCCCGATCGGACGGTGAAGGCGATCGCGCGCGAGCGCGGCGAGGATCCGCTCGCGACGCTGTACGACCTGATGCTCGAGGACGACGCGGGAGCCATGCTCATGCTTCCATTCTTCAATTATGCCGAGCGCAATCACGACGCGATCTACGACATGATCAGCCATCCGGCAGGCGTGTCGGGGCTGTCCGACGGCGGTGCGCACTGCGGGCTCATCTGCGACGCATCCATGCCGACGACCCTGCTCAGCCATTGGACCAGGGACAGGCATCGCGGGCCAAAGTTCTCCCTCGAATACATGGTGCGCAAGCAGACCTTGGACACCGCAACCCTGTTCGGCCTTTCCGACCGAGGTGTCATCGCGGTCGGAAAGAAGGCCGACGCCAACGTCATCGACATGAGCGCGCTGAACCTCGGTGTGCCAAAGATGGTGTACGACTTGCCCGCTCAGGGCCGAAGGTTGGTCCAGGGCGCCCGCGGATATGACGCGACCATGGTCAGCGGCGCGGTGACCCGACGCTTCGGAGCGGACACCGGAGCCCGGCCGGGACGCCTGATCCGTGGCGTCCGCTAACTACAGACCGAGATCGCGGAGGAACTCCGGCTTGTAGGTCTCCAGCAGCTCGAACTGCGGGTTGGGGATGCCGACCGGTTCGTCGCCCTTGGCAGGCGCGGGGTTGCCGTCGGGGCCGTCCCACTCCTGGGTTTCGGCGTTCCATCGGGCCAGCGTGTAGTCGGCTTCGAGATCGTCGTCGGCGACTAACTCTCGCATGGTCTTCTCCGCCTCGCGCGCGTCTTGCTCGGTACTGGCGTACATGAACATCTGCGACCCGTCGCGGGTGATCGTGACTCGGCCGCCCAAGCGCTTGCGCGCATGGTCGTCGAGATCGAGCGATCGCAACCGCTCCCAGAACGTCAACTCGTGCTCGGCGTCCTTGAGCTCGACTTCAACGCGGTATTCGTCGGCCATGACGCCACCATAGGCGAACGATGCCGGGTGCCCACCGACGGTCCCGTCGGCACTGTTCTGAACCGACGGGACCTAGGCAGGCGTTGGCGGTCGACCACCTAACCCGCCTACGATCGAGCGTTACCCAGCTCGCTGATGCACAAACCCGTCCGGCGAATCGAACTTGGGGGAAGATGCAGGTATGAAGACGTCGATGAACCACGATCTCGCCATCCGCATGGCAGAGCTCGCGCGCTCGACGGCAATGCCGCGCTCCCTCGACGAGATCCTGGCCGACGTCACGGGGACGGCGAAGGAGCTGATCGAGGGCGTCGACGTCGCGGGCGTTCTCCTGATCGGCAAGGGCGGCACCTTCGAAACGGTGGCGCAGACCTCGGATGTGATGTTCAAGCTCGACGAGTTGCAGATGCGCTACAACGAGGGGCCCTGTTACGAAGCCGCACTCGACGAGATCGTCGTGCGCATCGACGACTTCCGCAAGGAACCGAGGTTCCCCAAGTACGCGCCTGCGGTCGCGGAGTTGGGGATCCTCAGTGCGCTGTCGTTCAAGCTCTACACCGCCGACCGCACCGCAGGGGCGCTCAATCTGTTTGGCACGGAGCCCAAGCTGTGGGACAGCGAAGCCGAGACCATCGGCATGGTGCTCGCCGGGCATGCCGCCGCAGCGATCCTGGCCAGCCGCGAGGGTGAGCAGCTCAAATCGGCGCTGTCGACCAGGGACCGCATCGGCCAGGCCAAGGGCATCATCATGGAGCGGTTCGGCATCGACGAAGTCCGCGCCTTCGGCATGCTGCGCGAGCTCTCGCAGGAAGCGAACATCAAGCTCATCGACGTCGCGCAGCGGGTCATCGACACACGCGGCAAGGCGTAGCCGACCGAACAGCGTGACAGTCGGCGAAGTAGCGGCGTGCTATTCGAGGCCGGCCAGCGATCAGTAGTCATGCGCGCAACGTCTTGATCGCCCTCAGCGCCTCGCGCACGGCACTCCGATCGCTAGCATCATCACCTATAGCTGCGCGCGCCATCCTAGGATTGACCAAACGATTGTTTCACCCTATATTACGTTTCATGCTATGGGCTTTCGACAAGAGCGCTAAATGAACACCTTGGGCCGGCACGTCACTGCCGTGACGGAAATCCGCCGTCTCCCGCTGAGGGCCACACTGTTGCAGGCTTGCGTGGGGCCGCACGCCGCGGCCATCGGCAACTCCGAGGCTGCGATGTGGTGCCTCGGCTCTCACGCTGCTCACCTCGAACCGAGCACGCGGTAGCCGGCAGTGGATATCCCGAACCCTGTTCTCGTCACCGGCGCCTTTGGGCTGGTGGGCACGGAAACCGTCCGGAGATTGGCCGAACTCGGCCGCCGGGTGGTGGTAACTGACCTTGACACGCCGTCGAACCGGAAGGCGGCGGCGAAACTACCGAGCGGCATCGAGGTCCGGTGGGCAGACCTCACCGACTCCGAGCAGGTGCAGCGTCTCGTCACCGACGTAGCCCCGGGCGCGATCGTCCATCTCGCGGCGATCATCGCACCGGCGATCTACCCGATACCCAAAGTCGCACGACGAGTGAACGTGGACGCCACTGCAAACCTGGTTCGCGTTGCCGAGGGGCTACAGCGGCCACCGCGATTCGTCCACGCGTCGAGCATCACCGTGATGGGTCCCCGGAACCCGCACCGCACGACTCCTCCCCTGAAGGCGGAGGACCCGATGCGACCCTATGACGTCTACAGCGGACAAAAGGCTGAGGGCGAGGAGATCGTGCGGGGATCGATGCTGGATTGGGTGGTCTTGCGTTTGGGCGCCGTGGTCGGTCCGAACTTGGGGGCATTGCCGGTCAGCGCCGACATGGCGTACCTGCAAGCCGTAGTGCCGAGCGACGGTCGAGTCCAGACGGTAGACGTTCGCGACGTCGCCTGGGCGATGGCCGCGGCCACCACAGCCGACGTCGCTCACGAGATCCTGCTGATCGGTGGCGACGATTCCCATCGATTGACCTATGCTGAGGTCACCTCGGATCTCGTTGCGGCGCTGGGCCTACCGGGCGCCGTGCCGACGGGCCTGCCAGGGGATCCTGCCAGCGACGACGACTGGTTTGTCACCGATTGGATGGACACCACCCGTGCCCAAGCGGCGTTGCAGTTCCAGAACCACCCTTGGCCGGATCTGAAGACCGAATTGTCGAAGAAATACCGATTGTTGCGCTATCCGGGACCGGTCATCGCCCCGCTCGTACGAATGGTCATGGCGAGACGGTCGCCGTATCGCAACGCGCCGGGTCCGTACGCCGACCCGTGGGGAAGAATCCGCGCCAAATTGGGTGAGCCGTTATGGGATCGGCCCAAAGAGATACAGACGTAACAGGTTTCACGTCAAGCGAATCGCAGTCAACGAGGGCTCGCTCAGAAATGTAAGTGGTAAGAAGGGACGTTCATGCGAGTGCCTCGTGCCGTCGCACAGTTCAATCGCCGTGTCACCAACCCAGTAGCTCGCTCGCTCACACCGTGGCTTCCGTGCCTGGGGACGCTCGAGCACGTCGGACGCAAGTCAGGCACGCACTATCGAACACCCCTCTTGGTGTTCAAGACACTGAACGGCTACGTCATTCTCATCGGCTACGGTCCTGAAACGGACTGGCTCAAGAACGTTTTGGCCGGCAGTCCGACCATACTGCACAAGTGGGGCAAGGCTGTCGCGTTGGGTAACCCGCAGATCGTGAGCAAGGCCGAGGCTGCCCCGCTCATCGTGCCGGCGCCACGATTGTTTTATCGATTGTTCCCTTACAACGAAGCGGCGTTGGTGCTGACTACGGTCGAGACCCCGTGACGTTCCGAGTCCCGCCGAAACCCACGTAGCGGGACATGGTGGTGGCGCAGCCATCGGAATCAACGAACGCCGAGACTCCGTAGCGTTCGCACCAGGTACTCGTCAATCATCTCGCGCTGGGTGGGCCAGTCGTGGGTCGCGGTGAGTAGCGCATAGAGGCCCAGTAGGAAGAATCCTCATTCACTTGGAGTCTCAGCGCTGGTGAGCTTGCAGCGTGATGAAAAGCGCAGTCGCCTCGATGCACACCGTCTGCCCCAAGGCGAGCTCTACGGCAAGGTTGACCTTGCGGCCTTGCTCACCGTCGATCCAGGCACGGTATTCAAGTGGCACCCCGACCGGGGTGAGTGCGCGGTAGTCGACGTGCATGTTCGCGGTGCGCGCCGGAAGGCGTCCGTAGGAGTTCGCCAGTTCCGCGGTGATCTCGTCGATGAACAACGGGATCGCACCGCCGTATACGGCTCCTGCTCCGCCGTAGTAGAAGCGCCCGAATGTCACGGTCCCCTCGATCCGCAGATCGTCGCGATAATTGGTCGTGTACTCGGGGGTCAGTGCCTGACCTCGGTTGGGCAGGTCGAATCTCTGGCCGTAGACCTGGTTGTCGAAGCCCACCCGGCACTGGGCCAAGTTCGCGGTCCATCGCTGGAGGTCTGCACTCAGACTCCGTGCGGCCGCCGTGTCGGGATCGGCTGCGCCGAAAGCCTCGAGGAACTGCCGCACAGCACGATTGAGGCCGTGGTAAACGTCGTCGGACTTGCCTGCCGCCGCAGAGTGCGGCAAATCAGCGGGCGTCGCTTCTGTAATGTTCGATCAGTCCTTGCACTAGGGCAGCGCACGCCTCAGTTTGCGACCAACGTCGTTGTGCGGTCCCATAAGTCGCGCGCGAGATCGTCGTCGTAGGCAGAGCGGGCGGCCTTGAGCGGTTTACCTCCTGAGAAGTAGTCACCGGATTGCCACGCACGACCAGGAGTCTCGTTGGCGAACAACACCAACTGCTCTGCACCCTCGTCCGGTTGTTTTCCGAGGAGTCCGAACGGCGTTCGATGGACCAACTTCAGGAGCCGTGATCCTGATGCCGGGCCGATGTTGGACCGCACCCAGCCGGGGTGGAAGGCAACGGCGGATATGCCGCAGTCGTGGTGACGCCTATGCAGCTCGCGAGTGAACAACACCAGCGCTAGCTTCGTCAGCGCGTAGGCCTTATTCGATCCAACTTGTGCAGTGTTTAGTAGTTCGTCGACCGTTTTGGGTCGCGCGAGCTTGTGCGATGCGCTCGAGGTCGTCACTACGCGTGCACGTGATTCGGACAGCAGATCCAGTAGCCCAGTCGTCAGCAGAAAGGGCGCGAGATAGTTGACCTGCAAGAGCTTTTCGAATCCGTCCGGGGTATAGCTGACGTCCGCAGCCATCGCACCGGCGTTGTTGGCCAGTACGTCGATCCGCGAATATCGGCTACGCACGTCGTCCACGAAGCCACGAACCGCGGACAGGTCGGCGAAGTCGACGACGAAGTGATCGGTGTCCAGTTCGTCGGCGATCGCACGCGTCTTCTCCGGCGAGCGGCCCACCACGACGACATTGTCACCGGCGCGACGAAGACGCCGGGCAGCGGCAGCGCCGATCCCGTCGCTCGCTCCGGTGATGATGACCGTTCTCCCAGGCATTCCCTTAGCTCTTCCGCTGCCATCAGTCCCGCGCGCGGATAACTGACTCCTGTTGTGGTACAAGACGACTGCACACATATCACCTGCATCGCCGTATCGCGATGTCAGTGGTCGTGGATGACCACGCCACGGATGTTGAGACCCGCAATCATGTCGTCGTAGCCCTTGTTGATCTCGTTCAGCTTGTACTCCGTCGTCACCGTCTCGTCCAGGAGCAGTTGGCCACTTTTGTAGAGACTTACGAGGCGCGGGATGTCGGCGCGCGGGTTCGCGGCCCCGAAAAGGCTGCCAAGCAACCGCTTTTGGAACAACGTGAAGAGCGTCAGAGGAAGCGTCGGATTGACGTCATCCATCGACGCGAGGGCGGTTGCCACGACCGTTCCACCCTTGCGCACGGCATTGAGGGCATCGTTGATCATGTGGCCTTCCAGTGTGCCCATCGTGAGGATGATGGAGTCCGCCAGCACGCCACGTGTCATCTCCCGCGCCCACTCGGTTGCCTCCTCGAGCGAGGTCGTGAAGTGGGTGGCACCGAACGTGAAGGCTTTCTCTCTCTTGGCTTCAACGAGGTCGACGACGATGATGCGTTCCGCTCCGGCTAGACGTGCGCCTTGGACTGCGCCGCTGCCAATACCGCCAAGGCCGACGACGATGACCGTGTCGCCCGGGCGGACCTCTGCGGTGTTGACTGCCGAACCCCAACCGGTCGTCACACCGCAGCCAAGCACGCAGGCCCGCTCCAAGGGCACGTCCTGGTCTATCTTGACGACTGACGTCTTGTGCACGGTGCTCCACGGCGCAAAACTGCCAACGCCGGAAAGTGCACCGATCTCCCTACCGCGTGCGCGTCGACGGTACGTCCCGTCGGGCTGAACGCCCATAAGGGTGTTGGCGCCGAAGTCGCACAGGTTCTGGCGGCCAGTGGAGCACCACCGACACATGCCGCACGCAGGAAGGAACGACGTGACGACGTGATCGCCCACCGCGAAGTCGTGCACCTCCGGTCCGACCTCGCGAACTATGCCCCCGCCCTCGTGCCCACCGATCAACGGGAACGACACCCCGTACATCGCGCCGGTGCGCATGCTGTGGTCGGAGTGACACAGACCGGTGGCCACGAACTCGACCAGCATCTCGCCGGCCTTCGGTCCATCGAGTTCGATCTCCTCGACCGACCACTCCTCGTTGACGCCCCATAGGATCGCTGCTTGAGTCTTCATGGGCTGATCGTAAGGCGTTTGCCATCCAATGGGAATACCGGTGTACGTTTCGAGGTCGAATAGTTCCCCATTTGGCGCTGACAACCAAGCGTTCGCTCGGACCGTCTCGCGTGGGAGCGGACACATTTCACGCGTGCCGCAGCTCGAATTGTGGAGTGCCGCAATTAGCTTGATCCATCAGCCTCATGACTCATCGTCGATGGCCGCCGACGACGGCGCCGCGTGGAGGCCGAGCGGCAGGCTTCGTCTTTGGCAGGTTATGCCTGGCCTCGAGTCCTGCGAAGAGAACACACCTGAGTTTGCTGAGCGGCGCGCCTAGTCAGCCCGCGGCGACTCTGTTGGTGACCGCACCGGCTTCTTCGTCCACAGCATTAAACGATCGATCCACATCGCTGTCAAGCGTCACTCGATAGTGTTACGCCGTGATACCGTTCCTAGAACAATCGTTTGGGTCGCGCGCGTGCCGTTCGGCCGGCAAGCGGGGCAACGGCGTTGTCCTGTGGGCCTGTGCGGTCCCCGAGAGGACTTCCGAGCAGAAGGGAACGCTGAACTCGTGGTGTCGTCATCTCTACCGCGCTCTGCGATCGATTTCGATCCGTACTCGGAGGCGTACTTCAATTCGCCGTACGAGATCTATCGACGTCTGCGCGACGAGGCACCCGTCTATTACAGCCCGAAGCACGACTTCTGGGCCTTGTCACGCTACGAAGATGTCGCGCCGGCGTACAAGGATTTCGAGACATACTCATCGGCCAGAGGCTTCAGTCTGGACACCGTCCAGGATCCGAACCGGAGAGACGACTATCCGGTGATCCTCGTGATGGATCCCCCCCAGCACAACCGGATGCGCAAACTCGTCAGCAAGGTATTCACACCCAGAGCGATCCAAGGGCTAGAGCAGATGGTGAGGGAAACCATCGAGGGTTATGCGAACAGGTTGAACCCGAAGCGTTTTGACGCAGTTGGTGACTTCGCCGCACACTTTCCGATGGACGTCATCGCCAACATGCTCGGGGTTCCCGCAGAAGATCGCCAGCAGATCAGGTTGTGGCTGGACACCATGCTGGAGCGCCAACCGGGCACCGCCGGGCAGACGCCCGAAGGAGTAGAAGCAGGCATTTCGACCGGAGCCTACTACTACAACCTCGTTCAGCAGCGCCGGCAGGATCCGCAGGACGACATGATCAGCCGCCTGCTGGAGACGACGATCGTCGAGGAGGGTACCGAGCGGCGGCTCGACGACATCGAAATCACCGGCTTCGCGTCAGTGCTTGGCGGTGCTGGTGCCGAGACGGTCACCAAGCTCATCGGTACCGCTGCGGTGGCGTTCGCGGATTCCCCAGAGCAGTGGGAAGAATTGCGGAACGACCGCTCCAAGATTCCCGCCGCGGTCGAGGAGTTGATCCGCTACGAAGGGCCGTCCCAGTACAACGTCCGGTACAGCCTCCGAGACGTCACGGTGCACGGAATCACAATTCCCGCGGGCAGCGCGGTAATGCTCATCAACGGCTCGGCCAATAGAGACGAGCGGATGTTCGCCGACCCAGACCGGGTGGACATCCATCGCCAGCGACCGGTCGGATACAACCTCGGCTTCGGATTCGGAATACACAGCTGCCTTGGCGCCGCGCTGGCACGCATGGAGAGCCGCATTGCGTTGGACGTATTGCTCGACCTGATACCGGAGTACCGCATCGACCGCAGCGGCCTACGACGCGTGAACATGGTCAACGTGATGGGCTGGTCGGCCGTCCCCGTACGTGCGCCGATTTGAGTGCCACCACCTCTTCATCGGCTCAATCATTCGCACTGGGCAGAAGCGCGCGAGACGGTGCTGCCGTCGCAGATGAGGCACGGTGTTCCGCATTGGCGCAACGCACCGCCAGTCGTGGCCGCGAAGAAGGATGAGGTGCGGGCCCGAGTCGTAGAGGCCGTACTGCCCGAGCCCGTCGCTAGCCTTCGTTGACGATGTGGATTGCGCGTTCAGGGCAATTCGCGATCGCGTTCAGTGCGTCGGTCTCCCACTCGGCTGGAACGTCGTCGACGATCACCGAGGCAATCGCATCGTCGTCGATGTCGAAGATCTCGGGATTCGTTGCATAGCAACGACTGTGGCCTTGGCAGGCGTCTCGGTCCACTCGAAGTTTCATGCTGGCCTTCCTCCTTGCCGCTCTGGTCGGCACACGTCTGCTGCCCGATACCACTGTCAGTTCATGCCGTCAGGACGCGTCCCGATCACCTTGGCATCGGTCAGGGCGGCAATCGCGTCGGCGTCTCGCCCAAGCAGTCCGGTCAGAATGGCTTCGTTGTCCTGTCCCAACGTGGGAGCAGCACCGCGGTACCACCGAGGCACGCTGTTGTATTTGAACGGCAGTGCTGGCACGTGATGGCGGCCCACGACCGGATGGTCGAGTTCTTCGAAGAAGCCGCGCGCTGACAGCTGCGGGTGCGTAATCGCGCATCGTGCGTCGAACAGTTCGGCGGCGGGAACCCCTTGGGCGATCAGAATCTCGACTGCTGCCGCCGCAGTCTGGTCGGATGCCCACTGACCAAGGTGCTTGTCGATGAAATCGTGTGCACTGGCGCGACCTTCGTGAGTGTCCATGGCGTCGTCGTCGGCCCAACTTGGGTTGCCCAACGCCGATTTCAATCCCCGCCACTGCTGATCCGTAGCCACCGATATTGCAAGCCACTGCTCTGAACCTTGGCACGCATAGAGTCCTTGCGGCGCAGCGTCGACGCTGCGGTTGCCCTGACGCATCGCCACCGTGCCATACGCCGTGAATTCGATGACCTGTTCGGCGGCGGCATTGAGTGCCGCTTCGGCCATCGATACCTCGATGAACGACCCGCGACCCTCGCGATCGCGGCGCCGTAATCCCGCGAGGATCGCAAACGCGGAATGCATGCCTGCCAGCGGGTCGCACGGCCCGCGGGGAATTCGCGGCTGGTCGAACTCGTGACCGGTGACCCATGCCATCCCCGTCATTTGCTCCATCGTCTGGGCGAATCCGACGTTGTTGCGCCACGGGCCATCGAGCCCAAACGCCGGCATGCGCACCATCACCAGTCGGGGGTTGCGAGCACTGACGGCTTCCCAGCTAATCCCGAAGTTCTCGAATACGCGCGGGGAGAAGTTCTCTACCAATACATCAGACTTGTCGATGAGCTCGAACAGCAATTCGCGACCTTCGGGCGTGCCAAGATTGAGGGTGAGCCCGCGCTTGTTGGTGTTGGTAGCCAAGAACATGCCAGACCGTTCCCACCACTGCGCCTTGTCGACGAACATCGCAGCGGCCATTCGTGCGCCGTCTGGATTACGCGTCGACTCCACGTGGATTACTTCTGCCCCAAGCGCCGCCAGAATGTGGGTCGACGATGGCCCGGCCCACCATGCCGTCGCGTCGATGATGCGAACCCCCTGCAGAGGCAGTCCGGCACGGCTAACCGCCCCGGTTGCGACGGCGGGGCGTGGCGGGAATTCGATTGCCTCACCGAGTGAAGGTGCAGTGCCCGACGGTCTTGGCCGTTCGCCGTCGATGGCGAATGGAGCAAGGGGATGGGTGAAGCTGCCGTCGTCGTACGTTCCCCACACCCCTCGCGCGGCGAAGTGAGGGTGGTTCAGCACCGTCTGGCCGTTGTTGACCTGAGCGACCGGAATTCGGAGCTCGGAAGCGAGCGCCACGATCTCGTCGGTCGAATGCTTGGTAGTCCAATCGTGGACGATTCGATTCCACTCTTCTCGACGCTCCCACCGAGTGGTCGCCATTGCCCACGACTCGTCGGAGTCGAGCAGATCGAGCTGACCGATCATCAACAGAAACGATTCGAATTGCTGACGAGTGTTGGTATTGAAGCCAACCCATCCGTCGGCGGTTGGTTCGATCGAGGGTATTTCGACTTGTCTTGCGGGAAGCGACAATTCGGGCCGCCCCGCGAGTTCGGTGTAGAGGTCGGCGAAGCCGCTGGCGCTGAGATGGCAGGCTTCCAGAAGTGAGCAATCGATGATTTCGCCGGGCCCTCCTTGTCGAGTTCGACGTAGCGCGGCCAACACTCCGACAGCGGCGTAACTGGCCAGCACCCAGTCGAACACCCGGCCACCCGCCTGGATCGGCGGCTGATCTGGACGGCCCCGCAGGGTTACCGTGCCGCTCTCGGCTTGAACAGTGAATTCGGTGGCCGGACGGTCCCTGTACGGCCCATCGAGCCCGTAGGGAGAGAACGTCGCGATCACGAGATGGGGCGCTCGCGCCAGAAGCGCGTCACGGTCGAGTCCGTCTGGGCCCAGCGAATCGACCACGACGTCCGCAGATGCGAATAAGTCGTTCAGGTCGGCACCGCTACCACCGACCACGGAACGCTTGCCGGCGTTCAAGAATTTGAAGATCGCCGCATCTTCGCCGGGAGCAGGGTGGCCCCTCCGCCGAAAGACGTCGCCCTCGGGCGGCTCAACCTTGATCACCTCTGCGCCGAGGTCGGCGAAGAGCTTCGTGCAGTAAGGTCCCGCGATCTCCTGCGCGTATTCGACCACGCGAAGACCTTCCAGAATCTTCATGCCGCGTCTGCCTTCCGCAGCGCACCGGCGCATATCGACAGTGTCATGCTTCCTCCTCGGCGCCGGCCGACTGGCAGTGGGTTGACTCGTGGAATGCACTCCACTGCGCCAGCGAAAACGAAGCTAACGAGGCGGAACAGGCAATGTCAAGTGCCACTCGATATCGCATCGCGGACGGATGCCGGGCACCCTTCGCGCGCAGTGTGCTCGATCGATGTGCCCCTGCGGGTGAGCGGATCAGTACTTGGCGTCAGTCCGCGGGACGTAAGCGCCCAAGGCGGCGGATCCGGTTGGGTCGTTTCACTCCGGCGCTGCCGCGAGCGAGAACCCGGGAACCGAGTTCGATCTGTCGGCGGATCTCATCCCGAGTCGTGCCAAACCACCGGGGGCCGAGGCTGGTGGTGAAAATGGTGAAATTGGCAAGCAGTTCTGCCAACAAGTGGGCATCGACGTCAGCAGCGACCTCGCCGGTCTCCTGATAGTGCCTCACTCCAGCAGCGATCATCTCGGTTCGACGCTGGTGGTTGGGTTGAAGCACGCGCAACGAGAAACCCGGGTCCGAGAGTGCACGACCCGATATGTCCCATCCGGGAACGCCGGTCCTCTGATCGTCGACCTGCAGCCTGACCAAGAAGAGTTGTTCGACGTATTCCTCGAATCGGGGCGGAGGAGCGGCAAGCAACTTCTCTTCGGCCTGTGTGACCAGCTTGGCGATCTGGCGAGAAGCGACCTGCTCGAAGATCCCTTGCTTATCGCCGAAGTAGCGGAAGATCAGCGACTCCGAGCAGTCGGCTCGCCGTGCGATTTCCTTCGTGGCCGCTGCGTCGTAACCAGCTTCGGCGAATACTGCCGCCGCGGCCTCCAATAGCGCCCGCCGCTTGCCCTCCTTGTCTCGAACTCGCCGACGCGGGCCAGTGGTCATCCCCGATACCTTAGCGACGGTCGCCGTGCCGAGCTAACGCTCTCGCCAGCCGTACTCGGATTTGCCTTTCGCCAACACGACAACGGGACCTGCACCGTAAGTGATTTCGTTGGGGAGTGGTGCTTGACAGCGCCTGAGCCACCGCTGACCCGGACGCCAGGCGCATGCGTGCTCGATCAGCAGCCCTGCCGGCCAGTCCCGTTCGCTAGACATGCGGAAAAGGGGGGAGATCGGCCTTATCGAGTGCTACTTGACTAGGTCGAAGTGACGTCTTAGGGTTCCATGCAAGCCGCAGGGCGAGTGTCGACACGGCATTCGCGTCCCTGGTGCCCGCGTGGCGGACGAGAGGATTTAGTTCCAGTGAAGAAAACGGCGGCGGAGCACGCCCAAGACCTAGATCTGCGCCATGAGGACTTCAACGATCCGGACTACCTCTACGAGGTGTACGACGTGATGCGCCAGTCGGCGCCGTTCACCCACCAGACGACGCCGTTCCTTGGTGCGATCGCGGAAGGGGCTTGGGTCGCCACTCGCTACGACGAATGCTACGAGGTGCTCCGCGACTGGGAGAAGTTCTCCAGCGAACCAATCGGCGCGGATGGAAGTCCGCTGATGCTCGGTGACATCGTCATCGCGATGGATCCGCCCAGGCAACAGAACTTCCGCAAAGTCCTCAACCCCTACTTTTCGCCAGGGCGAATCAAGAGCCTGGAGCCGAAGGTCCGCGAAGTTACCGATGCCCTCATTGATGAATTCATCGAGTTGGGTGAGGGGGATCTTGCTCATGTGGCCTGGCAACAACCCGGGATCGTGTTTTTTCAGTTCTTGCTAGGTTTCCCGGTCGAGGACGTGCCGTGGTACCTCGAAACAACCGACATCGCGGTCAATGGCGAGACCGAAGACATCCGAAACGGGTCGATGACGAACCTCTATCTCCGCGTACGCGATGAGATCGACAAACGTCGTAACGAGCCCTCTCGCGACGACCTCGTAGACGTCCTTCTCGGAGCGGAAATCGACGGTGAGAAGATTTCTTTCGACGACGTCGTAGCGAATGTGATGCTGCTCGTCCAGGCGGGTCTCGAGACGACGTCGAGTGCGATGTCCACCGCGCTGTACCACCTCGGAACAAATGTCCACGATCGTGACCGTTTGGCCAGCGAAGCCGGTCTGATGTCGACGGCGATCGAAGAATTCATCCGGTACTCGGGTTCTGTTCACGGCTTGCATCGTTCCGTGGCCAAAGACGTCGAAGTGGGCGGCCACCAGTTCTGCCCTGGCCAAGCGGTTGTCGTCAACTATGCAGCGGCGAACCGAGACGAGCGTGAGTTCCCGGAGCCGGACAAATGCATCCTCGATCGGCAAGCCAACCGACACTTGGGCTTTGGCGCCGGCGTGCACCGTTGCCTCGGTTCGAACCTTGCTCGTCTCGAGTTCCGGATCGGTGTCGAACAAGTACTGAAGCGGTTGCCCGACTTCGTGATTCCCGCAGATGCAAAGGTGGAATTCCACGGCAACTCAGTGACCCGAGGCTATCGAACGCTGCCAGCCAAGTTCACTGCCGGCGCCGTCGTCCACGGTGACGTCTGAGTCAGACCGTGGTGGTCATGTCGACGAGCAATCCAGCGGATTGCGGGCATTCAGCCAATCGTCGAAAGCACCTGCGAGGGGGCAGTCGTTATCGCATGTTGGTAGCGGCCCCCGCTGTCGACGACATCGTCCATCTCGCGGGTGGGTTCGTCTACGACTCCACTGCGGCTGGCTGGGACGTCGGCATCTTCGTCGCCGAGGCTGGATGCCAACAGCCTCTGCGCATCCTCGGCGCGCAACCAATCACCGATCTCGACGGCGGGCCGGTGATGATCACCGGATGGGAACCGCAGTGCTCGGACTTGATCGTGGTACATCCGACGCTCTACGAGAATGACATCGACGTCCGCCGCTATGTCAAGGCAGCGACTTCAGGCCGTTCAAGCACACGAGTAGTTCTCTGCGGCCCCCATCGAGGACGAGGGCGCACTGACGTCGTCGAGTATCGCTACCCTCTCTCCGCCGCGGCGCAGGCATTCAAGAAGTGCGCGATGTCCGCGTTGCACGGTCACGACACCGGCCTGCCCGATACGACGGAAATCTATTGCGCCGCAGACTCACGCGGGAAACGGATCGATTCGAGACGCGACTCGCATGCGTGGGTCGATTGAGACTTGCCAAACCAGCCCCCGAGATGAGAGATGAAAGGAGCGGCCTCCATGCCCACGCGCGAATTGGGTTATCCCGTCTACGATGCCGACAATCACATGTACGAGACGCGCGACGCGTTGATCAAGCACCTACCCCAGGCCTTCAAGGGCCGGGTCGGTTACGCCGACATCGATGGACGACCGAAGCTGGTAGTGAACAATCGCATCAGCCACATGATTCCGAACCCAACGTTCAACCGGGTGGCTCGGCCCGGAAGTGCCGAAGACTACTTCCTTGGCAAGAATCCGGAAGGGAAGTCCTTTCGCGAGTTCATCGGCCCGGCCATGGATGTCATACCGGCATTCCAGTCTCCCGCAGAGCGGCTTCAATTGATGGACGAGCAGGGCATCACAGGTGCGGTGATGTATCCGACGTTGGCCAGTTTGATCGAGGAACGTTCAACCGACGACGTACATCTGACCCACGCGGTGATGCGTGCCCTCAACCAGTGGATGTATGAGCACTGGACGTTTGACTACGAAGGCCGCATCTTCGCCACCCCGGTCATCACGTTGCCGATCGTCGAGAAGGCGATCGAGGAGTTTCATTGGTGTCTCGAGCGAGACATGCGCACCTTCCTGGTCCGGCCGGCACCGGTTCCCAGCCCGAGCGGCGGGTCCCGCTCGATGGGCCTACCCGAATTCGATCCGTTCTGGCAGGCCGTGGTGGACGCTGACATCCCGGTGACTTTTCATGCCTCCGACAGCGGATACCAAAAACTGCTCGACGCATGGGAAGGAGGGGGAGAGTACCTCTCCTTCCAGGCGAATGCCTTGCGAGAGATCGTCATCGGGCATCGAGCGATCGAGGACACGATATCGGCGATGATTTGTCATGGCGCGCTCTCGCGCTTCCCCGACCTGAAGGTCATCTGTGTCGAGAATGGCAGCGGCTGGGTGAAGGGTCTGCTCGAGAATCTCGATCGTGCGTACCACATGATGCCGCAGGCGTTCGGCGAGCATCCGGTCGAAGTGTTCAAGCGCAACGTCTACATCCACCCGTTCCTCGAGGACGACATCGACGGCATCATCGGCATCATGGGTGCCGATCACGTGTTGTTCGGGTCAGACTTCCCACATCCCGAGGGCGTAGGTGACCCGCTCAGTTTCGTCGACCGACTCGAGGGAGTCGACGATGATGCGAAGCAAAAGATCATGGGCGGGAACCTCGCGGGTCTACTCAAAGTAGGTGCGCGAGTGTGAGCCAGGCAGTTGGTCAGTTTCTCGGTTGATACCGAGGGGCGAGCTCTACCACCTCTGCGATCACAGTCGGATTGCGGCGCGCAACGGGTATCAGCGACACGAGCGTGTCGGCCACGCTCGCTACGTCCGACATCTGTGCGGGCAACTGGCCGCGCTCGGTCCACGCCCTATACAGCGCGTCGAGAAGTTCAGGGTCTGCGCCACGCAGGATTTCGGTATCCGCGGTGGGTCCGAGGCTGACGCGGATCACGGGTAGATCGGGATGTTCACCGCGCCAGGCTCGTAGCATCTCGTCCAGGGCGGCCTTACTCGTGTTGTATGCCGCGGTCCCGGCTCGGGGATCCCCAACGTCCTGACACGACGCCACGAGGACCACGGGGTCGGGCGATAGAAACGGCAGTACGGTCCGCAGGACGTGGGATGCGCCGACCGCGTTTACGCGAAATGCATGGACCCAGGTGGCTGGGTCGACGTCTTCGACACGCGCGAGCGGAACGACCGCCGTCGTGTAGACGACGGCATCGAAGGCCCCCAGTTTCTGGGCTGCGGCGGTTACGGTTCTCTCGATGGCGCTCGGATCGGAGACGTCGAGTTCGTAAGCGTGGCCATCCAATTCACGCGCCAATTCGTCGAGCAGATGAATTCTGCGCGCGGCCAGCGCGACTCGGGCACCGCGCTCGTGCGCGGCGATGGCCAGTGCACGTCCGACGCCGGAGGACGCCCCGACAATCAACATCCGCGTACCGAGCAAGGACTTGCTTTCCGTCACGTAATCACCCCGTTGCGATCACGCAAGAATGAGGCTCATTGACGCAGCGTTGGACTTGCCTGCGACGTCACGCCGGCTTCAACGATATTGCTTGTCGGGGACACTGGGTGATTGCTTCCTCGACCTCCGCCGCGTTCTCAGGCGTGACGTCCTCCGTCAGCAGATTCAAGTAACCCCTGTCGTCGACGTCGAACACGGCGGGGGCCAGTGCCATGCAAACGGCGTTGCTCTCGCACAAGTCGAAGTTGACGTGGATCTTGTTGGGCAATTTTTGCTCACTTTCAAATGGTGATTTGAATGTCGCGATAACCGACTCTTAACGGCGCATCGTTCAGGTGCTCTTACTCCCCAAGGTATTCAACTGAGCCTGAAGCGATGTCGCGCCCAAGGGTGCATCTTTCGTGGTCCTCTTCTTGCTGCGGGCTTGGACGCTCACGTCGTGGCCCTCAGCAGCTTTACGCAAGGCACCAACAGTCGCTTGATCCTTGGTGAGATGGCTGCCGAACGGATCCCAGTGATACCAGCGCATCGCGTTCTGATAGGTCATCTTGTCGATGTCGTCGTCCGAGACCTGATGTGCGTCGAGAACTTCGGAGAGTTGTTCGGGGGCGCCGGGCCACATGGAGTCGGAATGCGGGTAATCGGCCTCCCAGCAGATGTTGTCGATGCCGATGTCGTGGCGCAACTTGACTCCAACGTGGTCGGAGATGAAGCAGGTGAGGAAATGGTCGCGGAAGACTTCCGACGGCTTCTTCGTGCCGAAGTCCTGACCCGTCCAAGTTGAGTGCATCTCATAGGTGCGGTCGGCACGTTCGAGAAAGTAGGGGATCCAGCCAGTGCCGCCCTCTGACAAGGCGATCTTCAAATCAGGATATTTCTTGACTGGTGCGGACCAGAGCAGATCCGCGGCAGCTTGGACGATGTTCATCGGCTGGAGGGTGATCATCACGTCCATCGGTGCATCGGCAGCTGTGATCGCAAGCTTGCCCGAGGAGCCGATGTGGACGTTCATGACCGTGGCGGTGTCAACGAGGGCTTCCCACAGTGGCGTCCAGTAATCGTCGTGGAAACTGGGTAAGCCCAGAGCGGCAGGGTTCTCGGTGAAGGTGAGGGCGTGCACGCCGCGGGCAGCGTTGCGGCGAACCTCCTTGGCGCAGGCCGCTGCGTCCCAAATGACCGGCAATGTCATCGGAATGAACCGGGCTGGATATGCGGCGCACCACTCTTCGACGTGCCAGTCGTTGTACGCCTGCAGCAGCGCGAGGCTGAAGTCGGTGTCTTCGGTCACGAACAACCGACCGGCGAAACCCGGGAACGACGGGAAGCAGATCGAGCCGAGAATGCCGCCGGCGTTCATGTCCTTTACACGTTCGTCGACCTGGTAGCAGCCGGGCCGGATTTCGTCGAGACCCTGCGGCTCGATTCCGTACTCTTCCTTCGGGCGCCCGGCAACGGCATTGAGGGCGACGTTGGGGATGACGATGTCCCTAAACTGCCACGAATCGCTGCCGTCGGGACTGTGCACCAGGCGCGGTGCCTCGTCGAGGTACTTCTTCGGCAGGTGGTTGCGGAACATATCAGGTGGTTCGACGATGTGGTCATCGACGCTGATCAAAATCATGTCGTCTTTACGCATTGATTTCCCTTCGTGGTCCTGCCGTGAAGCTGGTGCACTGGAACGAAACGAAACGAGTGCGCGCGGGATGCGGATCTGACCCTAGCCTTCACAAGCGCACTCCCCGAAGATTCATTTTCGAGCCTGCATACCGAACGTTTGTTCCACGATAACATTGGCAGCAGCTTGCTACGCAGCACCTCCTCACGCACTGCGGTAGAAGCTGATTGCGAATATCGGACACCGCTGAGCCGCAGGTGGTGAGCTAACCGTCGCGGTGGTGTTCGTGCCCGTGGGCGGGCCCGCTCCAGTGCCCGAGCACCCCCCGGTCGAAGCGCCCAACCCGGATCTCCACCCGCACCTTCCCCGGGTGGGCTCCGAGCGCAAAACTAACGTTTGATCGCAGACCGTCGAAGCTGCTACGCTCCGTGCGTGACCGTCGAGTCTTGCTGCTCGATGCAGACGATCGACGCGAATCCGAGTGATCGAAAACCACAACGCAACTGCAATCGCCTTATCAGCGGAACAAACATTTGTGAGGATCGATCGATGTCGACTGAACTGGCAGGAGCAAAGTCAGTGCAACACGCCGCGCCGAGATCGTCGGGAACACAGGGGATATCGACTTGGCGTCTCGCTTCAGCCCCAGAAGGGTCCGTCTTTGTGGCAGCTCGTCCGACCTGCGCGGAACACCAGCTCGACTGCCAATCGAAGGCCACGCTCGGGTCCGATGGCGAATTGTGCGCCGAGAACGGCGATGCGTGATCACCCATGCAGCTGGAACGAGAGATTGTGAGGACCGATAGTGGCCACCAAGCCGACAACCGCGTCGTCTGAAGGGGCGGCGGCAGTCCCGCCGGGCACGAAGAAACCCAACGTCTTGGGCTGGGTCTTTCTCGCCCTCGGTGTCCTCGTCGTCGGAGTTGTGGCATGGAATGCCCGCAACTACCCCGACGCGCGGATCGCCAACCCGGAGGTGAAGGGCACCCCGCGTCCGGTCGAGCCCCTCTTCGGTTTCGATCACTGGCTCACCCTCAACGAGATTGGCACCCTGGTCACGATGATCGGCGTCGTCGGGGTGTGCGTGTGGGGTTGGCGTCGGTACGGCCCGCACCCCTACATCCTGATGTCGATCGTGACCACGATCATCGTCTGGCAAGACCCGATCATGAACTGGGCGCCGTTCGCGGTGTACGACCCGCGGTTGTGGCATTGGCCGGAGTCGTGGCCGCTGGTATCGCTGGCTCCCACCGTGGAGCCGTTCATCGTGTTCGGCTACGTGTTGTTTCAATTCGGGCCGTACTTCCCTGCGGTGTGGGTGCTGCGCAAGATTCAGGCCCGGCGTCCGGTCGACTCGTTCGTGTGGCGCCATCCGCTGATCAGTCTGGGCCTGTGGATCTTCGTGTTCGGGTTCATCATCGACATGTTCCTCGAGATTTCAGCGATCCGCACGGGCCTCTACATCTACTCGCAGGTGATCCCGTTCGGCTCGATCTTCACCGGCACCACCCATCAGTTCCCGCTGCTGTGGGAATCCTCGTTGGTCACCCTGGTGATGATTCCCGCGGGAATCCTGGTCTATCGGGATGACACCGGTCGCACGGTGTCGGAGAAGTTGGCCCAACGCGCGCGCATCTTTCCCACCAAGCCGGCGCTGGGGTCGTTCATGGTGATGCTCATCATCGTCAACGTCTTCTATCTGTTCTACGGCCTGGCGTTCGCCACGATGAAGTGGACGCGGGTGTCGACGTCGGTGGCCTGCCCGTGGCCCTATCCCGACGCGAAAGTGTATGACCCACAGGGCTTCTACGAGGAGAATGGTCAGAAGGGCCCCTATTCGGTCGGCATCTGGTCGACCTACATGACACTCCAGCCCGAGGGGCGCCCGATGGTCACGCTGGGGTCCAAGAGTGATCGCTGTGCGGAAGACACCAATGGGTGAATCACGTAGCGTCGTCATCACCGGGGCGTCGCGGGGCCTCGGCTTGGCGTCGGCGGCGCACCTGTACCAGCTCGGGTGGCGCGTGGTGGGGGCGATGCGCAGTCCCGAGGCCGGGCTGGAGCGGTTGCGCGAGGCAACGGGTGCCGCGGCAGATGATCCCCGGTTGATCGGGGTGCGGCTCGACCTCGCCGATCGGGCGTCGATCGTCGCGGCGGCCAAGGACATCGAAGCGGCAGTCGGGGCACCGCACGCCGTGGTCCACAACGCGGGCATAACCGCAATCGGTTGTGTCGAGGAGATGGACGTCGACGTTTGGCAGGATCTGTTCACCACCAACCTGTTCGGGCCGGTTGCGCTGACGAGGGAGCTGCTGCCGTCGATGCGCGCTGCGGGACGTGGTCGCATCGTGGTGATCTCGAGTGAGGGTGGTGTGCGTGGAATGCCCACCATCGCAGCGTATTCGGCGGTGAAGGGGGCATCGGAGCGGTGGGCAGAAGCCATGGCCGGTGAGGTCGCACCCTTCGGTGTCGGGGTCACCGTCATCGTGACGGGGGCGTTCAACACCGACATGATCACCGACGCGGGATCCTATGGGAATTTTTGCGACTTGGACGGACCGTACGGCCCCATCAACACGAACGTTGACCGACGTGGCCGGCTTGCCCTCAAGATCGCAGGAACGCCCGAGCGGTTTGCCAAGGGGCTGGCCAAGGCCCTCGATGACACCGCGCCGTTCACCCGTCACGCGGTCGGACCGGATGCGCACATGCTGCTGATGAGCAATAGGCTGCTGCCCAATCGGCTACTGGGACAAGTCACCCGCGTCGCGATGGGAATCCCACGGTTCGGCTCGCTCCGACGCGACGTCAGCCGCGCAACCCCCTAACTGTCAGCAAGAGAAGGAGTTTCACCATGCAGTTGTTCGATGACCTCGACGATTTCGGAGCGTTTGACGATGCGGTCGCAGGAGACGTACGCGATCCCTACACCCAGCTGTCTGAAATCCGGAAATCCGACCCGGTGCAACGGTTGGACTTCTCCGTGATGCCCGGCGAGGAGGGCAAACCGGTCTTCATGGTGTATCGCCACGAGGATATTCAACAGATGTTGCGGGACAACGAGACGTACTCGTCGGGCCACATCAAGGACTTCTTCGGCATCGGCAAACACGTGATGGTTGGCATGGATGAGCCCGAACATGGGAGGTACCGGGCACTGATTTCCAAGGCTTTCTCGCCCAAGGCGTTGGCAAATTGGGAATCGGACCTGGTGGAACGGGTGGGTAACACCCTGATCGATAGCTTTGCCGACAAGGGTAAGGCAGAGTTGGTCAACGAGTTCACGTTCCCGTATCCGGCCCAGATCATCGCGGGCCTGCTGGGGCTGCCCAAGGAGGATTACGCCAAGTTTCAACGGTGGTCGATATCGCAGCTGGCCTTCGGTATCAACCCTGAGCGCGCGGCAGAGGCGACCAAGGAACTCGGCGATTATCTGGTGCCGATCCTTGCCGACCGCCGCGAAAACCCTCGTGAAGATTTGACCAGCAAGCTCGCCGAAGTCGAGATCGATGGCGAGAGACTATCCGACGAAGAGATCTTCGGCTTCCTGCATCTGTTGCTGCCGGCCGGAGTCGAGACGACGTACCGGTCATCGGGCAATCTGTTGTTCGGCTTGCTCTCGAACCCCGACCAACTCGATGCGGTGCGTGCTGACCGATCGCTTCTGCCGCAGGCGATCGAAGAGGCAGTGCGCTGGGAAGCTCCGCTGCTGTCAATCACGCGGGTCACCACACGCGACACGGAGCTGGGCGGCGTGCAGATCCCTGCCGGCTGCTCAGTCATGCCGATGCTCGGTGCCGCCAATCGCGACGATACGCGCTATGACGACCCCAATCGTTTCGACATCTTCCGCCAGCCGCGGACGCCGATCTCATGGGGCCACGGTGCGCACGTCTGCATGGGAATGCACTTGGCTCGCATGGAAATGCGGGTCGCAGTGAACCTGTTGCTCGATCGTCTCGACAACCTCCGTCTGGATCCCGACGCCGACGATCCCCATATCCGCGGACAAGTATTCCGATCGCCTACCGCTCTGCCTGTCCTCTTCGACGTTCCGAGCGACTAGAAGTCCACCCGTCCACGAAGCTGCACCCGTGACCGGCAACGAAACAAACCGGATGCGATCTTCGCCCTGAGCGGGGATATCGCGCTCACGGCGGTCAGGGTGTGCTCGCTTGCCAGCGTGTTGAACCACGCCGGGCATCGGAGACGGGCGTGCTGACCTCGCCACCGCTGGCAAGGTTGGTACACCCGTCTACCTCTTGCGACTCTCGATCGTCCTGGTAACGCGACGGCAATGAGATGCCCACGGCCTGCTGCGCGACTACCCCCAAAGGTGGTCATCTTCGCCGAGCAGCGTTCGGGCCGCTCGCTCGAGGCTGATCACTGTGCGGGCGTGAGGATTCCGAGTCAAGCCTCAGCCTGTTGTCTCTTCCCGAGCTTCTGCTTGACCGACGACGCCCACATGACGACGGTGATCAGCCGTTGCATGACGGGTGGGGGCAATTTCTGAGCGGCCGAAATCATCAAGCGCTGGCTGAACGTAAGAGCTGGCGCACCGCCGCGCATCTTCGCGAAGCCGGGAATTCCCATCACGATTCGAGAGACATGGTGCATCGCGATGGGCGGCAGAATGCGATTGCCGAACAACAACATCGACGCGTCGGCGCCGGCGCCGCGGCGACAGAACGGGCCCTGATCGTCGAGCGCCTTCACCACGTCGTCAGTGAACCGCTCCGGGGGACGGGCAATCTTCATTGCGAACCGACCGCGTTGGTCGATCGTCCGGTGTAGTCCGCCGTATGGGCCACCGAAATCTCGCTCGTCTGTAGTTCCGGCGTCGGTGATGATGTCGGTGTCGTAGACCCCTGGCACCAGGATCGTGACTCCGATGCCAAACGAGGCGATTTCACCTGCCATGGATTCGCCCCATCGCTCGAGCGCGCCCTTGGCGGCCGAGTAGGGCGCGATTGCGGGCTGGCCGCGCACGCCACCGGCGCTGGATATCAGCACGATGCGACCGCGTCCCGCGGCTCGCATGGCTGGCAACAGCGCCTTGGTGAGGGCCACCGGCCCGATGAGGTGAGTGGTCAGCATGTCCTGCCATAGGTCCATGCTCGTCTCTTCCACCATCCCGGCCGCTGCGATACCAGCATTGTGAACGATCGCGAACGGCGGACCCACTGCTGCGTCGATTGCCTTGGCCGCAGCGGCAATTGACTCTGCGTCCAGCAGGTCGAGCTGAACGCTGATCAAACGGTCATCGTCGATTCCGGCGTCGGCGGCCTCGCGAAGCAGTGGCATTCCCTTCTCGGGAGTGCGCATGGCCGCGACGACGCGCCATCCTTCCCGATAGAGACGTACGGCGGTAACGAAGCCCAGGCCGCGAGAAGCTCCCGTGACGACGACGGAGCGCGCAGATGGCCCAACCTGGTCGTGACGTTGCGCGTCAGCCATTCTGATCGACTTCCGCACGTCTGCCTTCAAGCACGAGGCCCAGGGCCTTCTTGGTCGTTGAAATGTCGCACTTTCCTTTCGATCCGGTCCCGCGACTGCACGTCGATCGCTCGTCGCACGATTGGCTGGTTACTGGCCCGACTTTGGACGGCAGCGCTGTCTTCAGCGGCTCGCGATTTGGTCTGCGGTTGCGCCCGTTCCGAGGTAGACCTCGATCATCTCGTCGAGCCCCCTGCGTACGTGAACGTCGTCGCTGAGTGGTCCCGCGATTGCCGCCCGCGCGGCCTCGTCGATGGTGAGACCCTCGACGAGCAGGCGGCCGGCTGCGATGAGGACTCGCGTCGAGGCGACCTCACGCAGTCCTCCTGTCTCGAGTCGCCGGATGGCTTGGCCGAATCGCACGAGGCGTGCCGCGGTGCTCTGGTCGACGCCGGCTTCGTGTCGAACGATGCCTTCCTCGAGCGCCGCGGCCGGAAAACCGAACTCGATCGCGACCATGCGTTGCCGCGTGGAGTCCTTCAGGTCTTTCAAGACACTCTGATAACCCGGGTTGTAGGAGACGACGAGGCCGAATCCCGGAGCGGCGTCCAGCGTGATGCCCAGCCGTTCGATGGGCAGTTGCCTGCGGTAGTCAGCGAGGGGATGCAGCACCACGGTGGTGTCCTGCCGCGCTTCGACCACTTCGTCGAGATAACAGATCGCTCCCTCGCGCACCGCGCGAGTCAATGGCCCGTCGACCCAAACCGTCTCGCCGCCCTGTAGCAAATACCTGCCCACCAGGTCGGCAGTGGTGAGGTCGTCGTGGCAGGCTACCGTGATCAGTGGTCTGCCGAGGTCGTGGGCCATGGCTTCGACGAACCGGGTCTTGCCGCAGCCGGTCGGTCCCTTCAGCACCAGGGATAGGCCTTGGTGGTAGGCCGCCTTGAAGACCTTCTCCTCATTGCCGACCGGCTGATAGAACGGGCGTGTCTCGTCTAACTGCGGTGTCACGCCATTGGGACTGGCGTGCGTTGTCTCGGGCATGAAGCCCCTCTCTGTGACCACGGCGGCGGGGACGACGAATACTATCCTGGAACAGACGTTTGGTTCAACTGGGGTGTCCGGCATCACCGCCAGGCGAACGATCAGGTCGCGTCTCAAGCGATTTTGCGAGTTACCTCCGCCGAGCGAAGCGCCGAACGAAACAACGGCCCAATCACGTCGGCGACCTGCTGGGGCTGCCCCACGGTCGCGTGCGCCGCGCTTCCAAAGACGCGTCGTAGCGAGGAGACGTCCGTCCCCGCGCCCACCGTCAAGCAGACGCTGCCCGTGCCGCGTCGACGCGCCTCGTCGAGTGCACGCCGCGCGTCGGCCGCCCCGTAGGCGCGCTCGTAGCCGTGGTCGTAGGCAAGACCGTCCGATAGCACCACGAGCAACCGACGTGCAGTCCCGCCACGCGCTTCCAGCACGGCTGATCCGTGCCGAATGGCGGCACCGAGGCGCGAATAGGCGCCAGGCTCGAGACTATTCAGACGTTTGGCAAACGTAATCTCGAGGTGTTCGTCGAACCGTTTAACGGGGATCATGGTTACGGCGCGTCGACCCTGAGAATGGTAGGCATACAGTGCGACGCGGTCGCCGAGGTCGTGCAATGCGACGGTGAGGTTGGCGGCTGCCGTTAGCTGTTGCTGGTGAACCGTACGGCCCAGGGTGCCTGGTTCTGCTGCCGACCCGGATATGTCGAGCAGCAGCAGCACCGATAGGTCCCGTCTGCGGCGTACGGTCTCGAGATATACCGCGTCGTGCGGCACCGAGCCAGCTGCTGCCTCGACCAGCGCATCCACCGCTGCGTCGACGTCGATGTCGTCGCCTTGGCGCTGTCGCCGAAGGCGATGGAGCCCCAGCCCCAGTCGTGCAAGGGGTTTGCGTACGCCGATGACTGTGTCGATGTTCTGGGGTGCAGACGCCAGGATCGTCGGTTCGACCTCACGGACCGTGCACCACTCCGGGCGATAGTGGTGCCTGCCAGCGTCCCACTCTGGATACTTGAACCCGGTGGCCTCCACGTCGACGGTGTCTTGCGGGTCCACTCTTGCGGTTGAGATGACCGCATGGGCACCGCGTTTGGCGGAATTCGTCCGACTCGTCGGTGCGTCAGCGCCGGGGGGACCTCCGCCGTCGCCGCTCTTCCGCGCAGACGACAGCAACTTCTTCAGCCACTTCCCGATGAGACCGCCGCCGCCGACCGGACTGCTGAACGGATCGGGATGGCCGCTGTCATCGATTTGGTCATCGTCGAACTCCTCCAGTTCGTCTGACGACGTGCGGCGCGGCACGTGCTGAGCCTCTTCGCTCTCGGCTTCCGTAGAAGCACGGCGATTGGCGGCGATCAACTTCTTGATGCGGATCGTGCCGAAGTTCTCGGGTGAGGGCGCCAGGGCATGCTTGGCCTCGGCGAGCGTTACCGAGCTCTGCGGTGAATCGGTTCGCGAAGCCAATTCACGATCGGCAAGCGTACGGAGCGTCTCGGGAAGTAGATCGTCATTCTCGAGTAGCGCACGATGGCCCTCGATGGCGAGATACCTCTGCACCAACTTCGACCGTCGCGACAATCTCTTGAGCACTTGGACGTCGAAGCTGCCCGCTGCCATCAACGAGGCCTGCACGGCCACGCTCTCCAGAACTGCGCGTCGAGAAGCCCCTGGGTCGATGAAGATGCTTTGCCCGTCCGTCCACGCCGGATCGCCGGCTTTGCCAGGCGCTACGGCGAGGGGCCGTCCGGCCAGGGCCGACGCCAACATGGCGAATCCTGCGAAGAGAGGATCACCGTCAGCCTCGGACACGCCACCTCCAGGGATCTAGTATGACCAAACGTCTGTTCCAGACTATGGTCGACTGCCGCTGCCTAGTCAACCAAATTCGAGGTGGTCCGCGAGCCTGGCGCGGCGAATGAAGCTTTGGACGCCTTCCGGCAGCGCTCGCTCGATCGCAGGGTACCAGCGCGATCAACAAGAACAATACGGCGCAAGGGTATTTGCCTTCCAAGATCATGGTTCTCTGATGGTTGCTGAGCGTCAGTCGACCTCTCGGCGACCCGAGGGACTATCTGCGCCAAGTCGAGCACGAATTGGTTCGAGACGTCCGATGACGTCGGGGAGGGCCGTGGCGGATTGGCTTCGTCACTGGGATCGGAGGACCGCGGTCACCAGGGAGCTTGCGGGCGCGGTGTCGATGAGATCAGCCGATATTGGGCGACCGAGGCGCGCCATCTCGATTCGACTGTCGAGGGAGTCGGTGACCCAGCCGTGGGCGGTCAGCCAGGAAGCGGTGTCGGTGGCGTCTTCGTGTTTGATGAACGCCGTAACGTCGACGTCGACGCCTAGAGCGTCGTCGAAATCGGCAGCTTCGTCTCTCCATCGTTGCAGCCGCTTCTGGCCGAAGTGATTGGTTGCGTGGTGGTAGACCTCGGCAGCCAGCCGACTGTTGTTCGCGCTCAATCGGTTTACCATTTCGAATAGATGGTCGTGCTCGCTGGACGACAAGTAAGGGAGGAGCCCTTCGATGAGCCAGGCGGTTGGCGTCCTCGCGTCCCAGCCGGCCTCCGCCAATGCATCGGCCCAGCCGTCGTCACGGAGATCGATGGCGACTTGGTGAACCTCGGCAATGGAAGTCAGGCCGTGTGCGTCGAGAGTGGATTGCTTGAATACCAGTATCGCTGGCTGGTCGATCTCGTAGACACGGGTACCCGACAGACAGGACAGCCTGTATGCACGTGCGTCCAATCCAGAGGCCAATATCACCAGTTGTTCGATGCCGTCTTCCTTCGCTGACGCGCAGAACTCATCGAAGAACAGTGTTCGGGTCGCGACGTATTCTCGGCCGGTTACTGCAGTGCGTCGTGCGAGTTCGTTCTCTGTACCCATCCACGACAGGTCGCCGCTTGCCATCGTCGTCCAACCTGGCTGGTTAACGGCTGCAACGAGAATCGCGGCGAACTCATCGCGGACGAGGGGGTGTTCTTGCGCAGTCTCGGCAGCGCGCTGGGCGGCAACAGCCAGTGCGGTCGTGCCGAGATTGCTGGTTATATCCCAGCTTTCGGACGCATCCTCGGTGGGAGTATCGGCTTGGTTGCCTGTGTCAGTCATGTGACCTGACTGCTTTCGGTTGTGGAGCATCGGAAGACTGGCAGGTGTCGCGGTCCACAGTCACATGCTGAATGCCTACCGCAGCAGTGGAAGTCGAGAGACCTCGATTCTCGTCCCGCGATTCTTCGCTCGTCGGTCACGTCGCCGACGCTGTTGGAACCAGTGCGCTGATGTCCTCTCCTTGAAGGAGTTTGACGATGAGGTTGACGTCGAAGTAGTCCGTCCATCGGGTTATCTTGCCGTCATCTCCGACGACGAAGGTCCCCATCACCGGAATGGCAGGCGTGGATCCGTCGGGGGCTTGGATGTAGTCGAGGCGCTCAGTGAGAACGACTGCACCGTCACTTGCGATGTTGACGACTTCGAATGCATATGCGTCAGGGAACATCGAGAACTGCGCGGCCATGTTCTCCACGATGGCTTCGACACCGATGAAGGCCGGCATTCCGACGTTCTGATAAATGGCGTCGTCGGCTAGCAGAGGACGCAGAGCGTCGGGATCGCGACCTTCCATCAGCGCGCAGAATTCGCGGACTACGTCGATGGGATTGGACACCGGGCCTCCAATTGGACGGAAATCGCTGTGCCACAGGGCATCTGTGAGGTGACATGCGCACTGTATGTCACCTACAGTCTGTATGCAATACTCTCTTTCAATGCCGCATGGCCCAGAGAAGCTCGATTCGAAGGCGCGACGTGCCGCGCAAGCCGAGGCCACCCGCCAGGCACTGATCAGTGCTGCCATGAGATTGTTCGTCGACAAGGGGTACCACCACACCGGTACCGAGGAAGTGGTCGCAGAGGCCGACGTCGGTACCCGCGGCGCGCTCTATCACCACTTCGCCGACAAGCAAGCGCTTTTCGAGGCGGTGTTCATCGCTGTCGAAGAGGGTCTCGTCATGGAGGCAGCCAAGAAGCTGGCCGACCCCGCGGATGGAGCGTTCAACCAGTTGCGCCAAGGGCTGGTTGGGTTTCTCGATGCATCGCTCACGCGCCAGGTTCAGCGCATTTTGCTCATCGACGGGCCAGCCGTGCTGGGCTGGAACCGGTGGCGCGAACTAGAGAGCACGTACGGACTTGGAGCAATCCGCGTCATGCTCGAACGCGCAGTCGAAGAAGGTGATCTAGCAGCTGATCAGCCCGTTGCCGTACTTGCCCACGTGCTTCTCGCCGCAGCGGAGGAGGCGGCGATGTTCATCGCAAATGCACCCAATCAGCAAGAAGCGCGAGACCAGAGCGTGCACGCACTGAGCGCCCTGCTCGACGGACTCCGGATGCGTTGATCCAAGCCGGGAGCATTACTTGTTGGCAGCGCTGTCCGGTTGTGCGGCCTTAACTCCGCCGGGTGATTTGGGAAGCGCCGTCGAGATGTCGGCCGTCGCCAACAACAGCCCGGCAACGAGGTCGGCGACATGTTGACGGCTGATGTCGAACTCGCCGCGTAGCCATGCGACGATCACCTCTGTAGCACCGCTCACGAGCGCAAAGGCCGCGAGATCGGTGTTGAGCTGGCTGGCCGCTGTGTCGCCCAGCAGTTCCCTGATGCTTGCAGACATCGCGGCGGCAATCGCGCGGGTGCTGTCCACGCGGGCGCGCTGCAGGGGTTCGGAGGTGCTTGACCCGATCACGAACTTGCCGATCCGTGGGTCGGCGGTGACGAATTCGAGCGCCGCGTCCGCAGTGGCGCGAACTTGCCCACGAATGTCAGCCGGTGCCTCACGTGTGGCGGCGCCTACGGCCTCCAACCCTTGCGCGGTGAGATCTCGCACGACGGCTTCAAGCAACGCGTCCGAGTCGGTGAAATGCTCATAGAAATAGCGATCGTTCAGGCGTGCGCGCGCACACACTGCACGTTTAGACACTCCTCGGGCGCCATCTTCGGCGAATAGGTCGAGCGCGGCCTCCATTAGGAGGCGACGCCGCGTGGCGCGGCGTTCCTCGGCCGCGATGCCGCCGTAACTCCGAGTTGCACTGGCCATCGACGCATTGTGCATCATTTCCTCTTGACCTCGCCATGGTTGTGGTGCAGGCTGACCCCAGAATAATTTCTGGGGCCGATATGCACCAGAACTGGTCGGTGGAGGTGCTGATGTCGATTGGTGCGATTCCAGAGAAAGTCGCCCCGGTTGTCGTGCGCGGCCGCGGTGATCGTGGCGTGGGCTCGGTGGCTGATCGGTTCGAGCGGGCTATGGGTTCACGGTTCTACGTGTTGTTCGCCCCTGCCTTGTTCGACGAGATGATGTTGCCGTCGGTGTCGGCTTCGTTGGTCGATACCGCGCGGATCCGGGACGATCCGTTTGCGCGTGGGCTCCGCACCGGGGCGTCGTTCCAGCTGACGTTCAACGCCGATGACGACGATCGTCGTGAGGAGATGCAGCGTCTGGTGCGGTTGCATCGCGACGTCAAAGGTGTTGGTCCTGATGGGGTTCGGTACAGCGCGATGAGTCCCGAGCCGTGGAACTGGAACCTGATCAGCATCTTCTTCATGTACCGCGGAGTCTTCATGGTGACGACGGGGACAAAGCCTAGCGCCGCTGACAATCAAGCGATTTGGGACCGTTACCTGGCGCTGACCTCCGATCTTCAAATGCCAGGTCGTGCGCGACAACTGCCTGTTCGCTATGACGAGCTGACGGCCTATTACGACTCGATCGTCGCCGAGAAGCTCACGCGCACAGAGGCTCTCGACATAGTCATCGAGGCCATTCGGCGGCCGAAGCGACCTGATGACGTGCCTGCTCTTACGGAACCGTTGTGGAGGCTGTTTGGACCGGTCGGAGGCCATGTCGCCGCAGTGCTCGGGTTCGGCATCATGCATCCGGGGGTGCGGGCGATACTTCCGTTGCGGTGGACACGCCGACACGATGTGGAGTTCGCGGTCCTGTCCAGGCTGGTGCGGATTGCCTACCGTTGGCTGCCACGCCGTATCTCCTACATGCCGCTTGCGGCCCCCAAGTGTGAATACGCGCGAATCATCAATGACTACAAGGCAATCGGCCTGACATCCTTCGTGCCGGGCGCTACCGAGACCTGCGGACACGTGGGCGGCTAGATGACGCCGCTTCGGCGGTGTCCACGACGTCGACAAACCGCTGGTCACGATTTGCCACACTCTCCGAACCGCGAGGCTTCTGCGAAAGGTCCTTACTTGCAGGGCATCTGGTCTACCTACAAGGGCGGCAAGCCGGCGGCCGAGCGGCAGTCGCTTCGGTCGAAGAGTGACCGTGCGTGAGATCGACAATGCGTGATCACCCATGCAGCTGGAACGAGAGATTGTGAGGACCGATAGTGGCCACCAAGCCGACAACCGCGTCGTCTGAAGGGGCGGCGGCAGTCCCGCCGGGCACGAAGAAACCCAACGTCTTGGGCTGGGTCTTTCTCGCCCTCGGTGTCCTCGTCGTCGGAGTTGTGGCATGGAATGCCCGCAACTACCCCGACGCGCGGATCGCCAACCCGGAGGTGAAGGGCACCCCGCGTCCGGTCGAGCCCCTCTTCGGTTTCGATCACTGGCTCACCCTCAACGAGATTGGCACCCTGGTCACGATGATCGGCGTCGTCGGGGTGTGCGTGTGGGGTTGGCGTCGGTACGGCCCGCACCCCTACATCCTGATGTCGATCGTGACCACGATCATCGTCTGGCAAGACCCGATCATGAACTGGGCGCCGTTCGCGGTGTACGACCCGCGGTTGTGGCATTGGCCGGAGTCGTGGCCGCTGGTATCGCTGGCTCCCACCGTGGAGCCGTTCATCGTGTTCGGCTACGTGTTGTTTCAATTCGGGCCGTACTTCCCTGCGGTGTGGGTGCTGCGCAAGATTCAGGCCCGGCGTCCGGTCGACTCGTTCGTGTGGCGCCATCCGCTGATCAGTCTGGGCCTGTGGATCTTCGTGTTCGGGTTCATCATCGACATGTTCCTCGAGATTTCAGCGATCCGCACGGGCCTCTACATCTACTCGCAGGTGATCCCGTTCGGCTCGATCTTCACCGGCACCACCCATCAGTTCCCGCTGCTGTGGGAATCCTCGTTGGTCACCCTGGTGATGATTCCCGCGGGAATCCTGGTCTATCGGGATGACACCGGTCGCACGGTGTCGGAGAAGTTGGCCCAACGCGCGCGCATCTTTCCCACCAAGCCGGCGCTGGGGTCGTTCATGGTGATGCTCATCATCGTCAACGTCTTCTATCTGTTCTACGGCCTGGCGTTCGCCACGATGAAGTGGACGCGGGTGTCGACGTCGGTGGCCTGCCCGTGGCCCTATCCCGACGCGAAAGTGTATGACCCACAGGGCTTCTACGAGGAGAATGGTCAGAAGGGCCCCTATTCGGTCGGCATCTGGTCGACCTACATGACACTCCAGCCCGAGGGGCGCCCGATGGTCACGCTGGGGTCCAAGAGTGATCGCTGTGCGGAAGACACCAATGGGTGAATCACGTAGCGTCGTCATCACCGGGGCGTCGCGGGGCCTCGGCTTGGCGTCGGCGGCGCACCTGTACCAGCTCGGGTGGCGCGTGGTGGGGGCGATGCGCAGTCCCGAGGCCGGGCTGGAGCGGTTGCGCGAGGCAACGGGTGCCGCGGCAGATGATCCCCGGTTGATCGGGGTGCGGCTCGACCTCGCCGATCGGGCGTCGATCGTCGCGGCGGCCAAGGACATCGAAGCGGCAGTCGGGGCACCGCACGCCGTGGTCCACAACGCGGGCATAACCGCAATCGGTTGTGTCGAGGAGATGGACGTCGACGTTTGGCAGGATCTGTTCACCACCAACCTGTTCGGGCCGGTTGCGCTGACGAGGGAGCTGCTGCCGTCGATGCGCGCTGCGGGACGTGGTCGCATCGTGGTGATCTCGAGTGAGGGTGGTGTGCGTGGAATGCCCACCATCGCAGCGTATTCGGCGGTGAAGGGGGCATCGGAGCGGTGGGCAGAAGCCATGGCCGGTGAGGTCGCACCCTTCGGTGTCGGGGTCACCGTCATCGTGACGGGGGCGTTCAACACCGACATGATCACCGACGCGGGATCCTATGGGAATTTTTGCGACTTGGACGGACCGTACGGCCCCATCAACACGAACGTTGACCGACGTGGCCGGCTTGCCCTCAAGATCGCAGGAACGCCCGAGCGGTTTGCCAAGGGGCTGGCCAAGGCCCTCGATGACACCGCGCCGTTCACCCGTCACGCGGTCGGACCGGATGCGCACATGCTGCTGATGAGCAATAGGCTGCTGCCCAATCGGCTACTGGGACAAGTCACCCGCGTCGCGATGGGAATCCCACGGTTCGGCTCGCTCCGACGTGACGTCAGCCGCGTAAGCCACTGACCTCACCTAGATGGAGAGTCGCCAGATGCAAATGTTCGACGACCCTGTTTCATGACGAAAGGGATTGGTTCGTGGGCGCAGTGATCATGCTCGGAACGCTATTTGGGTTGATCGTCCTGATATTTGCCTTGGTCGTGTGGTTCGATCCGGAAGCGCGGCAGAGCAAGGGGCACGATCGGTGAGCATGGAGATGTCACCGTTACTGATCGCGGACGTGGTCTTCGCCTGGGGCGGCGGCATCGCGTTCACGGTAGCCGGAATCTACCTGAGTGTTCGTCGTCGCCGCATTCATCCACTCCTCCTCTTGTGCATATCGGCGATCTCCATCTCGTGGATCGAAGCGCCCTACGACTGGGCGATGTACGCGCAATTTCAGCCCGCCCTGCCGCGCATGCCGTCGTGGTGGCCGATGAACATGACGTGGGGTGGACTGCCCTCGGCCGTACCGGTCGGTTATATCTCCTACTTCGTGCTCCCCGCGGTCATCGGCGCTGCACTTGGACGGTGGGCAAGTACGCGGTTCCAGTGGCGCATGCCGATCACGCTTCTGGTGGTCGGCCTTGTCGTGGGGTTCTGCTGGGCGTTGTTCTTCAACGCCGTCATCGGCGCGCAGCTCGGGATCTTCTACTACGCCTACGTGATCCCCGGCCTTGGACTGTTCGAGGGAACCATCCACCAGTACCCGATCTATGACGCCATTGCGATGGGCGTGCAGATGATGGTCTTCACCTACCTGCTCGGCCGCAAGGACTCCGAGGGCAGGAACGTCATCGAGATGTGGTCGGAGAAGGTCGCGAAGAGCCGTGCCCAATCGGCCGTTCTGTCCATCGTCGCTGTCGTCGTCATCGGACATCTGGTCTACGGCGCCGTCTTTGCGCCTCATTTGGTGACGAAGCTGGGTGGATGGGTGACGGCGGGACCGTCGGTGCAACTGTTCCCGGGCGTACCGAACCAACCGCGCTAACGCGCCGCGCCGATTGCAGAAAGAAGATTCAGTGACCAGCGAACCAATCGCGGAGCTGTACTACGACCCGTTCGACTTCGACATCGATGACGATCCATATCCGGTGTGGAAGCGCATGCGATCGGAAACGCCACTGTATTTCAACGACAGATACAACTTTTATGCGTTGAGTCGCTATGGCGACGTCGCTCGCGCACTTCCCGATTGGCAGACGTATCGGTCGGGCCGAGGAACGACCGCAGACGTCTTGTTCAGTGGCATCGAGGTGCCGCCGGGAATCATTCTGTTCGAGGATCCGCCCCTGCATGATTTACACCGGCGTCTGCTGTCGCGGGTTTTCACTCCCCGCAGGATGCTGGCCGTCGAGGATTTGGTGCGCGAGTTCTGTTCTAATGCATTGGATCCGCTTCGCGACTCGGATGGGTTCGACTTCGTCACCGATCTCGGTGCGCTCATGCCGATGCGGACGATCGGTTACTTGCTGGGAATCCCGGAGGAGGGCCAGCAGCTCATTCGCGATCGCAATGACGCGAGCATTTCAGTCAGCTTATCGCCCGAGGGCCGGTGGGAGGCCAGCCCGACGCTGTTCGAGGATTCGCTGGCCCTCTTCGCCGACTACATCGAGTGGCGAGCCGCCCATCCTTCCGATGACTTGATGACAGAACTGCTCAACGCGCAGGTTGAGGAACGAGACGGGACCATGCGCCGGCTCGAAAGGACGGAGGTCCTCGCCTACACCGCGGTGGTCGCTGGTGCCGGCAACGAAACCACCGCGAGACTAATTGGATTCATGGGCGAACTGCTCGGTGAAAACCGTTCCCAGCGGGCCGAACTGGTCGATGATCCTTCCCTGATCGCCTCGGCCGTGGAAGAGACGCTGCGTTACGAGCCGCCGTCACCGGTGCAGGCGCGCTACGTGGCGTGCGACGTCGAATTGTACGGGCACACCGTTACCGAGGGGTCGTACATGTTACTGCTCAACGGATCGGCCAACAGGGACGACACCAGGTTCACCGAGCCCGACCGCTACGACATCCACCGACAGGGCGGCCATTTGAGCTTCGGGCAGGGAATACATTTTTGCCTCGGCTCGGCGCTGGCGCGGCTAGAGGCGCGGGTGGCGTTTGAAGAGGTTCTCAAGCGGTGGACCGATTGGGAGGTCGACTACGAAAACGCAAGCCGAGCGCGGACGTCCAGCGTGCGAGGGTGGGCGAAGCTTCCTGTCAAGACCCGATGACTCCGTCGGCGTCGACCGCCGTCGAGTCTGCAACTGCCACGTCGTCCTATCGAGGGGTTGGGTCGCCGATGGCGCGGAGGGGTGCCACGTTCGCGCAACCGTAGACATGACGTTCGCCCCGGATGCCCTTGGAACGATGCTGCCCCAGCGCTTCCGGCCAGTTCCGACTGTCGTCAACACCGAGACGACACCTCTCTTCAACGAACATGAGGAGGAAGGCTACAAGCCACGACGGCGTAAGAGCGGGAGGGCCGACGCAGACACCTAACGCTTCCAGAAGCCTCGGAGGTAGGTGTCGCGGCTGAGGATGAGCGCCGATCGCGGACCCATTGAATGAACGACGTTCTCGGGCATCCAAAGCAAGTCCATGACCGCCCGTGAAAGCATCTCCATCGAAGGCGCTTCGACGCGAATCGTGCCCCCGTCGATACCCTCGGATAGGAGTGCCTTCAGTCGCCGCATCCTCGGCGCGAATGCGGGCGCTGGTGATGAGTTGGGCGGGGACTGACGCATCCACGCTTGCTGTATCTTCCATTCGTCTGGAAAGTACTTCAAGGCGTTGACGTGCAGCCAGGTCAGCCCATCTAGTTTCTCCAGTGGTGAAGAGTCGGAATCCAATACACCCAAGTAGCCCTCGTTCAGTCTGACGCCCAAAGAGCGCATGATGTCAGCCAGAGCGTCCGGTTTCTTGCCCATCAACCGGATCACGGTCGCAGGGCCCACGTTGGCGATTGCTGCAATGTCGCGGATGGTCGTAATCTCGTATCCTCGGCGACCGAACTCAGCTCTGGCGATCGCGCGAATGCGGTCTGCCTCGGTCTCTTCCGTCGTTGGCGTGTCGGCCCATGTCTGAATGGCGCGGTCCGCGGCCGCCATCGCCTTGGACTTGTCCAGAGTCGTGTCCCTTGGAGACCTGCGGGCGAGACCGTCAATCATGATGCCGCACAGCAGATTCGCGACGCGTTCTGGCGCCGCCTTGTTGCGTATGACGTCGAGACCGACGGAGAGCATCACCTGACACATGCGATCGACAAGCATCGTGAGGTCGATATCCGCTTTGACGTGACCGCTGTTGCGACCGGCGCGCAACGTTTGCAGCAACGACTGCTGCATGAGGGTCGGCGGGTCGCGCAGAAGTCGATCCAACTCGGGATGCGAGCTTGGCGAATCGTAGAACGTCATCTGAAGCGCGGCCCGGTGGGTGACGGCACAATGTGCTATTGCCAAACAAAGTCGTTCGATCTTTTGACGAATCGTGCCGGCCTTGGCGTCTTCAAGTTGGTCCAAACCCATTCGGCCGACTCGGTCGAGGTCGGCGTAGTAGCGGCGAATCAACTCGACGAGAATGGCGTCCTTCGACTCGAAGTGGTGGTAGAGACTGCCCTTCAGGAGTCCGGTCGCCTCTCCGATCTCACGCATCGACGTACGCAGACCTGAGGTCGCAATCATGGACGCGGCGATCTCCAGGATCTCCAAGCGCCGAGCACCTTCGGCGGTTGCGGAGCGCCCCGCCGCGGCGGGCGCCGACCTCGCACCCCGCTGGCGTTGCTGATCGTCGATGTCTACCGTCCTGGCTGTATACGACGCTGCGGTTTGCGTGCGTGCTGGTCGAAACTTGGCCAGTTATACGGTAGCAGAGCACACCGGCCGTGACCTCGGGATACGGTGGCTTGGTTTACGTCGGCGACTGCCGCAGCGTTGCGGTGCAGTAGTAGTTTCCGCCGCCCCCTGCGGTCGTCGCACCCGCTTTCCGAGACGTGAAGCCATGTACGGCCAGCAACTCGTCGAAGGCCGTTCGCGTGGTATCCCAGCCCTTGGACTCCAGGTACTCCGCGGCGTCGACGCGATCCTGCAGATAGAACAGCCCGGAAATGTCCAAGTCAAATCCCAGGGCTGCCCATCGGTTATTCGTCGTCTTGGCCAGCTCGTCCGCTCGCTCCTCCACCGGTTGTGCCGGCGGAATGAACACCTCGGCGGCAAGTCGACTTCCTGGCGGGCTCGATGTGGTGATGCGGTCGAACAGGTCATCCTGGGCCTCCGGTGGCAGATAGCCCAACAGTCCTTCGGCGAGCCAAGCGGAAGGAAGGTCGGGATCGAAACCTGCGTTCAACAATGCAGTCTGCCAATCCTGGCGTAGGTCGACGGGAAGCGGTCTCACGTCTGCACGAGGCTGTGCTCCGATGGCGGTCAGCGTTGCTGCCTTGAACGCCAACACCTCGGGCTGGTCTATTTCGTAGACGACGGTGAATTCCGGCCAGTCGAGCCGGTAGGACCTGGCGTCCAAGCCCGATGCCAGTATCACCGCCTGCCGAATGCCGCGTGAGTGCACGGCATTCATGTAGTAGTCGTCGAAGTAGCGTGTCCGCGCGGTGAGCAACTCGGTCATGCTCTGCATGCCCCACGACTGATCGGGTGAATCCACGTCGACGGGGTTGAGTTCCCCTGTGGCCCAACGGGTGAAGAAGTCGACGTCGACCGCGCAAACCAGCGGCTCGGCGAAGCGATCGTCGATCAGCCCCGCTCGGTGCGCGCGCGCCCGACTGGCGGCGACCATAACCGCAGTCGCCCCGACACTCGTCGCCAAGTCCCAGGCGTCACCATCACTTCTCGCCATCTTCGGTTCCTCCTGACGGCTCGAACTTCTGCCGCAACTGCTTCTTGATCACCTTGCCGAGGGCGTTCCTGGGGAGCTCATCGATCAGCCAGAGGTGCTCAGGTTGCTTGTGTCTGCTCAATCCGAGTGAGCGGCAGTGCTCGACAAGGACTTCTAGGGACACTGATTGATCGACCGCGGGTACCACGACCGCGCACACTCGCTCGCCAGTACGGAAATCGGGCACACCGATCACAGCCACATCCGCCACGGACGGATGCGTGATCAACGCGTTCTCCACTTCAAGTGCTGAAATGTTCTCCGCATTGCGCACCACCGTGTCTTTGATGCGACCGGTGACGTGAACATTACCGTTGTCGTCGACCCGGCCGAGATCGCCACTGCGAAACCAACCGTCGCTGTCGAACGCATCGCCGTCGAGCGCGGAGTCGACGTAACCCAGAAAACATTGTGGACCTCTGAGCCGCAGTTCCCCTTCTTTACCAGCGGTTACCTCACGGTCGTCTCGTCCCACGATCTTCAGTTGGACCCCGGGCACGGGCGGTCCGACCGTGTGGTCGAGTGTCCATGGGTCGGCGTCGAATTTCGGACTAGTGGCTACGGGAAACTCGGTGAGCCCCCATGAGTTTGCGATCCCGGCGACACCGAACTGTTCACGTACCCGTCGGCTGAGATCCGGGGTGATGGGCGCGCCGCCGGCAAGACATGCCCTCATCTCCGGGAACAGCGGCTCTGTTCCATGGTCGGATTGGGCGCTCAGATATGCGACGAAGAACGGTGTTGCCCCGCCAAGAAACGTGGGTCGGTGCTCGGCGATGGCCCACGGCGTACTCGGATCGAAGTTGTCGAACAGGACCAGTCTCATCCCCGTGAGCAGGCTCGCGGCGAGCAGGGCCGCACCACCGATGTGCGTGATGGGCAGTGGCACCGGGTTGACGTCATCGGTTGAGGCGCCGCTCATCTCGACGATGCCGCGACAACCGGCGATCACCGTCCGGTCGGCGTGGCGGACGCCCTTGGGTGCGGCCGTAGTCCCTGACGTGAAGTAGACCCACCGTGGCTCTGTTGCGTCGGTTGGGGCAGGCGGCAGGTCGCCATCGTCTTCGGGCAGCCGCAACGACGCGGTCGGGGGAGGGCCTTCGAGGTCGAGTTCGAGGACGTCGAACTCGCCGTTGGCCGAGAGGGAGTGCGCCAGAGCACGGTGGTCGAAGCCGCGCCACACATTCGGCACGATCAGCAAGTCGGTGTTCAGCTGTCGGGTGATCAACCGCAGTTCGCTTTCGCGGGCGAGCGGCAGCACCGGATTCTGGACCGCGCCGAGGCGAGCCAGCGCCACCATCACGACCATGCCCTCGAGACTGGTTGGCAGCTGCCACGACACGACGCTGCCCGCGGTGATGCCGCGCCGCGCGAAATGGGTGGCGGTCCGCTCAGCCGCGGCACGCAGCTCGTGAGTATTCAGGCGGCGGCCGTATTGGTCGGTCAGGAGCGGGCGTTCTGGAGTTTTCTCGGCGGCGCGATCGAGCAGGTCCCAGAAGGTGCTGTCGTACTCGGATGGCTGCAGCGAGCAGGTCGGTGTCGCCGACCGGTTGTCGTCTGCAGCTGCGCTCATGGTCGTCACCTGGGCTGGAAACGTTGTGCCCCGTCGATGCGCACCACTTCGCCGTTCACATAGGTGTTCTCGAGGAGGTGCTGGACGAGATTGGCGTACTCGATGGGTGTTCCGAGACGCTTGGGGAAGGGAACGTTCTTCGCGAACGCTGCCAGCGCGTCCTCGCCGACCTGCGCCATCGTGGGGGTCAGCATCGTGCCTGGGGCGACCGTATTCACCCGAATCCCCGTGCTGCTGAGGTCGCGTGCGGCGACGAGGGTCAGACCGATGACGCCCCCCTTGGCCGAGGCATAGGCCGATTGTCCGATCTGGCCTTCGAATCCGGCGATCGAGGCGGTCATCACCACTGAACCGCGCTCACCGGCTGGGCCCGGATTCTGCGATGCCATCTTGGCAGCAGCGAGGCGCAGCACGTTGTAGGTCCCGGTGAGGTACAGGTCGATCGTCTTCTTGAAGCCCTCCAGGGGGGCCGGCTTGCCTTCGCGATTGACGATCCTGTCGCCGACGCCGAAACCGCCATGCGCGATTACGACGTGTCGCAGTTCGCCGAGTTTGTCGGCTTCAGCCAAGGCCGCCATGACCGACGCGTCGTCGAGAACGTCGGTGTGGACGTAGGCGGCCCGAGGCCCTAGTTCGTCTGCCAGGGCGGCGCCCCGGTCATCGGCGACGTCGGCGATGATGAGCGCCGCTCCTGCCTCGTGCAGTGTGCGGACGGTGGCCTCACCAAGCCCACCGGTTCCGCCAGTGACCAGAGCCACCGTGTTTTCGAATGACATGTTTCCTCCTGTGCGGTCAATGTTCTCCATGCGGCCAGCGCTGAGTGGTTGCCGGGCCAAATATCGACAATGAAGCGATGTGCGGTCACGTCAGGTAATGGCGCCTTCGCTCTTGTACTTTTCGATGCGCTCCCACTCGATTCCAGCCTCCAACAACACTTCCTCGGTATGTTGGCCGTGCTCGGGGGCACCCTGAGGCGCGATCTGCTTCTCGTCGAACTGCACGGGATTCACTGCGAGGGGAAACGACGTGCCCTGAACGGTCTTGACCGTCGGGATGTATCCGTTTGCGTTGACGGCCGGGTCGTTGGTCAGCTCTGCGGAGGCCTGCACGGCCGCCCATGCACCCGTCAACGGCCGAAGCTTCACCTTCCAATCTGCCAGGGTGTGCTCGGCGAAGATGTCATCCAGTATGTGGATCAGTTCCGTGCGGTTGACGAACCTCGACCCATCGTCGACGAACCGGTCGTCGGTGATGAGTTCCGGACGTCCGAGAAGCGTCATGACCTCAGGAAAGAACTTGCCGCCCTGCAACATCATCAGGGAAATCCATCGCCCGTCCTTGGTCCGGTACGTACCCACCAACGGGTTCGGCAGGTCGTCGTGGGTGAACACCGGCGGTGGCTGGCCGCCCATCACTGCGGTGGCGGTGATGTCGGGTCCCAGATTCCAGGCCGCGAGCCCGAGCAAGGACACATCGACTACGGATCCTTGTCCCGTGACCTTTTGCTTGTAAAGCGCTGCCGCGATGCCACCTGCAATCGTCATGCCGCCCAACACATCTCCGAACGCTGGACGGGGCTTGATCGGTTCGGCATCGCCGGGTGTCAGCGCATCACCGATGCCACCGCGCGACCAGTAGGACACCCCGTCGTAGCCCGGACGCCCAGCGTCCTCGCCCTTGGGCCCGTAGGCCGAGCCTCGGACGTAGATGATGCTGGGATTGGCCGCGCGGATGTCGTCGACATCGATACCGAACTGCTTGCGCCGCTCTGGCAGGTAGCTGGTGAGAAACACATTGGACGATTTCGCGAGTTCTAGCACGACCTCGCGCCCGCCCTCTGTCGTCAGATCTACGCCGATGGACTTCTTGCCGCGGTTTGGGACTTCGATCATGTGGTTGACGCCATCCGGCCCACCGCCGACCAAGCCCATACTGACGAGCCCGCGTTGCGGATCCCCACCCGTTCGCGGCTCGACTTTGATCACGTCTGCTCCCCACTCGGCCAGGATGGCGCCCGCGGCGGGGACGAAGGTCCATGCGGCAACTTCAAGCACCCGAACGCCAGCTAGGACGTCGTCGTGCGGCAGTGCTTCGCTCATGGTTGGTCTCCAATGTTGGTGCCCCTTCTCGGGAAAGGACATGTCGCGATGCGAAAAATCAACGTAACGGCTGAGAGGCCTCCATCAGCGAGAACACTCGCCGATCGTGATATTCGGGACTTCCGTACATCGCGCGGTACAGGGTCGCGCGGCGGAGATACAGGTGAAGGTCGTGTTCCCACGTCACGCCGATGCCACCGTGCATCTGGACGCAATCTTGGATGATCGCGCATGCGCGATCGGCGACGAAGGACTTCGCGACGCTGACCGATCGCGGGGCGTCGAGGCTACGCGCACTCACGTCAGCCACGGCCTGATCGGTAGCGGCCCGGCACGCCTCGAACCAAGTCTTCATGTCGGCGAATCGATGTTTGAGCGCTTGATATGACCCAATCGGACGGCCAAAGGTATGCCGATCTCGCGCCCATTGAATGGTCATGGTCAGAACGGCATCGATCACGCCAACGAGTTCGCTGCATTGCAGCAGGAGCGCGATCTGGCTTTGCCTTTCGATCAGGGCAGGAGTCTGCTCCGGCGAGCCGACGACGGCGTTGTGATCGATTTCGACACCGTCGAATGTGACGTGCGCGTAGCCCTTGACGAGGTCGACAGACGATTGCGGCGTCAGCGTGATCCCATCAGCGTGTGATGAAACCACGAACTGACTTGTGCTGGAACCACATTGGGCGACCACGAGGAAGACATCGCTGTCGTTTCCTGCCTCGACGCGATCCTTCGCGCCGTCGAGGCGGAACCCCGTCGATGTTCGAGTGGCTTGCAGGTTTGGAGTCGGATCATCCGATGACCATTCCTCGTCCGGTTCGTAAACTGCCCACGAAGCAATCATCCGTCCGCTAATCAGATCATCGATGAGCTGCGCGTGGGAGTTGCTGTTCGCGGCATCCGCGAGCGCGGTGAGGACGATGCTGACGGGATGCAGAGGACCGGGTGCAACCGTGTGCCCGATCAGCGTGGATATGGCCGCAAGGTCGGCGACGCCGTCACCGGATGGACTGCCCCCGCCTAGTTCGTCCGGCATCAGCAACGCGGTCCAGCCCAGTTCCGCCGCCTGTTGCCACCAGCGACGGTCGACGGAGACTCCCGACTCGTGCCAACTGCGTAGATCTGCCAAAGAGGCTTGTTTGTCCAGGAATGACTTCGTCGTCGAGGCGAAGAGCGCTGCCTCCCGCGACACGACTGCGGTCACCGTTTCAAACCTGACTACGTATGTCTGCCAAGCGTTCTGCCGCGTGTTCAGATGTGCGGTCGCCGACGATTCTGACGATGCGCGAGAGCATGAAACCGTCCTTGACAATCGGGGAGAACGAAGGCTACCTATTGGATGTGAGAACGAGCTTACCTATAGAACAAACGTTAGGTCAATATACGGCGGTCGAGCTCGGATACCGGTCGAATCAGCAATGGGAGAGCCATCGTGGCACGTGCTAGTGAAGCCCGGGAATGGGCGCGAAACTCACTGTGGGGAATCGGAAACTCGCTCTACACGCCGCTTGAGGGACCGGATGGTGACGAGATCGACTGGAATGCCTACCGCGCGCTGATCTCGTACTGCGTGAAGGATCTCGGGCATCCCATGCTGTGGGTTACGAGCGGGGTGGCGGAGTTCTGGGCACTGACCACCGAGGAGCGAAAGAGACTGCTCGAAGTCGCGATCGAGGTGGCGCGCGAGTTGAACCCGGATGTCGTCGTTCAAGCGTGCACGGCGTCGGTGTCGGCGAAGGAATGCGTGGAGTTGACCAGCCATGCCCAGGAGGTCGGCGCGGACATCGCCTACATCCAGACTCCGATGATGGAAGCTCATGGGGGAGAGGGTGTTCTGCGGTTCTTCCAGTACGTGGCCGATCGCACCGACATTGCACTCGGGATGTTCAACTCGCCGTCGTCCGGCTATGTCCTCACCGCGCCAGAGAGTGCCCGGATTGTCGAAGAAATCCCTGCTGTATGTGCTTCAAAGGAAGGTGTGTTCAGGCCCAGCAACAGTCGAAGACTTCACGAGTTGGCCCCTGACGTCATCGTGTGGGAATGTGACACGACCGTCTACCAGGCCGGGTGGCTGCGCGCAGGCATCGTCGGCCCCGTTCAACTCGGTACCACTGCCTACCTCTACGAGACCCCAGAGAACCCCATCTTTACGCGATGGTGGGAGATGGTGACCAACGACAAGCTCGTCGAGGCCGGCGACTACGCCCGCGAATCAGGGCTGGACGCCTTCTCATCGGAGATCGGGCCCCTGTTCACCTGCTACCCGGGTCGTGCCGATTACTTCACCCACTGGTGTGGGGTGTTCAAGCACGCCGCCTCGCTACTGGGTCTGCCCATCGGATCCTTCCCAGAGGCCAGGCCCCCGCAGGCGACGGTACCGGAGGCGACGCGCGACGCCGTACACGCTGCCTACGAGCGCTACGGCTTGATGGATTCCGCGGCGTGACCGTACGTTCTGAGTTTTCGAAGTCGCCACCGACATCGGAGACGGTCGACGAATTCCGAGCCCGCGCGGGTAATTGGTTGGCCGATCACATGTCGCGGATCGACCCCAAGCGACCCGATCCAGGGGATCGCGGCGATGACGCGCCCTGGCAGCGCGCGCGGGAACTCCAAAAGCGTTTGTACGAAGGAGGGTTCGCTGGAATCTGTTTTCCGCAGGAATACGGCGGGCTGGGCCTGCCATACGACTATCAGCGTGCGTTCAACGAGGAAGCGCTCACCTACGAGATGCCCTTGATCCTCAACGTGCCGTCGCTGACGATCTGCTGCGCAACCATCCTCGACGTCGGTAGCGAAGACCAGAAGCAGCAGCACATCGGCAGGGCGCTTCGCGGCGAAGAGGTATTGGCCCAGTTACTTTCCGAGCCCAGCGGTGGATCAGACCTGGCCGGCGTGATCACGCGCGCCGACCGTCGCGGCGATCGCTGGGTCATCAATGGAGCCAAGACTTGGACGACGTCCGGATTCGCCGCCGACTACGGGTTGTGCCTGGCTCGTACCGACTGGGACGCACCCAAACACGAGGGATTGACGATGTTCCTGGTGCCGATGCACGCACCTGGAATCACGATACGGCGCATCAAGCAAGTCAACGGATCGGTGGAATTCTGCGAAGAATTCTTCGACGATCTCGAGCTTGGTGACGACGCCGTGGTGGGCGAAGTCAACCGTGGGTGGGAGGTCGCTTCGCGGCAGCTCTATCACGAGCGGCGTGCGATGGGTAACAGCTCGGAGTTCGCCAGTGGACCGCCATTCGAAGCCGCTCAATCCACCGCAATCGACTTCGTTTCGCTCGCCCACGAGACACGTCAGGCTTCCGACGGTCGCGTACGGGAACGCGCTGGGCGGGCGATGGTGTATCGGGCCGTCAGCGATCTTTTGAGCCATCACGTTTACCTGGGGGTGGTTGACGGATCCATGCCACCGGCGGCCGGTTCGATCACCAGAGCGTTCGAGGCAGAGGCGCAGAACGCAGAAACTGACGCCGCACTGGCGATTGCCGGCACGGGGGCTGCGGTGGGACCCAACGCCCTACTGCGGCAGTTCGGTGAGCGCTATCTCGCCCGGCAGTCGGCCAGCCTCGGTGGTGGCACCGTGGAGATCGCACGCAATGTGATCGCGGAGCGCGTGCTCGACTTCCCTCGAGAATTCGCCGCGGATCGGGGTGTGCCGTTCAACGAAGTCCGTCGGAACAGGACCACCAATCGCCCCTAGCGATCGAAACGATTCCTGCCCCAAACACCTTGTACCACAAACCGAAAAGAGAAGGACGATGGCCGAAGGTTTACGCGATATCCGAGAGCTGTCCGATGATCCCGATTCCTACCAGGGGGAGCTGTTCCGACGGTGGACGGGCCTATTGAGTTATCGCTACTTCGGCCGAAATCACTCGCCGATGAATCTGGGCGAGCGCGACGACAGAGTGACCATTCGCCGGGACATGCGCAACGAGGCCGGCGGACTCCTGGTGGCGCCGATCGCGATCTCCTCGCCTGAGGGGTGTCAGACGGACCTGGTCGCCGTGCCAAACCCGGTCATCGAGTGCGTACAAATCCTGGACCCCGCGCACGATGTCGAGGTTTTCGAGGTGCTCGACTCCGGCAACATTCACCAAGGTCGAATGATGGGCTATGGACGCTGTCTGATCGTTGACGCGGCCAACCACGACCGGGTGATCGCCTTCATCCACGGCCAGGGCGTGGCAATCGGAACGCCCCCAGAGGGCCTAGAGCGGATGGACGTCAGTGGAACCGATTTACACATCGAGGACTCACCCGACCTGCCGCCGTTGTGGGAGGCATTCGGTGCCTTCAAACGAGACGATGGCCACTGGGCGATGCCCGAACTGAAGCTGGAGTTGGCGTCGCCGGATGCCGCCCTGCACATCGGTCCTCAGCACATTCTCTTGGAAACCGCCGCAATCGACATCGCAGCCGACCTCGTCGGCACGCGCAAACTACAGATGACGAGCTGGAACGTCATGTTCATGGCAAGGGGAAAGGTCGGGCCATTCCGAGCCGAGGGTGTGGCCTACCCCGCGCCGGACAACCGGGTCGGCGTGCGATTGCTCATTCACGATGAAGGCAACGGCGACAAGATGATCACCACTGGCTCAGCCATTTTCGAAGTGGTCGGCTGACGTCTTCGGTGGTCGCACACCGGCAGATGTGGTTGCCGATCCATCGCATGCGGTTGGTAGCCCAAATGCGTTCGTGCGCTGCGAGACTCAAGCGATCCTGCTGGCTTGCAAAGTCCATTCAAGCCCTTTGAAGCCCCTCGAGACGAACCGAAACGCTCTTGCACCTCAATGAAAGGAAGTACCTGGTGGTCGACCGACCTGCTCTAGATTTGGAACCCCGGATGTTGATCGATGGCGAATTGGTCGACGGTGAGGCGGGAACGTTCGCAGTCGTCAACCCTGCCACGGAGGAGGAGATCGGCGATCTCGCAGCCGCATCGCCGGCCGACATGGAACGTGCGATAGACGCTGCGCGACGGGCCTTCGACGAGACCTCGTGGTCAACCGATCGCGAGCTGAGGAAGCGTTGCCTGACGCAACTCCAGGACGCTCTCGACGCTGAAAAGGAGCAATTGCGTGAGCAATTGATCCTCGAAGTGGGTTGCCCGCGTGCGATAACCGCGGGCCCCCAGCTGGATGCGCCGCTCTCGGATGGTCTTCGTTATCCGATCAAGCTGATCGACGAGTATGCCTGGGAGACCGACCTCGGAGATGCCTTCATCTCGCTGACCGGAATGATGACTCGTCGGAAGGTGTGGCGAGAACCGGTGGGTGTAGTCGGCGCGATCGTGCCCTGGAACTACCCGTTCGAGGTGTCGATCCACAAGCTGGGCCAAGCACTGGCGACGGGCAACACCGTCGTGTTGAAGCCGGCGCCTGACACTCCGTTCAACGCGACCCTGCTCGGGCGGTTGATCGCGGAGAAGACAGACATCCCCGCCGGCGTCGTGAACGTCGTCACGGGGCCGGATCACTTGCTCGGAGAACAGCTGACGGTCTCGCCGAAGGTCGATCTCATCTCGTTCACCGGTTCGACGGCAGTCGGTAAGCGCATCATGGAAAAGGGCGCATCAACCATGAAGCGGCTGTTCCTCGAACTCGGAGGAAAGTCGCCGGCCATCGTTCTCGATGATGCAGACATGGCGTCGGCATGCATGGTCGGCCTCGGGCCGCTGGTGCACGCGGGTCAGGGGTGTGCGACGCCGACGCGCATGCTCCTGCCCAGGTCGCGCTACGACGAAGGAGTGGCGATCCTCAAGAGCATCTACGAGAACATCCAGCCTGGCGACCCTCAGGACCCCGCTACGCTCTGCGGCCCGGTGGTGTCCGCGAAGCAACGTGACCGGATCCGCGGATACATTCAAAGTGGTATCGAAGAAGGTGCTACCTGCTTGGTCGGCGGCCCCGAACAACCGGACGGAATGGATCGCGGGTTCTGGGTCAAGCCAACCCTTTTCGTCGACGTCGACAATTCGATGACGATCGCCAGGGAGGAAATCTTCGGACCAGTGCTCGCCGTCATTCCGTACGACACCGAAGAAGACATGATTCGGATTGCCAACGACAGCTCCTATGGCCTTGCGGGGAACATCGCCTCGGGCTCCCTCGAACGGTCCTTGGCGGTGGCGAGCCGACTGCGTACCGGTTTCATCGGTCTCAACGGTGCTACCCCCTACGGTGCGGACACACCGTTCGGCGGTTTCAAGGACAGTGGTGTCGGCCGTCAGAATGGCGTATCTGGCTTCGACCAGTACACCGAGATCAAATCGATTGCCTATCCGGCGGATTGAGGCACGTGGACCGTCAGGTCGGCGCGGGTGGCTCTACCAGTCCTTCGATCGTGCCGTGCAGCACGATGGCACTGGCGTCCGGCAGTACTCGTCGCGCTACCAGGAACTCGCTGCCGACCCATCCGTTTCGGAGGTACTTGCCGAATCGAATCCGCGTTCCGGGCGCCCCAGTCGCGGCAGGTAGCATCTTGATCTTCTCTAGTGCGTCCTTGACGCCCGCGCCGGTCAGCGGATGCGCCGTGGATAGTGCGATCATCATCAACCTACCCACGTCATAGCAGTACAGGGGGAAGAAGGTGTCGGCAGGTTCGTCGGTTCGTTTTGCATACTCGGCGAGGAACTCGCGGCCGACCGTATTGCGCTCGTCGAGCTGATCGAGCCCGATCCAGCCAGCCAATTGCCCACGCCACCACAATGTTTGGGAAGCGAACTCGAACGCGGTCGTGGTATAGCGGGCAGGCGTCCACCCGATCTCGTCAAGTGCGTCGTTCATCCCGACGAGGCCAAGTCCAAACCCGACGTGGATGAGTGCATCGGGACGCGCTGCGGCCAACTTGGCCATCGCCTCCCGTTTCTCGGTAGGCACCTGTGGTATCGCTGTTTCTGCGACGATTTGCAGTCCCGCAGCGCGGCATGCCGAACGCATGCTTTGCAGGTACTCGTTCCCGATGAGCGAATCCTCATAGGCGACCCCAACGGTCTCGTGTCCATCGTGCGCGACAACGGCAGTGATGATGATTGGTTCTTCTTCCAGCGACCCGGCCGGTAGGCCAAACATCCACTCACTGAGCGAATTCTCGCTCGCGGCCATCGTGATGCAGACGACCTCTGCGCGCTGGTCGACGTACTCACGCAAGGGCGCCGCGTTCTCCGACACCCACGGTCCGAAGATGATCAGCACGCCCTCGTCGACCAGTTCGTCGAAGGCTACCCGGACGCCGCGAAACGACCCCTTCGGAAGCCCCTGTGAGCTGCGAACGACGTACTCGACGGGCCGATCGAGGATTCCCCGCTCGAGGTACTGCTCTGCGATCAGTTCCATCGCGGTGACGAGGCCGGGTTGAATCTCGCCGTCGTCCTCCAGATAGTCGACCAGCAGGCCTACCTTGATCGGCTCGATGTCGCTCAACGTTCCTCCTCGCACCGGGGTCCCATCAGACCATAGCGAAACAAACGTTCGGTCGGACATGGGATGGTCATTTCGCTTCGAGCCGAAGGCTAATGACGCCCGCCGTCAACGCGGCTGCGGCGGCGATGAGGAAGCTTGCACGCATGCCGTTGGCGAAGCCGTCCATTCGCACGAGAAGGGCGCCGAATACGGCAACCGCGAGCGCGCCACCCAGTTGACGGCTGGTATTGAACGTTGCGCTGGCTACGCCGCTTCGATTCTCCGGGATCGAGCCCAGCAGCATGAGGGTGACCGGAGGAATGATCAGCGGGCCGCTAATCCCGACCGGGACCATGAGGAGGGCGAACACCCAGATCGGCGCGCCGGCGGGGGCACAGGCAAGGGCGGCGAGGCTCGCGGTCAGCAAGGCCAGTCCCCCGCGGATGAGTGGCCGTGCGCCGACCCGGTGTGCGAGCGGGGCACTGAACGGGGTGAGCAGTCCGCCGGACAACAGCATCGGTAGGAACGTCAGGCCCGCGTGGAGGGGTGAGAGACCTCTGGACTCCTGCAGATACAGGCTCACGACGAACGGCATGCCGAAGGCTCCCGCCATGTAGGCGAAGCCGATGACGACACTGATGGAGATCGCACGGGACCGGAATAGTTCGAGCGGCAACATCGGATGGGTGCCGCGGGCCTGCACCGCGAGGAAGACGACGACGCCGATCGCCCCAATTGCGTAGGCCGATATGACCGAACGGGCGCCCGGCCCCGCCGATCCCGATTCGATGGCGCCGAACGTGATGGCGCCGACGGCGATGATGGCGGCGATCTGGCCGTACCAGTCGATCGGCACACGCCGCCCCAAGGATGGAGCGAGTCGCAACAGGAGCACGAGGGCGACCAGGCAGACGGGTACGTTGATCAAGAAGATGAGTCGCCAGCTCACCGCGCTGAACAGGCCGCCGAGGACCAGTCCGCTCGATGCCGCCGCGGCACCGCCGGCAGCCCAAATTGCCACTGCGCGAGCACGTTTGCCCGGGTCCGGATGCGAGCGAGTGATCATGGCCATGGTCGCGGGCATCACGATCGCAGCGGCACAGCCCTGGACGAAACGTGACACGATGAGCGTGGTCATGTTCGGCGCGAGCCCACAGCCGACTGACGCCAGCAAGAAGCCGATCGTGCCCACGGTTAGCGCCTGACGGGGCCCGAAGCGGTCGGTCAACGCACCCGAACTCAGCAGCAGCGCCGCGAAGGTCAAGGTGTAACCGTCGATGATCCACTGCAGGCCACTGACGCCTCCGCCCAGGTCGCCGCCGATGGATGGCAAGGCGACGTTGACGATGGTCGTATCGAGGATGATCAAGAAATGGCACATGACACAGGCGGTCAGAGCCATCCCGGGCGCGTCGATGGCCTCCTTCAACGGCCGACGCCCCGCCTTCCGGCGACTCCGAGTTACCGTCACTCGGAAATCCCCGCGGGGGCGGTCACGAGACCGACGTCGCCAGCCGATCGGATGCAGCGAGTTGTGCTCCGCCGCGGACGAATTGGCCGTCGACCATGACCGCCTTGATGTTCGTGGCATTTTCGAGAAGCGTGATGTCGCTACTCGGATCGCCGTCGACCACCAGCAAGTCGGCCAGCTTGCCGACGCTGATCTCGCCCACGTCGTGGCCGGACAGCTTCGCCCCGTTCGACGTCGCCCACCTGAGCACGTCGAGCGCATCGACTCCGACGTCGTTGACGTAGATGGTCAGTTCCTCGCCATAGATGCCTGGGCGGTGCGGCATGGCGCCGACGCCGTAGTCGTCCCCGGGCACGATGTTCACCCCGGCCGCGTTGGCGATCGGCAACATCTTGCAGTAGTTCGCCCAGTCCCGCTCGACGTCACCTCTGGGCAGAATGTGCATGTTCGGTGGTATCGCTTTGAGCACTGTCAGGAACTTCATGCTGGGCACCCAGGTGGTGCCGTGCTCGGCCATCAGTTCGATACAGCGCTCGTCGGCCTGATCACCGTGGTCGATGACGTCGACGCCCGCTTCAATGCATTCAATGATCATGTCGCGCCAGACGCAATGTGCGCGTACCTTTTTGCCGCGGTCGTGGGCCGCCTCGACGACCGCAAGGAGCTCTGCATGGTTGAGCCCCCGGCCTCGACCCGCACCGCCATGCCCCGATGTTGGTGCGAGCTTGATGATGTCCACCCCGCGGTTGATTTCGGTGCGCACTGCCTTGCGGAATTCGTCGGGCCCGTCGACGAACAGGTCGAATGGGTGATAACTCATGTCGTACCACCACTTGGCCATGTCCTGGTCGTGACCCGTCGTGTTCAAGTGCCTGCCGCTGGCGGTGATTCTTGGTCCGTCGAGTAATTCGTCTGCGATCGCGATGCGCAGCTGCGCATCGATGTCCGCACCGCAACCCGCGCCGACGTAGCTCGTGATGCCGGATGCCAGCAGCGTCTGGCAATTCTTGATGGCGCGCGCCATCAGTACGCCTGGCGGACGCTCCGACCGCGAGTAGATGTTCATGTAGTTGTACGGCTCGTTGGGAGTCGCATCGATGTGCATGTGCCCGCCGAACATCCCTGGCATGAGGGTCATTCCGCCGAGATCGACAACGGTGTCATCGGCGCCCGCACCGGACGCGACGTCGGGTGCAGACGTCACTTCGGTCACTGTATTGCGCTCGACGACGACTGTGGCGCCGGGCACCGCCGGGTTTCGACCGTCGAGGAGGTTGGCGTTGATGAAGATGGTCTTGCTCATTCGGCTCACCTCGTTGATTCACGCGTAACGCGGTTCGACTCTGGTCGTCAGGTGTCATGGTATGTAGGCACATCAACACCGTGCCCTGGCTCGGGTAGCTTTGACGGGCAGTATTCAGGATAGTATAATTTCGCTGATAAGGCGAGGCTAATTTGTCTGGTGATAAGGGGTTGCTCGTGGCTGTAGAAACGTTGACCGATCCGACATCTCCGAAATCGTCGCTCGGATACGGACTTTTCGACGCGGACAACCACTACTACGAGACCGAGGATGCGTTCCTCCGTTTTGCAGACCCGGCGTTTGCCCATCGCGCCCCACGTTGGGTGCAGACCGAAGACGGTTCTCGCCGACTCGTCTTCGGCGATCGGATGAATCGCTACCTCGGCGCAGACCACACCTTCAGCATGGTTGGCAAGCCCGGCAGCCTGCACCAAGGATCTGCGTCGTCCGCAGTGCAGAAGCGCTCGAATCTTGGCCCTCCAATGCCGGAATTCCAGCAGCGCGATGCTCGAGTGGAATGGATGAACGGACAAGGGCTGGCGTCGAGCCTTGTTTTTCCCACCCTGGGACTGAGCGTGGAGGCATTGCTGGTCGACGACGTCACGTCGACATACTCGAACCTGCATGCCTTCAATCGCTGGATCGATGACCAGTGGGGATTCAATTTCAACGACAGGATCTACGGCGCGCCGCTGATCTCCCTGCTGGACCCTGCCCGCGCGGTCGAAGAACTCGAGTTCGTGCTGGCTCGGGGCGCGCGCGCGATCCTGCTGCGTTACGGGCCGATCGCGGGTCGTTCGCCCTCGGACCCGATCTACGACCGTTTCTGGTCCATGGTCGCCGACGCCGGCGTCGCGGTCATCTATCACAGTGCGGACAACGGCCTGCGCTGGGAGATGGCGCAGATCTGGGGATGGGGCAACGTCAACGTGCCTGCCCGCAACATCCCGCCGCTTCAGCGCCTCATCGCAAGCCACGAGAGGTCGATCCACGACACCATCGCCACCCTGATCTACGGAAAGCTCTTCGAACGCTTCCCGACGCTCCGCTTCGCCGCCATCGAACTCGGCTCGAGTTGGGTGGGAGACCTTGTCGACAGCTTCGAGCGGGTGGGTAAGGGCGACCTGGACGTCGAACCGATCGAGACATTCAAGAAGCACTTCTGGGTGACGCCCTTCGAAGACGACGACATCCGCAGCCTTGCCGACACGATCGGGATCGACCGCCTGATGTTCGGTTCGGATTACCCTCACACCGACGGCCTGGCGGAACCCGCGAAGTTCGCTGAATATCTGGAGGGCTTCGGTCCCGACGAAGTGCGCAAGATCATGCATGACAACGCCCGCGGCCTGCTGAGCCCCAAAGCCGCGGGTTAGCAGATGGTTTCACCGGCACGGATGGAGAGATGTCAGCCGCGCTCCTAGCGATGGACTTCCAGGTCGGAGTGCTCGCGCGCTATCCGATGAGCACGACGGAGCCGCTGCTCGAGAGGCTTGACCGCGCGCTGTCGGCGGCGAGGAGCTCGAATCTGCCGGTGATCTTCGTGCGTCTGGCCTTCCCTAGCCAAAACATCACCATCCCCGCCGAGAACCTGCTATTCAGCCCGCTGGCCGATAGACCGGAATTCTTCGACGGCGCCGCAGAGGCGCAGGTGCATCCGTCCGTCAAGCCTGCGCCTGGCGAGGTCGTACTGGTCAAGAAACGCGCGAGCGCATTCTGCGGAAGCAATCTGGCCGAGCTTGTGTCGTCTCTGCACGTGAAACATCTGGTCTTGGCGGGGGTGTCCACCAGTGGGGTAGTGCTATCGACCGTTCGGGACGCCGCCGATCGCGACTTCGGATTGACCGTACTCGCGGATGCGTGCGCCGACCGGGACGAGGAGGTACATCGGGTGCTATGCACGAAGGTGCTTCCCATGCAGGCCCTGGTCACCACGGTCGATGACTGGATCTCGACCTTGCCGAGCCCAGCTACCGGTGGAGATCAGACGGGTTCGCGGGTGAAGAAGTAATCTCCGGGACCGGCGGGATCGCCGAACCGCTGGTAGGCGATGGCGCCACCGTCGACGAGGAAATCGCTGCCGTTGATGAATGAGGCCACCGGGCTGGCGAGGAACTCGATGGCGGCTGCGATGTCATCGGGCGTCCCGATTCGCGAACCGCTGCGGTTCAGCAAGTTTCGGATCACTTCGCCATTGGGGCCGTCCAGCTCGTGGAGCGATTGCGGTGTGGCCGTCATCCCGGGGCTGATCGTGACCGCACGTGCACCTCGCTTGGCCCATTCGATGGAGTGCCGCGCCACCCTGACGTGCACGCCCCTCTTGCTCAGTGAATACGCTTCGGGGGCAGTAAGCGAGCTCGGCTCTAGCACCTCGAGATCGAGCAACTGTTCCGTTGGAGTGTGGGCAAGGAGGCGCTCCGTTCGTGGTGTCACCGATAGTCGGTAGCCTCCCTGACTCGCTACGCAGATGATCACCGTGCCACGCCCGGCGGCGGGCAGGAACTCGTCGAGGACGAGCGCCGTGCCGTAGAGATTGACTCGCAGGATGTCAGCGACACCGCCCTGGGTGGGGGAGATACCCGCGGTGTGAACAATTGTTCGGATGGGGCCGCGTTCGGCCGATGTCTGCACCAGCGCTCGTACCGAGTCCGACACCGAAGCGTCAGTCTGCACCGCGGTGAACTCGTGACCGGCAGAGGCGAGGGTATCTGCCGCCGTGGCCAACCGATCGGCCGCTGGATCGGCCAGGACGACATGGCAACCCGGCCCGATCCGGCGCGCTGCGGCGATTCCCAAGCCGCCAGTACCGATGACGACGACGACGTCGCGTTCGGTTCCCTTCGATGCTGTTGCCATCAGCGTCACCGCACCTTCTGGTCACATCTCTTGATCCAACGTTTAGTATCCAAGATAGTATTCTATTCGTCGGAGGAGGCTGGCTAGGTGGCGGTCGTACCGGTGGGCGTCGATGCTCGACCACAACTCGCCTATCAACCGACGATCCCGGTCATCGTTCGTCGTGCGTGTGTCGAGTTCTCCGACGAAGACATCGTGGTGCTGCCGGACCGCAGCATCACCTTCAGCCAGCTCGAAGAAGAGTCGCGACGGCTAGCCAAGCAACTCCTGTTCGCCGGTGTGGGAAAGGGTTCACGCGTCGGCATCCACTTGCCGACTGGACCGGAGTGGGTCGTCGCTTTCGTTGCAGCGACTCGAATCGGCGCCATTGCCATGCCATTCAGCACGCTCTACCGTCCGCACGAATTGCGTGAAGCCTTGCGGATTGGCGATGTTTCGCTGCTGATCTCGGTCGACACGATGATGGGCAAGCAACACCAAGACTTTTTAGAGGCTGCGATACCAGGGCTTGCCGAGTCGAGGCCGGGAACGCTGTTCGCAGCCGAGGTTCCGTTCTTGCGTGCGGTATGGATGCTCGGAGATTGTGAGCGTGCTTGGGCAACGTGCACGAGCCTGCGGAATGAAACTCCCACCGCCCTGCCCGAGGTCGACGAGGCGATACTCGAAGCAGCGGAAGCGCAAGTCAGTGCCGCGGATCCGATGGTGGCGGTATTCACTTCGGGAACCACCGCGGAGCCGAAGGCGGTCATCCACACCCACGGGGCCGCGATCCGCAAGACGTCGCGCTCCGCGGATGGATCGTTGAATGCACAGTACGGGGGACGGGTACTGGCCTTGATGCCGTTCTTCTGGGTCGGCGGGCTTCAGGAGGTGCTTTCTGCGATCCAAAGTGGTGCCACCGTCGTCACGCTGGAGCGTCTCGACGCAGCTGCAGCCGTGGAACTTGGTGTGCGCGAGCGTGTTACGAGCGTCATGGGCAACGCTACAGCGATGCGTTCGGTCCTGGGCGATATCGAGCTCAGTGAAGCAATACCGACGCTTCGGCCGCTGCCGCCCCGACCGTGGGCGGCAGGACCCAGCAGCCTGGGACACGAGAGCGTCGCGATCGGGATGACCGAGACATTTGGGCCTTGGAACAGCGTCAGCGGCATGGAATGTCGGATCATCGATCCAAAAACCGGCCTCCCCTGTGCGGAGGGACGGGTCGGTGAATTCCAGATTCGTGGATACGCGCTGATGCACGGTCTGTACAAGCGGGAACGCGAAGACACTTTCACCGCCGACGGGTTCTATGCCACCGGCGATCTTGGGTATCGAGAAAACGACCGGTTCTACTTCGCCGCCCGGATGAAGGATCTGATCAAGACCAAGGGCGCGAACGTCGCACCCGCCGAAGTCGAGGCCGTACTGAATGCTGCTGCGGGCGTGAGAATGTCATTCGTCTACGGATCGCCTCACGAGATTCACGGCGAGGAGGTGATTGCCGGCGTCGTTGTGGAGCCAGGCCGTGTCGTCGACGCCGAAGAACTCATTGGCTACTGCCGCACGCGCTTGTCTTCGTACAAGGTACCTCGAGTGGTCGTGCTGCTCGGCATCGATGAGATTCCCTACCTCGCGAGCAGCAAGCCAGACCGGATCGCGATCCGGGCGATGCTCGAAACACGTTGCGCCGCTATGCCGAAGGCCAAGTCGAACCTCAATCCTTGAGGCGCAAGTTCATCTGAGGTTGCTCATCGAGTAGCTCCTCCATACGTGAAAACACATAATGCTCACCCATGATGTCCTGGGTGATCTGTGATGCCCGCTTGGCCTGGCGCAGGGCGACGGGGTCCTGCTCGGCGATCTCGTGTGCGAATTGCAAGGTCTGCTCGTGCATGGTCTGGACATCGGGGTAGAGCCTGTTGACCTGACCCTGCTGATACAACCGCGACGCAGGCAGCCTCATCCCCGAGTAGATCATCTCGCGGGCCAATCGCGGACCGTAGAACCAGGTATGGAAGTGCGATTGCAACCCGCCGATGCCCATGCGCGCCGTTGGGTCGCTGAAGAAGGCGTCCTCGGTGCAGAAGATGAGATCGCACGGCCACACCAATCGCTGCCCCCCGCCTATGCAGCCACCCTGCACCGCGGCGATGGTGGGTTTCATGACAGACCGGACCAAGCGGATCTCGTCCCACGCAGGCATCAGCGTCACGTCTGGTGGCGCAGGCAGGGGATTCTTCAGTTCCGCGCCGACACAGAAGTGCTTGCCCAACGACAACATGACGACGACTCTGCTGTCGTCGGACTTCGCCGTCGACCACGCGCGCTGGAACTGAGCATGGAAAAGCCCGTCGTAGGTATTGAGCGGTTCGCGTTGAAGTGTGATCACTCCGACGCCGCTGTCGCGACGATAGGACACCATCTCGTCGTTGGACGTCATGCGGTCTTCCTTAATTTTGTTTGCCATCCGCCGTCGAAAGGCTTTAGGGGCCAAGACCTTAGGGACTCAGCACCACTCCGCCATCGACGATCAGGGTCTGGCCCGTGATGAACCGACTGGCGTCCGAGGCGAGAAACAACAGCGGTTCCACCAGGTCGGCGGGCTGGATCATGTCCGGTAGGCATTGGCCGGCAATGATCTGTTCGACGACTTCCGGCGCGGTGTGGTCCATCACGCTCGGGGTGGCGACGACGCCCGGGGTGAGGCAATTTACCCGGATGCGGTGAATCCCCAGCTCGCGGGCCATGACCCGGGTGAGCCCCACGATGCCCATCTTCGACGAGCAGTAGGGGGCGGTACCGGCGTAGCCGACGTAGGCGCCGATGGACCCTTGGTTGATGATCGATCCGCCGCCGCGTGATTTCATGCCGGCGAGAAAGGCCCGGGCGACCAGCCACATACCCTTCAGGTTGACGCTAAGAGCGCGGTCGAACTCCGCAGGATCGATCTCTTCGAGTGGAACCGGGGTGGGGGCGCCCTCCAGCGCGGCGTTGTTGACCACGATGTCCGCGCTGCCGTATCGCTCTGAAACGCAGGCTCGCAAGGCATCAACCTGCTCCGGGTCGGATACGTCGACGGGAAATGCGAAAACCCGCAAGCCCGAGGACGTCAACGTAGCCGCGGTGCTCTCGACGGTCGCAGCGTCGATGTCGGCAAGGACGACCGAGGCTCCGGCTGCGGCCAGTCCCTCGGCGTAAGCCGCGCCGATACCCTGTGCGGCGCCGGTGACGACGGCCACCTTGTCCTTCAGTCTCAATTGCGTCATGTCGATCGCCTTTCGTCCACGGTGATCAGCCATCCTCGGGCGCCGGTACGTGCAAGGGGTCGAGCTTGATGTCGATGAGTAGCGGGCCGCGCCGATTTTCGATGACGTCGGACAGTTTCTCCAAGTCGGCCGGACAGGACACCGTGGCGGCCTCGCCGCCGAGTGCTGCGGCGACGTCGGCGAAGTCCGGCCAATTGAATTGCGACAGCTCGGTGCCCAATTCGTAGTTCCGTAGATGTCGCAATTCGGCGCCGTAGGCGCCGTCGTTGAGAACGGCGACGATGAGGTCGACGTGGTGGCGCACTGCGGTGTTGAACTCCGCGAGCCCTCCGAGCATGAAGCCGCCGTCTCCGGTCACGACGAGTACGGGATGCCCGGGACGTCCGAATGATGCGCCGATCGCGGTCGGCACGCCGAGCCCGATCGAAGCGAAGTCCAGCGTGGGTACCCACGCATACGGGTTGGGAGCGTGCAGGAACTTCAGTGCGGGGATCGAGAAGCGGCCGGCGTCGAACACCGCGGTCCGGTCGTCCGGCACCGCCGCCTCCAATGCCTGCAGCGCAGTTCTGATGTCGACCGAATCCGTATCAGACTGGTCGGTGTAGGGGTCGTGTGTCCAGTGCCGCAGCTTGTCCGCCAGGGCGGGACCGGCGAAGCCGCTCCCTTCGACCTCGCCCTCGTCAAGCCACTCGACGATCGTCTCGGCCGTGGTCGCCGCGTCTCCCACCACGGCAGCGTCGACCGGGGTGAACCGTCCGATGCGCGAGAGCGAGACGTCGCAGTGCATGATGCGTCGCTTCTGGGTGTAGCCACCCGACGCGGTCGTCCATCCGTTCAGGCTCGCTCCGAAGGCGAGGATGCAGTCGCTCGCCGCGATCGTCTCCGCGGCGATCGATGACGACAGGGTGCCGAACACGCCGAGATCGTGAGGATGATCTCGGAACAGATCCTTGGCCTTGAGTGTGGTGGCCAGCGGTGCATCGATGCGATCTGCGAGGCCGATCAGTGCCGACCTGGCCGCCGGACTGATCGCGCCTCGCCCGGCCAATACGATGGGCCGTGAGGCGGATGCGACCAATCCGACCGCGTCGTCGAGGGCGGCGATATCGGGACGGATTCGCTGCCGCGCTGGCAGGTCGACCACGACGGGTGCATCGACGTCGACGAGCTTGAACTCGGTCGGCATGTTGAGCACGATCGGACGACTCTCCTCGATGGCTCGCCGACACGCTCGCGAAACGTCCTCGGAAATGGTTGTCGGAGAACGCATCTGCTCGAATCCGGCTCCGGTGGCGGATACCAACTCGCGTTGGTCCACGCTCTGGAGGTGATCACGGTCGTGCGCCGGAGTATCGGCGGCGATGAGCACCATTGCAGTGTGACTGCGTACGCCGTGCACCAGGGGAGTGACGGTGTTCGTCAAGCCGGGTCCGTGGGTAACGGTGGCGAGGCCGAGTTCCCCCGACGTCGAGGCGTAGCCCACGGCCATCAGTGTTGCGGCTGCCTCGTTGGCCGCCGAGATGTAATGGCCGCCCGAAGCGACGAAGCTATGCACCATCAACAGATTCGCGTCACCGACCAGACCGAACATGGTGTCTACGCCGAGTTTGCGCAGCGTAGCGGCGATGGATTGATGAGCCTTCACAGTCAGTCTCGGCCTAGTTGTGGGGGATTTCGTTGAACGGTGCATTGGCGAATGGAGATGGATCCTTCGGTAGTCCGAGGACGCGCTCTGCGACGTTGTTCCGCTGGATTTCGGTGGTTCCGCCTGCGATCGTGGCGCTGCGGCTGTCGAGATAGTTCTGAGCGTATCGAGCCGACGCGGAGCCCGGCCGCCATGCGACGCCATCGGCTCCACCCATGTGCAAGCCGGCCTCAGCGATTCGCTGCCGTAAGGGTGAGTCGCCGAGTTTGAGCAGACTGCCGTAGCCCCCTGGCAGTTCCCCCGACGCAGTACCCTCGGCTACCCGTTGCGCCAAAGCCTTCTGCGCCGATACCGCGACGAACAGTGCGGCCAGTTGGCGCCGGACCGTGGGCTCGGCCTCGATGCCTCGGTTGCGGGCCAATGCGGTGAGAGTGTGGAAGGCGTCCATGAGATCACCCCGGCCGCCGACGCGTCCGACCCATGCGTGCTCGATTTCGAGGAGCCCTTTGAGGACACGCCAGCCCTCGTTCTCTTCGCCTACCAGGTTTTCGGCGGGAATGGCTACGTCGGTCAGGAAGACTTCGCAGAACTCGTCGTCGCCGGTGATCTTCCTGATGCGCCGAACCTCCACGCCCGGGGCGTCCAGCGGAACGATGAAGACCGAGATTCCTGCGTGTTTGGCCACATCCGAACGGGTCCGGGCTGGGCATAGGCCGTAATCGGCTAGATGTCCCAGCGAACTCCAGGTCTTTTGACCGTTGAGGATGTAGGTGTCGTTGTCGCGTTTCGCCGAGGTCAGTAAGCCAGCCAGGTCTGAACCGCCGCTGGGTTCGGACAGCAGTTGCAGCCAGATCTCCTCGCCGGACAGGATGCGTGGAATGTGGGCCTTCTGCTGCGCTTCGGTTCCGTATGCGGCAAGCGTCGCGCCGAGGATGTTGATGGACACGCCGAACAGCTGGCTCGCTACCTGATAACCGGACGCCTCCTCGAGGAACACGGCCTCGTGGTCGAGTGTCAGCCCCTGTCCGCCAAGGGATTTTGCGAACGTAAATCCAGCGTAACCGGCTCCGTACAACCGCTTTTGGGTGCTGCGCAGCTCGGACACCCGTTCATCGGTGAGCTCTTGTGCGCTATTGCCCTCGAGCGATGACACGTTGTCGCGCAGCCACTCGCGTACCTCTTGGCGATATCCGGCAAGCACCGCGGGGTCCGTGGATGCACTCATGACTTGGCCTCCGCCGCGGCAAACAACGTGTTCTCGGCGATGCGGTCACAATGGTAGTCCGCCGAACCTAGCAGAACCGCATCGGACTCGACCCGCCGCAGGTAGAGATGTATCTCGTGCTCCCAGGTGAAACCGATCCCGCCGTGCAGTTGCAGACAGTCGCGAACGATTCGCGGACAGTATTCCGCGACATACGCTTTCGCGATCGAAGCCTGCCTGGAGCCCGACGTCCCGCCGTCGACTCGCGCGACAGCCGCGCTGGTCACCGCTTTGGCCGACTCCAGCCACAGCAGCATGTCGGCCAGCCGATGTTTGAGCGCCTGGTAGGAGCCGATCGGGCGACCGAACGACTTGCGTTCCTTGACGTAATCGAGCGTGATGTCCAGGGCACGCTGGGTGGCGCCGACGGTCTCGGCGCACTGTAACGCCACCGCCAGCGCCAACTGAGCTTCCACCTCGGCCTCGGCCTTGCCGGATTCACCCACCATCGCATCCCGAGAAACCACGACGTCGGTCAGCTCGATGTCGTACAGCGCCCGTGTCGGGTCGAGCGTCTCCAGGGTTGTGAGCGTGACTCCTTCGGCATTGCCTGCTACCAGGAACTGAGTCAAACCGTCTGGCGCACAGACTGATACGAGGAGGTGGTCGGCGCCGAGCGCGCCCTGCACCGGCGTCTTCTGGGCGTTGAGCAGGAACCCGCCATCGGTCGGCGTCGCAGTCGACGACTGAGCGTCCGCTCCCCAGCGCCCCGGCTCGGCCACCGCCCACGCCGCGGATTGCTCGCCCTCGATCAGTGCCTCGACGATCTCATGTCGGTCGGCGCCTGCGGTGCCGGCACGCAGCAGCGCGTAAGTAACGACCGCAGTCGGCAGTGCTGGTGCGGAAAGCAGTGCGGCGCCGCATAGTTCGGCGATGATGGCCAGATTGGCCGGACCACTGGAAGAGACTCCGTCGCTGATGTCGTCGAGAAGTAGAGCCGTCCACCCGAGCTCGACCATGTCCTTGGCTAGTGACGCCGGCTGCATTGCCGATGGATCATTCGCGAGACGACGCACTTCATCGATTGGCCAACGCTCTTTGAGGAATCGCCGGGCAGTGTCCGCGAATAGTCGTTGGTCGCCGCTGAGGGAAAGGTCCATCAGCAGCGGCCTGTTCGACCGGCGGCGACCATCGACGCGACGACCGCCACTGCACGCTCCGGCGTCGAGTACACCGGGATCCCATGTGTGCGATAAAGCTGGAGTGCCTCGGTAGCCAGATATTCTGCAGCGATTCGAGCGATCACCAGCGGTTTTTCGAGGTGCTCGTTGATCGAGACCAGGTGCTCGGCCATGCGCAGCGCCGGAGTGCTGGCATTGGAACTGAGGACCACGAGAATCGCATCCGTATCGGGCTCGTCCATGATCGCCTCGACCACGTCACCGACGACGCGCGGATGAGTCGACGCGCCCAAGGTCACGTCGACGGGATTGGTGCTGGTGCCGAATGCAGGAATCACCTTCCGGATGGCGCGCAACGAATCCTCCGAGAACGTCGGCAAGGCGAGGCCGGCGCGTGCGCAGGCGTCGGCGGTCATGCTGCAGGCACCGCCAGACGTTGAGACCACGGCGACCCTATTGCCTGCGGCGACGGGCTGCCATGACAAGGCCACCGCGGCGTCCAGAAGTCCTTGCAGGTCGTTGCATCTGACGACGCCGAGCGACCGGAACAGGGCATCGTAGAGTTTGTCGTCGCCAGCCACTGCCGCGGTATGCGATTGGACTGCGGCGCGGCCGATTTCGGTGGTTCCTGTCTTGTAGGCCAATATCGGTTTGCCGAGTTGGCGCGCGCGGTTGCAGGCTGCGGCGAACCGTTTCGTCTCCCGGAGCGCCTCGATGAAGAGGACCAAGACGTCGGTGTCGGGATCCTCGACGAGGTGCCCCAAGTAATCAGACAGCGTGAGGTCGACCTCGTTTCCGCACGATATCCAACTGCTGATGCCGGCGCCCTTGTCCCAGAGCCGAGTGAGCATTGCGCTACCCAATCCGCCGGACTGGGTGATGACGCCGATATTGCCCGCAGGCATGTTCGGGTCCTCGCAAGCCATGGTGATGGCGGCGCACATCGAGGCATGAGTGTTGATGATGCCCGCGGTGTTGGGACCCGCGATGGAGATCGCGCCAGTGGCGCTGAGCATGCGTAGCTGATCTTGTATGTCGCGTCCGTCGGCGCCCGCCTCGGCGAAGCCCGAGCTGTACACCGTGACGGCCGGTATGCCTGCCTCGACGCACTCCCGCACGACCGGCAGTGCTGCCGCCACCGGCACCACCACACAGGCCAAATCGGGCGTGACGGGTAGGTCGGCAATGTTGCGGTAGGCCGTGCGGCCCATGACGGGCTCGGCTTTCGGGTTGACCGGAAACAACGGACGTTCGAAACCGTGCGACACCAGATATCGGAAGAGTCGTCCGCCGACCTTGTCGGTATCGGCCGATGCGCCGACGACGGCGATCGATTCGGGGTTGAGGAGGGACTCCATGCGGTCCTGCCCGCGGTCGCCCTCGCGGCTCGGTACCTCGACTTGCGCACTCTCGACCCGGACGATGTGTCGATCGAGGGCCACCGCCCGGCCTGCCGTGACGACGACGGGATTGAGATCGACCTGTTCGATCTCGGGGTGCGCTTGCGCCATGCGTGAGAGCGCCTCGATCACGTCGGCGATCGCGTCCTGATCGACGGGTTCGGCGCCACGTGCACCGGCGAGCAGCGGCGCGGCGCGCAACTCGCGCAGCATCTTTCGCGCCTCATCGTGGGAGCACGGCACGGGTCGGATGGCGACGTCGTCGAGGACCTCGACCCATATACCTCCGAGGCCAGCCACGACGAAGGCGCCGAGGATTGGATCGCGGCACAGGCCCAACACCAGTTCCAGCGAGCCCTCAACGAATTCCTGAACTTGAAACCCCGTGAGGTCCGGTACGCGACTGCTCATCGCGAGTGCTTCGGCCCGGGCGCGCTGGGCACTTTCGATCCCGACGACAACCCCGCCAACGTCGGACTTGTGGACCAGATCCGGGGACACCGCCTTCAACACGACACGCTTTGCGAAGGCCGCGGTGGCCGTGAAGACTTCGTCAACCGACCCCACGGTGACCTCCGCAGGTGTATCGATGCCGAATCTCGACAGCAGTAACAGGCCTTCGTCGGTAATCGGCTGACTCAGACCTTCCGCAGCCGTCATGAAGAACTGATGCGGCCACCCGTTGGCAGCCGTCCGATATCGGCGGGGAGGATGGGGTCGGTGTAGTTCGACGGATACTTGTAGTGAATTGCCCGGTATCCGGGATCGTCGGCGTCGATCGGCACCTCGATGACCGTGGGCAATGACGCCTTCAACGCGTCGATCACGGCGTCGCGCACTTCCTGCCGGCTGTTGACCTTGGTGCCAAGACCGCCCATCGACTTCGCCCACGCGACGAAGTCAGGATTATGTGGCTCACCGGTGTCGGTGCGCACGTAGTCGGTCAGCGCGGTGCGGCCGTAGAACTTCTGCATCAACTCGCGCTCGATCTGCAAGGTCCCGTTGTTGAGCACTACCACGACGAGCGGAATCTGCAGTTCGACCGCCGTCAACAGTGCCGAGCCGGCCATGACGAACGACCCATCGCCGACCAGCACCACGGTAGGCACGTCGGGGCGGGCCAGAGCGGCGCCGATGCCGCCTGGGATGCTCGAGCCCATCCGATGGAAGAATCCAGAATGAATGTAATAGGGAGACAACGCCTTCAAGAACACCGGCCCGAACGAGAGAGCGTGTCCGGTGTCGAAGAGCACATTTGCCAGGGGAGCCCGCTCCTCGAGCACCTCGGACACGGCGGAGAACACCGGCGCGTACCCCAGCGGAGATCCATCGCTCACCTTCCTAGTGGCGATTTCCTCCTCGAACCTTTCGCGGCCAGCGGTCAACTCCTCGAGCCACGTCGACCGATCGGCTTGCTCGCGCTGTGACAGCGCGTCGCGCAATGCGTTCAGCGCCAGCCGTGCATCGGACTGGATGGCGATGTCAGTCGGGTATACGCGGCTCAGTTCGCCGTCGTCGATGTCGACGTGGATCAGTTTGGTGTCCGCGAAGGAATGCAGCGTCCATGCCCCGGTGTCGAAATCGCCAAAGCGAGTGCCGATTCCGATGAGCACGTCACAGCGCCGGGCGGCATCGTTGGCGTGTTCGGTGCCGGCGCGTCCGCCCACGCCCAGCGACAACGGGTGGTCCTCGGGCAGCGCGCCCTTTCCTGGCGTGGTCGTCTCGACGGGTATCGAGAACTCCTCCGCGACAGCCCGCAGCTCATCCCAGGCCCGGGAGTTGTGTATACCGCTGCTGACCGTGATGACAGGCCGTGACGCCTTCGAAATCAGTTCTGCCGCAGCGGCAATGGCCTCCGGATCAGGGGCGGGCTTGCTGACTGTCGTCCACTTGGTGAGATCGGGGATTTCGTCGAGCTCGATCTCGGTGTGCTGAATGTCGAAGGGCAGCATCACCACCACGGGCCCCGGACGGCCGGTGATCGCCGTCTTATAGGCGCGCATCACCATCTCCAGCGCCGTATCAGGTCGATTGACCATCACCGACTTCTTGGTCATGAGCTTCAGGCTCTGCGGCCACTCTTCGGGGCCGTAGCGATAGAACTCTTCGATGCCGCCACGCTCCACCCACTGGGAGGGTCCGGCTCCCGCGAGCACCATCAACGCCGAAGATTCGAAGAAGGCAGAGCACACCGCGGGCACGATGTTGGCATTGCCAGGCCCAACGGAGGTGGCGACTACGGCCATGGGTGGTTTGCGCGCCGTGCGCCAGTAGCAGTCGGCCATGTGTACGGCCTGGTCTTCGGACCGGGTGGCAATGGTCGGCACCTCGGTCTCGTAGACCAGCGCGTCGAGCAACGCCCAGTTGCCGTGGCCGTTGTATCCGAAGCAATAGGGCGTTTGAGCGACTTCGAGCATTTTCGCGATGGCGCTCGCGACGCGGATCTTCACGGCTTAATCTCCCGGTGGCTGCATCGTATAATAAATTGTATGCATGCTAAGCGGCAGAGTGTGCGCGATGCAATAACGGTCTGATTGTCCGCGTGTTCCGAGGTGTGTGAGGAGAGATCTACCGTGCGCTACGAACATTGGATCAACGGTGCACCGGCGGCACCGGAAACGGGCTGCTATCTCCCAGTTGTCGATCCGCGTACTCGAAGCACCTACGCAGAGGCGGCGCGCGGAAACTCAACCGACGTCGACAATGCGGCCGATTGCGCTGCGCTGGCGCAACGGGATTGGGCTGCCGCCTCGTCCGCCGAGCGCGCAGGCATCCTGCTGGCGATTGCCGCGTCAATCGACGAGAACGCCGCGGCTCTGATCGAGCTGGAGCAGGCGTGCACCGGAAAAGTGTCTGCACAGGCGGCTTCCGAGGTTGCCTCGTCGGCGGCATACTTTCGTTACTACGCTGGCGCCTTGCGTTCGTTCGGCGGTCGCACGATTGATCTCGGCGGCTCCAGCCATACGTTCACCACGCTTGACCCGTACGGCGTCGTCGGCGTGATCACGCCGTGGAACTATCCCCTCAATCAAGCCTGTCGCGCCGTGGCGCCCGCGCTGGCAGCGGGCAACGCGGTGGTCGTGAAGCCATCGGAGGCGACGCCCGCTTCCACGCTGCTGCTGGCAAGCCTGGCGAGCGGTGCCGGGTTGTCGGCGGGGCTGCTGAATGTGGTGACCGGACTCGGTGACGAGGTAGGGCAGGCATTGGTTCGGGATCCGCGAATTCGCAAGGTGGCGTTCACCGGCTCGGTGGCGACCGGTCAACGCATCGCGGCATTGGCGGCAGATCGACTCATCCCCCTCACGCTCGAACTCGGGGGCAAATCACCGTTGGTGATCTTCGAGGACGCGGACTTGGATCGCGCTGCCGCAGCCGCGGTGAAGATGCTCGCCACCAACGCAGGCCAAGTATGTTCGGCGACGACCCGCATGCTTGTCGCCGATGCCGTGTACGACGAGGTTCTGGACAGAGTCACCACAGGCGTCCAGCGGCTCAATCCGGGGGTGGACTTCGGCCCGATGATCACCGAGGCGCAGTACGAGAAGGTGCTAGCCAGCATCGAGCGGGCCCGGGGTGACGGACTGAAGTCGGTCATCGGCGGCAGTGCATATGAATCCGGGCCAGGCAGCAAGGGTTTCTACATTGCGCCCACGGTGTACGCCGAAGTGCCCCCGGCGTCCTGGCTCGTTCGTGAGGAGATCTTCGGTCCCGTGCTGGCGGTCCTGCCGTTCGCCGACGAAGCCTCCGCCATCGCGCTGGCCAATGACACCGACTACGGCCTCGTCGCAGCGGTCTGGTCGGGCGATCTCGCCCGTGCGTTACGGGTGGCGGGTCAGGTCGAAGCCGGGCAGGTGTCGATCAATGGTGGTCCGTTGGGTATCGAGACGCCGTTTGGTGGAACGAAGATGAGTGGCTACGGCCGAGAGAAGGGTCTTGAAGCCCTGGCCGAATACGCACGCCCCAAGACGGTCAGCATGTCTTTGGAGTGATGTGTTTCTTGGTAGGCGTTGAGGACAGTATCCAAAGTAATATACAATTCGGCGAGGCAGCTCAGCCCGATGCCCTACCTGGGAGGACGCGCATGGCCGGTCGTGGGGCCGTAGCCGAGACGACAATCGTTCAGCGATGTATCGAGTCGATTCGCCAGATGATCCTCACTGGCCAGCTCTTGCCCGGTGAAACCTTGCGGCAGGAGAACCTGGCGGAGCGGCTGGCGGTGAGTCGAGTTCCGGTGCGCGAGGCGCTGATCTCACTGCAAGCCGATGGCGTGGTCACGTATACGGCCCGTGTCGGCTACGCCGTTGCGAGGTTTCGTGCCGAAGAGCTCAACGAGATCTACCTCATGCGCGCGCTACTCGAGCGCGAGTTGGTGAAGAACATCGACATGGCGAAGGTCGACACGGGCATCCTCGAGACGCTGAACGACAGTCTGGCCAATCTCGACGCCGCAGATGACTCGTCGCTGTGGGAGCACAAGCGGCTCAACCGCGAGTTTCACTTCACGCTGTTCCGATTGGCCGGGATGCGAACGGTGCTGATCGAAGTGGAACGCCTCTGGAACATCTCGGAGTTCTACCGGAGCCTCAATGCCTATGAGCCCGACCATCGGCGTCGGGTCGTCGAAGAGCACCGGCGAATCATCGAGGCCATCAAGTTGGGTAATCGAGATCTGTTGCTGTCTCAGATCGACGTCCATCGGGCAGGCACCCTGGACGCCATCAACCGCCGACTACGTGGGCAGACGTGAGTCGAATCGAACTGAGCACCCAAGACGGAGTAGCCGTCATCACGGTGTGCAATCCTGCCAAGCGCAATGCGCTGACACCCGCGATGGGTGCCCAGCTTGCCGACGTCTGCGACCAGATAGATCGCGACTCCGACATCGGTGCCGCGGTGGTGCGCGGTGACGACGGAATGTTCTGTTCGGGTGCGGATACCTCGCACTGGGAGGGCGGCTTCGATCCGGCAAGTCCCGCAGGGTTCGCCGAAACCAGTTCCATTTATTCGGGTTTCGCCCGTATTGGCCGCCTCGCGGTTCCCACCATCGCCGCTGTGCGGGGCGCGGCGGTGGGCGCTGGATTGAACTTGGCGTTGGCGACCGACCTGCGGGTGGTAGCCGACAACGCTCGGCTGTTCGCAGGTTTCCGTCGGGTGGGCATCCATCCCGGTGGAGGCTTCTTCACGTTGGCCGGCAGGCTGGGTGGTCGCGAGTGCGCCGCCGCCCTTGGCGTCTTCAGTGAAGAGATCGACGGCAGGCGCGCCGTGCAGTTGGGGCTTGCCTGGGACTCGGTGCCCGATGGCGCGGTCGAGGACCGTGCGCTGGCCCTCGCGCGCGCGGCGGCCGATGATCCCGAACTTAGCCGCCAGGTGCTGTCGACCTTCCGGGCCGAATTGGGTCCGCCGAGCGTGTCATGGGAGGCAGCGATCGAGATGGAGCGTGGCAAGCAGATGTGGACTCAGCGCCGACGTCAACAAGCCGCCGCGGCAAGGCAGGCCTGATGCGATTCGAGCCCGTTCCACTGACAGCCGACGAGGAGACGCTGCGCGGCGAGGTGCGAGCGTTTCTCGCCGAGCACCTGCCGCTCGGTAGCTACCGCCCGGCTCTGGGATTCAACGCCGAACACGATCCGGCGTTCACTATGAAGCTGGCTGAGCGCGGATGGGTCGGGATGGCGATACCGCCGGAGTACGGCGGCGGCGGCCGGACACCCGTCGATCGTTTCATCGTTGCCGAGGAACTGCTCGCCGCCGGTGCCCCGGTAGGGGCGCACTGGGTCGCCGACCGGCAGACCGGACCGGCGCTGCTCAGCTTCGGCACCGAGTCTCAGAAGCAACGATTCCTGCCTCGAATTGCCGCGGGTAAATGCTACTTCGCGATCGGGATGTCAGAGCCCGATGCTGGCTCGGACCTGGCGGCAGTGCGCACGAAGGCAACACGAGTCGCGGGCGGCTGGGTGATCTCCGGAGCGAAGATCTGGACCAGTTGGGCCCATCGCAACCACTATTTCGTCGCGCTTTGCCGCTCTAGCCCGAAAGAAGAAGACAGGCACGCCGGGCTTTCGCAGTTCATCGTCGACCTGTCGGCCAGCGGCGTGACCATCAAACCCATCCGATTTCTAGACGGCACCGAGCACTTCTGCGAGGTGGTTCTCGACGACGTCTTCGTTTCCGACGACATGGTGCTTGGGGAAATCGGAGCGGGGTGGCGTCAGGTCACCTCCGAGCTCGCGTTCGAGCGTTCGGGACCGGATCGTTTCCTGTCATCGTGGCATCTGCTGCGGTATTTCGTCGACGAGCGGGCGGTTCCGGGCGTCGTGTCGACGGACGATTTTGCCTCAGCAAGCTGGCGTTCGTTCGGTGCCGACGTGACCGACCTTCGCATCGGTGAGCTCACCGCGCGATATTGGACGCTGCGTCAGATGGCGCTGTCGGTTGCGCGAGCGCTGCAAGACGGACAGGCGCCTGCGGTCGAAGCCGCAATGGTCAAGGATCTCGGCACGTGTTTCGAGCAGGAAGTGGTCTCGGTGCTGCAGGGCCTCGTCGACGAGGATCCCGACCCGAAGGCAGGCTCGATGTTCGAATCTCTGCTCGCGAATGCCACGCTAGTAGCACCGTCCTACACGATTCGCGGCGGTACGACGGAAGTTCTGCGATCGGTGATCGCTCGAGATCTGGGGCGCGGAAAATGAGTACGTCGACCGGTCACGACTCGATGGTGGTGGACACCCTCGCGAAGATCTTCGGCGAGTACGCCGGTGCAGAGCAACGTCAACGCGCAGAGCAGGACGGCTGGATGCCCGAGCTCTGGGCCGTTCTCGCGGGATCGGGACTTCCGTGGGTGGGAGTTCCCGAGTCAGTCGGTGGCGTCGGCGGCACTCCGATGGACATCGCAGATCTGCTCCTCGTGGCCGGACGCCATGCAGTCCCGCTACCGCTGGCAGAGTCGTGCGGTCTGTTGGGCGGATGGCTGGTCTCGGAGGCCGAATTGTCGATGCCGGACAGTCCTGTCAGCGTGCCCATTCCGAGGCCATCGGATCGGCTGTCGGTGAATCCGAAGACTAACCGGGTCACCGGCCGTCTGCACAGGGTGCCGTGGGGTAGGCACGTCAGCGCCGTCATCACCGTTGCAGACAGCGGCGACGGCGATGTCGTGGTGCTTGTCGACCCAGGAGAAGCCACAGTGCAGGCGGGAGCCAGTGTGGCGGGCGAGCCTCGGGATTCGCTCACCTTCGACGATGCCGCTGTGTTGCAGATGGGGGCGGTCGCGGCGGGTGTCCGCGAAGAGTTGCGCATGCGAGGGGCTCTCTCGCGAACGCTACTCATGGCCGGAGCCATGGAGGCAATTGCAGAGCTCACCATTCGCTATAGCTCCGAACGCGAACAGTTCGGCAGGCCCGTCGGACGATTCCAGGCGGTGGCCCAGCGACTGGCGCGCCTCAGTTGCGAAACCGAAGCTGCGGCGCTGTCTGCCGCAGTGGCGGCGCGCCGGTTTGCGGAGTCTGGCACCGACGCCGTCTTCGAGGTTGCTGCGGCCAAGGCCACCGTCGGACGTGCCGCAGATGAAGTGACCACGCACGCCCACCAGATACACGGTGCAATCGGCATGTCGCAGGAATATCCACTTCATCACTTCACCAGGCGACTGTGGGCGTGGCGCCAGGACTGGGGCTCGCATCAGTATTGGGCGCAGCTTCTGGGTCGTCGGGTCTCCGAGGCCGGAAGCCATGCACTCTGGCCGTCGATCGCCACCGGGATCGCGGCCAAGTCAACCAACAAGTCCGACGAACTCGCACATACGGATTGAGGGGTTTGATGACATCTGTGATCTCCGAGGCGACTAACGCCGACCGAACCATCGCCGCTCCGGCGGACGTTCCGTTCGCCATCACCGACCGTTCGTACATCCCACGAGAACGATACTTCGACAAAGACTTCTTTGAACTCGAGAACACGAAGCTCTGGCCGCATGTGTGGCAGATGGCATGCCGATTGGAAGAGATTCCCAACGTCGGTGACTACATGGAGTACTGGGTGGCCCAGTACTCGGTGATCGTCGTCCGGTCCGGGCGCGACGAGATCAAGGCGTTCCAAAACCAGTGTCGCCACCGCGGCACTCAACTCGCGCAGGGGTGCGGTAGCTTCCGCGGTGGTCAAATCGTGTGCCCCTTTCACGCGTGGCGGTGGCGCATCAACGGGACGCCGTCGACCCCGATGTACGGACATCAGGGCTTCGAGGACCGCGTCATGAACCCCGCGGATCTTGCCCTCGTCGAATGCCAGGTCGCCACCTGGGCCGGCTGCGTATTCATCAACATGGATCTGAAAGCCCCTCCCTTACAAGACTTTCTGGCACCGGTGCCAGAGAATCTCGATCCGTTGCTGTTGGAGAACATGCGGGTGAATTGGTGGAAGGGCGTCCGGCTGAAGGCCAACTGGAAGCTTGCGCTGGAAGCCTTCATGGAGGGATGGCACGTTCGCGGGACACATACCCAGCTCACCGGAGACGCGGGCGATGCCTTTCCCAACCCGCACGATTTCCAGCGCTCATACCCGAACGGTCACCAAAGTTTGGCCAAGGATCCAAATGCCGACCGAAAGGGAAGCATCAAGAACAGCATGGGGCTCAGTGCATCCTCTGAAGCCGACACGGCCATCTCGTTCATGAAGATGCTTCACGAACAGCTCAACAGCCACGTTCTCGCCAAGGACATCCACGTCGCAGAGTCCCTGCGTAAGTGCGCTCCAGGCGAGTTCTCGACGCGGTTCATCGACGAACTCTATGCGTGGAACGACGCAGCGGGTATACGGCTTCCCGATCGCGACGTGATCGACCGCTGGGGAAGTCAGTGGTCGATATTCCCCAACTTCAAATTCCATCCGTTGTATGGCAACTCCATCGCGTATCGCGCACGCCCGGATTCCGATGACCCCGGGCACTGCTTCTTCGAAATGTGGTCGCTGACACTGCAACCCGACGACTACGACGGCGGCCGGGCGACGATCGACGGTGAGTTCGACCTGAACGACGAAGAGAACTGGCCGCTCATCGCCCGCCAGGACTACACGAACATCGAACGTCAGCAACGCGGACTCCGCATGCCGGGACTACCCGCCACCCGACTGGCGGCCAAGTACGAAGACGGCATCGCCAATAGTCACCTCGTAATCGACGAGTACCTGGCACGCTAGGTACTCGTACCCCGAAAAGTCGGTTGGATTGGAAACTGCCATAATGGGAACAAACGTTAGGTAGGAATGGAAGACATGAGCACCGCTCAGTTGGACGTGAACCTCTTCGATCCGTCGGTGGTGGCCGATCCGTACGACGTCTACGAGGAGGTCCGAGCTGCCGGGCGCGTGGTCTGGAATGACCTGATCGGCGGCTGGATGGTGCCCGGCTATGACGACTGCGTCGAGGTGCTGGCTCGCGGCGATGGCCGGTTCGAGCAGATGAACACAGCCGAACTCACGCCGTGGTTCGAGGCGCCGAACATGATTTCAGCAAATGGCGAGGCACACGACCGACTACGGCGGGTGCTCAAGCCCCAATTCACCCGGCAGAGCATCGCCGCCTGGGAAGACCGTGTCGGTTCCATCGTCGAGCGGTTGATGCGTCCGCTGATCGAGAAAGGGCAGTTCGACATCGTGTCGGACTTCACCCTCATTCCGACCGTCGTGGTCGCCGAAATGATGGGCGTCCCGAAGGAGCGTCACGAGGATTTCCGTCGTTGGTCGCACATCATCGCCGGCAATGTGTCCTATGGCCACGAGGATCCCGAGACGGCGGCCAAGATGCTTGCCGCGGGCAAGGAGGCCAACGCGTACCTAGCCGATGAACTGGAACGCCACCGGGTCGAAGACTTCGACGATCTCATTTCGATCATGATGGCATCGACGGACATGAACGAAGACGAGATCATCTCCACCGGAATGCTATTGGTGCTCGCCGGTTACGACACGACAGCCAAGTTCTTGGCGAACGCCCTGGTCGTGCTGAACGACTTTCCAGATCAGCGGGCGGCCTTGGTAGCGGACCCCACGTTGTTGCCGGGCGCGATCGAGGAAATTCTGCGCTGGTGCGGTGTCACGCACGTATTGGTTCGGAACACCGTAGCCGACACTGAAATCGGCGGCACCAAGATTCGTGCCGGTGACACCGTGTACGTCATGAAGGCCGCGGGTAACCGTGACGCGGCGCGCTTTGCCGATCCCTTGCGATTCGACATCCATCGGCAGGTGCGGTCGCACCTGGGGTTCGGCTTCGGGCCGCATCTCTGCCTCGGGGCGCCGTTGGCGCGGCTGGAAGCCAAGGCTGCATTGGAACAACTACTACTTTTGGCGCCTGAGTACTCCGTCCATGACATCGACTACGGCTCGGGTTTGATCGTGCGCGGTCCCGAGCGAGGGTACGTCGAAGTGAATAAAACCAAAAACTAAGTCCGACAACGCTGTTAGCGGGATCACGAAAGGAGCCCTTATGTCTGTCACAGTTGGTTCAGAACTGGGAAGCAAGACGAACTCATCTACGGACCGCGTGTTGATGATCTCGTCGGACGGTCACGCGACCGCCAAGATGAACGATTACCGGCCGTACCTGCCTCCGCAGCTGCGAGATGAATTCGACGACTTCTGCAAGCTCTACGCGAAGGAGGGCATGCGGATCAACGAAGAGGCGAGCATGGTCAACTCCTTCGACAAGGAGTTCGTTGACATGTGGCGCGCCAACGTTCTCGACCAAGATCGGCTCGAAGGCACGTGGGACGTCGATGTCCGACTGAAGGAAATGGAGCGCGGCGGACTGGCAGCCGAGGTCATCTTCCCGGACTTCGGCATTCCCTTTGAGCTGTACAACAAGACCGTTGCGGCGCTAAAGAACTATCGCCGGAGCACCGAGCAGATCGAGGGCTCCTACTACGCATTCAACAGGTGGCTGGTCGACTTCTGTTCGATTGCACCGCACCGCTTTGCGGGCATGGCCCTGATCTCGTTCCGTGATGTCGAGAAGGCGATGGCCGAGATCCGGTGGGCAAAGGAGGCCGGTCTTAAGGGCATCCTGCTGCCAGCATTCAATTCCTCACATCCGGTGTTCCATCCCGACTACGACCCGATCTGGTCGTTGCTGTCGGATCTGGAGATGCCGGTGAACAGCCACACCGCGACGTCGGGCACCTTTGAATTCGGGGTGCTACCGAGCAACGATGACGAGTACTTGCCTGAACCACCTCCGCTTCCTCATGCGACGGTGATCGGACCGATCATCCAGAAGCCGGTGTTCTATTCGATCCACCAACTTCTCATGCATTTCGTGTGGGGCGGAGTTCTCGAGCGGCATCCGAATCTGCAATTGGTGTTCACCGAGACCGGTTCGGCGTGGGTCGTCGGCATGTTGGCCAACATGGATTACACGTGGGATGGCGCGTTCACACCACGGACGGTCCGGGAGTTCGTCAAGCGGCCACCATCGGAATACTTCCGGCGTCAGTGTCATCTCGGCGCATCGGTCTTCTCGCGAGCTGAAATGGAGCATCGCCACGAGATCGGGCTGGACAAGATCACCTTGGGCGTGGACTTCCCGCACCCGGAGGGCACCTGGGGAATGGGGCCAGGGCACATCGAATATCTCCGAGCGACGATCGGGGCGGCGCACGTACCGCCCGACGAAGCCCGGCAGATAGTCGGTGAGAACGCCATCCCGCTTTGGGGCTTCGATCGGGAGAAGCTGCAACCGGTCGTCGATGCGGCGGGTCCGCTGATCGAGGACATCCTCAAGGAACCGGAGGCCGACTACTTCCCGCGTGGCGACGTTCACAAGCCGTTCGGGGACCCGCGCTAACGGATCATCCATCTCGCGAGGGACTTTGGTGTGCGTTTACGTCGCGTACACCTAAGTCCCGCGCGACGAGCTAAGGCAGTAAATGGATTACTCGCGATACACCTCGCTCGCGGTCACCCAGGACGAAGGCTTGTTCACGGTCACCCTGAACCGACCCGAAGTCCGCAACGTCGTCGACGAAACGACGCACGACGAACTGGCGACGATCTTCACCGAGCTCGACCGGGACGACCGCTGCGAGGTGATCATCCTGACCGGTGCAGGTGGCTTCTTCTGCGGTGGCGGCGATCTGAACTGGTTGTTGGACATCCACGGAGACTCACTCCGCACGGCGCACGGGAATCGGTCCAACCAACGCATCCAGTCCAGCATGCTGGATCTGGAGAAGCCGATCATCGCCAAGGTGCGAGGTGCTGCCGTGGGGCTGGGCGCGTCGTTGGCCCTGTGCTGTGACTTCGTGTACGCGACACCGGATTCGAGTTTTGCTGACCCGCACGTCGCCGTTGGACTCGTCGCCGGCGATGGCGGCGCCTACCTATGGCCTCAACTGATCGGGTACGCGCGCGCACGACGGTATCTGCTTACCGGCGATGCGATCTGCGGAACGGATGCTGCCGCAATAGGTCTCATCACCGAAGCGGTCGCCGATGAAGACCTCGACGAGGTCGTCGACGCGATGGCGCGCAGGCTTCTCAATGGGGCGCGGCTAGCCATCAAATGGACGAAGGTCGCGATCAACGCGGGCTTGAAGGCGACCGCCGCATCGGTGATGGATCGCGGTGCCGCGCTGGAGAACCTGAGTTTCATGACGAATGACAGCCGAATTGCCTTCGAAGCGTTCGCCGACAAGCGTCGACCGAAGTTCACCGGCAGCTGAGACAATGGCGCCGAGCGGATCGCCTGCGGCGCAGGAGCCCTCGGACGTGGACGACGAGAGACCGCCGCCACCGCCGAGGCGGGCCCTGATCGAACCGATGGGCCTCGAACTCGCCGTCGAGTCGGGCGAGACGCTAATCGAGGCGGCCTGGCGGTGTGGTTACTACTGGCCGACCGTCTGCTACGGCCAAGCGCAGTGCACGGCGTGCGTCGTCAAGGTGACCGCTGGCGTCGATCAGCTGGTCGACGTAGCCGATGACGAGATGGCCGCACTGAAAACCTTGCCACCCCTTCGGCTTCCGGACGCCGTGGTGCGCCGACTCGCCTGCCGACTCCAGTTCGAGGGATCGATCACCGTCGAGAAGCGCGGTGTCCAGCGACAGGACGAATGAGAGGTATACGCCAGTGACCAACGCATCGCTCGCCGGAGGGTCCCCACTGCGGGTCGCAGTGCTCGTCAAGCAGGTCCCTCGGGGCGAGGAAATGGAACTGGACGTCGACGGGACGCTGCGACGCAAGGGTGTGGCGCTCGAGATGAATGCGTATTGCCGTCGGGCCGTCAGCAAGGGAGTCGAACTCGCCGCCGAAAGTGCGGGCGAATGCACAGTGCTCACGCTAGGACCGCTGTCGGCGGACGATGTTCTACGGGAGGCCATTGCATGGGGGGCCCATCGGGGCGTGCTGGTGACCGATTCCGTGTTCGCCGGGAGCGACTCGTTGGCCACTGCTCGCGCGTTGACGGCGGCACTGTGCAAGACCGGACCATACGACGTGATACTGGCAGGGCAAAACTCCGTCGATGCCGACACTGGCCAGGTTGGACCTGCCGTTGCCGAACTGCTGGAACTGCCCTTTCTCGCAGGCGTGAAGAGACTGCAGATCTCAGGTCGCGAGATCGTCGCGCAGTGCGAACACGACGATCGACTCCTCGACGTGAGTTGTGAACTGCCGGCAGTGCTTTCGTGTGCCGAACGGTTGTGTGAACCAGCCAAGTCCCCGCCCGAGAAGCGGGCCGAAGTGTCCTCCGCGCGGATAAGTCGACTCACCGCGCACGACCTCGGCGCCGGCCCGTGGGGACAGGAGGGCAGCCCGACCGTCGTCGGGAGGATGCGCGTTCACCGCGACAACCGCATGGGTCGTGTGCTGGCAGGCCCGATCGACGAGCAGGTACGGACTGCAGTGCAGCTGCTTGATCGCGACCTCGATGACGCCGCTCATGGAAATGGTGCCGCCCCCGAGAATGGAGGCGTTCGGAAGCCGAACGCCCCAGCTTCTCCGCCTGGTGGCGGCCCTGCGGTATGTGTGCTCATCGAACCGGGACGTCAGCACGCTGGCAAGGAATTACTCGCTGCCGCCGCGCAATTGGCCGATGGGCTCGGCGGCCGGGTCATCGCCGTCGAGCCCGTCGACTCGGTGGACACCGCATCCTCACGTGCTGTTCAGCTGGGACAGCTGGGCGCACACGAGGTCGTCGCAGTGACAGGAGCCACGACCGCCGAGGACTTTGCCGCAGGACTCGCGCAGTGGTGCTTGGAGGCAGGGCCGTTCGCGATCGTGGCCTCCGGCACCATGTGGGGGCGCGAGACGTCCGCACGAACCGCTGCACGGTTGGGGGCCGGGCTTATCGGCGATGCGGTCGAGTTGGGGTTGACTGACGGTCGCCTCGTGGCGTGGAAGCCTGCGTTCGGCGGACAGGTGCTCGCTGCGATCACCGCCCGCTCTGCCATTCAGATGGTTACCGTGCGGCCAGGCGTTCTCGACATGCCTTCGCCGACGCCGTGCGCGGCGCCCACGGTGATCAGCCGCACCGTCGTGCCCCGCAGCCGCGTCGCGATACACGGCGTGCACGCCTACGACGAACTCGAAGACCTCGCCGCAGCGTCCTGCGTCATTGGTGTTGGTCGTGGCGTCGAGCCCGACCAGTACCACCTGCTGGATCGACTACGGCGGGTACTTGGTGCCGAGTTGGGCGCCACCAGAAAGGTCACCGACCAGGGCTGGCTTCCGCATTCGAGGCAAATCGGTATCACCGGTCGCACGATCGCCCCCCGGCTCTACATCGCGATAGGAACGAGCGGCAAGTTCAACCATCTGGTGGGAGTTCGCCGAGCTGGCCGCGTGCTGGCGATCAACAGCGATCCCGACGCGGCGGTATTCGCCGCAGCCGACGTCGGGATCGTGGGGGATTGGCGCGCCGTCGTCGCCGAGCTCGCAGCGGCGCTGGAGGCACGCGCTGGTGCGCCAACTACAAGTGCCCACCGGTGAATCACACGAATGACGAGACCAATGGGCTGCGCTCATTCGGAACTGCGCCTGACACGAGTGTCCATTCGGCGCGACGTGCGTGGACGGTAGTCGCCGTCTTGGCAGTGGTCGGAACCCTGAACTACGCAGACCGCTTCCTTCCCGGCGTTCTCGCTGAGCCGATCAAGAATGACCTGCACCTGTCGGACACCGCGATTGGCCTCATCAACGGATTCGGCTTCGTCATCGTGTACGCAGCGCTGGGAATCCCGATCGCCCGAGTCGCAGACCGCGGCGCGTACGGACTCGTCATCAGCGGCTGCCTGACGCTCTGGGGTGCGATGACGATGTTGGGTGGGGCCGTGCAATCCGGCTTCCAACTCGTGCTCACCCGCGTCGGGGTTGCGATCGGCGAGGCCGGCAGCACACCCGCCGGCCATGCCTACATCGCGCGCAACTTCGCGCCCGAAAGGCGAGGCGCGCCACTGGCGGTCGTCACGATGGCCATACCGCTGTCGAGCGCAGCCGCGCTGATCGGCGGGGGAATGCTGGCCCAGGCACTCGGCTGGCGGACGGCGTTCGTCGTGCTCGGCGCCGTCAGCGTGATCATCGCGCCCATTGCGCTCATCGTCGTCGGGGCTCGACAACCGCCAGCCGTCGGGAGTGCGTCAAGTACCGGCAAGATCCAGGGCCTCAGGTACCTGGTGACCCTTCGCAGCTACGTTGCGATCGTTGCCGGTGTGTCCTGCATCAGCATTGCTGCCTACTCCGTGAACACTTTCGCGCCAGCCTATTTGATCCGTGTCCACGACATGTCCGTCGGTGAAGTCGGATTGAAGTACGGGGTGGTCAGCGGGGTCGCCGGTGTCCTGGGACTGCTGATCCTCGGCGGTCTGGCCGATCGACTTTCCACGCGCGATCCTCGTTGGCCGTTGTGGCTCACCGCAGGGTTGTCGGCTTTCCTCATACCATTTTCGGTCATGGCGTTCCTGGCGCAGAGCGGTACTGCGGCTCTGGTGTACCTGGGGCTGAGTTACATCCTTGGTGCCGCGTACATTGCGCCGTCGATTGCTGCGATTCAGCAATTGGTACCCCAGGAACTGCGCGCCACGGCGTCGGCCGTACTGCTGTTCTTTGCCGCGGTGGTGGGTGCGGTAGGGCCCTTCGGTGTGGGTGTGATCAGCGACGCGTTGCGCGATCAGTTGCAGCAGGCAGCTTTGGGCCGAGCGCTCTTGTTGGTGGTTCCCCTGGCGCAGGGACTGGCGATCCTCTTCTACCTCATTGCCAGTCGGAGGTTCCGCGCCGAGGTGGTGGCAACCGCACCGGCGGGCTGAGCCGTACTAAAGGTGGTGGCTTCTCAACCATTCGTTGATCCGCTCGGCCACAGCGGGCCAGCATGATTCGAGCATGATGTCATGACCTACTCCGGCAATCAGTTCGGCGTGCGTTCCGTATGCCCGCGCAGTCCTGTGTACTTGGCGACGGCTGATCAGGTGGTCGTCTGCAGCACCGAGAACGAGGAGCGGCGTCGCAGCGTTACGGCGCCGAAGACCGTCCAGGAACATCATGTCGAGAACGGCCCTGGCACTCGTTGCATCGGTGAGCCGCTTCGCGCACCAGATGACGTCAGATTCCGGCGTCGACTGCGAGAAGAGCGTCGCGCGTACCACTTTCGTAGAGAACGCGATTCGGGGCGTGCGATCACGGCGCAGGGTCGACAGCAGCCCGCCGCCAACGTGTGCCGCGCCCAGCGCCAGCTGAGCGCCGACGGCTCGTAGCAGAACCCTTGACGTTCCCGATGGGGGCATCGACGCGAGCAACACGGCACCGGGCGCGGGGTGCACCTCGAGGTATTTCTGTACGACGAAGCCGCCCATCGAATGGCCGATGACGACAGGACGTACTGGAAGGCTAACGGCTGCTGCATTGACATCCGCGACGTAATCGGCGATCGAACTCCGACGTCGACGTGCTGGCGCGGGCGATTCACCATGCCCGCGCAAGCTGACGGCAATCGTTCGATGGCCGCGTTCGACGAAGTAGTCGGTGAAGCCGCGTTCCCAGCACCACGCTGCGTGCATACCACCGTGGACGAAGAGTAGGGGAACAGGGTGAGTTTGTGTTTCGGCACCCTTGTCGACGATTTCGAGTGTCAAAGCGCCCTACCCCGCCGCCGTGTACGCCCGTGATCGCAGGCCGAATCACACTTGACCCGGATCCGCTCGCGAGGAAAGTGATCGAGCGAGTAAGGGTGGTAGCGCGCGCCGAGCCAGATGTTCTTCGACACGAGCACCTCCAAGTCGGGGTCGTGGAGTCGCGCATTTGCGTCGTTTTGGAAGCGAGATCAGCCGCCCGGTCCGCACTCGGGCGATGACGTTATCACGGCTGAGGCGTTTGTCACGAGACTTGTGTGTACCACTCGATAGATTATCGAGCGTTACTTGACAGTGTCGGAAAGGCCCTTCTACCATCGCATTGACCGTCTAAAGCCCAGCGCCGACGGAGTGCAGCGCGCCATCGCTAGGTCCGGTGAAATTCCGGGAAATCAGAGGAGGCCTCATGGACCAGCAAGATCTGCAATGGATGATCTCTGTCGACGATCACATCATCGAGCCGCCCAACCTGTGGGTCGACCGTGCTTCGGCCGCTGACCGTGATCGAGTCCCGCGCGTCGAACGCATCAACGGCTTCGACACATGGATCTACGACAAGGCCAAGGCGACGGTGATGGGCATTCTGGCTGCGGCTCATCAGCAGCCCGACGACTACTCGCCACTACCGGTGAACTACGACGAGCTCGACCCCCAGTACTACGACCCGATTGCACGCATCCCCGACATGGATGCCGATCACGTCATCGCCGGACTGAACTTCCCGTTCTTCCCCCGCTTCTGCGGACAGACGTTCACCCAGGTTGGCGACCGCGACCTGGGCCTGAAGTGTGTTCGTGCCTACAACGACTTCATCATCGACGAGTGGTGCGCCGCGGCGCCCGGACGTTATATCCCGATGATCATCATCCCCCTCTGGGACACGAAGCTGGCGATCGAGGAGACGCTGCGGTGTGCGGGCAAGGGTGCCAAGGCCATCTCGTTCTCCGAGAATTTGCATCCCCTCGGCCTCCCGTCGATCCACTCCGGTGAGTGGGACGACTTCTTCGCCGCGGCAAACGAAACGAAGATGCCGTTGTGCACCCACATCGGATCGTCCTCGGTCAGCCCGAACACCTCACCGGATGCGCCCTTCGGCGTTCAGTCGGTCAACATCGGGCTGAACCTGGCTCACTCGACCACCGACTGGCTGTTCTCGGGCAAACTCCAGAAGTTCCCCGACCTCAAGATCGTGTTGGCCGAGGGCGGCATCGGATGGATCCCTTACATCCTGGAGCGTGCCGAACACGTCGCTGCCGACTACAAGTATCTACGCAGCAACAACTGGACCGTCGACCCAAAGACCATGTTGATGAGTGCGGTGGCCACCGACCCGGCGATCTTCCCGGAATCGCCACGGCAACTATTCCGCGACCACATCTATGGTTGCTTCATCGAAGACGACTTCGGCGCCGCAAACCTCGACGCGATCGGTGTGGAAAACGTCATGATTGAAACCGACTACCCTCACACCGACAGCTTGTGGCCCAACTCGCTGCAGGCAGCCCACAAGGCGCTTGAGGGCCGGTCGGATAGCGACATCTACAAGGTGCTACAGGGCAACGCGCGCAACGTCTTCAACTTCGAACCCGCGCCGTACCCGACCGGCAAGTAGTCGATCGCTGAGGTCGCCGGCGCTCGTGCGTCGGCGACCTCGCTTCGATGGCCATCCGAGGACTCGCCGCCAGCGGGCCGATCTCCCAAACGAAGGGTTCGTTGATGCGCGAGTATCAGAATTTCATCGATGGCAAGTGGACTAGCGAACATGCGGTGGGTGTCATCGAGGTCATCGATCCGGCGACCGAGCAGGTGATCGGCCGCGTCGAGGAAGGCGGAGCCAAGCAGGCCGTCGCGGCTATCGAGGCGGCCAGACGCGCGTTTGATGAGGGGCCGTGGCCGTGGATGACCGTTCGAGAACGCGCGAAGGTCATCAAGCGATTCGCAGAGATACTCGACGACCGCAAGAGTGAATTGCGCGAACTCGTTGTCTCGGAATTGGGTGCGACGGCATTCATCACCGACCTGGTTCAGGTCGGCGGCGCGATCGAGGCCGCCCACTACTACGGCGAATTCGTCGAGCACGACGTGGCTTGGATAGAAACGCCTGGGGGGCCGAGGGTTTCGCCCACTGGCATCGGGGGAGTCACGGTTGTTCGCGAACCGGTCGGTGTCGTGGCAGCGATCACTCCGTTCAACTTTCCGTTCTCGATCAACATCCAGAAGTGTCTGCCGGCCATGGCTGCCGGTTGCACGGTCGTGCTCAAACCGCACCCATGGACTCCGATGAATGCCATGGAGCTGGCAAGGGTTGCCGAGGAAGCAGGCCTGCCTCCGGGCGTCTTCAACGTCGTCGTCGGCGGGGCGGAAGTCGGTGAAGAGCTATGCACCCACCCTGCGGTCGACATGATCGCGTTCACCGGATCCACCGCTACCGGCCGACGTATTCGTGAGATCTCCGCGAGCACGATGAAACGCGCCCAACTGGAGCTCGGCGGCAAGAGCGCACACGTCGTCCTTGACGACGTACAGGAAAGCGACGTCGCCGCAATCGGATTCGGGCAGGTCCTGATGCACGCGGGTCAAGCGTGCACGGTCACTTCGCGCTTGCTGTTGCCCGAGCACCTGCTCGACGCGTACGTCGAAGGACTGAAGGCCATGGCGCCGATGATTACGGTCGGCGACCCCCGTGATCCCACCTCGGTCGTCGGCCCACTCATCAGAGCTCAGCAGCGCGACCGGGTCGAGGCATATGTTCAGTCTGGACTTGAGGAAGGTGCCCGTCTCGTCGTCGGAGGCAAGCGCCCGGCACACCTTGACAAGGGCTTCTACTTCGAACCGACGGCATTCGTCGATTGCCGCACCGATATGAGGATCTGTCAGGAGGAAGTATTCGGTCCGGTTCTATCCGTGATGACCTACCGCACCGAGGACGAGGCGATTCGTATCGCGAACGATTCGATCTTCGGACTCGCGGGATTGGTGATGACCCGCAACGCCGCTAGAGGGTTCAACGTGGCGAGGCAGGTTCGCACAGGCACCATCATGGTGCAGACGGTGGCACCGGGCGCCGACCTCGGTGCCAACCCCGGTGACGGGCAAGGTCCGGGCTGGTCGCTGCCCGCGCGCGGGATGTTCAACGGCGGCGGACCCTTCGGGGGCTTCAAGCAGAGCGGCCTGGGCAGGGAGCAGGGGCGTTGGGGCTTTGAAGAATTCACCGAAATGAAGTCGATCACCTTGATGTGAGATCGGTCCGACTTCGCGCTGCTGCTGGCGCAGACTGAGTCTTCGCTCGAAAGGCAATCGCATGGAATTTCTCAAAGACGTCCGAGTGCTCGAGGTCTCGTTGTTCTCCCCCGATGCCCTAGGTGGCCATCTGGCCGACCTTGGCGCCGAGGTCATCAAGATAGAACCGCCGAGTGGCGGGGGCTTCCGTGGGCCTGCGGGCATTCAGGGAGCCGATCTACAGAACACCCAGTGGAATCGCGGCAAGAAGAGCGTGACGTTGAATTTGAAATCGGTGGAGGGCGTCGAGGCGTTCCGGCGGCTCGCAGCGACTTCGGCCGTGGTCATCGACGGCCTCAGGCATGGTGCGGCGAAGCGGCTGGGGATCGGGTTCGACGACATGGTCGCTGTGAACCCGCAAATCGTCTACTGCGTGCTCAACGGGATGGGCAGTTTCGGACCGTATGCTCAACTGCCCACGCATGGATTGTCTTTCGACTGCTTCGCCGGACTCAATCCCCCAATCATCGATTCCGATGGGACGCCGCGTCTGTCTGCGGCGGCGACGGGAACCACAGGAGTCTTGGCCGGCCCGCTCTATGCAGCAATGGGGGTATTGGCCGCATTGCACGCCGCAGGCCGCGATGGCTCGCCGCAGTACGTCGAAGTGGCACAGGTCGACGCCGCGATCAACTGGAATTTTCAGAATCTCACTGCCCTCGCCAATGGTCAGCAGTCCTACGGCGCGGGAGTTCAAGCCTCACTTCGCTATCAGTACTACGAGTCAAGTGACGGAAACTACGTGGTGTTCAACGCACTCGAAGACAAGTTCTGGGTCAGGTTTTGCGAGGCGACGGATCGTATGGACCTTCTTGAACCGGGCCGTGTGCATCCCGGGCAGGACGGCGAGGCCGAGGATTACGTCCGCCGTGAGCTGACCGCCATCTTCAAGTCCCGCACCCGCAGCCAGTGGATCGAGTTCTTCATCGCGACGAACATCGCAGGCGCGCCGGCGTATCAAGGCGCCGACCTCTTCGAGGACGCACATGCGAAGGCTCGACAGTTGACTTATGAAGAGAGTCAACCCAATGGCAGCACCAAGCGGCTAATCGGGACGTGCATCAAGACCGACGGGGAGCGCGAGTTCGCGCCATCCCCTGCGCCGGCCGTCGGCGAGCACACCGAAGAAGTTCTAACCACGCTCGCGGGCTATGACGCGGGTGATGTCGATCGATTTCGGTCGATAGGCGCCATTTAGGGCCCCATCGGCGCACGCCTGGTCAGCGGGAGGACATCGCGCGTGATACAGCCGAGCGCCGAGAAGTAGGCTTGGGCGGCGCAGTTTTAGGAAGTCGTCGGAGACCTCGGAGGTAGACACGTCGGCGATACCGTCAGCAGACGATGAGGTGCCGGTGCATTCGGTACTGATCGATGGACGCCGTCTCGGACTGAGGCGATTCGGAACCCGTGGTGGCTGGCCCGTCGTTTGGAATCACGGCGGACTCAGCTGCGCCTTGGATGGCAAGATGATGGACGCCGCTGCACTCCGATGTGGTGCCGAGATCATCGCGATCGATCGCCCCGGGATCGGGCACAGCGACGTCTGGAGCATGCCATCGATCACGCAGTGGCCACACATCGTTGAACAGGTCGCCGATCTTCTCCACCTCGACGCCATCGCGGTGACCGGCTGGTCTGGTGGCGGCCCGTACGCGTTGGCTTGCACTGCAGCCATGCCCGAGCGGGTGCGAGCTGCGGCCCTGATTGAGAGCATTCCCGAGCTCCTGCGACTCGCAGACGTTTTCGAGTTGAGGTTCTGGGAAGACGAACTGCTCATCCCGCTTGCACATTGGGCACCGTCGTTGGCCGCGGCAGCATTGCGATTTCTTGGCCTTGCACCAAACTGGTTGATTCACAGAGGCATTGCGGATGCTGCAGGCACGAGGGATTACGTGGAACTGAAGCCGTTCTTGCCGTTGTTCGTCGAGATAGCTCATGAGGCTACCCGCCACGGCGTGTCTGGAATGGTCGACGAGTACCGCAGATATTACGGCCCCTGGGGATTCGACCTCGGCACGATTCACCAGCCCGTCACCATCTGGCAGGGCGAGGAAGACACCGTGATTCCCACGAAATGTGCCCGCCGGCTACAGGCCCTTTTGCCGAACGGCACCCTCCACCTGCTACCCGAAACTGGCCACCTTCTGCCTCTCGTGGCAGCCGATCAAATCCTGCGAGAACTCACTCCCTAATGACGGAGGTGAGGTCAATTCCTCCCCGCACTTCAGAGCAGCCGTCGTGAGAAACCGTCGACGCCGGAACTCTGGCTGTGTCAGACCAGATTGATGCGAGTGTGCCGCGAGAGGTCGCCTGCAAAGTCGGGTTGAAAGCAGCGGTCGGCGAACTGCCAGCCGGAGTTCGTCTTGCGGTAGCGGTCGACGTAGCGCCCGACGAGCACCGTCTCGATCGGTCCCTGAGCCTCGACGCCTTGGACCACGGTGAGGTAACAGCTGCCGTGTGCCTCGACGGCACCTTCGGCGACATCGATCACGATGTTCGTGATGTTGTGGTGGGTGCGCGGGGTGCCGTCGTCGTAGACAATGACGGTGTCGAATACGCGCCGTACCTCGGCGCTTCCTTCCGCCGCGATCGTTCCGTCCGGCTTGCTGTAGCGACCGTTGGCGAAAAGGGTAGCTACGCCATCGAAGTCGCCGGCGTCGATACACGCCGCGTATTTGTAGATCAAATGAGTGATCGCGGTCCGGTCATCCATGCAGTGACCGTAACAGACGTTTGGCCCGCGCATGATCGACTAAGCCTGAGGTTGACCTCATATCGAGGCAATCATGAAGTGCGTCAGCTCATCCCAGGGTGCTGTTACCGATAGCGCGTCGAGATGAGGCCTACCGCGCGGCCGCCAGCGGCCGGGTGTAGGACGGGTCACTCGGCCCTTGGGCCGCGAGGCGAGTTCCGGGCAGCATCGCGATGAGTTCCTCGGTGACCTGTGACGTCGATTCGGCCGTCCACTCGGCGGTGCACACGCGGTCAACTATCGCCCAGCGTCCGCCTCGGCGTTCCAAGCGGTCGATGTAACGACCGCCTGCGAGAGTCAGGTGGTTCTCCGGCTGCCGGTCGGTCCCGACGAAAATATAGTAGGTCTCGGCGTGCGCCTCGTCGCCGCTTACCTCCGCGGTGTGGTTGATTATGTAGTGCTGGTAGCGGGTCTGCATGGAGTGGTAGGCGAACGCCCAGTCGATGAAGTCGTCTACCTCGCCGACGAAGCCGATGTGGTCGTCCACTGCGCCATCGTGGTAGGCCGAACGCAGCAGCGCTCGGTCACGACGATCCATTCCGCGTGCATACCGCATCATGCAATCACGAATCTCACTGAGCGCTTCAAGCCGAGAAAGCCGTTCGCTAACGTCCGTGGTGGCCATCTTTCCTACTCCCAATTGTTGATTCCTAGTACCTCATCGAGTCCACGCCTCGGTGCTGGCGCAAACACGTGCCCACTCTTGAGCCGACCCATCGAATTCGCAATGCAGGTGCAGTGTCGTGATGCCGGTTCCCCGTCCCGCGCAAATAGGTTCCGTTCGCTTGCAACCCGATTCGCAGACAGTCCGCTGGTCTGGCCTAGCTCAACTAGTGCAGTCAAGTCCATCGTTTTGCGAGCAGAGCGCGTACCAACCAATAGGTGCTCGATCCTCACGCTCGACTACCGTGAGGTCGGTTCGAGTGCGGTGGTTGTCGTGCTGTCAGGCGTCACGATGCTCGGGCGTTCCCGCGATTCGACCCGCCGGATCCACAGTCCGATCTGACCGAGGTCCTGGGCCATCTGACTCCTTGCTGCGGCGCCTCTGCTGGTGGGTCGAGCACTCGAAAGAACCAGGCGTGGGTCGAATATACGGCGAAACAATCGTTTGGGCAACGCTCCTGGCGTCGGTAGCGTTTTGGCGCGTAGCGCTCCCGCGTATCGACGAGCATGCGACGTCGCCGGGTGCGACAAATGTGCCGTACTGGACTCCAAGCCAATCGTGAACCGAAGGTTTGATTCCACGCGGATTGAGATTGACGTCTCCCGGAGGTGTCGATATGGTCAGAACAAACGTTAGGGCAGCGCTGATCGCGCCTTGGGGATGACGATGTGAGGTGCGCCTTGCGCGTCGCTTCGCCCTCGGATCCGCACGACGCGAGACGATACGAATGGGGTACCTACGAATGACCGGAAAACTCGACGGCAAAGTCGCCTTCATCACGGGCGCTGCGCGCGGTCAAGGTCGCGCTCATGCCATCGCGATGGCGAAGGAAGGCGCTGACATCATCGCGATTGACATCTGTCGCGACATTCCGTCGAACCCCTATCCGTTGGCGACACCCGACGATCTTGCAGAAACCGAACGCTCCATCAAAGAACTCGGCCGTCAGGTAGTTGCGCGGGTCGCGGATGTGCGCGAACGCCACGAACTTCGCGAAGCGGTAGAGGCAGGGGTCGCAGACCTAGGCAGGCTCGACATCGTCGTCGCTAACGCGGGAATCTTGCCGATGGCCATGGGAAACACCGATCCGATGGGATTCGTGGACGCTTCGGACGTCGACCTGTTGGGGGTGATGAACACCGTTGCCGTCTCAATCCCACACCTGCCCGAGGGTGCATCGGTAATAGTTACCGGTTCGACAGCAGGAATGATCAAGTCGACAACCAGTAGCCCAGACATGGGTCCTGGAGGCGCCGGTTACGGCTGGAGCAAGCGCATCGTCATGGAGTACGTCAACGAGATGTGCCTTCACCTGGCGCCGAGAATGATCCGTGTCAACGCCATTCACCCAACGAACTGCAACACCCACCTGCTGCAGAACGATGGAATGTACGGCGTGTTCCGGCCGGACCTGATCGCCGAGGGGAAGAAGCCCACCAGAGAAGACGCCGAGCCGTTGTTCTCGTTGTTTCAGGCGATGCCGATTCCCTACATCGAACCCGAAGACATGGCCAATCTGGGTGTGTTCCTCGCCAGTGATGACAGCCGTTACATTACCGGCCAGCACATTCGCGTCGATGCCGGCTCATTCCTGAAGTGGCCCAACGGGCCTGGCGGATAGCCGAACCGCGGCGCACGCGTGATCTGACTCACGGGGTGTAGTGGTTCTCGATCCCCGACATGCCATTGGTGGAACTGGTCCGCTCTCATGGGCTTTCGACCCTTCCGCATCGCCCGGCCTTCTCTGGCCACGAATGGTCAGGATCAACATCAGATCTCGCCTCGTGCCTCGGGTTGCGGTCCACCTTCATTCGGGGTCTGGACGTGAAACCTCTGGACACCTGGATACTTTTCGCCGAGCGATTCGGCGACGAAGCCGTTGGCAACGTAGAAATCGACTGCGTCGGAGTCGGTTTCGGCGATGATGCGAAAATGGCGGGGGTTCGCCTCGCGAACCGCGTCGAGCATTCGACGTCCAACGCCGGATCGGCGATGGGCCTTCCCGGTGGCGATGTGAAGGACCACGACGTCGGCGTCGCGAACGCCATAGCCGACAACGCCAACTAGCTCGTTGGCGATGACTGCGCGCAGTAGGACCAACGTCGGGTCTCGTCGGTACTGCTCGACGGTGGCGTCAACACGATACGAGTCCCCACCGACGGCCTCAGCCAGAAGTTCGCGTACACCCTCGCCGTCGACGTCGGCAGGCGCCACGTGCACCGACCTCGCACCGCCTCGTCGAAGTCTGTCGGACGGTGAGACAGGGTCCTCCTGGGGCTGGCGTGATAGCCAGCCTGTCAGCCGGATCACGTCCGCGGCGACCGAATGAACCGAGCGGTTCTCCGTTGAAACTCGGTGCACGCCCGAAGGGCAGTTCGCTTCCAGCGTCACCGCCATCTGTGAACTCGACTCGACGTGACGAGCCAATTCCGAACCCCGCTCCCGCTCGCGCAGACGCCTGCGGGCCGTCTCCGTGGTGCACGTCAGCAGGATGGCGACCGCCTCGACATCACCGCCCATCGCTTCGACGAGTGACTCCATCACCGAAGGCAACACACTGGCGGTATTCGCGTACACCATCCGGCTATAGCCCAGCGCACGGTAGTTGGCCCACAAAGCGGTCAGGTTGCGTTCGGCCAAGTTGTGGTGCCACGGTGCTGGGTGCGCCATGTCGAGGTAGTCACCGTCGACGACGCAGTGCGAGACCTCCGCGGCGCTCAACTTGGCGTGCACTTCAAGTGCAACGCTGGTCTTACCGACCCCAGACGCTCCGCCAATGAATACGATCTCGCCAGCCATCTGTCCAACCTGACATTTCGAAGCGCGTGCCGCCACACGGTTTAGACCTAGTGATCCCGCGGCACGCCCACCGCGTCGTTCAGGACGGCCGTTGGCGGCTGCCGGTGTCGGTCGGTGGCGCCATGCCATTGCGGCTTCGCGCTAAGGTCGGGGCGTGGGCGAGCTGATCTATCGACCGTCGACGGAGCGGGATCATCCCGATGTCGTTGCCGCGCTTCACTCGTGGTGGGACTACCCCGAAGCCGAGGCTCGTAGCTCGCAACGAGCAGCGCTCGTGCCTAGATTGTTCTTCCAGCACTTCACCGATACAAGCCTGATAGTCCGAGACGGGAATCGGTTGGTAGCGTTTCTCATTGGCTTCCTGTCCCAGTCTCGACCAGATGAGGCCTACATACACTTCGTCGGTGTCGAACCTCGTAGTCGAGGGCGCGGGCTCGGCGCTGACCTGTATGAGCGGTTCTTCGCCGTAGTCACAGAGCACGGACGCCGAAAGGTCCTCGCGATCACGTCTGCGTCGAATACCGGATCACAGGCGTTCCATCGCCGGATGGGATTCACCGTCAGCGATCCAATGACGAACTACGACGGCCGCGGCGGTACCCACGTTGTGTTTTCGCGGGAAATCTGACCCAGCCAGGTCCCGGCGATCCCCATGTCCGCGGCCAGCCAATGCGCCTCGATGCCCTATTGCCGCGTTGGCACGTATCGAGAGAATGCGATAAGACGTTCACGTCATCCGTTGCTCGAGCAACCGGCAACCAGGCCCGCTGAGGTCTTCGATCGCTGCACGGCGTCCAGATGCGGCGAGGAGAAGCGACACCACGGGGCCTTCGACTCGCTCCCCGTGTCCGATCGCGATGTCAGCGTCAGTGGCGGATAGGTGTAGTCCCTGAATCAGAGTCTTGGCGCCGAATCGATGGTCGCGGGATAGGTAACTCAAGGCGTCGGCGATGTGCGTCGTGTCGTATGCGTGTCCAATCTGCAACGGACGCCGAATGTCTTCGCCGTGAACGACGATCTCGATTACTCGCGTAATCGTTGGCTGGGGCGGCGATGCCGTCGCATGGATCGCGGACCTCAGCGCGTCGAGCGCGTGCTGGCCCGTGCGCTGGCGACCCGCGTTGATTTGCTTTTCGGCGATGCGGTTCGGGCGGAACCCTGCAGCGACTAACTCTGCGGCGAATTTCGACAGTGACAAGGTGGCGGTAGCCGCTAGATGGGCGACGACGTCGCGAACGTCCCACCCCGCACAGAGCGATGGCGTGGCCCAGTCCAGGTGCTGTTGGTCGGTTAGGTCCCGGACAAGAGAGGCACGTTCGGCGTGCACGTTCGCCCATAGCTTGGAGCGCATGCCGACAGTCTGGTGTGGATGCTCGCGAGTTTCCACCGGGAGCAGTGTCAACGGCAGTAGGTTCTACGCCGACGACTCGACGGAAGACTCTAGGGCGACGAGGGGGATTGTGCGTGACGGCGGCACCCGTCGGGCATATCGGCGCCAATGGCTGGTGTATGCGAGCGCACGCGGCCACATCGCTTGGCGTTCAGCGCCCTTGAGCTCTCTGGCTGTCATCGCCAGCCGGCGCGAGCCGATTCGGACGTCGACGGATGGCTGGGCTCGCAGGTTGTAGAGCCAAGCAGGGTTCTTTGGGTGGCCCCCCTTGGCGGCGACGACGATGTAGCGATCCCCGTCGGGCATGTAGACCAACGGTGTCGTTCGTGGCGTACCGCTCTTCGCCCCCACGTGGTCGAGGAGGAGCATCGGTGGAACCCCCGGTACGTGGTGACCGAGGCGGCCATCACTGGCCCGATAGATCGCGACGTGGCCGCGCACGAGGTGACGAACGACGCTCCACGAATGATCGATGACCCGCATCAGGAGCTCGACTGGCGACGTTGACATGCCCATGACATGCCCATCCTTTCGATCGCGCACGGCGCACCAGACGCCCTTCACCGTCAGCCCGAGCGGGCGGAGCCACCATAAGGGTACCTGTGAGTACCCTTTTTGCATATGGGCCCGTGGTGGTTGCTCACGCCATGCCCAGGCACGGCACATCGACGGCCAACGCGCCAATCGACGGACACAGCCAAGCGGCAATCACGTAGGCACTCGGCCGATTCCCATCAGGTGATTGGTCATGTCTCGAATGCCCGGCAGATGTCCAACCGTCCGGACGAGGGTGAGCGCCGCTTGATGAACGTCTTCCTCAACATGTGAGAACGATTCCAGCGCAAGGCCGTTGGGACCCTCTATGGCGCACACTTGCACGTCGTGGAGGCCAGCAGAGCTCAACTCCTCGAACAACTCTTCCCCGGTATGGAAATGGCCACCAGGAAATCGAGCCGAGGTTGGCGGGTCGCCGCGTTCCAGTAACGCAATCAGTTCGGGTGGGTACCGTTGGTCGCGGAGTTCGGACCGCCCCAACGTCATCATCGCGTGGCTGGCGAACCGTGGAATAGCAGAGACGAAGACCCAACCATCGGCGCGTACGACGCGGCTAGCCTCCTCCAGGCAGCGAACCCGATCGTGCCGTCCCGCAAGATGATAAAGCGGACCGAACGACAACACGACGTCGAACGAGTCGTCAGCGAATGCCAGATCGCGCGCATCCCCAAGCTTGGCGGTGAAGGTTCCGTGCCGGCGTGCCAGTTCGACATGGGACTCGACGGGATCGACCAGAATCACCTCGTGACCAAGAAGTGCCAACGCGGCTGCGTGAACACCGGTCGCGCCACCAACGTCGAGCACGCGCGACCGCGCGGGAATCCGTGAGCCGATCAGTTCTTGAACACGCTCGAACTCCAGGCGACCCTGCGCCGAGCGTGTGCCAAGCCGCTGCGACTCATCAAACAAGCTGGCGTAGTACACCTGGATCCTCGAGTCCAACTCCGATTGATCCATGGGCGGCACGATATCGGCAGGAGAGGAGTACCTGCGAACGAATATCGTCCCCGTGCGCATCCCGGCGGGGATCATCGGCATCTGTCAGACCGCATCTCCTTTCGCCGCAGTGGTCCTCATTCGAACCGCCCGAGTGGGCTTCGCGCGAGTTGACATACTCCTGCAGTAGGGTGCGCCAAACCGAGAGGCTAAGAGAGATGCCCGCGAACCGAGCAGCCAAGGTGCAGCAGCAGCATCACAGATTGCTCGACGGTCTCGCCGCCTCGATCCGGGAAAAGGGACTCGCGCACACGCACGTCAGCGACATCGTCGCCCACGCGCATGCCTCGCGCCGCACGTTCTACAAACACTTTGCCGACAAGGAGTCCTGTCTCGTCGAGCTCGTTCACCTCAGCGCTACGACCATCATCGAGGCCGTCGCCGCGGCGACCAATCTCCATGCACGGCGTTCCGTTCAGATCGAACAGGCAATCGATGCCTACATATCCGTACTCTCGAGCGAACCCGCACTGACGCTGGCGCTCTCTAGCCCTGCGGTCGGTGAAGGAATCGTTCGCGCGCAACGGGATGCATTGGAACGCTTCGCCGAATTTCTGGTAGCTCTGGCGGCCCGCGCGGCCGACGACGCGACGCCGTGGGTGCCAGTCTCCATGGAATGCGCATACATGCTTGGCAGCGGACTGCGGGCCGCAGCACTTCGTGCAATCGAGCGCGGCGAGCAACTCGACCGCGTGAGCGAGGAGGGCAAGGCCGTGTTCAAGGCGGTCCTCGACGGCGCCACCCAACCATAGTCTTGATCGGCGTTGGACTTCGTCAAGCATTGGGCCCCAATGCTTGACGTGAACCCTGGCGCTGTGGTTGAAGTGTCGGGATGCGCGGCGAGCCCCGAGGGCCGAAGGTGGCTGGATGGATGATCAAGGTGGGCTGGGTTGGTTGGTTCCGATCGAGGAGTCCAGTCGCAGGCTCGTGCAGTCGGTCTCGGTGTTGACCGATGAGCAGGTCGGGGCGATGTCGCTGGTTGCACCGTGGACGCGAGGCCATGTGTTGACTCATGTTTGCCGAGCTGGCGACAGCTTGATGCGGTTGCTGTCGTGGGCGCGCACGGGTGTGGAGGTCGCGCAGTACCCAAGCATGGCGTATCGTGCCGCAGAGATCGAAGCGGGCTGCCGACGCACTGCCGCGCAGATCCTCGAGGATCTGCAGTCCAACGTGAAGCTGTTTGACCAGTCGGTGCGTTCGCTGCCTGCGCAGGCGTGGAACTTTCCAGTGGTACCCCGCACGGGCGAGCCGCGCACTCCGGCCACACTGGTGCCGATCCGATTGCGGGAGTTGGAGATTCATCACGTTGACCTTGACGTGGGTTACACCGTCGAGGACATTCCGACTCTGGCTGCGGACTGGATTCTCGGTGATCTGCTTGACGCGATGGAGCGCGGCGGGGTGGAGTTCGCCCCAGTGCGGTTGAGGGCGATCGACTCTGATTGCATTCGAGTGCTGACCGCGAGCAGCTCATCGTGTGAGAAGCCAATGTTGGAGATCAGCGGGTCACGGGCGGAGTTGATCGGTTGGCTCAGCGGTCGGGTCCCAGCGTCAGACACCGCGTTGGTGGCCCAGGGGCGGCGCAGCAATATTCCCGCGGCGCCGCAGTGGATTTGAGTGTTCGCACCATGGCCGTCGGGATGTAACTGCTCCCAGGCGCCGTGGGGCCGAGCAACATCAGCTCAATCAAGTCCGCTGGGTAATCCTTAGAGGACGGATCGCGAGGTCCCAACCGGCATCAAAGAGCTGCACACCAGATGACAGCCGAACGGAGGCCAGCGAGGTCCTCGGTGGCCGGAATCGGATAATTGTGGTTGTGCCGACGATTCCGGGTGGCATTCGGTTCGGCGCCACTTTTCGGTGTAGGAGTGCCGGTCGACGACAGGAGGCAAGAACGGATGCCGATGTCGTGATCGTGGGTGCTGGGCTGGCAGGACTCAGTGCCGCCAGATGCCTGCGAGCCGCGGACCTCTCCGTTCGTGTCCTCGAGGCACGCGACCGTGCCGGTGGACGCACGAAGGGCGGTGTCGTCGCCGATGTTCCCGTTGAGCTCGGAGGTTCAGTGGATTGGGCCTACGCAGAGTGCCGTACTCGAGCTCATCGCAGAGCTTGGTCTGAGCAAAGCACACGGACTGCAGCGCGATGACCGCAGAAGTACGTGGTGGCGCGAATGACAGCGTCGCAGTAATGGAGAACGCCGTCGCTATACACCACAAGAGTGCCCCTGAGAGTGCCCCCGGCATGATTCGAACATGCGACACCGGCTTTAGGAGAGCCGTGCTCTATCCCCTGAGCTACGGGGGCGGGTGGGACGCGATGCGAATCCCTGGATAGTGCGGGCACAGCGTACCGCCTCGCGGATGGGGCGTGGAATTTCGCCAGGCAACCCTGCCGACCATGAATGCCGTTGAGCAACGTGAATGTGCTGCGCAACAAGCGGTTAGGAGCGCGGGCTCAGCGTCGGCGATGGTGTGAGCCAGATCACAATAGCCCGCGAGCAGGAAATCTACGCTTGCGTAACCGTAGGTAGGACGAACCTACGGTTGCGTATAGTCGCCTAATTGTTCGATGCTCTGGCGACATGGGCCACTACATCGCCAATGTTCGCGACATCGAATTCAACCTGTTCGAAGTCCTCCAACTCGGTGACCTGCTCGACTCGGGTGCATGGGGCGGGCTCGACAGCGAGACCGCACGGATGATGCTGCACGAGGTCGGCCACTTCTCGGAGACCGTCGTCGCCGAGACCTTCGCCGAGGCAGATCGCAATCCGCCCACGTTCGATCCCGCCACCCACGAGGTCAGCGTTCCCGACTCTGTCGCCAAGACGGCGCTTGCGGTCAAGGAGGCTGAATGGTGGCGCGTCGGCATGGCGGAGAACGTGGGTGGCACCCCCGCTCCGGCATCGCTGACCTGGGCGTTGCAGGAAATGGTCATGTGCGCCAACCCCTCCCTGATGTTCCTGACGGGTCTGGGCCCTGCGATGGCGCACGCGCTCGGCGCAGTCGGGACGGAGCAACAGCAGAAGTGGGCTCGGATCAGCATGGACAAGGGCTGGGCCGGAACGATGGTGCTGACCGAGCCCGACGCGGGCTCCGACGTCGGTGCGGGCCGTAGCAAGGCGATCGCCCAGCCGGACGGCACCTGGCACATCGAGGGCGTCAAACGGTTCATCTCCGGAGGAGACGTGGGCGACATCGCCGAGAACGTCTTCCACCTGGTGCTCGCACGGCCGGAGGGTGCCGGACCTGGAACGAAGGGTTTGAGCCTGTTCTACGTTCCCAAGTTCCTCTTCGATCCGGAGACGCTCGAGCTCGGTGAGCGCAACGGCGTGTTCGTGACGAACCTCGAACACAAGATGGGCATCAAGTCCTCGCCCACCTGCGAGTTGACGTTTGGTGCGCACGGCACGCCTGCCGTGGGGTACCTGGTCGGTGACGTGCACAACGGCATCGCCCAGATGTTCCGGGTGATCGAGAACGCCAGGATGACCGTCGGCATCAAGTCGGCGGGCACGCTGTCCACCGGCTACCTCAACGCGTTGGCCTACGCCAAGGAGCGCATTCAAGGCCCCGACATGCTGCAGATGACCGACAAGACCGCACCGCGGGTGCCGATCATCGACCACCCCGACGTCCGCCGCAGCCTTCTCACCCAGAAGGCCTATGCGGAGGGATTGCGCTCGGTGTACCTCTACACCGCTGCCTACCAGGATCCTGCCGTGGCACAACAACTTTCGGGCGCAGATGCGGAGCTGGCGCACCGGGTGGAGGAGCTGCTCCTGCCGATCGTCAAGGGCGTGGGCTCCGAGCGCGCCTACGAGATCCTCACCGAGTCGCTGCAGACGTTCGGCGGGTCGGGCTTCCTGCAGGACTACCCAATCGAGCAGTACATCCGGGATGCCAAGATCGACTCGCTTTACGAGGGCACCACGGCGATCCAGGCGATCGACTTCTTCTTCCGCAAGATCGTTCGCGATCAGGGCGGCGCCCTCGCACACGTCTCGGCTCAGATCTCCGCGACGATCGAGTCAGGCAGCAAGGAGCTGAAGCCGGAGATCGAACGACTCGCGACCGCCTTGTCCGACGTGCAGTCGATGGCGGCGACGCTCACCGGCTACCTCATGGCCGCACAGGAACAGCCGCAGCAGCTGTACAAGGTCGGGCTCGGCTCGGTGCGCTTCCTGCGGGCGGTCGGCGACCTGCTGATCGGCTGGCGGCTACTCGTCGGGGCCGAGGTGGCATTGACGGCTTTGGAGGTGGCCCCGGCAGATCGCGCCTTCTACGACGGAAAGGTCGCCGCGGCGAAGTTCTTCGCGCACAACATGTTGCCGTTGCTCACCTCGGCCAGGGAGGTCATCGAGTCGGCCGACGTCGACGTGATGGAGCTCGACCAGTCGGCGTTCTAGTCGATTCTGGTGTCGTCCCCGTCGACCAGCCGCTGGTTATCATCGATGGATCGTGGGGAAATCAAGCGTGAGTCGACGAGTCGTCGTCGCAGGGGGCGTCGTAGCGCTGCTCGCGATCGCCGTCCTCGTCGCAGTCGCAGGCAGCATGACGCACTGGTTCGGGCTTGTCCGGCCCGCCAATGAGGGTCAGGCGCAGCGTCTTTGCGAAGACAGCGTGCGGCACGACCTGCTGAGTCCTGCGAAGGCATCCTTCCAGGATCTCGCGGCCAAGCGTGAACAGCTCTTCGAAGACGATCACGTCTCGTTGGGCTTCGATGCCAAGCACGTCACCGAGAAGTGGGTCGTGGACGGCAACGTCGATTCACCCGGTGTGTCTGGAGCGCCAGCGCGCTCTCGGTTCACTTGCTACGCATACATATTCGACAATCAAGGTCCACGTGCCTACGCCCACGACGACGTTTCGGACGAGGCGGGACAGTGGGTCATCCGCCCGTAGGTTGAGGGCCAGCTCAGCGCAGTTGTTCGATGACCTTGGAGAACTGCTCGGCATGTGGCTGCTGCACGATGATGTAGGTGACGCCGTAGTCATCGCGGTAGCGGCGGATGGTGTCGACGATGTCACTCGTCGAACCCGAGAGGACCGCTGGCGTTCGCAACAGCTCCTCGTCGCTCAGGTCTGGCAGGAACCTGCGCGGGATGGTCAGGTCGGGCACGCCCGAGCCGTCGGTCGGCATCGCGGTGACGGAGATGTTCAGCTCCAGATCGTCGAATCGATCGCCAGCTGCGTTGCGTACGAACGAGATTCGATCGGCCAACGGGTCGCTGTCGTCGGTGGCCACGCCGCCACCCGTCAGCCCGATGATGTTGGCTCGTTGTGCGGCGACGGTCAATAGCTTGTCGCCATTGCCTGCGATCAGCAGTGGCACGTCGGGTGCGTGCTCGACCATGTGCTCGGTGACGTGGCGCAGGTAGTCGACACGTTCCCTGGCGCTGGGGAAGGGCAGTTCGGCCTCGTCGAACTCGACCTTGTTGTACCCGGCGCCGAGTCCGAGTTCGAGGCGCCCTCCGCTCAGATCTCGCAGTGTGGTCACCTCGCGGGCCAACAACGCGGGTTTGTAGAAGCAGGCGTTGAGCACGAACGTGCCGAGCCGAAGCTTGTCGGTGGCCATCGCGACGGCCGTCAGCATCGGGAAGGGTGCCGTCGTGTACAGGTGGTCGGGGAGGTGCACGACGTCGTAGCCCAGGCCCTCCGCCCTGCGTCCCCACTCCTGAACCGACTCGCGACGACGTGCGGCGTTCAGGCCCAGCCCGAAGCGGAATCGTTTAGCCATGCTCCCGATGTTAGGACGGCCAATCAATCGTGATGCCGGGCCCCACGCCGGTGGCCGGAAATGAATCTCGAACTGCGATTCGTGTTGCGCTGTGCTGCGCAATCGACGCTCCTACGCTTCGAGGGTGCGGTTGTCGTGGCCATTGACCGGCCGGTCGCAAGAGTTGGGAGCCATTGAGGCTGCCCTGTCGGCTCCCGATGTCTTCGGGATCGTCGTATCCGGCCCGTCCGGTGTCGGGAAGAGTCGAATCGCCCGCGAGGCTCTGTCGGCAGCCGTTGCGCGAGGAAGCGAAGGCCGCTGGGTAATCGGCACGTCGTCGGCGCGGGCACTTCCGCTGGGTGCCTTCTCGGCGTGGATGCAGTCGGGCGTCGCGGACACGGTTCAGTTGGTGCGTGGGGTTATCGAGTCACTGACGGCAGTCTCCGCCGGAGCCTCGATGGTGCTCGTTGTCGATGACGCGCATCTGCTCGATGATTTGTCGACATTCGTCGTCCAGCAGGTCGTCCAGCGCGGCGCCGCGAAAGCTGTGCTCACGGTACGAGACGATGAGCCGATTCCGGCTGCGGTACAAGAGATTTGGCGATCGGGACAGTTCGACCGGCTTGACGTTCAGCCCCTGTCGCTCGACGAGTCCAGTTCGCTGTTGTCGGCCACGCTGGGCGGCTCGGCGGATCCCGATGCCGCGCAGCGGCTGTGGCGGCTGACTCGCGGCAACGCCTTGTATCTGCGAAATCTGGTCGAGCAGGAGGTCGCCGACGGCCGGCTCGAAGTGCGAGACGGGTTCTGGCGGTGGCTTGGTGATCCGATCGTCGCGCCCGGACTCGTCGAGCTGGTCGAATCCCGTATCGGGGACCTTCCGGCACCGGTCGCCGACGTGATCGATGCGTTGGCCGTTGGGGAGCCGATCGCGCTGGCCGCGCTGAAGCGGATCACCGATGCGGCAGCGGTGGAAGAGGCCGACAATCGTGGGTTGATCGCGCTGGATACCCACGATGGCGGTGCCGAGGTGCGCGTGTCGCACCCGCTCTACGGTGAAGTGCGCCGGAAACGCGCAGCACCCACCCGGCTGCGTCGACTACGCGGACTGGTTGCCGCCGAATTGGGCGCAAGCGATGATCGCGACGACGTCCAGACATTGGTACGTCGCGCGACCCTGGCACTCGACTCGGACCTCGCACCCGACGCCGACTTGCTCGTCAGGGCGGCCCACGGGGCGGTATGGCTCGCTGATCTACCGCTTGCCGACCGAATCGCGGAAGAAGCCATTCGTGCTGGTGCGGGCCCTGAGGCCAATTTCGTTCGAGCACACGCACTGTCTTGGCTCAGCCAGGGGGACGAGGCCGAGATGGTGCTATCCGGGATAGCCACCGACCGATTGTCCGACGACGACCGAGCCAGACTCGCGTTCCTGCGAGCCAGCAACATGCTGTGGGTGCTCGCCGACCCGGCGCGGGCAAAGGCGCTCATCGACGACGCGTCGCGCGCCACGTCGCCGCAGGCTCGCAGTTACGTCGACGCCTTCCTCACGGTGTACTGGTTTGCGATGGATCAGCCGGACTTGGCGACGAAGGCGTCGCAAGACCTTGCGCTGGCCGACCTGCCAGCAGTGGCTGCCACCGAGATGGCTTGGGCACTCGCAGTGATTGCTGCCGATGCGGGTCGTACCGCCGATGCGGTCGCCATCGCAGAGGCCGGATACGCCGGAGCGACACAGTCTCTCGATGCTCCGCAGATGAGGTTCAACATCGCAGACGCACACGTCAGCGCACTTCTCCTGGCCGGACGGATTCGCGATGCCATTGACGTCGCCGAGCGTGTGCGACAGCAGGCGGGCGACCTCCCCGGCGCTGCGCACTTGCTCGGCGCGGCGGTGGCTGGCCGGGTTGCGCTCGGTGCGGGCCGCCTCGATGCCGCATGTTCGCTGCTGGAGCAGGCGGCTGTGGCCTTCTCCGATTCGGGCCATTCCCTCGGCTGGGGATACCGGTATCACTTGCCGCGCGTAACCACCCTCGCCATGCGGGGCTCGTTGGGCGATGTCGCGCAACTCCCGGCGCTTGGGGAGATTGCACGTCCCTTCCGATCGTTGAGCTTCGAGCGCAGCCTCGCTCTAGCGTGGTTGGCTGCCGCTGAGGGCGCCGTCGGCGAGGCGATCTCGATTTTGCGGTCGGCAGCCGAAAGCGCCGGAACCAAGGGACAATTCGCGGCCGAGGTGGTGTGCCTGCAGACTGCCACCCAATTCGGGGACCATTCGGGTGCCGCCCGGCTGGGCGAGCTAGAGGCGATCGTCGACGGCCCGCGCGTCGGCTGTGCTGCGCGGTTTGCCGAGGCGCTCCGCGACGGACATGTCGCGGCGCTGGTCGCGGCATCCGAAGACTTCGAGCGGATGGGAGACCTTGTCGCGGCGGCGGATGCGGCCGCGCACGCTGCCGTCGCGTATCGCGACCAGGGCCAGCGCGGGTCGGCGTTGGGCTGTTCGGCGCGCGCCGATGCGCTGGCCGAACAATGCGGCGGCGTGAGCACGCCTGCGCTTCGTCAGGCCGTTGAGGACCTACCGCTGACCGACCGCGAACGCGAGATCGTCATGTTGCTGACCGCCGACCTGTCGAACCGCGCAATCGCCGACCGGCTAATGCTGTCGATACGAACTGTCGAGAGCCACGTGTCCCGGGCCATGGCCAAGACCGGCAGCGCCAACCGCGAGGAACTCGCCAATTTGCTGAGGCATCGCGAAACCTAAGCGTGCCGCATTCCTTCCGAACGCGCCGTCTCAGTGGCAGCGACGCCGTCTCGATGCACGTCTCCGTAGTACTTCCTCGACTCCAGTCGAAATTGCGGTGGTGCGCCACGGAGTTCGACCGACCGGCAGCGGGGGACGATTCACGCAGCGGAATCGATGGCAGACAACCGAATCCGCGAATAGCGGAAAGGCGTGATCGTGAAACTCATCGTCAGCACATCGCTCGCCGCATTCATGGTCGTGTCGGCGTTCGGAGTGGCGGCAACCACCGACCCTGCTCCGGCAGTCCCGCCGCCCGTCGATTCATGGTGCGCCCTTGGCCACCTCCGCCCCGGCCAGGCGTTCTCGCGTACGGAACCCGGCGCACCCAAGGGGGTTCCGGTCTTCAGACCACGATGTGGAGTAGGCCGTTCTACCCAAACTTCAACTGCGTGCACACGATCGGACAGAGGCTCGAATCAGGCCCAGGTCTGTTGTCTTCGAGTTGATCTCGTGCAGCCGGTTTGCAGTTACGATCGCGTCGGGGAGGTGACGTCATGAGTTCTCCGCAGGTGCTGGATGCGCGAACTTCCCTGGCGTGGGTACGACGCCTTGCCCGCACGACTCCGGGTGTCATTGGCGCGATCGCCGTTGGCGTTGCGGCATTCTGCATCGTTGCCGGTGTGGTCTGTGCGACTCAGCTCGACGACCGGATCGCAGAGCGCAACCAGCTTCTCGACCGTTCCGAACCCTTTGCATATGCCGCGCAGAACCTCTACTCCGCGTTGTCGGCCGCCGATGCGGCCGCGGCGTCGGCGTTCCTCTCCGGGATCGAAACCCCATCCATGCGGGCGCGTTACCAGCAGGCAATCGCCGACTCGGCGGCGGCGCTCACTGACGTGACGGCCGGGGCAACCGAGCCTGCCACGCGAAAGGCGGTGGCAGACATCACGACCCAGTTGGCCGCTTACACGGGTTTGATCGAGTCGGCGCGAGCCAACAATCGTCAGGGTTTCGTGGTGGGGTCCGGGTATCTACGGGAAGCGTCGTCGCTGATGCAGAACACGATGCTTCCTGGCGCGGCGCGGATCTACGCTGACGACCTTCATACCCTCGGCAAAGATCAACGCGCCGTCGGCGCACCACCCGTCGTCGGTTTCGTCCTGCTCGGGCTGGTTCTCGTGGCGATTGGTATCGCCTCGATGGTCGTGTACGGCCGTACGAACCGACAGTTCAACGTCGGACTGGTGGTCGCAGCGGTGATCGTGGCAACTGTCGGTGGGTGGATGCTGGTGGCTACCGGCTCGGCGGCGAGCGCGATCGAGCAGAGCCGACACGATTCGACCGCGTTCGAGCAGCTCACGCGTGCCCGCACCCTCGCCAGGCAGGCGCGGACGGACGAGACCGTGCAATTGATCGCGCGCGGCGAGATCACGGCAAGCGACAAGTCATTCAACGACCGCATCGACGAGCTGAACGGTCTGATCGGCACTGGGCCGTCGGCTGCAGCCGACGGGGTAAGGCGCTGGACGGCAAGTCACCGCAAGCAGGTTGAGGCCTATCTGAACAGCGACTACAACGCGGCCGTAGCGCAGGCCATCGGACCCGACCCCAACGCATCGGCGGCGCAGTTCGCCATCGTCGAATCCAGCTTGCGCGACGAGATCGAACAGACCCGCGCCGCACTGCGGGGTCAGGCATCGGCAGCCGGGGCATGGCTGGCGTGGAGTCCGACGGGGGCCCTCGTGCTGATGACCATTGCAGGGGTCGCGGCGGTCATCGGGTTGTGGCCGCGACTCAAGGAGTTCCTGTGAAGACGCGAATGACCGTGGCGATGCTCGCGATCGCAGTCGTCACCGGATGCGGATCATCGTCGACGCCGGCACCGGCGGTGACGGTCTCACCCGTCGACGCGATGCCGTCCGGTGCGCAAGAGGTCACGGCCGTCCCGGCGCAGGGAAACGCGAACTGTGATCGGGAAGCGAGCCTGCGCCCCGGCCCAATGCCTTCGCCAGGGGCCATGCCGCGCGGGTCCACCATGGCAGCCATCGCCGAGCGTGGTCGGCTCGTCGTCGGTGTCGACCAGAACACGAATCTATTCGGCTTTCGCGATCCTGCCACGGGCCAATTGGAAGGCTTCGACATCGACGTCGCCCGAGAGGTCGCGCGAAGGATCTTCGGTGATCCCGACCGCATCGATCCGAGAGTTGTCGATGCGACCCAACGGGAGTCAGCGTTGGAGTCCGGACTCGTCGACATGGTGGTCCGGACCTACTCGATCACGTGTGATCGCAAGGACAAGGTCGCGTTCTCGACGACCTACTACTACGCCAACCAGAAGATCCTGGCGCTGAAGGGTTCGGGAATCGATTCCGCCGCTTCACTATCGGGCAAGAAAGTGTGTGCCGTGCTCGGAACCACTTCGCTGCCCACGTTGTTCGCGCTCAACCCGAGACCGACGCTGTTCGGCGTCAGCACGTGGACCGACTGTCTGGTGATGCTCCAGCAGGGCCAGGTCGACGCCATCAGTACCGACGACGTGGTGTTGTCGGGGCTTGCCGCTCAGGATCCGAACGTGGAGGTGATCGGTGCCAGTATGGGAATCGAGCCCTACGGAATCGGAATCAAGAAGGAGAACACCGACCTCGTTCGATTCGTGAACGGCGTCTTGGAACAGATGCGCGAGGACGGAACGTGGGATCGGCTCTACACGGCTCGGCTGCGCAGTCTCGGCCCGTCGCCCGGCCCGCCAGCGGCACGATATGAGGACGGGCCGTGACGGTGCTGACCATCGACGAAATTGACCGCGAACTCGCCTCGCGCACAGATGAACTCGCGGCAATGGCGGCGACTCTGATGGAATTGGACGGTCACCGCGGCCTGGTGCACGTTCGTCGTTGTTCGCCCGCGGGGGTGACTGCGGAGCGATGGGCGGCCGTCGAGGCATCCCTCGCTCAGTTGTGGCAGGACCTGGGTCGTGCGACGACGATCCTGGATTCTGCGCACGCACTGCGGGCACGTCGACGCAGGCCGACCGGCGGAGACGTCTCGGAGTTGACCAAACTGCTTTACGGCCTTCCGCTCGAAGCATCCCGTCGTGCAATTCCGTTGGCGCAGCGTGGGATAACCGATCCGGCCGAAGCCGTCGAATACGTCGGTCTCGCCGGCATCGTGGATCGGATGCGTGCCGCGTACCCCGCGGTGATCGAGTTCTGCGACGCCGTGGACGAGATGGACGCGGTAATCGCCGAATTGCTCACGCCGATCCAACGGCGGCTCGACGAGGCGAGCGCGGCAGGCCCGGAGGAGATTGTCGAGCTGTTGCGGCTGTCCGCGACCGATCCGCTCTCGCTGACCGTTCAAGCCGTCACGGAGCGCACCGCCGCTATAGCGGCGAGCGTCGAACAGCGGGCAGCCGAACTCGCCGAAATTGCAGCCATTCGAGCGGATTGGAACGATGCGCTCGCTAGCACCGGCTCACGTCTTGATGAGTTGCAGGAAGCGACGCGACGAGCGGCCGACGTTCGCGTGCGGGCCGAACGCGCGGTGGTTGGTGGCTCGTTGCCGATGCGACCGAGCGCCGAACCGGCTTTGCGTGCGGAGTTGGCCGACATCTCCGCTGGGTCCATCAGCGCACCGGACCCGGCGGCGTTGCGATCGTTGCGCCAGAGGATCGGCGCTGCCCTGCGGGTCGTCGACGACGACACGCGGCTTGCGCAGGGCCTGCTGGACCGCGGCGATGAGTTGAGGGGACGACTGACGGTGTATCAGGCGAAGGCGGCTCGGATCGGGCTTGGGGAAGATCCGGAGATCTTGGCGTCGGGCCGGATCGCTGCCGGGCTGCTGTCGCGACGCCCATGCGACCTTCGCGCCGTGACCCGCACGGTCAACGACTTTCAGCAGCTGATCGTCGAGAAGCAGGGGAAGACGTCATGAGGTGCGCAGAGCTGGGCTGCGATGGAGCGGTCGTCGACGGCTATTGCGAACTCTGCGGCACCGCGCCCGTAGCGGGCGCTGCCGAAGGTCCGCCGACGGAACGGGCGGAGATCGACTTCGCCGATTCGGCACCGACGGCGCGCGCAGGGTCGACGCGATCGACCGCCTCCCGCGGTCGCCTCGGCGCGGGAGTCGTTGCGATACCTAGGATCCCGAAGGGTGATCCCGCTGCCGCCATTCTCTCGGATCCGCAAGTACCAGAAGGGCGCCGGTTCTGCGGCAACTCCGAGTGCAGGAAGCCAGTTGGTCGTGGAAGGGACGGGGGTTCCGGACTGGCCGAAGGTTTCTGCACCCAGTGCGGCACGCGATACTCGTTCGTACCCAAGCTTTCCCGTGGCGAGCTCGTTGGCGGACAGTACGAAGTCCAGGGATGCATCGCGCACGGCGGCCTTGGCTGGATCTACCTGGCGATCGACCGAAACGTGAACAACCGGTGGGTGGTGCTCAAGGGTGTGCTGAACTCGGGCGACGCCGATGCCATGGCTGCCGCCGCTGCCGAAGTCCTCGCGCTGGCCAAGGTGGAGCACCCGAACATCGTCAAGATCTACAACTTCGTCGAGCACGCGGGCGACGCAGCCTCCGCCCCGGTCGGCTACATCGTCATGGAGTACCTGGCCGGGACGACCCTCAAGCAGATCCGCACCGCGAACCACGGTCCTCTTCCCGCGGACCAGGCCGTCGCCTACATCGTCGAGATCGCATCGGCACTCGACTATCTGCACGCCGAGGGCTTCGCCTATTGCGACTTCAAGCCAGACAACGTGATGCAGATCGACGAACAGATAAAGCTCATCGACCTCGGTGCCGTGATCGACATGGACGACCTGGACAGCGCGATCTACGGGACGCTCGGCTACCAGGCTCCAGAGATCGCCCGCACCGGTCCCACGGTCGCCACTGACGTGTACACCGTCGGGCGCACGCTCGCCGTTCTCCTAATGGACGTTCCGCAGGAGAATGGACGGTTCGTCGAGCGGCTCCCCGGCCCGTCGGAGGCGCCGATTCTTGCTCGTTACGAGTCGCTGCATCGCACGCTCGTACGTGCCACCGATCCCGACCCGGGCCGACGATTCGCGTCAGTGGCAGAGATGGCCGACCAGCTCACCGGGGTGTTGCACGAGATCGTCGCCGCCGACACAAACGTTGCGCTGCCTCGTAAGTCCAACCACTTCAGTCCGCAGCGGTCGGTTTATGGAGTCGGCGCGGATACGCCGGTCGACGCTGCTCGCGTGGTCGCCGCGCTGCCTGTCCCCGTGGTCGACCCGAACGACACCGGCGCCGGAGTGCTCGCCACCACCAGCGGTACCCCGCCTGCCCAACTCGAGCACGCGCTCAACCTGGCCCGCGGCGGCGCGCGACTGGGCAGCCGGTCCTCCATCGAAGTCCCATTGCGGCTCGTCCGCGCGTCACTGGAGCTCGGCGCAACGGCGGACGCTCGGAGGCGACTCGCCGAGCTGGAGCACGTGATCCCACGCGACTGGCGACTTCGCTGGTACGGCGGCCAGTGCGCCCTCCTCGAAGGCGAATTCGACACGGCAGCAGAAGAGTTCGAGGCGGTTCTGGCCATGTTGCCTGGCGAGCTAGGCCCGAAGCTTGCCATCGCCGCTACCGCAGAACTGCGGCACGCCCACGAGGACGCTGCCCGCTACTACGAAATGATTTGGCGGACCGAGCACAGCTACTACAGCGCCGCGTTCGGGCTGGCCAGGGAGCGTGCACGAGCGGGAGACCGGCCCGGCGCGATTGCTCCGTTGGACGAGATCCCAGTGTCGTCAGCGCATTTCACTGCGGCGGGCGCCGCCGCGATTGAGATCCTGCTCGACGGCAGGAGTGCAGAGGACGTCGATGAGCAGACGCTTCTAGAGGCAGGCCAGCGCGCCGAGGCACTCACCGTCGAGTCCGCCGCGAAACGCGCGGCGCTTCGACTCCGGGTTTTTGGCACCGCGTTGGATTGGCTGGAGGCGGGAAACCAAAGCGCGGCCGCGCGGCTGTTGGGCGCGGACTTCGACGAACGAGGCATCAGGATCGGGATGGAACGCTGCTATCGGGATCTGGCGCACCAGTCGACCGACACGTGGGAACGCATCGCGTTGGTGGAGCACGCAAATGCGATTCGACCGAGGACACGAGTATGACCGGCCAAACGATGACGTGCCCACACTGTGCGGCGAGAGCTGAGGGTACCGACCGGTTCTGCGGGTACTGCGGCGTGGTGTTGATGGAGATCGGCCGGATCGCCGTACCACGCGGCGTCCAGTCAGTCGACGGGCTGGCCAGGCCGTGCTCCGAATGCGGCAACGCCACATACGTCGACGGCTACTGCACCGCTTGCGGGACCCTCGTGGCCGAACCCGATCGCGACGAGGCGCGGCTCGGCGACGTCGCGCTCGTTACCGACCGCGGCTACCAACATTCCCGCAACGAAGACGCCGCCGCGGCGGGGATCCTGGCAGGCGACGATTCGGTACGCCCCCCTTCGGTTGCGGTGGCCGTGTGCGATGGCGTGTCCACGTCGGTGGATTCGCACGTCGCAGCGGCGGCCGCGTCGAAGGCGGGGGTGGATGCGATGCTCACCGTACTCGCCGCGAACGGAACATCGCGGGCCGCAGTGCTGGCGGGCCTCGCGCACGCCGCGAAGGCAGCGGCAGCGGTGGGAGCGGAGGCCGATCCGTCGGCCGCGCCTTCGTGTACCTATACCGCGGCTACGATCATCGCCATTTCCGAAGGGGCGGTCCAGATCACGGTTGGCAACGTCGGCGACAGCAGGGCGTACTGGCTTCCCGAACCGCCTGCAACCGGATGGCAACTCACGGTCGACGATTCCTTGGCACGCGAATTGATCGGCGCAGGTGCCGAAGTCGACTCGGAAGCGGTGCAGGAAGGTGCACACACCCTGACCCGATGGCTCGGTGCCGACGCAGAACCAACGCCGTGGTCGGACGCGAGCGTTCAGACCATTACCACCGTCGGCGCGGGTTCGCTGCTGCTGTGCACGGACGGGCTGTGGAACTACCTGCCGGATGCCGCCGACATCGCCTTGCTCTGTTCGAGCACCGACTCGACGGCGAATGCATGCGCTCTCGTCGAACATGCACTGCACGAAGGCGGGCACGACAACGTTACCGTGGCCGTGATTCCGATCGGAGGACGTCATGAATTCGATTGAAGGCAGTCCACTCTCAGGCATCAGCGTGGACGTCGACCACAATCCCTATCTTGCCGAGGGATCCGGCACTGTGGACGCCATCGTCAGCATCGTCAACGCCAACACCGTCGCCACGTCCGGAAGTGCGCCGGAGCGGGTCGAGGTCATCGTCATCGACTGCTCGACTTCCATGCAATCACCGACGGCGAAGTTCGACGCGGCGAAGCGCGCCACCGCGGCCGCGATCGACGAGCTCATCGACGGCACTCACTTCGCGATCGTTGCGGGAACCGGAAGCGCGGCCCTGGTCTACCCGTCGGAAGGGGCTACGGCGCAAGCGAATCCGACGAGTAGAGTCGCTGCGGCGATGGCCGTCGACGGCCTGCGTCCGGGCGGTGGGACCGCGATGGGCGCCTGGCTCGCCTTCGTCCGTGGAATCGTCGGGCAACACCCTGGGGCGATCGCCCACGCCATCCTGCTCACCGACGGCAAGGACGAGCACGAAACCCCCGAAGAACTTCGGCACGAAATCGCCTCTAGCGAAGGCGTATTCAGCTGTGACTGCCGAGGTGTCGGCACCGAGTGGCGCGTCGACGAGCTGCGGGCGATTTCGTCCGCCCTCCTGGGAACAGTGGACATCGTCGCCGATCCCGATGAACTCGCAGACGACTTCGCAGCGATGATGCGAACCTCGATGGGCAAGTCGATCCCCGATCTGACCCTGCGCCTGTGGACTCCCGCGGGCGCACGCATCGCATTCGTCAAACAGGTCGCGCCGACCGTCGAAGATCTGACCCACCGCCGAGTTGACTCGGGTGGCCAGATCGGCGAATACCCGCTTGGCGCATGGGGTGTCGAGGATCGTGACTACCATCTCCAGATCGAGGTCGAACCCGCTGCGGTTGGACGCGAGAAAAGGGCTGCCCGGGTCTCCGTCGTCGCCGACGGTGAGGTCCTGGGCGAGGACTCGGTGCTCGCGAAGTGGACCGCCGACACGGCCAAGTCGGCAAAGATCAGCCGCAGGGTGGCGCACTACACGGGTCAGGCAGAGCTGGCGCAGGCCATCCACGACGGGCTCGGCGCACGCAACGACGGGGACTTCGCTACCGCAACTGCGAAATTGCAGCGCGCGATGAAGATAGCCGTGGAGTCGGGCAACGACGGAACGGCCAAGCTGGTCAAGCGATTCCTCGACGTCGACGAGCGCACCGGCACTGCTCGGCTGCGCCCCCAGGTGGCGGCGGCAGACGAGATGGCCCTCGACGCCCGATCGACGAAGACCGCGCGGGTACGGAAGGAGACCTGATGGCGATCTGCGCCGAAGGGCACGCCTCGGCAGCCCAAGACTATTGCGACGTATGTGGGGCGCAGATACGAAACGCTCCTGAGGAACCGCAGGCCTCGTCCAGGAAGGCCTGCTCCGCGTGCGGCACGCTGGTCGCCGGTCGCTTCTGTGAGACATGCGGCCAGGATTCTGCGCTGCCGGAGGCGGTGACGGCCGTACCGCCGGCCAGTTCACCGCGGCAGGTCGAGTGGACCGCCGTCGTGTGTGCCGACCGGGAGTACTACGAGCGCATCCTCGCCAACGGCGGGCCTGACACCGTCGACTTCCCCCAGTTCTTTCCCGAACGTCGAATCGTCTTGAAGTCCGAAACCACGTTGATCGGAAGGCGCAACCGGGGCCAGGGTGTTGAGCCCGACATCGACCTTGGCATTCATCCGGGCGACCGCGGCGTGTCGACGCAGCACGCGGTGTTACGCCTCCGCAGTTCCGGCCCCACCATCACCGACCTCGGATCGACGAACGGGACCAGCCTCAACGGCAGCGACGAACTCCTCCGAAATGGCGAAGAAATACCGCTGGCTGATGGCGACCGCATCCACGTCGGCGCCTGGACCACCATCGCGATCCGCCGTGGCCAGGTCCGGAATGGCGAGCTATGACCGAACCGGGGGGATCCGCGTCAGCGGCGGAGTCGGTCCACTTCGCTGAGCTGCTGCGTGAGCTACGCGGTGCCCGCGAGCAGTCCGCGGCCAGCCGCGAGATCCTCGCAGCACTCGGTCGTGACGTGGCCAACCCCGGTTCGGTACTGGATACCGTCGTCGAATACGCGACTCGGCTGTGCGGAGCCACTGCCACTCAATTGTTCGTCGCCGAGGGCGATCTGTTCCGTGTGTTGCGTGTCTCCGGCGAGACGCCAAAAGACTATCGCCAGTATCTGCTGGATCACCCCATCGTGCGAGACCGTTCGTCGACCGTCGGACGCGCCGCAGAGGACATGTGCACTCATCAGGTTTCCGACGTGCTAGAGGACGCCGAATACGGCCGGGCCGATCTCCAGAGTCGCGCCGGTTTCCGCACGCTGTTGTCGACGCCGATGATTCTGCAGGACGAGGTCGTCGGCGTGTTGTCCATCTGGCGGACCGACGTCGCACCGTTCGATCAGCACGAACGCGAGCTTGTCGAAGAGTTTGCCGCGCAGGGTGCGATCGTGCTGCGCCAGGTCGACCTCGTGCGCGCACTCGAGACCAGGAGCGAAGAGCTCGAAAGCAAGGTCGGCCAGTTGGAGGCGCTCCAGCAGGTGGGCGAGGCCGTCGGCTCGAGTCTCGACCTCGACGAGGTTCTCGAACACATCGTGAGCAACGCGGTACGGCTGACCAACCTCGGCTTCGGCGACATCACGCTGCGAACCGACGGCGGATCGATATTGGAGTACGACGAGTCGAGCGATTCGTTCTTCGCACGGACTGCGCACGGCAGCAGCCCCGATCTCCTCGAGCAGCTGAGGGCGATCACGATCCGCCGAGATTCGACCCTGGTCGGAATGACCGCGATGGCGGATCGACCGCTCGAAGTACCGGACATGGCTCAGGCGGACCTCGACCCCCACCTCGAGATTCTGTTCCGGGACGGCTGGCGCTCCGTACTCGCCGTTCCCATGCAGCGCGCCGACACGATGGTGGGCGTGCTGGTGATCGGGCGCCGCGGTACCGGCAGCTTTCCTCCCGATGTCACCGAGTTGCTCCAGACCTTCGCCAGCCAGTCGGCGCTGGCGATCGTCAACGCCGGTCTGTTCAGGGAGTTGGAGACGAAGACCAAACAGCTCGAGATCGCCAGCCGCCACCAATCCGAGTTCTTGGCCAGCATGTCCCACGAACTCCGAACCCCCTTGAACGCGGTGATCGGCTTCTCCGAAGTGCTCCTGGATCGCCTCTACGGCGACATCAACGAAAAACAGGACGAGTATCTGCGCGACATTCGCAACTCGGGCAAGCACCTGTTGGACTTGGTCAACGACATTCTCGACCTGTCCAAGTTCGAGGACGGCCAGATGGTCGTGGAGCCAAGCACTTTCATCGTCGCCGGCGCTCTGGACTGGGCGCTGGCAATGGTCCGGGAGCGGGCGGCCTCGCACTCCGTGGGCCTCGCGCTCAACGTTGCCGGAGACATCGGCACGGTCGAGACCGACGAACGTAAGTTCAAGCAGGTGCTTCTGAACCTGGTAACCAATGCCGTGAAGTTCACGCCAGACGGAGGCGATGTGTCCGTCAGCGCATGGCAGGACGGCACTGAGCTCAATGTCACCGTGACCGACACTGGCATCGGGGTGCCTCCCGAGGATCAGGAGCGGATCTTCGAGTCCTTCAAACAGGGCCGTCGCGGACCCGCCAAGGAGGAGGGCACGGGGCTCGGGCTGACACTGTCGCGCAAGTTCGTCAGGCTCATGGGTGGGCGAATGTGGCTAACGAGCAGCCCTGGTGAGGGAAGCACCTTCGGCTTCTCGATCCCAGGGCTGTGCATGCACGAGGGCGACCTCATCTCGTCGGGGGATTCAGAGGTTCCCGTCGTCGTTCTCGTCGACGACGACCGGGCATCGCTCGATCTCATGTCTGCCTACCTCGACGGCACACCAGTCCGGGTGCTGCGCGCACGGGACGGGATCGAGGCGCTCGAGTTGGTCCGCAAGGCGACCCCAGCCGCCATCGTCCTCGACATCCAGCTGCCCAGACGAGACGGCTGGGAGGTGCTAGCGGAGCTCAGGGCGGATTCCGCCACGGCCACGATCCCGGTGGTCATCGCCTCCGTGGTCGACGATCGGTCAAGGAGCTCGGCGCTCGGCGCGGATGCCCACCTGCTCAAACCGATTCGTCGCGACGAGTTGGTGGGCGCACTGCAGCAGCTGGGTGTGTTCGGTCGGGATTACAGACCACCCACTTCGGAGTCGACGTGACGTCGCGCAAGATCCTCGTCGTCGAGGACAACCCACTCAACCTCAAACTACTGCGTGACGTTCTGCAGGTCGCCGGCTACGAGGTCATCGAGGCCCGCTCTGGTGAGGACGGCGTCCGGCTCGCCGAGGAGGACCCGCCGGACCTGGTGCTGATGGACCTCCAGCTGCCGGGCATCGACGGGTACGAAGCATTGCGGAGGTTGAGGCAGCCGAAGTCCGTGCCGAACGTCCCGGTGGTCGCCGTAACCGCCTTCGCCATGGCAGAAGACAGGAAGCGAGCAATGGCCGCCGGCTTCGACGGCTACGTCGAGAAACCGATCAGCGTCCGAGAACTACCCGGGCGTGTCGAAGCATTCCTCAACCGACGGGAGCTCTGATGGACACACCCGTGACCGTGTTGGCGGTGGACGACCAACCACCCAACTTGCGGCTCCTGGACGCGGTGCTCACGCCTCGCGGGCATCGAGTTCTCACCGCGACCTCGGGGGCGGAGGCGCTGGCGTTGCTGGAGACCGAGGACGTCGACGTCGTCCTGCTGGACATCGCGATGCCGGAGATGGACGGGCACGAAGTCTGCCGCACGATCCGCGCAACGCCTGCAACGGAATACCTTCCGGTGGTGATGGTCACTGCCAGCGGGCCCGAACAACGTCTGGCCGCTCTCGAGTCGGGAGCCGACGACTTCATCACCAAGCCGTTCGACAAGAGTGAGTTGCTGGCCCGTGTGGCATCACTGGCGCGAATCAAGCGATATCACAACACGATTCGACGACAAGCCCACGAACTTGCGGAGTGGAACGTCGAACTGGAGAGGCGGGTCGCCGAACAACTCGTCGAGCTGGAACGCACCAATCGACTTCGCCGCTTTCTGTCGCCTCAGCTGGCTGATCTGGTGGTTAGCGACGAGAACCTTCTACTGAGCCATCGGCGCCAAATCGTCGTTGTGTTCTGCGATCTGCGGAACTTTACTCCCTTCGCGGAGGCTAGCGAGCCCGAAGAAGTGATGGGTGTGCTCGGCGAGTATCACCTGGCCATCGGCGCGCTGGTGCACGCTTACGAAGCCACTCTCGAGCGGTTCACCGGCGACGGGATCATGGCGTTCTTCAACGACCCCGTCTTGCAGGACGATGCCCCCGAGCGAGCAGTCCGGATGTCGATCGCGATCCGTGACGCCGTGAAAGGCCTTGCCGCAACGTGGTTGCGAAACGGACATGACCTAACTCTCGGCATCGGCATAGCTGCGGGCTTCGCGACCCTTGGCCGAATCGGCTTCGAGGGTCGTTTCGACTACGCCGCCATCGGGAGCGTCACGAATCTTGCTGCCCGCCTGTGTTCGGATGCGGGCCCATGGCAGGTCCTGGTCACTGACCGCGTCCTCGCGGCCACTGAGCACATGGCCGTATCGGAGGTTGTCGGCGATGTAGCGCCCAAGGGATTCAGCCGCTCGGTTCGGGTCCACGACATCGTCTCACTAGTGGAGGAGCAGGAAAGCTCATGACAAAGGAACGAGAACCCAACCAACACAACACCGGTCGCGCACTGTCGGACCTCGATGACGAGGAGCGGTACCGCGCGTTCGACAGTCTTCAGCTGACGATGCCGTCCGTGTGGGAGTCGATGCAGTTGGGCCATGCCGACGAATCGGTGGTCGTGGTCCCCTCGATCAGCACGGACGGTCCAACTGCCAGGAGTGGCACCATCATGCAGGCCATGGAGGAGCGCGCACTCTTCCTCCTCCTGTTGCTTCGGCAGCCGCGACTTCGCATGATTTTCGTTACCTCCCAACCTATTTCGGAATCGACCATTGAGTACTACCTCGGGCTGCTCCCCGGGGTCATCCCCAGTCACGCCCGTGCACGCCTTAAGCTGGTTGCCGTCGGCGATGCGTCATCGGCCCCGCTCAGTTCGAAGTTGCTCACCCGGCCAAGACTGCTGCGGAGGATCCGGTCTCTGATCCCCAATCCGGCCAAGAGTCACCTCATCCCGTACAACACGACATCGCTAGAGCGCGACGTGGCGCTCAGCCTGGGGATCCCGATGTACGGCGCCGATCCTCGACTCGCGGACTTGGGCACGAAGACCGGCTGCCGCAGGATGTTCGACGAGCTCGGGGTGCAGTGCCCGGTCGGCGCCGAGGACCTCCACACGGTCGACGACATCGTGGCCAGCGTGCAGGCCATGCGGGTGAAGCGTCCGATGCTCACCGAGGCGATCGTGAAGCTCAACGACGGCGTCTCGGGATCGGGCAACGCACTGGTGGATCTGCGCGGGCTGCCGCCGTCGGGTTCATCGGAGGAGCCTGCGGCTATCACCGAGCGCCTTCTCGGGATGGAGCTGGAATCCGACAAGCTCACGCTCGACGTCTATCTGGCCGCCTTCGAGGAGCACGGTGGCATCGTCGAGGAACGCATCACGGGGGTTGCGCTCACCAGCCCAAGCGTCCAGATGCGCGCCCTGCCCGACGGCACGGTCGAACTGCTGTCCACCCACGACCAGCTTCTCGGCGGCAAGAGCGGGCAGCAGTATCTCGGCTGTGTGTTCCCCGCGGATCCCGACTATGCCGCGCTCATCGCCGAACCCGCGATGGTGATCGGACGGTATCTCGCGAAGCTTGGGGTGCTGGGCCGGTTCGCGGTGGACTTCGTGACCGTGCAGGACGAGAGCGGGGCGTGGACGCCCTACGCGATCGAGCTGAACCTCCGCAAGGGCGGGACGACGCATCCATTCCTGACCCTGCAATTCCTCACCGACGGAACATACGACGGCGATGGCGGGGTCTTCCGAACTCCAGGTGGCAGTCCCAAGTACCTGGTTGCGACGGACCACGTCGAGGACGACCGGCTCAAGGTGCTCACGGTCCTAGACCTCTTCGAAATAGTCGTCAACCATGGTCTGCACTTCGATCAGTCTCGACGTAGGGGTGTGGTGTTCCACATGCTCAGTTGCCTCACGGAGTGCGGGCGCATCGGCCTCACCGCAGTCGGGGATACCCCCGAAGACGCCAGGAGCATCTACGACGAGGCGCAGTCCGTGCTGTTGCAGGAGGCCGCGACGGCGCTTGAGGAAGGATCCCTGATCGTTTGAGTCGGCTTCTGGGAACGGACGATCCCGTCTGGTACGTCGCCTACGGATCGAACATGTGCGCAGCCCGTTTCGCTTGCTATGTCTCGGGCGGGCGGCCCCGCGGCGGTGCCCTCACTTACGTCGGGTGTCGGGACAAGTCGCCGCCCCGAAGGGACCTCGGCTTGCGACTGGCCGGCAGGCTCACCTTCGCGGGGAGTTCCAGGGTGTGGGGCGGCGGCATGGCCTTCTACGACCCGAGGGCCGATGGGCGGCTGGCGGCGCGGGCGTATCTTCTGACCTTCGGGCAGCTCAGCGACGTCGTCGCCCAGGAGACCAAGCGCCCAGTTGGCAGGGATCTGTTGCTCGACGGCGGGCTCGACCGGAGTTGGGCAGTTCCGGCGCCCCAAAACTATGAAACCCTCCTGCACCTCGATGACCTTGACGGCGTGCCGACGTTCACCATCACGTGCCTGCAGAAGCGCGAGCCCACACCGCCGTCGGCTCCGTACCTTCGGACCGTGCTCGCCGGGCTAGGCGAGGCATTGGACTGGACCCCCGAGAAGCGTGCGAGTTATCTATTGCGCGCCCCCGGAGTAAGCCCGACGTGGACCGCTAGCCGACTCGTCGAGCTGTGTGCGGGTGGCTGATACTCAGACGAGCGGCAACTGGGCGAAGACCGGCGTGGTGGGCTGGGTCGATCCGTTCCCGGGCTCGACCGTAAACGCCAGTGCCTTCGAGTTGCCGAGGTTGTCCAAGACCGCCGTGGTCGACGGCGCGACCGCGGCTGCGTCCATCGTTCCAGCCGAGCGTGCGTCCTTGTCATTGACGAGCCACATCTGGTAGACGGTGCCCGGCTTTGGCGGCGCGACGTTGTTCATGACCAGAACGGCTGCGTTGCGCTCGCGCGAGAACACGACCGTCGCGGTTCCGCCCGTCGGGATCTCCCCGGTGACGGTGCGCACGTCGGATGCGGTGAAGATCAGGTCCTGCGTCGACGGCGGTGGTGCTGGACGAAGGCCCCACCCACCGAGCACGCCAAGGCCGATCGCCACCGTCGCCGCGGCGGCCAGGAGCACCGACCGCCAGCGCGATTTCTCGGCAGGTTGCCTGGCGGGGAGCTGCAGGACCGGCGCGCCGGGCGCTGCCCTCTCGAGCGAGGCCAACAGTCGCTCGCGAAGTCGGTCTGGCGGCTCGACTGCGGTGGCGCTCGATACGACGGCCATTGTCTCGCGGACGGCGCGGACCTCTTCGGCGAAGGCGTGTGCAACGGGCGCGGGCACCGAACGGAGGAAACGGTCGACTATGGCCAGCTCGTTGTCTGTCATCGCGTGCAGCGCGTACGGCGTCGCCAGCGTCAAGACGTCATCCGTCGTTGGCTCGGTCATGACACCCCCAAACACTTTCTCAGTCCGCGGATCGCGTCTCGCATCCGCGATTTTATTGTCGCAAGGTTTGCCGACAATCGGTCGGAGACCTGCACGTATGTCAGACCATCGTAATACGCAAGCTGGATGCACTCTCGCTGTGCATCGGTAAGCGAGCCAAGGCATTCGGTGACTTGGCGCCGCTCGTCGAGCTGAATTACGGTCTCGGCGACGCGGTCCGCGGGTGGGTCGAAATTGGAGGCGCCGTAGCGGGAATCTCGTTGGCTGGCGGCCTGCTCCGACCGCACGCGGTCGACGGCTCTGCGATGCGCGAGCGTCATCAACCACGCCAACGGAGAACCGGCGTTCGGATCGTAGTTGGAGGCGTTGTTCCAGACCTGCAGATATACGTCTTGCGTCGTCTCTTCGCTGTAGCCAGGATCGCGCAAGACGCGGGTCACCAGTCCGTACACCCTGGCCTTGGTCTCGTCGTAGAAGGCGGCGAACGCGTCGACATCGCGCTGTGCCACCCGGCGCAGCAGTGCGTCGAGGTCGGCCGTCACGCCCGGTAGCCTAGCGGCGAATTCCAACAATGTCATTGTAATGTCGATCTTGGCGGCCATGGCACGAAAAATGAAGTGCGAGAACAATACTCACGAAAGCCCTGCCGGTCGGCCATGATCTTCTCAGTCAGGCGAGCGCCCGTGGCGTACACCAGGAAGTACGACATCGCGACCGGGGAAAGGAATGTCGCGAGCGATACCCATCCGGCGATGCTGATCAGCCAGAGTCCCCACCACACCGTTGCGTCGCCAAAGTAGTTGGGATGACGGGTCCATGACCACAGGCCGCGGTCCATGATCTTGCCCTTGTTGGCCGGATCGGCCTTGAACGTACGCAACTGATAGTCACCGACGGCTTCGAAGACCACGCCGACGACCCATACCACCACACCCAGGGCCAACACGGGCAGTAGCGGGCGCGGCGTCGCTCCGAGAGTCGCAGAGAGTTGCAGGGGTAGCGAGATGAACCAGGCCGCGACGGCCTGGATCAGGAAGATCTTGCGGAGCACGTTGACTGCGGAGAAGTCGCCCCGCAACAGCTTGTCGTAGCGAGGGTCCTCGCCCTTGCCCGCTGACTTGCCGACCATGTGCCACGCGAGGCGCAGCCCCCACACCGCGACCAGGACCAAGAGGAGGAGTCGTCGGAACGGGTCACCCGTGCCGAACATCGCTGCGACGGCGGCGACGGCGACGAAGCTCGCTCCCCAGGTGACGTCGACGACGTTGTAGCGCCCGACGCGTCGGCCGATCAGAAACGTGGCGCCGTACACCAGCACCAAGACTGCCAGCGACGCGACCGCTACGACGACGAAGTTCACAGGTCGCTCCCCGTCGGCGCGAACGTCCACTGGTACACGTCGAGATAGCCGCAGCGAAACCCGGCCTCGGAGTACGCCAGGTATAGCTCCCACATCCGCTGGAAGACTTCGTCGAAGCCCAGCGCCGAGACCTCGTTCCGGTGCGCGAGGAAGCGCTCGCGCCACAGCCTCAACGTCTGGGCGTAGTGCGGACGCAGCGAGAGCATGCCGACCGTACGCAGTCTCGTCTCCCGCTCCGTGATCCCCACGATGGCCTCGACCGACGGTAGCAGCCCGCCGGGGAAGATGTACTTCTGAATCCAGGTGTAGGTGTTGCGGGAGGCCAACATTCGATCGTGGGGCATCGTGATTGCCTGGATGACGACGCGGCCACCCGGGGACACCAGGCGATCGAGCGCGGCGAAATATGTTGGCCAGAAGCGATATCCGACAGCCTCGATCATCTCGACCGATACGACGGCGTCGTAGAGACCATCGACCTCGCGGTAGTCCTTGAGCTCGATCGTCACCCGGTCGGAGAAGCCTGCCTCGGCCACGCGCCGCTGAGCCATGTGCCGTTGTTCAGCAGACAGGGTGATCGAGTGAACGTAGGCGCCGCGGCCGGCAGCACGAATGCACAATTCGCCCCACCCCGTGCCGATTTCGAGGACGTGGCTGCCAGGACCGACACGCGCCGAGTCCAACAGTCTGTCGATCTTGCGGTGCTGCGCGTCGGCGAGATCGCTCCAGTTCGGTTGCGGTGACTCGAAGAGTGCACTCGAGTAGGTCATGGTCTCATCGAGGAACTCGCCGAACAGGTCGTTGCTCAGGTCGTAGTGCTCGGCGACGTTGTCGCGCGCCTGCTTCAGGCTGTTGTACATCGAGCGCGGATGGCGCACCACCGCGAATGGCCGAAGTCGTTGCAGCGCAGGAGGAATAAGATCGGCGACCGAGTTGGCGAATGCGGTCATGACACCGGCGAGATCACTGGACTCCCACTCGCCTGCCATGTACGACTCGCCAAACCCGATCAGCCCGTAGCGCCCGACGCGTCTGGCCAGGGCCTTGGGCTGGTGAATCACCATGGTGGGCAACGTGGGATCGGCCGCACCGATGACCGAGCCGTCCGGGTACTGGAGCCGAATGGGCAGGCGCGCGACGGCGCGACGCAGCAGCCCGTCGGCGATGCTTCCGGCGAACATGCTGACCGGACCGCGCGGAACCCTGGCCACCGCGGGCCAGCGCTGAGAATCGGTGGCCGCAGTGGCGTTTCCGGTGGTCTGGATGGTCATAGCTGGTCGACCTTCTCCCTCTCGGCGACGGGAACTGGGGGCGCCTCCGGCGGTCTTGGCACTATCGGTACGCGCTTGATCCACAGGCCGATGCCCTGTATGCGAATCCAGGCGGCGCCCATCAACGGGGCCACCGGTGCCACCATCTGGAGTCGGACGACCTGCCGGACGTTTGCGCGCAGACGAGTGCCCCGCAGCGTGGCGACGAACGCAGGCTTGTTGTCGCTGTGCAGCGAGATCGACACGTCGAGCGTGTCGTCGGGTACGGGTGCCTTCACCAGGTAATAACCGGCGACCTCGTTGAAGGGGGAGACGTAGAGCTTCTTCATGACCGCCGCAGGTTGGTAGCCCGTCGGTGGCAGCAGGTAAGCGTGGCGACCGCCATAGGTGTTGTGCACCTCGGCTATGACGTGTTGCAGAACTCCCCGCGCATCGTGGCAGTAGAAGATGCTCAGTGGATTGAAGACGTAGCCGAGCACGCGTGCCTGCATCAGCGCGGTGACGGTGCCACCTGGCAACTCGACGTCGCGGTCGGCAAGGAATGCGTCGATGCGCTGCCGCAGGGTCTCGCCCGGTTGGATCGGACTCGAAAAGTGGTCGCTTGCTTCAAATTTCGCGAAGGGACGAAGCCAACGCGGTACCGCAGGGAGGTTGTCCACGTCGACGTACCAGCAGTACCCACTCTGCTCGAAGTAGTGGTGAACGGGCTCGCGGCGGAGGTGGGTGATGCGCGTTCGGTAAAGCGCTGGAGTGATGGAGTCTTCGGTCGTCAGCATGACATCGCCTCCACTCTGTCGACGGTCGGCCACTCGGCGCCGAGTCGACGCGCGGCCCGAAAGCCCGATGCCGCGCCGTCCTCGTGGAAGCCCCAGCCGTGATACGCACCCGCGAACACCGCCGTGTCGTCGTCGAGCGTCGGCAGCAATTTCTGCGCAGCAACGGATTCCGCCGTATACAGCGGGTGCTCGTAGGTCATCTCGGCGATCACGGTGGCGGGATCGATCCGATCGCGGCCGCCGAGCGTGACGAGGAATCGCCGAGGCCCGGAAAGTCGCATGAGCCTGGTGATGTCGTAGGTCACCAGCACGTTGTCGGCGTCGGGTGTCGCGAGGTAGTTCCACGATGCTCGGGCGCGGGCGAGGCGCGGCAGCACCGACGTGTCGGTGTGTAGTTGCGCGTGGTTGACGGAGTACGGCATCGAGCCGAGCACGTCGCGTTCCGCGGCGGTCGGTTCGGCGAGCATCGCCAGCGCCTGGCCGGGATGTGTCGCGACGACGACGGCGTCGTACGGTCGCGGCCCGTCGTTGCCTGCGGTGACGAGCACGCCTTCGGGTACCCGTTTCACGGCCCGAACCGGTTCTCCCGCAACGACTTCAGCCACACGCTCCGCGATCGCCTTGACGTACGTCGCAGAGCCTCCCACGACGGTCCGCCACGTCGGGGAGCCGAACACCGAGAGCATGCCGTGGTGCTCGAGGAACACGAACAGGTAGCGGGCCGGGTAGTTCATCGCATCGCCGGGCGCGCACGACCAGACCGCGGCGACCAGTGGCGTCATGAAGTGGTCGATGAAGTACTGCGAGAACCCGTGCCGATCCACGAAGCTTGCGAGGGGTTCCTCATCGGCCGATTGGTCGGCCAACAATTCGGTGGCGACGCGGTGAAACCTCTTGACCTCTACCAGCATTCGGAGATATCGCGGCCGACCGAGGGTGGCCAGCGACGGGAACAATCCGCCGATTCCCCGAGCACCCGCGTACTCGAGCCCACGCTTGCCCTCGAAGTCGTCGCGGACCGACATCGACATGTCGGTGTCGCGTGTCGCAATGCCGAGGTCGTTGAACAACCGGCAGAGTGTGGGATAGGTCCGGTCGTTGTGCACGAGAAATGCCGTGTCGACTCCGACGACGTTGCCGCCGCTCTCCACGAACTGGGTGTGCGCATGGCCACCTAGCCGGGTGTCCGCCTCGTACAGGGTGACGCGGTTGCGGGCCGAGAGAACGTAGGCGGCCGTGAGGCCCGCTACTCCGCTGCCGATGACCGCGACAGAACGTCCGGAGGGGTGTCGATAATCCACGTGAATTATTCGGAGCCACGTCAGCTGTGGATGGGTGGCATTCGAGGTGCGGATCCGTACACCGGGCGTAGTGTGCCAAGCCGTGGCGATGACGCTGTTTCACAACGGAACCGTGTGGACGGGTGCCCCCGGACCTACGGTTAGCGCACTCTTGGTCGACGGCGATGTCATAACAGCCCTTGGCGACGATGCGCTCGCCAAGGCTAGGGAGGCGGGAGCGGCCGAGGTCGACCTCGACGGCGGTTTCCTCATGCCGTCGTTCGGCGACGGACATGCCCATCCCATGCTCGGCGGGCTCGAGTTCGTCGGGCCTCCGGTGCGGCAATGCTCGTCGGTCGAGGAAATCGTCGAGGCGGTCCGGCGATTCGCCAAGGACAATCCCGACGAAGAATGGATCGTCGGCGCCTCCTACGACAGCAGCCTCGCGCCCGACGGATTGTTCGATGCACAGTGGCTGGACGACGCCGTATCCGATCGGCCCGTCGCCTTGCGAGCGTGGGACTACCACACCATGTGGGTCAACTCGCTGGCCCTGGAACGCGCGGGCATCACGGCGGAGACCCCCGACCCCGTGCTGGGGGAGATACCGCACCGCGACGACGGTTCGGTGCTGGGGACCTTGCGGGAGTGGGGTGCGGTCGACCTGATCAGTGCGGTCATGCCCGCCAGGGACGAGGCCACCCGCATCGCCGCATTGGGCACGGCGGCCGATTACTACCTGGCAAGGGGCGTCACCTGGGTGCAGGATGCCTGGGTCGAACCCGGCGACGTCGAGACGTACCTCGCGGCCGCGCAACGCGACGCGCTGCGAGTCAGGTTCAACCTCGCCCTGTACGCCGATCCGCGCTACATCGACTCACAGCTCGCGCATTTCGCCGAGGCCAAGCGCCGTGTCGAGGAACTCGGCTCACCCTTCCTCACCGCGCAGACCGTCAAGTTCTTCGCCGACGGCGTCGTCGAGAACGAGACGGGGGCGCTGCTTGCGCCCTACTGCTCTGGCCTGCACTCGCACGGCATGCAGGTGTGGGAGGGCGACAGCCTGGCCAGAGCCGCGCGGGCCGTCGACGAACTCGGTTTGCAGATCCACATCCACGCCATTGGTGACGCCGCGGTGCGGCAAGCCCTTGACGCCATCGAATACGCGATCGAGACCAACGGCCCTCGCGATCGGCGGCCCGTCATCGCCCACGTGCAGTTGGTGGACGACGCGGACCTGGAGCGGTTCGCGAAGCTCGGCGTGATTCCGTGCATGCAGCCGCTATGGGCACAGCAGGACGCGTTGATGACCGTGCTGACGGTGCCGCGGCTGGGCGAGGAACGCGCCGACAAGCAGTACCGCATGCGGTCACTCGCCGACTCCGGCGCCCCGCTGGCGCTCGGTTCGGACTGGCCGGTGTCCTCGGGTGCACCGTTGGATGGCATCGCGGTCGGGGTATCGCGGCAGACCGCGGACGGCGACCCCGACGGTGGCTGGACACCCGAGGAAATCCTGACCATCGAACGCGCGCTTGGCGCGTACACCGCAGGCGTTGCCGAACAGGCCTTCGCCGAACAGGTTTGGGGTCGCCTCGTCGTCGGTGCGAGTGCGGACCTGCTGTGGCTGGACCGCGATCCGCGGGAGACACCCGCGCTGGAGCTTCCCGCAATCGGGATTCGGGCGACATACGTCCGAGGCAGGCTCGGATATCGAGGCACGTAGGTGACACGAGAGAAAGGCCAGGTTACGTCCGGCTGCTGATCATGACGCGTGGGTTCCAGCGTCCGACGCCGGTGCTCGATCTGGAGGAGTGACTACCAGTTTCGCGCGGCGGACACGAGTCCGTCGATCAGCGCTGAAGTGGCCCGGGTAAGTCCGTCGTCGCCAGTCATGCCGCTGCGTGGGCTGATGCCCCGAACCCGTGGCGAGAGTTCGAGTTGGGCCCCGCCACCGCGGGTTTGGTTCACGGGGTTGTCCGGGTGCATTCCGCGGAGTTCGCGTGGAATCTGCTCCAGATCGGTGACGACCTCGTAGCCGGGGATGACGACGTGGCGCTCGAGGTGGGCGGCCAGCGTGCGGTTGCGTCCACCGACCAACAGTTGGGTGCTGCGGTTCATGCGCCCGTACCCGTGAAGCGACACCACGACGTCGACGTGTTCGAGGAAAGCGGCGAGCTGGGTTGATTCTTCAGATCGAAAAGCGCTGGACGACAAGTGGTTCGGATAGCCACGCGGGTGGCGCACCAGGTAGAGCGAAGCGTCGGCAGCATCCGCTGCGCGCTCGGCGATCACGTCCGTCATCTTCTCCAGTCCGCCACCGTGGATGGCGAGGAAGCCGAACGTCGACCGCAGCATGCTCGCCTCCGTCACCTCCGGATCGGCCAGGAGCTCCGAAAGCGATTGCGGTGCATTGGGTTCGGGATCGCCGAGTTGACGGGGCCAGTTCACCGGGTCCCACCGGGTAAGGAAGTCGACCCATCGGCTCGGGAGCCCGTGATGGCCTGCGGCCTCGATGATCCGCTCGAGATACCCGTCTCGCGGGTGGCCGGGCTCGATGCGATGATCGATGTACACCCACGCGTCGACCGGGCCGTCGTTGGTCTCCACCTTCAGGCGGTCCCTGCGGTAGCGCACCGGCACGCCCTCGGCGCGATCCAACGTGGCGAGGTCCTCGTCGTTGAGCTGCCAGAGGATGCCGTGGACTTCGGAGCCTTCGAGCGGTTCCACCGTCGCGACGCCGCGTTCGTTGATCAACCAGTCGTGGTCGGCCAGCGTCGCCGGCTGCGGATCGGACGCACCCGGGCACCGCTCCGTCATTTGCGCGACGCTGAGGTTGGACCCGTAGGCGAAGTAGGGGTGCATCCGCTCCATCATCTCAAGCTGCCGGGCGTCGGCGAGGAGCTACCCGCCTCACCCGGGACCGTGAGCGACACACGAACAGGACGAATTCGTTGTCATGGCAGTTTTTGTGAGGGTTCCCGCCGGTGATGCCGAAAGGCCCAATAGTCGCCGGCTGCCAAAACAACCGACAGCTGACATTCGTCAATGCCAAGATTGGCCGCATGAATGTGTGGTGGATCGGGACAGTGTCGACGCTTGCTGGAACGGTCGTGGGTGCGCTGCTGCAGGCTTGGCGTGAACGGCTGGCGTACCAACGACAAATGGCTACCCGCTGGGACGAGTACTTTCTGAAGGCGCTGTCCGACTATCTTTCCAGTGCCGACAACGCGGTCCGAACCTTGGGCCGGGCATTCGAGGCCCGTGCCGCCGGCGACGTCGACTTACCAGCGCGCACCGCGTCTGCCGAGCAAGCCTTCGAGACCATGCACGAAAAGTCGCAGATGGTCACGCTATTGGCCGGTGACCGCAACCATCCGATCCGCTGCGCAGCCCGAGAAATGCGCGAGCCACTTTTCCTGGTACAAAAGGACATTCGGCGAGGAACCACCTCGTTGTCGGAACTACAGGCATGGGAACTCTTCTCCAGTCACCGACAGGCCAGGGATCGCCTCATATCAATCGTGCAATCTGATCGACTCGACCTGTCCAAAGGTTAGATTCGCCATACCGCGGACGACGAGCCATGTCCAGCACATCGTTGCTCAGCCGTCTAGCTTTGCCTACATCGCTGTGCTTGGTGCTGATCGCCGCGCCTCACCGTCTTCTCTAGCACCAGCTGTGAGTCAACGCATCACCGTCAAATAGATGAGCACCACGTTGAGCACCGTGATGATCGCCGCGACGAGCCAGCCAAGGACGGTGGTGACGCGATGGTTGACGTCGTCGCCCATCAACTCGCGATTACCCGTCAACCGAATCAACGGGATCAGCGCAAAGGGAATGCCGAACGACAGCACGACCTGAGACAGCACCAGCGCCCGGCTGGGATCGACGCCGATCGCCAGGATGGCCAGTGCGGGAATCAACGTCACGACGCGGCGCAGCAGCAGAGGATAGGACCGGCGCAGCAGGCCCTGCATGATCATGGCCCCGGCATATGCGCCGACCGACGTCGACGCCAGGCCCGACGCAAGCAGCCCGACGGCGAAGAACAACGCGACCGTCGGCCCGAGCGTGCCCTGAACCGCGGCGTAGGCGCCCTCGATCGAGTCGGTGTCGGCCATTCCCTGCAGGTTGGTGGCCGCGACGAGCAGCATCGCGAGGTTGACCGCGCCGGCCACCAGCATCGCCAGCCCCACGTCGTAGCGGGTGATGCGGAGCATTCGTCGTCGCGGTGCCCCCGCCTCAGGCTGGCCGTGGCGGTCGCGCGCAAGTCCCGAATGCAGGTAGACGGCGTGGGGCATGACGGTGGCTCCGAGCATCGCAGTGGCGAGCAGGATGCTCTCGGCGCCGTCGAACCGCGGGACGAGGCCCGCCGCGACGTCGCCGGCCGACGGCGGCTCGACCACCAAGCTGGTGAGGAATCCGATCGCGATGACGAGCAGCAGGCCGGTGATCACCCGCTCGAACGCCCGCTGACCGCGGTGGTTCTGCACGGCGAGAAGGAGCAGCGAGACCACGCCCGTGATGAGGCCGCCCCACAGAAGCGGCAGCCCGAAGAGGAGGTGCAGTGCGATCGCGCCGCCGACGACCTCGGCGAGATCGGTTGCTACGGCGACCAATTCGGCCTGAAGCCAGAAGGCGATCCGCGTCGGAGTTCGGGTGTGGTCGGCGACCGACTCGGGTAGTGAGCGCCCGGTGACGAGGCCGAGCTTGGCGGACAGGTACTGGACCAGGCCCGCCATGGCGTTCGCGACCAGGATGACCCACACCAGTAGGAAGCCGAATTGCGCGCCCGCGCTGACGTTCGCCGCGACGTTGCCGGGGTCGACGTAGGCGATCGCGGCGACGAACGCGGGTCCGAGCAGCATATAGCCAGCGCGCGGCAATACCTTGACGTCGGACGACACGATCCACTCTCTATCCGGGGCTACGAACAGAAAAGTGAGGCTAGCCGAAATCTCTTAGCGGCGGAAGTGAACGCTCCGACCGCTGTTGGTTAGCGACGGCCGCCGATCGATATCCCACCGAGGTTGATCCCCCAGCCGCCGCCCCATCCGTAGCCGTACCACGGGTATTGGTTGTAGGTCCGTTGCTGGGGTGAGGTCACGATCTGGGCGCTGCCGCCAGAGGTTCGGCACTGCGTCGTCCTCGGAGCGGTCTGCGTGCAGTCCGGTGGGTCCGCATCGGCGACGGGCGCCAACGCCACCGCGGCGACGGAGAATGCGCACGCGAGGGCGGTTCGGGGATAACGCTTTCTAGCGATGGCCACCGCCTCCGTACCCGCCGAAGCTATGCGGCGGTTCGTTCGGGCCGAGCATCAATGCCGAGCCGTAGTACTCGTCGTCCCACGGGTATAGGTACGCGGGCGGGCTCGGCGCCGTGGCGTTGAGTTGGAAGTTGCCGGGCGACTGGCACACCGTGGTCTGAGTGCCGGTCAACTGGCCACCCTCGCCGGTTGTGGTGCAGTCGTCGTCGGCGGATGCGATGGGTGCGAGAACGACGGCCGTGGCCGCTCCTGCCATGGCGATCAAGGTTGCGAGGTTCCGTGTCGTCCGCATCGGCAGGGCTCTTCTCATCGATTAGCTGGAAATCAACTGTCAACCATCACTCTAAAGGTCGGGAATGGGTAGGTCGAGGTTCGGGACCGTGATGCCGCCGTCGACCTCGATAGTCTTGCCCGTCAGGTAGCTGCCTGCGGGTGAGGACAGATAGACGGCGGCCGCGGCGATGTCGAGCGGATCGCCGAGGCGCTTCATGGGAGTGGCCTTCTCCATCGGCGCGCGAAGGTCGTCGTTGCTTGCGACGATCTCGAGTGCCGAGGTCAGGATCGACCCTGGCGCAATGGCATTGACGCGAATTCGCGGTGCGAGGTCGAGCGCAGACAGGCGGGTGTAGTGCGCGAGCGCCGCCTTGGCAGTGCCGTATGCGGCGAACCCGCGGCCCGCGAGGCGGCCCATCGTCGAGGTGATGTTGATGATGCTGCCCCCGCCCGAATGCTCGAGCATGAGCGGGACGGCGGCCGTCGTCAGCGCGTGCGCGGTGCTGACGTTGAACGTGAAGGCGTCGCGCAGGTCCTTCGTCGACGTGCTCAAGAGAGCGTTCGGCATGGTGCCGCCGACGTTGTTGACGACGATGTCGAGCTTGCCGAAGGCGTCGACCGCCTCACCCGCCAGCTTCGCGGTGTCTTCGGGGTGCGCGAGGTCGGCGACGACGACGTGTGCCCTTCGGCCGGTGGCGCGGATCTGTTCGGCGACCTCGTCCAGTTGGGCTTGCGTCCTGGCGGCGATGACGACGTCCGCGCCAGCCTCCGCGAATGCCAGGGCCATCGCGGCCCCGAGCCCCCGGCCCGCACCGGTGACGACGGCGACCTGGTCGTCGAGTCGAAACCTGTCAAGAATCACGTGCGCCTCACTTTCGTTGCCCGGCGATACGTTACTGGAACACGTTCTAGTTTGGCGGGGGTTCGGGGCGAGGGGATGGCAGCCATGTCCTCGCCGTCAAGACGCTGGCCTGGTTCGAACATGTGGGTCGAACGGCGCCAGCGCAGTGTGTCGGCTTGGATGGAGAAGGGTATGCACGACGTGAAAGAGTTCACTCGCGACTTTCGCTGGCCTCAGCGACGCCGTCAGGTGATTGAACGGAACGTGCTCGTGAAGCTAGGTATTGGAGGAACACTGCTGATGACCAGGTCAGGAATCCTAGGCAGGACGGCAGCGGGTCTGGGCGCCGTGGCATTTGGCGCGGTGGTCGCGGTCGCTGGAACGGGGCAGGCGGCAGCAGATCCTGGTGTCTGCGTCAGCGGTCCGTTGGGATACGGATCCGCATGCGTCGATGCGCCTCAATGGGTCGATTGGGATCCTGGGGTCAATTGGGGCCCGCCCGGACAGGTCAAGAACGACCTATGTCCAGGGAACCCGCCCGGTCACTGGAAGGGTGGTCCACACGGGGTGCCCTGTTCCTGACAGTCGCTGAGCGGTCAGGACGAGCTTCGGCGCGAGGTCATGACTCCGACGGATAACGCGGAGCCCACAGTGTGAAGTATCGAAGGGCTTACGGGTGGGCCTACCGCCAAAGCGCTATTTCTTGGCGGGTGCCTTCTTCGCCGGCGCTTTCTTGGCCGCCGTCTTCTTGGCCGGTGCCTTCTTTGCGGGTGCCTTCTTCGCGGGCTCGCGTGCCTTGACGCTGGCCTCCAATTTGGCGAGAAGGTCCGAGACGTCGTCGGTCTCGTCGAGATCGGCGGGCTCCTGCTCCTCGGCGGTGAAGGCCTCGCCACCCTCGATCTTCGCCTGGATCAGCTCCAGCATCTCCTCGCGGTAGGTGTCGCGGAACTGCTCGGGATGGAAGTCGTCGGTCATGGATTCGACGACCTGGCCCGCCATCTTCAACTCCGCAGGCTTGATGTCGACCTTCTTGTCCAGCTCGGGAAAGTCGGGGTCGCGGATCTCGTCTGGCCACAGCAGGGTGTGCACCATCATCACGTCGCGCTTGCTGAAGTCCTTGACGCGCAACGCCGCTAGCCGTGTCTTGTTGCGCAACGTGAAGTGCACGATCGCGATTCGGTCGGTGTCGGACAACGTCTTGGCCAGCAGCACGTAGGACTTCGACGACTTCGAGTCGGGTTCGAGGAAGTAACTCTTGTCGTAGAGCATCGGGTCGATCTGCTCCGCGGGCACGAACTCGAGGACCTCGATCTCGCGGCTGCGTTCCTCGGGCATCGTCGCGATGTCCTCGTCGGTGATGATCACGGTCTCACCGTCGTCGGAGTCGTAGGCCTTGGCGATGTCGCGATACTCGACGACCTCTCCGCAAACCTCGCAGACGCGTTTGTATCTGATGCGCCCGTTGTCCTTCGCGTGCACCTGATGGAACTTGATGTCGTGGTCTTCCGTGGCGCTGTAGACCTTGACCGGCACGTTCACCAGACCAAAGGAGACGGAGCCCTTCCAGATCGAACGCATGACCCAGTATGGCTCACGACGTCACCCGCGCTCGAGAGCGGCGCGGTCGGGAAGGTCGGCACCCGCGCGAGCGACCGTCAGCGCCGACACTCGCGACGCGGCGCGCAACACGCCCTCCAGGGTGTCGGTGCCGATGCCCGCAAGCGCCGCGCGACGGTCGGCGCCAAGCAGTCCGAGCGTCCACAGCGCGTCGATCAGGCCGGTCATGAACGCGTCGCCGGCGCCGACGGTGTCCACCACGTCCACCTTCGTCGCCTCGACGGCGACGGTGCCCGCCGCACACGTCGCGATGGCCCCGCGTTCCCCCATCGTCACTGCGACCACCGCAGGGCCGAGCGCCTGCCATGCAGTCGCAAGCTGTTCGGGGGTTCGGCTCGGGTCGATCCAGCGCAGATCCTCGTCGCTGGCCTTGACGACGTCTGCCTTCTCGATCAGCCGATCGATGCGGGCGATCGCCTGTGAGCGATCGGCGATGAGGGCGGGCCGCACGTTCGGGTCATACGTAATGGTGGCCGACGTGCGGTAGGCGTCGAGCAGTGCCGCGGTGGCCAGGCATCCAGGGTCAAGGAATGCCGCGATCGAACCGGTATGCGCGACGAGCGGTGGCGCCACTTCCGGAGTGCCGGACAGTCGCCACTCGATGTCGAACTCGTAGGTTGCCGCCCCGGACGCGTCCAACCGTGCGAGCGCCGTCGGTGTCTGCGCGGCGTCTTGGCTTCCCGAAACCAGTTGCACCCCAGACGCTTCGACGTATTCCGCGATCAGCTTGCCGCGCTCGTCGCGGCCGATGTGGGTGAGGAAGTCGATGTCCCGGCCAAGCCTGCCCAGGCCGATCGCGACGTTCAATGGGCTGCCACCGACGTGCTCGGAGACGGTGACGCCATCTCGCGCCGAGCTGGATTCTCGCTCGTGACCTCGCTCGACGATGTCGATCAGTGCCTCACCGATGACGAGCGCGCGGTCGATCACGATCCGATCAACTCCTCTAGCGTGGCGCGGGCGCCGTTGCGGTGCAGCGAGTCGAGCGCCCACAGGTAAGCGTCGACGAACCTCTTCTGCGTCGCGAGGTCGCCGAACACATCCGTGTTGTCGATGAACGCCGTCGGATGTTCGAGCTGTGACTTCGCAATGGGGACAAGCGTTTCTGCGAGCTGATCCTGAACGTCGATCGGCTCGCCCTGTTCGTCGACGCCCTCGTCGTATCGCGCCCAGCTCGCGACAGTCGCCGCCGACAATCGAACGGGTGCGCCGCTGGTGAGGTTCTCCCTGATGACGGGCAGCAGCCACTTCGGTATGCGGTCCGACGACCCGAAGCAGAGGCGAACTATCGTGTCGCGCACGCCGGGGTTGGCGAAGCGCTCGATCAGGGTCTGCTTGTAGTCGGGCAGGTCGATGCCGGGCACCGGCAGCAGCGTCGGCGTCGCCTCCGAATCCATGTACTGGCGCAGGAATTCGGCGAACAAGGGGTCACCCGCCGCGTCGTGCACCAGTCGATATCCCGCCAGATACGCGAAGTAGCAGAGGCTTTGATGGCTGGCGTTCAGCAGCCGTAGCTTCATCAACTCGTACGGCGTCACGTCGTCGACGAGTAGGACGTCGACTTCTTCGAAGGGGGGCCTGCCGTCGGAGAACGAATCCTCCAGCACCCAGGACGTGAATGGTTCGGCCGCGACGGGCCACCCATCCTCCACGTCGAAATCGTTGGCCAGCGTCTCGATGACATCCGGTGTGGTGGCGGGGGTGATCCTGTCCACCATCGAGTTGGGGAATCGGGTGTTTGCCGTCATCCATTCGGCCAGACCGGGATGCGTCCGTTCCGCGAACTCGGTGAAGGCTTGTCGAGCGACGTCACCGTTGCCCTCGATGTTGTCGCACGACATGATCGTCGGGGAAGGCACGCCGCGGTCCCGCCGCAGTGCGAGTGCATCGGCGACAAGGCCGAAGACGCTTTCGGGACCCGCGTTGGCGATGTCGTAGCCACCCTCAGTGATCGTCAACGAGATGATCCGCGTCGTCGGTTTGGCGAGCAATTCGACGACTGCCTCGCGATCGTCGGGCGCGTAGAGGTAGTCGACGATCGAGCCAATCACCCGCGCGTCGCGGGTTCCGTCTGGATGTTCGATCAAGAGGGTGTAGAGCCCGTCCTGTTCGCCGAGCACGTCGGCCATCTTGCGATCGGACGGCAGCACGCCGACGCCGCAGATCCCCCATGCCTTGTTCTCTTCGAAGCCGGATTCCTCGCTGAGCAGCCGGTCGACGTACATCGCCTGGTGAGCGCGGTGGAATCCGCCTACACCGAAATGCACTATGCCGACCGTGATCTCACTTCGGTCATAGGAGGGCTTGGCGATCTGGACCTGCGACAGCGTCTCTGCGTTCAGCTTCATGACACGTTCACCACCGACTTGACGGTACCCGGCGCGGTTGCCGTGTGGCCCTCGATCTCGATGCGCGGCCGCGGCTGCAGGACGGCAGAGGTCAGCCGCGGTTTAGAAATCAAAGCTGTTGTGTACGTCACACTTGCCATGTTAGCGTGATGAGCATCTACTCGCACCCCTGAGCAAATGCTCACACCCGGAAGGCGGAGATCGTGACGACATCGGCGTCGAACGGCCAAGTGGTTGCTTCCACTGGTGCGAATGGCACCGCCCCCGAAGACCTCCGCCTTGCACTTCGTGCGGCCACCCTCTATTACCTCGACGGCCTCACTCAGGCGGAGATCGCAGGCAGGCTCGGGGTGTCGCGACCGACGGCCGGACGGCTGATCGCCAGGGCCAAGGCGAAGGGCTTGGTGCGCATCGAAGTCGTCGTTCCGCCGGTCCTGCAAGACGACCTGCACGACGCCGAGGAACGCGAACTGGAGTCGAAGTTCGGCCTTACCGAGGCGGTCGTCACCGGCCACGGCACGGACGTCGGCGCACCGGGGCGTCCCGCGGTCTACGCCAGCATCGGTCGAGCTGCGGCAGCTCTGTTGATGCGCCGACTGTCGCCGACCGACGTCCTGGGCTTCACCTGGGGTCCGGAGCAGGTCGCAGTGGCGACGGCGTTGGTGCCGGGGGTAGCGAGCTGCAAGGCGATCGTGCAACTCGACGGTGCGATGTCGACCGCGGCATACCAGACGGGCATGGAGTTGATCCTGACCCGAGGCGCGGACACGTTGCGCGCCGATGCAATCCGCCTCCCCGCGCCGCTCTACGCGGACGCGTCGACGGTCGCATCCATGCGCAGCGACTCGTTGATCTCTAGAACGCTGGAGGCGGGCAGGAACGCCGACGCCATGCTGTTCGGCGTTGGGGCCGCCTCCACCGCCACGACTCTCTTCGAGGGCAGCTTCCTCGACGCCCGGATGCTCGACGAACTCATCGGTCTCGGTGCTGTCGGGGAAATCGGCGGCCGATTCTTCGACGCAAACGGCGTCCCGGTGATCACCGACCTTGCACAGCGGGCGGTTTCGGTACCGCTGGAAGACGTCCGCAATTGCACGAAGACCCTTCTGATCTCCAGCGGTCAGGCCAAGCACCGAGCCACCCTCGGTGCCCTACGAGGAAAGTTGGCCAGGTTGTTGGTATGCGACATCGATTGTGCACGTTGGTTATTGACTCAATGAGGAGCGAGGCGAAGGTGAAAACACGAAAAGTGCTGCACAAGCTGACGGCATGTGTGGCAGGTGTCGGGCTGCTGCTGACATCGGGCTGCGCAGGCGCGGGCAGCCTGGGGGCTTCCGACAACGAGGTGACGATTGCCTTGGTGTCCAACTCGCAGATGACGGACGCCCAGAAGTTGTCGTCGGAGTTCGAAAAGGCGAATCCCGGCATCAAGTTGAAGTTCATCTCGCTATCGGAGAATCAGGCGAGAGCCAAGATCACGATGTCAACCGCGATGGGGGGCAGTCAGTTCGACGTCGTGATGATCAGCAACTTCGAAACGCCGCAGTGGGCGAAAGATGGTTGGCTGCGCAACCTTTCGGACTATGCGAAGAGTACCCCGGGCTACGACGAGAACGACTTCATCCCGTCACTGCGGGAGTCGCTGTCCTACGAGGGCAACATGTACTCGGTCCCGTTCTACGGCGAGTCATCGTTCCTGATGTACCGCAAGGACATGTTCGAGCAGGCAGGCATCAAGGTCAATCAAGATCCGAACTATCAGCCGACGTGGCAAGAAGTCGCGGGGTGGGCAAAGGCCTTGAAGACAGACGATCGGGCCGGAATCTGCCTGCGCGGCAAGCCAGGGTGGGGCGAGGTGCTAGCACCCTTGGACACGGTAATCAACACCTTCGGCGGCCGGTGGTTCGACGACCAGTGGAACGCGCAACTCAACAGCCCGCAGGTGAAGGAGGCCGTCAACTTCTACGTCAACACGATCAAGGAGTCCGGCGAATTGGGGGCCTCCTCAACGGGTTTCCAAGAGTGCGCCAACCTCTTCGGTCAGGGCCAGACCGCGATGTGGTACGACGCGACCTCCGCGGTCTCGGTTCTAGAGGATCCCAAGACGTACCCGGACCTCGTCGGCAAGATCGGCTACCTGCCTGCACCGGTCGTGGAGAAGCCCAATTCCGGCTGGCTCTACACCTGGGCACTGGGCATTCCCAAGGCGGCCAAGAATCCTGATGGCGCTTGGAAGTTCATCTCGTGGATGACCAGCAAGGACTACATGAAGCTGGTCGGCGAGAAACTGGGCTGGGCCCGCGTCCCACCGGGCAGCCGGACGTCGACCTACACGCAACTGCCGGAATACGAGGCGATCTCGAAGTCGTATGGCCCGTTGACCCTTCAGTCGATCACCAACGCGACCCCGAACAAGCCGACAGTTGAACCGGTTCCGTACACGGGAATCCAATTCGTCGGAATTCCCGAGTTCCAGGATCTGGGCACCCGGGTGAGCCAACAGATCAGCGCGGCGATCGCCGGACAGCAGTCCGTCGACGCGGCATTGGAACAAGCACAAAAATACGCCGAGGTCGTCGGCAAGAGCTACCAGGAGAAGTGATGACGCTTACTGCTGAAACCGACTCAGACGCCAGTCAGGAGGCGGTCGCGGAACGGGTCCGCAAGATCCGGGAGCGCCAAGACGTCGGCGTGAGTCGCGCCGAAGGATGGCGTAGGCGGGGGCCGCTATTGCCCGCGCTGATCTTCATGATCGCCGTGACGCAGGTTCCGTTCCTATTCACCCTGTACTACTCAACGTTGTCCTGGAACCTGGTTCGCCCAGGATCACGGAAATTCGTCGGGCTGAACAACTACATCGACGTGGTCCAGGACAGTCAGTTCTGGTCGGTGGCGGGCAACACCGTCATCCTCATCGTCGGCGTCGTCCTGATCTCAGCGCTGCTCGGCTTGGGCATTGCGCTTCTGCTGGATCGTGCGTTCGTCGGCCGCGGTGCGGTCCGGACACTGCTGATCACCCCGTTCCTGATTACCCCCGTCGCAGGAGCGCTGGTCTGGAAGACGACGATCCTCGACCCCAACAACGGCATCCTCAACTGGCTGCTTGGACTGGTGGGTATCAGCCCAGTGGACTGGATCGGTCAGTTCCCGCTGGCGATGGTGATGGTCGAATTGATCTGGCAGTGGACGCCTTTCATGATGCTGCTTATCCTGGCAGGCCTGACGTCGATGCCCCGTGACCAGCTAGAGGCGGGCCGGGTCGACGGTGCCACCGCAGTCCAACTCTTCCGCGAGTTGACCCTGCCCCACCTTCGGCGCTTCATCGAGTTGGGCGTCGTGCTCGGCGCGGTCTACCTCGTCAACACCTTCGACGCCATCTTCATGATGACGCAGGGTGGACCGGGTGTCGCTAGTGCGAACCTGCCGTTCTACATCTATCAGCGTGCGTTCCTGGGCTTCGACATGGGCCAGGCCGCAGCCATGGGCGTGGTGGTCGTCATCTTCACGATGATCATCGCCAGCTTCGCGCTTCGCTTGATCTTCAAATCGTTCTCCGGCAAGGAAGAGGCGGCCTAATGACTACGACAGTGGAAAAAGCCACGGCGACAAGCGATTCTGCGCCAGTGCGGAAGAAGAAATCCAAGAAGTTCAGCCCGTGGGGCGTGGTCGCGTGGCTGGTCGGGATCGGATTCTTCTTCCCGGTGTTCTGGATGGTGCTGACGTCCTTCAAGCAGGAGAGTGACGCGGCGACCAATCCGCCGAAGCTGTTCTTCGTGCCGACCTTGGATCAGTACGCAGCGGTCTTCGATCAGGGCATCGGACCCGCGATGTTGAACTCGGTGTTCGCCACCGGCATGTCAACGATTCTGGTGCTGCTCCTCGGCGTACCTGCCGCGTTCGCACTGTCACTGCGGCCCGTCCGAAAGACCTCGGACGCGTTGTTCTTCTTCATGAGCACGAAGATGCTGCCCGTCGTCGCCGCGATCCTGCCGTTGTACGTCATCGTGTCCAACCTCGGTCTGCTGGACAATATTTGGGCGCTGGTCGTCCTCTATACCTCGATGAACCTGCCGATCGCGGTCTGGATGATGCGGTCGTTCTTCCTTGAAGTGCCAGGCGAACTCCTAGAGGCCGCAAGCCTGGACGGGGCCAGTCTGTGGCGATCGGTGCGCGAGGTCATCCTCCCGCTCGTCTCACCAGGCATCGCGGCCACGGCGCTGATCTGCGTGATCTTCGCCTGGAACGAGTTCTTCCTCGCCGTGAACCTGACCGCGGTGAACGCCCAGACGATGCCGGTCTACCTAGTCGGATTCATCGCCGGCGAGGGACAGTACTGGGCCGTGTTGTCGGCGGCCGCAACCATGGCCGCGCTTCCCGTGATCCTCTGCGGGTGGTTCGCCCAGAACAAGCTGGTGCGCGGACTTTCGTTCGGCGCGATCAAGTAACCGTTCACCTACCCCACTACCTAGGAGCACCAGACATGGCATCGATCACCTACAAGAACGCCACCTGCATCTACGAAGGATCGGACAAACTCGCGGTCGACAACCTCAACCTCGACATCCAGGACGGCGAATTCATCGTCCTGGTCGGGCCTTCGGGCTCGGGCAAGAGCACCGCCCTGCGGATGCTGGCCGGCCTCGAAGACATCGACGAGGGCAGCATCGAGATCGGCGGCAAGGACATGACGGGCGTGCCGTCCAAGGACCGCGACATCGCGATGGTGTTCCAGAACTATGCGCTGTACCCGAACAAGACGGTCGCCGAGAACATGGGCTTCGCACTCAAACTGCGCGGGGTGTCGGCTGACGAGCGGCGCAAGAAGGTCGAGGAGGCCGCCAAGGTTCTGGACCTCACGGAGCACTTGGATCGCAAGCCCGCCAAGCTGTCCGGCGGTCAGCGGCAGCGCGTCGCGATGGGCCGCGCCATCGTCCGTGAGCCGCAGGTCTTCTGCATGGACGAGCCGCTGTCGAACCTGGACGCGAAGCTGCGCGTACAGACCCGCACCCAGATCGCCGCCCTCCAGCGCCGACTGGGCACCACCACCGTCTACGTCACGCACGACCAGGTCGAGGCGATGACGATGGGAGACCGCGTGGCCGTGCTGCGCTTCGGGAAGCTCCAGCAATTCGCCTCGCCCAACGAGCTTTACGACCGCCCGGCCAACGCCTTCGTCGCGGGCTTCATCGGATCGCCTGCGATGAACCTGTTCACCGCTCCTGTCACCGCGGACGGCGTGAAGCTCGGAGATTCGACGTTCGAGCTCGATCGCGACGACATCGGCAAGATCAGCCAGGCGGGCCTGTCCGAGGTCACGGTCGGTGTCCGGCCCGAGCAGCTGGAGATCACCGATTCCGGTGGCGTCGAGGTCGTGGTCGACCTCGTCGAGGACCTCGGCAGCGAGGCGTACGTCTACGCGCACGCGAGCGGTGTCGAGTTGGTGGCACGCTGCAACCCGCGCAAGGCGCCCAGGTTGGCGGACACGATACGACTGCGTAGGCATCCCGACGGCGCAGTGCACCTGTTCCACCCCACCTCTGGCGAACGCCTGAACTGACATGTCCGGATGACGGAGTTACGGCTCCGCGCGCCGACTTCCGGCCTCCTCGGGTTGCCGTGGGACCGCCCACTACGCGAGTGGATGGTCCCCGACGTCCCGTTGCGCGATATCGCCGTCGGTCCAAGTCGGCACCTGGTCAAGTTCGTCGACGTCGACGATCAACTGTGGGCGGTCAAGGACATGCCTGCGCGGATCGCCGCCAAGGAGTACGACGTCCTGCGTCAGCTGGAGGACATGGAGCTTCCCGCCGTGCGTCCGGCGGGCCTCGTCCTGCAGCCGGAGTTCGACACTGCGCTTCTGGTGACGCGTTATCTCGACGGATCCTGGCAGTACCGAAGGCTTTTCATGCGGCTGCCACCCGACGAGTCCAAGCATCGGGCGCGTTTGTTGGATGCGATGGCGAGCCTACTCGTCGAGTTGCACCGGCACGGTGTCTTCTGGGGTGACTGCTCGCTGGCGAACACCCTCTTCTCCCGCGACGGTCAACTACTGCAGGCCCACCTCGTCGACGCCGAGACCTCAGAGGTTCACCCGACGTTGAGTCGCGGGCAGCGCCAGTACGACCTCGAGATCGTGGTGGAGAACGTGGCCATGGGCATGGTCGACCTGGCCGAGCGGCTGGAATGGCCGGAGTCCTTGCAGGACAGTCTGATCGGCGAGGCCGAGCAGGTTCAGGTGCGCTACGACGAACTGTGGCGCATCCTGCACGCCGAACCCGTCCTCGGATTCAGTGAGCGCCACCGCATCGAGGGCACCATTCGTCGGCTCAACGACCTCGGCTTCGCCGTCGACGAACTGTCGCTGCAACAGGATGGCAACGATCCCAACCGATTACGCGTTCGCGTGGCCGTCGGCGATCGGCGCTATCACGCTCAGCGGCTGCAGGATCTCACCGGTCTCGACGTGGGTGAGGGGCAGGCCAGCATCCTACTGGGAGACCTGCAGGCGTACCAGGCGCAATTGTGCCTAGAGGCTGGACACGACGTCGACGAGTGGAGCGCCGCTCGATTGTGGGTCATCGAGGTGGTGACGCCGTACGAGCACCTGGCGCACGAGGCGTTGGGGCACAAGGGCACGGCCATCCAGGCCTACTGCGACCTCTTGGAAGTGCGGTGGCTGCTCAGCGAGAAGGCGGGACACGACGTCGGCACCGCCAAGGCACTCGCGGCGCTCGCGCGTGGTGGGGTGCCTGCGGACTCGGCCGCGATGATGGCAATCGCCGAGGTGCCCACCGAGCCGTTCGCGGTGCTCTCCGCCGACGACGCCTAGACCGCTGGTTCATTGGCCGGGTCGAGGCCGTAGGGCAGGTTCGGCGACAGCCCCGAGCCGTCGTGCGTGACGACCTGCGACGGGGTGACTCTGCAATTGCTGTCCATCGGTGTTTGATCGCCGGAGCAAATCGGCACGTGATCTTCCGGGTCGGCGGTCGCAATGCCTGAGGCGCTGAGCACGGCGATTCCCGCCATCAGTGCCGCGGCCACCAGCCTTCTCATCTGGCGAACTTTACTCTCGCGCGATACTTGATGGGTGGATCGTTACGAACGCGTGCGGCTGACGAACCCCGACAAGGTGCTCTATCCGGCGACTGGCACCACCAAGGCCGAGGTGTTCGACTACTACGTCGCCATCGCCGACGTCATGGTGCCCCACATCGCCGGTCGGGCCGTCACCCGTAAGCGCTGGCCGAACGGTGTCGAAGAACCCGCGTTCTTCGAGAAGCAGTTGGCGTCGTCGGCGCCGGATTGGTTGGGCCGGGAGAGCGTCACCCACAGGTCGGGCACTACGACGTACCCGATCATCGACACTCGCGAAGGGTTGGCCTGGATCGCGCAGCAGGCAGCGCTAGAGGTGCACGTGCCGCAGTGGCGGTTCGTCGATGGCAAGGTCGGTCCTGCGACGCGCATCGTGTTCGACCTCGATCCCGGTGAAGACGTGTCGTTCCGGCAACTGTGCGAGGTGGCCCACGAGGTGCGCGGATTCATCACCGACATCGGGCTGACGACTTACCCGCTGACTAGCGGCAGCAAGGGGTTGCACCTGTACGTCCCGCTCGAGGAGCCGATCAGCTCGGCGGGAGCCTCCACACTTGCCAAGCGGATCGCCCAGCAGTTGGAGAAGTCGATGCCGAAGGAGGTCACGGCGACGATGACCAAGAGCCTTCGGGAGGGCAAGGTGTTCCTGGACTGGAGCCAGAACAGTGCCGCGAAGACGACCATCGCACCGTATTCGCTGCGGGGCCGTGAACATCCGACCGTCGCCGCGCCGCGAACGTGGGAGGAGATCGAGGATCCCGATCTGCGTCACCTGACGTTCGACGAAGTGCTGCAGCGCGTCGAAGCCGATGGCGACTTACTCGCCGGCCTCGACGAAAGTGTCCAACTACCAGACAAACTCACCACTTACCGCAGCATGCGTGACGCCCGCAAGACCCCGGAGCCCGTGCCCGCGAAGGCTCCTGCGACAGGCAATGACGACACGTTCGTCATCCAGGAACACCACGCGCGCCGACTCCACTACGACTTCCGGTTGGAACGCAACGGCGTGTTGGTCTCGTGGGCCGTGCCGAAGAATCTGCCAGAGACGACGTCGGTCAACCACCTGGCGGTGCACACCGAGGACCACCCGCTCGAATACGCGACGTTCGAGGGTTCGATCCCGAAGGGGGAGTACGGCGGCGGGAAGGTAATCGTCTGGGACTCAGGCACATATGAGACCGAGAAGTTCCGCGACAATCCACCCGACGGCCCCGCGAAGGGTGGCGAGGTGATCGTCACGCTGCACGGGAAGAAGGTCTCGGGTCGCTACGCGCTGATCCAGACGGACGGCAAGAACTGGCTAGCGCACCGAATGAAGGAGCAGAAGACGTTCTCGCCAAAGGACATGGCGCCGATGCTGGCCACCCACGGATCGGTGGAGAAGTTGTCGTCGATCGTATGGGCGTTCGAAGGCAAGTGGGACGGTTACCGCTTGTTGGTCGACGCCGATCACGGCAAGCTCGAATTGCGTTCGCGCAGTGGCCGAGACGTCACCGCGGAGTATCCGCAACTCGAAGCGCTCGCGGCCGACCTCGCCGACCATCACGTCATCCTCGACGGCGAGGTCGTCGCACTCGACGAGTCAGGCGTGCCCAGCTTCGAGGAGATGCAGAACCGGGCGCGGTCGAGCCGAGTCGAATTCTGGGCCTTCGACATCCTCGCCCTCGACGGGCGATCGCTGTTGCGCGCCAAGTACTCCGATCGGCGCAAGATTCTCGAGGCGCTCGCGCAGGGCGGCGGGCTTATCGTGCCCGAGCAGTTGCCCGGTGACGGCCGGACTGCGCTGGAGTATGCCCGCGAGCGTCGCTGGGAGGGCGTCGTTGCCAAGAAGCGCGACTCTACATACCAGCCAGGCAGGCGCTCGCAGTCGTGGATCAAGGACAAGCTGTGGCGGACACAGGAAGTCGTGATTGGCGGCTGGCGGGCGGGTGAGGGTGGCCGCACCAGCGGGATCGGGGCACTGCTCGTCGGCGTGCCCGACTCGGATGACGCGGCTGGTGGGCTTCTTTTCGCTGGGCGCGTCGGCACCGGCTTCACCGACAAGATGCTCGGGGATCTGAAGAAGACGTTGGCGCCACTGCGCACCGACGAATCCCCCTTTGCCGCAAGGCTTACCGGGCCAGACGCAAAGGGCGTGACCTACGTGACGCCGACGTTGGTGGGGGAGGTGCGCTACAGTGAGCGAACGTCAGACGGCCGCTTGCGTCAGCCGAGTTGGCGGGGGCTGCGGCCCGACAAGAGTCCGGACGAGGTCGTGTGGGAATGAGGGTGACGCGGGCTTAGATCGTCCCGCCGGGGAACATCGTCTTGACGGCCTGGGTGACGGTCTCACGCGCGGCGGCGGCGGCGTCGGGCTCCAAGGAGCTGATCGCCATCACGTAGCGGCGATCGGGTCCGATTGCGCCGGTGGACACGTGCAATTGGTTGGGGCCGCTCCAACAGCAGAACCAACCCTGTTTTACCGCAACGGGTTCGGCATAAAGTCCGTCGGGGATGCCGAAACGCTGTGGGTATCCGTCGGTCCCGGTGGGCGTGGACTGCGCGAGGTCGCCGATGATGACGGCGGCCTGTTCGGGCGGCAGTCCGCCGGTGCCGTCGAGCAACATGTCGTAGTACCGAATGAGATCGCTTGCGGTGCTTGTCGTTACGTCCCAGTGCCCGTTCCATGGCGCCGTCGTGCCAGCCAACCCATAGCGCGCCTTCACGCGGGCAATGATGGCATTGCCTCCGCTGCGGTTCCAGAAGTTCTGCGCCGCGCTGTCGTCGGAGGAGCGAAGCATGATGTCGAGCTGTTGATGATCGGCAGGAGAGAGCGTCGTCTCGCCCTTCGACTCCTGCAGCAGCAGGTCGTCGGCGATGAACAGCTTCACCACGGACGCGAGAGGGAAGGACTTGGTCGCCGCGTTGGAAACGACCTGGCCCGTGTTGCGGTCCATGATGGCGGTGGTGATGGTAGCCCCGGACTTGGCCGCATCGGCGGTGGCTTGTCGGACGCGGGCGTCGAGCCCGTCGAATCCCACTGCGGACTGGACGGGCGGGGCTTCTGGCAGCGCAGCGGGCGAAGACTGCGGGGCGACCGTTGCCGGCGGGGGGTTCGCTTGGGTCGGCGGCGTACCCCAAACCTGCGCCTCACAGCCGTCAAGTAGCAGCGCCACACCCACGATTGCCATGCTCGCCATCGCCCGTTTTGGCAGCCGACGACGCATGACACTCCTCCGAACAGATCTGTACCAGTTGAGCGGGGTCAACGCTGCGCCCACTGGTTAACCAGCCTAATGGACGTAGCTCGGTACCTGCGACCTTCGTCGCGCCCGACTCGATCTCGACCGTGCCTTGATTCGTAGGTGTGACGAGGTCGAACGGCAAGGCTTGAACAGGACCGAGGTCCGGTTGGGTCTCGTTGAATTCTCTTGTGTCACTGTGGTTTCGGTGGTCACATGTGGGCGGGTTTTGTCGGTTGTCGTACGTATGTTCGAGTCATGTCCGGGACGGCCGTACGAGAAGCGCTTTCGGCGTTGCTCGCTGCGCAC